>LNFM01000801.1_pt1 | contig 208376 bp, 203 predicted proteins | sample 596031 | NCBI WGS metagenome assembly LNFM01 (sample SAMN04254537, study PRJNA301005) | activated carbon metagenome | isolation source: dual media filters at the Ann Arbor, Michigan drinking water treatment plant | place: USA: Ann Arbor
CGCCACGTCATCCCGAGGAGCCGACGGCGGGCGAGTACGTCGAGATCTGCGTGCGCGACGACGGTAGCGGCATGAGCGACGAAGTGCGCGCTAAGGCCTTCGAGCCGTTCTTCACCACCAAGGATATCGGCAAGGGGTCAGGCCTCGGGCTTAGCCAGGTGCTCGGCTTTGCCAAACAGTCCGGCGGCGGCGTCCGCATACGATCGAAGCAGGGTGAAGGCACGGCGATTAGCATCTACCTGCCACGGGCGCGCCCGGTCGAGGCCGCGGCGGCGCCGTCCGTCGCGCCAGCCGTGGCCGCCTCGAATACCGACGCCACGATTCTGGTGGTCGACGATGACGGCGCCGTGCGCGACGTGACGGCCGCGACGCTTCAGGAGATCGGTTACCGTGTGATCGAGGCCGACGGCGGCGAGGCTGCGCTCAAGATCATCGATGGCGGGACAGTCCCGAGCCTCATGGTGATCGACTTCGCCATGCCCGGCATGAGTGGCGCGGAATTGGCCCGGCGCGTCAGGGACAAACATCCGGCGGTGCCCTTGCTGTTCGTCACCGGCTTTGCCGACCGCACTCTGCTGACCGGCATCAACGAGGCGCAGATCATCGGCAAGCCGTTCGTCACCGGAGAGCTGACGGAGAAGGTGCGGCAGGCGCTTGGCGCCAAGGTGTCCGGTTAGGCGACTATTCTTCCTCGAGCGCCCGTCTCAGTCTGCGGACGATAACACCGCGGGACCGGTCGTCGGCGGCGGCGGCGATCCGGTCGTTGATGTCGAGGATCAGCTTCGACATGTCGTTGTGCCAATCGAGTGCCACCACCGCCTCGGGCGCCAGCCGCCGCCGTTGCGACCCATCGACTGGCGTTGGCGCCACCGTCGTCAGTTCGTAGATATCGTCCAGCGCCGGGATGAATACCTGCGCTGCCGGCACCGTTTGACCTGAAATTCGCGCAGCGAGGCCCGCTTGCGCCGCTTCTTCGCCGTGGACGAGAAATACGCCGCGGTGAACCGGACGCCGCGCGGCAATCCAGCGCGCGATCTCGGGCCCGTCGGCATGGCCGGAGTATTCGTCGAGCTGCCTGATCCGCGCCGCCACCTTGATCTCGTCGCCCTGTATGCGAACCGACTTGACGCCATCGACGAGAAAACGGCCGAGCGTACCATGCGCCTGGAACCCGGTCAGTAGCACCGTGCCATTGGTGCGCCACAGCCAACGCTTGAGATGGTGACGAATACGGCCGGCGTCGCACATGCCGCTGGCAGCGATGACGATGTGAAAACCGGTCAGTCGGGCGATCGATTTGCTCTCGTCCGTTGTCTCGGTACAACGCAGCAGCGGCGAGTTAAGCAGCCGGTTCACATCGACACCCGGCTCCAGACTCGACGCGTGCGCGCGGAAGACTTCGGTGGCGCGAATCGCCAGCGGCGAGTCGAGAAAGATTGGTGCCGCCGGCACCTGTCCGCGATCCATCAGGTCGACCAGATCGACGATCAACTCCTGCGTCCGCTCGACGGCGAAAGCCGGTATCAGCAAGGCGCCATTGGCGGCCTGCGCCTCGCGCACCTCAGCGGCGAGGCGAAGGCGGCGCTTCTCATGGGTGGTCGTTGGCCTGTCCTGGTCACCATAGGTCGATTCGCAGACGACATAATCGAAGTCGGCTGGCGCCTCGGGGCCGGCGTGAAACAGCTTGCCGTCGGGACCGATGTCGCCGGAGGCAAGAACCCGCAGCGGCTTGCCGGATGCGCCCTCGCCGGCGAACTCAAGCTCGATCGACGCCGAGCCGAGCAGATGACCGGCATTCCAATACCGCGCCCGTACGCCGGGCAGCGCCTCGAACCAAGTCTCGTAGTCCACCGGCTGAAAGCTACCGAGTGCAGCAACGCCATCGGCCTTGGTATAGATTGGTGTCACCTCAGGACGCCCGCGCGCGTTGTTGCGCCGATTGAGCATGACGACTTCGGACTCCTGGATGCTGCCGGCGTCAGGCAGAAGATACGAACACAGATCGATGGTGGGGCGGGTCGCCATGATCCGTCCGCCGAATCCGCCGCGCACCAGCTTCGGCAGAAGGCCGCTATGGTCGATATGCGCATGCGTCAACAGCACGGTAGCGATATCGGCCGGCCGAAACGGAAAAGCGCTGTAGTTGAGCGCCTTCAGCGTCTTCGGCCCCTGAAACAGCCCGCAGTCGACCAACAGCTTGCCGGCCGGCGCCTCGAACAGAAAGCATGAGCCCGTCACCGTCCGGGTCGCACCGCAGAACCGGATTGTGACGGTCACGATGTCGCTCCTTCAATCTCCCGGCGCAGCGCCGCGGCCAGTGTTTCGTCGAGGTAAATGGCATTGGTCGGATGCGGCACGCTGCTGGTCGAGCGAATGGAACGCAGTCCGGCGTCAAGCAGTCCGGTGGTCAATTCGGGCGGAAACAGCGCATGCGTCACGACCGCGTCGATCGAAGATGCGTCAGCCGCCACCAATGCTCGCGCGCATGTCAGCAGCGTCCCGCCTGACGACACGATGTCGTCGACCAGCAGCACCGGCCGGCCGGAAAACAGTGTTGCATCGTCAAAATGAATATCGACGAAACTGTCGCCATGACGGAGCTTGCGCGCCACCGCGTGCTGAAGGTGCAGACGTCCGGCAAGATCGGCGACCCACGGCTCCGATTCGGCATCCGGGCCGACCACGACGGATGACGGATCGACGCCGGCGGCACGCAGAGCCGCGGCGATGGCGGGCATCGCCGAGAGGTTGTCAGCCTCAATGCCCGGAAAGACCGGCCGGATGTCGTGAGTTCTATGCAGATGCGCGTCAACGGTGATGACACGGTCCATGGTCTGCGCAATCAGACGGCCGATTGCCTTCTGGCTGATCGCTTCGCCCGGTTGAAACGCAGCATCCTGTCGCATGTAGCAGAGATAGGGAGCCACCAGCACGAGCCGCCGTGCGCCCCCTCTCCGCAAAGCCTCGGCCGCAAACACGAGCGCCAACAGCTTGTCATTGGGCCGGTCCAGCGAGGCATAGATGATCGTGGTAGCGGCCGCAGGCCCGACAGTGACACGCAGCTCGCCGTCGGGAAAATGGTGCAGATCGATCGGCTGCGCCCGCACACCGATCCGCGTGGCAAGCCTTGTCGCATCGGTCGCCGCCGGCGGCAGAAACTGCAGCACGGCGCCGCTCACGCGCCAGCCTCACGCGCTCCATGGCCGACGACATAACCGGTACTGGCGTTGGCGGCAGCTATCGCCAGATCGAACTCCGGCGTGTCGCAAGCATGGATGCGGTACAATGGCTCGCCCTGCTCGACCCGCTCACCGATCTTCTTGAAGACCCTGATGCCGGCGCCCTTATCGATTGGCGCACCGGCCGAGCGCGCCAGACGGTTGAGCCGCAGGCAGTCTATTGATACGACGACCCCGGTGCGCTGCGCCTTGATGTCAGCCGTCAGTTTCCCAAGATCGGTCCGGCTACTCGACGGACCTTGAGCGTCGATGATCATTTGCATGCGCTTCAGCGCCGCACCGCTTTCCAAGAGGTCGCGCGCCCGCGCATAGCCGGACCCGCCACGCAGCTTCGGATCGTATTCGAGCAGATGCGCCGCCAATCGCAGCGACTTTTCGCGCAGGTCGGCTGGCGCGGCCGGATCGTTGGCCAGCACCGCCATCACGTCCTGCGCTTCGAGAACGGGCCCGATACCGTGGCCGATCGGCTGGCGGCCGTCGGTCATGATGACCTCGACCGCGATGCCGAAGCGGTCGCCAACGAACTCGAACAACTTGCGCAGCCGCATCGCCGCAACGCCGGTGGTCAGCTTGGCGGCCGGGCCGACGGGCAGATCGATCAGAAGATGGGTCGATCCGGCGGCGATCTTCTTCGACATGATCGAAGCTACCATCTGTTCGCGGGTATCGAGGCTGAGCGCTCGCTCGACCGATATGAGAATGTCGTCGGCGGGCGACAAATTGACATGACCTCCCCAGATCAGACAGCCGTCACAAGCGCTCACCACCTGTTTCATCTCGTCGGCGCCGAGATCAACTCGGGCCAGCACCTCCATGGTATCGGCAGTGCCGGCCGGCGAAGTAATCGCCCGCGACGATGTTTTCGGGATCGTCAGTCCGTGCGCGGCTACGATGGGCACCACAACCATCGAGGTGCGGTTACCGGGGATGCCGCCGATGCAGTGCTTGTCGACGACGATAGGCCTGGTCCAGTTCAGCCGGGTGCCGGCCTGCGCCATCGCTTGCGACAGGGCCAGCAGTTCGTCGCTGGACATGAAACTGGCTGAGCCAATCAGAAATGCAGCGATCTCCATGTCGGAATAGCGATAATTGGCAATGTCGCCGATGATAGCGCCGATATCGGCATCGCTCAGGACGGCGCCGTGAATTTTCGCCCGCACTGCATCGAGGCTCTCCGGCGAGGCCGCCGGCGTCACTGTGACAAGGCTGCCAGCCGGCTCGCCAAAGCGACGAAATGCCGGTTCGGCCAGACCGAGTTCATCAATCCCGACGAGACCGTCGTCGGTCAAGATGAGCGTGGCGAGCAGGATTTTTGAATTACATCGCAATTCAACGCGACTGAAACCACGGAAGACCTCAGCTCGTAGAGCCTGCGAGCGTCGCGAGATGACCACGACATTTTCACGGCCGGTGTCGAGATTCACCGGCCGGATTCTCAGTTGCGGGCGTATCGCGGCAGCCATCGAGTTCACAGGACCGTCCTGGCGACAGGTCCCGTGAGGGTACTAGAAAAAGCCGAAACTGCTTTGATTCAAATCATCGCGTTATCCGGCGACTACTAACCGCCGGACAACGTTGCTGAAAATTCCCGGACGAACGGTCAGATCTTGCCGAGCAGAACCAGGATCAGGACAATCACCAGCACCAGGCCAAGGCCGCCGCCGCCATAGTACCCGGTACCGTAGAACGGGCCGCCGCCCAGCCCGCTGAAGCCGCCGAGCAAGGCGATGACAAGAATGATGATGAGGATGGTGCCGAGTGACATGAAAACCCCTTCCAGCTGGAACCTATGAGGTATTGAACTGTCGAAGTTCCGAACGGTTCCATCGGCGGCAAGATAAACCGCCCTCGCCCGTTGCACCGCGATTGGCTATCACTCGTCCGGACAACCGGTTCCTTGCGACCGGCCGACCCGGCCAGCCAGGCATCGGAAAAGGGGGCTTCCATGACCATGAATCGCAACACGCTTTTAGTCATCATCGGCGTGCTCGCCATCGCCACCGCGATCTTCGGCTATCAGCTCTACCAGGAGCGGCAAAAGACCGGCATCGAGATCAATGTCGGCAAGGGCGGCATCAGCATCGAAAAAAATTAGTCGCTCGCGGTTTCTCGCGAGACCATAAAACTCTGATTTACCAACAGAATACCCGCTTAACGGCACCTTAAACCGGGGCCCTTAGCGTGCCCGCTGGGGACGGCCGCGGTGTATGCGCGGCCGCGTGTAGCGGGTTGCGTATGGGCGGGACCAAGGGACGATCGGGGAGCCGCCGGGAGCCGGTATTCGACACCAGCCCGGCGCTGCGCGTCGGCCCGGGCGACCGCTCGGCGCCGCCGTCCGGTGACAGCGCGCCGGCCCGCCGCGCAAAACCGCGCAAGAAATCGCGCCGCGGGCGCGGCCCCAAACGTTCTTTGATTGGCCGGCTGGCCTATTGGAGCATGGTCGCCTGTCTGTGGCTGGCCATCGGCATCGGCGGCACCATTGCCTATGTCGGCGCTCATCTGCCGCCGATCCAGTCGCTGGAAATCCCGAAGCGCCCGCCGTCGATCAAGATCGTCGACGTCGCCGGCCGGCCGCTGGCGGTGCGCGGTGACATGGCCGGCGCCATCCTGACGCTGAAGGAGTTGCCGCCGCACGTGCCGCGCGCCTTCATCGCCATCGAGGACCGCCGCTTCTACGACCATTACGGCATCGATCCGCTCGGCATCGGCCGCGCCGTCGTCGCCAACGTCATGCACCGCGGCGTCGCGCAGGGCGGCTCGACGCTGACCCAGCAGCTCGCCAAGAACCTGTTTCTGACCCAGGAACGCACGCTCACCCGCAAGATGCAGGAAGCGCTGCTGGCCATCTGGCTGGAGCAGAAGTTCACCAAAACGCAGATTCTCGAGTTGTATCTGAACCGGGTCTATTTCGGCGCCGGCGCTTACGGCATCGAGCAGGCCTCGCTGCGCTATTTCGGCAAGTCGGCGCGGCAGCTCGGCATCGCCGAAGCGGCGTTGCTGGCGGGTCTGGTGAAATCGCCGTCGCGGCTGGCGCCGACCCGTAACTTCGACGGCGCCGAGAAGCGCTCCCGCATCGTGCTCGCCGCCATGACCGACGTCGGCTTCATCACTCCGGCAACCGAAAAGCTGGCGCTGTCGAAACCGCCGAAGATCGTCGCCCAGGCCGGCCAGGGCTCGTCGAATTACGTCGCCGACTGGATCATGGACATCCTCAACGACGTCGTCGGCCACGTCGAAGAAGACCTGATCGTATCGACCACCATCGATTCCGGCCTGCAGGCGGCCGCCGAACGATCCCTCGGCGAAGAACTCGACGCCAAGGGCAGCAAGGCCAACGTCAGCCAGGGCGCGCTGGTGGCGATGACGCCGAACGGCGCGGTGCGCGCCATGGTCGGCGGCCGCGATTATGCCGACAGCCAGTTCAACCGCGCCGTCGCCGCCAAGCGCCAGCCCGGCTCCGCCTTCAAGGCCTTCGTCTACCTCACCGCCGTGGAGCGCGGCCTGACGCCGGAGTCGGTGCGCGAGGACCGGCCGTTCCGGCTCAATGGCTGGCAGCCGGAGAATTACGGCCGCGAATATTACGGCCCGGTGACGCTGACCCAGGCGCTGGCGATGTCGCTCAACACCGTGTCGGTCCGCCTGACCATGGAATACACGCCGATGGCGGTGATCCGGACCGCGCACCGCCTCGGCATCGCCTCGAAGCTCGAGCCCAACGCGTCGATCGCGCTCGGCACCTCGGAAGTGTCGATGCTGGAGCTGGTCGGCGCCTATGCGCCCTTCGCCAATGGCGGTTTCGCTGCCATGCCGCACGCCATCACGCGCGTCACCGACAGCAAGGGCAAGGTGCTGTACCAGCGCCGCGACCGGCAGCTCGGCCGCATCGTCGAGCAGCGCCATATCGGCATGATGAACGCCATGATGCAGGAGACGCTGAACATCGGCACCGCCACCAAGGCGGCGCTGCCCGGCTGGCCGGCCGCCGGCAAAACCGGCACCAGCCAGGATTTCCGCGACGCCTGGTTCATCGGCTACACCGGCCATTTGCTGACCGGCGTGTGGCTCGGCAATGACGACAATGCGCCGACCAAAAAGGTCACCGGCGGCGGCATGCCGGTCGAGATCTGGAGCCGCTTCATGCGCGAGGCGCACCAAGGGGTGCCGGTCGCCGGCCTGCCCAGCGCCCCGGGCAGCGGTGGCCTGCTGAGCGGCCTGTTCGGCGGCCAGCCGGCCACCCCGCAAACCCCGCCGGCACGGCCGGGCGATGCGCCGGTGCCGCCCGGCGCGATCGGCGCCCGCACCACCACCGGCGCCGGTGGTGGTGGTGGCGGCCTCGACGGCTGGCTGATCGATAATCTGTTCGGGCGCCGCTGATTAGGGCTTGGCCGCAGCGCCGCGGATGCGGCGGGTCAAAATCCAGATCAACAGCGTGGCACCGCCCATCGCGGCCACTGCAACGGCCAGAGGCCACGCATTGGCGCCGAGCGACCATCCCACCGCCGCACCGCACAGCGCGCCGGCGCATTGCTGCACGAAGCCGAACAGCGACGACGCCGCGCCGGCCCGTTCCGGAAACGGCGTCAGCGCGCCGGCGATGGAGTGCGGCAGCACCATGCCGAGACCGGCGAGGTAGATCGCGACCGGCACGATCATCGAGGCGGCCGAGGTCAGACCGAGTGCGACAGCGAAGATCATGCACAGTCCGCCGGCGGCAAGAAAACATCCGCCGATGCCGATGACGCCGTCGAGGCCGACCGGACCCGCCAGCCGTGCCGACAACGCCGACCCCGCCATGTAACCGAGCGAGCCGAGCGCAAAGGCAACGCCGAAATCGAACGGCGACAGGCCGTAGAGGCTTTGCAGCACAAAGGATGCGCCGGAGATCCAGGCGAACAGCCCGGCGTAACTGGCGGCGCCCAGCCCGAGATAAGCGAGAAACGCCTTTTTGCGCGCGACCACGCGGTAGGATGCCAGCATCGACGACAGCGACACGCCTTCCGTGGCGCGCGCCGCCAGCGTCTCCGGCAGCAGCAGCCAGACCGTGCCGACGCCGGCGATGCCGGTGCCGACCAGCGCGAAAAAGATCGAGCGCCAGCCGAAAGCGGTTTCCATGGCGCCGCCGATGACGGGAGCAATCACCGGCGCCAGCGCCATCACCATCGCTATCAGCGACAATTCGCGGCCGGCGCGTGCCCCCGAATAAAGATCGCGCACAATGGCGCGCGCCAGCACGATGCCGCCGGAGCCGCCGATCGCCTGGACGCCGCGCGCCACGATCAGCATCTCGATCGAGGTCGCCAGCGCGCAGACGATCGTGGCGGCGCAATACAGCGTGAGCGCCGCCAGCAGCACCGGCCGGCGGCCATGGCGGTCGGAGATCGGGCCGTAGAACAACTGGCCGATGGCGAAACCGATCAGGTACACCGACAGCGTCAGTTGTACCTCCGCCGTCGAGGCGCCGAGCTGGCGCGCGATATCGGGCAGCGACGGCAGGTACATGTCGGTGGTCAGCGGACCGACGGCGGTCAAACCCGCCAGCATCGCCGTCAGGGCAAAGGTACCGGGGCGCAGCATGGGGATGGAATTTCCGCTTTTCGGGTGTCAGCCCCGGCTTGTCGCGACCGGGCCGGCCATGGCGTGTGCCTATCGCAGGCTCCACCGCAAAGCCAGCAAGACGCCCGCATGGCTGTCAATCGCTCGCCATGCCGTAGCGGTGCAGCGAAGGGCCGTGGGTATCGAGCCAGACCTTGGCGACCTTGTGGTGCGGGCTGATGCGCTCGACCACGCGCCAGAACGCGCGCGAATGATTCAGTTCGACAAGGTGTGCCGCTTCGTGCGCGGCGAGGTAGTCCAGCACGAAAGGCGGCGCCAGAATAAGCCGCCACGAATAGGACAACACGCCGGTCGACGAGCACGATCCCCAGCGGCTTGACTGGTCGCGGATCGAGACCCGCTTGACGGTGACGCCGAGCGCCGCCGCCGCCAGCCGTGACGCCGCCTCCAGGTCGCGCTTGGCCTCGCGCTTGAGATAGTCGCGCAATCGCCGCGCCACATGCGGCGCCTCGCCGGCGACGCACAGCAGCCGCTCGCCATCGGGACCGACCTCGGCCCAGACCGTGCCGCGGGCCGAGCGCCGGTGTTCGATGCGATGATCGACGCCGCGCAGCGGCACGGTGGCGCCATGCGCGAAGGGCAGCGCCTCGGGCAGCCGCCGCAGCCGCGCCGCGATCCAGGCACCGTGCTTGCTGGCGAATTCCTCGGCCTGCCGGACGCTGCCGCGCGGCGGCATGGTGACGACGATTTCACGGGTCGCAGTCTGGACGCGCAGCGTATAGCGGCGTGCCTGCCGGTGGCGGCGCAGGCGCACCTCAAAGATTTCGTTTTCGAAAGCGACAGTAATCGCGTTCGCTTGTTCGCTCGGCCGGCGGTTTAACAGAGCGCGCAGCGTCATGGCCATTGTCACAGTCGGAGCGGCGGGAATCGGCCGCAACCATCCTGCCACAAGCAACAATGTCAACGCGAGGTCAAGCCGCGCTCAGTGCGCCGCCGCCTTGCCGTGCGCGCGCGGGGTGCCACCGCCGCGGCCGCCATTGTTCGACAACGCAAAATCGGCGATGCGCGGCGCGATCTCAGACCGGAAACGGGAGCCGTTGAACACGCCGTAATGGCCGACGCCCGGCTGCACATAATGCACCTTCATGTGCGCCGGGATATTGCTGCACAGGCGCTGTGCCGCCTCGGTCTGGCCGACGCCGGAAATATCGTCGTTCTCGCCTTCGACCGTCATCAGTGCGACGCGGGTGATCGCGCGCATGTCCAGCATGCGGTTGCGGTGGGTCATCTCGCCTTTCGGCAACAGGTGACGGATGAAGACGGTATCGACGGTCTGCAGATAATATTCGGCAGGCAGGTCCATGACGGCGAGATACTCATCGTAGAATTCGCGGTGCTTCTGGGCCGAGTCGCCATCGCCCTTGATGAGGTGCTGAAACAGGTTCTTGTGCGCCTCGATATGGCGATCAAGATTCATGCTCATAAAGCCGTGGAGCTGCAGAAAGCCGGGATAGACTTCGCGCATGAAGCCGGGATGCGGAAACGGCACCTTGGAGATGACGTGGCTGCGGAACCAGTCGATGCCGCGCGACATCGCCATCTTGTTGACGGCGTTGGAGTTGATGCGCGTATCGATCGGCCCGCCCATCAGCACCATCGAGTGCGGCACATACGGATCCTTGTCGGCCTCCATCGCCGCGATCGCAGCCAGCACCGGCACCGACGGCTGGCAGACCGCGATGACGTGAGCGTCGCCGCCCAGCATGTGCAGCATCGAGATGACGTAATCGATGTAATCGTCGAGATCGAAGCGGCCTTCCGACAGCGGCACCGAGCGGGCGTTGCGCCAGTCGGTGATGTAGACCTCATGATTGGGCAGGAAGGTCTCCACCGTCCCGCGCAGCAGCGTCGCATAGTGGCCCGACATCGGCGCGACCAGCAGCAGTTTCGGCTGCGGGCGGCGCGGCGGGCGAGTCATGACGCGTTCGAAATGCAGCAGCCGGCAGAACGGCCGCTCCCACACGGTCTTGATGGCGACCGGCACCTTCTCGCCGCCGACGGTGGTGGAATCGATCTGCCAATCCGGCCGTGCGTAGCGGCGGGTCGAGCGCTCGAACATTTCCGCCGTGGCCGCCATCGACTTGCCGTAGGGCGTGTACGTCAGCGGGTTGGCTGGATTTCTGAAGAAGAGCCGGGTGGCATCGGCCATGGCACGGGCGGGATCGAGGGCGGCGTGGCCCATTTCGTACAGCCAGTACAGCGGCGTCGAATGAATAATTCCGTCATCGGGCGGCAGCGCTGCCGCCCCGTCGAATTCACCAATCGGCATAGGTAAAATTTCCGGCTCTTGCTGCGTTGCGGCAGGGTTTCGCTTTTTCGCCATGAGGTCAATCATGAAGGATAAGTCTTGGCGCCCGGTTTACGCTACGGCAAGCCCCCCTTAAACCATCAAAATACTGTGTTTTTTGTTTTACTCGCGGCTTTGAAGCAGGGTTCCGTGGGTCCGTGCGCTGTCCAGAAGCTTCACGAAGGCAAATGATGCAGCGCCGAACAGCAGGATATTGAACGCAAACGCCTGCACCATCAGATCGGCACGGAACACATGGTCGATCAGCAAAGCGCGCATGCCTTCGAAGACGTAGGTCGGCGGCAGCGCCCAGGCGACATATTGCAGCCAGACCGGCAGCACCGCGACCGGGTAATAGACACAGGTCAGCGGCAGAAACAGGAACATGATGGTCCAGGCCATGCCCTCGGCGCCGAGGCCGTTGCGCAGCAGCAGACCGGAGACGAAGATGCCAACCGCCCATCCCGTCAGGATCAGGTTGACGAAGAACGCCATCAGCGCAAAGCCGAGCGACCACAGATTGAAGCCAAAGAAGGCCATGGCCATCAGCGTCACCGGCACCATGCCGATCGCCAGCCGCACCAGGCTCATGATCATCAGGGCGACGACGAATTCGGCCGGGCGCAGCGGCGACATCATCAGGTTGCCGAGGTTGTTCGAGTACATCTCCTCGAGAAAGGAAATCGAGAAGCCGAGCTGGCCGCGGAACAGGATGTCCCACAGCAGCACCGCGCCAATGAACATGCCGCCGGCCTGGGCGAAGTAGCCGGCGTTCTGCGACAGGTAGGTCTGCAGGAAGCCCCACATCAGCATCTGCACCGCCGGCCAATAGATCAGGTCGAGCACCCGCGGCCACGACGAGCGCAGCAGATACCAGTAGCGCCGCACCATCGCGGCAACGCGGTTGACCGAGAAGTCGACGCCGGAGTCGGTGCCGTTCATCTGCCGACCCCCACACTCGCTGTCAGCACTCGCCACACGCGCCGCTCATGCCCGCGAAAGCGGGCATACCTACCTGTTTCCGTACAGTACTGGGTCCCCGCTTGCGCGGGGACGAGCGGAGGCACGGAATTCATTGCGCAGCCTCACTTGCATTGCCGGTGCCGCGCGCGACGTCGAGGAAGACGTCCTCCAGCGTTTCGCGCCCATAGCGCGTCAGCAGCCGCGCCGGCGTGTCGTCGTCCTCGATGCGGCCCTTCTTCATGAAGATGACACGCTCGCACAACCGCTCGACCTCGTTCATGTTGTGCGAGGCGAGCAGCACGGTTGCGCCGCGCGCGGCGCGGTAGCGCTCGAGATGACCACGCACCCAGTCGGCGGTGTCGGGATCGAGCGAGGCCGTCGGCTCGTCGAGCAGCAGCACCTCGGGGCGGTTGAGCAGGGCCTTGGCCAGCGAGACGCGCGTCTTTTGTCCGGCCGACAGTTTGCCGGTGCGCTTGTCGAGGAAATCGCCGAGGTCCAGTTCCTCCGCCAGCACGGCGATGCGCGCGGCGATATCGGGCACGGCATAAAGCTGCGCGAACACCGTCAGATTCTGCCGCACCGTCAGCCGCATCGGCATGTCGACATAAGGGCTTTCGAAGTTCATCCGGTGCAGGACGCGGTAGCGCTGCTTCGGCATCTGCGCACCGAGAACGGTGATGGTGCCTGATGTCGGCACCACCAGGCCCATGATCATGGAAATCGTCGTGGTCTTTCCGGCGCCATTGCCGCCGAGCAGCCCGGTGACCGAGCCGGCCGGCAGGCTGAACGAAATGCCGTCGACCGCGGTGGCGCCCTTGAAACGCTTGACCAGGTTGTCGGCGGCAATGGCGGGAACAACGGGTTGAGTCATCACGGGATCCGGCTTGGCCCGGGTGATGTGACGCTACGGCGCGTGAAGCGCAAGCCCCGCGGGGCTTATCGGCGGCGAAGATGGTGTAGGGTGCGACCCATGTCCACGCTCGATCTCGCCCAGAACCATCCCCGCCGCAATGTCCGGCTCGATACGCTGGTGCGGCTGCGCTGGCTGGCCGTCATCGGCCAGAGCACCGCCGTGCTGGTGGTGTATTACGGCCTCGATTTTCCGCTGCCCCTGATCCCCTGCCTGACCGTTATCTTCCTGTCGGCCTTGCTGAACATCGCGCTGCGGCTGCGCTTTCATCTGACGCAGCGGCTCGAGCCGGACCATGCCGCCTGGCTGCTGGCCTTCGACATCGCCGAACTGGCGGTTCTTCTGTATCTCACCGGCGGATTGCAGAACCCGTTTGCATTCCTGTTTCTCGGCCCCGTGCTGCTGTCTGCGACCGCGCTGCCGCCGCGCTTCACGCTGTTGCTCGGCGCCTTCGCCGTGCTGTGCGCCACCGTCCTGGTGTTCGCGCACGATCCGCTGCCGTGGGACAGCGACGATCCGATGGAGCTGCCGCCAATCTACATGATGGGCGTCTGGCTCTCGATCCTGCTCGCCATCGGCTTCATCGGTGTCTATGCGTGGCAACTGACCGAGGAATCGCGCCAGCTCGCCGACGCGCTCGCCGCCACCGAACTGGTGCTGGCGCGCGAGCAGCACCTGTCGCAATTGGACGGGCTGGCCGCCGCCGCCGCGCATGAACTCGGCACGCCGCTGTCGACCATTTCGGTGATCGCCAAGGAACTGGAGAACGCCATTCCCGCCCACGCGCCGCATGGCGACGACGTGCGGCTGTTGCGCGAACAGGCGACCCGCTGCCGGGGCATCCTCGCCAAGCTCACCGAACTGTCGTCGAGCGAACCGTTCGACCGCACGCCGGTCACCGCGCTGATCGAGGAGGTGGTGGCGCCGCACCGCAATTTCGGCGTCGAGATCGCCGTGAAGTCGCCGGACGATCGCAGTGCCGAACCGTTCGGCGCGCGCAATCCGGCGGTGCTCTACGGCCTCGGCAATCTGCTGGAGAACGCCGTCGACTTCGCGCGCGAGCGTGTCGTTGTCGATACGCAATGGAGCGACGACGCGGTCGCCGTCACCATCAGCGACGACGGCCCCGGCTTCGCGCCGGATATTCTGGTGCGCATCGGCGAGCCTTACGTCACCACGCGACGGCGCAAGCCCGATGATGTCAACGACGAGCCGAGCGGATTGGGTCTGGGCTTCTTCATCGCCAAGACATTGCTGGAACGCTCCGGCGCCACCCTCAATTTCGAGAATCGCGCCGCGCCCGATCGCGGCGCCACCATCCGATTGCGCTGGCGCCGCAGCGATTTCGAACGGCCATCGACCATCACTTCATCTTGAGAATACGCACTCATTTCCCATTTAAGGTTGTGTGAAATCGCTGATGTGCGATGATGGCGCTGTGAACGCCGCCATACCCTCGGGGCCAACGGAACACAGGTGAAAGAATGGAAATTGCCATTAACGACGTTATTGAGCCGAATCTGATTGAGAATATCGGGAACCAGCGTCCGGTTCTCGTTGTGGAAGACGACCGCTCATTTTTACAGCGCCTGGCGAAAGCGCTCGAAAGCCGTGGCTTTGCTGTCACGACCGCCGAATCGGTGGCTGACGGATTGTCGCAGGTGGAACAATCGGCGCCGGCATTCGCGGTCGTCGACATGCGGCTCGGCGACGGCAACGGACTCGACGTGATCTCGGCGCTGAAGCGCCGCCGCCCCGATGCGCGTGGCATCATTCTGACCGGTTACGGCAATATCGCCACCGCGGTGAACGCCGTGAAGCTCGGCGCGGTCGATTATCTGGCCAAGCCGGTCGATGCCGACGACGTCGTCGCCGCCTTGCTGGCGCACGAGCAGACCAAGATCGAACCGCCGGAAAATCCGATGTCGGCCGACCGGGTGCGCTGGGAGCACATTCAGCGCATCTATGAACTGTGCGGCCGCAATGTTTCGGAGACCGCGCGCCGGCTCAACATGCACCGCCGCACGCTGCAACGGATTCTGGCAAAACGCGCGCCGCGCTAGTTACGGTCCATGTCCGCATAGGGGCCCGCCGGGTCGATCAGCGACTGCAACCGCAGCGCTGCGGTGCGGGCAAAGATCAGCATCATGGCCTTGCGGGTCGCCGCCGCCAGCCGGTGCTCGGGTGCGTCGCAGATCATCTGTGCGCCGAACGCATCCGCCACCATCAGCCCGGTGTCGGGCGGGAAGATCTCGCACGGCACCTCCAGCGAGGTGGCGAAAAACAGCCGGTCGCAGTGCGCCCGGTAATCCTGCCATTTCTGGTCGGCGCGATAATCCGCCACCGACGACTTGATCTCGACGATCCAGATATCGCCGCCCGCATTGAGCGCCACCAGATCGGCGCGGCGGCCCGACGGCAATTGCAGTTCGCTGATCACGCTGAAGCCGTGCGCATGCAGCAGCCGCGCAGCGCCGCGCGCGATGCGCAGCGCATTCTCCGACTGGCGGCCGTCCGGCGGCACCTGCAACGGCACAAGGTTCGGTTTGGCGGCGAAGCTCATGCCCGCACCTTCGCGGCCGATTCCGGCGAAACCTCGGCACGCTCGGGAAACGCCTGCGCCAGCGCCGGTCGGCTGGCGGCGATGACGCCACGCTCGGTGATCAGCCCGGTGACCAGCCGCGCCGGCGTGACGTCGAAGCCGTAATTGGCGACCGCCGAGCCATCCGGTATGACCTGCACCGTCTCGATGCGGCCGTCCGCCGTCTTGCCGCTGATCGTCGCCACTTCATCGCCGGAGCGTTGCTCGATCGGAATTTCGGCGACGCCATCGCTGACGGTGAAGTCGATGGTCGGCGACGGCAGCGCCACATAGAACGGCACGCCGTTGTCGCGCGCCGCCAGCGCCTTCAAGTAGGTCCCGATCTTGTTGCAGACGTCGCCCTGGGCGGTGACGCGGTCGGTGCCGACGATCACCAGGTCGACCATGCCGTGCTGCATCAGGTGGCCGCCGGTGTTGTCGGGAATGACCGTGTGCGGCACGCCGTGCCGCCCCAGTTCCCAGGCGGTGAGCGCGGCGCCCTGGTTGCGCGGCCGCGTCTCATCGGCGAACACATGCACCGCGATGCCCTTGTCATGCGCCATGTAGATCGGCGCGGTGGCAGTGCCCCAGTCCACTGTCGCCAGCCAGCCGGCGTTGCAGTGGGTCAGGACGTTGACGCGCCCGCCCTTCTTGCGCGCGGCAATTTCCTCGATTAGCGCCAGGCCGTGCCGGCCGATCGCCTGATTGATGGCGACGTCCTCGTCGCAGATGTCCGTAGCGCGCTGCAGCGCCACCGCGGCGCGCTCGGTCCGCGGGCGGTTGCGCACGGCGGCCAGCATTTCATCCAGCGCCCATTTCAGGTTAATCGCGGTCGGCCTTGTGTCGAGCAGCACCGCATAGGCGCGCTCGAGGTTTTCGTCGGAGGCATCCGTGCGCAGCGCCAGCCACAGGCCGTAAGCCGCCGTTGCGCCGATCAGGGGCGCGCCGCGTACCTGCATGGAGCGGATGGCATGGGCAGCGTCCTCCAGCGTGGCCAGCCGCAGGCTGCCGAAGCGATGCGGCAACAGCGTTTGGTCGATGACGCCGACCGATGCGCCGTCGCTCTCCAGCCAGATCGTGCGCCACGCCTTGCCGTCGATTTTCATGAGGCTATGAAATAGCGGAATTCTTATTGGGTGTCGCCCCCGCGCGCGTTGCGGCGACGCCGACGGAGAGTGGCCTGTGCTGACGCTCAGCCAGAATAATAGGAGGAAGCGATCCATACCGTGAGGGCGATCGACGCCACCCAGACAAGTCCGATCACCCAAGCGGCGTTCCGGCTCACCGGCCTGTCGATGGCTGCCGCCGCAGCCGTCCGGCTATCGGTCATCACCTCCGCTGGGATCAATTTGACGACAGCAAGAATGCCGAGCGGGACGATTATCAGGTCATCCAGATAACCCAGGACCGGTATGAAATCGGGAATAAGGTCGATGGGGGACAGGGCGTAGCCTGCAATACAGATGGCCAACGCCTTTGCATACCAGGGCGTGCGGGAGTCGCGGGCAGCGAGGTATAGCGCGTGCACGTCGCGCTTTACGAACCGAGCCCACTCCTTGAGGCGGCTGCCCATCCCGAACCTTGCGAAGTTTACGCCAGGCATTACGCTGGACAATGAGCCGCGCGAACTTCGATTTTTACGGCCGCGCGGCAGAGGTCAGTTGCAATTTCTACCAGTAAAGACAAGGCGGGAACCGATGCCGGCGATCGACTATGAGAAAGAATACGACAATCGCGCCCGCGTGCCCGAGCACGTCGATATTTTCGCCCGCTGGCACAGCGAGGCGCAGGCCTATCGCGACGCGTCGCCGCACGCCCAGCTCGGCCTGCCGTATGGCCCGTCGCCGCGCCAGTTCATCGATTTCTTTCCCACCGTCCGGACCGATGCGCCGACGCCGCTGGCGCTGTTCATCCACGGCGGCTGGTGGCGCACACTGCACCCTTCCGAATTCAGCCAGATGGCGGCCGGCTTGAATGCTCACGGCATCGACGTCGCGATGGCCGGCTATGACCTCTGCCCGCAGGTGAGCATCTCCACCATCGTCGAACAGATCCGCAGCGCGTGCCTGATGCTGTGGCGCAAACACCGCAAGCGCATCTTCGTGTTCGGCCATTCGGCCGGCGGGCATCTGGCCGGCGCCATGCTGGCGCAGGACTGGAAGGCCTTCGACGCCAGCGCGCCGGCCGACCTGGTGCCGGCGGCTTATTCCATCTCCGGCGTGTTCGACCTGGCGCCGCTGGTGCATGTGTCGCAGAACGCCGATTTGCGGCTCGACGCCGACGAAGCGCGGCGCATGTCGCCGCTGCACTGGAAGGCCCCGGCCGGCCTCACCTTCGACGCCGTGGTCGGCGGCATCGAATCGGCCGAGTTTCTGCGCCAGAGCCGCGTCATCGCCGACGGCTGGGCCACTCAGGGCGTGACGACGCGCTATGAGGAAATCAACGGCGCCAACCATTTCACCGTGCTCGATCCGCTGACCGATCCGGACAGCGCCATGACCCGTCGCATTGCCGATCTGGCAAAGCAGGTGCAGGCGACGGCGCTCTAGAACCAGTACTGCCGGGCGAACGCGAGCGTGAGCGCCGCGCCGACGCCGACGACGAGCACCCGCACCACGTTGCGCGGAATGACGCGGGCGATGTGCGAACCGGCCAGTCCGCCGACCAAGGTGCCCGCCATCAGCGCCAGCGTCTGCGGCCACGGAATAGCGCCCTGCATGGCAAACACAACGCTCGCTGCAAAGCCATTGAGGCTGGAGACGAAATTCTTGGCGACATTGGCGGAGCGATAATCGCCGCCGGTCGCCAGCGAGAACACCGCCAGCACCAGAATGCCGACGCCGGCGCCGAAATAGCCGCCATAGAACGACACCGGCAGCAGCACCTTCAGGCTGCCCACGTTGAAGGCAATGTCGCGGCCGCGGCCGGCGGCGCGCGCCTGAAGATAGCGGCTGATGCGTTCCGAATAGGCGAACAGCAGCGTGGCGAAACCGAGCAGCACCGGCACGAACACCGCAAACAACCGCTCCGGCGTCAGCAGCAGCAGCGTGGCGCCGCAACCGGCGCCGAAGATCGACGCGAAGATCAGGCTGACGAAAGCGCGGTTGAACGGCGGCAGTTGCGAGCGGTCGGCCAGCGCCGCCAGCATCGTCGCCGGCATCAAGGCGGTGAGATTGGCGACCGCCGCAATTTGCGGCGAGATGCCAGTGAAGATCAGGGCCGGATAGACCACCACCGCGGCGCCGCCGACGATGGTGGCGATGACGCCGGCGACGACGCCGGTGCCGACCAGCAAGGCGATGATGAAGGGATCCATTGGGTAAATTACACCGGTGTCATGCCCGCGAAGGCGGGCATCCAGTAATCACGGCGCCGTCAGCAGGTACTGGATCCCCGTCTTCGCGGGGACGACAGCAGAGGGATGGCAACAGCAGCGAATCAGAAAAACGCCTGGATGCCCGTCTGCGCCCGGCCGAGGATCAGGGCATGGATGTCGTGCGTGCCCTCGTAGGTGTTGACGGTCTCGAGGTTCGCGGCGACGCGCATCACATGATATTCGCTGGAAATTCCGTTGCCGCCATGCATGTCGCGCGCCAGCCGTGCGATGTCGAGCGCCTTGCCGCAATTGTTGCGCTTCATCAACGAGATCGACGGCGGCGCGGCACGCCCCTGCTCGATCATGCGGCCAAGCCGCAGCGCGCCGGCCAGGCCAAGCGCGATTTCGGTCTGCATGTCGGCCAGCTTCTTCTGGATCAACTGGTTGGCGGCCAGCGGCCGGTTGAACTGCTTGCGGTCGAGCGTGTACTGCCGCGCCGCGTGCCAGCAGAATTCGGCCGCGCCCATGACGCCCCAGGCGATGCCGTAGCGCGCATTGTTGAGACAGCCGAACGGGCCGGCGAGGCCTTTCACGTTCGGCAGCAGGTTTTCTTCCGGGATTACGCAGTCTTCGAGAACGATTTCGCCGGTGGTCGAGGCGCGCAGTGACAGCTTGCCCTCGATCTTCGGCGTCGAGAAACCCTTGGTGCCGCGCTCGACCACGAAGCCGCGGATCTCGCCGTCGAGCTTGGCCCAGACCACCGCGATATCTGCAAAAGGCGCGTTCGAAATCCAGGTCTTGGCGCCGTTGAGCTTGAACCCACCGGTGACCTTTTCAGCGCGCGTCACCATCGAGCCGGGGTCGGAGCCGTGGTCGGGTTCGGTCAGGCCGAAGCAGCCGACCATCTCGCCGGTGGCGAGCTTGGGCAGATATTTGCGGCGCTGTTCTTCGGTGCCGTAAGCGTAAATGGGATACATCACCAGCGAGGACTGCACCGACATGGTCGAGCGGTAGCCGGAATCGACGCGCTCGATCTCACGGGCGATCAGGCCGTAGGCGACGTAGCCAAGACCGGCACCGCCGTACTCTTCCGGAATGGTGGGGCCGAGCAGACCGAGCTTGCCCATTTCCTTGAGATTGTCCGGGTCGTGCGTTTCGTTGAGGTAGGCCTCGGTAACGCGCGGCATCAGGTAGTCCTGCGCAAAGCCATGCGCGGTGTCGCGGACCATGCGCTCGTCTTCGGTAAGCTCGAATTCGATGCCGAGCGGATCCTCCCACTGGAAATCCCTGTCCTTCAACATCGCGGGCTTGTGATCGCGCTTTTCGGCTGTCTGGGACATGGAACTTCTCCTCGGTCGGCACCGGATGGTCATTATATCGGGATATGGGCATCGGCAAGAGTGGCCGCCAAAACAAAAACCCCGCCGGGAACGCCCGGCGGGGCTTTGGAAAAACCGTCCGGCGCTTTACGGCGTCAGATCGCTTCTTTCAGGTCCTTGGCGGCGCGGAAGGCGACCTTCTTCGACGCCTTGATCTTGATCGCTTCGCCGGTCGCCGGGTTGCGGCCCATGCGGGCGGCGCGCTTGCGGACCTGCAGGATGCCGAGGCCGGCGATCTTCACCCGCTCGCCCTTTTTCAGGTGCTTGGTGATCAGCGCGGCGAGGTCCTCCAGCATCTCCTGGCCCTGCTTCTTGGTGAGCTCGTGCTGCTCAGCCAGCGCATAGGCCAACTGCTTGGTGGATACCGGCTTGGCCGCCTTCGGTTTGGCCGCGGCTGCTTTTGCTGCCATTTGAAATAACTCCTAGAGCGCACCATGCGCCAATCCTGAGCACTAGGAGATTCGCATTTTAACGCAAGCATTTCGCGCGTTTTCGGCGGGTTTAACCACAGGAAGCTTGATTTTAGTGGCTTTGACGCACGCATATCCACCGTTGCCGCCTCAGCCGGTATCGTCTATTCAGGTCCGCACGCACCCGTAGCTCAGCTGGATAGAGCGTTGCCCTCCGAAGGCAGATGTCAAGCCAGTTCGTGCGGATAGGGAGACTGAAAGACGCTAGAAAAACAAGGACTTGTGAGATCGGCGTTGATCGATCCAACCGCAAAAAATTTCGCGTAAGCATCGCGTAAGCAACTGACGGCGAAGTGCAGCGAAGGCTGGCGAAGAAGAACGAGACTTTTCGGAATCATGCGACAAAGTTCGAAGCCGGCCCGAACTTCGTTGACCATCGTGACGCAGTCAGGCTAGGCAGGCTTGCGAAGCGCCCGTAGCTCAGCTGGATAGAGCGCCACCCTCCGAAGGTGGAGGTCACACGTTCGAATCGTGTCGGGCGCGCCATCTCCTTAAGAAACAGCAAACACCGATCATCGCCGCTTCCACACTCGAAACAATGGCCACGCTGCGCAGTGGTCGGACTGGTTGCCGATCAGTTGCATCTCGGATGTTCGAGCAAATAGTCTCGCCGTCGCGAGGCCGATCATCATAGCTTGCCGACGATCTGGACGCAGAATCCGTGAAGACCCGGACCTTGGCAGGCGGATGTTTGCGGGACGGATGACATGAGAAAAGCGGCAATAGTCGCCGTACCATTCGGGGAACAGGTCGATCAGGTCGCCTCTCGCCAACAGTTCGCCGACGCCCCACCCGATCATCGGTTCCGACGACGCATTCCTTTAGCATCGCATTCGGATCGGTGAACGTCAGTGGCCCTTGATTTTGACTAGGGCGGTTTCAGGTCCCTGGGCGAACTCCCATTGGCATGATGGGAATAATGGATGGTATGAGGTGGGCGATAGGAGTGGCCTGGCTCCTCGTCCTCGTTCTCCTTGTCCTCGGAGTCGCCGCCCTCGCCAAGTATCTGTTTTTCAAGCCACGTAGCTAGGTGATGGCGACAGACGAGAGGCTCACAAACGCGTGAGTGGAGCGCACGTTTGGTCCCTGGCTGCCCGAGTGCCGGACCTAGCTTTTGCCTTAGTGGATTGCTATCATTGAATTGATGTCGCAAAAAATTCGCCGTTTCCTTGGCCTCCTCCTCGCCCTGACGCTAGTCGTTTCAGGCGCAGCACAGGGCGTCCAGGCTTCGGATATGGCCGTCAAGATGTCGGCGGCATCGACCAGCGACATGCCAATGCCGGGCGGGTGCAGCGGCTGCACCGGCGGCGACGACGGCCTGCCAATGGCCTGCTTTGCGATCTGCGGCAGCACGATGTCTGCTATCCTGCCGTCTGCCCCCTCCATTGCGCCAAGTGCCCTGGCATCTCCGACAGCGCCTTTCATCACTGCTGTCGCGGACCATCACGGCCCCCCTGATCCCTACCCTCCTAGACCCACCAGCCTGAGCTAACGCGCGTCGCTTTTGAGCGGCGTGTGAGGACGCGCGTGCGGCAACGCATTGCGCGCGTCCATGAGTTCAGGTGCACGCGGCCCTCACCGGGCTGCATGCATGCGGGTTTCGAGCGCACGGAGGGTCTTCAATGTCCAGAATCTGCGTCCCGACTGTTAACCGTCGGGAATTGCTCGCAGGAAGCGCGGGCTTCGCCGCCGCGGGATGGCTTCCGCGCAGCGCTCTCGGTGCTGAGACGTCAAAGCGGGAGTTCACGCTCGTTGCCGCACCGGCTCGCGCATCGCTCGTAGGCCCTCCACACCCGGAAACGGATGTGTGGTGCTACAACGGTCGTACTCCCGGTCCGGAAATCCGCGTGCGCCAGGGCGAACGTATCCGCGTTCTCGTCGAAAACCGACTGGCCGAAGAGACGACCGTGCACTGGCACGGCATACGCCTTCCGAACGCCATGGACGGCGTTCCGCATCTCACCCAGAAGCCGATCGCGCCGGGCGAAACATTCGCTTACGAGTTTACGTGCCCCGATGCGGGTACCTTCTGGTACCACCCCCACCAGCGAAGCTTTGTCCAGGTCGGCCGCGGGCTCTACGGCGCGCTGATCGTCGAGGAGCGCGAAGCGGTCCCGGTCGATCGCGACGTCACCTGGGTGCTCACCGATTGGCGGTTGCTCGATGACGCCTCGATCAGCGGCGACTTCGGCAATATGCATGACGTCAGCCACAATGGGCGCGTCGGGAATACCGTCACCATCAACGGCCGCATCCCCGAAACCTTTGCCGTGCGTGCGGGCGAACGCATTCGCCTGCGCCTGATCAACGGCGCGAACGCGCGCATCTTCGGCCTTGAGTTCGAGGATCACCGGCCGCAAGTCATTGCGCTTGACGGGCAGCCGGTCGAGCCGCACGCCCCGCCGGACGGCCGTGTCGTGCTTGGGCCGGCGATGCGCATCGATCTCCTGCTCGACATGACGGCGCAGCGGGGACAGCGCTTCCGCGTCATCGATAAATTCTACCGCGGGCTCGAATACCGGTTGCTGGATCTCGTCTACTCCGACGAGGCGCCATTGCGCGATCTCGCAGGCGCTGCCCCCGTTCGATTGCCGGATAACCCGCTTCCCGAACCAAACCTCAAGGATGCGCAGCGCCACCAAGTCACGCTGGGTGGCGGAATGATGGGCTCGATGCGGATGGCGATGATGGACGGCAAGCAGGCCGACATCCGCACGCTTATGCACAACGGCCTGGTTTGGGCCATCAACGGCGTTGCGGCCAAAGGGCATGTTCACGATCCCCTGCTCACGCTGGAACGCAATCGGTCATACGTCCTGGAGCTCGTCAACGACACGATGTGGCCTCACCCCGTGCATCTGCATGGCCACTCGTTCCGCGTGATCACGAGAGACGGAACGCCGACAAAATACCGCGAGTGGCAGGACACCGTGCTGCTGAGCCGGCAAGAGCGAGCCGAAATCGCGTTCGTCGCCGACAATCCCGGCGACTGGATGATCCACTGCCACATTCTCGAACATCAAGCCGGCGGCATGATGGGCGTAATCCGTGTCACTTGAGCGGGAGAAGTTCGATGAGCGCGAAGAGCTACGTCCTGGCTGGTGCGGTCGCCCTCGCTTCGGCCGTCATTGGACCGGCGCATGCGCAAGGAAGTCCGCAACGCGGCGCCATGGTCTATCGGGCGTGCGCCGCCTGCCATTCGCTCGAACCAGACATGCACCTGACGGGTCCGAGTCTGGCGGACCTTTGGGGCAAGAAGGCCGCGTCGGTGGTGGACTTCCCGCGCTATTCAAGGGCGCTTAAGGCGCAAGAGTTTCTTTGGGACGAGACCACATTGAATGCATGGCTGGCGAACCCCGCGGGATTCGTGGCCGGCAATCAAATGACCTTTCGCGGAATCGAGGACGACAAGACGCGGCAAGACCTGATTGCGTTCCTTCGCCTCGCCATGGCGCCTGGCGGAGCAAAGGCGGTGGTGGCCCAGCGCCTTGTCCCCGAATCGCTCGCGCGCGGCCAGGCACCCGAGGATTTGAGCAAGGTCACGCCGGCCCAACAGGTCACGGCCGTTCGCTACTGCCAGAACTCCTATTTCGTGACCACCGCCGACGAGCAAGAGCATTCGTTCTGGGCGCTGAACCTGCGTCTCAAGGTCGACTCCAGCGCCTTGGGGCCGAAAGGTGGAAAGCCCGTGCTGACGGGCTCCGGCATGCAGGGCGACCGCGCGTCGCTTGTGTTTTCCGATCCGGGGCAGATCAGCGCGTTCATCCAGAGCAAATGCTGAAGATCAACCGACCGCGCGACCACGGATCGCGTGAAACATAGGAGACACGGAATGTTTCGATCCATCATGTCGGTCCTGGGTCTTGTGATGGCGCTGGCCGTAAGCCCCGCCAACAGCACCGAGCGGCCGCCCGCGACGCTCTACAAGAATCCTCAGTGCGGCTGCTGCGAGCAATACGCGAACTATCTGCGCCGCAACGGCTTCACGGTAAAAGTCGTGCCCACGCACAATCTTTCGCTCATCCGGCGGCAGGCGGGGGTCAACATTCCGGAGAAGCTCGAAGGCTGCCACACGATGTTCATCGACAAGTACGTCGTCGAAGGACACGTGCCGCTGAAGACACTCGACAAGCTGTTGACCGAGCGGCCGGCCATTCGGGGGATTTCCTTGCCCGGAATGCCGGATGGGTCACCCGGCATGACCGGTCAGAAGACCGAGCCCTTCACAATCTATGAAATCGGCAGCGACGCCGATGCGCGCGTCTATACAACGGAGTGAATGCGGGAGGTCGCACCGATGACCGCGCCGATGCGGGAGTTTGACTGGAGCTATGAGATCGGAATGTACGCCGGGACAGCGGCGGGCGTGCTCGCCCTAGTCCTCGTCGTGGGTGGACTCATTCTCCTCGTCAGAGCGCTGCTCAGGAGAATCTCGCCTCGCCGATCGGACCAACCATGAGTGCTGATGTGACACTGACAGCAGACGAAACGCTAACACGGCGGCGTCGCTATCTGGGGTATCTGCTCCCCGTGGCGACTTTCGCCGCGTTGGCAGCTTTGCTGGGTTGGGCTCTCACGCACAATCCGCGTGAAATCCCGTCGGCGTTGATCGGAAAGCCGGTGCCGGAGTTCAGCCTACCACCCGTCCAAGGTCGCGCCCTTGGTCTCTCCAAGGCCGATCTCACTGGCGAGGTCTCTCTTGTCAATGTCTTCGCCTCCTGGTGCGCCGCGTGCCGCGACGAGCATCCGCTGTTCATGCAGTTGAAGGCCAGCGGCGGCGTGCCGATCCACGGCCTCAATTACAAGGACCAGCCGGATCATGCCGCGCGGTGGCTCGACACTCTGGGCGATCCCTATACGCGAACCGGTGCCGACCGCGACGGCCGAGTCGCCATCGATTGGGGTGTCTACGGCGTTCCGGAAACATTCGTGGTCACGAAAGATGGCCGTATCGCTCACAAGCATATCGGGCCACTCACGTCCAAGGACATTGAGGCGACAATCCTTCCGCTCGTTCGGAGGCTACGGCAGCAATGACTCTCGACCGAACGCTGATGACGCGTTGCTTCGGCCAGCACCTGTTGGCCGCAGGACTGTTGCTTGCGGGAATGGCAATCGCGTCGGCGCAGCCATTGCCCAAGAACTTCATCCAGCATGAAGCGCCCAAGCCGATTGCCTCGATTGCGTTCGAAGACGACCAAGGACGGCCGCGGAGCCTCGCCGAGTTCCGGGGCAAGATCGTGCTGCTGAACATCTGGGCGACATGGTGCGGGCCGTGCCGCCGCGAGATGCCGTCGCTCGACCGGTTGCAGGGACTGTTGGGCGGTTCAGATTTCGAAGTCGTTGCGCTCTCCATCGACCGTGCCGGACTCGGACCGGTTCGCAAGTTCTATGCGGATGTCGGAATCCGCAACTTGGCAATCTACATCGACAGCTCAGGGAAGGCGACGCGAGAACTCGCCACCGTCGGCGTTCCAGCGACCCTGCTCATCGATCGCGATGGACGCGAGCTTGGACGTCTCGTCGGACCCGCCGAGTGGGACGAGCCTGACATCGTCCAGTTCCTGAAACGCGTCATTGCGCAGAAGACCGGCTCCGTCGGACCAACGAATCGCCTGGAGCGCGGCGACGGCAGGACCGCTCCAATTGCAGGCCCATCAGCCCGACCAGGAGGAACCGCATGACCACACCTACGACAACCCAGCGCCAGGACTCCTCGCTCACCCGCGACGTGCTCCATGCCGCACGCTACTACCTATGGCGACCGCGCGTGTTGCTGACCCTCGCCGCAATCGCGATCGTTGCCGGTCTTGCGCTCAACTGGAGCTGGCTCGTCGCCGCCGGTCTCGCGCCAATCCTGATCAGCACGCTGCCTTGCTTGATCATGTGCGCCTTCGGCGTCTGCATGATGTGTCGTTCAGGCGAGAAGAGTTCCGCTCCAATCCGCGATGCGGCTGAAACAGAAAGCCCGCCTACGACGCTTGCAGTCTCGGCGACCGACAAGCCACGGACGGGAACGAACTCATTGACTCACGCGCCTGATTCAATCGGAGCAGCAGCGCCGCCCCAACTCCTCGAATCCAATCTCCCCGTTGCCGCCGCGGGCTGCTGCCAAAGCGCAACGAACGAAGCCAAACCCGAACAGACGATCGATCTGCAACCAAACCGAGAAAGGAGAGACCGCCATGCGTAAGCAAACGAAAGTCCTGCTCATCGCTTTTGCTCTCGTTGCAAGTCTTGCCGCCGCCCCCGCGCTTCTTGCTAATGACAGCCGCGACCACGGGATGATGGGGCGCGGCGGCATGATGGGCAATGGAGGGATGATGGGGATGATGGGCTCCATGATGCGGATGATGGAGCACTGCAGCCAGATGATGGGCGACGATTCCCGGCAGCCGAACGATCAGTGGCGGAAGGCCCCGTCGGCACCCAGCGAACAGCGCTGATTGGGAGGCAAGGAAGCGAAATGGCTTACGTAAAACGTTGGGCGCTCACGCTGCTGCTAATTTCTCTATGGGCACCGGCGTGGTCGCACTCGCTCAAGGACCTGGAAAGGCTTCTCGGCGACAAAGAGAAGTATTTCCAATCCGTCGACAAGACGGCTCCCGACTTTGCGCTGCAGGACGCCGACGGCAAGGCCGTTCAGCTCTCCGACCTGCGCGGCAAAGTCGTGGTCCTGCACTTCATCTATGCGGGCTGCCCCGACGTGTGCCCGTTGCACGCCGACCGGATCGCTGAAATCCAGTCGATGGTCAATCAGACGCCGATGAAGGCGCAGGTCCAGTTTGTAACCATCACCACCGATCCGAAGAATGACGCGCCCGACGTGCTCCGCGCCTATGGCGAGCAGCATCGGCTCGATCCTGCCAACTGGGCCTTTCTCACAACGCGCGCCGGGCAGCCGGAAGACGCGACCCGTAAGCTTGCCGAGCAGTTCGGCCACAAGTTCATGAAGCAGGAGGACGGCTATCAGGTCCACGGCATCGTGACGCACGTAATCGACAGAGAGGGGCGCTGGCGAGCGAATTTCCACGGCTTGCGCTTCGAACCGACCAATCTCGTCGTGTTCATCAACGCACTCGTCAACGACGCCGCAAAGCCGCACGGCCACGAGCAGCCGAGCACTTGGGACAGTATCAAGAAACGGCTGAGATTCTAACAATGTACGACCTGCGCACGAAACGATGGGCTGCGAATCTGCGACGCCGCAATATCACCGTTGCCGCCGCTTCCGTCGTGACTGTCGCTGTGATGGTTGCGCTGAGCTTTGCCGCAGTTCCGCTCTATCGGCTGTTTTGCCAGGTGACGGGCTTCGCAGGCACGACACAAGTCGCCGCATCGGCACCGGGCGCTGTCGGGGCCACGATCATTACCGTGCGCTTCGATGCCAACGTCGCACCAAATCTCGCGTGGCAATTTGTGGCACCTAAGCCGGTCGAAGTGCGGCTTGGTGAAGAGCGTCTGGTGGCCTTCAAAGCGACCAACATCGGCAATGAACCGCTCCTCGGCACGGCAACCTTCAATGTAACACCCCTTCAGATTGGAAAATACTTCAACAAGATCGAGTGTTTCTGCTTCACCGAGCAGCTCTTGCTCCCAGGGGAAAGCAAGGAGTTTCCGGTGTCGTTCTTCGTCGACCCGTCGATCTCGGAGGACGACGAAGGCAAAGACGTCACCGCCATCACCCTCTCTTACACCTTCTTTAACAAGGGGCGCCCGGCGCTCGAAGCGTATCTTCGGGCGCACAAATCAGCCGTCAGTGCGTTCGATGCAGTCGGAGCCGCTGGACGATGAACGGCCTTCAATCACATCGAAATCCTACCGATGGCGATGCCTTGTGGCTCGTTGCACTGCGCCGATACTTCGTGTTCGCGATTCCGGCGCACCTGATCTGGGAGATCGTGCAATTGCCGCTTTACACGATCTGGTACGAAGACCCCCCGGACAAGATCGCGTTCGCCGCTCTTCATTGCACCGGCGGGGATGCGATGATCACGGGCGCCTCCCTGCTGGGTGCGTTATTGGTGTTTGGCAATCGGCGCTGGCCGGACGAACGCTATATCGCGGTTGCCGCGCCCGCCGTCCTTGCAGGCGTCGGATATACGATTTTCAGTGAGTGGCACAATACGGAAGTCCGCAACAGCTGGGCCTATTCCAGCCTGATGCCGACGTTGCCGGGAATCGGGACCGGTCTCTCGCCGCTCCTGCAATGGTTTGTCATTCCCACAGCAGCGTTCTGGTGGGCATGGCCGCGTCGCGCGGCTCAACTCAATCCAACCGAGGGGCTACGATGAGCGACCCCGTGAGACGCCGAAAGCTGGTTGGATGGCTGCTCGTGCCGGCACTCGTCGTCGCTGCGGCCGGCGCATGGGTTTCCCTCGACCCGGGCTTCCGATTCAATACTCCAAAGGTAGAGGTGGCCACGGCCTTGCCCAAAGATGAGTTCGAGCGCCGCGTCCGTGATTACATCCTCAACAATCCCGAAGTCATCATGGAGGCGGCCCGGCGCTTTGAACAGCGTCAACGCGCGGCCGAGGAGAGCGAAGCCACCGCGGTGCTCAAGGCACGCGCCGACGAGATATTTCGCGACAAAGACAGCCCGGTCGGCGGCAATCCCACTGGCGATGTCAGTCTCGTCGAGTTTTTCGACTACAACTGCCCTTATTGTCGGCAAGTAACGCCCATCATGGCGGAGGCCGAGGCTGCCGACCCGCAACTTCGCGTGGTCTACAAGGAATTTCCGATACTGGGGCCGAATTCGACCTTCTCCGCCAAGGCGGCGCTCGCAGTACATCGGCAGGGCAAGTACGTCGCGTTCCACAAGGAACTGATGCTGGACCGCGGCGTGGCCAATGAAGCGAAGGTCTTGCGGATTGCCACGAAGATTGGTGTCGACGTGGAGCGCATGAAATCGGACATGAACGATCCGGCCATCGCTGCGATGATCGAAAGAAACCTCGCCCTCGCACAGGCCCTCCGCATCAATGGAACGCCGGGCTTTATCATCGGTGACCAGATTGTTCGGGGTGCGGTCGACCTGAAGACGTTGCGGGCCCTCATTCAGGAGGCGCGAGGCAAACAATGAAGGTAATCATGCTGGCTCGCCACTTAACTCGATGATTGAATTCTCGAACATCGGCATAGCTGCCGCTTTCGCCGCCGGGGTCATTTCCTTCCTGTCCCCGTGTGTGCTGCCATTGGTGCCGGGCTACGTGTCGTATGTTGCTGGGCACTCGATCGCAGAGCGATCGGCCGGCACCCTGTCGCTACGGCTGCAGACGTCGGCGCTGAGTGGGTGCTTTGTCCTCGGCTTTTCGACAATCTTCGTGCTGCTAGGAGCGAGCGCAACCGCGCTCGGCCAGGTGTTGCTCTCGTATCGCTACGAACTGAACCTCGTTGGCGGTGCGGTCGTCATCGCATTCGGCCTGCTCACACTTGGCTTGCTCCAGCCGGGCTGGCTGCAGCGTGATCATCGCCTCCACCTCTACCTGCCAGGCGGGCGACCCCTCGCCGCATATGTGCTTGGGTTAGCATTCGGGTTCGGTTGGACGCCCTGCATAGGACCGATACTCGGCGCCATCCTTACCGTCAGTGCCGGCTCGGCCACGGTCGCAAGCGGCATAACCCTGCTCTCAGTGTACTCGCTCGGACTCGGCCTTCCGTTCGTACTGGCGGCAGCATTCACGGACCGATTGGTTGCAAGGCTCTCGTCCATCGGCCGCCTGGGGCGCAGCTTGCAGATCGTTGCTGGACTCGTGATGGTCATAATGGGCGCGGCCATGATCACCGGCCATCTGTCGACGTTCGCGTTCTGGCTGCTCGATACGTTTCCCGTGCTTTCAACGATTGGGTAGTCAGCGACGCAGAGTGAGATGGCGATGGGCCTGTACCGGGATCATATTCTTCCGCACCTGATCCATCTGTCCATGCGCCAGCGAAACCTCGCTGTCTATCGAGCGCGCGTCCTTCCGGCGGCGCAGGGTCGTGTACTTGAGATCGGAATCGGGTCGGGCCTCAATCTACCATTCTATGGTGCGACGGTGGAGCACGTCATCGGCCTCGATCCATCGCCGAAGTTGCTCGCCATGGCGCGCGAGGCAGCCCGACGAACGTCGATTTCCCTCGAACTGATCGAGAACAGTGCCGAGGCCATCCCGCTGTACAACAGAAGCATCGATACTGTTGTGACCACGTGGACCATGTGCAGCATCCCGGACGCGCGGCGTGCGCTCGGTGAGATGCGCCGCGTCTTGAAGCCCGGCGGCCATCTGCTGTTCGTCGAGCATGGACGTTCGCCGGACCCCAGCGTTCGCCGATGGCAGGATCGTCTGACGCCACTCTGGCAACGAGTCGGCGGCGGGTGCCACTTGAATCGTGCAATCGGTGAACTGATCGAAGAGGCAGGCTTTCGAATCGAGCGGCTTGAAACCGGCTATATGCGCGGACCGAAGCCCATGACCTTTATGTACGAAGGAAGCGCCAGGCCACGTTGAACGTACATACCGCTCACCACCGCAGCAGCCTGGGCCCGAGCCTCGCCCCAACGATTGCGCAGATTCCAATCGTGAGCCCATACCAGACCGCTATGGCCGGAAACGAGTGATCCAGGCACGGGAGCGAGCAGGCCATGGCGCTGAAGCCGCCGGCAACAAGGCCGCCGGCAGCGCCTGCCCGTGTCAATGCAGTTGGCGCCCCGGTACGCAGCGCCCAGACGAGAGCCAAGAAGGGCATGATCGCAAGGAGTGGGATCGTGAAAAGGCACGCCAGCCAAGTGTTTCCGACAACCAAATCGCGCCACGTGGACCGATGAGCGGACCCAAGTGCCATCGACGCAAGTGCCGCGATAGCAATGAACGGAAGCGAAACGATCACGAGAAAGTTGCGTCCGTCAGCGCCAGGACGGGCAATTTGAGGCAGAAACACCGCGGCGGTCGCGAGGACCCCCGCGGCGAAGAGCAGCTTCGTCACTAAAAAACTGGAGTTCTCACCACCGAATGTCTCCGGGCGTGGGCCGAGGAGCAGAAACGTCACGCCAAAGGTTGTCGCCGCGCCCACCACCATCGCGAGAATCAGCGCGCGCGAAATACGTCCTCGATCGACCGGGTTGAGATCTGCAACGAGCAGATTAATCAGTTGGTCAGTGGTCATGACCGCACCTTTTGCGTCGCTGGCACACCGGTTCCTACGAATCGACCTCAGTAGATAGGGGAAACCAGGTCCTGGGAGACCTCGCCATTCAGCTGACGCGAGAGTTCCAATACCGGTTCCGCGAACATCCAGGAGCCAACCGCCCGGTTTCCCACAAATTTGGCGACATGGCCCTGGTCATCGCTCGCAAACATTGAGCCGGTGTGCGTGCCGACGACTGCGTACCCGAGCCGATCTCGCATCAGTAGGGGCGCCCCTGATGAACCAAACTGTGCCCTGCAATCGTGAATGAGCACGTCCCAAACGAAGTCGCGAATTGAGCAGTTTGGGTCGACGCTGAGAACCTCAGCATTGCCAATATCGATCGAGTAGCTCGGCATCACGATCTGCTGTTGGCGCGACTTCAAAGCCTCGACTGGGTGATCGCCTAGGCGAAATGGCTCAACGCCTTTTGGCGCCCTATCAAGAACGAGGATCACCCAGTCTTGCGCGGCATCGTGGACGGATTGCCGCTTGAAGTTTTGTTTCGATCCCACGGCCCGCACCTTTGCTTTGAATAGGCCAAGATCGGTCCCAACTTGAAAGCCGGGCTGGAAGAACAGGTTGGATTTCCTAGTCGTGCCGTCTCTTTCAGTGATGCAATGTCCAGCCGTGATGATGATTCTCGGATGGAGAACAATTGCTGCCGTGCACAGCATCGTTCCTCTAAACCGGCCAACCGCCGAGTAGGGCGGCAACCGCGCATCGACGATGCGACGGGCGTCAGCACTGCTTGCTTCGGAGGAGGTTTCAATTCCCTGGTTGACCAGTTGAGGACCGACACCGATCGGTTCCTTCGCTGCAACTATAACGGACAGCATCATCGCTCCCACGATGGCAAAGCATCCAATGGGTAGTAACGTTCGGATAGATTTCGGCATCATTTCCTCCCGGAAACTACGCAACCGATCGCTAGCAAGCTGCCGGATATCCGACAGGAGGCGTACACGACCGCGCCGGCCGCAATCGCGGCCACCTCAACTGAGGGCGGCAGGTCTCGGAGGATGGGGGTCGGGCGGTCCGCGGTGATCCAAAATTACTGGAGTCGCTGAGGCAACAACTGTCCGGGACGGCTCCGGCGAAAGTCCGATATAATCAGGAATGAGTGCGTTCGCGACAGTGCAGTATGCGAAGCATGCAATGGCGTTGACGCTGCAAGCTTTCACCTTGCAGCTATCGCACGACTTTTCCATACGCATAGCATTCGAAAAGGCGACGGATTCTACCGCGGCTGGCGCGTCAACCTGAACGTTGACCCACACGCCGCCGGATGTGTCCGCAGACAGCATCACTATGACGGCGAACAACATTAACGGCAACGTACGGGTCATCGCTCGCATAGACACAAGATAGGAGCGAAACGGTGCTGTTGCCATCCCATAGACGCCCGTTTCGGGTTCCGATCAGCTGGACGTCGATCGAGGCGGTCGCTTCAATCGGCCCATCGCTGAGACTGCGGCTATGGGGACACCCAACCGAAATAGATTAAGGCCTGATAGTAGAAGTAGGCCGCAGCCGCCAGCATGAGAGCTCCGCCGAACCGCTCAATCCAGCGCGTAAGGGGACCCGATCGCCGCAGGTGAGCGAGCGTTCCGGCGGCTGCGCCGGCAATCATGATCGGAACTCCCCGTGCCAGGCCGAACGTGAACATGAGAATTGCTACGACCACTGACTACGACAGCGTCGTAGGATGGCGAGGCGTAGCGTAGGCAGTTCGCTCACGTGATCCGGACTGGCCTACGCGTGACCGGCGAATAGTGCCTCGATCAGCGGACATTCCTGCCGTGTGCCGTCGGCGCATTGCGCGACCACGTCCTTCAGCACTCGCTCCATCCGTTTCAGATCGGCGATCTTCGCCCGCACGTCATCGAGGTGGGCAGCGGCGACGGCGCGTGCCTCGGCGCAAGGCTGATCGCGTTCGTCGACCAGGCGCAGCAGCTCGCGAATCTCATCGAGAGAAAAGCCGAGTTCACGCGCTCGCAGGACGAAGCGAAGGCGACGCTCGTGCGTGGCGTCGTAGCTGCGATAGCCAGTCGACGTGCGCGGCGGCTCGGGGAGAAGGCCGACCTTCTCGTAGTAGCGCACGGTCTCCAAGTTGCAGCCCGTCCGCCGGGCGAGTTCAGCCCGCTGCAGGCCCTTCACCACAGCGTGATCGCGCATCGCAAAAACTCCTTGACCCTGTAGTAACTACAGACCGCATCCTATGGCGCAATGAGGATTTCAGCAAGGAAGGAGACGTCGGACATGGTTGCATGGCGATCTGGAACGTCAGATATCGCGTCCGCAACGGCAGTTCCTGCATCGTCGGAGCGGACCGAGGCTGGACGGCAGCGCCTGGTTGCTGTGGGCGGAATTCTCGGCGCGATAGCCGCCTCCTCCTGCTGCGTCATTCCGCTCATCCTGTTCAGCCTCGGCATCGGCGGCGCCTGGATCGGCAACCTGACAGCGCTCGCGCCGTACAAACCGCTCTTCGTCGCCGGAACGGCGGGCCTCCTCGGATACGGCTTCTACCTCGTTTACTGGAAGCCGCGGCGTGCCTGCGGCGATGGTGCAGCTTGCGCGAGCCCCATCCCCAACCGGCTCGTCCAGCTCGCGCTCTGGATTGCGACTGTGCTCGTGATCGCCGCCTTTGCCTTCGACTATGTCGCCCCGCTGCTGCTTCGCGCCTGATACCAAGAGGAGACCAGCCCCATGAAGAAGAGCTTGAGCGTCCTTGCCCTGATCGCCTCGGTGATAACGGCATCGACCGCGTTCGCCACCGAACGCACTGTGACATTTGCCGTCGATAACATGACCTGCGCCTCGTGCCCGTACATCGTGAAAACTTCGATGGCGGCAGTCCCGGGCGTCGCGAACGTGACCGTCTCCTTCAAGGCGAAGACCGCGACCGTGACTTTCGACGACGCGAAGACGAACGCCGACACCATCGCAGCCGCCAGCATGAACGCGGGCTATCCAGCCCATCTGAGGCAGCAGGGCAGCTAATATGAGTGACCGCACTGCAATCCGCGCAGGTATGGCCGGTGCCGTCCTCGCCGCGATCTGCTGCGCCGCGCCGTTCCTTGCCCTCGGCCTGCCCTTTGCGGGCCTTGGCTCGTCGCTAGCCAGTACGGGCTTGGTAGTGCTTCCGCTGATGATCGCGAGCTTCGGCCTCATCGCTTGGATATTCCATCGTCGCCACTCGAAGGCCCTCCGTTGCGAGACGACGATTCCCAAGAAGGGCGTGAAGCCATGAACGAATGTTGTGCCTCCTCCTCGTCCCGAAACGAAGCTGTCATCCCTACGCTCGAGACACTGCCGAGCTATCACGTGCGGCCGGGCGTAACTTTCCCGGACTGGTCAGCAGTCACGTCGCACGCAGTGAGGGACGCCCTGCTGGTCATGGTCGGGTCCGGCCATGTGCTCAATCGCTGGAGCGGCTACGATCCCGCCGTGGACCGCGCGCGCGTTGCGCTGCTTCAGCTCTACGTCGAACACGGGCGAGCCCCGGCCATAGCCGCGATTGCGAACCGTGCAGGACTCGATGAGGCGGCCGTCCCGCCGTTGCTCGAAAATCTCCGCCGGCGCGACCTGGTCGTTCTCGACGGCGGGCGAGTCGTCGGCGCCTATCCGTTCACCGACCAAGACAGGGACCATCAGGTCATGCTGGACGGGCGCGTTCTCAATGCCATGTGTGCGGTCGATGCGCTCGGCATCGGTGCCATGACCGATCGCGACGTCTCGATCGCCTCGGGCTGCCGCCATTGCGGCGCGCCAATCCGGATCACTACACGCGACCTAGGGCGGGAGCTGGCCGACGTCGAGCCGCGGACGGCCGTCATGTGGCAAAGTGTTCGCTACGAAGACGCATGCGCCGCGAGCTCGCTGTGCGAAACGACCGTGTTTTTCTGCTCGGATGAGCATCTCTCTGCCTGGCGCCGCGAGCGTTCCGCCGACGAGCTAGGTTTTCGGCTGTCGATCGAGGAGGGGTTGGAGGCCGGCCGCGCTCTGTTCGGGCCGAGCCTTGCCGGGCTAGGTGTGACACCACGACCGTCCGCCGATCCGGAATCGAAGAGCCCGCCAGTCGCGAACCGCCCCTTCCGCACAAACGGTCGCAATGGAGGCGCTTACGATCTCGTCGTGGTCGGCGCCGGATCGGCCGGCTTCTCGGCGGCAATCACGGCCGCCGAACAGGGCGCGCAGGTGGCGCTCATCGGCAGCGGCACCATCGGCGGCACCTGCGTCAATATCGGCTGCGTGCCGTCAAAAACCCTGATCCGCGCGGCCGAGACGCTTCACAACGCTCGCGTGGCGGCACGTTTTGCCGGTATTACCGCTGAAGCCGAACTGACAGATTGGCGCGGAACCGTTCGTCAGAAGGACGCCCTCGTTTCCGAACTGCGCCAGGCCAAGTACGTCGATCTGCTCCCCGCGTACAACGGCATCGCCTATCGCGACGGGCCGGCTCGCCTCCTCGACGGCGGTGTCGAAGTTGACGGCGCTCGTGTTGCCGCTGGCAAGATCATCATCGCGACCGGCGCGCGGCCGGCAGTGCCTGCCATTCCCGGCCTCGAGACCGTGCCGTATCTCACCAGCACGACGGCGCTCGACCTCGAGGAGCTGCCGCGCTCTTTGCTCGTGATCGGCGGCGGCTACATCGGCGGGGAACTCGCCCAGATGTTCGCTCGCGCCGGCGTCAAGGTGACCCTTGTCTGCCGGTCTCGTCTGCTCCCCGAGGCCGAGCCCGAGATCGGCGCGGCGCTCGCGGGGTATTTCGAGGACGAAGGCATCACTGTTGTCTCCGGCATCGCTTACCGCGCCGTCCGCGAAGCCGATGACGGTGTGTCGCTGACGGTCACGCGCGACGGCCAGGATATTGCGATCGACGCCGACCAGGTGTTGATCACCACGGGGCGCACGCCCAACATCGAAGGCCTTGGGCTAGCCGAACAGGGGATCACCGTCTCGGCGAAGGGCGGCATCGTGGTCGATGACCGCATGCGCACGACCCGGGCCGGCATTTATGCCGTCGGCGACGTCACTGGCCGCGACCAGTTCGTCTACATGGCCGCCTATGGTGCCAAGCTCGCGGCCAAGAACGCCCTCAACGGCGACAGTCTGCGCTACGACAACAGCGCCATGCCAGCCATCGTGTTCACTGACCCGCAAGTGGCGAGCGTCGGGCTCACCGAGGCCGCGGCGCGCGCCGCCGGCCATGCGGTTCGCGCCTCGATGATCGGTCTCGATCAGGTGCCGCGCGCGCTCGCCGCGCGCGACACCCGCGGGCTGATCAAGCTCGTGGCCGATGCCGGTAATGGCCATCTGCTCGGTGCGCATATCCTCGCACCGGAAGGCGCTGACAGCATCCAGACCGCCGCGCTTGCAATCCGCCAGGGGCTCACCGTCGATGACCTCGCGGAGATGATCTTTCCGTATCTCACCACCGTCGAGGGGCTGAAGCTCGCGGCGCTGTCATTCGAGAAAGACGTGGCCAAGCTATCATGTTGCGCCGGATAGTGATCGCGGCTGGGCGTCCGCAGGTCGCTTAGAGCACCTGTCGTAGTGAGATCGCGTGCCGGAGCCGTCACGCCGGTCCAGGCGGCGACGCCTATCATCCGATGCGGCCAGCAATTTCTCGGTTGGTACCTTGCCTGGCGCTTGCCCGACGATGCTTGGTTCCCGCGAGATCGGCGTCACTGTTATCCGCCGACGAAGGCGATGACCGTTGATTCAAACATCGGCCAGATCCACGCCGCGACCATCATGATGGTCGCGAACGTCATGACCAGAAGGGTAGAATGAGCAGGAGAGCGGCGCGTGCGCCAGCTCTGGTAGCCAACCCATGCCCATCCGGCTCCGACGGCGACGAGTGCGATTGGGGTCAGCCATCGGTAGGCTTCTGCGAACCAGGCAAGCACACCACCGATCGAACCGAGGATCGCTGCCGGGACGGCAAAGGGAAGAACACAACAGACGCCACAGGCGAGCGCTGCCATTGAGGCGGTGACCGCGACGGCGCTTGCGGCCTTGGTTCCTTGCGCGCGCGCTTCGGTCATGCTTGGCATCCCGAAGTGCAGCCGCAGGCGGACGCCTCCCCTGAAGTGCTTCGTGCCATGAATTGTTCGAGCAGCGTGTCCGCGGCGTCACGCGCCGCTTCAGGCGCAGTGACCGTGAGAACCACTTTGTCGGCGCGTTCGTCGAGGCTGAAGTGGAGGAAAGCGCAGCAAGCCTGCTCCCCACGTACAAGCTGGCAGACATCTTCCAACGCCTCCGGCCGATACTCCAAGATCAGCACGAGATCGCCGCGCAGGGACTTCGTGAGCGCTTTTGCATTGAGGTCGGCAATCCACGCCAGGCGAGTCTTGAATGAGCCCGCGTCGAGGGTGCAGGCGATCGGTGGCGCTGTCTCCATTTCGCTCATTACCGTTTCTTCGGTGCCGCGACCGAGGCCGCAGGGTTTCATGCTGGCATAGAGATACGACTTCAAGTAACTTGAAGTTCAAGAGTCTATTTTCCGAGGACCGCCAATGCCTGGATTGAAAATCGGCGACCTCGCCAAGCGCACCGGCACGAACACGCCGACGATACGGTACTACGAGGAGATCGGGCTGCTCCCGCGGCCCGACCGGCAAGGAGGCAACCAGCGCCGATATGGCGATGAGGACGTCCGACGGCTGACCTTTATCCGCCGCTGCCGGGATTTCGGATTTTCGATCGAGCAGGTGCGGACATTGACGTCGCTCGTGCAGGATCGGAGCAGGTCCTGCTTTGAAGCCCGAGACTTGGCCCAAGAGCATCTAAAGGAGGTGCGAGCGAAGCTGAAAGAGCTGAGAGAACTCGAGAAGAGCATCGCCGGCTTCGTCGAAAGCTGCAACGTCGCCTGCGCCGGTGGCCCTGGTCCCGATTGCGTCATTCTTGAAGATCTTGGCAAAGCCGCTCCGATGGCCGCGGAGCGGCGGCGCGCATGACAGCTTCGAGCGCACGCGAATCCTTCGAACTGCATCAGGTTTCGATCTATTTCGGTGCCGTGATCGTGGCGGCGGCAGCCGCCATGCTGGCCCCCGCCTTGGGCGCTCTTGAGTCGGCCATAAGCCCGACGCTGGCCGTGATGTTGTTTGCGACGTTCCTCCAGGTGCCATTGGCCGACTTAGGCAAGGCATTCAGGGAATTCCGCTTCATGTCGGCGCTCCTCGTCGCCAACTTCATTGCCATACCGGTGGCCGTGGCGTTGCTCGTGCGGCTCCTTCCACCAGACCCGCTGCTTCGCCTGGGCGTACTAATCGTTCTGCTCACTCCCTGCATCGACTACGTCGTCACGTTCTCTCAACTCGGCCGGGCCGATGCCCGCGCCTTGCTGGCCGCAACACCGTTGCTGCTTGGCGTGCAGATGCTGCTCCTGCCGGTCTATATGGGACTTCTCCTCGGCGAAGCCGGACGTGGGCTCATCCAAATTGAGCCTTTCGTTCATGCATTCGTCTGGTTGATCGCAGTTCCGCTTTTCTTGGCGGGCGTCATCCAGGCATGGGCGCGTAGGAGCTCGACTGGGGCTCGCGTTGGCGGCGCACTTGGCCTCCTTCCCGTTCCGGCGACCGCAGTCGTTCTCTTCGTCGTCGTTTGCTCGGTCGTCCCTCAGCTCGATGCGGCAAGGGCGAGCGCCATTCAGGTCGTTCCGATCTATATCGCATTCGCCGCTCTAGCGCCGTTCGTGGGCTTGGCTGTCGGGCGGCTGTTCCGACTGCCGGCAGCAGGTTTGCGAGCAGTCGCATTCAGCGCCGCAACCCGCAACTCACTCGTCGTGCTGCCGCTCGGTCTCGCAGTTCCCAGCGCTGTCCCGGTACTTCCCGCAATCATCGTCACACAGACGTTGGTCGAGCTTCTGAGCGAACTCGTCTACGTACGCTTCATGCCGAAAATCGGCAAAGATGTGGACGCGCAGCGAGCCTGATCGTCGAGAGCGATGAATGGAAGATCGCAGTAAAATATCGCGCTCTGTCGTAGTGCCGCGGATTGCGGGTCAGCGGCGGATGCGGGATCATATGGCCGCAGCGGAAACGTAGTTATCAGTTTCGTCTACGCTGGGGCGCCACTTCTGAACAAGACTGCGAACGGCGGCTGAACCGGCCCTTCCACCGCATGCGTCTTGCTAGTTCTCTCCATACAAAGTGATCTCGCTGCGTGCCGCCGGAAGCAGATCCGTCAGCCGATCCTGCCGAGCGCGGGAAACGTCTCCAGAAACCAGAACGCCATGTCGGTCAGATGGCCGGTCATCATCGCCACGCCCATCGCGATCATCACGCCACCGGCGACATAGCGCAGCACGCGGCCGGCAACGCGAAGCTTGCCCATGCGCGTTACAAATTTCCCGAGGAACAGGGCCGCGAGGATGAAGGGCACGCCAAGACCCAAAGAATAGACGGCCAGCAACACCATACCGTCCACGCCACGTGACGACGAGGAAGCGGCGAGCGAGAGGATCGCGCCCAGCACGGGTCCGATGCATGGCGTCCATCCGAAGGCGAACGCCATGCCGAGCAGATAGGCCGGCAATGACCCTGCTCCCTGCGGGGTCGCATGAACGCGCAATTCGCGTTGCGACCATAGCGGCCGCCACAAATCGAGCGTGAATATGCCGAACAGCACGATGAGCGCCCCGCTCAACAACGTCACCTGATAGCGATATGGCGCCAGCAGCATGTTAAGAACGTTCGCGCCAGCGCCCAGGATCACGAAGATGGTGGTGAAGCCGAGGACGAAGCAGAGGCTCAACCAAAGCGTGCGCAGAGGCTTTGCGCTTTCTCCGTCATTGACCGTCCGTCCTGCCACGAACGACACGTAGCCGGGTACGAGCGGCAACACGCAAGGCGATAAAAAGGAGATCGCGCCCGCCGCGAACGCCGTGGCGAGCCCGATCACTGACAACTCTGGCATGGTCACGAATTCGAACTCGCTTTACCTTGTCTGGTGCGCGGTGCGCAGATCGCCCCGCGCGTCGCGGATGATCGCGTAAGACGATTGCAAGAACAGACCTGCGATGATGACGGCCACGACCAGATCGGGCCATGGCGTCTGCGTCCAGGCGACGAGGCCCGCAGCGATCACGACGGCCAGATTGCCGATTGCGTCATTACGACTGAAGAGCCACACCGCTTTCATATTGGCGTCGCCGTGCCGGTGCGGAAGCAGGATGAGAGCGGCCGCCACATTGACCCCAAGCGCGATCAATCCAAGGATGCCCATCAACTCGGCTTCAGGCTGATGCAGCACGAGCACGCGGTAGGCAGTCATGACCAGGACGCCAAGCCCGAGCAGGCCGAGGAAGATGCCTTGCAGCAACGCCGCCTTGGCGCGCGCGGCGAGCCCCCACCCGATTGCGATCAGTCCGAGAAACGAAATCAAGCCGTCGCCCAGGAAATCGAGCGCGTCCGCTTTCAGCGCCTGCGATCCGGCGATGAACCCGCCGACGATCTCAATCAGTCCATAGCCGCAATTCAGGATAACGACGAGCCATAGCGCGCGCTTATAGGCGAGCGTCACGTGGGACAGGTCGGGAATCTTGTCGTCGTCATCGTCTTCAGGGATGCGAGCCAGTTTGTAGCCAAGGCCGGTAATGGCCTTCTCGACCACCGGCAGGGATGTCGCGCTCTGATCGAGGCGCAGCGTCATCTCCTGCGATGCCATCGATACGCGCACGTCATCAACCTTTTGCGCGCGGGCGGCCCCTTCGATCTTGGCCGCGCAGGACGCGCAATCCATGCCCGTGATGCGGTAACGAATGGTCTCGATGTCTGGCATGTCGGCCTCTTTTTCAGCTGAAGGGAATGAGCCTGCGGTATTTGCCGCCCTGCGTTTTTTCCGGCGGCTCCGCACCCCGTTCGATGCTCACATTGGCGATGCTGTGCTGCGACAAGAGCCGTGCAATTCCCGCTTCAATCTTTTGCCAGACTTGGTCGGAATCGACGCCGGGCTCGCTTACGAAGCGCACGCGCAATCGCGCGGGTTCGCTCTGGACGATCTGAAACATCTCGACCCCGGAGATGCCGTCGAGCAGCAGGCTAAAGGCGAGCGGCGGAATGGCGAGTTTACCGCCATGCCGTCCCGGAAAGCTCATGACATCGGCCGAGCGTCCCTGCACCTTGATCGCCGGAAAGGGACTTCCGCACGGACACCGGTCCAGGCGTTCCTGCACGCTGTCGCCGAGATCATAGCGAAGCACGGGTTGGGTCTTGTTGGCGAGATTGCTGATCAGGACCGTGTGCGAGGCCTGGCCGCGCGGCACGGGCGCGAAGTTTTCATCGACTGGTTCAAAACGCACCCAGTCCGTATTGACATGCAGCCAGCCCTCTTCGCAGGCATGACTCAAGTAAGGACATTCGGTTGCGGCGTAGCTGTTGCCGACACTGGCGCCGAAGACCTTGGCGATGCGTCCATATTGCGCTTCGGGCAAACCTTCCGCGGCGAGCGCGAGCAGGACTGGATTGATGCGCAGCCGCCCCACTTCGTGTTCATCGGCGAGCATCACGGCCATGCTCGCATAGGGCGCGATGACCACAGGCTGGAATTCATTGAGCGCCGCGACGATCTGCGGCATCGGCGTGTCGGCCGAAACGACCTTCAGGCGGCTTGCGCGCCAGCCGCCGGCCCTGCGCAGCCTCGCAGCTGCAACTGCCGACGCCGAATGCCCGCTGCCCCCCATCACCATGGCCATGCGAACGCCGCCGGCGAGGATGCGCAAGACATCGCCAAGCCCAAGCCAAGTCGAGAGCATGCGCAGCGCCATGGCGTTGGTGACCGCAAGGCTGCGCTCATCGAGCACGAAAACGCCCCGCGCGCCTGTCGTTCCGGATGTCGTCGCAACCGTGTAGCGGCCGAGGAATGGTTCGCCCGCGCGTTCAGGATCATCCAAAAAGCCGCGTAGCGCGTCGATGGTGATCGCCGGGTCCGTGACCCAGGCATTGAACTGGCTCATCAGCATCTTTTTGCTGGTGACCGGCAACTGCCGCGGATCATCGATGCGCTCGGGCAAGTCGCGATAAAGCGTGCGGTAGATGGCCGAATGCGTCCGCGCATGGGCGACGATCTCGTGCAGGCGCTTCGCTTGCAGACGTTCGATCGTTTCTGCTCCGCCCTTCGTCGCGCGGCGGGCATCGCGCAGGATTGAGAATGTCGATTCCGCCATGCGCGCTCCCTGCCCTCACCGATTCGCGAAGACTTGAAGAAGCATGGATCGTGATTGGCCGGGACGATCCATGACGCTAACCCGGGCCTTCAAGGCGGGGTGGCGCATGTTGCGTGCGCAGCAATCGCAGCGCATTGGCCGTGACCAGCACGGTCGCGCCGGTATCGGCCAGAATCGCTGGCCATAGCCCGGTGATTCCCGCAACCGTTGTTGCGAGAAACACGGCCTTGAGGCCAAGCGCGATCGTGATGTTCTGATGGATGTTGCGCATGGTGCGCCGGGAGAGATCGACCATCGCGGCGACATCGCCGACCCTGCCGTGCAACACGGCCGCATCCGCCGTCTCTAGCGCGACGTCCGTGCCGCCGCCCATCGCGATTCCGACATCGGCCGCAGCGAGGGCGGGCGCGTCATTAATGCCGTCACCCACCTTGCCGGTTTTTTCGCCGCCAGCTTTGAGCTCGTTGATGACTTTCAGCTTGTCTTCCGGCAGCAGCTCCGAGCGCACCTCGATGCCAAGTGCTTGGCCGATCGCTTCCGCCGTGCGGGCATTGTCGCCGGTGAGCATCAGCGTCCTGACGCCTGCCGCACGCAAGGACGCGAGACCCGCGCGGGCATCGGCGCGGGGCTCATCGCGCATCGCGATCAGGCCAGCCACGGCATCGCCCGCGATGAGGACGGACACGGTCTGGCCTTGTTCATTCAATGCCTTGATCAGGGCTGCGTGTTCGTCGCTCAAAGGCGCGAACGCGGAAGCGGCCTGTGGCGAGCCTAGAAAGATTTTCTGACCGCCGACGGACCCCGCGACGCCCTTGCCTGGTATCGCGCGAGATTCTCCGGCGGGCGGCAATGGGACCCTGGTTTCCTTGGCGCATTCGACGATCGCAAGCGCGAGCGGATGGTTCGATCCCGCTTCCAATGCGGCGGCGAGCGAGAGAACCTGACGCTCATCGCGCCCGATCGGGACAATTTGCGTCACCTTGGGCCGGCCTTCGGTGAGGGTGCCGGTCTTGTCGAAGGCAATAGCCGTGAGCGAACCCAGTTGCTCGAGAACCGCCCCGCCCTTCAAAAGCAATCCCCGGCGCGCCCCGGAGGACAGCGCCGCGGCGATGGCCGCCGGCGTTGAAATCACCAGGGCGCAGGGGCAGCCGATCAGCAGCACCGCAAGCCCCTTGTAGATCCATTCATTCCAGTCAGCGCCACCGAGCAGCGGCGGCATTGTCGCGACGAGCGCCGCAAAGGCGACAACGGAGGGCGTGTAATAGGTCGAGAACCGATCGATGAAGCGTTGCGTAGGCGCCTTGCTTTCCTGCGCTTCCTCGACGAGCCGGATCACGCGCGCGATCGTGTTGTCCTGCGCCGCGGCGGTCACGCGCACGCGCAAATTGGCGTCACCGTTCACCGTGCCTGCGAAGACCTTGTCGCCGGGCTTCTTCTGCTTGGGTACGCTCTCGCCGGTCACCGGCGCTTCATTGATCCCGCTTTCGCCCTCGATGATGATGCCGTCCGCAGAAATCCGGTCGCCGGGACGCACGGAAATGACCTGGCCGACCTTAAGCGCTTCGGCTGGCACTTCGCGCGTCTGCCCGTTTTCGATGACAAGCGCGGTCTTCGGAACGAGCGCCGCCAGACCCTGGATGCTGGCGCGGGCGCGGCCGGCGGCAACGCCTTCAAGCAATTCGCCGACCAGAAACAGGAAAACGACCGCCGCTGCTTCTTCCGTGGCGCCGATCGCAACCGCGCCGGCCGCCGCCACGCTCATCAGCATTTCAATCGAGAACGGCGTGCCGCCGCGCGCGGCCGCGAATGCGCGGCGCGCAATCGGGACCAACCCGATGCCCAGAGCGGCCAGGAACGCGCCTTTCTCATACGCAGGAATCCAATGTCCGATGCCGTAGGCGGCCAGTAATGCCGTCCCGCATGCGCCAACGAGGAGCGCACGGCGGCTGCGCCACCAGCTCTGTTGTGGCTTGGGAGCCGATGACGTGGACGCAGCGCCCGCGGGAGCGGCTGGCGTGACTGTATAGCCGAGCCGCCGGATCGCCTGTTCAACCACCTGCAGATCGGCATCGCTCTTGTGCGTAAGCGTCATCATCTCGGCGCCGACGCTCACGGAAACATCCGCAACGCCTTCGAGCCGCCGCACGGCCGTATCGACCTTTCCGCCGCAGGCGGAGCAGTCCATCCCGCCGACATGATATCGCGACAGCGTCAGTGTCTCGCTCATCCTTCGCTTCCCGTCTTCTGTTGACCGTGCGGCCTGAGGCTGACCCACAAAAGAGTGATAACGCCCAAGCTGATTGCCGTATCAGCTAGGTTGAAGGCGGGCCAATGCCAGCCTGCCACATGCACATCAATGAAATCCGTCACGCGCCCGCGCCCGACGCGGTCGACCAGGTTCCCGGCAGCGCCGCCGATGATCGCGCTAAAGGCGACGCGCTCGAGCGCCGTTGCCCGCATCGCCATCACCACGAGGGCAATGATGATCACGAGGGTCAGCGCAATCAGCGGCAGGCGGAACGTATTCGCGTCGGTCGCGAACATGCCGAAGGAAACGCCGGTGTTGAATCCAAGGCGCAAGGCAAAAAACGGCGCCACGTCCAAGGGGACATGCGGCTGCAAGGCCGCAAGCGCCATGGACTTGCTTGCTTGATCAAGCGCCAGGGCCGCGCCCGCAATGAGAAAAATGGTTCGGGCGCGTGACGCAATGTTCATCCCGCTCGACGCTCTCCTTTTATGTTGCGAAAAGGACCCTACATCCTCTAGTGACTAGAGGAGCAAGAGGTTTTGACATGCAGAATTTGATGATTGGCGAGGTCTCGCGGCTAACTGGGGTCAAGGTTCCGACCATCCGCTATTACGAAGGCGCGGGCATGCTGCCGGCGGCGCGGCGCAGCGACAGCAACCGGCGCATCTATGACGACAAGGCCCTCAAGCGGATCGCCTTCATCCGCCACGCGCGGAATCTCGGCTTCAGCATGGGCGACATCAAGGCGCTCATCGCATTGCAGGACAATCCGGACCAATCCTGCAAGCAGGCGGACACCATCGCCCGCGCGCGTCTCGCCGAAGTCGAGCTGCGCATCCGGCATTTGCAGAGCTTGCAGGCCGAGCTTCAGGCGATGATCGGCCGCGGCTGCCGGCAGCGCGTCTCAAAGTGCCGGGTCATCGAAGGATTGATTGGATCGCCTGCATAGAAGCAGCGCGACAGCGAGCGCTGATTTGAGCAGTCACAAAAATGTAATCGCGAGGCTTTGGGAGGCGTTCCGGTCACGCATTTTCAAATCCGCGTTCACGTTCCAGTACAAAGACCTGTTGACCGGTGGTGCGTGGCGCGCCGCGCTGTTGAACAAAGCCGCGCCCCGGAGCGGCGCGCGGGTTCTCCAAGTGCATATCCGCGAGTCGAATATATCGGCCGATCTTCTTGCGAAATATCCCGGCTGCAAGCTCACCTCGGTGAACCCGTTCAATCAGGCTCCAGAAGCCATCGAAGGCGTTCAGCGGTTGTCGTTCGAACATGGCCGGATTTGTTGCGACGGCGCCAGCTTTGACAAAGTCGTTTGCTGCATGGCTTTGCATCCGCTTGAGCCGCCAGCCAAGCTTGCGTTGCTCAAAGAGATGAGGCGCGTTCTGCGATCGCGCGGCACGCTTTACCTGGCCGAACTTGATAAGGCGTATTCCAAGCGCGAAACACTGGCGTTGATTGGCACGTATGATCTCTACGGGCATGATACAGCGGTCTCTCACAGCGACGGCACATGGACGGCTCAGATTGAGCTGGCCGAATTTTCTCACGTCAAACTTGTGTATAATGAAGCCGACGTCATCGGCCGCGTTTCCATTTTCCGGGCAAGACGCTGACCGACGCGCAAGAAACCCAGGCGAGCGGAGGAGACATCGATGATTTCACGGCGCGTGTTTCTAAGTGGTGTCGCTGCTTCGCTCCTCATCGCGCGGTTTGGCGGCCCTGCGCTTGCCCAATCGCCGCGCATCACCGTGCACAAGGACCCGAACTGCGGTTGCTGCGGAGCATGGGTGGATCATTTGCGCGCGAATGGCTTCGAGGTCAGCGTGACGGAGACCGCCCAGCTCAACCGCATCAAAGCGCGACTCGGCGTGCCGGACGCACTCGCCTCTTGCCACACGGCAGAAGTCGACGGCTTCATTATTGAAGGCCACGTGCCCGCCAGGTCGGTTCGCAAGCTACTGTCCCTGCGGCCGAATATTCGCGGCCTGGCGGTTTCCGGCATGCCGGTCGGCTCTCCCGGGATGGAAGTCGAAGGCACGCCGCCAGACACTTACGATGTGATTGCGTTCGGCCCGTCGGGACAACGCGTGTTCGCCCGGTATCAGGGCGCGCGGGAGCTGCCGGCGACCTAAATATCGCGGCGGCGATCTTACCGCCTGACCGTTCCCGTCGCCGCAGGGGACGGGATGACCGCCGGGATTTCGCGCGGCTCTTCCGCGAGGGCCTCGGGGCGGCTGATGTCGCCTAGCGATTGCCGCGTGCGCGTGTCGACTTCCGCGGAGGACGGATTATTCGCGGCCGCGAGCGCCAGTTTTCGCAAAGATGGATGACCGCCGCCGTCCTGGTACACGAGACGGATGGCCGGCGTTCCTTTCGCGACGAGCTCAGCTTCCCTGCGGTCGTCGAGCGCGCGCTTCGCCGCGACGTCGGCAGCGATCGCGGGGTCGCTCTCAAATACATAACGGCCCTTGGCGACGGTCCATAGCGGCGCCTGCCGGCTCGCTTCGAAGACGTCCGAGCCCTCCTTCAGGTTCTTCCAGAAGGCGATATGCGGATCGGCGCGGTGCTTGGCGAGATTCTCCGGCGTCATGCGGAACGGATAGGATTGAAACTGAAAGCTGTGCTGTCCGCCCGCGATGGCCTCGCGCGTAATCGCGTAGACCTCGCTGATCGCCTCGTCGGTCATGGCGAAGCACCCTTGCGACGAGCAGGCGCCGTGAACCATCAGATGCGAACCCGTGCGGTTATGCGCCCGGTCGAACGCGTTCGGAAACCCGATATTGAAGGACAGGAACAGGCTGGAGTTCGGATTCATCGCTGCCGCGCTCACTTCGTAGAATCCTTCCGGAGCCTGACGATCGCCCTCGCGGATCTTGGGGCCCAACTGGCCCGACCACCGGCAGATCGGGTAGGTCTTGAGCAGCGCGTATTTCCCGTCGCGGCCCTGCTTCCAGACCTCGATTTCAGATTCTTTCTTGAAGGCGCGCATCAGAATGGGCGCGCCGGGCTCCATGCCCCGGTCGGACATGAGCGCAACCGTCTTCGCGGGAACTGGCGCCATCGCCCGCGCTGACCGATAAGCATCCTGCGCGCAGGAGCTGACGAACCCCATCACCGCGACGCTCCAGATCAATCGCTTCCCAAACTGCCAATTCAATGTCTTCGATCCCCTGCTTTCGCGCGTCGCAACAGTCCCACTTGACCGGAATTATGGCGCGATCCCGCTCTCTTCACTTCAGCCCGCGATAAAAGCTCAACGAACCCAGAGCCGTCGCCACGCGGCAGGTTTCGGCCACGTCCGAGAAGCCAGCATCTCTCATAAGTTCAGGGAGCAGGCCTCGCACGTTGTCTGTAGTGTTGGCGAAACCGTCCAGCACTTGAATCAGATAAAACGGCAAGCGCAGAAGCGCATTGGCGGGGCGCCCCCAGTCGGCTACGTGCAGCTCACCGCCGGCACGAAGCAGGCGAAGACAGTGCGAGAACGCGCGCCGCTTCTGTTCACTCGAGAGGTGATGAAATAGAAGACTTGATACGATCTTATCGAAGCTACCGGACCGCAGCATCGGGACGTTCGTGGGATCATCAGCCCGGCCTTGCCAGAACTCAACGTCAGCTTTGGCAGCTGCCGCTTTCGCCCGCGCGATTGCCAGTATTTTCGTATCTGCATCGAAGCCCAGAAGATCACATTCGGGGCATGCTTGATGCAGCATCAGCGTCAACGTTCCCGTTCCGCAACCCATGTCCAGGATGCGCTCACCGGCTGTCGGCGAGACCTGCCCGATCAGCAGGCCTTTCCAGACTTGATCGCGCATGAGCAACGCGACGGCCGGATCATAGAACCGCGTCAACCAATGAAATCCGGCCGCCGGTATGAAGTCTTTGGAGGGCGTCGTGGTCATGAGTTCACTCGAACCTGAACGCGCTCACTGACGATGACGACGGGCAGCTTTTGCTTCATGATCGAACGCACCCGACTGCTTTCCTTCATCGCGCGAGTTGGTAGAAAAGCGCGCCAAGGCCAAGCGCGAAAGCCAGCAGGCTCGGAAGCGCGGTCAGCCCCATGCCAAACGCGCGCGACCCGGCGCCTCCAGGGTATCCGGCCAGGAAAGTGATGCGCCCGATACTGAACAACAGGACGGAAGCTGCCATCAGGGACATTGCGACTGACGGAAGCAGCATCACAAGCGCGAACTGAGCGAGGACGGCGACAAAGGCTTGTTCGAGCGTGTTCTGGAGGAAGGCGGCCGCCACCGCAATTTTCGGGCTCGGCGGCGCATAAGCCGATCCCCGAATGTCGTCTGCCGAACGGCGCCGGCCGCTCGATACCATACCGATCCCCGTCATGACCCATGCAACAAGAAGAAGATTGGCGCCAGCCCACGCCGTCAGCCGTGACTCCAGGTCCGGTCCAGGCAGCTGGACCAGCCTCGGCAGAAAGATGATGGCCGCGGCAAAAATGGCTGAACAGACAACGAACGCTGCCGCGCTGCTTCGCAGGATTCGTTGCTGTTCCCGTCGCAGGGTTGCGTCGGCTGTGCTTGCGGCCGCCATTCAAACACCCATTGCTCCGTTGAAGGTACATCCTCTAGTGACTAGAGGATCAACCATAATTTCAATTGGCACGGCTCCAAGCGCCTGCCCTGCTCGAACGGCAACTGAGGCTGGTCATGTCGAGCGGACATGCGATCTCCGCAGACGACATTTGATCTTGCCAGAATGCGGGCGCGCCCTTCGGACCGGGCTCTATTCAGGCTTCGCTTTCACCCAGCCAAGCCGTTGCCGCGAAGATGCGGAACGTTTGACTCGGCCTTCCGGTGACGATCCCTCGCGCCATCATGAGCCGCTCACCGGAGGACTCCCTTCGGGTCTCACCGTCATTTCATGCCGGCGTCGCTAGCAGTGCCCGTCATGGGGCGGCCGAGCGATGACTTCCGCCTTTTTCTTCAATCCGGATTTTTCCGCGCACCGCGTCGTGTACACCTTCCCATGATAGGAAGGTCAAGGAAGAAGCGCTGCACTCGGGCGAGTCCCATGCCAGACCGCGGCGAGACTCCGCGCAGGTAAAGAAACTGCGCTGGCCTTAAAGTGACCTTGGGTTGGTATCCAGAGCAGCGCTACCGTAAGTCTATGACGTTGCTTTGCTTTTCCGCACTCTGGCGAAGGCCCGGTCTGTCGCCATGAACCGCTCGATCATCGGCGCAACGATTTTGGCCGGATCGGGAGCGGACTGTCCGCTCTCCCGCCCGATGGCTTCTGCGTAAGCAACCAGGTTGCGGTGAACGGCGGCCGGCAACTCGATCGTGAGCTTGACCGGCTTGTCGTCCTCGATCGTTGCGAGCTTGAGCTTGCTCATTTACTTGCCTCCTGCTGGCCGTAAGGCGCCATCACAAGATCGCGGTTGACGATCACGCGCACCGGGAAGCCCTGGCGGATGGTGAGCGTGGGCTGGATGTTGAGCTGGCGACGCACGAGTTGCTGGCCGGTGTTGTTGATTGAGTCCTGCGAGCCGCGACGCAGCGCACGGACAAGATCGCTCTCCTCGCGGTCGGAACCGACTTCCGCACCGACGCTGAGCAAGGTGGAGAGCGCCGCAGCCTTGATCAGATCCCACCAGTGATAATCGACCTCGTCCTCGAGCCCTGAGAAGCCGCGCGCGTCGGCGCCCTGCTGGCGCTCCAGCACGATCGACTTGCCGTCGGGCAGCATGATGCGATTCCAGACGAGCAACACGCGCTTCTGTCCAAATGAGATTTGGCTGTCGTACTGGCCTATGAGACGCGAGCCCTGCGGAATCAGCAGGAAATTGCCGGTCGGCGTATCGTAAACGTGTTCCGTGATTTGCGCGGTGACCTGACCCGGAAGATCGGACTGGATGCCGGTGAGGAGTGCCGCCGGAATGACCGTGCCGGCCTGCACGACATAGGGCGAGGCCGCATTCGCCAAACGATCCTGGCTGACGGTGCGGCGATCGACCGGACCGTTGACGAAGGCGAGCTTGCGATCCTGCATGTTCTGCATCGCGTTGGGATCAAGCGGCGGGGCTTCCGCGGGTACGGCGAGCGTCGTGCCGGGCGCCGCACTTGCCGCAACTGGTGTCGGCAGTGACGTACGGATCGCGGTTGCGGCGAAGAGCTTGCTCAGACGCGCTGCCTCGATCTCCTGCAGGCGGCGCTGTTCCTCGGGCGTGATGCCGGGCTGCGGCAACGGTCCGCCCGGCGGGATAGGTTGTCCCTGATTCTGCGCGCTGAGGATCGGCCGGCCGAGGTCACCTGGCAACGGCGGTCCAAGTTTCGGAATGCCGGTGTAATCACGCGGCAGTCCGGTCAGGCCGTCCGCGGTCGACCGGTTCTCGGTCGAATAGAGTTCCCTGCTCTCCTGATCGGCTTTGCGAGTCTGCAGCGCATAGATCAGTGCCGCCGCGATCGCGAGGCCCGAGGCGCCGCCAAGCCCGATCAACACCTTGCGCGACAGCCGTGTAACCCGTGGCCGTTCTGTGCGCAGACGCAAGTCGGGCGTGACGTTCGGCGCATTCTGCGTTCCGTCGGTCATGACCGGCGCCTTCCATCGGTGCGGATGATACGCACGCGGCGTTCGCTGTTGCTGTCGCCGAGACGGAGTTCGGCAGCACCAAACAGGCGGTCGACGATGTAATAGTTCTGGCGAGCACGGTAGTTGACGAGTTCGGTGTCGCCACCAGCCCCTATAATAAAGAGCGGCGGCATCTCGCCCTGCCGGATGCCCGATGGGAACTCGATATAGACCTTGATGCCGTCGTCGAAAGCACGTAGCGGGCGCCAGGCCGGGGTGTCGCCCTCGATCTCGTAGCGGAAGTTCAGCGATGAGATGTCGACGCCGGTCGCGACCGGCTGGGCCGCGAACGCCGCCGCGTTCTGCCGGCGCAATGCGATGAGCTGATCCTGCGGGTACTGCCAGGACACCGAGGCCATGTAGGTCTTCTCGGTCGAGTTCAGCTCGAGGTGATAAGTGCGGCGGTCCGTGTTGATGACGAGATTGGTTTGCAGGTCCGGGCGTGTGGGCTTCACCAGAATATGGACCTGTTTGGTCTCGGCCGTGCCGCTTTCGGTATCGCCGATGATCCAGCGCACGGTGTCGCCGGCGGCCACGGGACCGGAGCCGACGAGTTGCTCGCCTGGCTGCAAGGCCACGTCCGTCACCTGCCCCGGTGCGGCATAGACTTGATAGAGCGCGCCGGATGAGAACGGATACACCTGCACGGCATTGATGAAGCCGTTGCGCACGGGCTGGACGCGCGCTGCCTTGTTGGCTTGCGTGATCCGGTCTTTTGGATCCTTCGCCTCCGGCGGAGCCTTCGCGCTTGGGACTGGCTTCAACTGACCGGGCAGCGGCAAAGGCTTCGGCAACTCGACGACGGTGACGGGTGCAGGCGGTTCGGCCGTCTGAACGGCGGGCAGGAAATCATCATAGGTTATGTCGGGCGGGAACAGTTTTTGCGCGCACCCCCCGAGCCCCGCGGTGCTGATCAGAAGAAGAGTCTTGAGCAGTTTTTGTTTATGGATCGGCGGCTTCATTGCGAGAGCTCCTTCGACCAGTTGATGGCGTTGACATAGATGCCGAGCGGGTTCTGCTTGAGACGGTCGGCGTCGCGCGGCTGCTGCAGGGCGATGGTGAGGATTGCGGTCCAGCGTTCGATACCGGCGAGCTGGCCGTTCTCATAAGCGCGCTCGAACCAGGCGACGCGGAACGAGTCCGGCGAGGCGCGGATGACGCTGGAGACCTCGACGGCAATCTGCCGCTTGCCGACCTTCGCGAAGGGATCGTTCACGCGCGCATAGTCGTTGAGCGCCGAGGCGCCGCGGTCGGTCGTGAACTCATAGGCGCGCAGCCAGTTCTGCCGCACGATCACGGCATCGGCCGGAATGGCGCGGACCTGTTCGATGAAGCGCGCGAGGTGCCAGGCGATCTGGGGATCGGTTGGGTTGTAGTTGGCGATCGCCGGACCGACAGCCTGCGCCTCGCCGATTTTGTCGAGTTGCACCACCCACGGCACGATCGAACCCCGCGCCGACTGCCAGACCAGGCCGAAGGCGAGGCCCGCCGACAGGAACAATGAGCCGAACGCAATCAGGCGCCAGTTCTTTGCTTGCACCCGCGCAGACCCGATGCGGTCGTCCCAGACCTGCGCGGCGCGTTGATAGGGCGTTTCGGGTTCGGGTGTCGCGCCGTAGCGCACCGACGGTCTGCGGAAGACATTCATTAGCGTTCATCCTGTCGGAGGGAGATGGAAGCGCCGCCGAAGTGGCTGTCGCCGGAACGGACAGCGTGAGCGGCCGCAGTCGCGCCGTGACTCATTGTCTGATGGCGCTTCATGCGTTGCGCCCAGGCAGGCGGAGATGAGCGAGTCTGAGCAGCATCGCTCGTCGCTTCGCCGCCGATCGTGCCCATCGTCGATGAGCCGCCGGTTGCTGCGACAGCATCGCGCGCGCCACCGCGATAGCTTTCGGCCATCGCGCCGGAAGCCCTGCTCGCCGCACCGCTGACCGGGCGCGTCGCGGCTGCCGCACCTGCGCGCGCAACACCGGACAGACCGGACGCAACACCGGAAGCGCCGCTCTGCCCGGCCGAGCCGAGGCTGTAGGATGTCGATGCGCCGCCGGCGAGCGCGGCACCACCGCGCGCGGCCGCGGCGGTCGCCCCCATCGCCGCCCCTGCTCCCCTCACGGCCATGCCGGCCGCCGCACCGCCGGCCATGACCGCTCCGCCCGCGGCAATGGCGGTGCCGACCGCGGAGCCCGCACCGAGTTGCGGACCGCCGGAGATCAGGCCATTGGCGATGCCGGGTCCGAAGATACCGAGGCCGAGCAGCGAGAGTGCCGCAAGCACGATCGCCATCGCGTCTTCGACGGTCGGCTGATTGCCGCCGAAGCCGGCGGTGAACTCGGAGAACAGCGTCGAGCCGATGCCAACGACGACAGCGAGCACCAGCACCTTGACGCCAGATGAGACCACGTTGCCAAGCACGCGCTCGGCAAGGAAGGCGGTGTGACCGAACAGGCCGAAAGGAATAAGGACGAAGCCGGCGAGCGTGGTCAGCTTGAACTCGATCAACGTCACGAAGAGCTGGATCGCGAGGATAAAAAACGCGAGTAGCACCATCACCCAGGCGAACAACAGCACGACGATCTGGATGAAGTTCTCGAAGAACGCGATGTAGCCCATCAGCCCGGAAATCGATTCCAGGATCGGGCGTCCGGCATCGAGGCCGACCTGAGCGACGCGGCCCGGACGCAGAAGGTCGGCGGCGGAGAACCCGGTGCCCGACGCCTTCAGGCCGAGGCCGGCGAAACTCTCGAAGACGATCTTCGCGAGCGCGTTCCAGTTGCCGATGATGTAGGCGAAGACGCCGACGAACAGCGTCTTCTTCACCAGGCGCGCGATGATGTCTTCGTCGGCGCCCCAACTCCAGAACAGTGCAGCGAGCGTTATGTCGATCACGATCAAGGTCGTAGCCAGGAATGCGACCTCGCCGCTCAACAGGCCGAACCCGGAATCGATGTAGCGGGTGAAGACTTCGAGGAAATGATCGATGACGCCGGTGCCGCCCATCAGTGTGCCTCGCCCGTTTTGTTGGTTGGCGCAAAGAAGCGGCGGCGGTTCTCAGCCCAGACGCGGCGGCAAGAGTCATCTGCTGCAAGTTGCTCAGCCGTGACGTCGCGACAGCGTGCCAGATCGGCCGCAAGCGGATCATTCTTCATGGCAGCGGGCGCAACATCACGGCTTGCATCATCATCGGTGCGGCTGGATTCACCCACGGCGATGATGATTGCCGCAACGACAACAGCGATCGCGGTGAAGCGCAGAAAGGAGCGGACGGTCGCATCACGCCCGTCCTGGCCTTCGTCGTTGCGCGAACGGGCTTTCATCACTGGAACATCCGTACTGTGGTTGGGCGGTAGCCTGCGCCAGGTGTCATAAAGCGGCGGAGCTGTTCACGGCCCTGCTCCTGCGCAGCGGCGCGTTGCGCTGCTTCGAGGTTCTGTGCGCGGCCTTGCGCGGCGACGGCGGCGGTGAGATCGGCAACTTGCTGAGTCTGCAAGGCGATGAGTTGGTTGCCGGCCTGGGTCGCCTGCAACGCGCCTGTCGCGGACTGGCTCGCGGTCACGAGCGATGACATCTCGACGCGGTTGGTGTCGATATTGGCGACGACCCCGGCGTGGACTTTCATCGCGTCCTGAAGGCCTGCAACGGAATTGCGCCAGCGTTCGCGGGCGCCGTCGATCAGGGCATGATCGCTCGCGGTCGTTGAGGCCGCCCCGTAAGTCGTGGAGAATGCCTGGTCGATCTGTCCGACGTCGTAGGCGATGCGTTGGGCCTGACCGAGAAGCTGCTGGGTGCGCTGGACCGATCCAAGGATCTGGTTCAGCGATGATTGCGGCAGGCTCGCAAGGTTGCGCGCCTGATTGATCAGCATCTGTGCCTGGTTCTGCAGCGACGTAACCTGATGGCTGATCTGCTCCAACGCGCGCGCCGCCTGCAGCACGTTCTGCGCATAGTTGTTGGGATCGAACACGATCTGTGCCGACGCCGGCGCGATCGACAAGATGATGGTGACGGTTGCCACAAGAAGCGCCACACGGCGGCGGGACTTTTTGATGCTCATGATGCCTCCAGGTTGATCAGGTTGGGAATGAGATCGGCGGCCCAGAGAAGGTCGTGTGCAGCGAGCCAGCCGTGAACGAAGGCCTCGTGGCCAAACTCCGCGATCACGCGCTCGATGTCCGCGTGATCGGCCTTGGACGAGGCCGCGCAGAAGGCGAGCGCAATCGGACCGAGTCCGAGTTCGAACAGCCGGTTGCCGCGGCGGGATTGGCAGTAATAATCGCGCTTGGGTATCGCCCGCGCGATGATCTCGATCTGCCGATCGTTCAGGCCGAACCGCCGGTAGATCGCGGTGATTTGCGGTTCGATCGCGCGCTCGTTGGGAAGGAAGATGCGCGTCGGGCAGCTCTCGACGATGGCGGGCGCGATCGGGCTGCCATCGATGTCGGAGAGCGACTGGGTGGCGAATACGACGGAGGCGTTCTTTTTGCGTAGCGTTTTCAGCCATTCACGCAACTGAGCAGCGAAACCGCCGTCGTCGAGCGCCAGCCAGCCTTCGTCGATGATCAGGAGCGTCGGACGGCCGTCGAGCCGGCCTTCGATGCGATGGAAGAGATAGGCGAGCACGGCGCCGGCGGCGCCGGTGCCGATCAGACCCTCGGTCTCGAACGCCTGAATCGATGCCTCGCCGAGCCTCTCCTGCTCGGCGTCGAGCAGCCGGCCATAGGCGCCGCCGATGCAGAACGGCCGCAACGCCTGCTTGAGCTTCGCTGACTGCAACAGGACGGCAAGGCCAGTCAGTGTCCTCTCGCCGACCGGCGCGCTGGCGAGCGAGGTGAGCGCGGCCCAGAGATGCTCCTTCAACTCAGGCGTCAGCGCGACCTGCTCGCGTGCGAGGATGTCGACGACCCAGTCGGCGGCCCAGGCACGCTCCGGCGTGTGGTGGATGCCGGCAAGCGGCTGGAGCGAGACCGATGTTTCGGCGCCGTCCGACAGCCCGCCGCCGAGATCGTGCCAGTCGCCCTGCATGGCGAGTGCGGCGGCGCGGATCGATCCGCCGAAGTCGAATGCGAACACCTGTGAGCGCGGATAGCGGCGGAACTGCAACGCCATCAGCGCTAGCAGCACCGACTTTCCTGCACCCGTCGGCCCGACCACCAATGTGTGTCCGACATCCCCGACATGGAGCGAGAACCGGAACGGCGTCGAGCCCTCGGTCCGGCCGAAGAACAGCGGCTCTGCCGCGAAGTGCTCGTCCCGCTCCGGCCCAGCCCAGATCGCGGAGACCGGGATCAGGTGGGCGAGGTTCAGCGTCGAGACGGGCGGCTGGCGGACATTGGCGTAGACGTGGCCGGGCAACGATCCGAGCCACGCTTCGATCGCATTGACGCCCTCGGCGATGCAGGTGAAGTCGCGGCCCTGGATGATCTTCTCGACCAGCCGCAGCTTCTCCGCCGCGACGCCGGGGTCTTCATCCCACACCGTCACCGTCGCGGTGACATAGGCCTGGCCGACATCGTCAGCTCCGAGCTCCTGCAGGGCAAGGTCCGCGTCGGCCGCCTTGTTCGCCGCGTCACTGTCCACGAGGACCGAAGCCTCGTTGGTCATCACCTCCTTGAGGATTGCAGCAATGCCCTTGCGCTTGGCGAACCATTGCCGCCGGATCTTGGTGAGCAGTTTCACGGCCTGCGTCTTGTCGAGCAGGATGGCGCGCGTCGACCATCGGTACGGGAAAGCAAGCCGATTGAGTTCGTCGAGGATTCCCGGATGGGTCGCGGTCGGAAAGCCGATGACCGTAAGCGTGCGGAGGTGAGCGTCGCCCAGGCGCGGTTCCAGCCCTCCGATCAGGGGCTGATCGGCCAGCAGCGCATCGAGGTGCATCGGCATCTCTGGGACACGAACGCGCTGGCGCTTGGTCGAGATAGTCGAGTGCAGGTAGGTCAGCGTCTCAGTGTCGCCGAGCCATTCGACCTCGGGGACGAAGCCCTCGAAGAGCTGCAGCACGCGATCGGTGCGATCGATGAAGCCGCTCAGCAGTTCATGCGCATCAACGCCGGTCTGTTCGCGGCCCTCGTAGAGCCAGCTCTCGGCGCGAGAGGCATCCTCGGCGGGCGGCATCCAGAGGAACGTGAGGTAGTAGCGGCTCTCGAAGTGGACGCCGGCCGCTTCGAACTGCTCACGGCGTTCGAGGTCGATCAGGGCGGACGCGGCTTCGGGAAAGATGCTGTTCGGATAAGCCGTCGCCGCGCTACGCTGCGCCTCGACGAAGATCGCCCAACCGGAGCCCAAACGCCGGAGTGCGCTGTTGAGCCGAGCCGTGGTGCCGATGAGTTCGGCCGGCGTCGCACTGTCGAGGTCCGGACCACGGAAACGCGCCGTGCGCTGGAACGAGCCGTCCTTGTTGAGGACGACGCCGGGTCCAACTAGCGCAGCCCAGGGCAAATAGTCGGCAAGGGCTGCTGTTCGATTGCGGTATTCGGCGAGGTTCATCATGACCGAACCTCACGACCGGAAGTACGCGGGATAACGCAGATGCCGGCGCACCACGTCGACGAACTGCGTATCGCGTTTCGTTGCCCAGACGGCGGCGAAATGACCGATGGCCCAGAGCGCGATGCCGATGAGCCACAGCCGCAGTCCCAAGCTGACCGCGGCCGCGAGCGTGCCGTTGGCGATGGCAACCGCGCGCGGTGCGCCGCCGAGCAGGATCGGATCGGTCAGCGCGCGATGGACCGGCGCGTGGAAGCCGACAATGGGCTCGCCCGTCCGCATCAGAGCAGCACTCCGCCGCCGAACGAGAAGAAGGACAGGAAGAAGCTCGATGCGGCGAACGCGATCGAAAGCCCGAACACGATCTGGATCAGGCGCCGGAAACCACCGCTCGTGTCGCCGAAGGCGAGCGTCAGGCCGGTGACGATGATGATGATCACGGCGACGATCTTGGCGACAGGTCCTTCGATCGATTCGAGAATCTTCTGAAGCGGCGCCTCCCAAGGCATTGAGGAGCCGGCGGCATTCGCCGTGGATGCCGACATCAGGGCGATTGCGATCGTGGCGGTGAGCAGAGCGACCTGCGAGCGCAGGCCGCGGGACAGTGTGGTCATGAGTAGTCTCCGTTGGATGTTGAGTCTCCGTCCGCTTCCTGCGGAAGGACGAGGTAGTCGCCGCTTGCGGGATCCAGCCCGGCGACGAAAGCGAGTTCAGCGAGCCGGCGCTGCGCGCCGCGCCCAGCAAGCACCGCGACGATGTCGATCGTCTCCGCGATCAAGGCACGCGGCACGGTGATGACAGCTTCCTGGATAAGCTGCTCGAGGCGTCGCAGCGCGCCGAGCGCGGTGCCGGCATGGATGGTGCCGATGCCGCCGGGATGTCCGGTGCCCCACGCCTTCAATAGGTCCAGTGCCTCCGCGCCACGCACTTCGCCGATCGGGATGCGATCCGGACGCAGCCGTAGCGAGGAGCGAACCAGATCGGAAAGCGTGGCCACGCCGTCCTTGGTGCGCAACGCCACGAGATTCTGCGCCGCGCATTGCAGTTCTCGGGTATCTTCGATCAGCACCACACGGTCGGACGATTTGGCGACTTCGGCGAGCAGCGCGTTGGTGAGCGTGGTCTTGCCGGTCGATGTGCCACCGGCGACCAGAATGTTGCGGCGCTCAGTGACGGCCTTGCGCAGGAGTGCCGCCTGCGGCGCCGTCATGATCCCGGCCGCCGCATAGTCATCGAGCGTGAAGACCGCGACGGCCGGCTTGCGGATCGAAAACGCGGCCGCGGACACGACCGGCGGCAGAAGACCCTCAAACCTCTCTCCCGTTCCGGGCAACTCGGCGGAGACGCGCGGTGCGCCGGAATGGACCTCAGCACCGACGTGATGCGCGACCAGGCGGATGATGCGTTCGCCGTCGGCGGGCAGCAGCGTCGCGCCTGTCTCGGAGAGGCCTTCGGACAGTCGGTCGACCCAGAGACGGCCGTCCGGGTTGAGCATCACCTCGACGACGGCGGGGTCTTCCAGGAAGGTGGCGATGTCCGGCCCGAGCGCCGTACGCAGCATGCGGGCACCGCGCGTGACCGCTTCTGCCTTGGGAGTCGCGTTCCCCATGTTGCCCCCGGCGCTGCGTCGGCCTGTGGAGTCGGGCCGGACATCGGGGACGAATAGAAGAGGCAGGAATCGGAGCCGCGCAACAAGAGTCAGTTGGTCATCGTAGCGGAGCGAAAAAATACAGGAGAATGGCGGTGACGCTTATCAAGGCGGTCCACCGTTGATGAGGAGCGGCACCGCAGGATGCGCCTTCAACAGCGACAAGAACTGCTTCAGGGTGGGATTGTCATTGTTGGGACGCCAATAGGCGACATAGCCAACGCGGGTCGGTCCATTGCCGTCGCGGACCTCGCGAAAGATCACTCCTGGCAACACATTGCCGGCGGAGGACTCGCAGGTCAGGGTAATGCCCCGATTACCGTCAACGACACTGAGGATGTGGTCGCTATTCGCCTTGATCTGCTTGATGAGAGGCCGGTCGCCGGGCGATGCCAGCTTGTTGAGAAGTATGTCCTGAATCTCCGGGCCCGGATCGCGCCGGCTCATGAGGAAGCGCTCGTTCTTGAGGTCGGTCCAATAGACGAAGTCGCGCACGCCCAGCGGATGCGTCTTTGGAAGCGCGACCATGATCCGCTCGGACCAGAGGCTCATATGCGAGTAGTCCGTATAAGTGGGGTCGCCGAGGACGACCACGATGTCGATCACACCACGAGCGAGAAGGGGAATAAGTGTCGCGCGGGCGTCTTCGGTGACGTTCACGTCGACCTGCACATGCTGCTCGGCGAAGGTGAATATGGTGTCACGTAGCGGCCCCGTCGACAGCGATGTGTAAAAGCCGATTTCCAGGCGGCCGGCCTCTCCGCGCTTGCCGGCTCGGGCGCGATTCTCCATCAGTTCCAGCTCGGCCAGAACCCTACGGGCGGATTCAACAAAGTCTTCGCCCAGCGCCGTGAGTTGCGCGCCGCCGGTCGAACGCTCGAACAAGAGCACACCGAGCCGATCTTCCAGTTCGCGGATGCGCTTGCTCATCGTCGGCTGCGTGATGTTGAGCACAGCGGCGGCGCGGCGGAAACTGGAATGATCGGCTGCCGCTACGACGTAGCGCAGGTGGGGAACCTCCACGCACATGGTGGGCACTCGCTAAATTCGCCGGCCGAAGCAACGCTCCTCGTTTCTCGAGCGAGAGATGTGTGTCAGCGGCAGTTGCGGTGCCAAAGCCACGAGGATTTCCTCCTGGAATAGGATCGGCGATCTCGACGAGACACTTCCGTCGGAGACGTTGGTGACAAAGCAAGAGCACTCCGCCTTAGCGAGCCTCGTTAGACCACCCCGTTGGAGGGCCTGCACCTCCGAATACGCCGAAATTGCACGGACAGGCTGAAGCAGCCAGGACGTCAGCTCGGGCCGTCGAGACTAACCGACACATGGATGCCTTAACAAGGGCATTAGTTTAGAACTACTCGCATTAGTTGCCTGTCGCGCAACGACCCACCAACGCCGCACCGGATGCAGTTGTCTTGGATGTTGCACGCGCTCTCGCGTCGGTGGCCGATCAGGCCAAGCACGATGGGATATTCAAGGTGCGGCCGACGGCCAACTTCCTTCTTCACCGATCTCTTGGCGGAGTTTTGGTCCTTTGGCGAGTCGTCGACCCAGCGCGTCGAGGAAATTGTCGTAGCGCTCCCCGGCCTTCGCTCGCGCGGCTGCCTGGGTGGCCTCAGGAAGTTGCGGCGTCGACCCCAGCCAGAAACGGATGAACACCGCAATCATCTCGACCGCGATGTTGATGTCACGTTCGACCCGTTGCAGTCGTCGGTCGATGCCGTCGAGCCGCTTCGCGATGGCAGCTTCACGACGTTCGTCAGCATCGGGTGAGAGGAAAGAGGCAACTGCTGCCTCGGCAATCAGGGAGCGGGATTGGTCGCGTCTCGCCGCATAGTCGGCAAGCGAATGCATTAAGTCTGGATCGAGGTAGACCGACAGTCGAACTTTCTTTTCCACGCTACAGCTCCATGCGGTCGCCGGGGTCCAAAGCAACCTGCCTCGCGACCTGACGCATGCTTCGAGCGAGCGTACCGACTCGCACCGCCTGGTCGTCACCCTCGTCGCGGTCAGGCTCGAACTCATTGATGGCCGGCTTAAAGGGCTCCGGGGCGATATCCTTATGCCGCTCGAGACCGGGCTCTCGGCGCAAGCCCGCATTCTCCGGATCGCCGGCCGCTTTGCCGTTCACGGCGGCTTCGCCGCCGATCGCTGCGATTCTGCCCTCGTGACCGCTGGCGGCGATGGACGAGATAGGTTGGATGGATGCGAGCGTGGACCAGTGGTCTGGTTTTTTCTTGGACTCTGCTTCGTTGGATTTCGGCGGTGGGAGGATGCGTTCCGAGAGTCGACGATCCTCGAAGTAACGCGCCTTCTTGGCGCGGATTGGCGGAACGCCCGCGACCATGACAATCTCATCGCCCGCCGGGAGCTGCATGATCTCGCCCGCTGTCATGAGCGGCCGAGCGGTCTCCTGGCGAGACACCATTAAGTGCCCGAGCCAGGGTGAGAGTCGATGACCGGCGTAGTTCTTCATGGCGCGCATCTCGGTCGCCGTGCCAAGGGCATCGGACACGCGCTTGGCGGTGCGCTCGTCATTGGTGGCGAAGCTGACGCGAACATGACAATTGTCCAGGATCGAGTTGTTGGCGCCGTATGCCTTCTCAATCTGGTTCAACGACTGTGAGATCAGAAACGATTTCAGGCCGTATCCTGCCATGAAGGCCAGAGCAGATTCGAAGAAGTCGAGTCGACCCAACGCCGGGAATTCGTCGAGCATAAGCAGTACACGGTGGCGGCGCTTCGTCGCGTTCATATCTTCTGTGAGGCGACGGCCGATCTGATTGAGGATCAGGCGAATCAGCGGCTTAGTCCGGCTGATGTCTGAGGGTGGCACGACCAGATAGAGCGTGGCTGGCTTCTCGTTTTCGACAATGTCGGTGATCCCCCAGTCGCATCTCCGTGTCACCTGCGCGACGACCGGGTCTCGATACAATCCCAAGAACGACATGGCGGTAGAGAGCACACCGGAGCGCTCGTTGTCGGACTTGTTCAGAAGCTCCCGCGCGGCCGAGGCAACGACGGGGTGCGGTCCCTGGCTACCAAGATGTGGCGTCGTCATCATCGCCACCAGCGTCGTCTCGATCGGACGCTTGGGGTCAGAGAGGAACGAGGCGACGCCGGCGAGCGTTTTGTCCCTCTCGGCATAGAGGACATGAAGGATGGCGCCGACCAGCAACGAGTGGCTTGTCTTCTCCCAATGATTTCTCCTCTCCAAAGACCCATCAGGATCGACTAGTACATCGGCGACATTCTGAACGTCGCGGACCTCCCATTCGCCGCGTCGAACCTCAAGCAGCGGGTTGTAGGCGGCACTGGCCGCATTTGTAGGATCGAAGAGGAGCACGCGGCCGAAGCGCGCCCGCAGTCCGGCGGTGAGGCCCCAGTTCTCGCCCTTGATATCATGGACGATGCAGCTTCCCGGCCAGGTCAGAAGCGACGGCACGACGAGCCCGACACCCTTGCCACTACGGGTCGGTGCGAAGCACAGCACATGCTCCGGGCCATCATGACGCAAGTACTCGCTGCCAAACTTGCCCAGGACGACGCCATCAGGCCCAAGCAGGCCAGCGGCTTTGACTTCCTCGGCATCCGCCCAACGCGCCGATCCGTAGGTCTCGGCATGCTTCGCCTCGCGCGCCCGCCAAACTGACATGCCGATCGCGGCAGCGATGGCGGCGAATCCACCCGAGACGGCGATCAGGGCGCCTTCCAAAAAGATACGGGGAGCGTATGCGTCATAGAAGTACCACCACCAAAAGAAGGCGGGCGGCGGATAAACCGATAGGCCGGCCAAATCGAACCAGGGCGTTCCGAGTTGGGGCTGGAACCCGAGCCGCCACGCCGTCCATTGCGTTGCGCCCCAGGTCGTTGTGACCACGATGGCGAAGACAGTGAGGATCTGGCCCCAGAGAATTTTGGTCGCCGTCATGACGTCTCCCGACACTGGCAGTCATGCCGTCAGGAAAATCGCACAGGCACGCTCGTTCAATGGCAATCGAGCTGCAATCGCAGCACGGCGCACGGATGCGAAAAAATACTGATCTTGCCGATCGCTGCCTTCAGCCCGCCGCTCATCTCAGAGGCCGAGGCCGCGCTGCCTGCCAAAGCTCCAGTCAACGCCGCCGTCGGCGCGGATGATTCCGGAGACGTGCTTGCCGAGATTGCGCTCCAGCGACGGTGACCAGGGTACGAGTTGGAAACCCAATCCATCGTCGATCATCGCGAAGCGACCCGAGGCCAGCATGAGCCGCTGACGGTAAGCTCCGACGACGTGTTCTCCGCCAGCCGACTTCCGGAACGGCATTGCCGTGTCGGCCGCGAGCTTGCTGCCAACGGAATCGAGTTCGCGCCGCCGGAGCGTGTCAATGAGGTTGCGGCTGTAGATGACCTGCTGCCCCTGCCGGCGCGCCAGACCCTGCTCGATCAGGTGCTCGGCCCGGCTCTCCATCGCGGCCCGGACCTCGGCGCCGAACCCGCTGTTGCCGAGCAGCGCGGAATCACGCGCGATCAACTGGCGGTCAATCCAGGTCGCGCCCGACGCCTTCACCTGCGCGTGGAGTTCGAAATCGGAGCGCACCGCCAGCGCGATGCGCTGGCGGCCGCGGGCATCCTCAAACCGGCGCAGCTCGACGATCGATCCTGGCGACCCATCGCTAGCGGCATCGAGATCGGGTAGCTTGATGTGATGGGCGCGTCCGTCGGTACCGTCAACCACTGCATAGGCTGTTCCCTTCAATTCGTCGTCGAGACCGCGATCAACGAGTCTGCCGATTATGAGACCTGTGAGACTCTCGCCGGCAAGCACGTAGCTCGACGCACCGCGCTCGATACCCTGCTCGGTGAGCACGCGGTGCATGCGTTTAATGATGTCGCCGCGCTCGGCGAGCGCCCGCAATGTTGTTTCGGCTTCGTCGACGATCACCCATTGCATAGGTCCGACTTGATGGGCGAGGCCGAGCGATTCGAGCTTGCGTAGCCGGCCCACCTTCTGTGCGAGATACTCGTCGGACTTCTGATCGGGAAGCGACGCGACGTCGATGATGCCACTGCGGCCGGCGTCGCGAACAAGCTGGCGGTCGAGCCGCGTCCATCGCTCGGCCTCGACCTGACTGTCGAGGCTGCGCCGAATATCGAGATCGGAGCGCGGGCCTAGCTCCTGCGTGACGAGGTCCTGGGCCCGCGCGCGCATGCCCTCGCTGATGTAGTCCCGCGCGATGACAAGGTCTTTTCCATCATCGGTGCGGCCACGCAGGATGATGTGGACGTGCGGATTGTCGGTGTTCCAGTGATCGACCCCGATCCAGTCGAGCTTGGCACCGAGATCTTTCTCGGCCTGGCGCATCAATTCGCGCGTGAAGCCCTTCAGGTCGGACATCTGGGTAGCGTCTTCGGGCGAGACGATGAAGCGGAAGTGATGCCGATCGTCCTCGCACTGTTCGGTGAAGGCTTTCACGTCGGCGTCGTCTGTCTCGGGACCGAACATGCGCGCCCTCTCGCCGTCGCGCGCCACGCCCTCGCGGCGCAGGTAGTTGAGATGCGCCCGGAGCGTTGCACCGCGGCCCGAGTGCCGGACGATGCGTGTCTTGACGGTTGCAAGCCGTGACCGGTTCGTCAGCAGACGGTTGGCCCGCACGCTGGCGATGCGACCGCGGCCAAAGCGCGAGGACCGCGATGCTTTGATCCTGCCGGTCCGGCTGACATGCCCGCCAGCGCGCTCAGTTGCAGCAAGCGCCTGGGCGATGAAGGGTTTGGTCCGCATGTTCGGTCGCGAGCGGATGCGCCCTGGCCGGATGCGGAAGTTGTCCTCACTGTTCATCGCCGGCATCCCGAGAGGTGCAATTTTCGTTGAAAGGATTGCGGAATTGCCGTGAGCGCGGGCTGTGCAATCCCGATCCACATCGCGGCGCGACGATGAAAACACTTGCGAGAACAATGCCCCGACCGTCCTCCAACCGGGCCGCACCTCGCGGCCTTTTATCTTGCCCTCCAACGGTCGTGTTGCCGCTCCCCTCCCGGCTCGCACTCTTCTGTGCGCCGGTCTTCGCAATCTGACGAATGCCTACGACGGGGTTCATTGTGGGCGCTCGGTGCCGACACGACGCACGAATAGCTCGCGATCTTGCGGATTGATCTTGACCAGAGACGATGCAGGCGAAGCCGGGGATGGTGGCTCGGTTGCTTGCGACGTGGGAGTCGTGGAGCGTTCCGACTGCTCCGACGACGGCTTGGATTTCGTCGGAAAGAGCGCGCTTGACCAGCCACGGGCCTGCTCGGCGAAGGTCGCCGTGATGTCGACGACAGGCGCCGCGCTGTCGGAGGGAAGCTCATCGGCAATGTCGAATATCGCCGTGCTAGTGCCGGGCGGCATGTCGAAGTTCGGCGCATCGCCCTTCTTGACGGTTGTCGCAACATCGGTCGCAAACTTGAGGTCCGGCTGCTCCCAGGAGCCGCGATAGACGGCAACGGCGCAGAATGTCGGATCGGCCTTAAGGCGCGGATGGCCCTTGCAACGGCTGGTGTGCTTGCTGATCTGATCGGCTGCCATCGCGACGTTGCGGCACGGCAGAAGAACAGATGCTGAGACGCGTGTTGGCGGGACGAGAACACCGGCAAGCCCGACGCGCACCGCGCCACGGGTGGAACCTGACCGCGTCTCCTTGATCGCATCGTTCATATTCGGATAGACGCGCGGGCTCGGTTCGCTTTGCACTGAGATCGCCCACGGTTCGCCGCCGGACTGATGCCAGACCAGCGCGTGCATGAGCTTGGGATCGACGGTGAGCGCGCATGCGGTCACGAGGGTAAGAAGGTCCATAACGTATGCTCCATCGGAACGATTCCTCCGCCCGCTGGGCGACGGGCCGATGCCATCGTGCTCGCGGCCGTCAAGGGCAAGGCGCGAGCGCCGGCCTACGGCCGCCCTTGACCGCCGCTGCGCGCGACGGCCGCGTGGAGCGCGAGCGGGACGGAGGAATGAGTCGAGTCTTTCGCGAACAGAGGAATGACGGGAACTTCGCGCGCGATGGGATGACACGGATCAACTCCGTTTTTCGCGCTTGGTCGGTCGCGTCCAGAGCAGGTGAAAGGCGGAGCGATCACTGCCCGACTGAAACAGGTTGGCCCGGATCGGCTGCGGAAAACCGGGATCGTCGATCTGGAGAGCGACGTATTCGCCGGCCTTCTCGCCGGTGCGGGTCCAGCCCGCGCCGACTTCCGGTCCCTCCTCGTCGCCAGCATGGATGCGGTAGTTCGGAGCGTTCTCGGTGTCCGAATGATCGGTTGGAACGATGGTGAGTTCGATGTCGAGCGAGAGCGTGCGCAAGCGTCCTGAGAAGCCATTCCGGTTGCGGATGAAGTTGCCGATCTGTGCCATGTGGTCGTCCTTTCTGCTGGTGGTGGTGAGTGTTTCGGGAGGGCGTTAGCGTGTGGTGGCACGCCATTGGAAGCGGCCGTCACCGGCCTCGTCAGTCCAGACGGGTAGCGCGCGGCCGATGACGAAACCGCGCGAAAGCGGACCGAAGTAGCGGCCGTCCACGCTGTCCGGGACGTCGAAGTTCATGAGGAAGACTTCGTCATCGCCGATGCGGCGGCAGCCTTGCCAGACCGGCATCTTGCGGCCGGCATTGTCGTGCTCGCGGGCATGTCCGATGGTCGAGCCATAGGCGATGATGTCGAGGCCGTGGCGGCAGACGGTTTGTCCGGGCAACGCCAGGACGCGCTTCATCATCGGCGCGCCCATTGGCAGATAGCTGCGATCGGCCATGAACTCGGCGATCAACGGCGGCACCGCGACGGCGACCAGGTCGGTGACATAGAGATCATTGGCGGGCCGCACAGCATAGAGTCCGATCGGCGCGCTGGCGCTGGCGTTCCAGATGAGTGTCTTCGGCGGGTCGACGAAGGCCGACGTGCCGAGCGTGATGCTGGACAGCGCTGTCGCGAGCATGGTGGCGATGCGGGTCATGCGCTGACCTCCCGCCGCTTGAGCCAGGCTTGATGGCGCGTGCGTGTGTAGTTCCGCGGCGTCTCGTTGACGGAGAGGCGGTTGTGGACGTGCTGCCAGTAATCCGGCGCGACATCGGCCAGGTCGAGGCCTAGCGCTTCGACCGCGTCGATGACCTGCAACACGCGCTCGACCTTGGGCCAGCCGTCCATGCGCAGAAGGATGTCGCCCCCGGGACGGACGAACGGCAAGGTCTGATACCGCTCTCCGGGCGCGACGGCGCGCACGATGTCGGCGCGAGAGAGAATGGTGCCGTACTCGTTGGCGGCCCAACGCACGAAGCAGAAGATGCTGCCGGGAATGAAACTGACGACACGACGATGACGGTCGAGAACCTGCTGTGCGGCGGGCCGGCCGAAGCGGATGCGGTTCTCGATGCGCTGCTTGTGCCACGTCAGTTCGACGAAGGTGAGCGGCGCATCTGCATCATGCGCACGCGAGACGTCGGTAATGGTGACTCCCTTCATCGCCGGCTTCTCTTGGTCCGGGGGAAGGCCTTGAGCAGTAGGAGACGCAGCATGTAGGCGACGGTGACGCCGCGCTCGAAGGCCGTGATCTTGATGCGGGCGCGCAGGTCAGGCGTGACGTCGATGGTCAGTCGCGCCGAGAAGGCGTTGCGCTTGCGCCGAGCCTGGCGCGGAAGCTTTCGCCGTTTGGTCCGACGCTTGACGTCGATTGGCCAGAACTTGAGTTTGGCGTCGCGCGGTCGCCGGGTCATGGCATCACCGCCATGGTGACGTCGCGCAGTGGTGCGAGATCGTTGCGAGCGGCTGTACCCGACAATCCGCAACGGATGCTCGGCGTTAGCAAGAATCCGGAGGATTCTTGGTTAGAGAAGTTAGGCGCGCGATTTTGTAAACGCGCTTCGAGGGTTAAGGGCGATTTGGGTTCCTGATAGGACGGGTTTGCGGTTCCCGATAGGACGGGTGTTCGGGTTCCTGATAGGACGGGTCGATTCACAGCTTGTCCCCATCATGTTGTGGTCGCGGGCCGCGCAGGCGGCGCGCCGATGGAAATGGAATCGCAATGGGTTGGAAGCTCAGGCACGGCACGTTCTCGGCGCCGGCAATGCAGGCGAGCCGGTAACCCGGCAGCGGCTGCCGGCGCACGATGTCGCGCAACTCGAATGCAAACCGCTTGTAGGGCGAGAGGCTGCCGGATTTCAGATGGAGGTGCCGAAAGTCGAAGATCCAGCCATGCTGCTGGCGTCCGCCATGCTTGCGCACGAGACGGTAGAGCCAGCGTTCCAGGCCACCGGTCAGCGCGAAATACTCGCGGTCGATGGTGAGGACGAGCGCATCCATCATGACGCCGGCGTAGAACCAGTCCGGTAGGATCAGTTCAATGCCGCGCGGACGTCCGGCGCTGTCGGCGCGCTCCTTCCATTCATTGATCCAGCTAAAGCGATGCCGTCGGCGTTCCGTCGGTTGACGGATCGAGGTCGCGACGGTCGTCGATTGGAGACGATCGAGACCAGCCTTCAGGCGCTCGTAGTTCTGCGCGGAGTCACCGCGACCGATGAAGCTCAAAATCTCATACGGCGTGGCGGCCATCAGGCGTGAGGTGCGCAGTCCGCGGTCCCGCGCATCGACAATCTGCGACGCCGCCCAGATCAGCACATCGGCGTCCCAGATGGTCGCCATGCCGTGTTCGTGCGTCGCCTCGACGACGATCGTCACGTCGCCCAGCTGGAAGTCGATCGGCCGCACGCGCGGCGTCTTGGCAAGCGAGAAGAACGGCCACGACATCAAGTCCTGCGCGTCGCGTGGCGGCATGTCGCCGGGCCTGGCGCGGAACAGTTCGAGTTGATGATCGTCGACGGAGCGGCGCATCCGAGCCTCCGTCAGCGGCCGCGCGGCGGCGTGGAGCGCACCGGCAGGGAAGACGCCTGCGGACCGGGATCGGAGGTGGAGTTGCGCGCGCGCTCGGCGGCCCACGCCTCAAGGTCATCGATGGCGTAAACGACGCGGCCGCCCAGCTTGCGGAAGACGGGACCAGTGCCTGTGCAGCGATGCTTCTCGAGCGTGCGTCCGGAGAGACCGAGGAACGCCGCGGCGTCGTGTGTCCGCAGAAAGCGCGGCGTAACGCGGGGAGAAGAAGTGTCCAAGATGAGCCTCCAGGTCGTTCGCGGCCGCCGCCGGACAAGACAACGGAACGGAGGCAAGCGTGACGGAAGATCGGCGCCGTGGGAGAGACCCGCTGTAGAACACGTCCTGCGATGTCCCCGGGGACGCTTAGCGAGCGACGGCTTGGTGCTGGCCCAGCGCTTAACGGCGGTGAAAACGTTTCGCGCGGTCGGCGTCGCCACGCAGGAGCGCGAGGTAACCGCCATTCATCATCAGCTTGGCGCGCGCAATGATACGTTTGATGCGCTTGCGCAGCGCCGTGTTCGTCCACTCGACCGCGGGAATGTGTTGTGCCTCGGGATCGAGCAGGATCACCGCGATTTCGCGACGGGAGGCACCTTCGTGTTCTCCATCGAGCGCGCGGAGTTGCAGTGTGAGACGTTCGCGCTGGTGCAGTGAGAGTTGTTGACTGCGCATCAAGGGGCCAGCGGGTCGTCCGGCGAGGCGGCGTTCCAGCCGTTCGACGGCGTGCTTGCGCGCAGTCACGTCGTCATCGCGCGGGATGACAAAGCTGTTGCCTCCCGCGACGTCTCCGACAAACCAGAGTTGGTGGTTGCCGTCCGGATCGCCGAGCAGGACATGCCGGCCGTCATCCGCGCTCACGCTCGCCAGGATGGGCGAGAGATCGTCGAGACGGATGGCTTGCGCCGCGGTGAAGGTGTCAGGTGCAGGGGCAACGATAACGGCAGATGGTATATGCTCCGGTCGCCAGACGGCGGGCGATTCCCACGCAGCGGTGTCGGGCTCATGCGGGAAAGCTCAAGCCCCAGCGACGGGCCAGCCTTTCCATTCCGGCATCGTGCGCGAGCGAGCCCGACGCGATCTGATCTTGTGTGTTGCGATAGTCCTTGATGTAGTCGGGGTTCCGCCGAAGGAATTCGGCGGCAAGCTGCGGGCGATCGAGACTCATGAGTTTCTGGGCGGTGCTCGCAAACCGCCAGCCGGACTCAGGTGGCATATCTACCCTCCCCTCGACCGATCCTTGGTACGGATCGCAATCGTTGAGTATCGGCAGGGTTGCAACGAGAGCTAGATATGAAGATCGAATGACGCGATAGCGTCAGGTTCGCACGGACGCGCGCGAACGCTATTGCAAGCGCGGTTCCAGGAGATGGCGATAACCTTTTTCTCTCATCCAGTGGGCGCGCGCGAGATGGCTGTCGTGTACGAGCTTCGCGCGCTCGGGTTCTTTCTCCGGATCGAGGCCGAAGATGATCGAAACAGCCTCGCGCCAGTCAGCACCTTCGGCCTCGGCGTCGAGTAGCCGGACGTAGCTCGCCAGATGCTTCTCGTCGTAGGAGCTGACACGATCGAGTTGCGGAGGGCGGTCTTTAAAGGGCGGAATGGTCACAGGCTTGCTCACGCGCTCGTTGCTAGTTTACCAAAAATTAAGCAGCCAGAATTGATTTCGTATGACTGCGCCTTGGCATCACGTAGGCGGCATCGCGCTATCGCCGAATGCTGTCGAGCTATGCTCCCCGGGCGTACCGCGCATTTCAAAATGCAGGCATCGGTCATACCCGACCTCACGCACCGCGTCGGAAAAACTCCACGGGGTCCGATTCGAGCACGTCGGCGAGTTTCTCCAGCATGTCGATCGTCGCGGCATGCTGTTCGCGTTCGAGCATCCCGACATAATTCCGGTTGATGTCCGCACGGTCGGCAAGCTCCTCCTGCGACAGGCCTTTAGCCTGCCGCAGCCGGCGCAGATTTCTGGCGACGGTCTCGCGCAATCGCATGCGAGAGACGTCGCCGGATCACTAATATACTGCCACCTAGTATATTAGGTATTCGTCGGAATGGCGAGTTTAATGCACGTAGAATCGGGGTCTTGAGGTTGGAGGCAGCGTCCGGCGCCGGCCGCAGCGGTGCCGATGTCCGGCGGCCGGCGGTCGAAGCGAGGGCCTGGATATCCCGTTCGGAGAACCCCGCCCGGCGGACCGGGCGGGGTGTCGGAAGACCGGCTCAGTCGGCGTTGGCCTTGCGGCCGCGGGACCAGATCAGCGTGTGGCTCTCGCCGTCTTCGTCGTCGAAGAGGTTCGCGTAGATCGGAGCGTTGAAGCTCGGATCGTCCAGTTTGACCGACAGGTAGTTGCGGCCCTCGTTGGAGCGCTTGGCCCAGGCGGCGCCGATTTCGGCCCGGCCGACATAGACGCGGTGGCTCGGGGCGTTTTCGTTGCTGCCGTTGGTCTCGGGGACCATGCGGACGTTCTTGGCCTGGAAGCTGAGGGTTACGATTTCGCCAACGTAGCCCTGCTCGGTCTTCGTGAAGGTGCCGATGTTCGCCATGATAGTTCTCCTTGCTCTCTGTTTCCGAGCCGCGACCATCGCGGTCTCGATGGCGACCGACAGGCCGGAGACGATCGACGACGCATCCGAAGGACCGAAGCGCAGCGGAGGATGCCAGGCGGGCAACTTTCTTGCCTCGCGAGGAATGGCGGCGCAGCCGCCAGGGGAAGAAAGTTGAACGCCGGCATTGCGGCTAGTCGAGCGAGGCGTAGCCGTTGTCCGGCCAGGTCAGGCCATTGTAGAGACCCGAATGGACGCGCTGCTCGAAACAGGGACTGCGCAAGGAGAGGTTAGCGAACGTCACCGCCACGAGACGATGTAAGCGCCGCTGCAAAAATCGTCCCGCCTTTCTTCAGGCGACGTCCCGCATACCCCAAGACAAGCAGTTGGGAACGCCCTGCCATGGCGACCTCAGTCGACCGGAGCGCGCCGCGCGCTGCCACCACAAGCGATCCATAGGCTCAGCATCTCCATCGAGGTCACGCCTGAAGAGTCCGAGCTTCGGCGTGGCTCCGAACAGAACCCGCGGCGAACGTGACGGCGTCGCACTCGTCTCATCAGGTCGCGGTGTCGCCCGGCTACGACATTGCCGTTCTTCCGGGCGCGCCCGTTCCGTCGGGCGGGCATGCCGCAAGCCGCGCCCAGGCAGTCACCCCGATCACGGCCGCGCCCATCACGGCGAAGACCTGCCGCCACGCATCCGATGTCATGGTGAGGCCGGAGAGACCGAACGTCGCGTAATAGCCGGCGAGTGCCGCGGGCACGGCAAACATCAGCGCGACACCGATGCGGAGGATCGGCGTGCGCACGAGTGAGAAAATCATCTGGCCGATGACAAGTGTGAAAGCAGCTGCAAGTAGGCCGAGAACGATCGCGCCAAACGGTCCAGCGCCTGCGCCGTGCACGTAAAGGCCAGCGGTCATGCCGACAAAGAACGGCAGCGCGTAGATCGCGAGTGTGAACAGCACCCAGCAGAAAAAGCCGAGGCCGATGATGTTGAGGACGATGCCGAGTGCGAGCATGGTGGAAACTCCCGTGACAACAATGGCATGGGTTGCGCCTTCCACCACCTCCACGGCGCAATCGGCAAAATAGCAGAATTCGCGTGGCAACGACAGCGATGTATCGGGTCCATCTCCATGTTTGGTCGTGACGCGCGGATCGCCGCGAGCCGCGGCCGATTGAGATGGCGGCGCTCATGCGCCGCCCTTTCCGAGCTTCCAGACCGGGATGCCGATCCGGCGCGCCTTGTCGGCGAGGTTCGCCTGGATGCCGGAGCCCGGTGCAAGCAAGACGCCGATCGGCAGCGCCTCGAGCATCACGTCGTTGCGCTTGAATGGCGCGGCTTTGGCGTGCTTCGCCCAATCGGGCCGGAAGGCGATCTGCGGCACCTTGCGGTGATCGGCCCAGCGGGCCGCGATGCGCTCGGCGCCCTTCGGCGATCCGCCGTGCAAGAGCACCATGTCGGGATGCTTGGTACGGACTTGGTCAAGTCGGTCCCAGATTAGCTGGTGATCGTTGAAGTCGAGCCCGCCGGTAAAGGCGACCTTCGGACCTGCTGGCAGCATCACTTCGGTTTCGGCCCGGCGCTTGGCGGCGATGAAGTCGCGGCTGTCGATCATCGCCGCGGTCAAGGTGCGATGGTTGACCATCGATCCATTGCGCGGATGCCAGTGCGATCCGGTGTGACGCGCGAAGTGTTCGGCCGCCTGGTCGCGGAAGAATTCCGTGACGTTGCGCCGCTCGACCAGCGTCATGCCCTCGGCCGTGAGGCGCTCCAACTCGACGGAGCGGATCTCGGAGCCATCCTGTTCGCGCTGGCAGCGGCGCTGCGCCTGTTCGTTGTCGTCGAGCTGGCGCTCGATGCGGCCGTTGGCGCGATGGAAGAGGTTTACGGTCGACCACAGCAGGTCTTCGAGGTCCGGTTCGAGGCGGGTGTCGCTGAGCGTGACGACGAGGGCGTCGAAGATGTCGGCGACGGCGCCGACGACATTGCGCGCGTCGGGGAGCGGTCTCGGATCGGGCTCGTCCTGGAAGGGGCGGTAGCCGTGCAGTTGCAGCTCGGTGAGGATGGTGTCGGTCGAGGATGTGGCGTGCGGCTCGTGGCCGGTGTCGTCATGGTCGGTCGTCATGTGGTGCTTCCTTCTGTCGGATCGGCCGCGCCCATCGCGGCCTTCATGGCGACCAAGGGCGGCGGGCGGCGGAGGATGGCGGAGGACGGCTATTTTGTTTCGCGATGCAAAGGCGCGTAGCGCCGGCGGAAAATAGCCGGCCGCAGTCATTGCCGGGCCGGGCCGCTTGCCGCAAGGTCGCCCTCTCAAGAAGGCCGTGGGCCGCGGCCTCTCCGACGGAAGCGCCCTGACACACCGGCCCGGCGGCACCGCGCCGGACCCGTGCTCACCCGTTTCGGCGACACCTCACAGACGCATGAAGCGGGCGACGTCCTCTGGGACGAGTTGAACCCGCACAGTCGCCCGTAGCGCCTCGATGCCGATGCGGCGCAGATCGGCGTTGAAGTCGTCGCCCTGGGGCGACAACGCAACCGCATCGATCCGGGCCGCGTGAGCGCGGTCGAACAGTCCGGCCATCGCGCCGTCGCCGGCGGGATCATTGTCCCTGACGACGTAGAGCCGGCGGAGCGTTGCCGGAAACAGGATGGCAGCGAGATGCGCGGCCGAGAGCGCCGCCATCATCGGCATGTCGGGGATGACGCAGCGAAGCGACAGCATGGTCTCGATGCCTTCGCCCGCCGCCGCAACGTCGTGAGCGATGCTTAAGCGCACGGCGTTGCCGAGGAGATGGCCCATCGCGCGCCGCGGCGAGTCGATGGGCGCCTTGCCGAGCCTGATGGGATCGAAACCATCCGGATCGAGCCAAGTGCGGTGCGCGCCGGTGATGCGGCCGTCGAGGTCGGTCACGGCGGCGATCATCGCCGGCCAGGTCTCGGTCGGCATGTCGCGATCGGGGCGATAAAAGCAGCGCGGGTGGAAACGGAGATTTCCGGTTCCGTGCAGAGCTGTGATGCCACGATTGCGCAAGTACGTTTCTACGAGTGTGCGTGCAGTCGGCTGCGACATGGCGAAGAGACGCCGTGCCGATTCCGGCGAGCCGGTCGGTGCCGATCCAAGCCGGGGCTTCGAGTCCGGCACGGCTTGGGGCCGTGGCAGGCTGAGGAAGCGGCGTGTTTCGGTCTCGACATCGTGGAAGTCATCGAGCGCACACGTCGCGCCGATCACGTCAAGCAGATCGCCATGCTCGCCGGTCGCGGCGTCGGTCCACTTGCCGGCGGCGCCCTTGCCGGATTCAGGACCGCTGAGGCGCACGAACATCGAGCGCCCCGGGGTGTTCTTCACATCGCCAACCATCCAGTACCGGCCTTCACGGTGGCCGCTGGAGAGATAGTGTCGGCACACCGCCTCGGCCTCACGCGCGAGGCGGCGCGCCAGTTCGCCCGCATATCCCGGCATGGTCATGCCGCCCGCTCGGCAATGCGCGCGACCGGATAGCGGTCGAGCATCTTCGCGAGAACGCTGACGCCGGCTGCATCGGTCGGAACGAACATGCGCAGCTTCCACGAGATGATCTCGTGGAACAGGCCGTAGGCCGACAATCGCGCGCGCATGGCATCGGTGAAGCCGGTCAGTTCGATGCGGTTCGCACCCATCACCCGGACGCGGCGAAGCTGAAGGCCTTCGGCAAGGTCGAGGATGGTCTTGCCGTCGAGCAGTGCCGAATGCGCTGCATCGGGCGTGAGCGCCGAGACGCCGATCGCGGTCGCACTGGCAGTCCAGGCCGGCGAGACCTTGCGGCCGATGATCCGCTCGCCGTCATCGGTCTGGAGACGATAGACCCGCGTGGACTCGTTCGGCAGGCGCTTCCAGATCGGCAGCAACAAACCTGCAACGATGTGGATCTCGCTGTCGGTGAACGCCGGCACATCGGCCAACTCAGCCGACCAGTCCCGCGCGAAGGTGTTGCGGTCGACCTCCTTCCAATGCGTCTGCGGCATCACGGCGAGCGGCATCACCGGATGCTCCATCGGCCGGATCAACCGGACACGGCGTTCGACCTGACCGTCGTCGAGCATCACGCTGCGGGCCGGCACCTGCACAGCCGCACGCCCGGACTGCGTGTTGACAAGCAGCATGGCGCGCGAATCGGAGAGATAGGCAAGCGAGTCATCGAGCGTAACCGGACGATTGCGCTCGCGCTGCGTGATCGTCAGCAGTCGTGTCTCGGCCGCCGTGCCGGGATGCGTGTAGATGGTCTGCCGGGACGTGACGATAAAGCTTTCGGCCGTCAGTGTTTCCAAACCGACATCGTAGGTGCCAGATGCAATCGCGCCCTCGATCCGTGCGGTCAGCAATTGCTCGAAGGCGACGAACAGGATGTTCTGCAGGTCGATGGTCAGCGCCAATAGACGGTTGAGGAACGTCGTGATCGGCGGGAGTTCGTCCTTGATGCCGTTCGCGTCGGTCAGCTTCAGCCCGGTCGTGTCCTCAAAGGTCTGAAGCGAGCAGCTTTCGACCTTGCCCATCACCAGGAGGAGATAGAGCTGGCGCAGCGCATCGCGGGCGTAGTGGCTTTCGAGATTGTCCTCGGCGCGGAACAGACCCTGGCCGCCGGTCTGGCGCTGGCCCTTGGTGATGGCGCCGAGCGTGTCGAGACGTCGCGCTATGGTCGAGAGGAAGCGCTTCTCCGCTTTGACATTCGTGGCGATCGGGCGGAACAGCGGCGGCTGCGCTTGGTTCGTCCGGTTGGTGCGGCCAAGGCCCTGGATGGCGGCGTCAGCCTTCCACCCGGCCTCCAATAGATAATGTATCCGCAGCCGCCGGTTCCGCGCGGAGAGCTCGGCGTGGTAGCTGCGGCCTGTGCCGCCAGCTTCCGAGAACGCCAGGATGCGCTTGACGTCATCCATGAACGCTTGCGTCTCAGCAAGGTTGGCGGAGCCGGCCCGGTTCTCGACGACAAGGCGGTCGATCCCGTCCGATCCGGTCTTGCGGACGATCCGGCGAGACCGGCCCGTGACCTCGGCCACCATGTCGGTGCCGAAGCGCTGCACGATCTGGTCGAGTGCGCCGTGTACGGGCGGCAATGACGCGAGCTTCTCGATCAGCCGATCGCGCCGGCCGACCGCGTCCCGGCACTGGACGGGCTGTCCGTCGCGATAGACCGGTCGCGACGCAAGGTTGCCCTCGCTGTCCTCGAACGGCTCATAGAGCTGGGTCGGGAAGCTGTGCGCGAGATAGTCGAGCACGTATTCGCGTGGAGTAATGTCGACCTGAACGTCGCCCCATTCCTCGGTCGGGATTTCAGAGAGGCGGCGTTCCATCAGCGCCTCGCCGGTCGAGACGATCTGAATGACGGCGGCATGGCCCGCCTTCAGGTCGTGCTCGAGGGACGCTATCAGCGTCGGCGTCTTCATCGCGGTAATGAGATGGTTGAAGAAGCGCTGCTTGGCACTCTCGAAGGCCGAGCGTGCCGCAGATTTCGCCTGCGCGTTCAGCGTGCCGGTGGCGGCGGTGACGTTCGCCGCCCGCATCGCGGCGTCGAGGTTGTTGTGAATGATCGAGAACGCGCCGGCATATTCGTCGTAGATACGAATCTGCTCGTCCGTCAGCCTGTGCTCGACCAACTCGTACTCGACACCTTCATAGGAGAGCGAGCGTGCCGCGTAGAGGCCGAGCGCCTTGAGGTCGCGCGCCAGCACCTCCATCGCAGCGACGCCGCCTGCCTCGATCGCCTCGACGAACTCCGCGCGCGTGGCGAACGGGAAGTCCTCCCCGCCCCATAGGCCGAGGCGCTGTGCATAGGCGAGATTGTGGACCGTGGTCGCTCCGGTCGCGGACACGTACAGCACGCGCGCGTTCGGCAACGCGTGCTGCAATCGCAACCCGGCGCGGCCCTGCTGCGAGGCAGCAACATCGCCGCGCTCGCCCTTGCCACCCGCAGCGTTCTGCATGGCGTGCGATTCGTCGAACACGACGACGCCGTCGAAGTTTTCGCCCAGCCAGTCGACGATCTGCTGCACGCGCGATGCCTTCACATCCTGGTCTCGGGTTCCCTGGCGCGCGTCCGACCGCAGCGTCGCGTAGGTGGAGAACAGGATGCCCTCACCAAGCCGGATCGGCGTGCCCTGCCGGAAGCGCGAGAGTGGTGTGATCAACAGCCGCTCCATGCCGAGCGCCGACCAGTCGCGCTGCGCGTCCTCGATCAGCTTGTCGGACTTGCTGATCCAGAGCGCGCGGCGGCGGCCCTTCAGCCAGTTATCGAGGAGGACGCCAGCGACCTGGCGGCCCTTGCCGGCGCCGGTGCCGTCGCCGAGGAACCAGCCACGCCGGAATCGCACGGCGCCTTCGGTATCGTCGCGCGCCGCAGTGACGAGATCGAAGGTCTCATCGACGGTCCAGGAGCCGGCGAGAAAGTCCGCATGTGCCTCGCCCGCATAGATCACGGATTCGAGTTGGGCGTCCGAGAGCAGGCCATCGGTGACGACGTTCGCCGGCAGATGCGGGCGATAGGTCGGCACGGGAGGCGCGACCGACGCCATCGCGGTCGATTGGACGAGCTTGGTCGGATGCGCCTGCGCGCCGGGAATACGGATCGACTGGAGCGCGTAGTCCTCATACAGCACATCCGTGATTTTACGGCTTTCCGTGGGCGTCCATGCGGCCGGCTCGTAGGCGAGTTCGATCGCCTCGGGAGCTGTCGTCGTTGTGGCAGGCGAAGACGCGCGTTGCGCGAGATAGGCGCGGACGGTCGGTGGGGCTGCCGGCCGCGCGAGCGTCGGCGCGGAGACAGTGGCTGCGATCGGCAGGCGTGGCGGCACGCGCTCGACAATCCAGCCAAGCAACGTGAAAACATCCGGCGCAACGCCGGGCGATGGCGGGAAAGCCGCTGCATCGTCAGCGGGCAGCCGATCAATCACGGTCAGGCGGGTGTCGATCGTCGTGCCATGCTTGGCGTAGACGGCGCCGTCGATCGCGGCCGAGAAGACGAGGCAGCCGCGCTCCTGCAATCGCGCGAAGGCATCCGTCCAGGCCGGATTGTCAGGGGCAAAGCTCGCGCCGCTGATCGCAACCAGGCGCCCGCCGTCGGGCAGCCGCGCGAGTGCCGATGCGACATGCCGCAAGGCAGCGTCCGCCATGCGGCGATCGACATGCGCAATCGCCGAGAACGGCGGGTTCATCAGCACGACACTCGGGACGATGCCGGGATCGAGGTGATCGTCGATGTTCGCCGCATCGAACCGGGTCGCCGGGATGCCGGAGAACAAGCGATCGAGGATGCCGGCGCGCGTGTCGGAAAGTTCGTTGAGAACGAGCGAGCCGCCGGCGAGTTCGGCGAGGATCGCGAGCAGGCCGGTGCCGGCGGACGGCTCCAGCACGACGTCGGCCGGCGTGATCGCGGCGGCGACGCTGGCGGCAAAGCCCAGCGCAATCGGCGTCGAGAACTGCTGAAGCGCTTCGCTTTCTTCGGAGCGGCGCGTGTGGGTGGGAAGCAGGCTCGCGACCTTGGTCAGCATCGCCAGCATGGTGGCAGGCGAAGCCGCCTTGGCCCGCATCGCAGGTCCAAACTTGCGCATGAACAGGACGGTCGCCGCCTCGCAAGCGTCGTAGGCCGCCTTCCAGTCCCATGCGCCGTCGGTATCGGAAGCGCCGAATGCGGTTTCCATCGCGGCCCTCAACATCGGCGCGTCGATGCATCGCCCGCGTTCGAGGTGAGGAAGGAGAAGGCGCGCGGCCGCGACGATGGAGGACGCCGGATCGGCGGCGGCGGGGACAGGCGCAGCCGCAGTGGCAACCACGGAAACGGACGGATGGGACATGGAGGAAGCCTCGTGAGAGCGGGGACGGATCGGCCGCCCGGACGCTCTCTCGATCCGCGGCGGCTCAAGAACGAAGGGCCCGGCGTGGATGCGCCGGGCCCTTCGAATGCGATTCTCGACCTCGAACCGGGACGGGCGGAGCCGCCCCGCCAAGTGACGTCATTCGGCAGCGACCGCGTGTGGCTCTTCGTCTTCGCTGACCTCGCCTACTTCATCCTCGTCATCGGCGAGGAATTCGGGGAGTGGCTCGCCCGCAGCATCGGGTTCGCCCGATGCTGAAGCAACCTCGGCGAGGCGCAGTGCTTCGGGCAGCCAACCGGTGCCGTCGAGAAGCCGCTCCGCCTCGTTCGCCATCTCGTTCTTCTTGAGGTGGTCGATGAGTTGCACCGATGGCTCGCCCTTCGCCTCGCGCACCGCTTCGAGGATGTGGCTCTTGGTGACGCGGCCAAGATAGTTGTCGACGGTCGGGCGCCACCCGGCCTCCACCATATCGAGATTGACCGCGCGTGCGAGGCGATCGGCCTGACCGATCCTACGGCGAAGGCCGTGGGACGACACGCCGGTGCCGCCGTAGCGATCCACCTTCTCGAACAGTGCGTTCACGCCGAACGACACGCAATGCGCCAGCAGCGCTGAGCGGCTGGCATCGTCGAGGGCGGCAAGCCAGTCCCACAACGCAACTTCGTCGTTCGGCATCTCGGTCGCCCAAGCCTTGTTCCGTTCATCGATGGCTTTCGCCGATGGGGAGTCCTTCAGGTTGGATGCCTGCGCGGCAAAGTGGACCTGCCGGACTGACACCTGCAGACAGCCGTTCGGCATCTCGCGCTGGAAGGTGTCGAGGCAGAGCTTGTGCAGGAGCGCCGTCATCGCGACCTGGGGATTGGTCGCTACGGCGTCGCGCAGTGCGAGCGTGCGATGGGCCGTCAACTCCATCACGAGGCGGTCGGGCAACGGCTTGATGCCGTCTTCTTCGTCGTCCGCCTCAGGCTGGCCGCCGACCGTGATGACCGTCCGCCGCACCGATGATGTGTCGGGGGCGGCTCCGTCTGTGTCAGAAGAGTCGGTAGCGTCTGCACCCTCAACCGGCGTCTCGTCCTCCGGCCGCACGAAGCCTCGGTCGATCAGCAGGCTGCCGTCGCTGTCGATACTCACGAAGGCGCCGGCGCGGGCGATATCGGCGAGATCGAAGATATGCGGCCGGTTGTCGAAAGCGGTCAGCGCCCTTTCGATCTCGCCGAGGCGGACGTCGACCTCATCGGGAAGTTCGTCGGCGTCCTGATACTCGGCTTCGAGCTTCGCGTGCTCGGCTTGGAGGGCCTCGATCGTCGCCTGCTCCTCGGTCGTCATGTCCGCAGGCGTCCCGTCAAGCTGGCGGAGGCCGTCGTCATGGCCGTAGGGAAAGCTGATGGCGACCTCGATCCATTTCCAGCCCTCGGCCGCAATGGTCTCGGCCTCGGCCTTCAACTTCTCAGTGACGAGACGTTCGAGCAGTGGCACGTCCTGCAACCAGCCGCCATCGTCGCGCTCGAACAGATCGCGCAAAACACCGCCGCCGGCGGCTTCATACGCCGCGATGCCGACGAACTGCGCCCGCTTGTCCGACGCACGCACCGTATCCTCGGTGAGCATGCGCCGGATCTGGTAGGGTTCGCCGTAGCCAGAGCGGCTGACATTGTCCCAGACCTGTTCCTGGCGCGCGTGATCGCCGGTCACGGAAAAAGCCATGAGCTGTTCGAGCGTCATGCCGTCCTCGGCATAGACCACGTGCAGCGTCGGCGACACCGATGCCAGACGCAGGCGCTGCTTGACGATTGCCGGTGCCACGAAATGCCGCGCGGCGATGTCCACCTCGCTCATGCCGAGAGTGCGCAGGGTCTGGAAGGCGCGGAACTGGTCCAGCGGATGCAGTCCGACGCGCTCGTCGTTCTCGGCGACCGAGTCGTCTTCGGCAATACCCCCTTCGCGGACGACGCAGGGAACGGGTTGCGTCTTCGCCATGCGCTTCTGCTTCACCAGCAATTCGAGAGCGCGGTAACGGCGGCCGCCGGCCGGCACCTCGAACATGCCGGTCTCGTTGCCGTCGGCATCAAGGACCGCGCGGACGTTTAGGCTTTGCAGCAGAGTGCGCTGCGCGATGCTCTCGGCCAGTTGCTCAATCGAGACGCCGGCCTGCACGCGACGCACGTTCGACTGGCTGAGCACCAGCTTGTTGAAAGGAATGTCGCGCGACGGCGACAGCTTGATCTTCTGAACGGCCTTTGCCATGTCAGTTCTCCACGACGGGCGGTCGAAAGCCTCTCTCTCGACCTCCAACCCGTCGCGGAACCCGGCCCGGCCCTCTCACTCTCTGGCGGCGAACCAACGCACGCGCGTCACGCGGCCTCCTGATCTCCGCCGGCGGCATCAACGGAGGTGCTCGTGACAGGTTCGGGGCGGAAGCCCAGCAGCCATTCGGCCGCTTTGCTGGCTTGCGACGCGGCGCGGACGATGGCGCGATTGTCCTCACGCATCACATCCAGCCATGAACCGATGTAGTCGGCGTGCCGCACCGTTGGCACGATGCCGAGCGACGCACACGAGAACGCGGCGCACAGTTCTGCGATCAGTTCTTCGAAGGCGTATTTCTTCGAGCCGTGCGGGCCGGACAGATCACGGTTGAGGCGTGAGCGATGTCCGCTGGCATGACCCAGTTCATGTAGGGCCGTGCGGTGCCAGTTAATCGGCTCGAAATACGCGGCGGGCGGCGGCACCTGAACATAGTCTTCCGACGGGATGTAGAAGGCACGGTTGCCGCCAATGCGGAAATCGATGGCGGTGGCCTTGATCAGCGCTTCGACCTGCGGCTCGATCATACCGGGTGGCGGTGGCGGCGCGGCCGTCGCGATCTCTGCCGGCAGATCCTCGCACTGGTCGGTGTTGAAGACGGTGAAGCGCTTTAGGAACGGAATGGCTTGAGCATCCTCGCCCGTTTCCGCCGCACGGCGCTTCTCGTCATTCGGGATAAAGCGATCGGCATAGACGACGGTGGTGCCATGCTCGCCTTTGCGGACGTGGCCGCCGAGCGAGAGCGCTTGGCGGAATGTCAGCCAGCTTTGACCGGTGAATCCGTGCTCGATCACCGCTCCCCAGAGAATGAGGACGTTCACGCCGCTGTATTGCCGACTCGTCGAGGCGTTTTTCGGCATGGCGAGCGGCGCTTTCGCTGCCGCCGTCCCCCAGGGCTGAGCCCAGGGCGCGCGGCCGGCCTCCAGTTCAGCGATGATCTTGCCGGTGATTTCGTCATAGAGGTTCGCCCGGCTCTCGCCGGCGCGCGTCCGAACAGCGTGTCTCGACATCGCGGGTCTCCGCGACGGGCGTCGCGAGCCTCTCTCGCGGCTTCCAACCCGTCACGGCGAACCAGGCTGGCTCTCTCACTCTCCTGCAGCGCTCCCTCAGATCCCACAGCGGGATTTGCGAGGATGGAACGATCCCACGAGCACCGCGTCAGGGATGGAAGCCCGGAGGGTGAAGACGCGGCGCAGCCGGGCTTCAGCGAAGCCGACAGCCCGGTCCCGAAGGGAGACGCCCATCCGGCTCTCGTGCTGGCGCAATCGGCGCCCTACATGACTGCTTATGTGCAACGACTATGAACAGCATCTCCGGTGGGCCGAATACTGCAAGATGATGCAGGACCTGGAGCTTGGGATTCCGACGCACCAAAGCGAGCTCGACCTGCCGACGTCAGACGACATCAAGATCAATGATGTGGGCCCGATCCTGCGTGCCTCGGGCAACGGCATCGAGCTCGTGCCGATGAAGTTCAGCTTTCCGCCATCCGGCCGAGGCGGTCCGGTATTTAATTTCCGCTCCGAAGGGCGTCGCTTCGACAAGAGTAATCGCTGCATCATCCCGGCGAGTGCGTTCTTCGAGTTCACAGGCAAGAAGTACCCGAAGGCGAAGCATCGCTTCGCGCTGAGAGCCATACCGGTCACGGCAATCGCCGGCATCTGGCGTGAGGGCCAGGGCAATCATCCCCCATCCTTCTCGATGTTGACGACCGCGCCGGGAGAGGACGTGGCGCCCTATCACGACCGGCAGGTTGTGGTGCTGCGGCCGGAAGATTGGGCTGCATGGATCTATTTGACGAAGCCGGAGCGCGAACTTCTGCGCCCGTCACCAGGGGGCACTTTGGATGTGACGTTGGCGCGCGCCGGCAGTGATTGAGGCGCCGAACTGTTGTGTGATGCGGCGAGGGCGTGAAGGCACTACCGTTGGCAGCACGCCGGTTCCGCGTTCCCAACCGCGCCGCGTGCCGGATGGAAGCGCAGACGATTACAGTTCTTTTTCGGCGAGTTCGCGGAATTCATCGGGAACGGACCGGGAGATTTCCAGAACGGCCGATCCATAGCCGACCGCCTGCCACCCGAACCGCTCGCGGATTTTGTCGATCGCCTTGTCCGCGGTCCAGCGTGCCATGCCTCGTTTCGTTCCAGGACGACGGTGCTCGTCGGTGAGACCGAGAGGAAGGTCGAGTTGCATCATCGCATGCTTATCAAGATGCGACACGGAGATCGCCAGGAGCGAGATGAATTTCTCCCGCGGATGATCGGCGAGCGCCTGCCGGACCAGCTCGTCGGCGACGTCCGCAAGCATCGTCGTCGCCGAAATCGGCGCATCGAGCGTGATCGAGCGGGTGACGGCACGGAGATCGGCAAAGCGGACGCGGACGATGACGGTCCGACCGGCCAGCGACTTGGCACGCAGGCGACTAGCGACCCTGTCGGCCAAATGAAGCAATGTCGGCCGGACGATCCGTTCGTCGGCCCGCTTTCTGCCGAGCGCCGACTGCGCTCCTGCCGAACGCGCGCGATGGTGCGTCCTGATTTCCCGCGGATCGCGGTTCCATGCGAGCGCTGCGAGTTTGTCACCAGCCGCGGGGCCGAGCAGGCGCTCGAGCGACCGCGCAGACGTATTCGCCAGTTGCCCGATGGTGAGGATTCCTTGCTCGGTCAGTTTCGCTTTGGTGACGGGTCCGACGCCCCACATCAGCTCGACGGGCAGCTCATGGAGGAAGTCGAGTTCGCTCTGCGGATCGACGACGACGAGGCCGTCCGGCTTGGCGACCTGGGATGCGATCTTCGCCAGATGCTTGGTGCGCGCCACGCCGACGGAGATCGGAAGACCAAGCTCCGCCCGCACGCGGCGGCGGATCGCGGTCGCGATCTCGGCCGGCGAGCCGAAGAGATGCGTGCAGCCTGCGACGTCGGCAAATGCCTCGTCGATTGAAATGCGTTCGACCAGGGGCGTGAAATCGCCCAGCACCTTGATAGCGGCGTCACCCAGCCGCTGATATTCCTTGAAGTTGCCGCCCACGAAAATCAGTTGCGGACAGAGTTCTCGCGCCCGCCGACCGGGCATTCCGCCGCGTACGCCGAAGGCTTTTGCTTCATAGGATGCGGCCAGTACCACGCCGCCGCCGACGGCGATCGGCTTGCCGCGCAGACGCGGATTGAGCAACTGCTCGACCGATGCGTAGAACGCATCGAGGTCCGCGTGAAGAATCGTGGCGTGTGTCTCCATCGCTCTACCGGAAATCCCGCGTCTTCACCTTGATCTGGTCGATATGGCCATAGGGATCGACAATGTTACGCGGCTTCGGTCCCTTCGGTAGGCCACGCGGATCAAGGCCAGGACTGCCGTGATGGAATTCGTCGCTACGCCCGTGCGGCAGCGGGAAGGATGCGTCGCGCTCGCCGACGCTGGCCAGATTCGCCGACAGGTCCGTGAGGCGATGGGCGACGAGATGCACGACTTCGCCTTCGCGCTGGATGCGGCCGTAGACGCCGATCATGCCGGCTGAGAGGACGATGCGGCGATATTTTTCGAACACCTTGAGCCAGACGACCAGGTTGGCGATGCCGGTTTCGTCCTCGAGCGTGATGAACATCACGCCCTTGGCGGAGCCGGGTCGCTGGCGGACGAGCACGAGGCCGGCCGCCTCAAGCCAGCGGCCATCGCGGGCGGCCATCGCCTCGGCACAGGTGACGATCCGCCGCGCGCGCATCTCCTCACGCAGGAATGACAGCGGGTGATTGCGCAGCGTCAGTCCGACATGGCCGTAATCCTCGACGACCTCGCCGCCGACGGTCATGGGCTTGAGTGAAACGGAGGGCTCGCGAATCTCGGGAAAGGCTTCCGTCTCACGCGCCGCAGCCGCCGCGAACAGCGGCAAAGGCTCATCGCGCAATGCCTTGATCGCCCATAGCGCCTCGCGGCGCGCGAGTTGCAGCGATGATCGAAACGCGTCGGCATCGGCCAACTCAACGAGTGCTGCGGACGGCACGCCGGCGCGGCGCCAGAGATCGTCGACGGAGAGAAACCGTTGATCGGCGCGCGCCGCAAGGATACGCGCGCCGTCGGCGTTGGCGAGACCGCGCACCATGCGCAGGCCGAGACGGACGGCGAAGCGATCTTCGACGTCGGTCGGCTCCAGCGTGCAATCCCAACGCGACGCGTTGACGCAGACTGGCCGCACCTCAACGCCGTGGTCGCGCGCGTCGCGTACGATCTGCGCCGGCGCATAGAAACCCATCGGTTGCGCGTTGAGCAGCGCTGCGCAGAACACATCCGGATGCCAGCACTTCATCCAGGATGAGGCATAGGCGATCAGTGCAAAAGAGGCGGCGTGGCTTTCCGGAAAGCCGTAACTGCCGAAACCCTCCAACTGCCTGAACGTCTTCTCTGCAAACTCCTGCTCGTAACCATTGGCCACCATGCCGGCGATCAGCTTGGCGCCGAATTTCGAGACCCCGCCAGTGTGCTTGAAGGTCGCCATCGCGCGGCGGAGTTGGTCGGCCTCGCCCGGCGTGAAGCCGGCGCATTCGATCGCCACCCGCATCGCCTGTTCCTGGAATAGCGGCACGCCCAAGGTCTTGCCGAGAACTTTTTCCAGTTCCGGCTTGGGATAGACCACATCTTCTTTCCCCTCGCGGCGCCGCAAGTACGGATGCACCATGTCGCCCTGGATCGGACCGGGCCGCACGATCGCGACCTCGATGACGAGATCGTAGAAGGTGCGCGGCTTAATCCGCGGCAGCATCGACATCTGTGCACGGGACTCTATCTGGAACGTGCCGAGCGTGTCGGCCTTGCGGATCATTGCGTAGGTGCGCGGGTCTTCGGCCGGAATGGTGGCGAGGTCGAGGTGGACGCCCTTGTGCTCGGCCAGCAGATCGAAGCCGCGCTTCATGCAGGACAACATGCCGAGCGCCAGGCAATCGACTTTCATGAATTTAAGGATGTCGATGTCGTCCTTGTCCCACTCGATGACTTGGCGGTCGACCATCGCTGCCGGTTCGATCGGCACCAACTCGTCGAGCCGGTCGCGCGTGAGAACGAACCCTCCGGGATGCTGCGACAGGTGACGCGGCGCTCCGATCAACTCGCGCGCTAACTCAAGCGCGAGGCGCAGCCGCCGGTCGCGGAGATTAAGGTTGAGGTCTTCAGCGTGCTTCGCCTCCACACCTTCCTTCGACCAACCCCAGACCTGACCGGACAGCATCTTGATCAGGTCCTCGGTCAGGCCAAGCGCCTTGCCGACATCGCGCAGCGCGCCTTTCGAGCGGTAGCGAATGACAGTCGAACACAGCGCGGCGTGATCGCGGCCGTAAGTCTCGAACACCCATTGCATCACGGTCTCGCGCCGCTCGTGCTCGAAGTCGACGTCGATATCCGGCGGCTCGCGCCGCTGTTCCGAGACGAAGCGCTCGAACAGCAGGTCGTTGCGCTCCGGATCGATCGAGGTGATGCCGAGGACGTAGCAGACGGCTGAGTTTGCGGCCGAGCCGCGGCCCTGACACAGAATATCTTTCGATCGGGCGAAACGGACGATGGCGTTCACCGTCAGGAAGTATGGCGCGTATTGCAGAGTCTCGATCAGGCGGAGTTCGTGCTTGAGGATCGCCACGACCTTGTCGGGCACGCCTTCCGGGTAACGCTTTGCCGCTCCGTCCCAAGTTTGCGCCTCCAGCGCCTGTTGCGGTGTGAGACCCGGCATGGTGCGCTCTTCGGGATATTGATAGGCCAGTTCGTCGAGCGAAAAGCGGCAGCGGCCGGCAATCTCGCGCGTGCGCGCAAGCGCCTCGGGATAGCGGCTGAACAGCCGTGCCATTTCTTGCGGGGCTTTAAGATAGCGGTCGGCGTGGCGTTCACGGCGGAATCCGGCATCATCGATCGTGCAATTGTGCCGGATGCAGGTGACGACGTCCTGCAGGATGCGGCGCGAGGGCTCGTGAAACAGCACGTCATTGGTGACGACGGTCGGCACCCGCGCCTGCGACGCGAGATTCGAAAGGTGATGAAGCCGAAGCTGATCGTTTGGCCGCCGGCGTAAGGTCAGCGCCACATAGGCACGATCGCCGAACGCCTCGCGCAGGCGGCGCAGACGCAAGGCGAAGGTGTCATCCGCCGCGTCGGACACCAGAACCGCGAGCAATCCCTCGCCATAGGCGACGAGATCGCTCCAATCGAGTTTGCATTTCGCCTTGCCGCCGCGCTTCTTGCCCAATGACAACAGCCGGCAAAGCCGCGCATAGGCGGGCCGGTCCGTTGGATAGACCAGCATCGACTGCCCGTCATTGAGATCGAGGCGACAGCCGACGATCAGCCGGACGCCGGTCGTCTTCGCGGCCTCATGGGCGCGAACGATGCCGGCGAGCGAATTGCGGTCGACGATCGCGAGCGCCTGGATGCCGAGCAAGGCTGCCTGCGCGAACAGTTCCTCGCAAGAGCTGGCGCCGCGCAGGAACGAGAAATGCGAGGTCACTTGCAGTTCGATGTAACGCCCGCCGCTCATCCGAAAATCCCATGCAGGAACCAGCGGTGGGAGCCGGTGTCTTCATGCTCGCCATCGCCGGCGCGATAGATCCAGAATCGCTCGCCGGCTTCGTCCTCGACCTGGAAGTAGTCGCGCACGGCGATCAGCTCGGCCTCGCGCTTCCACCATTCGCCGAACACGCGCTCGGGGCCGTCGGCGCGTTTCACGCGACGGCGCACGCCCCGCCAGGTGAAGGTCACAGGCGGATGATCGGGCAGCAGGGCGACGGTTTCGATCGGCTCCGGATGCGGCAACAGGCGCGATGGCCGCGGCCAGTGATCGGGCCATCCCGCGCCGGTGTCCGGCGCGGTCGGTGCGACCCGTGCGACGGCGCGTTCCGGGACGTCGCTCGCGACCGGCGCGAAACGGTAGAGCCGCTGTTCGCCGACGCGGTTGGAAAGGATATCGATCAGATCGGTGACATCGACCTCCGGTGCATCCGTCAGGGAAGAGATGGTCTGCTTCGGTGCGAGCGGTTCGGCGAGCGCGGCGGTGAGGCTCATGATCTCGATGCCGAAGCCCGGATCGACCGTCTCGATCTTGTCGCAGAGCAGCCGCGTCAGGCGCTTGACGTCGCGCACCGGCAGCGCGGTGCCGACGCGGATCGCTTGCAGCCGGTTGTCGACACGATGGAGCAGCAGATCCAACCGCTTGGCGCCAAGGCCCTTCGCCTCGAGCACCTCGCAGAGTTGAGCGACCAGCTTGCCGGTGTAGCGCGCGATGGTCTCGGCGGCGCCGATCGGTTCGGCAAAGGAGCGGCGCATCTCGATCCGATCAGGGGGACGCGCCGGATTGATCGGCTCGTTGATCTGACCGGTCGCCTGATCAAGGCGGCGGCCGATCTCGGGGCCGAAGCGCAACGCCAGCGGCGCGCGCGGTGTCGTCAGGAGATCGGCGATGCGGTCGAAGCCGAGCCGGCGGAGCGCGTCGGCCATATCAGGCGGCAGTCGCAGCGCCGCGATTGGCAATGGCGCGATCGCCGCCTCGTCGCCGGGCGGAACGACGATCGACGGCCGCGCTTTGTAACGGGCGAGTGCATGCGCCGCACCCCAGTGATCGGCGACCGCCGCATGCGCGGTGAAGCCGGCCGCGCCAAGCCGCGTGATCATCTCCGCCAACATGGCGTCTTCGCCGCCATGAAGATGCGCGGCGCCGGTGACATCGATGACGAGTCCGTCCGGCGGATCGGCGGCGGCGATCGGCGCGTAGCGCTGCAACGCCCATAACGCCAGACCTTCCAGCGCAGCAGCATCCCCGGCGGGATCGGCCTCCATGATGACGAGTCCCACCACCAAAGCCTGGGCCTTGGTGGCCGGCATGGCGGCGCGCAGGCCGGCACGGCGGGCGGCCGCATCGGCCGCCAGCACCACGCGCCGTCTCCCGTCCCGGCCGACGAGAACCAGCGGCGTGTCAGGCGGAGGCGCGGTGTCGCCCAATGTCCGTCTGACCCGGTCGGTCGACCAGGTCGGAAGGAAGAGCGAGACGACCCTTGGCATCGCAAGCCTCCACTTCGAAATCAGCACTCTCGCCTGCGCGACATCGGATCAGTTCGAGGTGCCATCGGGCGCGTCCAACGCCCGGCACCGGCAGAGGAGTTGAGGGCAGCGTGGACACACGCCAGCGGGTGACCGAGGCGGTCGGTTGTCCGAAGTCGGCCGCCTCTGTTTGCCGCCGCCAGCGGCGAACCGCGATTCCGATCGCGCCGGAGGTTTCGGCGGCGAGGTGAAGGCGCCGGGATGCCGTCATCGACAGCCGCGCCACTTCGGCGACGACGGCGCCGAGACCGCCGTGACGCAGGCCTTCCTCGAAACAGGCTAGCAATGCCTTGTCGTCACCGGCTTCGACATAGATGACGCGGCCGGGAAGCAGGCCCGCCTGGGCCAAGGCCGGGGCGAACAGATCCTGTCGCGTGACGCACCACAGCACCTTGCCCTTGGTGCGGGCGGCGATTCCAGCGGTGAACAAGGCGGCGGCCGCGCCGTCAATTGCGCCGTTGCCGCCACCCGCCACCTCATGCAGCGCGCCGAGCGGTAGTCCGCCTCCCGGCAGAACCCGGTCGATAACCTCGATTCCGAACGGCAAGACGACGCGGCCATGGGTCGGCGCGCCGGCCAGGCGCTGAATGCGCTGGCGCAGGTCGTCGACGACGGATTTGGACGCAGGCGTACTCATTATTTCTGCAGCGCGCTGGCCTGATTGATATGTTCTTGATTTGTTCTAAGGTTGGTGAGAGAGTCAATCTGGAACTCCCCTCGCCGCGGAATCGGCCGCCCCTCAATCCCGGCGAAGTCGTTGCGAACAAAACAGGAATCAGTGATCGTGATTCTTTGTCCCTGAAGGACGATTCGAGCCGTGACGGTGGCCGCGCGCTGCCTTGTTCGCGTGATGCGGTCTTTTTCGGATCCTTCGCCTCGGACGGCGCCTTGGCGCCCGGCCCCGGCTTCAACTGACCGGTCAACGGTAGCGATTCGGAAGCTCGACAACCTGCTTGCGCCAGAGCCACCTTTGGCATATGTCTTGGGCATATGCTAGGAGGGGTTTTCGATGAGCGAGCAGAGGCACGTCAGACTTTTCCGGAACGGCCGCAATCAGGCGGTTCGCATCCCCGTGGAGTTCGAGCTGCCGGGCGACGAGGCAATTATGCATCGCGACGGGGAGAAACTCGTGATCGAGCCGGTGCGCAAGCGCGGGCTGCTCGCCTTGCTCAAGGTGATGAAGCCGCTGGACGAGGAGTTTCCCGAGATTGATGATCCCGTGCCGGAGCCGGAGCGTGCGCTGTGACGCGCTACATGCTCGACACGAACATCATTTCCGATCTTGTCAAAAATCCTCAAGGAAAGGCGGCGAAGCGCATCGCGAAGGTCGGCGAGGACAACATCTGTACCAGCATCATCGTCGCAGCCGAGCTGCGCTATGGCTGCGCAAAAAGCGGCTCGAAGCGTCTGCTCAAAGCAATCGAAGACCTGCTTGGTGAAATCCCCGTGCTGCCATTCGACGTTCCGGCTGATGCTGAGTATGGCGGCATTCGCTCAGAGCTGGAAGCTGCCGGAAAGCCCGTCGGCAGCAATGATCTGCTAATCGCCGCGCACGCCTTTGCGATGGGCTCCACGATCGTAACGGCAAATATTGACGAGTTCAAACGTATCCGAGGTTTGAGCGTCGAAAACTGGCTTGTTTGACGGTGAAAACATTTCGTAGGGGAAACCGATATCACCTGTTGTTGCGACGAACAAAACACGAAGAAGACCAGCGTGCACACAAAGAATAAGTTGAGGGGGGCGCAGTGGATATTTTTAATCTCGATCAGGCGCTGATAGAGCGATACGAGTCGTTCGCTCGTTCCTTTTCAGAGATTCACGCGCCCGAAATTCGTGCGCAAATCGATGCCGCTTACGCCGATCAACGCTTCTGGCCTGAGCCTCTGATCACGATCAATCCTCATTTCGAGGCGGGCGCCTCTGTCGACCAACTCGTCGCTCAGAATGTGCTCGATCCCGCTTTGAGCAAAATCTTCGCCGCCGGTGCGGATCGAAAGCCGATCAAGCTTCATCGCCACCAGGAACGCGCCGTTGCCAAGGCGCGCAACGATGAGAGCTTCATCGTGACGACGGGAACGGGCTCCGGAAAGTCGCTGTGTTTTTTCTTGCCGATTGTCGACGCCGTCGTTCGCGCGCGACGCGCTGGCGAGGCAAGGCGGACACGCGCGGTAATCATCTATCCGATGAATGCCCTGGCCAACAGTCAACTTGAGGAGCTCGAAAAGTTCATCGGTGGATCGGGACTCGAAGATGGCGTGCGTCCCACGTACCGACGGTATACCGGCCAAGAGAGCGATGCAGAGCGCCAAGCCATCGCTGCGGCCAAGCCCGACATTTTGTTGACGAACTTCATGATGCTCGAACTGCTGATGACGCGTCAGGACGATCTCGATCGGGCCGTCATCGCAAATGCGGTGGGCCTGGATTTCCTGGTGCTCGACGAGTTGCACACCTATCGCGGCCGGCAGGGCGCGGACGTCGCCATGCTCGTGCGTCGCGTGAAGGAACGATTAGTCACCAGCCGTAAGCTGATGTGCATCGGTACGTCGGCGACGATGTCGAATGCGCACGACGAGTTAGAGCGAGCGACCGCCGTCGCTCGCGTTGGGAAGTTGATTTTTGGAGAAGAACTGAGCGCGGCGTCAATCATCGATGAGAACCTCGCCCGGGCCACCGACCCGCGGATCAATAGTGGGAGCCTCGGCCGCGCGCTCAAAGACGCAGCGTTGGCGCCGACACCGGAAGCGCTCACTGATAAGGACCTATTCTCTCATCCACTGGCCTGCTGGATTGAAACAGAGATCGGACTCCTCGAAGGCGAAAAGCTACGGCGTCGGCCGCCCATGACGCTGAGCGAGGCCGGGTCGGCGCTCTCGGTTCAAACGGGTGTTGCTCAAGAACAATGCAAAGCCTCCTTGGCAGGGATGCTGTCGTTGATGGGACGCCGCGAAAACCTTCGCGGCGGGGTGAGCGATCGCGCGTTTTTGGCGTTTAAGCTCCATCGGTTTATCTCGGGCGCGGGACACGCCTATGCGACGCTTGAGCCAGCCGCAAACCGCCGCGTTGTGCTGGAAGGCCAAGTCTTTCATCCGGCCGATCCCGGTGCACGCTTATACCCGGTCTTCTTTTGCCGAGAGTGCGGTCAGGAGCATCACAGTGTTCGGATCGAGAATTCAATCGATGGCGTTCGAGTTCTCGCGAGGCCGATCGATGAGTCGGCGAGTGAGGACGCAGAGGCAGACGGGTCACGAACGGGCTTTCTCGTGCCGGCCGTCAATGCGGACTTCTCCTTTGGCGGGGCCATAGCTGACTATCCAGACGATTGGCAAGAAACGACACCGGCTGGGCAGGAGCGGCTGAAGAGTGGGCACCGCGGCAAGCACGAGGGGCAGCTCCTATCGGTGATACCCGACGGGTCGCTCGGGGATGATGGAGTGCCGGCGTGGTTCTTCGGCGGCAAGTATCGCTTCTGCCCGCATTGCCGTCACCAGCCACCGCAACAGGCGCGTGACATCAACAAGCTCGCCGGACTGTCCGCTGAGGGCCGCAGCTCGGCGACAACGCTGATCGTTTCGACCATTTTGGCATGGATGGAAAATGACGGGACCCTCGATGAGGGAACCCGAAAACTCTTGGGCTTTACGGACAACCGCCAAGACGCTGCGCTCCAGGCGGGTCACTTCAACGACTTTATTTTCGTAACGCTGCTTCGCGGCGCCATTCTGCGCGCGGTGCGTGGCGCCGGCGACAAAGGCTTGGCCGATGTCCGATTCGGTGAGGCGGTGCGCAAGGCTCTCGGCTTCGATCTTGAAGAGCCTGGTCGTCTCGTGGATTGGATGTTCGACCCTCGGGTCAAGGGATTTCACAACCGACAAGCGGCCGAGGAGGTCCTCACCTCGGTCTTGGCGCATCGGCTGTGGGCCGATCTGCGCAAGGGTTGGCGTTTCACGAATCCCAACCTGGAGGAAGCCGGCTTGATTGCGGTTCGGTTCCCCGGCTTGGAGGATTTGGCACGCGACGATGAGGAGTTCGCGGGAAACCGTCGATTGGCGGCGGCGCCACCGGCAATGCGAGCCAGGCTCTTTAATCTGCTTTTTGACTATATGCGGCGCGGTCTGGCAATCGCGACGGAAGCCCTTGACCGTCAGCGTGTCCTCCAAGTCGCCGAAGCATCCCGAAATCATCTTCGTGATCCGTGGCTCATCGACCAGAATGAAGAATACGAACTGCGTCAGGCGAGCTTCTTGATGATTGATCCGCCAAGTAAGGCGGACATCAGCGCGGCAGAAGATGGGTTGATCGTGCGGGGCGGCTGGCGCACGGCCCTTGGGAAAGCGTTGCGCAGCAAGGATGTCTGGGGTGAGCCTCTGCCAGTGAAGGAGTACGGCGATGTCATCGCCACTCTCTTGCGAGCGGCCGAAAGCCATCAGGTAATTCGCCGTGTGGTCACAGGCGGCGATGCGCCGGCGTGGCGGCTCGCTTCGACAGCTCTGCGCCTATTTCCAGCGACCAACCGGCCTGACGGTAAGCGGGAGAACCCCTTTTTCCGCACGCTCTATGAAGAAGTCGCCGAAATGCTGGCGCAACAGGGTGATCTGCCTTTTGCTTTCGAAGCGCGCGAACATACGGCGCAAGTCGATCAGAAGGTTCGGGCTTGGCGAGAGGACCGCTTCCGGTTCGGAACGTCAGATGTTGAGCGGATCGCCGAAAACCGTGAGGAGATGCGTCAAGAAGGCGAGCCTACGAGCTTCCTCCCAGCTCTGTTTTGCTCGCCTACGATGGAGCTTGGTGTCGATATCAGCTCGTTAAACGCCGTCTACCTTCGGAACGCGCCGCCGACCCCGGCAAATTATGTTCAACGGGCAGGTCGCGCGGGTCGAAGCGGCCAGGCCGCGCTCGTCATCACCTATTGCGCGGCCCAATCTCCCCACGATCAATATTACTTTGCCAATCGACAAGGTCTTGTCGCCGGCGTGGTCAAGCCGCCCGCTTTGGATCTTGCCAATCGGGATCTCCTGAAAAGCCACCTTCATGCGGAGTGGCTCGCGGCTGCGGTCGTGCCGCTCAAGCCCTCGATTCCAGAAAACCTGGACATGACCAATCCGGAGATGCCGGTCTCTCAAGAAATTGCGACTGCATTTTCAAATCTCGGTGCGGGCGAGGCCGCGAGACCGGTCATGCGGCGCCTGCTGAAGCGCACCATCGGCGCCATCGATCTAACGGACGCGCCATGGCTCGCTGACCTGGATGCGTTCGTCGCAGAGACCGATCGGGAAGCCGCGCAGAACTTCGCGCGGAGCTTCGGTCGGTGGCGCGAGCTATATCGCGGTGCCCGTCGCGAGCAGGACGAGTCGCATCAAATTCAGCAGAAGACGTCGTTCAAGCCGGGCGAGCGCAAGGAAGCGGCTCGCCGGCACTTCCGGGCGACAGAAGAGCTCGACATGCTTGAGCGCGGACAAGCTTCGAACGGATCCGACTTTTATACATATCGCTACTTGGCGACTGAAGGTTTCCTGCCCGGCTACAACTTCCCCCGCCTGCCGCTCTATGCATTCATCCCGGCGACGAAACGAGCGGCGGTTCTGCAAAGACCGCGATTCCTCGCCATTTCCGAGTTTGGTCCCAACAGTTTGATTTATCATGAGGGCCGCGCCTACCGAGTTGTGCGCGCAAAGCTGCCGGCGCATGGCCGTCTCGACGACGGCAAGCTGGCAACAACTAGCCTCATTTTGTGCGCCGAATGCGGTGGCGCGCACACGGATGGCAAACCGGAACGCTGCCATGCCTGCGGTGCTCCGCTCGCGGGCGTGGACCGTCTCGATAACGTCTATCGGATCGATAATGTGGAAACTGCGCCATCCGCGCGGATCACAGCGAACGACGAAGATCGCCAGAGGCGCGGATTCGACATTCAAACGGTCTTTCAATGGCAATTCGACAAAGGTGTCCCAGATACCCGCACACTCACGCTACGTGCCGGGGAAGAACCAGTTCTTCTCCTCGATTATGGCGCACGCGCAAAGCTATCGCGTATCAACAACGGCCTGCGTCGCCGCAAGTCCAAGTCGATCAAAGGATTCTGCATCGATCCGACATCGGGACGCTGGGTCAAGGACACGCTGAACGGTGGCGACGACGACGGTATCGACGTCACCGTGCCGAAATCGCAGCGGATCGTTCCCATCGTTGAAGATCATAAGAACGCTCTTCTGTTGCGGCCGATCGCGAACTTCAGTGAAGCGCAAATGGCGACGCTTCAGCATGCCCTCCTACGAGGGATTCAGATCGTCGCGGAGCTGGAGGAAGGGGAGCTATTGGGCGAACCCCTACCCAAGCGCGATGAACGCAAGGCGATCCTGCTTTACGAGGCGACCGAAGGCGGGGCAGGCGTGCTCAATCGTCTGGTCTCCGATGCAAACCGTATGGCGGAGATCGCGCGGCAAGCGCTCAGTCTGATGCACTATGATTTCCCATATGCGGGAGGGGACATCAAGGAACGGGAGGGCGCCTGTGTCGCCGGCTGCTATCGCTGCCTCCTCTCCTACTTCAATCAGCCGGATCACAATCTAATCGATCGCCGAGATCCGGAGGTCACGGCATTCCTCTGTAAGCTCGCAGAACCCGAGATCGCGGACAATTCGACAGATAGAGTCGATACCGCATGGAGCCGCGCCCTGCGGCAATGGGGTTTGCCCGCTCCATCGCCGCGCAAAATAGGCGGCGTTTCGTTCGATCTCTATTGGCCAACCTTTCAAGTGCTGGCAGTCGCAGGATTGGTCCCAGACGGAGTGGCTGCAGCCTGTGCTGATTTCGGGGTGGATATTGTAGAGCTGCCTGATAAGCCCGGAGAAGAAGCTCCGGCCGAATTGATAAAGCTTCTGGGGGCAGCGTAGTGGACGCAGTACGATTTTCTCCGGGTGATCTTGTGGAGGCGCGGGGACGCGAGTGGGTCGTCCTACCGTCACCCGATGATGACATCCTCAATGTTCGGCCGCTATCAGGATCGGAGGTCGACGCGCAGCGGATTGCGCTCGCGCTTGAGGCGACCCCAGTAAAACCGGCGCGGTTTGCGCCACCCACATCCGGTCAGCGGGACACCCAGGACGGCGCCCGTCTGCTGGCGGATGCGCTGCGTCTGTCGCTTCGTCGTGGCGCTGGGCCTTTCCGCAGCGCTGCCCATCTTGGTGTCGAGCCTCGCGCTTATCAGCTCGTGCCGCTGATGATGGCGTTGAAGTTGTCGGTCGTGCGGCTGCTGATCGCCGATGACGTTGGCATCGGTAAAACGATTGAGGCCGGGCTGATCGTCCGTGAAATGCTCGATCGTGGCTTGATCGACCGCTTCTCGGTCCTCTGTCCTCCGCATCTCGTCGAGCAGTGGGTCGGTGAGCTGGCCGAGAAATTCGATATCGACGCCGTCGCTGTCACTTCGGCCCGCGCGCGTTCCCTTGAACGCGGGCTCCCCGCCGCTCAAAGCCTGTTCGAGGCTTATCCGCATACTGTCGTCAGCCTTGATTACATCAAGGCAGACAGCCGACGCGATGAGTTCGCACGGGCCTGCCCGTCGCTGGTGATCGTCGACGAGGCGCATGCCTGCATAGGTGGCGAGCGTGGCCGACATCAGCGGTTCGAGCTCCTTGAGCGCCTGGTCGCTGACGAACAGCGTCACATGCTGTTGCTGACCGCGACGCCTCATAGCGGGGACGATGCCGCGTTTGATCGTCTGCTAGGTCTGATCAGCCCAGATTTCGCCGGTGGTCCGCAGGGCGATGAAAATGCCCGCGCTCGATACGCACGCCGTCTTGCACAGCACTATGTCCAGCGTCGCCGACCCGACATCATGGAATCCGGCTGGCACGAGAAGCGAACTTTTCCAGCCCATCATGTGCAGGATGCTTCATTCAAACTGACGGGCGATTTTGCCGCCTTCCAGGATCGAGTCCTAGACTACTGCTTCGCTGTCACGCAGCGGGCCGGCGCGGACCAAAGGAGCCGGCGGCTGGCTTTCTGGGGAACGCTCGCGCTGATGCGCTGCGTGGGGTCTTCGCCGGCGGCTGCCGCAAGTGCGCTGCGCAATCGCCTAAGCGGGATCGCGGACGAAGAGGCAATGCAGCCGGTCGTGTTTGATGAGGACGAAGGCCTTCTCGATCAGGGTGATCTCGAGCCTGGAACTGCAACAGCCGATGCCGAAGAACGCGCCGAGCTTGGCCAGTTGGTCGCGTTGGCGGAAGCGCTCGACGCGCGTCGTGCGGCGGATTCCAAGATTGTCCGATTGCTGAAGGTCTTGAAGGCTCTGCTTCAAGACGGGGCCAAGCCTGTTATTTTCTGCCGATTCATTGCAACGGCTGAAGCGCTTGGTGAGGAGCTTCGTAAAGCTTGGCCAAAGGCCGACGTCGCCGTCGTCACGGGTCGTCTGACACCCGAAGAGCGACGCATCCGGGTCGACCAACTCGAAGGTTCGGAGAGCCGAATCCTGGTCGCGACGGACTGCCTTTCCGAGGGCATCAATCTGCAATCGCTGTTCGATGCGGTTGTTCACTACGACCTCAGTTGGAATCCAACACGCCATCAGCAGCGTGAAGGGCGCGTCGATCGGTTTGGCCAGCGGTCTCCCATCGTTCGATCGGTCACGATCTTCGGAGAGAATTGCGCCATCGACGGCGCGGTACTGCAAGTTATCTTGCGCAAGGCGGAGGCGATCCGGAAGGCGACGGGCATCTCCGTGCCTATGCCTGAGGATAGTGAGGGCGTGACGTCGGCACTTATGGAGGCTCTCATCCTTCGTGCTGGAGGTCATCGCGAGCAGCTTGCCTTCGATTTCGGTCTATCGAGCGAGCGTCTTGACGGCAAATGGCGTGATGCCGAGGAAAACGCAAAGGCGAGTCGTGCGCGATACGCCCAAGGTGCGTTGAAACCCGATGAGGTCCTGCCGGAATGGCGACAGATGCGGGCGCTCAACGGTGGACCAACCGAAGTCGCACGCTTTGCGGATCGAGCTTTGAAACGCGTGGGGGTGCCGCTGGAGAAAGCTGGGCAGCATTATCTTGTCCATCTCGATGCGATGCCAGATGCCATCAAGGAGCGTCTGGAATCACGCGGTCTGCACGGTACGCGAAGAGTTGGATTTGAAGACGATCCAGTCCCTGGAGTGACGCATCTTGGTCGTGTCCATCCGCTTGTTGCCAGCTTGGCGGAGGGGTTGGCGGAAGGGGCGCTCGATCCTGAAGGTGCGGCGTTCCCGCCGCTCGGCCGTTGCGGCGCCTGGCGAACCGACGCCGTGACGCAGATGACGACGCTCTTGTTGCTGCGCCTTCGTTTCAAGCTGATCACCAGCGGCCGGACGAATCGGCTGCTGCTGGCAGAAGAGGCGACTGGGCTCGCCTTTGGAGGCATGTCGTCGGGAACCTTGCTGACTGGCCTCCCTGCGTTGGCGCTTCTGGAGCCCGGGGCGACGGGCAATCTCGATGAGCAAGCGATCGCTCGTCAGATTCAGCGAGCCCATGATCGAATGGCTACCTACGAACCCGCTATAGCCACATTGGCGGCTGAACGAGGGCGCGTGCTTTCGGCAGACCATTTGCGGTTGACGGAGGCGGCGCGTGGCGGCGCGACAGTTGAGGTCGCCCCTGTTCTGCCCGCAGACGTGATCGGGCTTTACGTCCTCCTTCCGGAGGGCGAATAGTGGCTCGGCATCTCAAACGTGTGGCCGACATTGGGCTGACTGCTGTCTCGATCGAGGGTGCGCTCATTTCACCGGACCAAGTGGCGGCGATCGCCGCTACTACGTCGGACCAGAAAGTGGCGGCCGACTATGGATGTCCAAAGGGAACGAATCTTCGCGACGAGATCACTCGCTATTTTCGGATCGGCCAGGCCCACTGGCAAGGTTATGCCAAGCTGCCGGCGCCCAACGTGGTTCAAACTGCCGCGTTCGTGAAATGCCTCCTTGAGGAAGCTTTCGGCTTCGAGGCGCTGCATGGTCCCAAGGTTCACCATAGGAATGGGCATGCCTACCGCATCCCGCTTGAGGCTAAAGGCGGCCGCGTGCCCATCGTGGTTGCTGCGCCATTGCCGGGAGGCGATGCGTTCACGAAGGCGCTTCCGCAACTCGGCGACGACGACGGGGGGACGATCCCACGCCGTTCCCCAAGCGTGCTTCTTCAAGACTGGCTCAACGCCAGCCCCAACGTCACTTGGGGTTTGGTTTTCGTCGGCGACCGCGTCCGTCTTCTGCGGGACAATGCCAGCTTCACACGACCCGCCTTCATCGAGGCTGATCTTGGGGCGATCTTCCGGGATGAGATGTTCGCGGATTTCACCGCGATGTGGCTGCTCATCCACGCGACCCGGTTTGGCGGTGAGAAGGCGCCACCCGGCGACTGCGCTCTTGAGCGATGGCGTGAAGCCGGCCTGAGGGCCGGCACGGCCGCGCGCGAAAGGCTTGGAGAGAACGTTGAGGAAGCATTGCTCGCACTTGGGCAGGGTTTTCTTGACGCAAACCCTGACCTTCGAGCGAAGCTCGACAGTAACGGCCTTAGCGTCCACGTTTGGTTTGAGCAGCTGCTACGCGTGGTTTACAGGCTGATCTTTTTGGCTGTTTCAGAAGACCGTGATCTCCTGCACGGCCCGGATGCGTCGCCGGCATCTCGCGAGCTCTATGCTTCAGCTTACGGCTTCAGCCACCTGCGCGAACGTTCGGCCCGACGATCTGCGCATGACCATCACCATGATGCATGGGAGGGCGCGAAGATCGTCTTTCGAGGCTTGCAACGTGGCGAGAAGGTTCTGGGCTTGCCACCGCTCGGCGGCCTTTTTGCTGAAGGTCGGACGCCGGATCTGGACGATACAAGGCTGTCCAACAAGGCATTCCTTCGCGCCCTATTCCATATGAGCTGGCTGATCGAAGATGGTCGCCGTGTCCGTATCAACTGGCGTGACATGGCAACAGAAGAATTGGGGTCGGTTTACGAAGGCCTTCTTGAACTTGTTCCCACGCGAGAAGATCACGGTCGTCGCTTTTGCTTCGCTGGCGGTGCAGAGGCACGCGGAAATGCACGCAAGACGAGCGGTAGCTACTACACGCCCGACAGCCTGGTTCAGACCTTGCTCGATAGCGCACTCGATCCCGTGGTTTCCCGGGCCGAGGCCGAAGGCGGAGCCGAAGCGATACTCGCGCTTTCGGTGATCGATCCGGCTTGCGGTTCCGGTCACTTCCTTCTTGGCGCCGCGCGGAGGATGGCGAGCCGCATTGCGCTCCTGCGCGACAGCGAGGTGCCGGACTACCCCGCGGCTATGCGCGATGTGGCAAGCCACTGTATTCATGGCGTTGACCGCAATCCGATGGCGGTGGAGCTGGCCAAAGTGGCGCTGTGGATCGAGACCGTCGAACCAGGCAAACCACTTACCTTTCTAGACAGCAACATCCGCTGCGGCGACAGTCTGATTGGTGTTTTCGATATCGAGATGCTGAGGAAGGGCATTCCCGACGAAGCGTACAAGCCGCTCACGGGTGACGACAAAGAAATCGCGAGAACCTATGGCCGCTACAATAGACAACAGCGCGATGGAAAAGCCGCCACGGGTCTTTTGACCGAATTGCGGCCTCCGGAGAGTCTCTCGCGTGCGGACCGCCGACTTCACGATCTTCCCGAAGACGATTTGAGACAGGTAGAAGCCAAAAGTCGCGGCTATGACGAGTTGCGGGAGTCACATGATTGGCAACGCCTGAAGTCGGCCAGCGATCTCTATGTATCTGCCTATCTGTATACAGCAGCTTTTTTTGCGCCCAAGCCGTCGGTGGCGTCGACCTTTGACGATCTGCCGCTGACCGAACACGTATGGAGGGCTGCTGGCGGTCGCGAGGTCGCCTCGCATCTGATCGAGGGCGCAAGGAAGACCTCAGAAGCTGTCAGCGCTTTCCATTGGCACATAGAATTTCCGCGCATCTTCAACACAGCGAGCGAAGCGGACCGCGGCTTTGACATCGTGATCGGCAATCCGCCTTGGGAGCGTATCAAACTCCAGGAACAGGAGTTCTTTGCATCGCGTTCGCCGGAGATTGCAGGCGCCAGAAACAAGGCCGAACGCGAAAAGCTGATCAAGAAGCTGGAGAAGGCGGAGCAAGGTAGCCCCGATGGTCAGCTCTGGGCGGATTTCCAGTTTGCAAAACGGACCGCGGAAGCGGCCAGCGAGTTCGTTCGGTCGTCGGGCCGATATCCGCTGACAGGCAAGGGCGACGTCAACACCTACGCACTATTCGCCGAGCTGTTTTCCAGATTGGCTAAGCAGCAGGGACGCGCGGGCGTCATAGTTCCTACCGGAATCGCGACCGACAGTTCGACGTCGTTGTTTTTTGGTTCCTTGGTATCGGAAAGGCGCATTTTCAGTTTGCATGATTTCCAGACGGGGCTTGGCTTTTTTGATCGAATTGGTCATGCGCGTTTCAAGTTCTGTCTCTTGACCGTCGGGCAGCCCGGTTCCGGCCCTCCGGCTATTGCCTTCAGTTTCTTTTCAAGAACACTGGAGGAATTTGGTGATGAGCGCCGCCATTTCACGCTAACACCGGCTCAGATACTTGCCATAAACCCCAATACAGCTACAGCGCCTGTCTTCAGAACGAAGTTCGACGCTGATTTGACGGCCAAGCTACATGCCCGCGCGCCGGTGCTCATAGCCGAGGGCGCAGCTCTCGACGGCGGCGACGTGAATCCGTGGGGCATCACGTTTCAGCGCATGTTCGATATGTCCGGCGACTCCCATCTGTTCGCGACACCACAGGTGCTACTCGCGGATGGTTGGTCGCGCGATGGCGTGGATGTTGTGCGTGAGACGCCGACAGGACTTGAGCGACGTGTGCCGCTCTACGAAGCAAAGATGATCCACCACTATGATCATCGTTGGGCGACTTACGCTGGCGACAGCACGGACGATGAGGAGGGGGCTCGAGACTGCACCCTAGCAGAAAAGCAAGATCAAGATTTCGAGCCATCACCGAGATATTTCGTGCCGGAGATGGAAGTGAAGTTGCGCGCCGCGCGGGTGCCGGCGAGCCTCAAGCGCAGTCTGCGCGATGCGAGCCCCGACCGCGTGCTGAAAAGCCTCTCCGAGTGGCTGGCTGGTTGGCGTTCGGAACGTGGTGAAGTGTTGCGGGAAGCGGAGCTGACACGCATCTTGGGAGGCACTCATCCATGGCGCTCCATTCTCGGCATGTCTCCCGAGCGCTTCCTGATGGATCCAAAAACTCTCGCCACTGGGCGCGAGATGCAACGCGAAACGCCGCTTTCGGATGACGATGTCGCCTTTCTGACTCAAGCTCCACGCGACCCGATCGACGTTGGGGAGGCGCTGATTCAGCGCAAACAGCCACGTTGGTTGATGGGTTGGCGAGATATCTGCCGCTCGACCGACGAACGCACGGTAATATCCAGCGTGCTTCCAAAGGTGGGGACGGGCGATAAAATACTGTTGATGCATCCACAATGTTCAGAAGCTGCAAAGGCAGTTCTGCTGGGCATGCTGACCTCATTGGTATCAGATTTTGTGGCGCGTCAGAAATTTGGCGGGACCTCCTTTAAGTATTACTACATGAAGCAAATTGCTGCTCTCCCGGCTTCTGCCTTTTCGCGGGAGGACCTTGTCTTCGTGACGCCGCGCGTGCTGGAGCTTACCTACACCAGTCATTCGATGCGCACTTGGGCGGAGGATCTTGGTCATTCGGGGCCACCATTCGCGTGGGACGACACTCGCCGCGCATTGCTTCGCGCCGAGCTCGATGCGTTCTACGCTTTCAAATTCAGCCTTTCGCGTGACGAGCTGCGCTACGTTCTTGATCCGGCAGATGTGAAGGGGGGCGACTATCCCTCCGAAACGTTTCGTGGACTCAAAAGGAATGAGGAAAGGCGCTTCGGTGAATATCGCACCCGCCGCCTCGTGCTCGACGCCTTCGAGCAACTGTCCAGCACAGGTATCGCGACCACCCCAATTGTGGTCCGTCCGCCGGTACCGGCGACTTTGCTCGATGGCTCGTGGGCTCGTTCGGCTCAGCCACAAGCGGGCGACGTTGGCGCCGCGTTAGCCGCCATCCTCAAAGCAATGGGAGGCCCACGGCCGGTCAGCGACGTTCGTTTCCTGGCAGCTCTTGTCCTGGAACCGCGCCTGTTGGTTCCACTTTTGCAAGACCAAAAAGCACTGGAATGGCGTCGGCTCGTCGGCTCAGAAGCCGATCCTCTCGTTGGCAACGTTGCGGCATTCGCGACGCGGAATAATGCGGCGTGGGGAGCTGCGGTCCGAAACCATCGCGGCAGTGGCCGGCTTATAGAGGATCTTCAAGGCGGTACCTGGGCGGCCGGCTTGGGGCTGGACGGGATCGACACAACAGGTTGGCCAGACGGTCGCGCCAGCTTCGTTTGGGCGGCATTGGGGAGCATCGATTTCGGCGTCGCCGTGAACACACTGCCTGACGAGGTACAACAGTGGGTCACCAATGCCGCAGCAGCCTGACCTACTCGGGCCGCAGCCCCTTATCGTAACGCCGGCCGTCGGGCTGAAAGAGCCGCGGCTTTGGGTCAAGCGTCTCGTCATCTGGAGGGAGCCGGGCGGAGAGAAAGTGCGAGATGTTTCCCTTCGTCCAGGCCTCAATGTTGTCTGGTCGCCAGATGGTACTGATGACACCGACTCGGCGGGCCAAACCAATGCGATCGGACACGGCAGCGGAAAGACGCTCTTCTGTAGGCTGATCCGCTATTGCCTTGGTGAGGATCGCTTCGCCACCGAGTCGCAACGCGATCGCGTCGGGACGGCGTTTGTTAACGGCATCGTTGGTGCCGAGGTCATGCTCGATGGGTCTTGCTGGGCGATCGTTCGCCCACTCGGCGCTCGCCGAAGGCATATGGCCGTTGCGAACGGAAACCTCGATGAGATCGCCGCGGGCGAAGGGACGTCGACCGGGATTGAGCCGTTCGTCGAAGCCGTAGACCAAAGCATTATAACGGTTGCGCTCGCAGAATTGGTGCGTCCACGGTCAGAGGGGCCGGTCTGGCCAATTGCCTTGGCTTGGCTGACACGCGATCAGGAATGCCGGTTCGACGATGTCTTGGATTGGCGATCTCCAACCTCGGAGTCCGATTCACCTATGCCGGCGAGCGGGCAAGAAAAGGGGCCGAGGCTTGAAGCGCTACGCGCATTCCTAATGGCGATCACGCCTGAGGAGCAAACAACACGGAGCGAGGTGAACAAGCTTACCGAGCAACGCCGAATTCTCGACCAGGAGGTCGGACATAGGCGGTGGGAGATCGAACGCACACAAGTTCGTGTTCTCTCAGCTCTTGGCCTTGAAGGTCAATCGCTGCCCGAAATGCCACTGTTGATCGATGTGATGCGCCGATCAGCCGTCGAGCGCGTTGCCGCAGCGAGCCAGGTTCCCACGGGACGTAGTGCTGAGCTGGCCGCGGCTCGCGAACAACATGAAGCCATTCGACGGGAATGGACGCGCCTTGATGGAGAACGCATCCGCGTCGAAGCTCTAATTCCAGCCGAAGAGCGGGCACTGGCGATGATTCAAGGGGAACTGCCTGGCCTTTCCTATTCGCAAGCCGAGGCGGAGAATCCGATATGCCCGATTTGTGAAGTCCCAATCGACCGGGCTTTGGCTGAAGGGTGCAAGCTCTCGCACAAGATTCCCGATGCCGAAGCGTGCCGACAGCGCTGGGAAAAGCGAAGACAGGATCTCGAGACGCAGAACCAAACATTGACAACTCTGCGCCAGGAGAAAACGCGTACATTTCAGGAGCTTGCGCTCGCTGGGCAGCAGCTGGATCAGTCAGCCAGCCGCGTCACCTCTATAGAGAGGACGCGGGACGCAAGGGAGTCTGCTTGGTATGCCGCTCGCCGAGCGCAGGACGATGTTGAGCGCCTCGCCGAATTCATTGGTGCTCAGGATGAGGCGGGACGGAACCTCCGCGAGATTGGCGCAAAGCTGGACGCTGAGAGGGAGCGGCTGAGCGCATTTCGCGACAAGCAGGCCCGCGTGTTCGGCCAAATCAGCGAGAAGTTCGATCCCATCGTCCGACGGTTGGTTGGGCACGACGCGAAAGGCCGCATCACTCTCGGAAACCGCCTCGACCTATCGGTCGACATGGGCGGGGACCGAAGGACGGCGGCGATCGATTCGCTCAAGATCATTGCCTTCGATCTCGCCGCGATGTGCCTGAGCATTGAAGGGACGACGCGCATTCCGTCCTTCCTGCTGCATGACAGCCCTCGCGAGGCCGATCTTGGCCTTTCGATTTATGGGCGGCTGTTTGACATCGTCGAGGAACTGGAACACGTCGGCGGAACACCGCTGTTTCAGTATATCGTCACCACGACGACGCCTCCGCCGGCAGAGTTTCGAGAGCCTCCGTACCTGCAGCTGAAGGTTTATGGGGATCCGCCCGAGCAGCGCTTGCTACGGGTCGATCTATGAATCGCACAAACACCCGGCTGCCGACCTACCCATTCCCGCTACTCTCCGAGCTGCGCGATGCGGCGAACGAGCATGGCTATCGCATCGGTCCTGAAGAGGCGGCCGGATGGGTCTTCTTCCGATCCGCTAGTGCCCCAGCGGAAATCGCGCTGGCCGCAGGCGGCCCCGCAGGCCCGTTCTTCCTGTCCGTAGCGCATCAAGGAGTGGCCCAGACACTGGACGCTTTGCGTGCGTCTCCATGCGCCAAAGGGCATGCGGGCGCCTTCGTGTTTACCACCCGTGAGAATCTGCACGCGGGTGTGGGCGCGGCGTATCGCTTATCGGTTAGCCTCCCCAATTTTCCGCTCGAAAAGTATCAGAAGGCAGTTACGAGCCTCGGCGACACGGAAGGGGAGCGCGCTCAGAAATTCAGAATCGGGCAGGACATATTTAGAGATGCGCTGATGGAATATTGGCGAGGAAGCTGTCCTCTGACTGGGATAGCGAGCCCGGAACTGCTAAGAGCGTCGCATATGATGCCCTGGTCCCTGTGTGAGACGGATGGACAACGGCTCGACGTCCATAACGGTCTGCTATTGTCTGCGTTATGGGATGCCGCGTTCGACGCTGGCTTCGTGACGTTCGACGATGATGGAAGGGTTCTGCCTTCTCCTCGTTTGGATGAGGCCGCGCACGGCGAGTTGAGGATTGCTGCAGCTCGACAGTTGGTTTTGCGCGGCGAGCACCTGCCTTACCTTTCCTATCATCGAAATCAGATTTGGAAGCGATGATGTCGGGGCGCAATCATCGGTCACGGCATGCGGCCGCAGTATCGGTAGGATCATTGGCGATGGGGTTGGAGCATTGGGATTCGAGTAGGCGGAAATATGTGCTGTATCAAAATACTGAACAGCACAGCGCTGACTGCAATCGTTATCCGTTCGAATCTATTCCGCGACGAATATTCCTGGACACGAATGTGATCAACGTGCTGGTCAAGCACAGCACGCTCGTTTTCGAGCAGGAGCCGATCCCGTCCAACACCGAGCCAACGCTCGCGATCGATATCGAAGCGTTGATGCATGTGTTCTATGTTGGGGCGCGGGCCGACTGGTCCCTGGTAGGCTCTCAGAAAACGTTGGATGAACTCTCACGCACGAGAGACGGTACGCTCCGCGATGATCTTCTGGAGTACGCGCTTGGGCTTGTTAATCAACATCTCGATGACGAAGATCGCAGGTTCGCGGCAGATTTCGGGCGCCGGCTGATTGATTCTCCGTTCGTTGCCGCATTGCCGGACTTGGCTGACCGCCAACTGATCGGAAACGCAATCGGGCATGACTGCGATGCTTTCTGTACACGCGATAGGGCTACGATTGTGAGGAAGCGTACCCAACTGCGACAAGTGCCGCTGCATATCATGACGCCGGCAGAGTGGTGGGCGCATATAAAGCCGTGGGCCGGCCTTTGGGGTTAACACGAGGCACTGATATGAGTGGGGCTTCGCCCGTTACCGACGTCTCGTCCAAAATTCGACCGCCTTCTGGGGACGGCAGAAGCCGAGAATTTTGTAAGTTCAGGATCTCAGGCAGGGTTAGTTTCGCTCTGCACGGGGATGAACAGCATTTCTGACCAGGAGACCGGCCTGTGAAGCGTTGGCGCATGCGAGGAAAGATCGGCGTCAAAAGCCTTCTTTAGGCGTTCAACCGTTGGTGCGGCCGCCAGATCGACAGTTGCGCTACCCGGAGAGCTCTTGGGCAAATAGGTGTTGAGCACCTGAAGGAGTTCCCAATCGCGAAGCACTTCGGCCTTCCCCTCCGTTTCCGTTACGCCAAAGATCAATTGATGGACGAGTGCTCCTGTCCCGGTGACCTCATCCTCAACTGTGAGGACTAGCAGAGGAGCGACGAGACCATCTACGCAGGCGACGCTCGATGGAAGGTTTTGGGCTTCTTCAAGAGCTATGTCGAAGAGGAGATGGCCAACCCCTAGAACACGTGATGCCGCATTGGTTCCACGGAGGCTACGATCGAAGACGAGCCCTTCGTACTTGTCTCGGAGCGCATAGCTGCGTGCTTTCCACTCATCGGGAGTCTTAATCTCCAAACCCTCGTCGCGTCTGAAAATCCGGCGCCCGTGTCGGCCGACGGTTTGAGTGAAGAACTTTTCGAGATCTGGAAGATCAACCTTCGGCAGGTCCTTACCTACCTGTTGAAAGTCGAACCTCGAAACGTTGCCAAGGAGTTCGCGAACCGTCTCGACGACGTCGCGCCCACCGAGTGTCGCAGTAGCTTGATCAAACCATGCCCCTAGGCGCTCGCTGGAGAGTCCTTGGCCCCCTGAGAACAGTTCGTTGAAAAGCGAATTCCCGGCCATCCCGATGACTAGCTGAGAGATGTCCTCCTGCTCCTCCATCACCGAGGAAAGGGCCAGCTGAATTCGCTCAAGCTTCTCGTTCAGAAGATCCCAGATACGCGCCTCAACCGTTTGAGGATTCCGCAGAATGTAGACGGAAACCGGACGCTTCTGGCCATAGCGAGACAAGCGTCCAACCCGCTGGTGAAGGCGCATCGGATTCCAGGGCATATCGACGTGGACCAGCACGGCACAGCGTTCTTGAAGGTCGATGCCTTCGCCGCCGGCCTCCGTCGACACAAGAAAGCGAACCTTGCCCGCGTTGAATGCGTCGGCGGCATGCTCACGCGGCTGGCTGATCGTCTTGGTCACGCCCGACGCCTGCTCCAGCCCATCAAGCCGCTCGTCACCGTTGATGAATGTTGTCGAACCAAAACCGAACTGCCGCTGGAGAGCGTTCACGATCAATGCTTGGGTCGCCTTGTACTCCGTGAAAAGCAGGACTGGTTCTTCCGCGGCAAAATCTTCGCGAATCATCTCAAGCAGGCGCTCGATCTTCGTTTCGTTGGCGATCCCCTCACTCAGCGCGACCAGTTCATCAAGCCGCTGTATCTCGTCTTCCATCAGCATAACCGCCGCAGAACTGGGAAGGGCCTCCTCTGCCTCCGCCAAGTCGTCGAACGTCACCTGTTCTTCGTCGGGTAGGGCAATCGACGCGTCGCCATTTGAACGGCTGACGGCGTCCGTCAGCATTACCCGACGTTTACGAAGTGCGTTTCGGATAGCCGCAATCGAGCTGGCAGCCAACTTCTGGAGGGAGACGAGCACAAGCATTCGAGCGGTCTGCGCACGACCGTCAAGGGTTCCGGCATACGCGCGACCGTCCAGGATGAACTCGCTAAGCGTCCGATAAAAGAGTGTCTCTTCGGTGCTGTATCCGTACTCGCGACTGTAGACACTGACTGGCTTGAAAAGCCGCTGGCCTTGAAGGTCCGTGACGGTCGCCTTGTTGTTTCGGATCATCACCTTCGGCAGCTGAGAGAGCTGCTCAATCTTGTCGCCATCCGGATCGAAAAGGTCGGGCCGCACAAGATGCATCAAGCCAAAAAAACCATAGTCCTTTCCTCGATGCGGGGTGCCCGTGAAGAAAAGCAGGGAGTTGATCTTGCTTCGCTCCTCGAGGTCTGAGACGAGGCTATAAGCTAGGGTCTCGCCGGCTCGTTCATCCACGCCTAGGTGATGAGCCTCATCGACAATGACCAAATCCCACGGGTCGGCGTCGAGGAGTCTTTGTCGAGCGCCGCGACGATCGTCCCTCAGCGTGTGGAAGGATGCGACGACCATTGAGGCAGTCGCCCAAAAATCTCCACGCTGAGTGTCCGCCTCCGTCACGTAGCGTTGGAGCCGGATATCAAACATATCCTTGAGGCGGAACTGCCACTGCGGGACGAGCTTCGCGGGGGCAAGTATCAGCACCCGGCGCACTCGCCCGGAGGCGATCAATGGCATTAGAACCAGACCGCACTCAATCGTCTTGCCAAGCCCCACATCGTCTGCGACCAGCCATCGGAAGGGCCACTCTCGGTTTACCTTCCGGCAAACCCACAATTGGTGAGGTAGCAACTGCACGCGTGACCGCGAGAACACACCCCACTGATCATTGACCGACCCAATCGCGAGCGCCTGCGCTCGAATGACTGCGTCCGTCGGGTCGCTGAGTGAGCCATTTCGAAGAGCCGAATGAAGTGACGGGACCTCGATGATTTCGCTGGCGAGGACTTGTTCAACTGTCCCGCCGAACCGCACGATGGCCGTAGCCCCCATGTCCACCACCACGCGCCCGCTTCCATGTCGCTGATGGTAAACGGGAACGCCGGCCTCCAATGGTCGCGCTTCCGTCATTCGTCATTATCCCCGGTCTCGTACTCGTCTTCCGGCTCCCGTTCCACATCCAAAAAGTCTGGCGGGTTGCGGCCGACCGCAGCGAAGTATGCCTCCAGAGCCCCCCTGTGCCTACGCCGGGTAATCAATTGGAGCGGAAGGTCAAAATCGCCATCAAAGCGACCACGATCGTTACCGAGGTGCCTTGTCACGAAGTCGTAGATCGTCCGGCTCGCTTCCTTGTCCGGTCGGTCACCAACGTCTGCCCCAAGCGCGTTCAGCAAGATGCGAACCCGCTCGGATGGAGCCCAACCATAAGGAGCCATAAGGCCCTCATCGCGTGACTCGTACACGCCGTGATGAAGCATCTCTCGGATCATCCAGTTCATGCCGATACCGAGAGAACGGTTCATCGGCGCGGCGTCGATGCAAAGACGCATTGCCGGCGCCCAGTAGCTCGGCTGCAAGGCGCCATTTAGAGAAATGATACCGTGATCCTCGATGATTCGAGGCAACTTGAGCGTGATTTCTCTGTATTCATCCAGCCAGCGAGCAACCGCATACAAATCAACAAATGTACGTCGCCACATCAGGTATTGCTGATCGAATTCGCCCGGCGCACTCCAGCGTTCAAGTCGTTCAAGCCACGATCGTACGTCGTCAGGAGGTCGTGACTCGGCGAGTTCTCGCCACCAACCTTCTCGGTATCCAGCCTCGATAAAGCTCCGGTGTTGTCCGTCCTGGGTGCGTCCGAACGACTGGAAGCAAGCCAGGGCGAACATGGTGAACCATGCCGTGCGCTCCTCCCCTGCCAGGAGCTGAGATGGTGAGAACGAGTCCGGAAATGTGCGGCGGGAATACAAGGCCCGAAGGTTAGCTCCTTCGGAATTCCACCAAGCATGGATTGCCGCTAGAACCGTTTTGGGTTCGGGCGGCGGGTACGAAGCGGGCGGTAGGGGTTGAAACGCGTCGCGTCCCTGAAGGGCATAAAGGAGATCGTCCTTTTCCTTCTCAGTCCAACCGGACAGCAACTGACTGACCCGCAATTGCGAAGCGGGCCAAGGCAACCAACTGGGCCGATTGCGCCGGATCTCCTCACTGAATTCCCGGCCTTGGCGTCCCTCTATGACGTATCGGAGCGCCGCTGTCTGTCGGTCATGGTCCTCGGCAGAGATTTCCGCCACCCATGACCCGAGGTCGCGCGCTTGAGGACCGAAACCCGATCGTTCGCGGGCAACCCGAAAAAACTCAAGTGCCGGACCGGTATAACGCTCGTCGAGTAGATGTTTCGCAGGCGCGAATGCGCATAGCCTACGCTCTTCGGCGTCGCCCGCCGCATCAGGATTGGGAAGTTGCGCTATCCGCCATGTTCCGTCTTGCGCGAGGAACAATGTCTGCCTGGCAATGTCCAGAATCTCATGGAGTTCGCCGTCGAGAGGCGTTTCCCGAATGGATTGAGGGGTAACGGCACGACTAAGGGTTTGGGCCAGCTCAGGATTGATACGCTTTTCTTCACCGATCTGACGACGAAGAAGGTTCGAAAAGCGAAGCGGACGGGCGCTCCCGAAGCCGAGCTTTCTCAGTTGTCCGGCAACATCGGACGCGACGATGCGGTTTTGAAGATCGGTCAAAGTAGGCCAGTCCCGCACCTTGCCGAGAGTGACGGAGTGCGACAACGCTCCATCAGTGTAATGGTCCGCTTCCGATGCCCGCACCAATGAAGCGAACGGGGCCGGCAAGTGTGTCGGTATGACTTGGCGCTGCCCGGCGAGGTTCCCGTATCCACGACCATCGGCATGCAAGTATCCGCCCAAGTCGCCGTCGAAATCCGGCGCAAGGACGTCAAACAGATGGGACCAGAAGATGTCCCAAGCCGTTGTCCGAGAAGTATCGAGGTCCAGACTCTCCGCGAACTGACACCAGTCGGCGTCCGCCAGATCGTGCAATTTCAGGAGGCGGTCTCCGAGTGTCCGCCCGAGCGTTCGGAATTTTTCCTGCCGGTCGTTGATCGAGCCGGCCAGCCCTGTGCGCCCGGGATCGACCGCGAAAGGACCATTGAGCAGCCAGCCGGAACGCACCTCTTCTTCAAGCGGTGCGAGGTTCCAAAGGCGCCTGAGGTCCTCGGGGAATGCGCGGGGACCCGCGGCGTCGATGCGGAGCAGGAGGCCGTATCCGCCGGAGAGATCGAAGCGCAGGGCTCGCTCTCTGTTCGAGCCGGAAATGGAAACGATGTGGATCGCGCTTTCGTCGAAGAGCGGAGAGAAGCCGCAATCAACGCTCACTGGAGCGCTACCCTGGATCTCGACACTTCGGATGGTGCGCGCGAAAGCGGGCAACCAAGTCATGGCTGCTCTGAACGCTGCGACCGCCTCGGCGCCTTTATCCGCTGTCTCCCTCGAGAACGGGACGTCGATTACCGTTGCCTTTCGTCCATCGGGGCTCTTTCGATCCTCTCCAACGCCGATGCCTTCCGGCCAATGCGCAGGCAGAAAGCCGCCAACCGTGCGCAAGGCGATGAAGCCGCTAGCAATGCCGATGCTGTCCGACAGCACATGGACGCTCTTAAAACCCAGGCCAAACTTACCAGTAAGATCGTCTCCGTGGCGCTTCTCGGAGAAATTCATCAGGAGCATGTTGAGCAAGTCTCGGTCGTGACCATTCTGATTGATTGGACGACCCCAATGAACGATACGAAATCCACCTGAGCCGCCCGACAGAAGCTCGACACGGAAACGGGCGTCAGCCGCTCCTCCACTATGCTGCCGGTAAGCGTCATCGGCGTTCTGGAAAAGCTCGAAAAGAACGCGGCTGGCCGAGTATCCGAAATCTTCGATTTTAGCGCGAACGGCCGACAAAAGTTCGTTTGCTAAATCGTCACCGCTCACGTCTTCCCAAAGCTTTTTCTTCAGCTTTTCCCACTCGTCTGCCGAGGCTGACAGCCGGATGAGGTGGCCCTCGTTGTCCCGATATTCGCCGAGCGCCTTCTGTGAACGACTATCAGTAGGAAGCTTCAGTCCATCGAGAATCGTGGGCAGTTTATCGCGAAGCAGCCGTTCGGTGTCCTCGATCGTCGATTGATCGACCTTAACCGCCTTGTCCAACATCTCTTGCAACGCCGTACGCTGACGCTCCATGATGAGCGACAGACAGTCCGCCGCGATCGTCTCGACGAACCCGCGGAAGACGCCGCTGGCCTCTTGCGGGCGGTATCCGGTCGGATCGACTTGCCTAATCGGCAGTGTGATTAATGACCAGACGTTGCCGTCGGTTGCGCGAACACCCTCGTAGGTTTTGTGCAGGTTCCCGATTAGGATTCCTTTTTCGGAACCGCCCAATGGCACTTCGAAAAGATCGCCCGACATTGCGATGGCTTGCACCCGGTCGCCTGCGACCGGCTTGATCAGGAAACGGTATTGCTCGACCTCATCGGCCAGCTGGCCGGAGCCTCCGATTTTTCCGCGGAAGTGGTTGTCGAGGTCAGCCCAAAGGGTATTGACCTTGGCTGTCGCATCGATCGCCCACTCGTTCGCTAAGCGCCTGAAAGGCCCGCCGCGCCCGATCAGGCCGAGATAGACGATCGCCAGGTCGGAGGGTATGCGTCCCTTCCAGATTTTAAGGAACGAACGTTGCTGGTCCACAGACTGGGCTTCCAACGCAGCGAGATCGACATTCCGGATCTCTCCCCGGCGACGATTGGCCGCGAGCGGATCAGGGATTTCGTTTTCGGCACCGGGAATCTCAGCGCGTGGCGAATCACGCTTTCCGAGCATGGATGCGTAGTCCCGCGCCAATACATAGCTCGGATCGAGCCCATCGCCGCCTTGGACAACCTCGCGGCCACTGCGCCAACTCCCGGCCTCGGTAAGAACCCGCGTTCCCCCAAACACCTGACTGCGGGCATCTTCCGGCCAACCCGCGACGACATTGAAACCGTGACGATAGGCCCTGCGCGCGGCTTCGCCTCTTCGCCCGTTTTCCCCTGCCAACGCCGCCAAACAGTCGAGGTGGATTCCCGTTAAATCAGTGTCGGCGGTGTTGACGTCCGTGAAAGCCTCGACGATCTTCATGGCGCCTTCACGGTCAGACGAACTCAGGGTCGCCGCCAGCAGAGGCCAGCCCGGCAAACCAATGTCGCCGCTGTCGTTGGCCAACGCCGCAAAATCATCGATCGGAAAGTCGTTCGCCGCTCCGAGGCGTCCGATAATCTTCGCATCCTCGACCATCAGTGCCAGAGCGTCGAAGGACGAGCGCTGATCCGGCAGAATCCATTTCTGAAGATGATCGAACCCCCGATGCCCGCGGACATCGATGGCCAACTTCGCAACGGGTAGGAACGGAGGTGTCTCTCCACTCTTTAGAAGGAGCGCTCGCGCCGCTTCGTCGACCGTTGGCGGAAGGGCGAGCACATCCTGCGGCCGGATAGGCTGTTCATCCGCAAGAAGCCACGGCTTAGCGCAAAGCGTTTCAAGCAAGCGCTCCTCGGGCTGAGATGTCAGCTTTGCCAGGGCATCAAGTATCTCACCGCGAAAGCGATGAGGCTCGGCCTGAGCCAACGCGACCTCAATCTGTCTTCGCGGCGACCATGCCTCAATGAGCTGCTCCTGCCGTTCGCCTGCCTTCCGGCTACGGCACGGCTGGACTATGGAGACGACCGCCTGCAACGTTCCAGGAACAGACCATTCGTCGGTCGTGCGAAAGACGCCTCTTCCATCCCCGAGTGTTCCATTCTGTCGTTCATGGATGGGTAAACGGATTAGCAGGTCACTAGTCAGATCAGTCTCAAGGATAGCTTCTCGTTCTGACACAGTCGGCGCGATTTGTTCGATGGCGGCGATGTTTTTTTCGAACAGCGTTTCTAGGTTGGCGGTGTCCAGCACCCCTATCCGCAAATGGTTTCTTTGCGTTCGAGCAAGTCCATCGGCAATGCTGGCTGGAACGAGAAACTCGTTTTGACTCCTTTCGATAAAAGCCGTGGCGATTCGTTCGATCCGTTGATGGTTCGTATCGAGTGTCCAAAGCTTCGCGACTGAGTATCCCGCTTCAGGGCAGCCGGCGCAGAGACGTCGCGCCGGTGCCGGATCGTCCCTAGTGTCCGTTCCGAGCTCCGCGATTAGCCGTTGGCGGGCGCTCTCCGATCCGAAGCTCATGGCCTTGTTGATCAGCGCGAAAGCGGAGTCTTTGCCGGCTGACTGGAGCACGGGCGTTGCCCCGTCCATATCACGCAGAAGCTGCACTGTGCTGCCTTCCACGATAAGCGGGGACACGTCCCCCAATGCGTCCACGAGCAGCGGCAGCCACGAGTTAGCTTGAGGCGAGTTTGCGAACAGAAGTCCCGCTCGGGACCGCTCGACGAGCGTTTGGAGCGACAGCACAATAGGGCCGCGAAGACGGACATCCCGCGCCCGAAGAAGCTTGATGGGCGCGAATTCGGGATCGCGCGCCAGTTCGGAGATGTTCCGTTCAGCCTGAGCGAGCAGCGCTAACGCGGCAGTCGCTGCCTGGTCTGCATGGTCGCCGCCGATCAGCGGTTCAAGTGCGGCTAGCAGCGTCTTGAGGTCAGAGTTGGAAAGCTGCGGACGGTGTTGGCTTTCGTCGAGCCATTCGCCGCGAACTGGCAGAATATTGGCCGGGGCGGTGGCCAGCACTCGTAGGACTTGGCGGTTCTCGATGGATGCCGGGAGCGGGAACAGCGCACCGTGCGGAACATGGGCAAGAGCCAATTTGACGAGTTCGGACGAAGCAAGCGGCTGAGTTTCGGTCATCGCCTTGCGCAGAGCCGCGACAAGGTGCGGCCTGATGGCCGAACGCTCGGCATTGCCAAGCACTGCCGTGTTAAGGAAATCGACGAAAAGCCTTGCGAGATCGCGTGATTGAAATGCGCGAGGAGACAACCCGGAAAATACTGCGTCCAGGTCCTCACTAGTCCAGCGCATCGACCGCGCGCTCAGTGCGGTGCTGTCGTCGACGACAAGGCGCACACTACTCGACTCGGCCCACGTACCGATAGCGCCGAACAGTTCCTCGATCCGTCGAGGGGCGTCCGCCACTGAGGCCGGCAGTGGGCTCAGAACGTCGCCCGTTGAAACAACACGCCAAACGATACTGCCCGGTGCTTCGAGCACGCGCGCCAACGCGTGTTCTCGGCAAATAGCTTCTCGGTTACTTCTAAACCACTCGTGTCGTGCGAGCGCCGACACGAGTTGCGCGAGCTCCGCTGATGTCACCATCGCAGAATCGAGCGCGTCTCTAAGCAGAGTCGGCAGGAGCGGCAGCACGACGGTGTCGCGAAGCTCGGCATTCCATGCACGGCGCAACGCCGAAGCGTCGGCAGGTTCGTCATGATCAGCGGGCGCATCTAGGCCCTCGACCCGGCGCCGGCCGCTATCAAGGAAGAAGTAACCGTGCAGCAGTAGATGGAACCGGCCGAGCGCGCTCCCATCGACTGGGATGACGATGTCGGAGGCGTCCGAGATCGGCAGGAACACGGCCCAGGAAACACGCAGTTGCGCGACCTCGGCCCGGTCAGTTGCGCCAGGCGGAGCGCGCAGCAGCGTCGTCGCTCCGTGCGGTTCTCCCTTCTCTGACACGGGCTCTGGACTGAGAACGCTGATCGTTTGCGGCCAGTGCTGTGTGCGCTTCAAGCTTGCGAGACGGCCATTCGGGATCATTGCCTCACGCCCGACGAAGGGCGCGTTTGACCTGTCCGTTGCGGCCCAGATTGCGCCTCCGAAGGAGCGAACACCGTCGCTTGAGCGGTTCGGTCCGAGGAAACGGCCCTGGGTATCATCGAGTTCGAGCGCGCAGCGAAGCTCGCCGCATTCCCGTATCTCGATGAACTTCAGATGGCGAAGCGCGGTCAGCAAAATGCGCAGACCGTCGGGTCTGTTGAGATCCTCGATCGTCCCCTCTATCAACGGAATATTGGTAGAGAAGCCAACTCCTGGAGCAGGTTGGATGTCTTTCCGACGCAACGGCAGCCACAGAATAAGGTGACGATGCGGAAAATCGGAGGAAACCTCACGCCTGAGGAGTTCCAAGTCGGCGGGATCGAGACCGCCGTCGGGCGGCTCCCACTGCCGGCTGATATTGCCATTTACGTCGACATTCAGGAACGGATTTACGATCGTGCTGAATGCTTCATCGTTTTCCGTTCGTGCGTAGACAACGAACGCATCGCAGAGATGAAACACCGCTTTCTGGCCAAAGCCAAACTTGCCGATCGTCGCACTGTCAGCAGCCTTGCCGCTTGCGCCGAATGACAGAATGCCTCTCTTATCTTCCTCGCGAAAGAAGCCGTCATTGACCACCAGAAGCCCCGGCCCGCGAAGAAGCGGATTAGTGGCGGTCGACCAGCCCGGCAGCGCATCGAGCCTGAATTTTCCGGCTTCCGCATCGTCTGCATTTTGGAGCAATTCCTTGAGGATCGGGTAACCGGTGTCGTACCGATCTCGCAGGTTATTCTTGATCTGATCGAGGATCGAGACCGGTGGAGTGTGAAGATCAGGCATGGAGCATCTTCGCGCAGACCAAGATGTGCCAAAGGACGGCGTGGGCTGCCGAGCGGTGCGCCGATGGACGCTCGTCTGGCGCGCTCATGTTTGTTGTTCCCCCTGCCATGCCTACCCCCAATTTCACTAGCGCACTTGCGGCGTCTCCGGCCGCATTTCACCACGATCGATCAATGTAATGTGCTGCGCCTTAAGTAGCGGTCGACGGTTTGGCGCAACATCCATGAACAGGCCTTTTTAGAAGCTCTGAACGGTCACCGCTCTGGTGTGAGGCCTCAGCCAATGTCCGAGCGTCAGAGCTTCATGGCGATTGAAAAATGTCTCGAAGCTGAACACATGCGGTTCGCCGTTGCTGTCGCTCAAAACCACTTCGCTGCGGCCCAGGCTTCCACCACTTTGGGCGCCGCAGTAGCCAACGATGACCGTAAATAGGTCCGTTTCTTTAAGAGTGCCGAACCTCTCGCGGAAAGGCGGCGATTCCACGCAATAACGGCATGGATTTGCTGCGTCGAAATCGGCTTTGCGCCGATTCAGATGCGGGTGGCCGGTGACGAGTGCCACAATCGGCCGGCCACCATGCGCCTGCTCGACGAACCTCCAGAGTGTCGAGGTCATGGTGTTGCCGAAGCCTTTGCTCAAGCTCCGCACCAGATTGAGGCTTGGAGTTGAGTCCATTGCCTCTGTGGCAAATCGATCGGCGAGGAAAAGGAGCTGGCCCGCCGCGTAGTTCGCTTCGGCCTCCATGATCTCGTGGCAGGCGGGCGTCAGCGTCTGTTCGGTGTCGCCCAGCATCATGCCGGCGTGCCATGGGATGATGTCATGACCGACTTCGTGCGCTTCGTTCCAGCGATGCTTCAACGGCGGCAGGTCTTTATCAAGAAGGATCCGCTTTTGGTCAGGAAGGTATAGGGCCTTGAGGCTCAGAGTCCGCACGGCGTCGCCTAGTATGGTTGGGCGGAGGAGGACCTGAAGTCCGGCCACCTTCATGCGGGAGAAGGTCTCTCGCAGGAGGCTGTCGTCCGTGGTGCTGTAGTAACCGCGATCGAGCTTCAGTAGATCCCGGACGAGTCGCAGGTCTATGGGCGGCTCAGGCTTGCCAAGGCCCCGTAGGACCTTGACGACCTGTCCGTCGATATCGGCGACCGTGCGATGTCCGAGACTGACGTTTCTCACTTCACTCGCTTGGGCTCCTGCTCGCTCAAGACGGCGACAAACGCCTCGAGGGCCGAGCTTTCCTCCGGGGTTAGCTTCTGCACAGATTCCGAGCGCGCGGCGAATCGTACGGCTTCCTGTCGAAAGCCAGCGTCGTTCGCCGCCGCCAGTCCCGCAAGCTGCATGAGTCGCCGCTGGGACACCTCAAAAGTCACGGCTAGTTTGAACACCGTCCGTGGCTCCGGAACGTAGTGAACGTCGCCCTCGATCACGAGCAACTCGCTCGCATCAAGGTCGGCCGCCTGAGCCAACTGCTCCATCGAGAAGCCGCGGCGGCGGCGCATGAGGTTCACGAATTTGCCGAAAGCGATGTGGGTTTCCTCGACCGCCGCGATCTGTGCACCCGATGGACGCTCATCCGGCGTCGGGTCCAACGCGAGCAGGCCAGCGCCGATGACGGCGTTGCCTTCACGACGTGCCCGAGCCATCCACCAATCTTTGCTGCGTTCAAATTTCATCGTTCTCACTCCTCCTCGAGGAACGCATGAGCCTGCTCGGCGGTCGTCTCGAAGTATCTCAAGTTTTGATATGCCGCGTCCTGTCCGAGGTCGGTCATGCCGATCTTGCGGTAGAAGGCATCGGCCTGAGGCAGCGAATGAAGCCCGAGCCGACCCTTGAAGCCCTCGTCGTCACTCAACGCGACGGCGGCGGTGATCAGGGCTGAACCGACGCCGCGCAGCCGTGGCACAGCCCCAAGCTCCGGCCGATTCCAAGGCGCGACCTCAACATACTCAAGATAGACCAGAGGCTTGCCGACTTGGCTCGGCTCCCGGCTCGCCTTTGTTAGGTCGACCTGTGCCAGGCCCTGCGTCTCGCCCCGGGCGACAACACTGAACCCGCGAAAGGCCAAAAGTCCCTGCACCCGGGTCGTTTTCTGCGCCCAGTTCCAGTGCCAGCTTTGCGGCCACTGCGACACAGGCACGCCTTTGCGTGCGAGATCCTGCAGCACCGTAAACAGAGCGGGCTGCCACTTCGTCTGCCAGTCGTCGAGTTGCGCCTGCTCGATCGCGTCGCGCAACTCTGCTTCCACACTTTCCCCGGTCGCGACATCGAGCAAATAGATTGTCGAGACGTCGACCGTCATAGGAGCATCAGCTCCGCCTTTTCCTTCGTCGCCTCGTTCTCGAATAAGAGCTTCTCGCCCTTTTCGACGCGAGCCTCGATCGTCTGATAGAGGCGCAAGGCCTGCCGCAGCACGGCGGTCTTGGTGAGGTCCTTCCTGACCGACAGCTCGTCCAGAACCCGCATCTCGGCGTCGGTGAGGTTCAGCGTCATTGTCCGCTTCGCCGTCATCTCATCCTCCGTCGTTGAGGACAGCATATAGAGAATCAACAGGATTCTGTCAATATAAAATAGCCAATTATGGACCCCTTGAATAGCTAAATTTTAGCTACTATATGATTGACTCAACACGCCGCCGCCCCTGGGCCGCCGGCCAACAGGAGTGGACTATGGGACGGCAGCACGTCAGCCACGACGAGATTGCGGCCTTCGCGCAGGACAAGGTGAACCTGCCGAAGGACAAGGCGGACGAGTACCGGGCGCAGGCTCGCCGGCTTCGCGAAAAGCTGGAAGGCTATCTCGGCGAGCATCCGGACTTCACGCTCAAGAAGATGATGCTCTCGGGCAGCCTCGCAAAGGGCACGGCGCTTCGCTCTCTCAACGACATTGATGTCGCCTGCTATGTCGGCGGCGCCGACGCGCCCAAGGATGTGCGGGCGTTGCTTGACTATCTGGCCGAGCGGCTCCGCAAGGCCTTTCCCAACTTCAGTCCCGACCAGGTGCAGCCGCAGACCTACTCCGTGACGGTCTCTTTCCGCGGCACCGGGCTTGATGTGGATGTGGTGCCGATCCTCTATGAGGGCGATCCGCAATGGTATGGGAACCTGGTCAGCCAGGATGACGGCTCGTTCCTGAAAACCAGCATTCCGCTCCATCTTGACTTCGCTGCCAAGCGCAAGCGTGCCCAGGAGAAGCATTTCGCGCAGGTGGTTCGGCTCGCGAAGTTCTGGGCCCGGCGCATGAAGCAGGAACGCGACGGCTTCCGCTTCAAGTCGTTCATGATCGAGATGGTCCTCGCCAAGCTCTGTGACGATGGCCTGGATTTCTCCGACTATCCGGAGGCGCTCCAGCACTTCTTCACCTACATCGCCCGGACCGATTTCCGGCAGCGGATCGTCTTCAGCGACTATTACTCCACCTCATCCGTGGGCACCTTCTCCGACACGGTACAAATCATCGACCCCGTGAACGCGGTCAACAACGTGGCGCGCCTCTACACCACGGCGAACGCGGACGCGATCGTCGATGCCGCTATTGATGCCGGAGACGCGATCGACGCGGCGCTCGCCGCTCCAACCAAGCAATTGACCGTCGCCTATTGGCAAAAGGTCTTCGGCTCCTCCTTCCAGGCGTGAGGTCAATCCATGTCCTACAGTTTGAGCTACACCGAGAGTTCGACCTTCACGGTCACCCACGCCCGGCATATGGCAGCCAAGGTCGCGACCGACCTGAAGCGCATGCAGCGCTTCTATGGCAGTCCGTCCGATGAGAGCGTTGCGAGCTACGAAGCCGAAGCGACCGAGATGCTTAGAGCCGGCTACCTCGGCACGGTCACCTACGGCTTCAGGAAGGATGGCAACTGGATCGAGCCGACGCTGCGCTACACCGCGCGGGATCTTGCCGGTGCCTCAGCCAATGACGACGACCCAGGTCGGATCCGGCCTGGGGCGGACATCAGCGGCGCTTCTTTCTACAGCTATATGACCTACAGCGCCGCGTGGGATCAGTTGAGCCAGGCGCAGCGCGACGCATTCAAGGCGACGCTTCCCTTCTCACGCAATGGCGCGGCCGAGCCGGGCGTTTCCGGATATCTCGACAACGACCGCATCTATTCATCCGGCGGGCGGGCCCTCGATCGCGCCTGTGTCAGGAGCTTCTGATGAACACCAAACCCACTTTGGATGAGCTCTTCGAGCGGCGCATCACCTATCCCGATTTCGACCCGCAATCGCGGCTCGCAAGGCTGATCGGCCTTGATGATCAGAAAAGCCGACTGACCAAGATCCTAGGGCTTCTCGTCAACCCAGGCGGGCTGACGGACTGGGCTCGACGTCACCACCCAGGCGCCGAGCCGCTCCTTGATGTGGTTCTGCGCCGTCCCCCCTTGGTGGTGCTCGCAGGAGATGTGGGATCCGGCAAGACCGAACTCGCCGAGACGATCGGGGACGCGGTCGCGCGGCAGGAAAAGATCGACATCACCCTTCTGCCGCTGAGTCTTTCGACGCGCGGTCAAGGTCGGGTCGGCGAAATGACGCAACTGCTGACGGCAGCCTTCGACTATACCGTCGCCGAGGCGACCAAGCTGAAGTCCGCTTCTGCCAAAGCGCGCGGAGCGGTGATCCTTCTTGTCGACGAAGCCGACGCGCTCGCGCAGTCGCGCGAGGCGGCGCAAATGCACCACGAGGACAGAGCCGGCGTGAACGCCTTCATCCGCGGCATCGACCGCATCGCCAACGCCAAGCTTCCTGCCGCCGTGCTGATGTGCACAAATCGCCTAAGCGCGCTCGATCCGGCGGTGCGGCGGCGCGCAGCCGATGTGCTGAGCTTTGCCCGCCCTGGCGAGGAGCAGCGCCGCTTCGTTCTGTCGAGCCGCCTGGAGTCCATCGGCATTGGTCGTCACCATATCGAAGCCCTCGTCGCTGCCACTGGACCGAAGCGGGGGGCGCACGATTATGGCTTCACCTTCTCGGACCTGACCCAGCGGTTGCTACCGGCGATCGTCCTCGACGCTTATCCGTCGCGGCCGGTCGATGGCGCGCGCGCCGTCGAGATTGCCCGGACTATGACTCCGACGCCTCCTTTCCGGGACCGCGACGCGGCGGCATGAGGGCGAAGCCATGACCCAGGCGGTGACTGTGCGGCGCGACGGCGACACGTTTCAGGCGCGCCTCTTTTGGTTGCACGCGGCCCGCCTGCTCGATCCCGAAAGCCCGGTCGTGCGTGTCGGCTTCGAGACCGGACCGAAGGGCTTCGACGATATCTGGGTCGAATACGACCCGGCGCGCAGCGCGCTGGATCAGTACGGCGACCCGCTCCGGCGCGAGCACATGCAGTGCAAATGGCACGTGACGCCGGACAGCTATGGCTACACCCATCTCGTCGATCCGGAATTCATCAACGCCAATGCGCGATCTCTGTTGCAGCGGGCGCGCGTGGCACAGCTCGCCTATGCGCCTACCGGAGTGGGCGTGCGGTTCAAGCTGGTGACGAATTGGCGCCTCGACCGCAACGACCCGCTCCGCGAGATGGTCGGTAACCGCTCCGGCGCCATGCGGCTAGACCGGCTGTATGGCTCCCTGACGGACAACAGCAAAGCGGGCGCAGTGCGCAAAGCGTGGCGCGAGCATCTGGACATTGACGAGGAGGAGCTTCGGCTCCTGGCACGCACGCTCGCGTTCGGCGAGGCCACTGACACGCTCGACGTCCTGCGTGACAATCTGGACATGCTTTTTGCCTATGTCGGTCTACGGCGTATCCCGCCGAACCAGAGCGCGTTTGCCTATGACGACGTCGTCTTTCAATGGATGGCACAGGGGCGGCTCGATTTCGATCGCTCGGGTTTCCGGGCGATCTGCGCACGCGAGGATTTGCTCGGGTCTGCGCAAGGCGGGCCCCGCGTCTATGGTGTGAAATCATTCGAGCACGCCATCGACAGGCTCGAGGAGCGTTGCCACGCGGTCCTCGACCTGATCCCTGCTTTCGACGAACGCTACATCCGCAGCGACAGTGATTGGGAGTCCTCGCTCTACCCTGCGCTCAGGAGCTTCCTGCTCACGGCGGCCAAGGATCAGCCGCGGCTGCGGCTCGCACTTGACGCTCACGTCACTCTGGCCTTCGCCGCCGGCTCCATCATCAACATCAAGTCCGGCCGCCATGTCGAACTGGAACAGCGTAGCACGGGCCGTCGTTTGTGGGCCGCCGACGACATGGTCTCCGATGCAAGCTGGCCGACCCTGCTTTCGGACTCGGTAGAACTCTGCACAGACCAGCCCGATCTCGCCGTCGCGATCAGCCTGACACATGACGTTTCAGCAGACGTGCGGCGATATTGCGAGGCCACGCTTCCGCATGTGGGACGGCTGCTGATCCTGAAACCCAGCACGGGCTCTGGGGCACAGTCGGTCGCATGCGGCCGGCACGCGTTCGAGCTCGCCGATGCCACGACGACTTCCGTCCGCGCCGCTCGCCCCGCCACTGGGGCTGGTCTCACGCATCTTTTCGTTGCCGCGCCGAATGCCTTCACTTTCTTTCTCGGCCAACGCCAGCCTGCCCTCGGTTCTGTCCGCCTGTACGAGTTTGATTTCGATGGCGGACGAGGCCGCTCCTATACGCCGGCGCTCACGTTGCCTGTAACGCATCGTAATGGGGGAAGCGAATGAAATGCGATCCGATAAACAGCCCGTGGCACGTTCGCTACTCATTGACCCTACGGCCTTCACCTCTTGGTAAATGACTGAGCCATGCCGGAAACGTGGGACGATTTTTTCGCCGAAAAGCACAGCATCGTAAACGAGCTTTTCATCGCGACTGCCGATGACAACTATGTCCTAGCTCGGTGGTGCTTTCATCAGCACCTGAACGTTGATTTTTATTGGCTTGCCGTCCACGCGCTCGAGAAATATCTAAAAGCAATTCTGCTTTTGAACGGAGAGAGCGCAAAGTCGTACAGCCATGACGTCGTGAAGCTTTATGCTTCAGTGAGACCTCTCGCGCCCGAATTGTTCCCTGCCGCCCTCGACAAACCGGAAGATCGCATGCCAGATGAGTACTGGCATGTGGAGAAGGTGGCCGATTTCGTCGCGCGGCTGCATCGCGACGGCCAAGCGGACAACCGATACCAATTGTTTGGCTACAGCAGGCAACCGGAAGATCTCTGGAAGTTCGATCAGATTGTTTTCGTCGTACGGCGCATGTGTCGGCCACTCGAAGCATATGAGCTCGGCGAGCCCCGCGATGGCGCCACCAACCTTTCCAACAGGGATATCCTTGGCAAATACCCGCAGCGATGGCGGCTAAATTCCCGCCTAGAAGACACGATGTCAGGCAAACGCGGGGAAGAGTTGATGCGCGCTGCTTTGACCTGGAACTTTCCGTTCGCGCCTGCGGATTATAACCAACCGCCGGTGTCCTACACGTCTTCGTCGCAAAATCCCGTTTTGGTTCGACGGCTCTACGACCCGCTCGAAGCAGGTCCAGCGCACTTCTCGCATAACGATGCGCTATGGAAGTGGGTGAAGGATAATATCCAACTCCCGAAAACGCTGATCGCGGAAATTGAGAGCGAACGCCAAAAGATCAAGACCCGATCGAGCGCGTCTGAATCGTAGCGCTTCAGGCCGCGAGACGTGGTGCTTCCTCCGTCTCGGTAGGTGTCTCGCCGGCAGCTTGGCGGAGAAAGCGCGCGAGCGCCGCTTTGCGGGAGTCGCGATCCAGCGCGTAGGCGGTTTGCTTGAACTCCTTCCCATCGAGAAGACCCTCAATGTAGCCGGCGATGGTATCCGCAGCCATGATGAGCGCAGTATCGAGTGAATGAATGTATTTGCTCGTGACTGAACCTTTGGCATGTCCGACCAAGGCTGCGATTGTGACCTCGGTAAACCCCAGATCGTTCGCGATGCTAGCGAAGCTGTGCCGGAGGACGTGCGGGGTGATGTCGGAAAGCGATGTGTCCTCGAAGATCTTCTTCCAATGATTGGGGAAGCTGCCGAATGCATTGTCGCCGCCTAGGCCCGGGAAGACGTAGGTTCCGATAGCAGTCGCCCTGCGGTGCTCCAGGTACTCGACAACAGGTAGGCCGATCGGCCGAATCGAGGCCCCCTCCTTGCTATCGATCAGCCGCAAGCAGCTCGCCTCCGTATCGGCCTCGGTCCACTGCAGCCTGATCATCTCGGTGCGGCGACATCCAGTGAGAGCGATTTGACGAATGATCTCGACAGTCATCTCATATTTCTCGTCCTCCGCCGCTTTGCTCAGAATTTCACCGAGCGTTCGATACTCAGCTTCGGTCAAGCGGCGGTTGCGAACATTGTCCTTCGGTTTCCGAATTCCATGTGCCGGATTTCGCTCGATGATGCCCGCCTCCACGGCATAGGTGAGGATGCCTCCCAGCAGACCGACGGTCCGTGTCGCCGTGCCGGCGCCGCCCCGTACGATTGCTTTGCCTCGTAGCTTTTTGGTCTTAACCGATGCGCGGGTCTTCCCCGCCATAATGTCTTTTAGAATCTTGTTGATGTCGGCCTTCACAAGGTCTTTGACTCGCCGGGTGCCGATCAGCGGGACGATGTGCCGTTGGATGCGACCCGTATCCGTGATGATCGTGGTGGATTTCTTGGGACGCCCTCCCTTGCCGAGAATGAGGCCGGCCTCGAGGTCGCGGAGATAGAGATCGCACAACTCCTTGACCGTGATCGCCTGATGATCGAGCTGGCGTTCCTCTGCGGGATTGTCACCCCGCGCAACGCGGCCCAGCTGCGCCTTCGCCTCCTGCCGGGCTCCATCAGGCGTCCACACCCCATGCAGACCGATGGCGTAGCGTCGCGAACGACCAGCGGATCGGTATTGAATGACATAGCTGCGCTTGCCGGATGCAAACACGCGCAGACCAAAGCCAGGCAACTCGTCATCCCAAATGACGTAATCTTTGCTTCGTATCTCGGCCGCGTCGACGACCCTCTTTGTGAGCTTAGCCACGAGCCATCTCCGATTTAGGCCCACTCCTCGCGTAAGCACCACGTAAGCAGCCGGAGCGAAATTGGGGCGTACGCCAAGATAAGTCTGGCAACCCGACAAATGCAAATTCTTCAGTTGATTCAGCAGCATAGCGTAGCATGGCGTGTCCTATCGCTTTCAAGCGTAGGACAGCCTAAATTGCTCCGAAGGCAAAGGTCACACGTTCGAATCGTGTCGGGTGCGCCAGTCCGCCGGTCGATGAATATCCGGTCGTGGCCAGCCAGAAGCAGCCGTTGAACGGACGACGCCATTCACCGTGCCAGGGGCGTCGTGCGCGCCTGTGCCGGACGCGGCACGCCTGCGCGATGTGCTTCTCGATTGGACCCCGCATCCGCCGTTGCGGCAGGCAATCCTCAGCGAGAAGCCGGCGCGGCTGAACGATCCTCCACCAGCTTGAGCGGCTGACGCGCGCTCTTCGCCATCTCGTCTTCCATGGCCTTGTCCCGCGGCTTCGGCACGTAATACTTGCCGAGCCGGATCATCGGTCGCGGCTTGTATACGATCGACAGCAACCGGTCGCGCAAGGCTCGCGATGAAGTCGGCTTGACCAGAAACTCGTGCACGCCGGCGCGCATCGCCTCGATCACGTAGCGTTGCTCGGAGCGGTTGCTCAGCATGATGATCGGCAGATTGGGCCGTGGAAACAGCCCCGGTGAGCGGACGATTCGCGCCACCTCCAGGCCGTTGAGCACCGGCATATCCCAGTCCAGCACCATGATATCCGGATCGCGGGTGCGGATAACTTCGAGAGCGGCCAGCCCGTCGGCGGCCTCGATCACCGAGCGCACGCCAAGATTGGTCAGCATCAAGCGCGTCACGCGGCGCATATAGGCGTTATCGTCAACGACCAGAATGTTGAGGCTCTGGATCAGCAATTCTATCGATGCAGACATGGATGCGCGTGGCTCCGGCAGGGCGAACGCGCGAAACCTACGCCGCCGGTTCTGACCTTTTGCTGAGAACGATCGCTCAAATTTGCCTAAATTATCCGAGTGCAGGCGCCGCCGAAGGCGGCGGACCGAAGGCCTTTCTGATAAGATACACCTGCAAAGCGCAGGATGCCCGCCATGAAGCTCCCTGGACCCGATCATCCGATCGCCATCACACGGAACGGCAAGCGCGTGCGCGTGATTTTCAAAGGCGCGGTCGTCGCCGACACCTCGCAGGCGCTATCGCTGAAGGAAGCGAACTATCAGGTGGCGTTCTACATTCCGCGCGCCGACGCCAACATGGCGCTGCTGACCCGCACCGCGCATACGACGCATTGCCCGTACAAGGGCGACGCCAGTTATTTCACCATCGAGACCGGCGGCCAACGCGCCGAAAATGCAGTGTGGAGCTACGAACAGCCCTTTCCGGCCATGGCCGCGATCAAGGAGTACCTGGCGTTCTATCCGAACCGGGTCGACAGCATCGAGGAGAGCTGAGCGCGGCGAGCGCTCAATGCATTTTTGGCGCCTTGAGAAACTTCATCCGGTCGGATGAATTCACCCGCACATCGAAGGTCACACCCTCACGATAAAGGGTCATTGGCACCTCGACGCCGGCCTGCCCCAGCGCCCAGACCCGCCGATAGAAATTGCCGAGCGTCGATACCGGTTCGCCTTTCACCGACAGCACGACGTCGCCGGTCTTGAGTTCTGCGCGCGCCGCCGGTCCCTTCGGCGCAACGCCGACGATCACGATCTTGTCCTCGATCTCGGTCGAATAAAGCCCGAGCCATGGCCGCACCGGTTTGTCGACGCGGCCGAACCTGCGCAAATCGTCGAGCACCGGCGCAAGCAGATCGATCGGCACGGCCATGTTGAGGTGCTCGTTGTTACCGTCGCGCTCGCGTTCGAGCTGCAGCGAGCCGATGCCGATCAGCTTGCCGTCCGCGCCGATCAGCGCCGTGCCGCCCCAGTTCGGATGCGCCGGCGTCGTGAACAGCGCCTGGTCGAGCACGTACTCCCAATAGCCGGCGAACTCCTGCCTTGCGGCGAGGCGGCCGGCGAGCGACCGGGTGCGGCCGCCGGCGCCGCCGACCACCACGCGTTCGCCAACCTCGACGGCAGACGACGAGCCGATCGGCAGCATCGGCAGATCGACCGGACCGAGCGCCTGCACCAGGCCGAAGCCGGTCTCGTTGTCGAAGCCGAGGGCATGACCCTGCACCACGCGGCCGTCACCGAGATGCAGCCACACCGTCTCCGCCTCGGTGATCAGATATCCGATGGTAAGCACGAGTTTGTCATCGATCAGCACACCGTTGCCGGCGCGCTCGGTGCCGAGCGTCTCCGCGGTGAAGGCGTCGGGCGGGATGATCGAATGGAGGCCGACCACCGACGAGAGCGCGCGCTCGAGATTGTAGGAGTAGTCTTCCGGGCGCGGCTGTGCAGATGTCGGAACTTTCCATTCGGTCAACGCGGCCATAGGCGACGGTCCCTCAAGAACTGGTGGCGACGAGCAACATCATACAATTTGCCATGTGGGCACGAAATGGCAATTTGCACGCCCGGCGCGCATGGTTTTTACGCGCGGTATTGTCGCCTGAGGCCAACAACCTAGCTATCGTTTCGCGATCGCACGTACGCTATAACGGACCCCGCCATGATCCCGATTTCAGTCCTCGATCTGTCGCCCGTCTCTGCCGGCTCGACTGCCACGCAGGCGCTGCGCAATACGCTGGATCTGGCGCAATTGGCCGACCGGCTCGGCTATGTCCGCTATTGGGTCGCCGAACACCATAACATGCCGGCGATCGCCAGTTCGGCCCCCGATATCATGATCGGACAGATCTGCGCGGCGACGACGCGAATCCGCGCCGGCTCCGGCGGCGTGATGCTGCCTAATCACGCGCCTTTGATGGTAGCCGAACGCTTCAAGGTGCTGGAGGCCCTGTTTCCCGGCCGCATCGATCTCGGCCTCGGCCGCGCGCCCGGCACCGACCAGGCGACGTCTTACGCGCTGCGCCGCCGCCAGGGCATCAGCGAGGAGGATGATTTCCTCGACCGCTTCAACGAACTGATGCTGCTGGAATCGCGCGGCTATCCGGCCGGGCATCCGTTCCACAACGTGCAGGCAATGCCGTCCGACGTGCCGTTGCCGCCGATCTTTCTGCTCGGGTCATCCGACTACAGCGCGCAGCTGTCGGGACAGATCGGCGCCGCCTTTTCCTTCGCTCACCATTTTGCCACCTTCGATGCGGCAGCGGCGATGTCCATCTATCGCGACAATTTCAAACCGTCGCCGTCGCACGCCAAGCCATATGCGATCCTCGCCACGCATGTGGTGTGCGCCGACACCGATGCCGAGGCCGAACGGCTGGCGGCCACCGTCGACCTGAATATCGTGCGCCGCGCCAAAGGCGAGATGCTGCCTTTGGCGTCGCCCGAGGACGCCCTGGCGTTTGATTACACCCCCGTCGACCGCGCCCGTATTGCGCAGAACCGCACCAAACTGTCGGTCGGTTCGCCGGCCACGGTGAAGGCGAAACTGGCGCCGCTGCTGGCGGCGACCAAAGCTGACGAGCTGATGGTGACGACCATGATTTTCGATCACGCCGACCGCAAGCATTCCTATGAGTTGCTGGCAAATATCTTTGCTTGATGCTTGTGCCGGGCGCTGCGCGCATGAGCGGCACGAATGTCGCGGCGTCGAACCGGGACCCTTTCAATCGCTGACGTCGTAACGGTTCCATTTCCGCGGCGCCCGGAACATGACGCCGCTGTCTGGCCGATCTGTGCGCCGCCGTGTTAAAAGCGCGCCAAGCATGCATGACATAAACCGGAGGTTCCCTTGGGCAAGCAGTTCTCTCTGACCACCGCCGATCAGCACACGCTCGGCGCCTACCGCGCCGAACCATCAGGCCAGCCGAAGGGCGGCTTGGTCGTGGTGCAGGAGATTTTCGGCGTCAACCAGCACATCCGCGCGGTATGCGACCGGCTCGCGGCGCAGGGTTATGTGGCGGTGGCGCCGGCGGTGTTCGACCGTTTCGTGCGCGATTTCGAGAGCGGCTATACGCCGGATGAAGTCGCCCACGCGCGCAGCTATCTCGGCAACTTGAATTGGGATCACATGACCGCCGACATGGCGGCGGCGCAAGCCGATCTGAAGGGCGTCGGTCCGCTCGGCGTCATCGGCTTCTGCATGGGCGGCACTGCCGCGTTCCTCGCCGCCTGCCGGCTGCCGGGCCTGTCGGCATCGGTGGCCTTCTATGGCGGCATGATCGGCAAATTCGCCGACGAGAAGCCGAAATGCCCGGTGCAGATGCACTTCGGCGAGAAGGACGAAGGCATTCCGATGAGTGTGGTCGACGAAATCCGGCAGAAGCAGCCGCAGGCCGAGATCCACGTCTATCCGGGTGCTCCGCACGGCTTCGCCTGCGACGAGCGCGCCAGCTACCGCAAGGAGGCCAGCGATCTGGCCTGGAGCCGGACCTACGAGTTTCTGGCAAAGAACATGAAGTAGAGCGGCCCGCTCGACTTCAAATTCCTAGAACCAGCGCTCTTTGACGACGATGGTGTCGCCCGGCAGCAATTGATAGCCGAGCGGCACTTCGCCCTTCATCTGTTGGCCCGGGATGGTGCGGGTCAGTTCGACCGAGCGTTTGCTGGCGCGCGGGGCAAAGCCGCCGGCGATGGCAATGGCGGTCTCCGCCGTCATGTTGGCGACGTAGGGATACTGCCCCGGGTTGGTGACCTCACCGAGGATGAAGAAGGGCCGGTAGGCCTCGACTTCGACGGTGACCGACGGCTCGCGCACAAAGCCTTGTTTGAGTTTGGCCGTGATGGTCCGCGACAATTGCTGGGTCGAGGTGCCGCGCGCCGGCACCGCGCCGATCAGCGGCATGTTCACATTGCCGCTGGCATCGACGGTGTAGCTGTTGCTGATGCCGTCTTGCCCGAACACGACGATGCGCAACTTGTCGCCGCTGTCGAGCGTGTAGGCGGGATTGTAGGAGGCCGGCGCCGCCGCATAGGCGGCATAGGGCGCCGCGGCGTAGGGGCCACCGGCGCGCGGCGCGGCATATTGCGGCTGGGCGTATGGTTGCTGGGCGTAAGCCTGCGGCGCGCGCTGGCGAGAGAACAGGCCGCGGCTGCCGGGCTGCGCCGGCGCGGAGGCCACGTAAGCCGGCTGAGCCTGCGCATACGTCTGCTGGGCGTAAGACGGCGATGCCGAATACAGCGCGCTGGCGCTCGCCTGACCGTAAGCCGGCGGCTGCTGCGCGTATTGCGGATAGGTCTGCTGGGGAGCTTGCTGCTGCGCCACCACCGGCACCGGCTGACCGGTCTGCGGGTCCATGACGTAGTAGGTCTGCTGCTGGCGCGCGCAGGCGCTGACCGCCAATGCAGCCAGCAAAACCAATAGAAATCGAACTTCCCGCATCCGCGAATCCACACTGACGGAATGTGAACCCGATTAGCGCTTTATATGGTTAACAAAGTCTCACCGCCGGGCTGGCGTGCCGTCAGACGCAACAAGGGGGCATGCGCGCCCCTTGCCACACGTTCATTGCCGCTCAGGCCGTCGCGGCGGCCGCCCGGACGTCGGTGCCGATCGGGCACGAGACCCCAGTGCCGCCAAGCCCGCAATAACCGTTGGGGTTCTTGGCCAGATACTGCTGGTGGTAGTCCTCGGCGAAGTAGAACTCCGGCGCATCGACGATCTCAGTGGTGATGGCGCCGTAACGCTTGGCCTTCAGCTCCTTCTCGTACATCGCCCTGGACGCCTCGGCGGCCTGCCGCTGGGCCGGCGAGAAGGTGTAGATGCCGGAGCGATACTGGGTGCCGACGTCATTGCCCTGGCGCATGCCCTGGGTCGGGTTGTGGCTCTCCCAGAAGGTCTTCAGCAGCGCCTCGTAGGAAATTTTCGCCGGATCGTAGACCACCAGCACCACCTCGTTGTGGCCGGTGCGGCCCGAACAGACTTCCTCGTAGGTTGGATTGGGAGTCTGCCCGCCGGCATAACCAACCGCCGTGACGTGGATGCCGTTGCCCAGTTCCCAGAACTTGCGCTCGGCACCCCAGAAGCAGCCGAGGCCAAACAGCGCCTTCTCATGGCCCGCAGGATAAGGGCCCTTCAGCGCGCGGTGATTGACGAAATGCTCCTGCGCGGTGCGGAGCGGCGTGTCGCGGCCGGGCAGCGCTTCGCCGCGCCCGGGCAGATCAAGAGACTTTTTGAAGCCGAACAATGTGTCGTCCTCCTATCGATGCCCTGAACCAGACTGTTGCGCCCAATATAAGCATGGCAGCGCCAGTGCGGAATGAGCCGGCGATCACGATTGGGCCAGACTAGCGGGCGTAGCCAATCAGCGGCTTCTTGCGGCGGCCCAGCAGCATGAACAATACGCCGAACCCGGCCAGCAGGCTCCAGCTCGGCGCCGCCAGGACTGCGACCGCCGCCGGGTCCCAGAACAGGCCGCCGGCATAGGGTTCGATCAGCGGCCGCAGGTTGGCGAGACTCGCAGCATTGATCGTCTCCCAGAGGTCCCGCAGACTGGTGATGTGGAGACGATTGGCGGCAATCGACTTGGTGCCATCGTAGATGACCAGCATAAAGGCCGCAGCCAGCAGAATAAGCCCGATAAAGCGAAACAGAAAACGGATCATGGCCTGCCGGTCTTCCAGATGGTCGAGAAATCGCCGCCGGCACCGATTAACCCGGGCCGGGCCGGGGTTCAACTGGGCCAAAAACCACCGTTGCGTGCCACGCAGGGGCGCTTTGCCTTGAGCTTATCGGGTTCCTTCCGGTAAAGGACATGCGTTACAGACGCGCATGACCGGTTTCGCCGGTTCCCCCGGATCAGGGGCATGCGGTAATGTCACGCCAGCCGGGCATAACCGGTCGTGTTAGGGAGTTGAAATGACCGTCAAGCGCCCCGGCCCCACCCGGCCGACCTTTACCGATCAGGAAGCCCTGCTGTTTCACAGTTCCGGACGCCCGGGCAAGCTGGAAGTGGTTGCGACCAAGCCGATGGCGACGCAGCGCGACCTGTCGCTGGCCTATTCGCCGGGCGTCGCTGTGCCGGTGCTGGCGATCGCCGAAGACCCGAGCCTCGCCTACGACTACACCACCAAGGGCAATTTTGTCGCCGTCATCACCAACGGCACCGCCATTCTCGGCCTCGGCAATCGCGGCGCGCTGGCGGCCAAGCCTGTGATGGAAGGCAAGGCGGTGCTGTTCAAGCGCTTCGCCGACATCGACTCGATCGATCTTGAGGTTTCGACCGAAGACCCCGACGAGTTCATCAACTGCGTCAAGTTTCTCGGCGCCGGCTGGGGCGGCATCAACCTTGAAGACATCAAGGCGCCGGAATGCTTCATTATCGAGCAGAAGCTGCGCGAACTGCTCGACATCCCGGTCTTCCATGACGACCAGCACGGCACCGCGATCATTTCCGCCGCCGGCCTGATCAATGCGCTCGATCTGACCGGCCGCGACATCGCCACCACCAAGCTGGTGTGCAACGGCGCGGGCTCCGCCGGCATCGCCTGCCTGGAGCTGCTGAAGGCGATCGGCTTCAAGCCGGAAAACCTGATCCTGTGCGACACCAAAGGCGTGATCTACCAGGGCCGCACCGAAGGCATGAACCAGTGGAAGTCGGGCTATGCGGTGAAGACCTCTGCCCGCACGCTGGCCGAAGCCTTCGAAGGCGCCGACGTGGCCTTCGGCCTGTCGGTCAAGGGCGCATTCAGCCGCGACATGATCAAGTCCATGGCCGACAAGCCCATCATCTTCGCGATGGCCAATCCGGACGCGGAGATCACGCCGGAAGAAGTCGCCGAAATTCGCGACGACGCCATCATGGCCACCGGCCGCTCGGACTACCCCAACCAGATCAACAACGTTCTCGGCTTCCCTTACATCTTCCGCGGTGCGCTCGACGTGCGCGCCTCCGCCATCAACATGGAAATGAAGATCGCGGCCGCCAAGGCGCTGGCCGCGCTGGCGCGCGAAGACGTGCCCGATGAGGTCGCGGCCGCCTATGGCGCGCGGCCGAAATACGGTCCCGACTACATCATTCCGGTGCCGTTCGACCCGCGGCTGATTTCCTACGTGCCGCCGGCGGTGGCCAAGGCGGCAATGGACACCGGCGTCGCGCGCAAGCCGATCCCGGACATGGAGGCCTACCGCCACCAGTTGAGCGCGCGGCGCGATCCGATCGCCGGCACGCTGGTGCAGGTCTACGCTAAGCTGCGCCGTTCGCCGAAGCGGGTGGTGTTCGCCGAAGGCGAAGAAGAACAGGTGATCCGCGCCGCCGCCAGTTTCGTGGCGCAGGGTCTGGGCACCGCGCTGCTGGTCGGCCGTGAGGACCGCGTGCAGGAAGCGGCCAAAGAGGCCGGCATCGATCTCGGCCAGGGTATCCAGATCATCAACGCGGCGCTGTCGAAGCGCAACACGGTCTATCTCAATCATCTCTACGAACGGCTGCAGCGGCGCGGCTATCTGCTGCGCGACTGCCAGCGGCTTGTGAACACCGACCGCAATTATTTCGCCTCCTGCATGGTCGCGCTTGGCGATGCCGATGCGATGGTGACCGGCGTGACCCGCAACTTCTCGGTGGCGCTGGAAGACGTCCGCAATGTCATCGATCCGAAGCCCGGCCATCGCGTCATCGGCGTGTCGCTGGTGGTAGCACGCGGGCGCACCGTGGTGGTCGCCGACACCGCAGTGACGGAAATGCCGACGGCACAGGAACTCGCGGAAATTGCCATCGAAGCGGCCGGCGTCGCGCGACGTCTGGGCTATGAGCCGCGTCTGGCGATGCTGGCTTTCTCGACGTTCGGCCATCCGCAGGGCGAGCGTTCCGCCAAGGTGATCGAAGCGGTGAAAATTCTCGACCGCCAGCGCGTCGATTTCGAATACGAAGGCGACATGGCCGCCGACGTCGCGCTCAATCCCGAACTCGCAGCGCCTTACCCGTTCAACCGGCTGTCCGGCCCCGCCAACGTCCTGGTAATGCCGGCATTTCACTCGGCGTCGATCTCGACCAAGATGCTGCAGGAGCTCGGCGGCGCCACGGTCATCGGTCCGCTGCTGGTCGGTCTCGACCGGCCGGTGCAGATCGTCCAGCTCGGCGCCAAGGACAATCAGATCGTCAACATGGCGGCGCTTGCTGCTTACAACGTGAGCGGCTAGGGAGCGAACAAGATAGCGGGGAGAGAACAGCGAGGGGCGAATTGAAGGCCTCGCTCGCTATTCGCCACCCGCAATTCGCTAACTTGCTACTCGCCTCTCCAAAGGAACCATTATGGCCAAGACCCTTTCCGGCGTTATCGCCGCTGTCGCGACCCCGATCGACGAGAACGGCGCACCCGATCTCAAGCGCGCTATCAAACTCGCACGCCATTTGCTCGATACCGGCTGCGATGGCCTCAACGTGCTCGGCACCACCGGCGAGGCAACCTCGTTTTCGCTCGACGAGCGCAAGGCCGTGATGGACGCCTACAAGGCCAATGGCATGCCGCTGGAAAAGCTGATGGTCGGCACCGGTGCCGCCGCGGTGAGCGATGCCGTCGCGCTGACCCGCCATGCGGCGGAGCTCGGCTTCGGGGGCGCGCTGGTGCTGCCGCCGTTTTATTACAAAGGTGTCCCGGATGACGGGCTGGTCGCCTATATCGACGTGATTGTGAAGGCGACCGCGGCCAAGCCGATCCCGCTCTACCTCTATCATTATCCGGTGATGTCCGGCCTGACCTGGCATGTTCCGCTGATCCAGCGGCTGCTGGAAACCTACAAGTCCCGTATCGTGGGTCTGAAGGATTCCTCCGGCGACATGGCCTATGCGCGCTCGGCGGCGGCGATCTCGAAGGAGTTTGCCGTGTTCCCGTCGACCGAAGGGGCGCTGATCGAAGCCCGTGGCGGCGCTTTCGCCGGCTGCATTTCGGCCACGGCCAATCTCAATGCCGACCTGTGCGCACGCGCCTGGCGCGAGGGCGATGCCGCCGCCCAGGACGAGGCGGTGGCGATCCGCAAGCTGTTCGAGGGCAAGCCGCTGGTCAGCGGCGTCAAGGCCCTGCTCAGCCATATCCATGCCGATCCGGCCCTGGCCCGCATGAAACCGCCGCTGGCGCCGTTCTCCGACGCCGATAAAGCCTTTGTTTTCGCCGGCCACGACGCGGTTCGGGCCAAAAAGGTCGCCTAAAGGCCACCCTGCCCGGGCGTTGACGCCCGGGCAGGGTCTTACTATAAGCCTCGGCATTGGCGGCGGGACCTTCCCGCCGCCTCAATTTCTTACACAGATCGGCCGCTGGGGCGGGTTTCGCCGTCCATAAGCGCCAGTCGCATGCGAGAGTCAGATGGCCAATACCAGTTCCGCCCGTAAAGCCACGCGCAAGATCGCGCGCAAGACCGAGATCAACAAGGCGCGCCGCTCGCTGCTGCGCGGTTCGGTCCGCAAGGTCGAAGAAGCGATCGCCGGCGGCGACCGCAACGCGGCGCTCGAAGCCTTCAAGGCAGCCGAGCCGGTGATCATGCGCGCAGCGCAGCGCAACGTGGTTCACAAGAACACGGCGAGCCGCAAGGTGTCGCGCCTCGCGCACCGCATCGCCAAGCTCGACAAGTAATTTCGCTGACTATTTTTGATGCGGGCCAGCGACTGAGCTGGCCTGAAATCTTTCGCCGCCACGGCCACCATATTGGTTCGTTCAGCGCGGCAAAAAATCCGATCAAGAAGAAAACAATCACGCAGCACCTGCTTCTGCGTGATTTCGTCTGCGCGTGCGCCGATTGCAGGTGACAGCGCCTCGCACTGCACGGTGGCTTCGCACCGCTGCGCGCCGCTCCAGAAGCCGATGGCTAGGCGGTGCATTCGCCAACGAAGACAGCGGCGAACCTGGCCGATAGCGGATGACTTCCGCTGCTTTTGTGGCGCATCACGCCGACACTGCATCGCATAGCCATCGGCATCATTCAAAGGGATGAGCATGCACTCGGCGAAAGCGCCGTATGCATGCATTGTTGCAAGACTGTCATCGCCCGGTCAAAAATTTTTGCCGTGCGGTATTTTCGCTGGACTTTCATCAACGCTGGCGCGGTTGCGTCCTGATAGCAGTGACTTCTGCGCGTGGGGTTACCCGTTAAAAACGAGCACGAATTTTTTCGTCACAGTAATGACTTATCGGTCATGGCTGGCCTGGGACCCGAGAATCGCTGGGACACAGGCACTTCCTGAGCCTGACGCAGAAATTTTCTTTTTCCGTGTTCGAACGCGGGTGCGGAGCGGACGCTCGCGAGATTTTTAACGACTCATCAACGTGTTGGTGAGCCGCGACGGAATTGATGCAGTGCCGGCCAGCGCCGCCTGCGGCAGACGCGCTGCTCTGCTGGGGCGGAATATGATTGCCGAGCACGGCAGCATGTGTTTTTTTAAATCCGCGTTCGGCATTCACCGCGCGCCACCAGGAACAAACCTTGGCTGCAGCTCACAGCGGTGAGAAAGGATTTTCTTTGCCTTTTCATTCCGCCGACAACGCAATGAACTCTGCAGTCATGAATTGAGTTGTCGCGCAGTGGACGGCGTTGGGACTTGAACGACGCTGGAACTACTGCACGACGAGAACGACTGCTCGCTTCGGCGAGACAACGAGGGGGATGACACGATGAGCTTGGGACGGAAATCGATTATCAGCTCTGGCACTGCCATCTGGAATTCACGCGCGGATCGCCGCGCCGATTTCACGTGCCGTGTTTCGTCGACCCCGGTTTCAAGTCGTTTTTCGACCGCCCCCTTTCTCAGCACAGGAGTTCCGGCCGCCACGGCATCAGCCGCGAATTAGGCGCGCCAGCTCCATCGTCGATCTCGTGCCGCACGCCGAACTGGTTCAGCGCCCCCCGAACAATGACCGTGAGCCTGCCACGTCCAGCACCCAGTGCTTTGGCGGCCAGTTGCCGCCAAGCCGACACCCTGCCCGCTCACCCTTCAAGCCAGATAGAGAATAAAAAAATGTCGAACGTGAATCAGGACGGGTGGTCGAAGGTCAAGGAAAGGCTCCGGGTTGAGGTCGGCGACGATGTCTATTCGAGCTGGTTCGCGCGCATGGACCTCGAGGCAATCGAAGACGGCACGGTGCGGCTGTCGGTTCCGACCCGGTTCCTGAAGAGCTGGATTCAATCGCATTACGCCGAACGCGTGCTGGCCTGCTGGCAGGCCCAGGAAGCCAATGTCGGACGCATCGAATTGATCGTGCGCTCGGCGGTGCTCAAGACCACCGTTCAGCCCAAGCCGAAGGCCGAGTTGATGGCCGGGGCCGGCGATATCGGCAATCGTTTCAACGGCAATGGTCACGGCCGGCCGATGGCGGTCAGCGATCCGGGCGTGCACGAGGCGCTCGGCGGCTCGCCGCTCGACGCCCGGCTGACGTTCGAGAGTTTTGTCGTCGGCCGCTCCAACACGCTGGCCCAGGCAGCCGCCCGGCAGGTCGCCAACGGTCTGCGCGGCGACCCGGTGATGTTCAATCCGCTCTACATCCATGCCGGCGTCGGCCTCGGCAAGACGCATCTTCTGCAGGCGATCACCTGGGCGGGCAATGCCGCCGGCGAACGCAAGGTGCTCTATCTCACCGCCGAAAAGTTCATGTACGGCTTCGTCTCGGCGCTGCGCACACAAACCGCGCTGGCCTTCAAGGAAGCGCTCCGCGGCATCGGCGTGCTGGTGATCGACGACCTCCAGTTTCTGCAAGGCAAATCCACGCAGGCCGAGTTCTGCCACACGCTCAACGCCCTGATCGATGCCGGCCGCCAGGTTGTGATCGCCTCCGACCGGCCGCCGAACGAACTCGAAAGCCTCGACGACCGCGTTCGCTCGCGGCTGGCCGGCGGGCTGGTGGTCGAAATGAGCGGCCTCGGCGAGGAACTGCGCCTCGAAATCCTGAAAGTCAGGGTGCAGGCCGCGCGTTCGCATCATCCCAGCTTCGACGTGCCGCTGCCCGTGCTCAGCTATATCGCCAAGACGGTCACCCATAACGGCCGCGACCTCGAAGGCGCGTTGAACCGTCTGCTGGCCCACAGCAAGCTGACGGGACACGCCGTGACGCTGGAAATGGCCGAGCGCGAAGTGCGCGACCTGATCCGGCCGCAGGAACCCAAGCGGGTCAAGATCGAGGACATCCAGCGCGTGGTGGCACGGCAGTACAACGTCAGCCGCTCCGACCTGCTGTCGTCGCGCCGCACCGCCAATGTGGTCCGCCCCCGCCAGGTGGCGATGTATCTGGCCAAGACGCTGACGCTGCGCTCGCTGCCCGAGATCGGCCGGCGTTTCGGTGGCCGCGACCACACCACGGTGCTGCACGCGGTCCGCAAGATCGAGGGTTTGGTCGGCAACGACATGGCGCTGGCCGAAGAGATCGAAATCCTTAAGCGCCAGTTGCAGGAATAGGCCTCTCTGGCGCGCGAGGCGACCGGGGACGCGTTGCCCACGTCGCCCCCAAGATGCGCCGCCGGCCCTGTGGACGACTGGGGATATGCTCCCCGGCCTAAAACGCGCCCTTGCGCATTTGTCCTACTCTTGTCACCTTTGCTCCCCGGCTTCGCATTCCGCGAGCCGGTGTGCCGTCGCGTCCGGTTTCGGGGGCGTTTTCTAGGGCGCCGGAGCGGATTTCCCATGAAAGTTACGGTTGAGCGCGCAGAGCTGCTGAAGTCGCTGGGTCACGTGCATCGGGTGGTGGAGCGGCGCAATACCATTCCGATCCTCGCCAACGTGCTGATGAAGGCCGACAACGGCAAGCTCAGCCTGAAGGCCACCGATCTCGATCTCGAGGTCACCGACAGCATCGCTGCCGAGGTGTCGCCAGGTGGCGCCACCACCGTGCCGGCGCACATGTTCTACGAGATCGTGCGCAAGCTGCCCGATGGCGCGCAGATCGTGATCGAAGGCTCCGGCGACCGCGCCGTGCTGTCGATCCGTGCCGGCCGCTCGCGCTTCACGTTGCAGACCTTGCCGGAGAGCGACTTCCCCGATCTGGCCGCTGGCGAGATGACGCATTCGTTCAAGCTGGCGAACGCCGATCTGAAGCGGCTGATCGACAAGACCCAGTTCGCGATCTCGACCGAAGAGACCCGCTATTACCTCAACGGCATCTACCTGCACGTCGCCGGCACCGGCAAGGACGCCACCTTGCGGGCGGTCGCGACCGACGGCCACCGGCTGGCACAGGTTGAACTGCCTTTGCCGGAGGGCGCTGCCGGCATGCCGGGCATCATCGTGCCGCGCAAGACGGTGGCCGAAGTGCAACGGCTGATCGAAGCCGGCGACGGCGAAGCCTCGATCGAGCTGTCGGCCGGCAAGATCCGCATCGCTATCGGCAATGTGCTGCTGACGTCCAAGCTGATCGACGGCACCTTCCCGGACTACGGCCGCGTCATCCCGGCTGGCAACGACAAGAGCCTCACCGTCGACAAGAAGGATTTCGAGGCCGCCGTCGATCGCGTCTCCACCGTGTCCAGCGAACGCGGTCGCGCCGTCAAGCTGTCGATCACCGGCGGCCGGCTGGTGCTGTCGGTGACCAACCCTGACTCCGGCAGCGCCACCGAAGAGATCGAGGTCGAGTACGACAACGAGCCCCTCGATATCGGCTTCAACTCGCGCTATCTGCTCGATATCGCGGCGCAGATCGAGGGCGAAGTCGCCGTGCTCAAGCTGGCCGATCCCGGCTCGCCGACGCTGATCCAGGACAAGGACGCCAAAGGCGCGCTGTATGTTCTGATGCCGATGCGGGTGTAGCCGACCCCGCGGCGCCGTCGCTAGAGGATCGGCGCCGCCAATCCCTTTTGGGCGCAGGCGGCGCGCAGCGTGTTCAGCAGCAGACAGGCGATGGTCATCGGGCCGACCCCGCCCGGCACCGGCGTAATCGCACCGGCGACCGCGGCAGCCTCGGCAAAGGCCACATCACCGACGATGCGGGATTTTCCGGCCTCGCCGGCCACGCGGTTGATGCCGACATCGATCACGGTGGCGCCCGGCTTGATCCAGTCGCCGCGGATCATTTCCGGCCGCCCGATTGCCGCGATCAGCACGTCGGCGCGGCGGCACACCGCCGGCAGATCGCGCGTCTTGGAATGCGCCACGGTCACGGTCGCGTTTTCGCTCAGCAGCAATTGCGCCACAGGCTTGCCCACAATGTTGGAGCGGCCGATCACCACCGCCTCGAGGCCGGCCAGCGACGCATGCACGGTCTTGGCCAGCAGAATGCAGCCGAGCGGCGTGCACGGCACCAGCCCGTTCAGCCCGCTGGCGTGGCGGCCGACATTCAGCGGGTGAAATCCGTCCACATCCTTGGCGGGGTCGATTGCCGCGATCACCTTCTGCGCGTCGATCTGCGGCGGCAGCGGCAGTTGCACGAGAATGCCGTTGACCGATGGATCGGCGTTGAGCGCGGCGATCAGTTCAAGCAGTTCAGCTTCACCGGTGCTGGCGGGCAGCTTGCGGTCGATGGCCCGCATGCCGGCGTCCGCGACCGCCCGCGTCTTGTTGCGGACATAGACTTCGCTGGCCGCATTGTCGCCGACCAGCACCACGGCGATGCCGGGAACCAGACCATGCGCCGCGTTCAACCGCGCCACCTCGCCCGCGATATTCGCCCGCAGGTCGGCCGCGATCGCCTTGCCGTCGATGATATGTGCGGTCATGGCTCTACCCTGTCGGTCCCCGCGAATGCCGCTGACGGCACGTCCACGGCGCGCGTCAGAAGACGTTCGGGTAGATATACCGGACGATGACGTTCTGGATCAGCAGGATCAGCAGGATCAAGATCACCGGCGACAGGTCGATGCCGCCCAGATTGGGCATCATGTTCCGGATCGGGCGCAGCGCCGGCTCGGTGATGCGGTAAAGGAACTCGCCGATGGTCGAGACCACCTGGTTCCGGGTGTTCACCACGTTGAAGGCGACCAGCCAGGACAGCACGGCCGAGGCGATCAAAAGCCAGATGTAAAGCTGCAGAACCAGCAGGATAATGTCGAGAATGGCGCGCATGCGATCTGGTCCGTTCCGGTGGTTGCCGGAACCTAGCCGGTCACATGCCCTTGAACAAGCGAAGGATTACCGCATCCTTGACAGGCCATGGGCCTGGCCCTAAATGGCGCCACTCGCTGGAAATCGTGCGGCGCCCCGGTTTGGGCACTGCCGACGTCGGTCGGGGCCATAGCTCAGCTGGGAGTCGATCCCGCCTGGCTCCACCAACCGTCCCTCCACCGCATAGACCCATCGATTGAGCGACTTTAGGCCTGCTGCGCGGCCCGGCGCTGGCTTTGCCGCGAATCGACCAGCCGCAGCAGAATGCGCCGCGGCAACACGCGGACCAGCAGCGTCATGAGTTTGTTGGCGACCCCCGGCACCACGATCCGCTGGCCCCGCATCAGGCCGCGGTAGCCCAGCTCAGCCACGTAATCGGCGCTCTGGGTGAAAATACCGGGCCCCAGGCCGCCACGAACGCCGGCGCGCTCGGCAAATTCGGTCGGCACCGGCCCGGGGCACAAGACGGTAACGCGAATGCCGCGGGATTTGAGTTCGCTATGCAGGGCCTCGGTAAACGACAGCACATACGCCTTGGTCGCGTAATAAACCGCCGATCCCGGACCCGGCATGAAGCCGGCGATCGAGCCGACATTGAGCAGACCGCCTTTGTGCCGCGCCAGACTATCGACAAAGGCCAGCGACAGTTCGGTGAGGGCCCGCATGTTGAGGTCGATCATCGCCAGTTGCTCGGCACGGTCGCGCACAGCCGCGAGGCCGACTAGGCCGAAGCCCGCATTGTTGACCAGGAATTGCGGCTCGGCCCCGGCCGCCGCCAGCGCCTCACCGATCCGGCCGACGGCACCTGGCATGGCGATGTCGGCGGTGATCACCAGTGGTCGCGCCGCACCTGTCGCCGCGATCTCGTCGGCGAGCCGGTGCAGCCGGTCCTCGCGCCGCGCCACCAAAGCCAAGGCGTGGCCGTTGCGGGCAAACACCCGCGCCAGCTCGCCGCCGATCCCGGACGAGGCGCCGGTGATAACCGTGACGGGGCGCCGTTCGCTCATTGTATGCCGGTGTCCTTCTCGGCCAGACGTGCGGTAGCGACGCGGTCGCGCAGCGCAATACGCTCCTCACGCGTCACGTGCAGCAGATCGGCGGCGCGCCAGATCAGGTTATCCTCGAACTCGGTCACCGCGCCGTCGGCATAGACCACCTGCCACATCATCTCAATCATGCGCGCCCGCGCCTCATGATCGAACGACCGGTTGAGCCGGACCGTGAACTGATAGAGGTCGATCGAGCGTTGCTCGGCCGCCGTGGCGGCGACGACCAGTTCGTCGACTTCGGCGTCGTCGAGATCGAACCGCTCCCTGAGCACGGCATGAAGCTTCACGTTCTCGGATTCGGCGAGCACGCCATCGACCGTGGCGGTGTGAATCAGAAGCGCCGCGGCGGCGACACGGTAATCCGCCTCGCCGAAACGGCCGGGTTGCGTCTCGCCTTCGCCCAGGTCAGAGAACAGTTTCTTGAACGACTCAAACAACGACATGGTGGTTCCGTCGGTGGCGGGGGGACTGGCGCGGGCTATCTTGCTCGTGCCCTGCCGCTGCGGCAACATGCGTCAAACAGCACCAGCCATCGCAAAAGCAGGCGTAACCGGTGCCATAACAATATGTCCGGGACAAGGAAACCGCCCTGTGAGCCACGCCCATGCCGCACCGTCGTCCGATCCGATGCTCAGCGCGGCCATCGCGCATTGGGGTCCCCGCTTTGTCGCCAACGGCGTGGTGCTGACCGATTTCGAGGAAATAACCGGCTCCATCTCATCCTACAGCGACTGGTGCCGCGCCTGGTCGGCGCGCGCCGCACATCATGAGCAATTGGGCCGCGACGCGCTGGCCAAAGGGCATTTTCTGACCGCCGGCGAATGCCTGCAGCGCGCGGGGGTCTACTACCATTTCGCCACCTTCCTGTTCATGCAGGACCAGGCCCAGATGAAGGCCGCGCACAAGCGACAGATCAAATGCCGTCAGGACGCGCTGCCGCACTTGAGCCCGCCCGGCGAGCGGGTCGAGATCCCTTACGAGGGCAAGACGCTGGCCGGCATTCTGCGCAAGCCAGCGGGCATCGCCAGACCGCCGGTGGTGGTCATGGCGGTCGGGCTCGATTCGACCAAGGAAGAAACTGGCGCCTATGAGGAGCCATTCCTGGCGCGCGGCATGGCGACGCTGGTGTTCGAGGGCCCCGGCCAGGGCGAGGGACAATACGACTTCGCCATCCGCGGCGATTACGAAGTGCCGGTCAGGGCGGTGATCGACTATGTCGAAACGCGTGACGACCTCGACACCAGGCGTATCGGCATGTGGGGCGTCAGCCTTGGCGGCTATTACGCGCCGCGCGCCACCGCGTTCGAGAAGCGCATCAAGGCCTGCATCGCGCTCGGCGGCCCGTTCAACATGGGCCGCAACTGGAACGGCCTGCCCGAACTCACACGCGAAGCGATCCGCATTCGCAGCCACTGCAAGACCGAGGACGAGGCGCGGCAGAATGCCCTGACGCTGTCGCTCGAAGGCGTGGCGCAGAACATCACCTGCCCGATCTATATCGTGAACGGGCGCAGGGACCGGCTGGTGCCGGCCGCCGACGCCGAGCGGCTGGCGCGCGAGGTCAGGGGACCGGTCGAGCTGATGATCGTCGAGGACGGCAACCACATCGCCACCAACCGCGCCTATCGCTGGCGGTCGCAGAGCGCCGACTGGATGAGGGAGCAACTCGCCGCCGCCTCATCCTGAGGCTCGCACCGCGAGGGGCGCGTCTCGAAGGATTCAAGATGCGCAAGTCGCGCTAACGCCGACTTCCGGTGTTCGAGACGCGTCGCAAGCGCTACGCTCCTCATCATGAGGCCGGGAGAGTCTGCGCCTGCCGGTTCTAACTCTTCTTCGGAATCGCCACGATCATATCCAGCTCGACCCGCGCGCCGGGCGACGACAGCTGGTTGATGCAGATCGTGGTGCTGGCGGGCTTCCAGTCACCGAAATAGGGCGCCAGCGCCCGGCTCATCCCCTCCATGTCGCGGATGTCGGTGAGATACTTGGTGATCTTGACGACGTCGGTCCAGGTCGCGCCGACGCTGTCCAGCACTTCCTTCGCCGCGGTCATGGCCCGGTCGACCTGATCGCCGATGCCGATTGGATGCTGGTGCTCCTCGTCGATATGCGGGTGAAAATGATACAGCGGCGACGGCGTCACCCCCGACACGAACATCAGGTCACAGGCGCCGACGATGCGCACCGCCGGGGCGTAAGGCATGTCCTTGGCGCGCGCCGGATTGGGCTGGATGGTCTCGACGGTTGGATTGTTGGAGCGGGGCGTGGTGGTCATGAACTACTCCGGCTGCGATAAAGGGTAGAGACTTTGGCAAAATCGTTCATTCCGATAGTGCCTTCGAGTTGATCGCCCTGCAAGAAACGCTAGGGTGCGCCCGTCATTTCCCGGGAGAAACCCGATGCCCTCCACCATCCTCGATTCTGCGGTATTTCGCGATATTTTCACCACGCCGGCGATGCGGGCGGTGTTCTCGGACGAAAACCGGGTGCAGAAGTATCTCGACTTCGAGGCAGCGCTGGCGCGCGCCCAGGCGCCGCTCGGCATTATCCCGCAGGACGCCTGCGACGAGATCGTCAAGCACTGCGACGCCAAGCTGATCGACATGGCGAAACTGAAAGAAGCCACCGAGCGCATCGGCTATCCGGTGCTGCCGGTGGTGCAGCAGCTGGTGAAGCTCTGCAAGGACGGTCTCGGCGAGTGGTCGCACTGGGGCGCGACGACCCAGGACATCACCGACACCGCCACCGTCATGCAGATCCGCGAGGCGCTGGAGATCGTCGAAGGCGAGATCAACGCCATCGCCGACGCGCTGGCGGCGCTGGCGAAGAAGTACCGCGACACGCCGATGGCCGGCCGCAGCAACCTGCAGCAGGCGGTGCCGATCACCTTCGGCTACAAGATGGCCACCATCCTGGCCGGCTTCGAGCGGCACAAGGAGCGCCTGCAACAGCTCAAGGCGCGCGTGCTAGTCGGCGAATTCGGCGGTGCCGCCGGCACGCTGTCGTCGCTCGGTCAGGACGGGCTGAAGGTCCAGGAGGCGCTGTGCAAGGAGTTGAAGCTCGGCCAGCCGGTGGCCACCTGGCACACCGTGCGCGACTGCATCGCCGAGGTCGGCTGCTTCCTCGGGCTGGTCACCGGCTCGTGCGGCAAGATCGCCTTCGACGTCAAACTCTTGATGCAGACCGAGGTCGAGGAAGTCTACGAGCCGTTCCATCCCGGCCGCGGCTCGTCGTCCACCATGCCGCAGAAGCGCAATCCGATCTCGTCGGTCTACATCACCGCGCAGACCGCGATGGTGAAGCAGCTTGCTGCCGCCTTGCTGGAAGCCATGATCGAGGACCACGAGCGCGCCACCGGGCCGTGGGAAATCGAGTGGATCGCGCTGCCGGAAATCTTCATGCTATCGGCCGGCACGCTGGCGCAAACGCGCTTCCTGGTCGAGGGCCTGCAGGTCAACGAAAAGAAGATGCGCGACAACCTCGACATCACCAAGGGCCTGATCATGTCGGAGGCGGTGATGATGGGCCTCGGGCCGGCGATGGGCCGCAACAAGGCGCATGACGACGTCTACGATATCTGCCGCGAGGTGGTGAAGACCGGCCGGCCGCTGATCGACCTGCTCGCCGAGGACAAGGAAATCAGCAAGCACGCCGACCGCAAGCAACTCGAGGCGATGGTCGATCCGGCCAACTATCTCGGCGTCGCCGGCGAGATGGTCGACCGCGTGCTGGCGGCGCGGAAGTAGCGGCCACTCACGACCTCACGTCGCTTTCGGCATGGTCCGCCAGATCGCCAGCGCGACGCCGATCGTCGCGACTCCGATCATCATGAACAGCGCCGGCAGCGTGACGCCGAAGCTCTGCAGCACCGCCACCAGCACCGTCGCGCCCGTCATGAACGCGGCATTGAGCACATTGACCGCCGCCACCGTACGCGCGCGCCGATCGGCATCCGACCAGGCCTGCACCGCGGCGAAGGCCGGCACGATGAACAGCCCGCCGGCAATCGCCAGACCGGCCAGATCGATGGCGACCCGGATGCCCAGCGCGGTCGAGAACACCGCGGCCGGTCCGTGCGGTGTCGCGGCCGGCGCGATGCCGTAGGTCGTGACAGCGAGATCGAGCGCAAACAGCGCCATCAGAATACTGCCGGCGAGTGTGGTGCGCAGCACGATGCGGCCGCGCGCGATCGCCGCCGCCATTGCCGAACCGATGCCGATCGCCACCGAGAACAGCGCCAGATAGGCGGTGACCGTCGCCTCGTTGCCGCCGATCAGCACCTTGATGAGCGGCGGCAATAGCGACAGCACGACAATGCCGACCAGCCAGAACCAGCTCGTCACCAGCGCGCCCCACCACAGCCGCGTGTCGGCGCGCAGATAGCGCATCATGCCGATGGTCGAGCGCGCCAGATTGGCCGAGACGGTGAGATGCGGTGCACCCGAGCCGGTCGCGGGGATCAGCAACGCCGCGCCCCAGCACGCGACCGAAAACCCCATCACCAGAACCGAGAATTCCCACATCTGGCCGCCGCCGCGCGCGGCGATGCCGCCGACAATGGTGCCGGTCAGGATCGCGACGAAAGTGGCGCCTTCGACCAGCGCGTTGGCGGTCGGCAACTGGTCGCGCCGCAGGTGGTCCGGCAGGATGCCGTATTTGATCGGACCGAACAGCGCGGCGATGATGCCGAAGCCGGCCAACGCCGTGAACAGCACGGGAAGCGACGCCAGCGCGTAACCGACGACCGCAATCGCGGCGACGAAGATTTCGGCGAACTTCAGCCACTGCGCCACCCGCGCCTTGTCGTAGCGGTCGGCCAGTTCACCGCCGAGCGCGGAGAGGAAGAAATAAGGCGCGATAAAAATAGCACTGGCCAGCGTCACCAGAACTTCGGCGCCCGCAGCGCCGGAGCGGAACAGAATTAGAAAGACCAGCGCGGTCTTGAGAAAATTATCGTTGAAGGCTGCAAAAAACTGACACCAGAACAGCGGTGCGAAACGTCGCGACAGCATCAGGGGTGGTGACGGCATACCCCTGATTAAAGCATCCCCCGCGGAAGTGGAACCGCGGCCTTAGCGGGAGTTGCGCCAGAGATCGGGAGCGTCATCCGCCGCTTGCATCACCCACGCCCCCAGACCGAGGCCGGCGGCGATGCCGAACACCACCGTAAACAGCAGGAACCACATGACGATCCTCCTCGTACACCGGAGCTGGCGGGAGGAACGCCTGTTAACCCGATCTGGTTCCAGGGGACGCGTGGATCGCAGGCCACGCTCAGGGACTGCCCCGCAACGATGACTGCAGATCGGCCATCAGGATGCGCAAATCGAGATCGCGGAACTCGAGGTAAACCCGGCGTAGCCAGCGCTGCAACTCGTCCCGGGCCCCGGACGGAATGTGCGCCGCAGCTTCAAGACCGTCGCCGGAAAACGCAAATGGCGGCGACTCGACATATTTACGCAACGCCGCCGGCAGCGCCGGCAGCCGCACCAGTGCCGACCCGCTGCCGCTCGCTGGATACTTGGCCTGGTGCGGCATCGCGCCGAGCAGTTCGTTGTGTACCGGCGTGATGGTCGCGGTCGGAAATGACGCGCGTAGATGGCGATAGGCTTCGACCGATGTGGCGTCGGGCGTGCTGATGAACAGAATTGCCGGCGCGATGCCGCGGCGATGCGCTTCCTCGGCGAAGTCGAGCTGTGATGCCAGCGCAAAGAATGCTTCGAACGAGGCCTGACCAAGATCGACAACCTTGGCGACATCGTCGGCGGCGACCAGGCGGTCGAACAGCGCCATCTGCCCAGCCGTGGTAACGATATCGGAAACCACCGTGTGCTCAGGGGCGAACTGGGCCAGCGTGGCTTTGCCGGCATTCAGGTCGAACGCGGCCACGGCGCGGTTTTCCGTACCGTGGAAACCCGTCAGCAGCCGCGCCAGCAGCGTCTTGCCGACCCGCGGCCGCGGCGAAGCGACGATGGTGACGGAATTGCGGAATGGCATCGTCAGACGGCCCCAGCTGATGTCCCGGTGGGCGGACCCTGTCTCCGCTCATTCCCGCGCAACCGGGACTCCAGGAACACGATCACAGGATCGGCGACTCGTCGCACGGGGTCCCCGCTTGCGCGGGGACGAGCGGTGATTGTATCGGGGCGCCGAGCGCCTTCAGCCCGCCGCCTGGCGAATGCTGTTGTCCGTCTTGGGCGCGACCAGATCGACCACCTTCAGGCGGTCGAACTCGCCCCAGACCTGGCCTAGCCAGTGGCGGACATAGCCGCGCAGCACGAACGAGTAATTGGCCGGCGAGCCTTGCGCGTTCTTGTTGCCGACGAATGACATGAACGGCACGCTGGCGACTTCGACCTGCTCGCAGGCCATCTCGTTGAGCTTCGGGATGGTGATTTCCGAAGCGCCCTTGATCTGGCGGAAGTACGAATTGTAGGTCGCCGGATCCCAGTCGAAGAAGGTGGTGTTATTGATGAAGTTCTTCACCAGCACGTAATTGGCATCGCCAATGCCGCGCGCGGTCTCGGCGATTTCCTCCAGCGAGGCGATCGACGGTCCGAGGATATGGAACACCGCGAAGGTGATCTGGCCTTTCTTGGCGGATTCGATGAAGCCGATATCGTTCAGCGCCTGCAGCGTCGGCGACAGCAGGCCGGCGCGGACATCGATGATGGTCACCTTGGCGTCGGCGCTGCCGAGCGTGTCGAAGATCTTCATCTGGTCCGGAACCGATGTCACGTCGACAACCTCGGTCACGTCGGGATGGAAGCGCTTCAGCGTGCCACGCGGCGCTTCGGTGTCGAAGGCACGGGTCGGCGTCTGATGCGCGCCGAAATAATCGAGCAAGGTGCGGGCGACCGTGGTTTTACCCACGCCACCTTTATCGGCACCGACGAGAATCACTGCGGGTCTGACCATGTGCAGATTCTACTGCAAGTCGTCCGGCTTGTGTTGGCCGGGCGGGCGCAAGGGTGTGGATAAGACTAGCCGGGCACAATCCGGCGCGGCTGCCGCAGCAACAAAGTGAGCAGAAGCGCCAGCACCGACGACGCAAACATCAGGACGAAGGCCATATCGTACTGGCCGGTGGCATCGAATACCGCGGCGCCGACATAGGCACCAAGGCCGCCGGCAATGTGATGCACCATGGTGATCACGCCGGTCAGCGCGCCGAGATGGCGGGTACCGAAGTTCTGCGAGACGAAAATGACGGTCAGCGGCGCGGTCACCAGGAAGGTCAGTCCGAACACCAGCGCAAAGACTGCGATCGAGAGCGGTGACTGGTCGATCATCACCAGCGCGAATACCGCGATACGGGCGATGAAGGCGAGCGCGGTCGGCCATACCGGACCAAGACGGTCGCTGACGGCGCCTGCCGCCAGCACGCCGGCCAAGCCGGTGAGCCCCATCAAAGCCAGCAGATTGCCGGCCAGAAAAACGTCAATGCCCTGGTCCTGGGCGAAGGCGACAACATGGGTCCCGACAAAGAAATCGTCGAAGCCGCAGATCGCATAGATCGCGATCAACAGCCAAAACTGTCGCGTGCGCGCCGCCTTCCGTAATCCGATACCGTCGCCGGGGCGCGCCGCCTTGGATTGTCCGGGTGTGGACTTCGGAATCGCCACGATCAGCAGCGGCACAAGCACCAGATGCGCGACACCCAGCCACAGGTACACCGACTGCCAGCTGATCGCGACCAGCACCGCCGCCAGCGTGGCGATCATCACCAGCTGGCCGACACCCAATCCCGACATCACCACCGCATTGGCAAAGCCGGTCCGGTTGGGAAAGGCGCGCGTCACCATGACGCCGACGGGCACCATCGACGCCGCGCCATTGCCCAGCGCGAACACAATGCCGTACAGCACCAGCGCGTGCCACGGCACTGACATCAGGCTCATCAGGCCAATGCCAATGCCGCTGATCAGCAGGCCGCCGCCCAGTACCAGCCGCGGGCCGGCGGTATCGGCAAAGCGTCCCGCCAGGAACATGGCACCGGCCGACACCACCTGGAACAGCGCTACCGCCAGCCCGAGTTCGCTGCGGCCCCAGCCGAGATCGTCGACGATTGGCTTCAGTGTCAGACCAACGGCAAAACGCGCGCCGCCACCGATGAACAGCACAAGGAACCCGGCCAGCAAAATGAGCGTCGCGCTGTTGATGACCGGTTGTCGGGGCAAGGGGAGTCACTTCGGGAAGGAGGATTGTCGCACCGGCGATCTTACCAGTCTCGCCGCAATTGTCCCTTGTGCTCGGGTAAGTTGCTCTAAAGACAAGTGTCGCAGCGCAGCAATCCGTTCTTTCAATCCCGGTGCAGATTGGCTACGAGGCGCGGTCACACCGGCAGCACCCCCAGAATCGCCTGCAGTGCCCATCAGCAAACGAGTTCACGCATGACCCAGTTGAGCAATCTCACCGGCAAGACAGCCATCGTCACCGGCGGCAGCAACGGCATCGGCGCCGCCACCGTCCGCATGCTGGCCGGGCACGGCGCTCGTGTCATGATCGGCTACCACAAGCGTGAGGGTGCGGCGCGTGAATTGATGAAGAGCCTGCCGGGCAGCGGCCATGACATCGTTCAGGTCTCGCTTGAGGAGCTGTCGACGGTTGAGGCCATGGCCCGGAAGGCCGCCGACACATTCAAGGCCGTCGACATTCTGGTGAACTCCGCCGGCTTTACCCATCCGGTGCCGCACAAGAACCTCGATGCGCTCGACATTCCGCAGTTCGACTCGATCCTGCTGTCGAGCGTGCGCGGTCCCTACTCGATCATCCGCGCGCTGTTGCCGCTGTTGCGCGCCTCGGGCGAGGCGACGGTCATCAACGTGTCGTCGATCTCCGGCTTCACCGGCTCCGGTAGCAGCGTGGCCTATTGCGCCGGCAAGGCCGCACTCGACAACATGTCGGTGTCGCTGGGCCGGGCGCTCGGTCCGGAGATCCGCGTGCTGAGCGTATCGCCGGGCGCCACCGCGACCGACTTTGTGCCCGGTCGCGACCGCGCACGGCTCGAAATCGAGGCGGCCAAGACACCGATGCAGAAGGTCGTTGAGGCGGACGACGTGGCGCTGGCCATCTTGGCCTGCGTCACGCACCTGCGGCGCACCACGGGGACGCGCATCATTGTTGACGGCGGTCGGCATCTGTAGCCAACCGCCGCACTCGGCATCGGATCAAGCGTCGGAGGGGATCCGCCCTTCGGGCGTGTATTTGTCGACGGCGTCGGGCAATTCGCGGCACAGCCGGGACACCAGTTCGTCACGCGACAGGCCGGTCTGCCTGGAGAGGTTATCCAGCACGTCGGCGCCGATCGCCTTCTCAAGCTGGGTGGCGTCGCATGTCTTGTTGGGCCCTTTCTGGACCCAAGAATCCGCAGTGTCGCCCTGGCCGTTTTGCTTGAAGCGTTCCAGCAACTCGCCGAGACCGCCGGACAGGATGCCCCCAGCGCTGGCTCCGCCCAGCGCGCCGCCGAGCTGCCCAAGCAGGCCTCCGAGCCCGCCCTGATTGCTACTTTGACCGGCGTTACCCTGCGGGCTCCCCGATTTGCTGGCGCCGCCAAGCATCTCGGCGATCTTGTCCCGGTTCTGGTAGCCCGCAATCGCGAGCATTCCCAACAACGCAGTCATCGACGGCAATCCGCGGCTCATTTCAAACTCCTGTTTTGCGATCAGGAGAAACAGAGCAAGCGCCCGATCGTTCCGCCGCAGACGGAGGCGAGCGCGGCAGCCATGCCGCAATAAAATTCAAGGCGAGACGGAACGTCTGAACGTGCCGCTCGGCCGCAAGGCTTCCCATTGGAAGCAGTCGATCGTGGATATGATCCAGCGGCGGCTCCGAGCCTCATGGCATCGCGTGCGCCATAAAGACCGCCCGAACGCTGAATTGAGGCTGGTGCCGGCGGAGGGATTTGAACCCCCGACCCCCCGCTTACGAAGCGGATGCTCTACCACTGAGCTACGCCGGCGCGCGCAAGACCCGTAAAACGGGCCGTACGGCCAATTCAAGCCGCGCCACTACTATCGGCGGCAACCCGCCTTGGCAAGCAATACGCCCGGACCCTTCAAGGACCGATTAATGGACAATCCGCCGCGTAATCCGCCTTTTGCGGCGGCAGCGACGGGTTTCCGGTGCGTTCTTGAACCTTTAACGGGCACTGCCCATATTAGCCGGGACCGGACGGCAGTCGCCGCCCGGTTGGGGCGCCCGAAAGGGGCCCCGTCAAAGTCGCTTCAAGCGAGGACTTTGAGTGCATGTCTAGAGTTCCGTCTCTCTCCAGCCCGTTTCTGCTGGGCTTCGACGAAATCGAGCGGTTGCTCGATCGGGTCGTCAAAGGTGCCGACGGCTATCCGCCCTATAATATCGAGCGGGTGGCACGGGACACTGAAAGCCCTGAACGGCTTCGGATCACGCTTGCGGTCGCGGGCTTCACCCGCGACCAGCTCGATGTCTGTATCGAGGAAAGCCAGCTGGTCATTCGCGGCCGTCAGCAAGACGACAAGTCGCGTCACTATCTCCACCGCGGCATCGCCGCACGCCAGTTCCAGCGTACCTTCGTGCTGGCAGACGGCATGGAGGTGCTGGGCGCCGATTTGAAGAATGGATTGCTGTCAATCGATCTGGTCCGGCCGCAACCTGAAAAAGTCGTGAAATCGATCTCGATCAACGAACTGGAATAACGAACTCGACAACAGGGCTCGACAGATAGTCGTGCGTCAATGATAGGAGTCGAGGGCCATGAACACCTTCAAGAGTAACGACAAGATGACCGACACAACAAGCCCGGTGATCACGCAGGATGCGCTTGCGCATCTCGGCGACGGCCGGCTGGCCTACGTCAAGGCGATCCGCTCCGAAGACGTCGCGACGATGTTTCCGCAGGCACCGGAAATCGAGCCGGGCATCGAACTGTTCGCGCTGCATGCCGCCGACGGCACGCCGATCATGCTGACCGATACGCGCGAGGCGGCATTGGCCAATGCGTGGAGCCAGGAGCTCGAGGCCGTCAGCGTTCACTAAGACGAGCGGATAAAAGCTTGGTCATGCCCGATAAGCGGGCATGACTTACGCCGCGCTGCTGGCCGGCGTCATCGACAGGACGGCGTAAAGCGCGTCGGCGTCGTTCGACTCCCGTAACTTGCGGGCAATTTCAGGATCGCGCAGGAGACGTGCCACGCGCGCCAGCGCCTTGAGGTGATCGGCGCCAGCGGCTTCAGGCGCCAGCAGCAGAAAGACCAGATCGACCGGCTGGCCATCCAGTGCTTCGAAATCGATGCCGCGTTCGAGTCTTGCGAAGAGTCCGAAAAGACGGCCCAGCTTCGGCAGCTTGCCGTGGGGAATGGCCATGCCATTGCCAACCGCAGTCGAGCCGAGCTTCTCGCGCTGCAGCAGGATTTCCAGAATGGTGCGCTCGCTCTGACCGGTAAGCGCGGCCGCACGCGTCGCCAGTTCCTGGATCGCCTGCTTCTTGCCGTTGACTTTCAGCGCCGGAATGATTGCGGTTGGCGCGACGAGATCGGTGAGCGTCATGGACCGGTCCGATGATCGAAATCGCAACGCTGATTTGCAAGGTGTGGTGAATGCGGCGGACCATAGGAGCGGTCGCGGCCGCCGTCAATGCCGCCCTGCGACAGCTTTTGCCCGTTTTTCTCGCATTTCAGGGGCTTTTTAGCCCCCGCGGCGAACCTGATCGCGGCGCCGCTTAGAGCGCCGGAGCTGTGTTTCGATTCGACCCGCCGCCTGCTCGGCGCTGTCATAGGCATCGGCCGACATGCCCTCGGCCTCCAGCAGCGTGCCGCAATCCAGATGCAACACGCATTCGGTCTTGAACCCGAAACCGTCCCGGCCGACCGTGGCATGGCCGGAATACCCACCCTGAAAATACTTGGTAGCCGCCTCGTCTACCCGGTCGGTGATTCGCTGCTGTAGCGCGGCGCCGATATCGATGTTTTTTCCCGAAACACGCAAAGGCATATGCGGCCTCCTTGTCGGGCGCGGCGCGGTGCCGCACCGGGTTCCATCGGTCAAGCGCACTATTTGAACGTCTATTTGCCGCCGGCGTCAATGCGCACGTGATTTCGTGATCACGATATCGCCGCCTGCTTCTCGCGCCGGCGTTGCACTGAAGACGGAATGCGCATCGCTTCGCGGTATTTGGCGACCGTGCGCCGCGCGATGTCGATTCCCGATCCGCGCAGCTTCTCCACAATTGTGTCGTCCGACAGGACATCGGCGGCGAGTTCACTGTCGATCAACTGCCGGATTCGATGACGCACGGCTTCGGCGGAATGCGCTTCACCGCCGTCGGCGGAGGCGATCGATGATGTGAAGAAATACTTCAGCTCGAAGATGCCGCGATTGGTCGCCATGTATTTGTTGGCGGTCACGCGCGACACCGTCGATTCGTGCATGCTGATGGCATCGGCGACGGTCTTGAGATTGAGCGGCCGCAAATGCTGCACACCCTTTGCGAAGAAGCCGTCCTGCTGGCGCACGATCTCGCTCGACACTTTGAGAATGGTCTTGGCGCGCTGATCGAGCGCGCGGACCAGCCAGGTCGCGGTCTGCAGGCAGTCGGCGATATAGGCCTTGTCCTTGTCGTTGCGCGTGGTTTTTGAGACCTTTGTAAAGTAACGCTGGCTGATGAGAACCTTCGGCAGCGTGTCGGAATTCAGTTCGATCTGCCAGCTTCCGTCCGGCGCGGCGCGGACAAACACGTCCGGCACGATCGGCTGCACGACGGTCGAGCCGAATGCGAGGCCTGGCTTGGGATTGAGGCTGCGGATTTCCGCGATCATGTCGGTGAGGTCTTCGTCGTTGACGCCGCAGATGCGCCGCAGTGCCGGCAGATCGCGCTTGGCCAGAAGTTCGAGATGTTCGACGAGCGCCTGCATTGCCGGATCGTAGCGGTCACGTTCCTTGAGCTGGAGAGCGAGACATTCGGTCAGGCTGCGCGCGCATACACCCGGCGGATCGAAGGTCTGCATCACCTTCAACACCGCCTCGACAGCGGCGCGCGGCGCGCCGAGCTTTTCAGCCACCCCATCGAGGTCGCCGCTGAGATAGCCAGCCTCGTCGACCATATCGACCAGATACTGTCCGATCATGCGCCCGACCGGATCGGTCACCGCCAGCGCCATCTGTTCGGCGAGATGGTCGGCCAGGGAAATCTCGGCCGACACGAAAGCCTCGAGGTTGTAGCTGCCGTCCTCCGCGCCGCCGGTGCCCGAACCGGTGCCGCTTCCCGACCATTCGGTATTGGCCGGCGGCGGCAGGTCGGCGGCGGCTTTGTCGCCGCTGTCATCGGGAAAGACGTTTTCCAGCTCGGTGCCGAGGTTCTGCTCCATCGCCGAGCGGCTGGTTTCGAGATCCTCGCCGTTCCAGTCGGGCGCGTTGGCGCCATCGCCGTCCGGCTCGCGAACCCCGGCTTCCGGCTCGAGCCCGAGCGGCGGGCCGTCTTCATCGTTGCCGGCCCGCTCAAGCAGCGGATTGCGTTCGAGTTCGCCTTCGACATAGGCGGCCAGATCGAGGCTCGACAGCTGCAGCAGCTTGATGGCCTGCATCAGTTGCGGCGTCATCACCAGCGCCTGGCTCTGACGGAATTCGAGTCGTTGCGACAGCGCCATGAGGTTTCCCGGCGGAAACTGGTCTAATTCTTGCTTGTAACGCTATAGCAGGTTTTTGGCAGGAGCGGTATGCAATTCCGCGCTGCAGCATTGCACAAATTTTTGGCAATTCATGCGAATATAACGCCTTGCCCGAAATTTCTACAACCGGAATTCTTCGCCCAAATAGAGTCGGCGCACGTCCGGATTGTTGACGATGTCGTCGGGCCGGCCCTCCATCAAGACTTCGCCGGAATAGATGATGTAAGCGCGGTCGGTCAGGCCGAGCGTTTCGCGCACATTGTGGTCGGTAATCAGGACGCCGATGCCGCGGTTGGTGAGATGCCGCACCAGCGCCTGGATATCGCCGACGGCAATCGGATCGATACCGGCAAATGGCTCGTCAAGCAGCATGTAGCTCGGCCGGGTCGCCAGCGCGCGGGCGATTTCGACGCGGCGTCGCTCACCGCCGGACAGCGCAATCGCCGGCGTCTTGCGCAGCTTCACGATATTGAATTCCTCGAGCAAGGCATTGAGGTCGGCGTCACGCCGGCGGCGGTCCGGCTCCACCACCTCCAGCACGGCGCGGATGTTGTCCTCGACGCTGAGACCGCGGAAAATCGACGCCTCCTGCGGGAGGTAGCCAATCCCGAGGCGCGCGCGCTGGTACATCGGCAGCCCGGTGACATCGTAGCCGTCGAGTTCGACGCGGCCGCGGTCGGCCTTGATCAGCCCGGTGATCATGTAGAACACCGTGGTCTTGCCGGCGCCGTTCGGTCCCAGCAGCCCGACCGCTTCACCGCGCCGCACGTAAAGCGTGACACCCTTCACCACGGGACGGCCGCCAAAGCTTTTCTCCACGCCGTGCGCGGCGAGATAGGCATGCCGCGACGGTTGACGCGCTTCGGGCTGGCGAGCGCCCGCCGCCTGCTGGCCCGGGGCCTGCTGACGCGGCGCCGTTTGCGGGCGCGGATCGGCGACGGCCCCGGCACGGCGCGGGCCCGGCTCTGGTCTGCGCCGAAACAGCGAAAGAATGTTCAACGGCCAACCCCGCGGCGACAGCGCCGGAAAGGCGACACTAGCTGATTCCCCGATCTCGCGGGCAGCAGCATCGGCCTTGATGTTTGATCAGGGCGCCCGATCAATTGGATGGCCGCTGCGCCGGACGCGGCGGCGGGGCGGCACCCGGTCGCATCTCCGCCGGCGCGCTGCCGGGCAGAAACAAGCCCTGAACCCGGCCCTGGCCGCCCTTGCCCGACTCGACGCGCGACACACCGCTGGTCAGATCGACGATCAGCCGGTCGCCGCGCAACACGTTCTTGCCCTGCGTCATCACCACATTGCCGGTCAAGGTGACGATATTGGTTTTCATGTCGAACAGACCGAGGTCGCCGGTGGCGGTCTGCTCCTTCTGCGTCACGATCACACCGCCCCGCGCTTCCAGCCGCTTGATGCGCTGCTGGCCGCCGGGGCCGGGCGTCGCCGCCTTCATCGACTTACCCGCTTCGCCTTCGCCGTCCTGCTCGTAGAACACCACGAGCGACTTAGAGCGCATGCCGGTATCGCCTTGCGTCACCTTCACGTCGCCGCTGAAGGTGGCTTCCTTCTGCTTGTCGCGCACTTCCAGTGTCGCGGATTCGATGTGCACCGGCTCGTCGCGGTTTTGCGAAAAACCCTGCAACGCATTCGGCGGACCGCTGCCGGCCTGCTGTGCGACGGCTCCGGCGGCAGGCATCGCCAGCACCGTACCGAGCAGAAGCCGCGAAGCGATGGTGCCGAAGGCCGTCATTGCGCGACCGCCTTCTTCTGCTGCGGCTTTGCGGCCAGGTGCGGCGGCAACGGCTGATCGTTCATCATCAGGTGCATGTTGACGCCGCCATGAAAGATCACGACGTCGCCCGAATCCTTGATCTCCAGACGGTTGGCGTTGAGCTTGCCCTGCAACATCGACACTTCCACCGGCTTGTCGGACACCACGTGACCCTTGCGGATATCGACCATCGCTTCCGTCAGCAGACCGGTGTAGCCGGTCGACGACGACAGGTGGATATCGCGCTCGAGCTTGAGCGTCTCGTTTTTGGTATTGTAGACGCCGGTGACGGCCGAAAGGTGCATCGTACTCTGGTCCTGCATTCCAACTTTGGCATTAATGTTGCGCAGCTCGACGATATCCGGCTTGGTCAGGTCCTGCGCCGCGGCGTCGGCCGTGAGCTGGTAGGCGCGCGCGTCGCTGGTGAAGCCGGACAATCGCGGTTGCTCCATGGTGACCTTGGTGCCCGACACGATCAGATCGCCAACGTCGATCGGTAGCTTGGCGATCATGCGCAGCGGATTCGTCAACGTCACCAGCGTGACGATCGCAAGGCCACCGACCACCGCGAGTGGCACGGCGATGCGGAGAATGCGCACCATCCGGCTATGCCGGCGGGCGGCGCGATAGGCGCGCTCGCTGTAGTGACGGCCCGTCGTCCAATGGGCCCGCGCCGTCTCTTCATCGGTTCTGGCTGTGATCACAGGGCTCATGACAATCTTTGGTTGGCCACCGATCTTATCCGAACCCCCCGCCGATCCCCGATGGACGGCGCCTCAATAGCAGGGACCACGCGCAGCCCGGACCGAATGACCGTCCGCCGATGTCGGGGAGTCCCAACTTAACGCCAACATAACCTGCATGGCGATTATGGCCCCGGAACGGCAGCCGATGCATGACATAAGAGCGTTAATACAACAGCTTAAGCGGAATGTGAAAAAATATCCTGGTCGGCCCAGCCGGCCAGATCAAGGCCTACGCGCTGCGGCAGGAAGCCGAAACAGGAGGCCGCCAGGCCGGCGCGGCCCTCGCGGGCCAGCATGGCGTCGAGCTTTTCGCGGAGCGCATGCAGGTGCAGGACATCGGTGGCAGCGTACGCGACCTGGGCGTCCGACAGCGCCTCGGCGCCCCAGTCGGACGACTGCTGCTGCTTGGACAGGTCGACGCCGAGCACTTCGCGCGCCAGATCCTTGAGGCCGTGCCGGTCGGTGTAGGTACGCGCCAGCCGCGACGCGATCTTGGTGCAATAGACCGGTGTCGCCATCACGCCGAAGGCCTTGGCCAGAACGCCGATATCGAAGCGGCCGTAGTGAAAAATCTTCACCCGGGTGGTGTCCGCCAGCAGCTTCTCGATATTCGGCGCATGCGCCTGACCGGCCGCGATCTGAACCACGTCAGCGGTGCCGTCGCCGGGTGAGAGCTGGACCACGCAGAGCCGGTCGCGATTGGGATCGAGCCCCATGGTCTCGGTATCGATCGCCACCGCGCCCTTGTAGGCGTTGAGGTTCGGCAGATCGCCGCGATGCAGGCGAATGGTCATTTAATCTCTGACGTCGTCGCAATATGCGGAAAAAACAATGGTGCCCAGGAAAGGACTCGAACCTTCACGACCTTTCGGTCACTGGCACCTGAAGCCAGCGCGTCTACCAATTCCGCCACCTGGGCAAGCGACGGACTAGGTACGGAGCCGCTTTCCGCTTGTCAATTGATGACGGAGAAGGACCGGCCAGTATCTGGCCGCCTCTGTACAGCCCCCGGCCGATCCTGTATCTGCCGGAAAGCCGAGCCTTATCGCCCCGAGAGCACGGGAATCCCCGTCAAATGACCGTCAAGAGCAACCACGACACCCTCGTCACCGTCTTCGGCGGCTCCGGCTTTCTCGGCCGCCACGTCGTCCGGGCGCTGGCCAAACGCGATTATCGCATCCGGGTGGCGGTGCGCCGGCCGGAACTCGCGAATTTTCTGCAGCCGCTCGGCCGGGTCGGCCAGATTCATGCCGTGCAGACCAATCTGCGCCATGGCCCCTCGGTGGAAGCCGCCGCACGCGACGCGCACGTGCTGATCAACCTGGTCGGCATCCTGGCCGAGGGCGGCCGGCAGCGGTTCAACACGGTCCATACCTACGGCGCGGAACAGATCGCGCTGGCGGCGAACGCCCACGGCGCCCGCATGGTGCACGTGTCCGCGATCGGCGCCGACGCGAACTCCACCGCCCGCTACGCCCGGAGCAAGGCCGCCGCCGAGCAACTGGTGCTGGCGGCCCAGCCGCAGGCCACCATCATGCGGCCGTCGATCCTGTTCGGGCCCGAAGACAATTTCTTCAATTTGTTCGCCGGGCTCGCCCGCATGTCGCCGGTGCTGCCGCTGATCGGCGGCGGCCATACCCGTTTCCAGCCGGTGTTCGTCGGCGACGCCGCCACCGCGATCGCCGATGCAGTCGACGGCAAGACACGCCCCGGGGTGGTTTACGAGTTGGGCGGGCCGGAGGTGCATACCTTCAAGGAACTGATGCAGTTCGTGCTCGCCACCACCGAGCGCAAGCGGATGCTGGTGCCGGTGCCGTTCTTCTTCGCCAAGCTCAAGGCGCTCGGCCTGCAATTCATGCCGTCGCCGCTGACGCTGACGCCGGATCAGGTTGAATTGCTGCGGACCGATAACGTGGTGTCGGACGCCGCGGTTGCCGACAAGCGCACGCTGCAGGGTCTCGGCATCGAACCGGAGACAATCGAGGCGATCGTGCCGTCCTACCTCTGGCGCTTCCGCAAGACCGGGCAGTTCAAGAGCCGCGCCGCCTGACGCACGTCGCGGACCGCAACGCGCGACCTCACCAGAAATAGATCGCGAAAATCCCGACGCTGCCGATGAAAATGCGCCACCATGCGAACAGCGCAAAGGTGTGCCGCTGCAAATAGCGCAGGAACGTTTTCACCGCGATGGTGCCGAAGATGAACGCGAACACGAAGCCGACGGCGATCGCCGCGACGTTGTCGGCCGACAGTTCGGCGCGGCTCTTGTAGGCCTCATAGGCAAAGGCGCCGATCATGGTCGGCATCGCCAGCCAGAATGAAAACTCCGCCGCCGAACGCCGGTCGGCGCCGAACAGCATGGCGCCGACAATGGTGGCGCCCGAGCGCGACACGCCGGGGATCATCGCCAGACACTGCAGGAAGCCGATGCCGAGATACATCGGCAGGGTGAACGCGGTCGCCTCGAAGTGCCGCGCCCTCAGGCTCATGCGGTCGACCGCGAGCAGCACGAAGCCGCCGAGGATCAGCATGATGCAGACGATCCGCACATCGAACAGATAGGCCTTGATGGTGCTGCCGGCGAGCGCGCCGATCACCGCCGCCGGCATGAAGGCGAGCAGCACGCCGATGACGAAGCGTGTCGCCTCCCACTGCGTGAACATGCCCTTTGCCAGCGCCCAGATACGGCCGAAATAGACCGTCAAGAGCGCCATGATGGCGCCGAGCTGGATCAGGATCGCGAACGACGTGCTGAAGGAATCCTGACCCCAGCCGAGCAGCCGCTGCATCAGCAGCAGATGGCCGGTGGAAGACACCGGGAGGAACTCGGTCAGGCCCTCGACCGCGCCCAGCACCGCAGCTTTCACCAGATCGATGTGAGTCGTGATGAGGCCGATCACGGCGTCGAAATTCATGGGGGCTCTGGGGGCTTGTTGCTTTGGAAAAGCCGCGAACGGCCGCTACTGACGGAATCGGCCGCCCGAGCCTTGTCGCGCAACACCGTGATTCAGGCAACGAAAAAGGCGGCATTCAGGCTTTTGCACGCGCGGCCAATTGCGCCGCCCGGGCGGGTTCCTATAGTGCCCCCACCGATTCCCTGACCGGCCTTGCACGGCCTGTCCGTCTCAGACACCGGACCTTCATGCTGACGCTGCTGCACCATCCGCTCTGCCCGCGCTCGCGCTATGTGCGCCTGATCCTCGGCGAGTACGGTGTCGAAACGCGGCTGGCCGACGAGCCGTTCTGGGAGCGGCGCGACGATTTCCTGATGCTCAATCCAGCCGGCGAAATCCCGGTGCTGGTGGCGGACAGCATGCCGCCGATCCCGGGCGCCGCCATTATCGCCGAGTTTCTGGAAGAGACGCATGCGCCGGAGGATAGCGAGGACCGGCAGCTGATGCCGCAGTCGCCGGGCCAGCGGGTCGAAGTGCGGCGGCTGGCGAGCTGGTTCAACGACAAGTTTCATGCCGAAGTCAGCGGCCCGCTCGTCAACGAGCGGGTGTTCAAGCGCCACATGACCAAGGAACAGGGCGGCGGGCCGCCCGATACCGATGCCCTGCGCGCCGCGCGCCACAATATCCGCTATCATCTGCACTATATCGGCTGGCTGGTGCGCACGCGCGACTGGCTGGCCGGCGACCGGCTGAGTCTGGCGGATCTCGCTGCGGCCGCGCACCTGTCAGCCGTCGATTACCTGGGCGATGTGCCGTGGAACGAAGACGAAATGGCGAAGAACTGGTACGCGCGGGTCAAGTCGCGCCCGGCGTTCCGCCCGCTGCTGGCCGACACGCTGGCCGGGATTCCACCGGCCCGAACCTACGCCGATCTGGACTTCTGACCAACTCCCATAAAATCAAGGATGCTTTGATCGCGCAGGCGCGCGCCTGCGGCTTCGACGCCGTCGGCGTGACACGCGCCGACGCGACGCCGGAAACCAAAGCACGGCTCGAACGCTTTCTCGCCGACGGCGCCCATGGCGACATGGCATGGATGGCCGAGACCGCCGAACGCCGCGGCGCGCCGCAGGCGCTGTGGCCCGACGTTCGCTCGGTGATCATGCTGGGCATGAATTACGGCCCCGACCACAATCCGCTGGCGGTGCTGGAACAACGCGACCGCGCCGCCATCTCGGTCTACGCCAAAGGCGACGACTATCACGAGCTGATCAAGGCGCGGCTCAAGCAGATCGCGCGCTGGCTGGTGGCGAATGGCGGCGGCGACGTCAAAGTGTTTGTCGATACCGCGGCTGTGATGGAGAAGCCGCTCGCCGCCAGCGCCGGTCTCGGCTGGCAGGGCAAGCATACCAATCTGGTGTCGCGCGACCTCGGATCGTGGCTGTTCCTCGGCGCGATCTTCACCACGCTCGACCTGCCCTCCGACGCACCCATCGCGGACAGTTGCGGCAGCTGCCGCGCCTGCCTCGATGTCTGTCCGACATCGGCATTCCCGGAAGCCTACCGGCTCGATGCACGGCGCTGCATTTCGTACCTGACCATCGAGCACAAGGGACCGATCCCGCGCGATCTGCGGCCGCTGATGGGCAACCGCATCTATGGTTGCGACGACTGCCTCGCGGTCTGCCCGTGGAACAAGTTCGCGCAATTGGGACGCGAGGCCAAACTGGCCGCGCGCGATGCGCTGCGCGCGCCGATGCTGGCCGATCTCGTTCGCCTCGACGATGCGCAATTTCGTGCCTTATTCGCCAAGACCTCGATCAAGCGCACCGGCCGCGACCGCTTCGTGCGCAACGTGCTGATCGCCATCGGTAACTCCGGCGACGTGTCGCTGGCGAGCGGCGCCGAGAGTTTGCTCGACGATCCGTCGCCGGTGGTGCGCGGCGCCGCAGTGTGGGCACTCGGACGGCTGTTGCCGAAAGAAAAACTGTCGGAGTTGCGCCGTCCTGATGACGATATATCCGTCCTGGAAGAGTGGGCGGCAATACCGCCCTGACGTCATCACCCGCGATAGCGGGTGATCCAGTAACCCCGGTCTGAAATCAAGTCGCGGCGACCGAGAGTACTGGGTCTCCGCCTTCGCGGGGACGACAACCGGGATCAGAATTCCTTCACCGCAGCAATCAGCCGCTCGAGGTCTTCCGGCCGCGACAGGCGGTGGTCGCCGTCCTTGATCAGCGTCAGCACCACGTCGTCGCGGGCAAACCGCGTCACCAGGCCTTCGGCATGCCGCCATGGCACGTCGGGGTCCTGCACACCTTGCAGGATATGCACCGGACAGCCGGTTTCGATCAGCCCGTCCAGCAGCAGATGTTTGCGGCCGTCCTCGATCAGCGCCCTGGTGATCGGATAGCCACCCTCGGCATATTCGGACGGCCGCAGCCAGAAGCCCTTGTCTTCGATCTCGCGCTTGATCGCGTCCGGGAACGGCTTCCACATCAGTTCTTCGGTGAAGTCCACCGCCGGCGCAATCAACACCATGCCCGCCATCGGTGCCGCGCCGGCACGGCTGCGCAGCGCCCGCGCCAGCAGCAAAGCCAGCCAGCCGCCCATCGACGAGCCGACCACCACCTGCGGTCCTTTGGCGAAGCGCGTATAGACCGCGCTGCTTTCCTCCAGCCACTGGCCGATGGTGCCGTCGGTAAAATCGCCGGACGACTCACCGTGGCCTGAATAGTCGAAGCGGACGCAGGCGCGGCCCTCCGCCTCGGCCCAGCGATCGAGCGCGTCGGCTTTTGTGCCTTTCATGTCGGACTTGAAGCCGCCAAGCCAGAACACGCCGGGACCGGCATCGTTTCCCTTGCTCTCCCGCGTCCGTACGGCGATTGTCCGCGACGGAGAGGGCGATTCTATCGTCAAGGATGTCAGGCGAGCTTCGCTCATGGTTGTCTTGGCCATTTCGGGATGAACGCGATTACGCTATCCGCACCTTCTCGCCGCAAGCCGACCCCCTACGCAAGAGGGTTGGCAAAGGGACGGGCCAACGCACGCGCATGGCCGAAGCCGTGAGCCAGCCCGGCCGCACCAAGGCGCGCTCGCTTGCCGGCGCCACCATCCTGCAACTCGTGCCGGCGCTGCGCGACGATCCGGCCGGCCATGCCGCGGTGGAAATCGCGCTGACGCTGCTGCAGGCCGGCGCCCGCGCTATCGTCGCCGGCGATGGCGGTCCGCTGATCGGCGAGCTGCGCGCCTCGGGCGGCGAATGGCTGCCAATGCCCAACGACACGATCAATCCATGGCGGATCAAATCCAATGCGCGGACGCTGAACAAGCTGATCGCCGCCGAACGCGTCGATATCGTGCACGCACAGAGCGCCGGTGCCGCGTGGAGCGCGCTGTCGGCCATCGACCGCATGCCCGTGTTTCTGGTGACATCGTTCCCCGACCGGCTGGCGGCGGCATCCTGGTTCGGCACACGCTTCGGCGCGTCGCTGACGCGCGGCAACCGTGTCATCGCGCCGTCGAGCTACGTCTCGCGCGCCATGATCGAACGCTACAAAATTCCGGCAACGCGCATCACCGTGATTCCGCGCGCGGTCGATACCGCGCGTTTCAGCCCGGCGGCGGTCAGTGCCGAGCGCATTGCTGCCACCCGCCGCACTTGGGGGCTGCTGCCCCATATGCGCGTGGTATTGGTCCCGGGCCGGCTGGCGCCGTGGAACGGCCAGATGAGCGTGATCGATGCGGCGCGGCTGCTGATCGCTCAAGGCGACCGCACCATTGCCTTCGTGTTTGCCGGCGACGACCGCAAGGACCCGCGCTATGCGGCAGCATTGCGCCGGCAGGCTGCCGTCCATGGCATCGATACGCTGGTCCGCTTCGCCGGTCCGAGTCCCGACATGCCGGCGGCGCTGGCCGCCGCCGATGTGGTGGTGGTGCCGTCGTTGCAGCCACCACTGTCGGGGCGCGCCGTCACCGAGGCGCAGGCGATCGGCCGGCCGGTGGTCACCACGTCGATCGGCATGCTGCCGGAGAATTTGCTGTGCCCACCGCGCATGCAGGATTCGCTGCGCACCGGCTGGGTGGTACGGCCCGGCAATGTCGGCGAACTGGCGGGCGCGATGACCGCGGCCCTGGCCCTCGACATCACGGCCACAGAAGCGCTCGGCGCGCGGGCGCGCCAGTTTGCCGAATTCATGTTTTCTCCGCAAAGCGTTGCCGAAGCCATTCGCGGGGTTTATACCTCGTTGCTGTCGCGCGATGCCTGAACCGGCCGGCGGCCAAGCAAGCAGATGACCGCGATTTGCGGTACGGCGCTGCCCGCGATGTGTGCCGTACGGTCCCACTCTGACGTGCCTTGTTTCGCCGATGCGCCGGCGACCATTTTAAGGTTTGTCGATTGATGTCGAGTTTTTCCGTGTCAGCGTCGCCCGCGGTCAAGGACCGCACGCCTGCACGCGGTCCGCTCACCGTTCTGATCGTGGTCCCAAGTCTGGATGTCGGCGCGGCCGACACCGGCGCCGTCGAGCTGGTGCGGATTCTGAGCCAAGCCGGTCACCGCGCCATCGTCGCCTCGAGCGCCGGACGCCTGGTCGCGGACGTGACAGCGGCGGGCGGCGAATTTTTCGCCCTCGATGTTGCCAGCAACAATCCGCTGCGCATCCTGCGCAATGCCGCGACTTTGACGCGGCTGGCGCGCGAACGAAACTGCGATGCGATTCATGCGCTCGGCCGCGCCGGCGCCTGGAGCGCATTCGTCGCCGCCCGGGCGCGCGGCATTCCGTTCCTGACCAGCTGGTTCAAGGGCTTTCGCGAACAGAACTTTTTCAAGCGCTGCTACAACGGCATCATGGCGCGCGGCGACCGCGTGATCGCGGTCAGCGAACAGCTCGCGCAACTGGTCAACGACCGCTACGGCACGCCGTGGGACAGGATCGCGGTGGTGCCTTGCAGCATCGACATCGACCTGTTCGATCCGGCACAGGTCGCGCGCGAGCGGGTCGAGGCAATCCGCCATATCTGGGGCATTGGACGTGACACCAAGGTGATCCTGATCGTCGGCCGCATCCTGCGCCGCAAGGGACATCACGTGGTGGTGCGGGCGGCGCAGCGTCTCAAGCAGATGGGCATGAAGGATTTTCTTTTTGTGTTCGTCGGCGAGGACCGCGGTCGCACCCATTACACCGGCGAACTGTGGGACTTGGTGCTGTCGACCGGCACCATGGATGTCATCCGCATGGCGGCGCCGGTCAGCGACATGCAGGCCGCCTACGCCGCCGCCGCCGCCGTGGTGTCCGCCGCGGTGCAGCCGGAAGGCGCGCAGCGCGCTATCCTCGAGGCACAGGCGATGGCCCGTCCGGTTATTGTATCCGACCTTGCCGCCGGCACCGACGTGGTGCTGACACTGCCGGCTGTGCCGGAAGGCCGGATCACCGGGCTTCGCTTTGACTCCGGCAGCGATGCCGCGCTGGCGGCGGCGGTCTTGCGCCTGTTCGCGATGCCAGAGCCGAACCGCGCTGCCATCGGCTTGCGCGGCCGGGAATGGGCGATCGGCCATTTCAACGCCTCGGTTGCGGCCGAGCAGATGCTCCGGGTCTATGACGCCGCCCTGGGACGCGAAGCCGCATCGGCCGGAAACCCCGGTTCCGGGAGAATCAGCGCAATTTGAGCGGTTTGACCTGAGAAACCGGTCGCTATATCGACACAAACAGCGGAACTGCGTTGACTTATTCGCCGTTTCTACCAATCTTTCGCACGCCGGGTGCGTTATAGTCCCGGCCGTCGCAACAGCATGAGGAGATAGTAGCCATTCGTCGTCCGATGAAGTCCGCGCTGCCCGCCCAAAAGGACGGCCCGCGCATCAACGAGGAGATTCGCGCCCGAGAGGTACAGCTGATCGATAGCACCGGCGACAACAAGGGTGTCGTCGACTTCCAAACCGCCATGAGTCTGGCGGAAGCGGCTGGGCTCGATTTGGTCGAGATTTCTCCCAACACGACCCCGCCGGTCTGCAAGATCCTGGATTTCGGCAAGTACAAATTCCAGGCGCAGAAAAAGGCCGCCGAGGCCCGCAAAAAGCAAAAAGTCGTCGAGATCAAGGAGATCAAGCTCCGGCCGATGATCGACGATCACGATTATGACGTGAAGATGCGCGCGATGAAGCGCTTCTTCGAGGAAGGCGACAAGGTCAAGATCACCCTGCGCTTCCGTGGCCGCGAAATGGCGCACCAGGAGCTGGGCTATAAGTTGCTCAATCGCGTGAAAGACGACACCGGGCCGATTGCCAAAGTGGAGTCCGAACCGCGGTTCGAAGGCCGGCAGATGGTGATGCTGCTCGCGCCTCGTTAACGGACCGTGCCCCGGACGAGGCACCGCTTCCGCGGCGCCGATCCGGGGCTACTCATCACACGCTATACGGATCAGCGCCGCTCGGCTTCCCAACGACCGGCACAGGTGTTGTTGGCGGCCGCACCCTGCCAGGTTCCAGAGCCGGCGGAGCCGGACAGCCGGCCAGTCCCGTTCGCTCCCTTTTCGCCCATACGGATGTTCACCTTGACCGCCCCGCTCGGTGAGACGGTGCCGGTCAGGTCGATCGCAACATTGCCGGCATAGTTGATGCGGCCGTTCGCAATCGTGACCGGATAGCGATAGGCCGCATCGCAGGCGCCGGATTCCGTGATAATCAGCACGCTCCAATTGCCGTCCTGGACCGCCGCATGCGCGCCCGTCGGCGCGCTCACGAGCGCGGCGCCGAGCATCATGGCCGCAACAACCGCTCCACCCACAAAACGTCCCATCTGATTAAGTCCTCGCCATCGCAATACGGCAGCTTGTTTCGAGCAACAATAACGCCGTAGCCGGCATCCGGTTGCAAGAGAAGCGCTCGCTCCGGAGCGAGGCGAGACATCGATCAGCAAGGCCTGGCTAGGCGCGGCGACGCTCTACGCGGGCGCGCGTGCGCGCCGCCGGCCCGAAGCTCGAGAGCACATTGGCGCCGACCGACCACAGCTTGTTGGCGCCGCTGACGACCGAAACGAGGTCCTGGATCGGACGCCGCCGGATTTCCTCGGGCGGCCGCGAGATGAAAAGGTTGGCCTGGTAAAGCCCGTCGGTTTCGTGGCCGTAGGTATCGATGCCCCGTGCCTCCACGGCGCGGATGGTGGCTTCCATTTCCTCGGGGTTGGCAAAACGGCGCTGCACGAAAGTGGCGCCTTCATAAGGCTGCGTTTCCAGGCCCTGGGCCGCCAGCGTGGCGGCAATGTCGTCGTAGGGGAACATGCGCAGGACGAACGAGGCGACCCAAGGTGTACGGCCCCGTTGCGCGACCTTCGCCAAACGCTGGAAAGTCTTGCTGGTGACGTATCCCACGCAACCGGTCGATACGATGATATCGACGCCCGCCAGTATTGCGGCTTCTTCCGGTGTCGGATCGCGGCTTTCCAGATCGGCGGTAAGGCCATGGTCGAGGATGCCGCAGTCCTCGGCGTAGCGAACGGCGTTCCCGGACACGTCGAGACCGATGACGCGGACGCCCGTATCTCTCGGCCAGGCCCGATAGAAGTTGCGATCGAGTTCCAGCATCTCGGTGCTGCTGAGGCCCTGCAGGAAGGGCGCCGTATAGCGCTGCCGCAGCGCCTCGTAGCTGAGGCCGTATTTCATCAGCGCGCCGTTGATGGCGTAGGAGCAGCCGATGTCCAGGATCGTGACCGGCTGATCCTGGACCTCCCGCCGTGCCCGGATCAACTGGCCGAATATCGGCTGCGCCAGATGAGGAATAATATAGTCAAGCTGACCTAAGTATTGAAAGTACTTGCGAGGGTCTTTTGAAGTATACAGATCATCAAAGTTCATTTTATTTTGATTTATGGTCGAATAATTCACGCTCATATTCATCAATACAGCCCCTATAATGTGCAGTTTTTCCTTTGCCGAATGCGGCTTTGTTGATTTGGCAAAAAGCTATCCTATTAGGACCGCAGTCGCAACCCGCGAAGACTGTCGATTTTGGCGGAAATTGGCTGCGGCAACGTCGATTGTGGGCAAAAGGCGGCCGTTCCGGCGCTATGACGGCTTCTCACCCGCCGCCGGCCGCGGCGCTTTCAGTTGTCAAACCGGGGCCCCTCTGCCATAACGCCGCCCTTCGCCGCCCGGCGTGTCAAGGGCTGCCGTGGCGACGATAAAAGCTCAATCCCGAGCACCCGCCCGCAGGCGCAAGCCATGCGGGCAACATCATGGCCAGACGGGGCCTTCGCGTCCCGTGCCGCGCCGATGAGGAGAGCAAAATGCCCAAGTTGAAGACCAAGTCGGGCGCTAAAAAGCGCTTCAAGATCACGGCCACCGGCAAAGTTATGTATCAGCAGGCCGGCAAGCGTCACGGCATGATCAAGCGGACCACCAAGCAGATCCGCAACCTGCGCGGCACCAGCGTGCTGTTCAAGAGCGACGGCGACAACATCAAGAAGTACTTCCTGCCCAACGGCTAGTCGTATCTTCCGGCCGCCGCGCGCGGCTGTCGTCCCCGTCTTTCACCCGCATGTATTGCTGACGATCTGCAAGGAGATTTCCGATGTCCCGCGTCAAACGTGGCGTTACCGCCCACGCCAAGCACAAGAAAGTCTACAAGGCCGCCAAGGGCTATTACGGCCGCCGCAAGAACACCATCCGCGTCGCCAAGCAGGCGGTCGAGAAGGCCAACCAGTATGCCTTCCGCGACCGCAAGCGCCGCAAGCGCACCTTCCGCGCGCTGTGGATCCAGCGTCTGAACGCTGCCGTGCGGCCGTTCGGCCTGAACTACTCGCGCTTCATCGACGGCCTCGCCAAGTCCGGCCTGGTGGTCGACCGCAAGGTGCTGTCCGACCTCGCCATCCACGAGCCGGCTGCCTTTGCCGCGATCGTCGAGAAGGCCAAGGCCGCACTGCCGGCCGAAGCCGAGACCGCGAAAGCCTAAGCGCCCATCGTCGTCATGGCCGGGCTTGTCCCGGCCATCCACGCCTTGCTGAGTGAAGGAAGACGTGGATGCCCGGCACAAGGCCGGGCACGACGGAGAACAGTATCAGCCGCATCATCGCACGGGTTGATCTGCATTATGTCCGACATCGCCAAGCTTGAAACCGATCTGCTCGCCGCCATCGCGTCCGCCAAGGACGAGGCGGCGCTGGAGGCGGTGCGCGTGTCCGCGCTCGGCAAGAGCGGCGCCATCACCGCGCTCCTGAAGACGCTGGGCGCGATGACGCCGGAGCAGCGCAAGGAGCAGGGGCCGGCGATCAACGGCCTCAAGGACAAGGTCGGCGCCGCTATCGCCGCCGCCAAGGAAAATCTCGCCGCCAGCGCGCTCGACGCCCGGCTGAACTCCGAAACCGTCGACGTCACGCTGCCGCTGCGCGAGACGCCGGCCGAGACCGGCCGCATCCATCCGATCAGCCAGGTGATCGACGAACTCACCGCGATCTTCGCCGACATGGGCTTTGCTGTCGCGGAAGGCCCCGACATCGAGACCGACGACTACAACTTCACCAAGCTGAATTTCCCGGAAGGCCATCCGGCGCGGGAAATGCACGACACATTCTATTTTCCGCCGAAGCCGGACGGCTCGCGGCTGCTGCTGCGCACGCATACGTCGCCGGTGCAGGTGCGGACGATGCTGAGCCAGAAGCCGCCGATCCGCGTCATCATCCCGGGCCGTACCTATCGCAGCGATTCCGACCAGACCCACACGCCGATGTTCCACCAGGTCGAAGGCCTGGTGATCGACAAGAGCGCGCACATGGGTCACCTGAAATGGATCCTGGAAGAATTCTGCAAGGCGTTCTTCGAGGTCGACCAGGTCAAGATGCGCTTCCGGCCGTCGTTCTTTCCCTTCACCGAGCCGTCGATGGAAGTCGACATCCAGTGCAAGCGCGACAAGGGCGAGATCCGATTCGGCGAAGGCAGCGACTGGCTGGAGATTCTCGGCTGCGGCATGGTGCATCCGAACGTCCTGCGCAATTGCGGCCTCGATCCCGACGAGTACCAGGGCTTCGCCTGGGGCATGGGCATCGACCGCATCGCCATGCTGAAATACGGCATGCCGGATTTGCGCGCCTTCTTCGAGGCCGACGTGCGCTGGCTCAACCATTATGGCTTCCGGCCGCTCGACTTCCCGACGCTGGCGGGAGGATTGAGCCCATGAAGTTCACTCTCCCTTGGCTCAAGGATCACCTCGACACCGACGCATCTCTGACCGAGATCGTCGACAAGCTCACCATGATCGGACTTGAGGTCGAGAACGTCGAGGACAAGGCCAAGGAATACGAGGCGTTCAAGGTCGTCTCCGTGGTCTCCGCGGTGCAGCACCCGAACGCCGACCGGCTGCGCGTCTGCATGGTCGACACCGGCGATGGCAAGCCGATCCAGATCGTCTGCGGCGCACCGAATGCGCGCGCCGGCATGAAGGCCGTGCTCGGCCTGCCCGGCACCTACATTTCCGGCAAGAACATCACGCTGTCGGTCGGCAAGATCCGCGACGTCGAAAGCCACGGCATGCTGATTTCCGGCGCCGAGATCGGCTTCTCCGACGACCACGACGGCATCATCGAAATGCCGGCCGATGCGCCGCTCGGCAAACCGTTCGCCGAGGTGCTCGGCCTCAACGAGCCGGTGATCGAAATCAACCTGACGCCAAATCGGCCGGATTGCACCGGCGTCAATGGTATCGCCCGCGATCTCGGCGCCACCGACATCGGCACCTTCAAGGACAAGATGCCGAAGCAGGTGAAGGGCACCTTCCCCTGCCCGGTGTCGGTGACGCTCGATTTCGGCCAGACCCAATCGCTGTGCCCGGCCTTCGGCCTGCGGCTGGTGCGCGGCGTCAAGAACGGCCCGTCGCCGGAATGGCTGCAGAAGCGCCTGACCGCCATCGGCCTGCGGCCGATCAATGCGCTGGTCGACATCACCAATTTCATCACCTTCGACCGCGGCCGGCCGCTACATGTGTTCGACGCCGCCAAGGTGCACGGCAATTTGACCGTACGGCGCGCGCAGAACGGCGAGACGCTCAAGGCGCTTGACGGCAAAACCTACACACTCGACCAGGCCACCTGCGTCATCGCCGACGAGAAGGGTGTGGAGTCGCTGGCCGGCATCATGGGCGGCGAGGAAACCGGCTGTTCCGAAACGACCACCGACGTGCTGATCGAGTCGGCGCTGTGGGATGCGTTCAACATCGCCCAGACGGGGCGCAAGCTCGGCATCAACTCCGACGCGCGCTATCGCTTCGAGCGCGGCGTCGATCCGAACTTCATGCTGCCGGGCCTCGAGCTGGCGACGCAGATGGTGCTCGACCTGTGCGGCGGCGAGGCCTCTGACATTGTCGTCGCCGGCGATCCGGCGCCCAAGGAAACCGTCATCGATTTCCCGCTGACCGATCTGACGCGGCTGGCGGGCCTGAGGCTGTCGCTCGCCGAGGTGCGGCGCATCCTCGAGAAGCTCGGCTTCTTCGCCGCCGGCCAGAGCGACCGGATCAAGGTCGCCGCGCCGTCGTGGCGCCCGGACGTGCATGGCCGCGCCGATATCGTCGAGGAACTGGTGCGCATTGTCGGCGTCGACCAGGTGCCGTCGACCCCATTCCCGCGCGGCGCTGACGCGCGCAAGCCGGTGCTGACGCCGATCCAGTCGCGCACCCGCAAGGCCAAGCGCGCGCTGGCCGTGCGCGGTCTCACCGAAGCCGTCACTTGGTCCTTCGTGTCGAAGCGCGAGGCCGAGTTGTTCGGCGGCGGCAAGCCCGAGCTGGCGCTGGCCAATCCGATCGCCGCCGAACTCTCCGACATGCGGCCGAGCCTGCTGCCCGGCCTGATGATGGCGGCGCAGCGCAATGCCGATCGCGGCTACGCCGACGTGGCGCTGTTCGAGGTCGGACAGATTTTCAAGGGCGACAAGCCCGAGGACCAGTTCATCGCCGCCACAGGTCTGCGCCGCGCGCTCGCCAAGAGCAGCGGCGTCGGCCGTCACTGGTCCGCCAAGGCCGAGCCGGTCGACGCCTTCGATGCCAAGGCCGACGCTTTCGCCGTGCTGGCCGCCGCCGGCGCGCCGGTACAGGCGCTGCAGGTGGTGCCCGGCGGACCGGCTTGGTTCCACCCCGGCCGCAGCGGCACCATCCAGATCGGGCCGCAGAACATTCTCGGCCACTTCGGCGAACTGCATCCGCGATCGCTGGCGGCCATGAAGGCGGACGGTCCCCTGGTCGGTTTCGAGGTGATCCTCGACAACATCCCCGCCGCCAAGCCGAAGGCGACGCGCGCCAAGCCGCTGCTCGAGCTGTCGCCGTTCCAGCCGGTCGAGCGTGACTTTGCGTTTGTCGTCGACAGCAAGGTGCGCGCCGCCGATATCGTGCGCGCGGCGCAGACGGTCGATCGCAAGCTGATCGCCGGCGTCACGGTGTTCGATGTCTACGAGGGCCCCGGCATTGAGCCGGGCAAGAAATCGATCGCCATCGCGGTCACGCTGCAGCCGCGCGACAAGACCATGACCGACGCCGAGATCGACGCGCTGGGCGCCAAGATTGTCGCCGAGGTGGCGAAGCGCACCGGCGGCGTGTTGCGGGGCTGAGCATCCGCGCCGATGCTGAGTATGGTGTGCAACTCCTTTACAGCGAGGGGCTGGCGATGCGCGAACCCGCATCGCGCAAGCACTTCTGTGGCTAACGGTTGGTGACCAGCACCCGCCGCCAATGAACCAAATTGCAATGTCTCGTCGCTAGATTGATCCGCAGGCGCACGGAAGAAGCCCGTGAGTCCGGGGAGCGAACGTCAGCGAGCGTCAAGAATGACGCCAGGGACACGTTATCATGGGGTGGATGGTCGATCGCGTCGGGCACGTCATTGCCCGTTATCTGGAAAGGCCGGCGGCGGGCTATGAGCCCTTCACGCCGAGCGACCCGGCCGCGCTGCGCGCCACGCTGAAGCCCGGCGATGTGCTGCTGGTCGAAGGCAACAATCATATCTCCGGCGTCATCAAGTATCTGACGCAGTCGACCTGGTCGCATGCCGCGCTCTATGTCGGCCCGATCGGCGACCGCACCACCGATGACGGCGAGCCGCTGGTGCTGGTCGAGGCCAATATCGGCGAGGGCGTGGTGGCGGCGCCACTGTCGAAATACATTCATTGTCACTCGCGCATCTGCCGGCCGACCGGACTGTGCGACGAGGATCGCGCCCGCGTCTGCACCTATGCGGCCGAGCGGATCGGCTTCGATTACGACCTGAAGAATATCCTCGATCTGCTGCGCTATCTGTTTCCGCTGCCGGTGCCGCAGCGCTGGCGGCGGCGTATGATCGCGCTCGGCTCCGGTCATCCGACGCGCATCATCTGCTCGGCACTGATCGCGCAGGCGTTCGAGTACGTGCGCTACCCGATCCTGCCCAAGGTGACGCGGCTGGAGAGCGAAGCGGCGCGGCAGGAGATTCTCGAGATTCGCCACTCGTCGCTGTACGCGCCACGGGACTTCGACATCTCGCCCTATTTCGAGGTGGTCAAGCCAACCATCGCGCAGGGCTTCGACTACAAGGCGATGGCCTGGGCCGACTTGCCCGCCACCGCGCCCGAGGCGACGCTGGTCCCGGACGAGGTGATGGCCGCACATTCGTAAGGCGGCGCGGTCCTCTCCGCTGTCATCGCCGGGCTTGACCCGGTTCGTCACATGAAGACCTACGCGAGCTTTTTCCTTGCATCGGCTCATCATGGATGCCCGGCACAAGGCCGGGCGTGACGCCGCGTGTGACGCGCCGCAACGTATTCCGCTCACGCCCGCGGACGCGGGCATCCAGCCTTTGCCGCGGGGCCTGAAGCGCTGGGTCCCCGCTTCCGCGGGGACGAGCGGGTGAATGCTTTCAAACGGCCAAGAACGCACTTGCCCTTTTCCACCTCCTCCCTAACTGTGGCGGCATGATCGCCTCCGCCTTCAAAGCCCTCAATCAGATGTTCACCCCGCCGCTGCGCCGCGTGCTGTTCAAGGCCGTCGGCCTGGCGCTGCTGCTGATCGCCATCATCGGCGTCGGCCTGCAGCGCCTGTTCGCCGCCATGGCCAATAGCGGCGCCACCTGGGCCGAGCAGTCCACCGGCGTGACCTGGGGCTGGGAGGCGCTGACCTGGATCCTCTCGATCATGGCCAGCCTCGGCATCATCACCGGCGCTCTGTTCCTGATGCCGGCGGTCACCGCCTTTGTCGGCAGTTTCTTCGTCGACGAGATTGCCGACGTGGTCGAGCGCGAGCATTATCCGGCCGAACCCGTCGGCCGCGCGCTGCCGGTGTTCCGCGGGCTGGTCGAAGGCATCAAAATCGGCCTGCTGGCGCTGTGCGTCTATCTGGTCGCGCTGCCGTTCCTGATCTTTGCCGGCTTCGGCCTGGTGATCCTGTTCGTGGGCACGGCCTATCTGCTTGGCCGCGAATATTTTGAACTGGCGGCGATGCGCTTCCGGCCGCCGGAAGAAGCCAAGGCGATGCGCAAGGCGCACGCCGGCTATATCTTCCTCGCCGGCATGGTGATCGCGTTGTTCGTGTCGATCCCGATCCTGAACTTCGCCACGCCGGTGTTCGCCATGGCCTTCATGGTGCATTTGCACAAGAAGATGTCGGGCGGCCGGGCGGAGTTGATGGAGCCGGCAAGGTAGCCATCGTCGTGCCTTCTTCACCTCTCCCATAGGGAGAGGTCGGCGCACGAAGTGCGCCGGGTGAGGGGTCACAGATTATCGAGAGTCACTTTCCCCCTCACCCCCACCCTCTCCCCCAAGCGGAGAGGGAGCGCGCTTCGACGGGCGGCAACACCTAGGCTACTACCCCCGCAAATCGATCACGCGCTTGGCCTTGCCGACCGAGCGCTCGAGGCTGCCCGGCGCCAGCGTCCGTACCTCGACGGTGACGCCGACCAGGTTCTTGATGTGTTGGACAAGGTCGCCATTGCAGGCCGCCCATGCGCCTTCTTCCACCCCCCGCCGCGCCTCGACCAGCACCGTCATCGCGTCCAGCCGTTCGCCGCGCCTGAGTTCGATCATGAAATGCGGCGACAGCCGGTCGTCGGTGAGGATGATCTCCTCGATCTGACCGGGAAATACGTTGACGCCACGCAGGATGATCATGTCGTCGGAGCGGCCGGTGATCTTCTCGATGCGCCGGAACGACCGCGCGGTGCCCGGCAGAAGCCGCGTCAGGTCGCGGGTGCAATAGCGGATTACCGGCATCGCCTCCTTGGTCAGCGACGTGAACACCAGTTCGCCGATCGCGCCGTCCGGCACGTTTTCGCCGGTCACCGGATCGACGATCTCGGGATAGAAGTGATCCTCCCAGACGTGCGGGCCGTCCTTGGTCTCGACGCATTCGCAGGCGACGCCCGGACCGATCACCTCCGACAGACCGTAGAGATCGACGGCATGGAGGTCGAAGGCCTGCTCGATTTCCTCACGCATGGCGTTGGTCCAGGGCTCGGCGCCAAACACGCCGATCCTGAGCGAACATTGGCGCGGATCAACGCCCTGGGCGCGGAATTCGTCCAGAATGGCGAGCATGTAACTCGGCGTGACGTGAATCGCGTCGGGCTCGAAATCGCAGATCAGCCGCACCTGCCGTTCCGTCATGCCCCCCGAGACGGGAATTACCGTGCAGCCCAGCCGCTCCGCGCCGTAATGCACGCCGAGGCCGCCGGTGAACAGGCCGTAGCCGGCGGCGTTGTGCAGCTTCATGCCGGGCCGCACACCGGCGGCGCGCAGGCAGCGCGCGATCACATTCGCCCAGGTGTCGAGGTCGCGCGCGGTATAGCCGACCACCGTCGGCTTGCCGGTGGTGCCGGACGAGGCATGAATGCGCACGACCTGAAGGGATAATGTCGGCGCAGGTCGTCCTTGGCGGTGAAGGGAAACCGTCCGAGGTCGGACAGCGTGCGCAGGTCATCCGGATGCGCGCCGGCCGCATCGAACGCCGCCTTGTAGTGCGCGACGTTGTCGTAGGCATGCCGGAGCGACCATTGCAGCCGCTGGAGCTGCAGCGCCGCGATCTCGTCGCGCGAGGCGATCTCGATCGGCTCGAGTTCGTCGCGGCGCGGCGCCAGGTCGGCGGCTGAGGTGCTGGGCCCCGCCATCAGATTTTCCGCTGCGCCGCGTTCCAGTGCTTCTCCAGATTGGCGATGAGTGCCGGGCTGAAGTGACAATAGGCCTGCTCGCGGCAATAGACCGCCATGTAGCGGCGGAACGTATCGAGCGGCTCCTCGCCGACGCGGAAAGCGCGGCGGTTGCTGGCGGCGCTGACCACGCCGGAGCCGGTGAAATCGTCGATGACGCGGTCGATGGTGGCGTCGACCGCGTCGGGCGCCACCACCTCGTCGCAGATCAGGCGGCCCTCGGCGCTGTCGCAGTCGAAGCGCCGTCCCATCATGATCGCCTGCCGCGCCGCGCGCGGGCCGACAAAGCGCGGGAGCCGCAGATTGGCGACGCCGGGAATGATGCCTTCCTTGCGCGCCGGCAGCGTCATGTAAGCATCGCGCGCGGCGACGACGTAATCCATCGCCAGCAGATACTGGCAGCCGCCGCCGATGGCGAAGACGTCGACGCCGGCGACCCACGGCTTCTCCAGCGTGCCGCCCCTCATCTCATCGGGGCCCGGCCCGCCGATGACCGACAGGCCGCGCAGCATCTTGTTGACGATGCCCATGTCGCGGCGGATGTACCAGAGATAGGGAATCTTGCCGCGGTAGAGATGCGTGAGGTTGATGCCGCTGGAGAACACCTTGCGGCCTTTGTACTTCGGATGCTCGACCACGCCGCCGCGCAGCACGCAGATGTGGCTCGAAGGATCGAGGATGGCGATGTCGGCCGCCGTCTCGGTGTCGTCCAGCGTGTCGCGGTCCTCGGCGTTGAGGAAACGCGGGTTCTGGATGGTCACCACCGCGGCCTTGCCGCGCCGCTCCACCCGCGCCGGGCCGAAGTCGATCACGCCGTCTTTTGCGAACGCCGCGGCGCGTTCGATCGCCTCCAGCTTTGGCTGCAGCATCGCCTCGCACAGGTGCATACCGCAGTCCGGCAGCGCCAGCACATGCGCGAGGAACAGGCCCTGATCGACCTCGATGCCGTCCTTCTCGCTTTGCAGCTTTTCCAGCTCTGAGGCCCGGCACCAGTTTGCTGGCGGCATAGGCAAGCTCGTCGACGCGCAGGAACGCGGTCAGGTTCTTGGTCAGCTTGCGATAGACCGCCTCGGCGTGATGCGTGAGGAACTGCTCGCGCGATGCGCGGCCCTGCGCCAGAATTTCATCGGCGGCCTGCTGCTGCGCCGGCGTGCGCTGCGGCTTGAGCGGCAAAGCGGCGAGCTCACTTGCGTTGGTCCGCCAGACTCGCGACGCGGTCGCCGCATCGCGCGCAAATGTGCCGGCAAAGCGCGGGGCCTTGCTGCCGGCCCGGCCTGACCCTTCCATGGCGCTCCCTGACCCGTTTTACGCGGCCGTCTTGCCCGGCCATTTGCACAGATCGGCAATGATACACACGTCGCAGCGCGGTTTGCGAGCCACGCAGATGTAACGCCCGTGCAGGATCAGCCAGTGGTGGGCATGGCTCTTGTAATGGGCCGGCACCACCGCATCGAGCTTCTGCTCGACCGCGAACACGTCCTTGCCGGTCGCCATGCCGGTGCGGTTGCCGACCCGGAAAATATGGGTATCGACGGCGATGGTCGGCTCGCCGAAGGCGACGTTGAGCACGACATTGGCGGTCTTGCGCCCGACCCCGGGCAGCGCCTCCAGCGCCGCGCGGTCCCGCGGCACCTCGCCGCCATGCTCGGCCACCAGCTTTTGCGCCAGCGCCGCGACGTTCCTGGCCTTGGTGCGGAACAGGCCGATGGTCTTGATCAGGTCGCGGATGCGGTCCTCGCCGAGCGCCGCCATTTTCGCCGGCGTGTCGGCCAAGGCAAACAAGGCCGGCGTCGCCTTGTTGACGCCGGCGTCGGTGGCCTGCGCCGACAACGCCACCGCCACCACCAACGTGAACGGATTGGAGTGCTTGAGTTCGGTCTTCGGCTCCGGGCTCGCCTCCTTGAAGCGGCGGAAGGCTTCCTCGATCTCGGCCGGCGCCATCGGCGGCACCGCGCCGGTGACGGCCTGCACGTCGGCCTTGACCTGTTTGGCGGGCGCTTTGCGCTTGGCGGCCTTGCCTTTCTTGGCCTTGGCCAGCGCCTTCTTCACGCTTTTGCGCACTGATTTTTTCGCCATTTTTCCGGTATAGTCGGGGGTATGGCTGCCGACAACGCCGACACCCTTGAACCCACGATCTTTTCCGCGGTCATCACCCCGCACCGGTCGCTGAAGCAGGCCGGCTTTTTAGTGCTGATGATCGCCTTCGGCGGGATCAGCTTTGTTGCCGGCATGGTGTTCCTGATGCTCGGCGCCTGGCCGGTGTTCGGCTTTTTCGGCCTCGACGTGCTGCTGCTGTACTGGGCGTTCCGCATCAACTACCGCGACGGCGGCGCCTACGAGGAAGTCACGGTGACGCCGTCGGCGCTCACCGTGCGCAAGGTCAATCCGCGGGGACGGGTTCGCGAATGGGTGCTGAACCCACTGTGGGTCAAGCTGGAGCGGATCGAGATCGAGGACTTCGGCATCAACCGTCTGCTGCTGATCTCGCGCGGCAAGCAGCTGATCGTCGGCAGCTTTCTCGGCCCCCACGAAAAGGCAACCTTTGCCAATGCGCTGGGACGTGCCCTCGGCGAGGCGCGGCGCGGCGTTTATCCGCCCGCCTCCTGAGGCCCGCAGGAATCGGGTGGGCAGCCTGCCCAGCCCGCTTTAGACAGCCGCATGACCATGACCCTCAGAAAACAAGCCAGTGACCAGCCCTACCCCGGCCTCGCGCCGCTGGCGACTGCGGCCGCCGACTACGACGTGGTGCGCCGCGCCATCGCCCATATCCGCGGCCACTGGCGGGCCCAGCCGGAGGTCGACACCATCGCCGAGGCGGCCGGGGTTAGCCCGACCGACCTGCATCATCTGTTCCGCCGTTGGTGCGGCCTGACGCCCAAGGCCTTCCTGCAGGCCCTGACGCTCAACAGCGCCCGTGAATTGCTGCGCGCCTCGGCCAGCGTGCTGGAAACGTCCTACGAGGTCGGCCTGTCCGGTCCCGGGCGGCTGCACGATCTCTTCGTCACCCACGAGGCGATGTCGCCCGGCGAATGGAAAGCCCCATCACCGTTCGGTATGGCGCTGGTGATGGTGACGCCGCGCGGCCTCGCCGGCCTGGCGCTGGCCGACGCCGGCAAGGAGCGCACCGCGCTTGACGACATGCGCTCGCGCTGGCCGAAGGCGCGCTACGTCGAGGACGTCGCCGCCACCGCACCGACTGCGCGGCGCATTTTTGATACGGCGCTGTGGCGGCCCGAGCAGCCGTTGCGCGTGGTGCTGATCGGCACCGATTTCGAAGTGCGCGTGTGGGAGAAACTGCTGACGATTCCGATCGGCAATCTCACCACCTATTCCGGCCTCGCCGCCAAGGCCGGTTCGCCGAAGGCGGCGCGCGCCGTCGGCGCCGCGGTTGGAAAAAATCCGATCTGCTTTGTCGTTCCGTGCCATCGCGTCATCGGCAAGAACGGTGACATCACCGGCTTTCACTGGGGCCTGACCCGCAAGCGCGCCATGCTCGGCTGGGAAGCCGGCATCGTCGCGACGTAGCGGAACTGCGGCAACATCAAGACTTCGCTTTCGGAACCGGAACGCAAAAGCAGCGTCGGCGTTGTTTCGGTCGGCGGTCGCGGATCGCCGTTTTGAAACATGAGGAGGCGTTGATGAAAATCGTGATGCTCGCAGCCGCGGCTGCGTTGGCGCTGTCCCCGGTGGCCGCGATTGCCCAGGGTTCGACAGTGGGTGGTGCGGTTGGCGGCGCTGCCGCCGGTGCCGTTGTTGGTGGTCCTGTTGGCGCCGTTGTTGGTGCCGGCGTTGGTGGCGCCCTTGGCGCCGCGGCTGAGCCGCCGGCTGGCGTCGTGACCTATGTCGAGCGCGGCGACGCGCCGTCGGTCACCGTCCAGGAGCGCATTGTGGTCGGCGAAGCCGTCCCCGGCACTGTGGTGCTGCGCCCGGTCCCCGAGCACACCCAGTACCGCTACGCGGTCGTGAACAACCAGCGCATCATCGTTGATGCTCAGAGCGGCAAGGTCGTGAAGATCATCCAGTAAGCTATTCTGCTGGAACCTCAAAAGGCTCCGTCTCGCGACGGAGCCTTTTTTGCGTCTGCTGTTGCGCCGACGGCATTCCGGCTCAAGTTGACGGTAGCAGCGTGATCCAATCCTTCGATGCAGAAGCGCCGTCCTGTGATGTTGGTGGTCCTCGACGGCTGGGGCTGGCGCGAAGAGATCGCCGACAACGCCGTTCGCCAGGCCAGGACGCCCGCCTTCGACCGGCTCTGGGCCGCAAACCCCCGCGCCTTTCTGAAAACCAGCGGTCTCGACGTCGGCCTGCCGACCGGACAGATGGGCAATTCGGAAGTCGGTCACCTGAACATCGGCGCCGGCCGGGTCGCGATGCAGGATCTGCCGCGCATTAACACGGCCGTTGCCTCCGGCGAGATCGCGCAACAGCCGGCGCTGGTCGACCTGATCGCCAAGGTGAAGCAGAGCGGCGGCACCTGCCATCTGGTCGGGCTGGTGTCGCAGGGTGGCGTGCATTCGCACGAGGATCACTGCGTTGCGCTGGCGCGCATCCTGACCGAGGCCGGCGTGCCGGCGGTGGTCCACGCGATCACCGACGGCCGCGATACGCCGCCGCAACTCGCGGCCGAGGACCTGAAGCATTTCGCCGCCGCGCTGCCGCCGACGGTACCGGTCGTGACCGTAGTCGGACGCTATTACGCCATGGACCGCGACAAGCGCTGGGAGCGCGTCACCAAGGCGTATCACGCCATCGTCGAGGGCGAGGGTCCGCACTTTGCCGATGTACCGTCGGCGATTGCGGATGCTTATGCCCACGGCATCCACGACGAGTTCATCGTGCCGGCGGTGATCGGGAGCTACGGCGGCATCAAGGATGGCGACGCCGTGCTGTCCTTCAACTTCCGCGCCGACCGCGTCCGTGAAATTCTGGCGGCGATGCTCGATCCGGCCTTTGGCGGCTTCGCCCGCAAGCGCACGGTCCGCTATGCCGCCGCCGTCGGCATGACGCAATACAGCGAAGACCTCGATCATCTGGTGCAGACGATTTTTCTGCCGCAGACCTTTCCGAACATCCTCGGCGAGGTCGCGTCACGTGCCGGCCGCACGCAATTGCGCATGGCCGAGACCGAGAAGTATCCGCACGTCACTTATTTTCTCAATGGCGGCCGCGAGGAACCTTACCCCGGTGAAGACCGCATCATGGTCGCGTCACCGAAGGTGGCGACCTACGATCTGCAACCGGAAATGTCGGCGCCCGAACTGACCGCCAAAGCGGTCGAAGCGATCGACTCCGGGAAGTACGATCTGATCGTGCTGAATTTCGCTAATCCCGACATGGTCGGCCATACCGGCGTGCTGGCGGCAGCCGTCAAGGCGGTGGAGACGGTCGACACGGGTCTTGGTCAGATCGCCGATGCCATCGCACGGGCCGGTGGCGCGCTGCTGGTGACCGCCGACCATGGCAACTGCGAGATGATGCGCGATCCGGTCACCGGCGGGCCGCAGACCGCGCACACCACCAATCCGGTGCCGGTGATGGTCATGGGCAGCGGGAAAACCGCCTTGGCCGACGGCCGGCTGGCCGACATCGCGCCGACCTTGCTGGCGCTGATGGAGCTGCCGCAGCCGGCGGAGATGACAGGCACATCGCTGCTGCGCGGCTAGCTTCAGAAATCCGTCAGCCCGAGCACATCCATCATCGAATAGAGGCCCGGCTTCTGCTGGCGTGCCCAGGCCGCGGCATGCAGCGCGCCGCGGGCGAAGATCATGCGATCCTCCGCCCGGTGCACCAGTTCGATCCGCTCGGCCTGCCCGGCGAAGATCACGCTGTGCTCGCCGACCACACTGCCGCCGCGCAACGTCGCAAATCCGATATCGCCCGGCTTGCGCGCACCGGTATGGCCATCGCGGACGACGTCCTTGTTCTTGGCGAGATTGATGCCGCGGCCCTCCGCTGCCGCCTGCCCCAGCAACAGCGCAGTGCCGGAGGGTGCATCGACCTTCTGGTTATGATGCATTTCGAGAATTTCAATATCGAAGGCGGCATCGAGCGTCTTGGCGACGCGCCGGGTCAGCGCCGCCAGCAGATTGACGCCGAGGCTCATGTTGCCGGATTTGACGATGACGGCCTTCTTGGCGGCTTCCCTGATCGCCGCCTCGTCGTCCGCGCTCAGGCCGGTGGTGCCGATGATGTGCACCTTGCCAGCCTTGGCGGCCTGCGCAGCGAAAGCCAGTGTGGCCGCCGGCGCGGTGAAGTCGATAATGCCGTCGGCCTTGTCCAGCAGCGCCTGGGCGTCGCCGGCGAGCTTCACGCCGTTCTCGCCGAGGCCGGCCAGTTGACCGGCGTCCCAGCCGATCAGCGGCGAGCGTGCGTCTTCCAGCGCCCCTGCGAGGGTGAATTCCTTGCTGTCGGCGATGGCCTTGACCAGCGTGCGGCCCATCCGCCCGCCGGCACCGGCGATCACAAGCCGCATCTCGGCCATGGTTCAAAACTCCCGGACTGATGTTTTGGGTATAGCGGGTTTAGGTGCTTGCCAAAGCACCGCCAGTCGACTTCGTAGTGGAAAGTAGTGAACGAGAAACAAAAAGCGTTTCCAGCCGTCGAAAATCGTTGATTCCCCAGCACTTATCGGCGGAAGTCTTAATTACGATCAAAAATTTTAGCGTTGCATGAATGACTTATCGGCTAAGCAAGCTCAATGAGGCCGAAAAAAGTAAGGTCACATTATTGGAATTTTAGTGCCTGCCGTTATGTGCGGTGTAAGCGCTTGAAGAATATATAGTTATTTTGCGCGAATCTTCTGCTGCGCTTTACCAAAAGTAAAACAAAACGTAGGTATGCCCAATTTCGGCAGATTTCTGCCACAACGTCCTAAACCAATTTTTTTATAAATTCCAGATACTTAGACCTTTGTTCCATCTATACAGATTCTCTTTCGAGTTGGCTGGAAAATTAACTGTCAAGCGCTATCTTCCGTGTGTATTACAAATTAATTGAGCCGTCGGCACCAGATCGGTACCGCTGCGGACTCGCACGACTCGGGAGCAGGGCACATGACATCCGCGCACGAAAACTCGCTAGAGTACGTGCCGATTACCGGTAGAGGCGTAACGGCACTTGATAACAGAAAAGAACACAACAATAACAGCCCAGTCGAGGTTGCCAGTCTCCGTGCGAGCATCGATAAAGTAAAGGAGCGCAACTTTAAGTCGCTTTTGAACTTGGCCGCGGCAGCGAAGAAGCTGGCACGCGGCTAACGCGCAGTCTGGGGAGTGCGCGGGTTGGGGGGTAATTGCTTGAGCAAAATACCTGTGCCTGAAAGCACAATCACGGACCGTACCAAGCTTTTACTCGATCACGCGAAAGAACTGATTGCAGCCGGAACGCTTCCTGCTGGAGTCGTCGAAATCCGCGAACATCGATTCAAGCACATTTGTGAAGGATATTTCCTTCTAAATTGGGCCTACAAAGATTGGCGGATCGAGGATGGTCATTTCACGGAGTTGCCGAAGGTAGCGGCGCTCCAATGTTTGACCATTTCTCGTTATCAGCCGTTCTTTCCTTTGAAAACGCCGGTTGATGAAGCGAACATCGTCGAATTAAAGCCTAACGAAATTTTTGCATTTTCGTACGCCCTCGGGATATTGGGTGTGGAATTTGAGGCAGATACGCCGGAGAAAATCGACTTTTGGCTTCGGGTTCTTGACGTAATATCTACCGCTAGGATTCAAACGCTAGAAACTTATTCGGTCGACAAATCCGCTAAAATTAGTCAGCCGCTGTCCTATTATAGAGATCAGATCACATCGATCCACCCGGACGACAAAGGAACTATCAGCGCTCTAATTTGCATTTTTGAACTGATGTCCAAAAAGCGCACCGATCTCGGCATCACTCACTAGAATTGGGCTTGGCTGCTGTTGGTTGTCCAAAGTCTCTCTTTGGATGGCCTTGTCCGATCGGTATCGCAACCATTTTGAGCGCCTCATTAAACCGGCCAGAAGCCCCGGTCGCAGTCGTTGTGTAAGTAGGGTGTAGTCAGCCGGCCTAGGGCTGCTCGCCGTCGTAGCCTTCGATAATGATGATATCGGCCACCGCATTCGCCTGCCGTATCTTGATATTGGCCTGGTATTCGGGCGACCGGTAGCAGGCCAGTGCCGCGGCATAATCAGGGAATTCGATCACCACATTGCGCGACCGGGCCGTGCCCTCGGGCGCCTCGAATTTGCCGCCACGGACGACAAAGCGGCCGCCGAACTTCTTGAAGATCGCCGGGTTGGCCGCCGCGTAGGGTTTGTAGCCGTCCTCATTGGACACATCGACGCGCGCGATCCAGTAGCCTTTCGCCATGCCGCTCCCCTCAGGTTATGGCCTGCTTCATCTCGGTGAAGATGGCCTCCGCCGCCGCTTTCGGATCGGCGGCCTCGACGATCGGCCGGCCGATCACCAGATAATCGGCGCCGGCGGCGATCGCCCTGGCCGGTGTCATGACCCGCTTCTGGTCGCCGGCGGCAGCGCCGGCCGGACGGATGCCCGGCGTCACCAGCGCCATCGACGGGCCGACCAGCTTGCGCAGATTGGCGGCCTCTTCGGCGGAGCACACCAGGCCATCGACGCCGAGATCGCGCGCCTGACCTGCGCGTTGGGCGACCAAGGCACTGACGCCGAGCTTGGAGCCGGCCGCAAACAAATCGGCGTCATCATAGGACGTCAGCACCGTCACCGCGAGAATGCGCAGCGACGCGCCGCGCTTGGCCTCGACCGCCGCCTTCATGGTCTGCGGATAGGCATGCACGGTGAGGAACGTGGCGCCGACTTTCGCAACGCTCTCGACGCCTTTGGCGACGGTGTTGCCGATATCGTGCAGCTTGAGATCGAGAAACACCTTCTTGCCGGCGCCGATCAGGCTCTCGGCAAATGACAGGCCGCCGGCGAAGGCGAGCTGATAGCCGATCTTGTAAAACGTCACGGAATCGCCGAGGCGCGCGACCATCGCTTCGGCCTCTTTCACCGTCGGCAGGTCGAGCGCGACGATCATCCGGTCGCGGGCGTTTACTTCCTTTGGTCCGTTCATGCCATCAGCCTTCATGCGAATAGTCTTGCCATGTCCGCCAGCCGCGCGAGCTGCGCCCGCAGCAGATTAGCGGTGCGGAGTTCGATGATGTTGTCCATGTCGTCGAAGGCCTGGTCGGCCTGCTGCACCGCCACCTGCTCCGGAATGACCAGCGCGCCGCAGCCGAGCTCGAGGATCTGCCGCAGCGCCATCAGCGAGCGCAAGCCGCCGGTGCGCTCCGGCGAGGCGGCGCTGATGGCGAAAACGCGGTTTCTGAACGCGGCGTACAGCGGGTCGTTGCGTTCGCGCACACGCGACACCCAGTCGATGGCGTTCTTGAGCAGCGGCGTGACCGAGGCGGAATATTCCGGACTGGCGATGAACACGCCCTGATGCGCCATGATCATCTGCTTCAGCTTGACCGCGTTGGCGGGCAGATCGCGCGCCTCGAGATCGGCGTCATAGATCGGCAGCGGGTAATCCTGCAGCGAGATACGCGTCACGTCGGCGTCGATCAGCGTCAGTTCCTTGGCCGCCAGCGCCGCCAGCCGGGCGTTTTGCGATCCGGCCCGGATCGAGCCCGGGATCACCAGTATCTTCGGATTGGGCATCGGCGGCACTCCTCGCGCCCGCCCTGAATAACATGCGATCCATCGCCCGTCATTCCGGGACGCACGCGCACGCCCAATGGCAAATGCGGGAGCAAAGTGCGCTCAGCCCCGGATTGACTCTGTGAGGGATAGCGAAAGCCGGCGTTACTTGCCGCGATAGATCCAGACGCGGGCCGGCGGCAGATTCATCCAGATCAGCTCGGAGGACTCAGCCTTGATGCCGGTATGCGCCTTCGGAATCGGCGCGCTCATGGCGTAGGTGAACTGGATGAAGGGGGCGCCCGGCTTCAGCAGGTTCATCGCATCGCCGATCAGGCGCAGCCGCGTGCGCAGCGGCTTGGTCACCAGCGGCAGGCCGGACACCATCGCGGCCGCCGGTTCGCGCACGAACGTCTCCAGCAGGCCGCGCAGGCGATAGGCATCGCCCTGCACCACCGTCGCGGCCGGATAGCGGGCGCGCAGCAGGGCGCAGAAGTCGGGATTGAATTCGACGAGGATCAAGCGGGACGGATCGATGCCGCGCTTGACCAGCGCTTCCGTGACCGGGCCGGTGCCGGGCCCAAGCTCAATCACCGGACCGCTCGACGCCGGATCGACGTAGCTCGCCATGGTGCGGGCGAGCGCCTTGCTGGACGGCATCACGGCGCCGGTCGACAGCGGCTTTTCGATCCACGAACGAATGAACTGAACCTGGTCGTCGAGACGCAGGTTCTTCTTTTCGGCGCGCGCTAGTGAATGTGAGGGCATTGCTGCGGGATCACGCCTTGATGCGGGTGGAAACAAGCCCGCGCCTCTCACGGGTATAGGGCGCGGGGCGAAGGGTCAAGATGGCTACTCCGAATGGCTGCCGCGGGTTCCCATTCCGTCGAGAAAGTCTTTGACTTTATTGAAGAATCCGGACGACTCCGGTTGCGTATCCTGGGACGACAGTTTTTCGAACTCGGCCAGCAATTCGCGCTGACGTTTGCTCAGGTTCTGCGGCGTTTCGACCGTTACTTGAACGTACATGTCGCCGCTTTGTTTCGACCGCAGCACCGGCATGCCCTTGCCGGACAGGCGGAAACGCCGGCCGGTCTGGGTGCCGCCGGGAACCTTGACCCGGGCCGTGCTGCCGTCGATCGCCGGCACCTCGAAATCGCCGCCCAGCGCCGCCGTACCCATCGAAATCGGTACCCGGCAGTGCAGGTCGGCGCCATCGCGCTGGAAAAATTCGTGCGGGGCCAGGGAGAGGAAAATATAGAGGTCGCCGGGCGGTCCGCCGCGCACGCCGGCCTCGCCCTCGCCGGCGAGACGGATGCGGGTTCCGTCCTCGACGCCGGGCGGAATATTGACCGAGAGCATGCGCTCGCGCGTGGTCCGGCCGGCGCCTTCACAAGACTGGCATGGATCTTCGATCATTTGACCGCGGCCCTGACACACCGGGCAGGTGCGCTCCAGCGTGAAGAAGCCCTGGGCGTGCCTGATCTTGCCGGCGCCGCCGCAGTGCTGGCACGCTTTCGGCTTGGTGCCCGGCTTGGCGCCGGTGCCGGAGCAGGTTTCGCAGGTCACTGAGGTCGGGATGCGGATCTGCGCGGTCTTGCCGCCGAACGCGTCCTCAAGGGTGATTTCCATGTTGTAGCGCAGGTCAGAGCCGCGCTCGCGCCCGTTGCCGCGGCCGGCACGCCGCCCGCCGGCCATGCCGAACAGGTCGTCGAAGATGTCGGAGAACGACGAGGCGAAGTCGGCGCCGAAGCCCGGCCCCCCGCCACCGCCCTGCTCGAACGCGGCATGGCCAAAGCGGTCATAGGCGGCGCGCTTGTCGCCGTCCTTGAGCACATCATAGGCCTCGCTGAGTTCCTTGAACTTGTGCTCGCAGTCGGCGTTGCCGGGATTGCGATCCGGATGGTGCTGCATCGCCAGCTTGCGATAGGCGGCTTTCAGCTCGACTTCGGTGCAGGTCTGCGAGACGCCAAGAATCTCGTAGTAGTCGCGTTTGGACATTCTCTACTTCCTCGTCCTGAGGGGCGATCTGAAAGATCGCGTCTCGAAGGACGAAGCCCCGATTGATAGGCCGCGAACAAAATGGCCCCCATCCTTCGAGACGCGCTGTGCGCTCCTCAGGATGAGGGCCATGGTGTGGCTCCGGCCGTTACGCCGACTTCTTGTTGTTCTTGTCGTCGTCGACTTCCGTAAACTCGGCGTCGACCACGTCTTCCTTCTTGCCGTCGGCGCCGGTGGCGCTTTCGCTGTCGTCGGGGCCGGACGACCCTTCCGCATTCTTGTACATCGCCTCGCCGAGCTTCATCGACGCCTGCGCCAGCGTGTTGGTCTTGGCGGCGATGCCGGCCGCGTCGTCGCCCTTCAGCGCTTCCTTGAGGTCGGCAATAGCGTTTTCGATCGCGCTGCGATCATCCTCGCCAACCTTGCTGCCGTGCTCGGCCAGCGCCTTCTCCGTCGAATGGACCAGCGCCTCGGCGTGGTTCTTGGCTTCGACCGCGGCCTTGCGCGCCTTGTCCTCCTCGGCGTGCGATTCCGCGTCCTTGACCATCTTCTCGATGTCGGCTTCCGACAGACCGCCCGACGCCTGGATGCGGATCTGCTGTTCCTTGTTGGTCGCCTTGTCCTTGGCGTTGACGTTGACGATGCCGTTGGCGTCGATGTCGAACGTGACCTCGACCTGCGGCACGCCGCGCGGCGCCGGCGGAATACCGACCAGATCGAACTGGCCGAGAATCTTGTTGTCGGCCGCCATTTCACGCTCGCCCTGGAAGACGCGGATGGTCACCGCGTTCTGGTTATCCTCGGCGGTCGAGAACACCTGGCTCTTCTTGGTCGGGATCGTGGTGTTGCGGTCGATGATGCGGGTGAACACGCCGCCCAGCGTTTCAATGCCGAGCGAGAGCGGGGTCACGTCGAGCAGCAGCACGTCCTTGACGTCGCCCTGCAGCACGCCCGCCTGAATGGCAGCGCCGATGGCAACGACTTCGTCCGGGTTGACGCCCTTGTGCGGCTCCTTGCCGAAGAACTGCTTCACCACTTCCTGGACCTTCGGCATGCGCGTCATGCCGCCGACCAGAACGACTTCGCCGATTTCGGCGGCGGTGAGGCCGGCATCCTTGAGCGCCTTGCGGCACGGCTCGACGGTCTTCTGGATCAGGTCGTCCACCAGCGCTTCGAACTTGGCGCGGGTCAGCTTCATGGTGAGATGCTTCGGACCGGTCGCATCCGCGGTGATGAACGGCAGGTTCACTTCGGTCTGCGTGGTCGACGACAGCTCGATCTTGGCCTTTTCCGCAGCTTCCTTCAGCCGCTGCAGTGCCAGCTTGTCCTTGCGCAGGTCGATGCCCTGCTCTTTCTGGAACTCGTCGGCCAGGTAATTCACCAGCCGCATGTCGAAGTCTTCGCCGCCGAGGAAGGTGTCGCCGTTGGTCGACTTCACTTCGAACACGCCATCGCCGATCTCAAGCACGGAGATATCGAAGGTGCCGCCGCCGAGATCGTAGACGGCGATGATGCCCGACTTTTCCTTGTCGAGGCCGTAGGCGAGCGCGCCCGCGGTCGGCTCGTTGATGATGCGCAGCACCTCGAGGCCGGCGATCTTGCCGGCGTCCTTGGTGGCCTGACGCTGGGCGTCGTTGAAGTAAGCCGGGACGGTGATGACGGCCTGATCGACCTTCTGCCCGAGATAGGCTTCGGCCGTTTCCTTCATCTTCTGAAGGATGAAACCGGAGATCTGCGAGGGCGAATAGCTCTTGCCGTCGATCTCGACCCACGCATCGCCATTACCGGCCTTTGCGATCTTGTACGGGACGAGTTTCTTGTCCTTTTCGACCATCGGGTCTTCGTAGCGCCGTCCGATGAGGCGCTTGACCGCGAAGATGGTGCGTTCCGGATTGGTGACCGCCTGGCGTTTCGCGGACTGCCCGACCAGCCGCTCACCGTCGTCGGTGAAAGCGACGATCGAAGGCGTCGTGCGCATGCCTTCGGCGTTCTCGATCACTTTCGGCGTCTTGCCTTCCATGACGGCGACGCACGAATTGGTGGTGCCGAGGTCGATGCCGATGACCTTGCCCATGTTCTTCCTCTTTTATTTGCGGCAGGCCGGCCGGGCCACTTGGCGCCCGTATGGGATCGTCCACGGCTCATCCGCAGACCCCCTATCCAGCCCCCTGGATACACGATTGCCCGCGTCATCCGCGGTGCAAGGCTCATATAGGAGGGCCCCGGGGGGCCGCAAGACGCAAGTGTGGCAGAGTGTTGCAGCAAGGGGCGGCCCCGGGCCCCACCCCCCGCTCATCGACCCCGGATTTGACTGCGGCGAGCGGCTGCCATTGCCGCGCGCCACGTCCGCGCCTAAGTCGTCCGGCAGACCACTGTTCGACCCTTCCCGGCGGCTTCCTGAAAGTAGCGCATGCCCATGTCGCGCCGATCGACCTTTGTTCTCGTGGCTGCCCTGGTTGTGGCGAGTGCCTCAGCGCTGCCTGCGGCGGCCGAACCGGTGTACCCTGCCGGTCTGCGCATCGGACTTGAGCCGGTGGGCAAACTGGTGCCGAGTCAGCGATTCCCCGGATTCGAGGACGCCGACCGTAAAGTCGCGGTCACCGTGGTCGAACTGCCCGGGATTGCCTACGCGGAACTGGAACGTTCAGCCTTGGCCAAGGACCAGCCCGGCGTCGATGGCGTGGAGCACGAAAAATTCTCCTTCAGCGGCGGCAACGGCGTTCTCGTCAGCGGCCAGTCCACCCAGGACGGAGTGGCATCGAGAAAATGGATCCTGCTGGCGGCGGGCACTCCGGAGCAGGACGTCACCATGCTGATCAACGTCCATGTGCCGGAGGACGCGCGCGATGTCTATACTGACGAACTGATCCGCAAGCTGCTCGCCAGCACCACCGTCCGGCGCGCGCCGATCGCCGAGCAGGTCGGCCTGCTGCCCTTCACGCTTGGCAATATGGCTGGTTTTCGGGTGATGCAGGTGCTGCCGGCTGGCGGAGCGATCCTGACCGACGGGCCGAGCGACGACATCAGCAAACAGCCCTACATGATCGTCACGATCGGACGCGGCGGACCGGCCAATGCGAGCGATCGGGGCCGCTTCGTCAATGACTTGCTGATGACGACGCCGCTGCGTGAGGTCCGGCTGGAGCTGTCCGAACCGATGCGCCTCAACGGCCAGCCAGGCTACGAAACGCGGGCCCAAGCCAAAGGCCCGGCTGAGGATCCGGTGGCGCTGGTGCAGTGGGTACGTTTCGGCAGCGGCGGCTTTATGCGGATTATCGGCGTAGCCCCCAAAGATCAGTGGGACACGCTGTTTCCGCGCTTCCGTGCGGTCCGCGACGGAATCGAAGCCAAATAGCGCCTATTGCGCCGGGCTGTCATTGTCCGGTGCTGCCGGCTTTGCCTTCGGCGCCGCCTTGGCGACCCCGACCAGCGCCGGCCGCAGCATCCGCTCGCCCAGCATGTAGCCGGCCTGAATCACCTGCGCGACATGGCCCGGTGGCACGTCGGCCTCCGGCACCTCGAACATCGCCTGATGGACGTTCGGATCGAACCGCTCGCCATCGGGAGAGAATTTCTTGACGCCGTTCTTCTCCAGAACCTTCATCAGTTCGCGCTCGGTCAGCTCGACGCCCTCGATCATCGCCTTCAGCTTGGCATCGGCCGAGTCGCGCAGCTCCGGGCCGATGGCCTCCAGTGCGCGGTGCATGTTGTCGGCCACCGCCAGCACGTCACGGGCAAAGCCGGAGACGCCATAGACCCGCGCATCGGCGATCTCGCGGTCGGTCCGCTTGCGCAGGTTCTCCATGTCGGCGAGCGTGCGCAGCAGCTTGTCCTTGAACTCCGCGGCAGCTTCCAGCGCGGCGGTTACCTGCTCGGCCGGCACCATCTCGGGCGCGCCAGCGGCGGCATCGCCCTCAGACTTGGCAACGGTGTCGTTATCGGCAGGCTTATCCGTCATGATCTCAATCCGTCCTCAGAAATGTTCGATTGCCCGGGATATCAGGGTTCGCGGCGCAAAAATCAAGCTTTCACGGTGTTTAAGTGGTCAAAAGCCGGCTGACCACGCGGGCCGTATAATCGACCATCGGGATGATGCGGGCGTAATTGAGCCGGGTCGGGCCGATCACGCCGATCACCCCCACAATCCGGCCCTCGCCATCGCGATAGGGCGCGACGATGGTGGACGAGCCGGACAGCGAGAACAGCTTGTTCTCCGAACCGATGAAAATGCGTACGCCGTCGGCGCGCTCGGCGCGGCCGAGCAGATCGATCACGCCGCGCTTGGTCTCCAGCGCATCGAACAGCGAGCGCACGCGCTCGAGGTCCTCGAGCGCATGCAGATCGTCCAGCAGGTTGGAATGGCCGCGCACGATCAGTTGACGCTCGTCGCTCTCGCCGCCCGACCAGCTCGCCAGCCCGGTTGAAATGACCTTCTGGGTGAGCTGGTCGAGTTCGGCCTGTCCCTTCACCAGCGCGTTTTCGATTTCGCTGCGCAGTTCGTTCAGCGTCTTGCCGCGCAGGTGGGCGTTGAGAAAATTGGCCGCCTCGGTCAGCGCCGACGGCGGCAGTCCGGCCGGCACGTTGAGCACACGATTTTCGACCTGGCCGTCCTCGGCGACCAGCACCGCCAGCGCGCGCTCCGGCTCCAGCCGCACGAACTCGATATGCTTGAGCCGCACATTGTGCTTGGCGGTCAGCACGACTCCCGCTGATCGGGTGAGGCCCGAGAGCATCTGCGAGGCTTCGGTCAGCACCGTCTCGACAGACTTGTTGGTCCCGGCGCCGGCCACTTGGGCTTCGATCGAGCGACGGTCGGTTTCCGTCAAGTCACCGACCTGCATCAAGGCATCGACAAAAAACCGCAGGCCGAGTTCGGTCGGCAGCCGGCCGGCCGAGGTATGCGGGGCGAAGATCAGGCCGAGCTGCTCGAGATCGGACATCACGTTGCGCACCGAGGCCGGCGACAGCGCGATTGGCAGAATACGCGACAAATTGCGCGAGCCGACCGGCTCGCCGGTGGTCAGGTAGCTTTCGACGATCGAGCGGAAGATCTCCCGCGAACGCTCGTTCAGCGCCGCGAGGCTGACCTGGGTCGCTCCGATCGGAACATCGTGGGAAGCCAAGGGGTAACTCCTTCAACACGCCTTAGAATTGACCATTCGGGCGGCTATTTTCAAGTTGAGCTTGCCGATGACGACCTACCATGGCAGCTTTTCATTGGACTGCCCCACATAATCGGCAGCGCGGCCGTATCGAAAGCGTTACCTTGGATGTTTCGTTGGTTAACCAGTAAGCGACGCGGTCAGGCGGCAGGTTTGCTTGTCGCGCTGTACGCGTTGTGTCTGGTGACGCCGACGGCGGTGATTGCCGCCTTTGATGCCGCTTCTGCGCACTGCATTACCGACAAAAATCACGGCCAAGCCGATCACCCCGCCAGCCACGAGATGGGCCAAGACCATCACGGTAACGACGGATCAAACCACCCCTCCGATTCGGGCGACGGCGAAAAAGGCCAGGCTGGCAAGTGCTGCGGCGTGTTCTGCGTCAGTGCGATCTCTCCCGCTGGAGAGGGGTGGGACTGGCGCCACCCACCGGCGGCACACGTTGCCTCGCTCTTTGTAGCAAGCCTGTCCGGGCAAGATTCCGACCGCATCGACCGCCCACCGCGATTCCTCCTGTCGCTTTGAACCGTCGTGCCGTTGCGGCGTGAGCCGCCGCGCGCGCGTGCCATCAACCGACGCCTGAGGAATTCGTCATGTCCACGTCCGTATGGCCGTGGTCGACCGCTGTAATTCAGTGTTCGACCGTCCGGCGCTATTCGCTGCCTGCCGCTGTCGCGGCCGTCACGCTGCTGCTGCAGGGATGCACGGCGGTACCCCCGCAGCCGTTTGCCGCCGCCCAGCCGTCCGATCCTGAGGTCCGCGTTCCCGCTGCGGCGTACCGCCCTGTCCTCAGCGGCTATTCGAGCCAGCGGCCGGTGGAGCCCCTGCCGTGGCTCGAGCAGAACCGGCGCGTCACTCCCAGCCAGAAGCGGTGACGCCATGATGCATCGATCAGTTTCGCATTCCTCCCCACGCCGTCCAGCAGCCCGCCTTGCCGCGAGCATAACCGGCGCATTTCTGCTGGCCGGCTGCGCCAGCTTTTCACCCGACGGCGGCATGACGCCGGTCGCAACCTTCGCCGACGTCACACTCGGCAAAGAAGTCGCCGTGCTGCGCACCGACGCCGAAACGCGGGCGGCGCGAACGACTGTCGAACGCCTCCTCAAGCGTCCGCTCACCGCCGACGCCGCAGTGCAGATCGCGCTGCTGAGCAACCGCGGTCTGCAGGCCGCTTACAACGAACTTGGCCTTGCCGAGGCCGGCATGGTCGGCGCCAGCCTGCCGCCCAATCCAACGATTGCGCTGTCGCGCATGGCCGGTTCGGGTGAGGTGGAAATCGAACGCAAGATCGTCGCCAATATCCTCTCGCTGGCGACCTTGCCGGCCCGCGCCGAGATCGCGTCGCAGCGCTTCCGTCAGGCACAACTGCGGGCGATGGCCGAAACCATGCGGACCGCAAGCGAGGCGCGTCGCGCTTTCGTCCGTGCGACCGGCGCGCGTGCCAAGGCGACTGTTCTTGCGCAGGCTCAGACCGCGTCGGCTACCGCCCTGCAACTCACCAAACGCATGGGCGAAAGCGGCGCCATTAACAAACTTGACCAGGCCCGCGAGCAGGTATTCCACGCCGACATCGCCGGCCAACTCGCCAGCGCACGCCGGGCCGTCGATGCCGACCGCGAACACCTGGTGCGTGCGCTTGGTCTGTGGGGCAGCGACCTGAACTTCAGGTTAGCGGCGCTGCCGCCGCTGCCGGCCCGGGCGCGCGCCCAGCCGGCCGTCGAAGTCGACGCCATCCGTCGCCGCATCGATCTGCAGATCGCGCGAATTGAGGTCGAGACGCTGGCGAAATCCTACGGGCTCACGCAAGCGACGCGCTTCGTCAATCTGCTGGAGGTGGCCGGCATCTCCAAGACCACGCGCGGCGATGGCGACAGCGTCACCGAGCGCGGCGTCGAAGTTGAATTTCAAATACCCTTGTTCGACTTCGGCGAAGTGCGCGCCCGCGAGGCCGAGCAACGTTACCAGATGGCGATCAACCGCCTGGTCGAGAAGGCCGTCAACGTCCGCTCCGAAGCGCGCAATGCGTATCGCTCCTATCGTGCGGCCTATGACATCGCGGCGCATTACCAACGCGAGGTCTTGCCGCTGCGCAAGATCATCTCGGACGAAATGCTGCTGCGCTACAACGCCATGCAGATCGATGTGTTCGCACTGCTGACGGAGTCGCGCCAGCGCCTCGCCGCCAACGCCGCCGCTATCGATGCCCGACGCGACTTCTGGCTTGCCGACGCCGATCTCATGCTCGCCGTCAGCGGCGCCGGCGGCAGCGCCGGTGGCAGTCCCGGTGGCGCACCGTCCTCATCCACTATCGCCATTGCCGGCGAAGCCGCCGGCCACTGAAGGAGAGCGATCATGTTTTCGCGCAGAGGATTTCTCGGATCGGCCGCCGCGCTTGCCGGCGCCACCGCAGTGAGCGGGCGCACCGCCGCCGCTGCTATTCCCGAGGCGGCAACCATGGATTCGGCAGTGATGCAGCCGCCGCTTTATCCATCGAACGGCCCCGACTATCAGCCGGTGGTGACGCTCAACGGCTGGACGCTGCCGTGGCGCATGAACGGCGACTGGAAGGAATTTCACCTCGTTGCCGAACCGGTGGTGCGCGAGATCGCGCCGGGCATGAAGGCGCATTTGTGGGGCTATAACGGCCAGTCGCCGGGCCCGACCATCGAATGTGTCGAAGGCGACAAGGTGCGGATCTTTGTCACCAACAAGCTGCCCGAAAACACCACCGTTCACTGGCACGGCATGCTGCTGCCGAATGGCATGGACGGGGTCGGCGGCGTGACGCAGCCGCACATTCCGCCCGGAAAGACCTTCGTTTACGAGTTCGTCATGCAGAAGAGCGGGACCTTCATGTACCACCCGCACTCGGATGAAATGGTGCAGATGGCGATGGGCATGATGGGCTTCTTCGTCGTGCACCCGCGCGACCCGGCCTTCATGCGCGTCGACCGCGATTTCGTTTTCCTGCTGAACGCCTTCGACATCGATCCCGGCGCCTATGTGCCGAAGATCATGACGATGCTGGATTTCAATCTGTGGACCTGGAACAGCCGCGCCTTCCCCGGCATCGACCATCTGGTCGTGCGCCAGGGCGACCGGGTGCGAATCCGCTTCGGCAATCTCACCATGACCAACCATCCGATCCACATGCACGGTTACCACTTCGCCGTGACCTGCACGGATGGGGGCTGGGTGCCCGAGAGCGCGCGCTGGCCGGAGACCTCCATCGATGTCGGCGTCGGTGCGATGCGAGCCTTCGAATTCGTCGCCGACGTACCCGGCGACTGGGCGATCCACTGTCACAAGTCGCACCACACCATGAATGCCATGGGCCACGGCGTAAAAACCTTCATCGGCGTGCCGCAGCGCGACACGGTCAAGACCATCCAGCGGCTCGCCTCACCCGATTACATGGCGATGGGTTCGGCCGGCATGGGGGAAATGGGCGAAATGGAAATGCCGATGCCCGATAACACGCTGCCGATGATGACCGGGTTCGGACAGTTCGGGCCGATCGAGATGGGCGGCATGTTCTCGGTGGTGAAAGTGCGCGAGGGGCTGGATCGCAACGATTACAAGGACCCTGGCTGGTACCAGCACCCGCCCGGCACCGTTGCCTACGAATACAAGGAGCCCGTACCTGACGCACCGAGCCGCAAGAGCGACGCGGCGCCGAAGCCGGGCGAAGTCGAAGTTCAGGTCGTCAAGCCACGCGCCAAGTCTCACAAACACTGAACAGGAGAGAATAATGCAATCTGTGTTTCACTTCACACTCGCGGCTCTCGCCGGCGCTTTGATATCCGGGTCGGCCCTGGCCGCGCCCGGCGGCGCGGCGGGCCACAGTCACAGCCACGAAAGCTTCTCGGCCGGCGAGCCCGGTGATCCCAAGCGCCCGGCGCGAACGATCCAAATCACCATGCGCGAAAGCGACGGCAAGATGCTGTATGCGCCCGAACGTCTGGAAATAAAACGCGGCGATCAGGTTCGCTTCATCATCGTCAATAACGGCGCACTCGATCATGAGTTCATTCTCGCGACGACCGAAGAAAACCTGAAACACGCCGAGGAAATGAAAAAGAATCCGGAAATGGAGCACGACGACCCCAACGCCAAGCGCGTGGCGCCGAAAAAGAGGCGCGAGATCCTCTGGCGTTTCACCAAAGCCGGGCAGTTCGAATATGGCTGCCTGATCCCGGGTCACAGAGAAGCCGGAATGACCGGCTTCATCACCGTCAAGTAAAGAACAGGAACACGATCATGAACAGCAAAGTACTGTCTGCTGCCGTTCTATTGACGTTGGCTATCGGATTGGCAGCACCGGCTTATGCGCAATCATCGCTGGTCGATGGTGAGGTCCGGAAGGTCGATACTGCAGCCGAGAAGATCACCCTGCGGCACGGGCCGATGAAGAAGTTCGACATGGACGACGGCATGACCATGGTGTTCCGCGTCAAGGACAAGGCCATGCTCAAGCAGGTGAAAGCCGGCGACAAAGTCAGATTCGACGCCGACAAGATCAACGGCCAGTTCACCGTGACCCGGATCGAAAAGGCCAAATAGCCTTGGGCCTTGCCGCGGCGGACCCCGCTTCGTAAAAGCTCTGCGCAGGAGCGGACGGAGCGTCCGCGACCAAAAGGAGCGACGATGCGGCCAAGCAAACGACAGGTCGACGAGCTGCGCGCCGTGTCGCTCGAACGCGGCGTGGTCAAGTACGCCGAAGGTTCGTGCTTTGTGAAGTTCGGCGACACCCATGTGCTGGTCACCGCCAGCCTGGAAGAACGCCTGCCACCGTGGCTCAAGGGCCAGGGCCGCGGCTGGGTCACCGCCGAATATGGCATGCTGCCGCGTGCCACCCACGACCGTAACCGCCGCGAAGCCAGCACCGGCAAGCAGGGCGGCCGCACCGTCGAGATCCAGCGGCTGATCGGCCGCTCGTTGCGCTCGGTCATCGACCTGCAGGCGCTGGGCGAACGGCAGATCACCGTCGACTGCGATGTGATCCAGGCCGACGGCGGCACCCGCACCGCGTCGATCACCGGCGCCTGGGTGGCGCTGGCCGATTGCCTTGCCTGGATGAAGACCCGCGACATGTTCAAGGCGCAGGGCAATGCCGAGGTGCTGCGCGACCATATCGCCGCGGTGTCCTGCGGCGTCTACAACAACACCGCGGTGCTCGACCTCGACTATGCCGAGGATTCGGAAGCCGAGACCGACGCCAATTTCGTCATGACCGGCGCCGGCAACATCGTCGAGATCCAGGCCACCGCCGAAAAGACCGCTTTCAGCGAAGACCAGTTGCTGGTGCTGCTCGGCCTTGCGCGCAAGGGCATCGAGAAGCTGGTCGGCTTGCAGAAAATGGCGGTGATGTGAGGTCTTGATCCCTCCCCTGAAAGGGGAGGGTGGCGAGCGAAGCTCGCCGGGTGGGGTTTACGTCGCGACCATCCCCCACCCGACCGCTCGCAATTGCTCGCGGCCACCCTCCCCCGTAAACGGGGGGAGGGATAAGGAAGAAAAAATGCACCGTCGCCTCACCGGCCCCGTCGTCATCGCCACGCACAACCCGGGCAAGCTCGCCGAGATGCGCGAGCTGCTCTCGCCTTACGGCATCGCGGCGCAATCCGCCGGCGAACTGAACCTGCCCGAGCCGGAAGAAACCGGCACCACCTTTGCCGCCAATGCCCGCATCAAGGCGGAAGCTGCGATGAAGGCGACGGGCCTTGTCGCCTTTGCCGACGACTCCGGTCTGGTGGTCGAGGCGCTCGATGGGGAGCCCGGCATTCACTCGGCGCGCTGGGCCGGCCCGGACAAGGATTTCCGCGGCGCCATGAACCGCATTCAGACGCTGCTGATGGAACGCGGCGCCAAGACGCCGGAGCAGCGCCGCGCCCACTTCATCGCCGCGCTGTGCCTCGCCTGGCCCGACGGGCATGTCGAGGAGTTCGAGGGCCGGGTCGACGGTATTGTCGACTGGCCGCCGCGCGGCACCGCCGGCTTCGGCTACGATCCCTTGTTCCTGCCTGACGGATCGCTGCGCACCTTCGGCCAGATGAGCGCCGACGAGAAGCACAGCCTGCCGCCGAAAGGTAAGGGGCTATCGCACCGCGCGAGGGCCTTTTTGAAACTCGCCGACGCTTGCCTTGGCGACGCCTGACGCGCACAAGGCGACTCCCGTCGACCTCTTGCGCATGCGCGAGATCGTTACAATTTTAATGACTTGTCCGCAGCATTTGCGCAGCCGCGCTGGCTGCCCAGCCCGGCGCGGCCTATGATGCTTAACATGACATTAACCACCGCCGCGCCCTTTGCCGTCTACGTCCACTGGCCGTTCTGCCTGTCGAAGTGCCCGTATTGCGACTTCAACAGCCACGTCCGCCACGGCGGTTACGACGAAGCCGGTTATGTGCGCGCGATCGAGGCCGAACTCGCCGCCAGTGCGGCGCGCACGCCGGGCCGCACGGTCTCCAGCATCTTCTTTGGCGGCGGCACGCCGTCGCTGATGCAGCCGCAGTCGGTGCAGGCGATTCTCGATACCATCGGCAAGCACTGGAGTGTCGCCACCGACGTGGAAGTCTCGCTGGAAGCCAACCCGACCAGCGTCGAGGCGACGCGCTTCCGCGGCTACCGCACCGCCGGCGTCAACCGCGTCTCGCTCGGCGTGCAGGCGCTTGACGATATTGCGCTGAAAGAACTCGGCCGCCTGCACAGCGCGCAGGAAGCGCTCGACGCGGTGAAAGTGGCGCGCTCGATCTTCGACCGCTACTCGTTCGATCTGATCTATGCGCGGCCGCGCCAGTCGCTCGATGCCTGGAGCCTCGAGCTGAAGCGCGCCATCGCCGAGGCGGCCGAGCATCTGTCGCTCTATCAACTCACCATCGAGCCGGGCACGCCGTTCTTCGGCCTGCACAAGGCCGGCAAGATCGCCGTTCCCGATGACGATCACGGCCGCAATCTCTACGACCTGACGCAAACGATCTGCGATGACGCCGGTCTGCCGGCCTATGAGATTTCCAATCATGCCCGGCCCGGCGCGGAGTGCCGGCACAATCTCGTCTACTGGCGCGGCCACGATTACGCCGGCGTCGGTCCGGGCGCGCATGGCCGCATTACCATCGATGGCCGCCGCTATGCGACCGAAACCGAGAAGCGCCCGGAAAGCTGGCTGGCGCTGGTGGCGCAGCAGGGCCACGGCCTCACCATCGACGAGAAGCTGACGCCGGCGGAGACCGCGGACGAATATCTGCTGATGGGTTTGCGTCTGGCCGAGGGCATTGAGCCGGAGCGTTTCACCGCGATCGCCGGGCGCACGCTCGACCCGGAGCGGATTTCATTTCTGCGCGACGGCGGCGCCGTCGAGACGACGGCCGATGGCCGGCTGCGCGTGACGCAAAGCGGCTTCCCGCTGCTCGATGCGGTGGTGGCGGATCTGGCGGCGTAGTTGGCCATGCCCGAACTGGTGATCATCGGCGGTCCCAACGGTGCAGGCAAGACAAGCTGGGCTCTCCGCTACCTGGAGCCAACCCTCGGCATCCGCGAATTCATCAATGCCGATGAAATCGCGCGCGGGCTTTCTCCGCTCGATCCCGATGAATTCGCTTTCTCCGCAGGACGCGCGCTCATAAACCGAGTGCACGCATGCGCAGATGCGAGGGAAAATTTCGCTTTCGAAACAACTTGCGCGGGCCGGGGGCATGTTCGGCTTTTGAGAAAATGCCGCGACAACGGCTATATGTTGACCTTAGTTTTCCTGTGGTTACCTTCTGTGGAGGCTGCGATTGCGCGCGTCGGCAGACGCGTGACGGAAGGTGGACACAACGTACCTCCTGCCATAATCGGCCGGCGCTATCGCGCTGGTCTCCAAAACATGCGACAGCTTTATCTCCCTCTTGTTGATCGCGGTCTGATCTACGACAATTCAGATAAAGGTGGTTTACTGATCGCGGAACATCGCCCCTATAAGGCGCTTATCGTGCACGAACCAGGACGCTGGAACCAAATCGAGAAGACAAGCCGATGACGCAAATTTCCTCCGATCCCGTCATTGATAAAATTGTCCGTAGCCTGAACGAAAACAGCGCCGCTTTCGCGCGAGCGCGACGCTGGCAGCCCGTTGCCAACGTATTCAACCGTATTGCCCGTTTTCTCTCGATACCGCTGCGGGTCGATGCCCGTCCTCGGGGCTAGCGCTTACGTCCCCGGCCCGAAAGTCCGTGGCGCCGGGCTGACCGGCTGGCCGCCGCCCGGCGTGACGCGCAGCACCGCCAGCCCGCGCTCGTTAATGCCGTCGGAGCGGAAGCGGAACACGCCGTCGATGCCGGCAAAGCCGGATGACGTCGTCAGCGTCGCTTCGCTGAAGCGCGCCGGGCCCTGCGTCTTCACCAACGCGGCGATCAGCGCCACCGCGTCGTAGGCGAGAGTCGCCGTGCGCACCGGCTCCTGGCCGTAGCGCGCACGATAGCGGCCGGCGAAAGCCTGGAAGCCGGCCTGCTCCGGCGCGGTGAACCAGCCGCCCTGAAGCGCCGAACTGGCGTAGATGCGCTGCTCGTCCCACAATCCGCTGCCCAGCAACTGAACGCGCTGTGTGTTGACGCCGTTGGCGGTGAGTGCGGCGACAAGCTGCGGCGCCGCCTCGGCGCCGTCGGGAATGAAAATACTGTCGGCCCGGCTCGCAGCCAGCGCGACGCGGCGTGCCGGTTCGGCCATGCGACCGGGCTCCATCGAATATTTTTCCAGTGCCACAACGCGGCCGCCGCGCCGTGCGACCTCCTGCTGGAACGCCGCCTCGACCACGCTGCCATAGGCGTTGTCCGGCAGCAGCGCCGCGAACGAGCGCTTGCCGCGCGAGATGGCGTAATCGACGATCCGTTTGACATCGGACTCGGGCAGGAAGCTCAACAGATAGACGCCGCGCGCGGCCACACTGGCATCCGTCGAGAACGCAATCACCGGCACGTTGCGCGACCGCGCCACCGCGCCGACGGCGCTGACCGATTGGGCGAACAGCGGGCCGACAATGATCTCGGCGCCTTCGGCAAGCGCCTGCTGCGCAGCGGCTTGCGCGCCTTGCGGGGTGCCGCCGTCGTCTTTGACCAGCAACTGGATGTTGGGCTGATTGAATTCGGCCAGCGCCAGATCGGCCGCGTTCTTCATCGACAGCGCGGCGATGCCGGCATTGCCCGGCGCCGACAGCGGCAGGATCAGGGCGACGCGAATTTGTCCGGTGCCAATGACCGCCGCGGGTGCCGGTTCGACCGGAACCGGCGTGCTGGAAAACTGTTCGCCGGTGCCGGCGCAGGCGGTCAGCATCAGGGCGGTCGCGGCAGCGGCGAGCGCGCCACGGGCGCGGCGCCACAGCGGCGGCAGAATTCGGTGCGGAGACATCCCCGACATGGTCGCTCCCAAACGTAACCCCCGAGGGTACCCGTAACTTGAATTGCGCATTTTGTCCCGCAAAAGTTAAATCAATGAAAAAGATAGAGAATCCGCCCGGGTCATGACGCGCGCCCGGTCTTTCTGTACGGTGCCCCCATGTCCAGGATCGATCATGCCGCTGCCGCCGGCCGCTCGCGCCACTATGCGCCCTACGGCGCGGCCATCGAGGCGCCGCAACCGCCCGGTGCGCTCTATCTTGTGGCCACGCCGATCGGCAACCTCGGCGATATCACGCTGCGTGCGCTTGAAATCCTCGCCGGCGCCGATGTCATCGCCTGCGAGGACACCCGCGTCACGCGCAAGCTGACCGAGCGCTACGGCATCGCCACGCCGCTTCTGGCCTACCACGAGCACAATGCCGGCGAAGCGCGGCCGAAACTGCTGGCGCGGCTGGAAGCCGGCGAAGCAGTGGCGCTGGTGTCCGACGCCGGCACGCCGCTGATTTCAGACCCGGGCTACAAACTGGCGCGCGAAGCGGCCGAGGCCGGGCATGCGGTCATCGCTTTGCCCGGCGCGTCGGCGGTGCTGGCGGCGCTGAATGTCGCCGGCCTGCCGACCGACCGGTTTTTCTTCGAGGGCTTCCTGCCGCCGAAATCCGCCGGTCGCCAGAAGCGCATCGCCGAGATCGCGGCGATCCCGGCGACGCTGGTGCTGTTCGAGAGCGGCCCGCGCCTCGGCGCCGCGCTGGCCGATCTGGCGGAGGGGCTCGGTCCGCGCCAGGCCTCGGTGTGCCGCGAACTGACCAAGCTGCACGAGGAAGTGCGGCGCGACGATCTCGCGGGTCTGGCGGCAGCCTACGCTGCGGATGATGCCGAGACGCGGGGCGAGATCGTGATTGTCATCGCGCCGCCCGCCGACGATGCTGGCGACGCCGACGACGTCGACGCCATGTTGCGCCAGGCGCTGGCGCGGGTGTCGGTCAAGGACGCGGTCGGTGAAGTGGCGCTCGCCACCGGGCGGCCGCGCCGCGAGGTCTATCAGCGCGCGCTTGAACTGGCGAAGGATGGCGGTGATGCCCCGTAACGATGAGCCCCCCGTCGGTTTTGTGTCGCGGCTGCCGTCGGCGGAAGACCGCAAGATTGCCTTCAACCGCGGCATCTCGGCCGAAAGTCTCGCCGCCGCCTGGATGATCGGCAAAGGCTATCGCATTCTGGCGCGGCGCTTCCGCTGCGCCGCCGGCGAAATCGATATCGTCGCCGCGCGCCGGCACTTGATTGCGTTCGTCGAGGTCAAGGCCCGCGCCACGCTTGATGGCGCCGCCGAATCGGTAACCCCGCGTCAGCGCCAGCGCATCATCGGCGCCGCTGAAATCTGGCTGGCGAAGAACCCGCAGGTGAAATTCAAAGACCTGCGCTTCGATGCGATCCTGATCGCGCCCGGCAAAATCCCGCAGCACATCCCCGGCGCGTTTGAGACCTGATTACGCGCTGAGCCGGTCGAAGAACTGATCGACCTGGCTGCGGATACGGCCCGCGACGCTGCCGAGATCGTCCGCCACGCATTTCACGGCCGTGGCGCTGGCGCGCGTATCGGCGGTGGCGGCGCCGACCAGATTGACCTCATCCGCGGTATCGATGGTGCGCTTGGCCGCGGCATCGACGCTGCGGGCAATCTCGCTGGTGGCGGCGCCCTGCTGCGTGACGGCGGCGGCAATCGCGCCGCTGATCGCGCCGATCTCACGGATGGTATGCTCAATCGCGGTGATCGCTTCGATCGAGCGCACGGTGGCGCGCTGCATGCCGGCGATCTGCGCGCCGATCTCTTCGGTGGCCCGGCTGGTCTGGCCGGCCAATGCCTTCACCTCCCCGGCCACCACGGCGAAGCCGCGGCCGGCTTCGCCTGCGCGCGCCGCCTCGATGGTGGCGTTAAGCGCCAGCAGATTGGTCTGCTCGGCGATGTCGTTAATCAGCTTGACGACGTCGCCGATACGCGCCGCGGCTTCGTCCAGCTCCTTGACCGCCAGATTGGTGCGGCCAGCTTCACTCACCGCCTTGGTGGCGATGGCGTTGGACTGAGC
>LNFM01000369.1_pt1 | contig 208331 bp, 245 predicted proteins | sample 596031 | NCBI WGS metagenome assembly LNFM01 (sample SAMN04254537, study PRJNA301005) | activated carbon metagenome | isolation source: dual media filters at the Ann Arbor, Michigan drinking water treatment plant | place: USA: Ann Arbor
GACCGTTTTCAATTTTAATGCCTGAAGATTTAAATGGAATCCAACCCAAAGAGTATTTACTGGAGTCTTTATTTGAAACCCTCCAATTGAGTTTGCTCTTCTTGAATTGTCGGCGGCGCAATACATATTCCTCTGTGATAGCTTGCACAGTTTGACTGTGCAAATGAATTTTGTCTTCACCAAAATCGCTATCAGTACAACCTTTGGTGTAAGCTGCAATATCAAATGCAGAGAGGAATTGCCCCTTCCTGCGGATATGCTCATAACTTAAATTATTCACATAGTTAAAAACAAAATTAACTTCTCTGGATAACTTCAACAAGGTTTTAATATGCTTGTCTTTAACCCTTTGTCTTAAGGTCAAGTAGCTTTTAGCAGGTTGAACTGATGTTTTATGCATGCAAACAATTTACAAAAATTTAAACAATTTAGCAAGATAAAATTTTAATTATCTCGCTTATATCCCAGACCTGAAGGACTGGGTTTTACGCTCGGCTGGATAAAATTATAAAACTCAATGATCCGAAATTTTCAAAATTGTTGGCAGATTTGAAATCTGCTCAAGCTGATGAGTGTGCACATAGGGATGAAGCTAAAGGTTTATATGTTGAGGGAAACAACTTTGTCCTGAAAGTTTGGTGTAAACTGGTATCTTTTGGATCTGTTTCTGCTGTGAAGCTCGCAAGACTTGTTTGATAATTTACATTTTCTTGCTTTGTTTTTTATAAATTTCCAAAGGTGGTGGAATGTATGGTGATAAGATTTTTTTCTTATAATTATCAACAGGAACAAAGTCATCAGTTGCAACATATATATTGAAGCAGTCACCTTCTGATATTTCTGCAAGATTTCTTGCATAAAGCCATGCTTTTGCTTCAGTTTTAAAGCCTTTTTCACCTGCGTCTATGTCTGGGAAGTGATCAGCAATCAAAGCACCTTCTAGTTTACGCTCAAATCTGACGATATAGCGAGGTGTTTCATCTTCTATGAATTTTCTAAGTACATCTAAAAACATAATTGAGCCTTTTCTTTTCATTATATTAAAAGGTGCTTTTGAAGTCAAAGTTTGTAAACATACTAAAATTTGTTAAAATATATTTATGTTAAATTTTACAAAGAATGTCTATAACTTGTATTCTAAAAATAAGCTCAGAACAGTTGTTGAGAGCAAGGAAGAATTATCATGGTTAGTTGATTTAAATATCAAAAAATTTGGAGTAATTTGTGATCTTAACCACATAGATGTATCTAAAATCAAAGACATGAGTTATTTATTTAAACATTCAAAATTCACAGGAGATATATCTAAGTGGGATGTATCGAATGTTGAAGATATGTCTTATATGTTTTATATGTCAGAATTCAATAGCAATATATCTGAATGGAAAACATCAAAACTAAAAAGTACAAGGTATATGTTTGATTCTTCATATTTCAATCATGATATATCTAATTGGGATGTTTCTAATGTAAAAACAATGGAGGGTATGTTTCAAAGATCAAAATTCACAGGAGATATATCAAAGTGGGATGTATCTAATGTAGAAGATATGGTTGAATTGTTTGAGCGTTCTATTTTTGATGGTGATATATCCAAATGGAATGTATCCAATGTTAAAAAGATGAGCTTTATGTTTCAAAGGTCTAAGTTTAATCAAGATATATCCAACTGGGATACATCTAGTGTGATAGATATGTCCTATATGTTTGGCGATGCAAAATTTACAGGAGATATATCAAAATGGAATGTATCCAATGTACAAGCTATGCAATCTACTTTTCAAGACTCACAATTCAATGGAGATATAAGCCAATGGGATGTAAAAAAAGTAGAAGCCATGAATAGAATTTTCAGAGACTCTATGTTTGCTGGCGATTTGAATTCTTGGGAGCCAAGAGTTTTGAATAGAGTTGAAGAGGCTTTTGATAGGTGTAAGGTAGATAAATTACCTTACTGGGTAGATTTAAATAAAAGAGATGAGATTATTAGGGCAATAGATTTAGAGAAAACATTGCAAGAAAATATACCTGATAAAACATTGAATAAAAAAAGGATGAAGGTTTAAGATGATTAATTTGAATGAAAAAAACAGAATTATTCGTATTCAAGACTTAAAAGAGAAGCTAGATGATGAAATTAGAATAGACTCATCTGTGAAAAAGAAGGTAAAAATCTGATTTTTCTTGCTTTCCCGCATTTGTTTGCTTTTAGGATATTATTTGTTAATATTTTTTTAAAAGCGAGGAATTAATATGAAAATCAAGTCATCAGAAATAACAAGTAAAGAAGTGTACGAAAATAGAAGAGATTTTATAAAATTATTAGGTCTATCTTCTGTCGGTGCTCTGGGTGGATTAAGTGCAGAAGAATCTTATGCACAAGACGGTAAAAAACTCCCAGGAGTAAAAACCAAATATGTATTAGGACAAGATGAAAAGCAGACATCTTACAAAGACGCTACAACTTATAACAACTTCTATGAGTACGGTGTAGGGAAAGAAGACCCAGCCAATGCATTGAAGATTCTCAAGCTAAGACCTTGGACTATCAAGGTTGAAGGGCTTGTGAATAAGCCACAAACCATAGATATAGAGACGCTTCTGAAGTTATCAGCCATGGAGGAAAGGGTCTACAGACTCAGGTGTGTGGAGGGCTGGTCAATGGTGATTCCTTGGGTTGGTTACTCTTTATCTAATTTAATCAAGAGAGTTGAGCCTTTGGGAAGTGCAAAGTTTGTGGAATTTGTCACATTGGCAGACCCAAAACAAATGACAGGTCTCAATTCAAGAGTATTGGACTGGCCTTACAGAGAGGGTTTAAGGATGGATGAAGCTTTGCACCCGTTAACATTATTGACATTTGGTATGTATGGAGAGGTGCTTCCGCAACAAAATGGTGCACCAGTGAGAATTGTTGTACCTTGGAAATATGGATTTAAGAGTTCAAAATCTATTGTAAGTATAAGGTTTTTAGATAAAATGCCTCTGACTTCTTGGAACAAGTCTGCTGCCAATGAGTATGGATTTTACTCCAATGTAAACCCAGATGTTTCTCATCCAAGGTGGAGTCAGGCAACTGAGAGAAGAATTGGTGAAGGTGGATTATTTGCTCCAAGAAGAAAAACTTTGTTATTTAACGGGTATAATGAGGTAGCTTCTCTTTACGCAGGTATGGATTTAAAAGCTAATTTTTAAGGATTGGAAATGTTCAAAGATCTTTTCTCAAACAAGAATGAATTATATTTAAACAAAATGACATCAAATTTAAGACAGCAAATTGAAGCTGAACTTAGAGAAGAGCGTTTGAAAGAGATTGAAAAGATAAAGGCTTTTGAGTTGGAAGAGTTTTTGGGTAGGTTGCTGATTGTGGTATCCAATGAAGTTGATAATTTGCTTGTAGGTTATGGAAAAGAAATCATTCATATTACACAAGCAAGTGTTCCTATGTTGGTGGTTCATGATATTGTGAATAAAAGAGATGTTATGCCAGGAGGAATTATTTTGTGTTACACTGAGCAAAAATTCAATGCCCTCAATAGGCTAGATCCTAATGAAAGAATTGCGATTTACTACAATAAAGCTGGTCAAGAAGAGATAAATAAAAACCATCTCATCAAAGAAGAAGTATTCCCAAGTGATGTTTGGAGTCAAAAAGTGCATGCAGCAATAGAGGAATTTAATGCAAATAAGAATCAAGGCAATGTAAAAAAAATAAAACCATAAGATGAAAGTAGACAACAGAAAGAAATTACTTTTACTGGAAGAGCAAACTCAAGAATTGAATTTGCAGGACAAAAGAAAGCTATGGATGTCTTACATTGACAAAGAAATAGCAGCAGCTAATGAAAGATTTTTAAACAGAAAGAAAATGGGGAAAGATAAAAAATCTTTCATCCCTAATTATGCTCATATTTTAGATGGTGCGCCTTCTTGGGTTTTTGAAGATCAAGAATTGACTCTTTATGCTATAGATAAGGGGGCTATCAATTTGGGTATTATATCTGAGAAGTTAAGCAAAGATATCAATTATATCAAAAGGTATTTCAAAGAGGTTCATAGACCCTATTACTTCTTTGTAGAAGATGAGTTTTTCAAAGATAAAGAGCTATTCATGATGGCTTTTGAAAAAAGTGCAGAAGTCTATCGTCTTTGTTATAAATTAAAAGACAGGTTTCAAGTTGATTTTTTCTATGAAAAAAGTTTCATATTGGATTTATTGAAAAAAGATGTGAGAGTTTATGAGTATTTAAGAGATTTTGATAAACAGGATAAAGATATATTATTGTGTGCTATAGAGAACAATGTCAATCTTGATTTAATAAAGAAGCCTTATGCACAGAAGGTTTTAAAAGACAAGTCTTTTGCTTTAACAATGATGGAGAGAAACCCTAGAATATTTCCATATTTATCCACCAAATTAAGATCTGATAAAGATTTTTGTCTCCAAGTAATTTCAAAGCCTACTAACTACAGAGATCAGTCATATCCTTTAAGAGCAACTGCATACAATGAAAATTTAAGGTATATATCAAAGCCATTGAGAAATAATAAGAGTTTTATGAGTCATTATATCAATCATAGAACTTTTTATGATTTGATTGGTAATGATTTAAAAAATGATAAGGATTTGATGTTGAGCTATTTGATTGAAAATCCTGTTTTTTATTATAATGTGAAAAATGTGATAGAAGAAAATGTGATCTATGATGTACTGCTTAAAGAGTTGAAAAAAGAGCATGGATATTATATATATAAATTCTTGAAAGATGAGTGGAAAGCGTCTAACGAGATGATTTATGAGTATTTAAAGCATTTTGACAAGCAATATGTCAGGGATGACGCAAGCAACTTCAATTTGTTACCTAAAAAGATATTGGAAGAGATAAATCAAGAGTTGACACAGTACAAGATAAATAATAAATTAACTTGGGATTTCTCTGGAGAGCCTCATTTTAGAGATATTTCGTTGGTGGATTTTGCAAGAAATAAGTATTTATCATTATATTTAAACGAAAAGTCAGAAAAAGATAATAATAAGAAAAAATTGATGAAAATTTAGTTTAAGTTTTTCTCAAAAGTGCCGTTAATAAAGAGCCACATATATTTAGGAGATTTTTATGAGTGAAAAAGAGTTTATAATCCCGCAGCCACCAAAGAAAGAGTTTTTCCCTCTTTGGTTTGGTCCCTGGATGAGAACAAAGGACAATGTTTATGAAACCAGAGCTAGTGTCATACACCATCTGGAGAGTGGGAAATATATTCCATGCTTGGAGATTGCAAAATCAGACTTGCCAAACACCAATAAAAAAGCTGAATTCAAAGCACTTGACACTTATGAAGAAGCTGTTGATTTTATCAAGAATAATCAACTTGATTGGAAAAACAGTTACGAAAAATCAAGGCAAAAGAAATAAAGTTTTTTGATTTGTTTTTGTAGTTATTTATGCTTATAATGAGATTTTAAGCATAAAATGTCTACAACAGCAAGAATAGCTATTTTACAAAAAGATTTAATTGTCAGAAGTGTTTACTGTCATGATGGGGATAGTGACTTTTTAGCACCACAACTCTTGATGTATTACAAAACTCCACAAAGGGTTAAAGACCTGATTGATTTGGGTGATTTATCTCAAGTGGGGAAGAAAATTTCAATCAATGAATCATCAGTTAATGACCGTGTAACAATCAGTTATCACAGAGATAGAGGCGAGAAGAAAAATATCAGTCATTATCGCTCATATGAAGACTTTTTATGTGATTACAAAAACAAGCAAGATTTCAACTTTTTATTTGTAGAGAAAAGTGAAAACTGGTATTTGTTGGATTATAAAAGCAATAAAAAAATTAATTTAAACAGTATTGTTAAAAAAGCAGTAAAACATATGAGTCCTATACTTGTTGTTGATTATCAAAATTATCTCAAAGAATTAGAAATCATAAAAAATTCTAAAAAATTAAACGAGCATTTATATGAGAGAAGTTCGGTTGAAGCTAGTTCAAGTAGCAACAATGTTAAGAGGATTAAAATATGAAAAAATATGCATTGATGGGGTTGATGTTATGCTCTTTTGCAGCGCATGCAAAAGAGAAAATGTGCTCTATAAAAACCCCAGTCAACAAAATTGCCTTGATTGAGATGTACACGAGTGAAGCCTGCTCATCATGCCCACCAGGTGACAGAGCTATTTCCGTTTTACCCAATGCCAATTTCCCTTCAGATAAAGTAACTGTACTTGCTTTTCATGTGGATTATTGGGATCACCTGGATTGGATTGATCCGTTTTCAAGAAAAGATTTTGTGGAAAGACACAGAGTCTTGGCTACAAAGAATAAGGCTAAAGCTCTTTTTACTCCACACTTTTTTGTCAATTCAAAAGAGGTTTTTAATTGGAGAAAAAATCTGGTCAAAGAAACCAATACAGTCAATCAAGAAAAGGCGCCAATATCTATTTCTGCTGATTATGAGATAAGAGAGAATAAACTTAAAGTTGATATCACTAAAAATTGGATAGAAAAACCTCAAGAGGTGGATGTTTTTGTAGCAGTATCTGAAAATAAGATTTTGAGAAAAATAACAGATGGTGAAAATAGTGGTGAGACTATAAATTATCATCATGTTGTCAGAGATCTAAGAAAGATGAGAAACTCTGAAGAATCAGTAGAGATGAGTATTGGTGTAGATTGGAAGAAGGAGAACTTGTCTTTGATTATTTTTGTCCAAGACAAGAACGCTACAGTATTGCAGTCAACTTATGATAACATGTTATCAGATTGTGTGGTTAAAAAATGAATTTTACTAGAGAAGAATATGAAAAGATTTTACATCTTTTACTGAAATATTGTGAACAAAATCAATATCATTTGATAAATTTTTACGCAAATTCATCTTTGAGTAAGTATTTCTTAATATCACAGAGTGATGATTTAAATGTTATTCGTGCTAAATATGAAAATAGAATGATATTTACAAAAGAAATGATCAATGATGATTTTTTCTCATCATATTCTCCTAATCAAAGAATACCCATGTTCAAGGTTGATTGTGAAACTGGATTGAAAAGAAATAATATTTATTCTGAATTGATGGTAGAGTGTCTGTGGACTTATGACAAAGGATTATTTAAAAAAATACATCAGTATTTGCAGAGTTGGTCTGAATTTAACCAATTCCAATATGACGCTGCCATTGTATATAAAAATAAAGATTACCCTAAAGGATTTGCAGATCAGAATGTTGCACTTTATTCATACAACAAGAATTTGCATCACATCATTGAGTTAACAGAAGATGATTTTAAATCATATTTTAATGATGTATGGAATATAGAAACATTTCGCTCTATATATCCTCAATCATGTACTATTAATCCTCTTCCTATATTAAAGAGTTTGCATTTCCAAGACTTGGGTTATGATGAGCAGTTCACTTTGTCAAAATTCATAATGGAAGTTTATGGTGTTGGTGGTTGTTTTGAAAACGATAATATATTGAGATCTTTTGGTAGAAAAATTGAAGCCTTGAACTCATTATTAAGAGACATAGACGCGGATAATTTGATAGTTGAAGACAAAGATGTGGTTCTTAAAAGTTTAAAAATTAAAAAAGATGATTTTGTGTCATATTTTAGCCATAATGATATGCTACCAAGAAATAAGATTGAGATGGCCGAGTTAATAATAAACACAATTGCTTCTAATGAGATAATGAAGGATTTGGGATTGATAAAAATCTATGATGGCAGAGACCTTAATTTTTTTATTGAATTTAAACCTGATGCAAAATTAGATGTTAAGCAACTCTCAGAAGTTATCTTATCCTGTTTTGATGTGTTTTTTAGAAGAAAAGAAACAGATGATTTAAAACAAATGATAGATTTGAATATAAGAAAGATTTTTTTAGAAAAAAATCTTGAACAAGATGTAAGTGATTCTCATATTGTGAAAAAAGTTAAAATTTGATTTATTTTATTTTTTTAGTTAATCTAGTCAGATGAAAAATACAGCAAAATATTCTATAGCGTCTTTGGCTTTTATGGCATTGTTAGGTTGTGCTCAACCAGCAAAAGATACATCAGAATTGTTCTCCAAGCCTTATGCTGAAGAAAGATCATCGTTATTTTTTATGGGATCTAATGAAAACGATATTTTAAGTCCTCAAGAGGCATTTAAGTTTCAATACCAGATAAGAGAGGCTTCTGTAAATGTATTATTTGATATAGCTCCGGGTCACTATGTCTACAGAGATAAAATTGAATTGCGAAGAGATGGAGTAAAGATTGAGAACATCAATGATGTAGTGGTTTGGCCGCCATCCACAGTGGTCAGTGATCCTAACTTTGGTTCTCAAAGTGTATTCAAGGGGCAAGTTGATATTGCTATTTCTAAAGACAAAATAGGTGGCGATACAAAAGAGTTGGAGTTGCTTTATTATGGTTGTAGCCCGCAAGGAATTTGTTATGCTCCAGAAGTAGAGAAAATCAGTATGCTATCAAACACTGGATATATTTCATATAAAAGTACCGATGTGGTAGCCAAGGACGCAAGCATACTTTTTCAAATTGGGCTTATCATGTTGGCTTTGGTAGTAATGATAGGTGGTATATTTTGGATAAAGACAAGACCAACAGCTATCAAATCAATAGAAAAAGAGTGAATTAAAATTCACTTGAAGCTGTATTTCTCAATCTTAGTTGCATAGCCCCATAAAACTTTTTTAGCACTAACTTGAACTTTTATGGATTTTGGATTGGCAACCCATTGTTCATATGTTTTTTGGTTGGTACATTGATAAATGTGGTTCCCAATCTTTGTGTCATACCACCATGCTCCAAAGGTGCATACAGAAGTGCTTGTGGATTTGTTGATTCTCTTCTTGTTGATGGTGGAGAGTTCAGTTTCATAATTATATTCCTCCATCATACCCATTTCTTGAGACCCTAGAGTAGAACTTGAGGCCATTAAAATAAGTGTGGTTAATAATGCTCCTAGAAGGTATACAAAAAATTTAGCTACATATAGACTTTTTTCTGGAACTTTGATGAGCAAAGCAGGTAATGCAAGAACAAATGAAAAAGCTATTAAATATGTCATATAGCCAGATACATAATGAACATTATCATCTTTACCTAAAAAAAGAGTTGTAATAAGGACAATAGATAGTGCTACAACAGATATGCTGACGGGTTTTGATATTTGGTTCATTATGTTTTTTTACATGATTTTTTCACAAAATCAATCAGTACAAAATCAATTCATCAGGGTTTTGGTCTTTTAGCTGTATTATCCATCATATCAAAGGCTTCTTGTGTTTGACTTAATACATCTTTGTACTCTTGAATTTTTTTCTTCAACTCATCTTTATCTGCAAAATACAGGCTTCCGTGATTGCTCATGACAAGTTTTTTTTGTCCTTCATCTTCTACGATCCAAGCGGTTGAGTCGCATTCCCAACCCTCCCAAAGAATTGGAAGTTTTTTAATTGCTCTGAATTTTTTATCTTCAACCACTATGTTCATAGAGGCTTCTTCTGCAAGTGCCTTTTGATGTGCAACAAGTCCTTCACTTTTCTCAGAAATAAAAGAATTTCTTTTCAAAAAGTCACTAATTTTTTCTTCATATACGGCAACATATTTATCAAGCAGTTCTTGATTTTCTGGCTTTCTCAATGGATCTTGGCGATCTTCTTTAAAGTTAAGTGGATCGTAGTCACCCCTTACAAATGAGACATAGTTTTTGATAGGTTCTCTTGCAATGTTATGAATGTCTGCAAAGAAGTTTCTCTGCCAAGTAGAATAATCTTCATAACTCATCTTATTTATGAGTTGTTTAAATTCTGGTGTAACTTGTTTTTGTTTTTCTTCAAAATAAGAAGAACAAAATTCTTTGTACTGTGCAAGTGTCAGAACGACATTGTTGGATGTGTTTTTCATTGAATTATTTCCCTTTAATTGATTTGATTTTATCATATTTTGAGTTGAAAACAACACTTTTAAGTTTTCATATAATATTTCCCGACTATATATGGTATAATTCGTTTTATGGAATCAATAAAAGCTTCTCCTTGTGTTGGGTCTGGACTTTGTTGTAAAACAGGGCCTTGTGCCTATGGTGAATGGCTATCGCAGGAAAAGAGGTGCAAGTTCTTGGAGACCACTTACTCTGAGGGTGATGTTGAGGTTTACAGATGTGGGAATTATGAATACATCATCAAGCAGTCGGGTCATGAAATAATGCCTGCATTCGGTGCTGGTTGCTGTATGGGGATGTTCAACACAAACAGAAGTAAAATCATCAAAGAAATCAATTCAGGAAATCAAAAAATAATCAACTTGTTGAGGGTTTAGTCATGTTGAAGAAAAAACAAATTATTATTGATAACTATCGTTCAGGTGCTCAAAGACGATTGGCACTTATGGTCTTGATTGCACAAAGGCAAGACGCTGGAGATGGCTTGCCTGTTAATAACAAGTGGCAATTGAACACAAAGAATAAGGATATTCAGTATTTGATGAAAAGAGGTAAAATTCAACGTATCCGTCATAGCACAGCACCTTATAGAAATCTCAATACGGGGCTGAAAAAATCCGGTAAGGGTCAAACTTACCTTGTTCTCAGTGGAGTTTGAAATGCAAGTTGTTAAACAAGAAAATAATTCGTTACAGTCTGCTGGTTCTAATGTATCTGCAAATGCAGATATGGAAAAACCGTTTGATTCTGAGCAGGGTATGAGGGCTTTGTTTGCATTGCTAGGTTCTCTGTCATCTTATGTATTGAATCCTGATGTGTGGTGGCTTGCCAAAAACGATGCCAAGCGAGTAGCTGTTAATCAGTATGGGGTTTCTCCAGAAGTGTTTGACGCTACAATGGAGAGGTTTGAGAAGGCTAGGAAAGCAGAAGCTCAAAAAAGTGTTTTGAAGGATTTGTATTGATGCTTGAAAAATCAATCTCTCAAATGTTGGAAGATTTAAAGAATGATGAATTGGATCATGAAAATCTTTACTACATCAGAGGTGATGGAGGAATTGAGTTTTGGTACAGAGGCCGCCTGCATTGTGATACGGGTCCAGCCATTATCCATAAAGATGGCAGGAAAGAATACTACATACATGGTGTTTTTTATTCAGAGAAGGAGTTCTTAAATGAATACCTCAATAAAAATCTCAGTATGCAGCATTCTGACTTGCCAAAATTGAAAATTTAAATCTCAAATCTCAAATCTCAATAGAGTCAGCCCATTCAATAGCAGATTGCAAGTTTGCATTGATTTCGCAGTCTTTAAGTCCTAAAACATAAGCACTTGAGAAGGCTTCAATACAATCACTTGCCTCCAAGCTCTTGATGATGTTAAGCATGTGTCCCATGGTGCCTGACTTGCTTAGAATAGCTTCTCTTGATTCTTCAGATATAGGAACATCTTTCAAAGCTGTTTCCATGGACACATTGACCATGACATCAAGAAGTGAGAACAATCCAGTTAGGAAGCAGCACTCTTTGTTGACTGGGAATCTCTTTTCAATTTGAGTAGATAGGTTTTCCAAGAATTTAGCTCTAATCAAAGCATATTTGGATATGATTTCTGCATGCTCGCTGGTTTGTACAGCAGTAAACAAAATGGTAAGCCATCTCAAGAGGTTCTTATAGCCTAAAATCATGATGGCACTTTTTACTGAGTCAATCTTCGCTCCACCAGATATACCATAGGAGTTGATATATTTGAATAGTTTGAAAGAAAGAATAGGATCTTGCTTCAAGAATTTTTCTAATTTGCAGATATCTTCCTCTTTGATAACCATATTGATAAGGTTAATCAAATTGACTGCACTTGGGTTTGTGATAGATTTTTCCATCATGATAGGCTTTTGGAAGAAATAACCTTGTAGTCCAGTGACATTGAGTTTAGCAAAGTTTTCATATTGGCACTGCTCATCTATGCCTTGCAATATGATGGATTTGTTTTTCTTATTGATGATTTCAATGATTTTAGACAAAAGTGGCGGATCATACTTTTTGATGTCAACCTGTATGAAGTCAGCTATATCAAGAAGCTCTTCACAACCTTTAACCAATGCATAAGGACCCATAGAAATTTTGTACCCTTTTTTCTTTAGGACAGCACTTTTTAGAGCGATATCTTTGAGAGTGTAGTCATCACAATTGCATGGTTTTTTAATAGATAAAGCAATATTGTTAACCTTAAGCAAGTCAAACATTTCTATGCTATTGCCCTCTAGTGTGCAGTCAATAAACCCTAATTTGTCTTTGACTGTATTTTGCAAATCAAGATTGGATAAAATATTGAACAGATTTTTGTTTTCATCATCCATTTGCTCCTTGCCATTTTCAGAAGAAGCAGAGTATATGTCGTATCCAATAACTGTTTTATTGTTGTTAAAAATAGGTTGAAAAGAGAATATAAATTTCATGATTGTTCCTTGTTGATAAATCACATATGGCTTAAATAAATTTAATTGTCAAAACATTTTGATACAATTAAATAATAAGTATTAATTTACCAATAAGAAAATAAGAATTAGTTTCTATTTTTATTTCTGTACTGCTGGACAATTGGTGTGGTATCCAGTGTAATTTTCTCTACCTCAAGTTGTTCCAGATTGACTGGATTGCTCACTCCTTCTAAGTGAACCATGATAGATTTAGTGTTCACAACGATATGATCAATTTTATAAGTCTTGTTTTTATACTTAGCCAAGCTATTAGGTTTTAGATTTTCATACTGGATATTCATATTTTTATCTTCTTGGATGAATTTTTCTGATTATCTAGTTGTTTGTCTAAAACTTCACTTTTATAGAATTTTATTAAATCATAATAATCTGAAAAAGTTTTGTCAAGATGTGGTTTTTCTGGTTGTTTACCCATATATACTTCATATAAAAGCTCAGAGTCTTTGCTGATTTTAGGAAAATCTACTATGGACAACGACTTTAAAAAAAGCTCGGTATTGCCTGTGTAGATAACAGCAGTATACCAAAGTATTTTATCAGATTCACTCAGTGGCTCTTTTTTGAGTTCATCAGCAAAATAATCAAGTCTTCTAATGATTTCATTTGAGCAAGACATTCTTTTTTTACCATGGTTGCTCTCACTGAGTCTTAAGAATTGATTATTAACACTTCTAATACTGCTCAATCCATATCCACAAGCCAGTTCCAGTACTGCTGATGTTAAATTAAAGAGAAGTGGTTTTTTATTTTTTTCTGATAGTATTTTCAACCATTGTTCAGGACTTGCAATACTTTGAAGTGATGAAAACTTATCTGATCTTTCCATGAGTACAGATTTTTTATTGCATGTTGTATATGCGATATCAAGTGTTTTTTCTGACACGAATGGTTTTAAAAAGCTTGTATCTTTATCTTGTAGATTGTTGAACAAAGGTGACTTTAATATCTTGGTGAATATCTGGTGATCTTCTAATTTTTGAAAAGACTTCAGATCTTGCCAATTTTCAGATATGAGAGCAGTGGCTTCGTTGTAAGCGTCAGAGTCATAGGAATATATGATAGTTTCCCCTTGCTCACTCAATATATTCTTAATGGTCATGAGTTTATCATTTTTACTCAATTTAACATCAGGTAGAAGTTTCTTTATTTTGACAAATTTATTGAAGTCTGTAATGGCTATAAGACCCATTAAAGTAATGGGGAGTTTGACTTTGTTACTGTTGATATTTGACTCTATTTCAAAACTAGTATTTTGGAATAGTTTTCTTTCATCAAATTGAAATGTTTTAAACCAAGTCTTGAGTTCATTCTCTGTTTCCTCTGGCATTACAGGGTTGACTCTATTGATTCTTGTATCATAAATTTCGTTTTTGATTGCATAGATATTCTTATATACAAGAAAGCTCAATATGTTGCCATATAGTGTGGTGGTTTTCAAATGTGCTATGTAGTCTTTTTCTTCTAAGATTTTTTCTAAACCATTTTTTTTGATCAGAAAATCCAAGACATCCTTTTCAAGAAATCTGTTGGAGTCTTCAATCATTTGCTTAATAAGATTTATTGCTTTTTTAGTATCACTCATACTATTTATGATAGTTGATAATCTCTTCAAGTCAAAATATTGAAAATGTTTTTGATTAAGATAGAAGGGTCTTCGGATTATCGTGTGGAAATTAAAAATAAATTGACCAGTTGACTTTATATAAAAATAAAGTAATTTAAATGATATCTAGATTGTATGATATCAATTCAAGTTTTAAAATAGCTAAACTGGCTGAAACAAAGATTTTATGTCATTATAAAAATACAATAAAGATATAAAAGTTTAATGAAATTTATAGTAAAATATAAAGATCATAAAACTAAAAGCCTTACAAGACAGTGGAATTGAATTCTGCTGAAATGGAAAAGGGTTGCTGGGCTACAGCTAATTTGTTGGAAGTTAAAACTGAAAATAGATTATAAAAGATTGAGAAAGTTGTGTAAGAAATAAAATGATAAATTTAATTTCCACACGATAATCCGAATAGCCAGATAGAATAATAAGTATGAATAAAAACGATATATGGAATTTTTCTGAAATAAATCAAGAGCATGAATCAAGTATAACATCGGTTAATGCATTGAGTATGCCAACAACAGTCAAATATGTAGAAGATATGATAGTGCCTGGTGCTGTTTGGGCAGATATTGGTGGTGGGAAATTTGATAATGTTGTTGAGTTTTTCAAAAACAAAGGAGCTAGTTTATACATTTACGATCCCTTTAACAGAAGTACAGAGTTCAATATGAATTCTGTCAGCCACATAAGAGGGGGGCAGTGTGACGGTGTAATGGTTAACAATGTACTCAATGTCATAGATTCTGCTCAAGAGAGAAATAGGGTTGTTCTACAAGCGTTTGATGCAGCAAAAGATGGATCTTTGGTTTTTTTCAAGATCTATGAAGGCAATAAGTCTGGTGTAAAATCTACCAATACAAGAGGAAAATCAACATCTACACAATTGAATTTAAAGACAAAAGAGTATTTAGCAGAAATAACTGAAGTGTTTGGTCAATCTGTTCATAGGACAGGTGAGATAATTGTTGCAAAGAAGGTGTTAAGTAAAGAGTTGAATATACAGTCAGAAAATGCTGAATTAAAGAAGAAATTAAAAGCGCTGGGGATTGGTGATAGATACTCAAAACTGGGAGTGGGAAAGCTCATGGGGGATGAGGTTTACTTGCATAAAGATTATGCAGGCTTGATTGACCCCCACATTTATGAGTCTGCTTTAAAGCTATTGAGGGAGAATACGGTAAATTTTGATTTTCATGTCGTTAAATTCAACAGAAAAACATCAAAAGTCTCTTTTATATCAAGTCCAGACTTTGACTCAGCCGATGAGCCTGTTGTGGGCGATATTGTATCAGTTGATATCAAAGAGTCTTTGGTGAGTTTTATAAAGAAGAAAAAAGATCCACAAATATATCATCATAAGTGGATGTTTGTAAAAGATGATTATGAGGGTTTTGATGTAAAGGGTTCTATGCTTAGATCTATTCAGTGGAAATCTGCTGTAGGTCAAAACAAAGACATATCATCTCGCATAGGATACAAGAGTTTTTGGCAAGAGTTAGAGAGGAATGAATTCAAGTTCAACCTATCACAGAAAAAATCAACTCCAGTGTGTAACAATGGCTGGATATGAGTTCTTATAAAAATCAACTGGGCTGATGTCGTTTTTAAAGATTTGCATGCTTTTGAAAATTGAGAAGGCTTCATCTTCCATTTTAGGGGCAAAAATACCATCTTTAATCAGTTTTTCTGGATTTTTAGCGGTATTGTTCAAAACAGCATTGATCAGTTTGATATCGTGCCAATCTAAATACATTTTTTTTGTAATCTCAATTTTGTTTTCAATATCTTTTGGCAGACCACCCAAATATTCAAAACCAAAATTAGGATAGATGTTGCTATAGAGACGTTGAATTTTATTGTTGGGAGTGCCATTATTTTCATAATAGTCAATCAAATCATCCCCCCTTTTGTAGCGTGCTTGGTCAATGGTGTAGACCAAGATACCTTTATATGTGTCTGAAAAATACACTTGTTCAAAGGGAGTGTAGTATTTGTCTTCTTCAAATTTTTTATTGTATTGATCAATTGACATTTGAGCAATGATATCTTTTTCTGTAGACAAGTCTTGCAAAAGAGAGTCTTTCATGGATTTATACTCAGCTTCACCCTCTAGAATATTAGTGATAATTTCTTGATAATTCTTCACAGCAATGAGCTTAAGACTCTTGTGAGGAAAAAAGTATCCAATACTTTTATAAATTCTGATTCCCATGATTTTATCCTTGATTATTCGTCAAATAGTGCTTATATTATACCATATTTTTTGAGTTTTTAGAATGAATTATATTTTTATAGATACAGAGTTTACAGATTTTCATAATCCAGAATTGATTTCAATAGGTTTCATCAATCACCAAACAAAAGATAAGTTTTATGTGGAGTGCAGTGACTTCCCGATAAATAAGGCAAGTGATTTTGTCAAAGCCAATATTGTGCCGTTGCTTAATTTTAATGAGTTTGGCAAACCTACAAATGAGGCGATGAAAGATTGTCATATATGGCTGTCAAAACAGGGAAACTCATGTGTGCTGGGTGACTGGTCAGGTGACTGGAGAATATTACAGAACAATATACTTATACCGAAGAATATTGAGGGTTTTGTTCTACTTCAAGACGCAATGGCTATGGCACTCAATATTCACAGTAAAGAGAATCTGACACCAGTATTGGATAGATACAACAGTTTCGTGCATGAGTATATTCTAGCCAATAATCTTACAGCACATCATGCTCTTACCGACGCATTAGCCAATGAGTGGGCTTTTACCAAGTTGTTTGGGTAAATCTTTTGAATATTCACTTGTATTGATAAATTCAATGAAAGAGGGTTTACTCAATGGCTTTGAGTAGAAGTAGCCTTGAATGATATGACAATTCATGCTTTTGAGAAGATTTGATGTTTCAATATCTTCAACACCTTCAGCCACAACTTTGATATTAAGAGACTTTGCTAAGTTGACTGTAAAATCGACAATCTTTTTGGCTTTTTCGTTGTCTTTGATTTGACTGGTAAAAGATCTGTCTATTTTTACAGAATCTGTGTCTATTTCCATCAGGTATTGAAGTGAGCAGTAGCCAGTACCAAAGTCATCAAGTGCGAGTTTACCACCATGGGACTTGATTTGATTGATGAAATCTTTAGATCCCTCATGGTTAATGAGTTCACTCTCTGTAATTTCAAATGTAATGTTTCTCTTCTTCTCTGATAGTCTTTGAATCACATGTTTTTGGAAGTCTTCATTTTTGATGGTTTGTGCACTTAAATTGACAGATATATTAATCGGGTCTTTCAATCCAAATACATTGGAGTCTATATCTTCAATTGTTTTATCAAAAACAATTCTGTCTATTAAACAAATCAAACCAGAATTCTCAGCAGAGGGTATAAACAAAGAGTTAGGGATCATGCCTAGCTCTGAGTGATTCCATCTAACAAGGGCTTCTGCTCCTATAAGTCGGTTTTGTTCAACATCTATTTGAGGTTGGTAGTAGACTTCAAAGTCTTTGTTTTGAATTGCTTTTTTAAGCATTTCATCGTTGGCAAGTATGTGTTTTTTCTGATTTATCATAATTTTGATTATTGAAAAAAAATAATCAAAGTCAATCAAATTTTTGCTCTAGATGGAATTGCTGGTGTATTTTTTAGTGATTTATTGAGCGTTCTTTCAAAGAAAAACTTTTCAAAGTCTTTTTTTTCGTTGAATTGTATCACTTCTATCATATTTGCTTTTATTGAATTTAAAAGCATATAGATCTTATCTCTTTGTGACTCATTGTGTCCATTGACAATAAACGAAATAGTAGTGGTGCTGTTATCTTTTATTTGTGGGATAGATTGTATATTTTCTACAATGTTGAGTTTAATGAATTTGACGATTGAGTAATGCAAGTTATCATAAAATTTATAAAAGTTGATATCCTGATTGGTTAAAAGTGCAATTTGATTTTTGTTGATTTTAATGCTGAAATATTCGGTATTTTTTCAGACAAAATAGGGTCGTGAATTTCTATTTCTTGAGCAAATTTTTTAATATCTTCTAATTTGTATTCATTTTTACTAATCAACCATTTAATTGCATATTCTTGAAGTGTACTATCAATTTTTAATGTATCTTTGTAGAAGTAATTAAGATTGTCCAAACTGTGTGGAATATTTATGAGTGTTTGGAGAATGAATTTTCTAAAGTCTAGAATGCTTACAAGCCCGAATTGGTCTTCAATTCTTTCTATGTTGAATTCAGCAATAGTTCTGGCTGGGATGATATCTTTATAAAATTTGCCATTTTTTTCAATTTCTAAAAAAGATGGAAATTTTTTACAATCAATGTTTTCAATTAACTTTTTAAAAATGAATTCAAGCACTTCAATGCTGAGTTTTACATTTTTATCTCGCAGGGAATCTATTGCTTGTATGAGCCATTCTTCTTTATTTTTTGTAAATTGTGTTTTTTGATTAGTGATGGAGTTGTATGTTTTGCTTATTTTCTCAATCTCTTTTTGATAGAGTTCTTTCTATCTTCCTCTTCTTTTCTTTGCCACTCTTCATGTGTCATGTTCAAGTCTGCTAAGAAGGATTTGTATTCAAGTTGTTTGACAACCTCATCGTACTTTTCTTTAAGAAGACTTTCGTTCTCATTGAGTTCTTTGAGTTCTTGCTCGTACCCCCAAGAAACTACCCCGCAGTATTGTGGATCATCAAGTTGAGGCCCCAAGTCACCAACTATTTCTTCATATATGAATATTTTTCTATCATAAACTTCCATTAAAGGTTTTGACTCTTCAATAAGGTAGTTCAGGTATGAGGCATTATTCCTGGTTTGCTTTAAAAGCTTATAATAAAATTCGTATTCTGTTTCTTCATCCATGATTTTCTCTTATTACACATATATATTCTATATGTTAGAAAGTTGAAATCAATTATTTGTGGTGATTACAGATACTGCCCAAGGTTGTCCATTGGCTTTTGCATAGAGCATGTCTTCAATCTCAAATATGCCATCTTTTGTTTTTGGATCGTGCCTCATCTCAAAATAGTCTCTTTGCATAACCATGTTTTCGTTGATGAGTAAAAACCAATTAACCCATGTTTTAAATTTTTTATCTGCTATTGCTTGGGACTCAGCAGCAGGGTTTGGTTCAGATAAAATAATAATTTGTTCTGATTCTTGTTTTGTTGGTTCTTGAGTCTGATGAGCAATCTCAATAATATCTGTTAATGTGGGAATCAAATCATAATTTAGATTTTTCTTTTGAATTTTTTCCTGATCAGTCATGATATCAATTTCAGTCATGTTGGTTGATATGTCTAAAAAATCCTGAGGATCAATAATAAAGTCTTTTTCTTCTTCGATATTTTCCAATACGGTCTTTTGTAGAACAATATCTTTATCTTCTAGATGAGTCGCTTCTTCAGTTATGACTGCTATAGGTGAGTCAAGACTATCTGTATTAGACTCTTCATTTATTTTGTTTGTTTCGTTTATATCGTTTGTGCTAATTTCAAATAATATTTCGCTTGTAGTCTCTTGTATGGAATCGTTTTTATTTTCGTCTATTGATATATCAAAATTAAATTCTGAAGATTCTTCTGAATGTATGTTTTGAATGCTATTGGTCAGATCTTCATTTTGAATTTCTTCTTTATCTTCTATGGGGGTTATGTTAGATACTTCAATACTGTCTATAATAAAATCAATCTCAGGTTGAAATGAGTCAACATGAGTGGTATCTTCATTTGCTAATAGTACAAGTTTTGTATCTGTTTGTTGATTATTTTCATCTGTATCTAATATAAAAACTTCTTCGGGAGAAAATTCAAAGGTTATTTCTTGTTCATTGATTTTAAGATCAGCGATATGAGTTGGGTTTTTTGAGATAATTTCTTTTATCTTTTTGTCTTCCATGAACCTGAAACTATCAATGATTTGTTTTAATGGAACATCAGATTGAATTTCATAGGACTTATAAGCAACAAGAAAGTAGAAGAAAATTTTCTTCATGTGAATCTGATCAATACAATTTTTTGCAGATGTTAAAAATTCTTTTGCTTGAATTCTATTTCCTGATAAATCCTCTTGCAGTGCGAGTTCAATAAAGTGGTCGTACTTTTCTTTATTTGAAATTAGGATATGCTCTATATTGCTGTTGTCTGTCATTGCTGTTCTTTGAAGTAGGACTCAAAAATATCAAAATATGCTGATTTTGTCAAAGGTATAGTCAAAAAAAAAGAACATAAAAATGTTCTTTTTTGTATTGATTTGTTAAGATTTGAGCTTTTTTGTTCTACCAATGCACCTTTGTAGTAGATTGTAAGATGTTTCTCTATCTGCACTGTCTTCACTGAGATAGCCAGACTCAATACTAGACCAGTTGGAAATAATGTTGCTCCATTCTGTTCCAAGACTCAGTGTTTTGAGTTTTTCAGCCCCTTCAGGAATGGCTTGAATGAACTTATAGCAGCGTCCAAAGTCACCAAAGTCATAAGGGTAGTTAATCTGTTCTTTAGATTTGTGTCTTTGAAGTGTTTCATGGTCAAGGTCAGGGAACATGGCAGCACATAGTGTAAGTGATGACATGCCTACTTCACCACTTTCAAGCCAGGCATAAGCAGCTTTATGTCCTTCGGATGGAAACTTCTTCTCAGATTTTTTCTTCAAAATATTGTTAATCGCTTCCAAATCTGAAGAAGAGTGAAGTGTCTCACCCAATACGGTGATAAATAGGCTATCATTATTTTCATTTTGAAACTCAACAACAGAATTCTTTTTCAGGAAAGAATATTTTGTTTTTGTACGACGCTTATTAACCTCACCAGACACGACGATAGCGTCATTTTCTTTAAGAGAGTGATTGGCGTCATAATAGCAAAGTTCAAGACCACTAATGCTCTCAGTGGTTTTAAATTCTGTGGTTTTTGACAATTGCATAAAAATCTCTGACATCAACTCTACAGGAATACCATCAGACTTGATGGATTGAGTTGATTTCTTGTTGAATTGAAGTTCGCTGAGATTATAAAAATTCATGTTGTTCCTCTTTTAGTTAAGCAGTTCTTTGGAGATTTTTGAAACAAGTGATCCATCGTATGATCCTTCATATTTTGCTTTCATTTCTTTCATAATGACACCCATGGCTTTGGGACCTGCAAGGTTCATTGTAGAGATTATTTCGGAAATGGCAACCTTGATGGCTTGCTCATCCATTTGTTGAGGCAAAAATGAGCTAAGAAGTGATTTTTCCATGGAAAGTTTAGCCAGCTTTTCTGAATTGGCTTCTTTGTCTTTAGAAAGGATGTCTACAGTTTCATCAATGTTTTTGATAAATTTTTTAATAACTCCCATGACTTCTGCTTCAGTTGTCTCACGATTGCCAGCATTTTTACCAATCATGGCTGCTTCTCCAATGAGTGTGGTAAGTGCTGAAGACTTGGCTTCATCTTTTGCTTTGCGAGATTCAATTTGAGCGGATTTGATTGCATTCATCAGTGTCATGATATTAGTCCTTTTAAAAATTCAATGAAAGAAACATGATTCTATCATAAAAAAACAAAATTTTATATTTTATTTCTTTGTTTTGTTAAATTGAGTGAGTCATTTGGTAACTTTTTATTTAAATAATGATGACTTATAAAAGAGTTTATATTTTGAATGGTCTCACGAGGTGATATGAGGTTGTCATACATGTAATTACGTTTATTGCTTCTTTTTATCTCATAGATGTGTGACATGGTTTTTTCAAGTAGTTCTTGTTCAGAGTAGGTGGATTGTTTTTTGTCATCACAGAGTGCGTCATCAATATATTTTTGCATAAGAGTAAATAAATGTTCGTGGTAATTATTTAAAACAAAATCTGCTGATTTATATTTACCCACTAAGAGGCATGAGATAAAAAATTTATCAAGTGTTTCATATTTTGATTTGGAGTTATTCATAATCCCCCAGAAAAACAGATCTTCACGTTTTTTCCAAGGTAAATGATTTTTATCTAATTCATTGAAACAGTAGATAAGTGTATCATCTGAAATATTTTTAAAGGCTTGAAATCCTTCATGTTTGAGAAATGCACTCTCTATGAGTTCACATGGATTGACTTTGTATTTTTTACAGAAGTCATCAAACTTGCTGTGATCTGTAGATATTAGGGTTAATTCAAGTTTATATTTCTTTAAGTTTTCAAAAAATTTATTTCTATCTTTTCTCAATAGTTTATATATGTTATCACTGTTTCTTTCAATGAAGTCATAGGTTACTCCAGGGTTTGAAAATTCTTTTCTGTTGATAACAAGCAAGCTTTTACAAAATTCATTGGAGTTTTTATATTCTTCAATACTTTTATTGAAAAAATCAGGATTCAAATTCTTTATTTCTTCACGATTGGTCACAGTCCAAAGTGGAGAAAAATCATTGTAATATTTTATATTTTCATCGTTAATTTTATACTTTTTGAAAAATTTAAAGAAAATATCAGAAAATGCTTTTTTATCTTCCTTCCAGAGTTCAGGAACATTTTCATAGTATTTCAGTATGGCGTTAACGGCATTTTCATTGTTGAAGCTGTAACCAATCAGAAAACTCATGAAGTTTCTTGCGTCAAACTGGTTTGTTTGTGTGTCTTTTATAAAATCATCTAGTTTATACATAATGAATAATCTTTGTTGTTGAAATTATTTTACCAAAGTTTTTTTCTTTTACCAAAATGAATGTTGTTGTTTTTTTGAGCCATATATAAAAAAAGATTTTTAAAGCAGGATGTTCACATCTCACAGGTGCTACAATATCAACATCTTGAACTATCAATCATTTCTTTAGGAGTATTATCATGACTACTTTCACTCTTGTCCAAGACATCATCGAAGCCAACGGTAAATCTGTGAAGCAAAACAAAATGGAACTCAAACACAATATTCCTCTTGGAAGTCTTGTTGAAATCAATTTTGACGAAAGCAATATGAATGGTGTTCGTCTTTTTGTTGTCAATCATTCACGAGATTGTGACGGAGAGCCTCTGTATGATTTGTCTTATGAGAAAGACGCTTATCAAGATTATCTTGAATCTGAAGAAGAATTTAAAACCCGTTCAGCTAATGAAATGGAGCATGCTATGAAAGTTTACAGCCGAGGTAAAAGTGCTGGTCTTATCACACGTCATTATTCAGAAGATTGTCTGACTGTAATTCATTAAATTTTTACCTTGTGATTTTGATTTTTATTGCTTAGAAGGTGCAAGTCAAGATTGTATTTTTGGCAATCTACTTGCACTTGTTTCAAGAAGTCATTTTCTTGAGTAAGTAGTCTGAGTTCAATAAAATCCATTTTGTACTGAAGAATACAATTATCCATTGCAATGGTGATATAACTAAATCCTTTGTATTGCCTCTGTGGTATATTGGTATGAAGTGCTCCATTAAAAGTTCTGATACAGTAAGAGTTATCCTCTGAATCCTGAAATGCATAAGTATTCTTTTCAATTAACTTTTTATTGTAAAAGTGTGATCTGAAATGCTCTATATCTGAGAACATACAAGATTTTGATAATTCATCATAGGTATATTGATGAGTCAGGTTAGCGAAAACGATACTGGAGTCAGTATTTTTAGAAGCTGATTGTATTAAAAAATCAAAAGTTTTTGAAAAAATACTTGCCTGATCTTTGGAGTTAAAAAAGCAATAGTCTTTTAACAGAGTAAAATCTGTTATTTGTTGTTTTTTAATGAATATGTTTTCCATGATGTTGAATATTAACACTATTTTGAGAAAAAGTTAAGTGGTTTATGATATAATTTAGTCTATCTTTGGTCACATAGGAGTTTAAATGAGGTTTCTTTTCTCTGTCCTTTTGGGTGTTTTGTCATTTCATGTAATGTCAAAGATGTTTGCTTGGGATGAATCCATTGCAGAAACAGCAGGTTGGCTCATTGGTATTGGTATGCTTTTAGTATTTGAGTCTCTTGAGAGAATGGAGAAAAAACTCTTCAAAAAAGACAAGGTGTCTATCAAAGAGTTGCAAGATATTAAGGCAGAAAATCTCATGCTAAAGGAAGAAAATCAAAGACTCAAAGAGAGTCAGTTGCACAAAAAAGACAGCAATACAAAAGAGCAGGAATTTAACTTTTTTCAACAGAAATAAGCTCTTTTTGTGGTACAATACCGCTATTGTATAAATTTATTAAAGATTTGAGGTGTAATTATGCGAGTTCTAGCTTCTGTTCGTCGTGTTCGTGATATTCAGCCCATTGAGGGAGCCGACTTGATTGTAAAAACTCAAGTTGATGGTTGGCAATGTGTCACCAAAAAAGGTGAGTTCAAAGTGGGTGACTATGGTGTCTACTTTGAGATTGACTCATTTCTGGATGGTCAAGACCCTCGCTATGCTTTTTTGAGCAAGCAGTTCATCAATTTTGAAGGCAATTTGGGTGCTCGTATCAGGACTATCAAGCTCAAAGGACAAATTGCTCAAGGTCTTATGCTGCCTATGAGTGCATTCCCTGAAGTTCTTGAATACTACGAAGGTATGGATTTGACTCAAATGCTCAAAGTTAAAAAGTGGGAGCCAGTTATTCCTGCTTGCCTTGCTGGTGAGGTTGTGGGGCCCATGCCTGAATTCATTCGCAAGACTGATGAAGAGCGTATTCAAAACTTGATTGATGAAATCCCAACTGAGATTGCTGGTCGCCGTTTTGAGAAAACTATCAAGCTCGATGGAACATCCATGACTGTTTTCAAGAGGGATCAGCGTCATGGTGTTTGCGGTCGAAATTGGGAATTGCGTGAAACTGCGAACAACACTCTTTGGTCAGTTGCTCGTCGAAACCAGTTTTTGGAAGCACTGGAGGGTCTTGGGCAAAATATTGCACTTCAAGGTGAGTTGATGGGTGAAGGCATTCAAGAGAATAATGAGAAAATCAAAGGTCAAGAGTTTTATCTGTTTAAAATTTGGATGATTGATGAGCAAAGGTACATGAGTCCAGATGAGAGGCAAGAAACTGTTGAAAAGTTGATTGCTTTGGGGGCAAGTCTCAAGCTTGTTCCAAGTCTTGGATTTGTTGAGTTTTCTCAGGATGTAACTGTCAGAGATATTCTTAATATGGCAGATGGTCCGTCTTTGTTTGCACCTAACAGAGAGGGGCTTGTCTTGATCAGAGAGGATGGTCTTTTCTCTTGCAAGGCTATTTCAGACTGGTATTTGGCTAAGCACTCAAACAGGTGATTCATGAGGGTCTGTTGATTTTCAGCAGACCCTTTTTATTTGGGAATTTAAATATGGGTATTAATTTGGCGGCAACTTTAGGTTTATTTTTTGTAACAGCTTTCTTTGAAATATTGGGCTGCTATTGGATGGGTATTTTCATCAAAAATACACAGAATTGGCAATATCTTGTCAGTGCTGTATGCTCGTTGCTTGTGTTTGCCTATCTATTGACTTTTCATCCGATGCCAAGTGGTAAAGTGTATGCAATTTATGGTGGAGTATACATTTTTAGTGCTTTGTGTTGGTTGATGATTGTAGATAAGGTTAAACTTTCGTGGAACGATATGCTGGGTGCAGTTGTTTGTTTGATAGGAATTTTAATCATTCTTGCACCTTGGAAAAAACAAGGTATTATTTAATTTATAGGAAAATAAAAAATTATGAGCAATAAAATCAGTTATGTTTTAAACCATGTATTTAGTCCTGACTTGAATAGTCTTGTTGGTCTTGAGAAAAATAGAGGACCAAAATTCTTGATTGGTAAAATAACTGTTCCAGGAGGAAAGATAGAGGGTGATGACTCAGTTGAGAAGAGTGCAACCAAAGAAATGCTGGAAGAAACTGGTGTTTTTGTTCCTGAGAGTGATTGGGTTATGTTTGAAAAATATGAGGAAGATGATTATGTTTTATACAAGCTAGCCGCTATCTCTCCTAATTATGCTCAAGCAAGAATGATGGAGACTGAGCGAGTATTCAACATGAATGTAGAAGAGGCTGCTTTGGATTGTAAAATGAACCCTCAAAAATATACAAACGACTTTCCTGTAAATCTCAATAAATCTTTAGCCAGTATTTTAGCCTCTGGTGTTATTGATGAAAAACTCAAGAAAAAGCACTTATTTCTTGTGAAATAATTTTCGCCATAACCAACCCACTAATCCCCCTTCGGGGATTTTGTCTTTATGCTCAAGGAATAATTCAGACGATTTCTTGTCTAGTGCAATAAAGACAAGTAAAACAATGATTCCAATAATAGCTGCCAAAAATATTTCCATAATCTACATAATAGAAAAATGTTTTAATAAGTCAAAAATGTGATAAAATAGTATAAAATTAAAGGATTGATTGTGAGCACTGGTACTGGTATTGCAGAAAAAATCATAAAAGAGAAAATTTTGAATTCCATTCAAAGTTGTGGTCTATCTCATCGCAATTTAGATGTTCCTGTTGTGGAGTCTATGTTCGGAGAGTTTGATTTTCAATCTCCACTATTTTTCAAGATAAAAGACAAAAATCAGATTGACTCTATTGTGGCTCATCTAAAGTCTGATAATTTGTTTGAAGATGTAGCGTTGACTGGTAAGGGATTTTTGAGTCTAAAGCTCAATCTAGAGAAATACTTTAATGAATTTACTAAACATTTTGGTGAATTGGAATTTAAAAATAAAAAAGTCTTGGTTGACTATTGTGGTGTCAATGTAGCCAAAGAAATGCATATTGGACATATTCGCTCCATGTTTATTGGTGACTATATTGTAAGAAGCCACCTGGCAGTCAACGATGAAGTTGTTATTCAAAATCACATTGGTGACTGGGGAAGTCAGTTTGGCTTCTTATTGGGATATATCATTAAAAATGACATTGATGTTCAATCTAATAAACAGTTGACTGAAATTTATAAAAAGGCTACAGATCTGTATAAATCTGATGAAGTTTTCAAGGATTATGCACATTCAATTACTGCAAAATTAAACCAAGGTGAGACTGAGGTAGTTCAATTATGGAAAACTTGTGTTGACCTAAGTATGAAAAGTGCTGAGGGATTTTTTGATAAGTTTAATTTGAATATAAGCCTAAATGATACATGTGGTGAGTCTTTTTACAAGAATATGGTATCAGGTGTCGTTGATGATTTGATAAATATGAAAATAGCCAAACAAATGGACGATGGCTCTGTTGTCGTTTTTTTTGAGAATGATAAATACTCTCCTATGGTATTGAAGAAATCAACAGGTGCATATCTTTATGGTGCATATGACTTGGCTGCAATTCAATATAGAATGAATTATTATAAGCCAGAAAAAATTGTTTATGTCGTAGATAAACGTCAGGAGCTTCATTTTAAACAAATTTTTGAGATCGCAGTTAATGCGAACTGGTGTCAATATGAAAATCTTGTTCATGTTGGGTTTGGTGCAATTTTGGGTCAGGATAAGAAGCCTATAAAGACAAGAAGTGGTGAGAGCTTATATCTGGATGATTTACTCAGCACTGGTTTTGATATTTACAATAGCAATTCAAAAATTGCTAAAGACAATGGGTTGAATCATAAAGATATCAATATGATTTCTGATAAAACTGTTGTAGGTGCATTGAAATATTACGATCTACATATGGGTTATAAGGAAGATTATGTCTTTGATTGGAAAGATGTGCTCAACACTCAAGGCAATAGTGCACCTTATTTACAAAATGCTTTTGTGAGAATAGACTCTATTTTGTTTAAGCTATCAGACAATGAGCTTGAATCTTTAAATATATCTGGTCAACATGCTGATAAATCTTTCAAAATGAAGGATATAGATCAATTGATGAGTAACTTGAAGATTGATAATATAAAATTCAATGAATTGACTCAGTCTTCTAAAGAACTGATGAGCAGCACAATATCAGTATTTGATGAATTGTCATTGCAGTCTCAAACATATTCAAGCAATAAGTTGAGCCAAAAATTGATAAAATGTGCAAAAGCATTCCATGTTTTTTATGAAAACAATAAAGTTGTAGGATCTGATAAAGAAGAAGACTTGAAGAAAATCATCAAATACTGTGCATATGCCCTATACTACGGGATGAGTAATCTTGGACTTGATGTGTATCCTTGTGTGGATAGGCTAAAAAATATGAAAACAAATCAACCTAAAATTTAGAAATGCTTACAGAAATTCAACTATATAAAGCCTATGACTTGAATATGTCAGACCCAATTCCTATTCATGAATATGAATACGGAAGAGATATGGTTTACTTCAGAAAGCATGGTGTGTTCTATACGCCTCCTGGATATCACACTGCTGCCATGTGTCTTCTCTTGGCTTTTGAAAAAGGATTTGTTTTCTACTCAGAGGCTCTAGAGTCTATTGGTATTAAAGGCAGTTCAGAGGGTGCTGATTTCTTTATGGGAAATTATCCAGGAGTGGTCTTTAAAAGCTCAATGTGTGATAAGTTTTGTGCTTGGGACAAAACTAAGTTAAATTTTCAGGAAAAGAAGTTTTTCAAAGAAATTATTTACCTTAATCAGTCAAAAATTGAGTAATAATCAGGATTTGATTTCTTTTGGTTGTTCATATAAATTTGCTGGCTATCGTGGTGTTTGATGACAGAAATTTTTTCTTGAATAAATTGCATAATTTCATTTCTGACAAAATGGGTCTTGGTTTTATATCTTGAATTAATTTGCATGATATCTTTAATGACAATTTTTTCATTATAACCAAGCGCATTGTAGTGCCCATTGGAAATCAGTTGAAAAATTCTGTGCAAATCAACAATCATAGTGTCGTAGATATTTTTGATGTTATCAACAGTTTTTTTGAATGTAATGAAGTTCTCTTGCTTGAGGGTTCTTGAATACGAATAATATCCATCACATTTCCAGTAAGTATCAATCAGTAATGATATCTCTTGTTTTTGAGACTCTTTCATGAATTGAATCAGTGAATTGATATCAGACTCTTTAAGTGATGAGAGAAAAAGAAGGCTTGCTTGAAATTGGTGATATTCTGGATTGAGTCGTTGAGGAATGCTTTTGACAGCAAGGATGAAATTCAACACTTTCTCAGTAAAAGTATTTTTGCTGTAGTTGATTTTATATTTATCTTCGTTGAAGAAGTTAAATGGTTCTTTTTCAAGTTCTGACATTTTGTATTGATTTCAAATTATGTTAAGATAGTTGATTATAACATTGATTGAAAATAAAATGGAACCAGAAAAAAAAGAATTGCTAAAAAACTACAAATGGATTGTATCTAGTGCTTTGCAGAAATCTATCAGAAGAGGAAGGGCAGATTTAGCACAATCTTATGTCAGTTTTCTATGGAATATAGACAGGTCTTATTTATGTTATAGGTTGGGCACTATTTTATGTGAAGATATTGGAGTTGCCAATTTAGATCTTGTTAGTGAGTACTTACAAACAAAAGGAGCTAAAAAAGAAATAGACTCAAGGGGTGGAGAAGATTTCATTCAGAAAATTGTGGCTTCTGCTTGTGACTCTATCAAGGACAGAAGCTCTTGTGATAGTGCATATTTAACAGGATTTTTGCCTTTGTATTTAAGTGTTAATGACAAAGAGAGTGTTGAGCACATTTATAAAGAGTCCAATAATTACAAAGATAAAATTCAGGCAATTTGGTTAATCTTGGGTAATAAGAAATTTAAAAATGATAATTGGTCTTTCTTTGATGAATATTTATTGGACGCCAAAGGAGTAAAGCAAGATGATGTTGCTAGAGCAACAGAATTGTTTGCAAATGATTATATGAGGGTGATTTTCAAAAATGCATACGATACACAGAGAGAAAATATTTCACTGGGTATGCCTGTGATGTATGAGGCAATGAAGTCAGAAAAATTAAACGACAGCAATGTGGGTCGTATTGTAGAGAAAAAGCTTTTGCCTGAGTTTACAGTGCATGATGATGTTACTGGACTCAATATTTTGAATGTAGCAATAGATGGTCATACATCTGAAGGAAAGTCCATCTATTATTCCTTGTTGAACAATAGAGAATTCAAAAATGTGATGCAAGAATTTAATGTAGCTGAAGAAGACAGGATAAATATATTGAAACATTTAATATTCAGGCTAGAAGGTCATGAGGTGAATAAAAGAATATATTATCCAACAGCAGTCAAAGTCATGAAGGATTGTGAGCAAATACCATTGAACTACAAAGCAAATTGCTTTGATGAGTCTTTTAGTTTTGAGATTTTAAGAGAAGTTGGATTGAATTTAATTGATATTTTAAATCAAAGAAGATCAGATGTTTTTTCCAATAAAACAAAAAACACATTTAAAAAAGGATTTTAATGAAACAAGAAGAAATCATAGAATGGATGGAGAGAAATAGGATAATGGATGCAAAGTATTCATTTGATAGTATGGGACGATTGGATGTTGATGGTGATGTAAACCTGAAAAATTGTAATATAGAGAAATTACCTTTTCAGTTTGGGAGAATCAATGGATTTTTTAACATATCTCATAATAAGTTAAAAAATTTAAAAAATGCTCCTTATTATGTTGAAAAGGGGTTTAGTTGCACCAACAATGAGTTGACAAGTCTTGAGTTTTCACCAGAGAAAATTGGTGGTGATTTTTCTTGTTCAAGCAATCAAATATCTGATATGTCTTTGGGACCCAAAGAGGTGGGTGGAAGTTATGATATATCACTTAATAATTTAAAGAAAATCTATTTTCCTTTTGATAAAATTAACGGTTCTCTTTATGTTTACGGCAATGAACTTGTTAGTTTAAATGGTTGTGTAAAAGAAGTTGTTGCCAACGCTGATTTTTCTGCAAACAAGATTAGAAGAGTCAGTGGTTTTGATTCTGTTATTGGTGGGATTTTGAATTTGTCAGCCAACCAGATTGAGGTTATTGAAAATTTTAATCCTAAGGTCACAGGAACTTTATTTTTAGAAAAAAACGCATTGACTTCATTAATAGGAATACCAAAAGATATTAAAAGTTTGGTGGCTTCTTTGAATTTAATTAAAAATTTTGATGGATTACCCAAAAAAATGTTGTACCTTGATTTAAGTGATAACGAAATAGAGTCTTTTGAAGGTGCCCCAGATGTTGAAAATGACTTTTTATTGACAAATAATAAAATAAAAGTTCTTGAATACAATTGTCAGTCATTAAATAATTTATTTGTCAACAACAACTCAATTGTTGAGATAAAAAACATACCTAGAATTAAAGAAAATCTTTATATTGAAGAGAATCAATTTACAAGTCTTAATGTATTAAATAATGTGAACTGTGATGGGTATGCAGTTATATCTTCTTCTATCTTAAGTAAAGATGAGTTTAATAATGATATTTTTTATCAAATAGGTGGAGGTAAGATACAAATTGATGGTGACAATTTGAAAAAATATTTACTCATGACCAAGATAGATGATATAATCACAAAAAGCGAATCCAAGAAAGTTAAGAAAAAAATTTAAAAAAATTTTGATTTTGACATCAGAGACTTTATTTTAGATAATAAAGATCAATAAAATAAAATAATAAGGATATATTACATGGGTAACAATAACAATAACAATAACAATGAATTTGATGTTGATATATCTAAATGGGTTGTTTCTAATATTAAAGATAAGGCTGATGTATTAAAAACAGAGTTGCCTAGAAATTCTGAGTTTAATGTTGACATCAGTAAGTGGGATACATCTAATGTTAAAGATATGAGTGCTGTATTTAAGCAGTCTGATCTTAATTCTGATATTAGTAAGTGGGATACATCTAATGTTAATGATAGAATATTAAAAATCAGAGAGCAATCAATCGATAATAATCAAAAAAATGATATAAAACCAAAATAAAAAAACTTTGGTTTTTTTATTAACCTTTAAAAGGAATTAATATGAATATCAATAAAGAAGAATTTGTAAGTGCTGTTTTGTCCGATTCTTTTGGTTGTATGGAATACGACGCAAAGAGATTAACCCTCAATGATATTGATGGGAAAATTATCATCAAATTTGTCACAGGTGGAGCCAGTGGTGGCAGTTGCTGGGGAGACAGAGCAACTGAATTTACCAATAGCAGGGAAGATAGGATAGAAGATGCAACCTCAAACTTCACATCAGTTTTGCGTTATTTGTTTGATGTTGAATATCATGATAGAAATAAGTACGAGCAAATAAAAAATCTGTCCAAAGAGTTTGTAGAAGAAAACTGGGACTCTCACTATTTGACCACATGTGGCAGTTATGGTGACTATTATGGCAATGGCACTGATTATGAAGTCGTTGGATATCCATTGGATGATGTCTTGAAGTTTTTGAATGCAAAGACCTTGTTGTCTGATGATGAGGTTGAAGAAATTAAAGATTTGATGGCAACTGAGTTTTCAAAAAAAGCAGAAGAATACAATATCAAAGCATATGGTCAAAGACTGGAAGAATTGAAAAACAAAGTGAAATCCTTTGAATCTGATATGAAGAAAAATATGTCAGAGTTAGAAAGAAGGAAGGTTTCACTCAAGAAAGATTTGGACTCAGTTGAGAGTCAAATCAAGAACTTCAATAAAACAAAAGAAAAGAACTTGGAGTCTCTAAATAAAGAGATTGAGCAAGTAGAGGGTTTCTTGAGTGGTAAGAAAAAGACAAAAAAGATTGTCTAAAATTTTACCAGTGTTATAATAGAAGGATTGTATTTTAAATCTTTCTAGGAGAATTCATGGCTAAAAAAGAAATCAAGACAGTGGGTGAGACTCGTAAATTCAAGATGCACCCTGACTTGCTTTTTTCTGTTATTCAGTCCCAAGCTGGTACAGCAGAAAAAGCTTTGCTTGAAGCGGTGATGAATGCTGTAGACGCAGGTGCTACAAAGTGTGTGGTCAACGTAGATGATTCTGGCTACACCATTGAAGATGATGGCAAAGGCTTTGCCTCAAGAAAAGAAATTGATGAGTTCTTTGAAACTTTTGGAACACCACACAAAGAGGGTGATGCAACCTATGGTAAGTTCAGGATGGGTCGTGGTCAGCTTTTTGCATTCTCAAAAACCAAGTGGCGCACCAATGAATTTGAAATGGATGTGGATATCAAAAAGACAGGTCTTGATTATGTGCTCAATGAGGGGCTTGAGCCATCAGTGGGTTGTAAGATTACAGGCAAATGGTATGAAAAAATGTCTTCAAACCACCTGTTCAATACACTCAAAGAATTTGAAAAACTTATCAAGTACATGCAAATTCCAGTGATTGTCAACGGCAATGTGGTTAATGTAGATCCTGAGAAGCAAAATTGGGATCACAAGGAAGCAGACTTCTTTGTGAAAGTCAGTGACTCAGCTTCCGTTTTGTCTGTTTACAATATGGGTGCTTTGGTTAGTCATTATCCTGCCAGTAAATTTGGTGTTGCAGGTACAGTTGTTACTCGTTCTGCATTGAAGGTTAATTTTGCCCGCAATGATGTTTTGGTATCTCAATGTCCATTGTGGAAAAAAATTGACAAGAAAATGCGTGAAGTCATGGGTAAGGAAACCAAGGGCAGAACAGTTCTCAAAGATTATCAAAGACAAGCTATTCTGAACTCCGTTGTATCCAAACAAGAGTTTATGTCAGAGTTCATGAAGGAAGGCATTATTGAAGATGTTTCTGGAAAAAAGATTTCATTTAAAACATTGCTCAATGTGAGTAAATTTGCATTCTCAACTGGTGATCACAAGAACAAGAGGCTGGAAGAGAGAATCAATGACACAAAAATTCTTGTAATTTTGAAGAAATCAGTTCTTGATACTTTTGGCTGTAAGAATGAAAAAGAGTTTATCAAGAAAGTCAATGAGTTGATTGAGCATAATAATAAGTACTATGAGGCACAGGTAAAAGAAATTAAGGAAAGAAACACAAGGGGTGTTTTTGAAAATTATTGGCAATATCAAACCAAGGTTTTGAGCAAATTCAAGCCTGAAATTGGTGATGTGATGACAATTCTTGATACGATGAAAAAAGACTCAAGTATCAAAGATGAAAGCACATTGACCAAACAAGAGAAGGCTTTTGTCAAAGCACTCAATACACTGTCCGAACAAATGACAAGGGGTATTTGCTCCAAGCAAATGGCTGAGAATAATGAATCTTATGAAACCTATAATGAGAGGTACGAGAAAACTTTGAGGAAAGTTGTCATCGGCAATAGTGAGTCTGCTTATGCTTGGACTGATGGCAAGACATACATTGCATTTGATGAAAAAATGATCAAGTCCTCTGCTTATAGTGTTGTCCATACCATGTTGCATGAATATTGTCACAATGAAGAGACTATGCAAAGTCACAGCCACGGTATGGAGTTCTATGAGCTTTACCATAATATTTCAGTGCACGATCAAAATGATTTCATTACCAACTGCTTGTTGACCTATCAAAAGGCATACAATAGGGAAATGGTCAATGCTGGAATCAAACCTAAGGCTCAATTTGATACTGATATTGAGGTTATGGAGAAAAGCACTGGCATTACCAATGCAATGAAGCCATCCATGTAATTAATTTTTTTAATTATTTAACTATGAATGTGTAGGTGAACTAGATTTGCCTACACATTTTCATTTTGGTAAGATATATACATGAAAAAATATTGTGTTATCTTATCAGAAGAAGAGAAAAAAATAGTTCAAAACTTCTATCTCAGGAGTAAGAAGCAATGTACTGCTATTGATTATAAGAAACTCATTTTAGATAAGTTTATAGGATTTGGTTGTTTGGATCAGTATTCAAATTACAATGACTTAGAAAGATTGAGAGATATTCAAGTTCATTGGGTTTGGGATGAGGCAACCGATAAAGATTTGATAAGTCATATAGTAGAAAATAAAAAGTTTTTTTTCTCTAATTCTATGGCTAATCATATGTTGAAATTAAAACCCAATTTTCTACACCAAGATAAGGATGGTAAAAACTTTTTGATGTATGCAGCAACCAATTCTTCTCATTTTTTTAGATTGGTAACTTATGAAGTTCTTAATGAAGATAAATTTGAGAAAATAGATCTAAAGGATTCAAAGTACTTATTGGATAAAGAAGGTAAAGGTTTTTATTTTTATCTTTTTAATGGATTTGATTTTGAACAATTTCAGCAAGAGTGTGAGGCTTTGAAAAAAAATGTTCAAATTAAGGATTATGAAATATCTTTTCAGATATACAATGGATTACAAGGCTTTAATAAACTTCTAAATCATATTAATAAAAATAGTATAGCTTTAATAACAAATAATGAGGATGAAAATAAAAATTTAATTATTAATAAGTGTGATAAAGCTCTAGAAATGATGAATATCTTTTCTGAGGATTTGAAAAGTATAGAAAAATTTTATCCACAAATGGCAGTTTTAGGTGATAACAAAGATGATATAAGTTATGATTTAAACCTTATAGGTAAAATAAGAAATTATTATATGCTGGATACTTCTTTATCTGAATTGGGAAGTACAAAAAAGAGAGCGAAATTATGAATAATATAAAAAAAGAATTGAAGTCTGGCTTAGAACGTGTTTTCTCCAATTTAAGGACAAGAGAGATAAATGAGCAAAGACTGCTTCAAACAGATATTGAAATTGTTATAAAGAAGCCAGAATTGATAGAAGAGTTTATAGATTACTGTGCTCAATCATTCCATAATGATGAAATACTCACAGATATATGTGAGGGCAACATGATTGAGTTTATGTATCAATACTATTATGCTTCAAGATTTGATACATCAAGTTTAGAGGAAAGGTTTTTACCTATCATAGCAAAAAATGAAAAAATGTATTTAAATGCAATGAATTATTGTCTCAATACTCATACTGAGTTTGAAAGAGATTTTGAAGTTAACAAGGTAATTATAAAAGAAAAGTTAAAGGGTATTTTTGTCAGACTTTTAGAGGCAGGTACACAAAGTGGAATACTCAAGCAAATACCTTCAGATAGGTTTATAACCAGCAACATAGAATATAAAAACATACTCAAGAATAACAATGAGTTCAAGATAGAAGATAATTTTTCTTTAAATAAATTGGTAAAGTTAATATCTGCTTCTTATGGCTCAAGAAACCAAACTCTACGCTTTGAGCTTACAAGTTATATTATTCATCATATTGAGTCTTTTACTAACGAGTTTAAGACATTAAAAGACTTTGATGATTGGTGCGATAAAAATGTGTCTATGAAAGATAAAGATGGTAAAAAAATTGTGATGACATCGGGATTGGAGATTTTTGATGAAATTATAAATCTTAAGGGACAGAATTCTGATGTTTCTCAGAAAAAAATGGTGAAATCTTGGTTGTCAGATAAACAGTTGTTTAATTCTATTATAGAAACAGTTGGCTCTTACCCAAATTTAATAAAGTATTTTCAATCTGAATTTATTGATCAGTTAAAAAGTCTGCCCGCAGAAGATAAGAAATTGATGGTAGAAAATATAAAATCTTCTGATTTGGATTTTTCAAAAAATTACAACAACTTTTTTAAAGAATTTTTCAATGTTATAACAAAAAATGAGTACGGTATTGATCAATTAAGCACTACTTTCAATCTTTTAATTTCTTTCAAAGAGTTCATACCTGGTAATGATACAGATACAAAAATATTTTTCTCTTCTCTACTGCATATGTGTGCTGGTAAGTTAGAGACAGTTTATAAGAGGGCACAGTTATACAGTGGGATGACAGATATCACAAGCGGTATGTTGGATTTATTCGATCAGAGAGATGCAAAATTGAGTATAAAAGAATTCAATGATAATTATTTATTTAAGTTACTTAATAATAACCTGGATATTTATTCAGATTTCTTATCTTTACCACTACATGATACTGATTTAGCTAAAACTGCAAGGAATAATCTTGATTTGCTTGCTATTAATAGCAAAGACAAGTCAGTAATTGATTTTATTGATAAAGATTTAAAGAATAGACTGGATTTTTACTTTACAGAAAATCACAAAAACAAAAACATGGACAGTGGTCATCGTTTATATGGATATTCTGGTTTTTTAAAGAAATATTACAACTTAGCCATTAATATGAAAGATGTTGAATCTTTTAACAGAGTTAATTTATTGGGTCAACAATATACAAAGTGTATAGTAAAATCAGTTACTGGTGTGAAAAAAGATAAAAAGACATATATATCTACTTTTCCTGTTTTTTTTGAGCTTATAAGGGTTGCTGAAGGAACAGATAATTTGAAGAATTTAATCAATAGAGACAATGTAGATCTTTTGAGGAATGATGTTAAACTTGATAAAAAGAATTTTATTCAATATTTTTCAAAAGACCCAATAATAGAAAACATTTTGAAGAATTTAATTGATGATAATTTCTTATTTAAAAAGCTCATATTTGAAGACAAAAAAGTGAATGTTTTGTTAAAAGAAAAAGAGTCTTTATCTGAATTGATGAACTATGGCAATATGAATGCAACCATAAGTGATGAGAAAACCTCAATGAGCATAAAGAAAAAAATATGAGCGATAAAATTAAAAAGAATTCAAGAAAGGAGCAAATGAAAACTGCTCAGAAGTTGGTTTGGAAAGAAAAAATCTCCAATTTGAGATCTTTTATATTTAATGGCCAATATGAAAATTGTGAAAAATGGTTTAAACTCAACCCAATAAAACCTGAAGATGAAGACTCTTTCCTGTCTCAACTATATGATGAGAGTTATCTTTTTTCTTTCAGACTCAATTCAATGGATAAGAATGAGTATTTGCATCAATCGTTTAAGAGGGAATCTGTTTTTTTAAAAAATGTCAGCGCAAATATAGCAATCCAAACATTGACTCATGTTCTATTTGATATGAACATAAGACAAGAGCATATTGATATTTTATTGAATAAAAAAGATTTGAATCAGGTCTCACAAGACTCTATGGCTTGCCTTTTATTTAAATTATTGAATCAAAAAGTAATTTATTCCAATGACTTCAATTTTAGCCTGGTGATGAATTTCAAGGATTGGCCTCATATTGATATTGAAAATAAGATTGAATCAAAAAGACAATTTGATGGATTAAATCTTAAGAAATTCAACTATATATTCAAATATGGCGAGGGTGGCACTATGTTTTTCAATTTGAATTGTGATGATTTAGAGATTGAGAAATGCTCTTTATGGGTTGATTTGGTAGCTAATTTTTCAATGGATAAATTAAGGTTTTTTAAAGAAAACAATATATTCTTACCATCTGTGAGGGATATAGGTTTATTTTACAACCATCTTGAAAATCATATGCAAGGCTCTAATTATGCAAGGCAAGAAGACATAAAATTGATGATAAATAGAGCAAAACAATTTGAGGCTTCTATTTTAAACGATGTTCTGAATGAAAATTTAAGTGAGAAAACTGCTGAGTCAATTTCAGGTAAGAAAAGTATAAAAATTTAACATCCTCCCAGCCTTAAAGGACTCAGTTTTACACTAGGCTGGATAAAGAATCTATTGGTTTGATTTGATGATTACTATTTCATATAATGAATATAGGAATAAAGCCAAAAATGAAATTTGAAGAATTACCTCAAAAGAAGCAAAGTGAATTAATCAAGGCATGGAGTCACTTGGTCAATCAAGTCACATCCAATGCTGCTAGAAAATACAGCTACATGGATAGAGATGAGTTAAAGCATTTTGCTACTATAGGTCTGTGGAATTCTTTCCAAAATATTGATCTTAAGCAAATCATCAACTTAGATAACAATTCAGAGTTTGAAGACAAACCATTAACTGAAAATGACTGGAATATTTTAATCAGTGGTAGTGATGGTCAACATGGTAAATTTGCCACATTTGCAAGGATGAGAATGAGTGGTTTTATTGTAGATCAATTGCGTTTGAATTTGGATCAAAGAAGAGGATTCAATAAAGAATATGATGATATTTTCAGTGCAAAACAACAATTAATCATATCTGGGATAAGTAGACCAACCTATGCACAAATAGGTGAGGTTTTGGGAAAAACTTCAGATGAACTGATTAAGATTGTCAATGAAAAGATAAAGCATGTCAGTAACGATTATGAAGAGTCAGACTCAGATGAAAGCCTTTCAGTTTACGATGGATTGGTAGATGAGCAAGACACACCTGATGTATTTTTACATAAGATTCAATCTATCAAAAATTTATCAAAAGCCATTAATTTACTCAATGATAGAGAAAAATATATATTTGAAGGATACTATTTTAAAGATTTAAAACTAAAAGATATGGGTGAAGAGTTAGGTGTTAATGAAAGTAGAGTTTCTCAGTTACTTAAAGCAGCACTAACTAAGGTGGAGTCATATGTGAGAAGATATCAAGAGTCAGATTCTTTGAAGTCTTCAGGAATGGAAATGCAAGATATGTTGTTGAACTTGGATATTAAAAAGAATGAAGAGAAAAAAGAGTCTTTTTATATAACTTATACAGCAAGAAAAAATAACGATAACAAACCAGAATGGGAGAGAATAAAAATGGAAAAAGAACAAATAAATGAAAATGGCGACAATCTTGATATCTACAAAATACATCCAGGCGACATTTATACTTTGAGCGAATTGGTAGATGAGATAGCACAAAGAAAATATATTTTCTTCAATGCAAAGTTTGTTCTGTCATTATATACCCATGTGGATAAGTTATCTGAGAATCTATCTTATTCAGATTTTGCATTCTTAGCTCAAAATCCTCAAGTGTGGGGCATGACAAAACATGTAGATGTATTGGATGACTTCAAGATACCAAAGGAAGATCAAGAGAGATTTTTAAAGAAATTCAAGGCTGATGTTTTAGATAATAACTTCACTTTGACTGCTGCTCAAAAAGACGCATTTTTAAGTGGTGTTTTTTCAAACTTCAAATCTGTAGAGAATACAAAAGAGTTTAACGATTCATTCAATGATATTTTTAAAGATTTCATTCATAATAAAATTGGTTATTCAACCATGACTCCATTGATGTTCATGACTGCTTGGAGTCTTGCAGACGCAGATAGAAAAGACTTTATGCAAGTCTCTATAAGCACTGAGCAAAGAAAAGAAATATCTAAGTTTCCAACTATGTTCATGAAGCAATTGTTCCCTGGTATTGAAGAAGAATTGAAAAATAGAGGTATGTGGATTGAGCCAGAGCAAAAATTAAAAACTGGGAAAAAGGCAGGCATGAAAGTATGATTGATTACTCATCTATTGAGTCTTTAGATAATATCAGTGATGTGGACAAGAAAGACCCCTTGTTCATGCTGAATTATTTTTCAAGAAGGCAAAGAGACAAAAAAGATTATAAGCACTTAACCCCTGAATTGTTGAGAAACAAACATTTTGTTTTTTCTGTATCAATTCAAAATCCAGATATTTATTTGATGTCTGATGATAGTCTTAGAAACATGGATTCATTTAAGTGGTTGAAATCTGCACTGAATAAATCAGAGTATGTAAAATATGCTCCCAAAGAGTTTTTTGAAAATAGAACAAGTGTATTAAGAGCAATATCTGATAATGTGATGAATTTCCCCGAAATGCCTGGAGTCATAAGAAAAGATAGTGAAGTTGTTAAGCATTTGATAGAAAAAATGATTGAGAGTCATCAATACTTAAAACAATCAGATTTCAAGAAGTTATTTAAATCCTTGGATTCGGACTACTTAATGAATAGAAATAATGCTCTACATATACTAGAGAAAACAAATTTCGAAGCTATGGGTGCAATGCCATATATATACAAAGAAGACAAGAGTCTATTTAAAGCCTGTTTTCTAAGAAATACAGAGAATTTAAAATATTTTAGTTATAAATTATTAGATGATTATGAGCTTTGTCTAAGTATGGTCAAGGGTACTTCTATTAATTTCAAACATGATAAGTTTGATGTTTCAAAGTTCTTAGTCTTGATTAAAAATGAATATCTTACAGAAGAAATGTGTGAATTTACAAAAAGACATATAGGTAGTACATATAAAAACTTTAATCAAGATAAAAGAGCAAACAAGAGTGTATTAAAGCACATTTTTGATGGTGAGAATATAGATTTAATGGGGACATTTTTAAGAATGATCCCTATAGATGAGTTAAGAAATGAATTACTCAAGTTTGCAAAAACAAAGTCACGCAACTGTTATAGGGAAAAAGATGAGTATCAAGAAACCATTGAGGCACGAGGTCAACTGCAAAATTTACTTAACAAGTATTTTTTGAAAGAAGATTTGTTTGCTCAACTCAGTACAGTTGATACTGATAGAGTAAAGAAAATAAAAATTTAAATTTAAATTTTGTATTTTAGCTCTTTTGGCTTTGAGGTATTTTCTTCATCAATTTTAGCTTCAAGTAATTCTTTTTTCTGATTGATTTTCAGCATATTCTCTACCATTGAACTATCAACTTGTTCAATGTTGTTTTCTAAGAAAACCCAAGAGAAGGTTAGTCCATCTTCTCCATGCCAGTCAACAAATGAGCCTGGTTTGACAAGATGTGCAATGGATTTGAAGAACAGGTCTTCTTGTCCTGCTTTCCCACTAAACCCAGTGATGTTGATGTTTTTCTTATCATCTATTTCAAATTCAAATCGCAATAATTCAAGTATTTCAGCTACAGTATTACATTCTTTGTCATAATTAGGTGACATGAAAGAAAACCAATGTTGATTTTTAAATCCGTCAGAGGAACTGCCACCTCTTTTAAGATGATTGTTCTCTATCTTATTCAGATCTTTCCAAATTTTTAAGATTTGTTTTTGGTTCTTATGTTCAAGAACCAAGTCGCTATCAAGCATTTCTAGTTTGTAACCCATGTTATTCCTTTGTTGATATTAAAAGGGCTTGTTTGCTCTGATTTTCTTATTAACGAAGTCTGGGTATAGTCCAATAGCTTCTACATCTTTAAAGCCTGCCTCATTATTTGCAGCCTTCTTAGAGTAGTATGTGTTGACAGTGATCTCTGGAACATGCTCTTTGAGGTGTTGGTTAACAAACAACAGGTATTGGTTGATTTCAGCCAATTTCTTGTTAACATCTTGGCCCATGTTAGGGGGTGAGTCATAATGTTGTTTTATATTATCAAGTATCCCGAGAATGGTTTTCCCCTGATTAAACATAACATCAATTCTGATTCTTTTGCCAAATCCAGCATTATAGTCATCCGTATTTCTTGAATATCCAAAACTCTCAATCAATCCAGTGTCAGCCATTTGTTTCAATGTATCTGTAACTGCATTGAGTTCATGTGCAAGAATTGAGGACTCTTGCATGAGAAAATTATTGATAGATTTGTACTTGCTTTTGGTATCGTTCATAGATATCTTTCTTTAAAATATATCTATATTTTACTCTTTTTTGGCAACAAGTAAAGAAAAACAAATATTAGAAAGTATCAATCTATGAGAATTTGCTTAAGCTCATAGTTCTTTTCATGCAATAGTTTAAGTTGCATGAGGTAAGATTTGACTTTGTTAAGAGATATCTTGAGTCTTGAGTTTAAAACATCTCTTGCTCTTTCTTTTTTACTCATTTCTATGAGGGATATGACATCTTTGATGGATTCGTGGTATTCATTATGTACTTGAATGAGATCTTTGAAAATTTGTGTTTTTCTCAGACTACTTCCTCTTGGGTTATCCAGCCATTCTTTCAAAAAACAATTGTTTGTGTTGCATGCTTCTTTTATTTCTGGGGTAAGTCCTGTTTCAATGGATTTTTCAAGCAGTGTTTTGATATTTTCATGTTCTTCAATGGCTTTTTTAAAGTCTATTGGGGGTTTGTATCCTGATGGTTGTTCGTGAGACTTATCCAAATGATCTTCTTTTTGAAGCATACTTTTTATTTTTTCAAACATGTTTATTCCTTAAGATTTGCAATGAATATTCTTTTATATAAACTAATATAGTAAAGAATACAAAATTTTCATAGTATTATCAAATATTAATGGAAAAAAAAGTCAATAAAAACAAAGATAAAAGGTATATTTTTTAATGTGTTTTCATAGGAAAATTTGATGTCAGATAAAGATAAAGTTAAAGAAATTCCCGCTCATTTAAAGAAGTATGTCGTTGCTTCAGATGAGGATTTTCTAAATATGTTAAAAATAGACATAACTTCAGTCCCTGAGGAACACTTTGGGTTTATACGTTTTCAAGTCGGCTCATATATTGATAAGAATATTGAAAGATTTTCAGACAATATATTTGCTGAAATATTTAATTCAAGAAATATCAATAATAAATTTTTTAGTTTAAAAAAATCTATTCTAAATAAAATAAATAATTCAGAAAATCTCTTAGAGTTATCTGAAAAGTTTTCTTTCAGTAATTTAAGTCTATCCAAAGAGGGCAAAGATTACAAGCAATTTATGACTCTTGTCTATAATTTGATGAATTCAAAAGAGCATGAAAGAGTGAAGGTGTTATTTGAGACCAATGATTCAATGAAAATGACCGTAGAAGAATTGGTAAAATCTGGCAAATATGATATTCATAATAATGATTTCAAACAAAATCTTTTGAATATCAGTCCAGAAGTTGCATTGCTGAGCTTGGGTTTATCTACAGAGCAATACAAAATTTGTTTTTCAGATAATTATGGTAAAAAATCATTCAATGATTATTTTTTAAGTGATTATAACAAAATAATATCATTTTGTAATACAAAAGAAAAGTCAGAGATTTTTTTAGATTTTTTCTATGATGATATATGTCAAAACTTAAAAAATTATTTTAATATGAAGGATTTTTCCTTTATCTTTGAGTTTAAGTTAGAAATTCCAGATACAGAAAAGGATAAAGCATTAAAAAATGTAAATGAGAATATTTTTAAATTAATCAGATCTTCTGTTGAATTTAACTCTTCATTCTTTGATGTATTGACAAAGAAAATGATGGATAAGGGTGATATAGATGTTTTAAATTCAATATTTGATATCAAAGTAAAACATATATTCAATATTGAAAATTTTATGACAGGAAGAACAGAGTCTGTTCAATATTTTGTAAATTTGGCTCAAACATTGGCATATAATAATAAATCTTTTGAATTATCTACAAGTGAATTTTTAACAAATAAAATATTTGTAGAGTTAGATAGGAAAGAAAAGTTTTTTACTAGAAAAGTTTCTTTTGCAGATTATTGTTTACAAAATCCTTCTGCGGGACTTATTTACTTAAGAGATGCATATCATAAGAATAAAATGACGACTGAAGATGAAAATTTGTATGTTTGCAATCTTGGCTGTGCATTAATTGATTCAACTTCAGGGCTTGATAGAGACTTAATCAGTAATTATCTCAAAAACATAAGTGATTTAAAGCATCAACATATTGTTGGAATTGTTCCAGAATTGATAAAAAAATTAGACAGCAAGGGTGTTGAAGATATAAAAAGAGATTTGGAGGCTTTAGTTATGTATGTTAAATTACATGCGGATTTAAACACATCTGAGCATATAAATAAAAAGCTTAAAGTTTAATTTTATTTATAAGATTGTCTTTTTGTTTTAAGCTGCTGTTGAGTTTTTTATTCAATAAAACAGGGTTAAGTACTTGTATATAGATATCTTTTGATTTCTCAATACCACTAATGTAATCGTCTTTTAGGCTTCTATGCGGTTTTTTCTCGTTATGTATCATCTGAATTTTGTTCAAGACAAAATCTATTTCATGTGGTTCAATTGAATTAATGATGTCACCTTGAAATTTCATCATTTTTTCAAAAACTTTTCTTTTTTGAGAATTGTCTAAATTGCAAATCATTTGATAGCTCACTGTCAATGAGTGGTCTATATTTTGATTTAACATATCTTCATTTAGTTTTTTATATTCACTTGGTTCATATTCAACATCTCTTGTATATAGCCTGTTCCAATTGATGATAGTGTTAATTTTATCCAATAAAATATTGGTCTGATTGAGTTGCTCTACAAGTAACTCTTTTTCTTCTTTAGAGAAAAAGAAAGTTTGAATAGATACGAGTCTTGTGTATATCTTGGAATTTTTAAATGTGAAATGTCTTTTGTTAAATATTTCAGTGGATGTATTGTGCTCATATATCTCAGTCTCACAAGTCTCAATAGAGTTGTAGATGGATTTTTCAAATATATGAAGGGGAAATTGTAGGTCAGCTTTTTTAATCCAAATTTCTTTATTATTTGATAGGTAAAAATCAAAATTTTCATTTTTTTCATTAAAAATGATTTTGAGGTATTCAGCTTGTTTTTTGTCTAAATAATGGGAAAAGCTATAGATATACATGAGTTTTTCATATATATTTTGAAGCTTTTTAGTGATTGTTTGATAATTGGTTTGTATCATTTTTTCATTTATTGATTATTTATTTTGATGAAATTTCATATTTTAGCAAGTTAATTGACATTATTTTTTTTCTTATTATTCTGGTTTTTAAATATTTTACAAAAAAGTGCTTAATAAAAACGCGAAAAATAATAAATCTTTACCCAGTTCCATAGATGAAATTCTTGACCATATGACTGAGGAAGAACAATTTGAGGAAAAAAAGAAGAAGAAAATGACCAAAAAAAGGTTATTTATTCTTCTTGGTATTCTTCTTTGGGCATGCATATTGTTGGCATATACTTATATTTCAGATCAGGGCAATAAGATAAAGAGAACCAATGTGAGCCAATTGGTTCCACCCACTTCAAAGGTTTTTGCTTTTTTAAGAAATGATTTCAATAAAGATGGTTATGATGATTTTGTGGTTGCTTATGAATATAAGGAAAAAAGAGTTGTTGGTGTACATATGTCAAATAAGATTGGTGACTTACAAAACATAGCAAATCATGAAAATGTATTGTTAAAGAAAGAGAACTTTAATGTACCATTTGAGCCGCTGTCCTCTATTTATTTAAACAGTGATAATATAGTCATTAATTATGTTTATGGTGACACATGGAGCACCAACATGAGCTTTACTTTCAGATATCAGAACAATGATTTTTATATGTCAAAGATAGCTGTTAATTTAAACAACATAGGTACAAGAGAGACTGAAAATATAGAGTTGGAAGAAAAAACAGATTTTCCACAAACAAAAATGGGAGAATTCCGTTTGGAAGACTCCCTTCTTTGGTATCAAGAGAAAAGATTGAATTACTTCAAAGGAAGATAATACAATCTCTTATAAGTAATTTAGATTTTGAGACCGTTTTGTTTCATTATCTCAAAACCTTCTCTTGCAGAGTCGGCATAGTGGATGAGATCCATTGCTGTCTTTGAGATAAGACCGTGTTTGAGCAATGCAGGAACATTAACCACTTCATCCCAGAATGCCTTATCAAAGAGGACAATAGGAATGCTAGGTGAGCGTGCAGTAGAGATGAGGTTAAGTAGCTCCATAATCTCATCAAGTGTACCAAAGCCACCAGGGAATACGGCCATTGCATTGGCACGAATAACCAGATGCATTTTCCTAATGGCAAAGTAGTGGAATCTGAAGGTCAACTCGGGTGTGCTATATGGATTTGGCTCTTTTTCATGTGGAAGGTAGATGTTAAAGCCAACAGATTTTGCACCTGCTTCAGAAGCCCCTCTATTGGTTGCTTCCATGAGACCTGGACCTCCACCAGTAGCAATGACATTATGCAACCAACCGTCAGGGTCAGGCTTGAGAGAGCCGCCTTCAGTAGCCGCAATTTTGCCAAATTCACGAGCCATATCATACCATTTAACTTGTGCTCTGCGCATTTCAAGATGTTCAATTTGTTCTTTGGTGTGAGATACATCTTCCAGCATTTTTACTTGCTCAGGAGAGAGGATTCGTGCACTACCAAAAGCAACGATCATGCTTTTAATTTTTGCTTCTTGAAGAGCCAACTCAGGCTTTTCATACTCAAGCATGAGTCGCAGTCCTCTGTTATGCTCTGCTTTCAGAAATTGGTTATCTTCAAAGGCAATATCAAATGCGGTGTAATTTTCTTTATTCATGTTCATGTTTCTTTCTTTATTTTTCAAGTTTTTCAAATGTATCAGTTGAAAAGGAGTAAGTCTCTTCAGTATTATCTTCTTTTGTAATATGAATTGTCATACGAATTTTTGAATTCGTATCATCCTCCATATTGTATATGGCACCCAGCATTTCACTAATGAAAATACTTTTTGTTTTTTCATATTCTTTTTTCTGATATCTGTATTGTGGTGAGACGTTTCTACGTGTTCTATTTTTGATAAGATTTCTTTGAGAGTCTCTGATGACTTCTGATACTGTTCTATCACCAAATAATGCTTTATAAAGTGCGTCATTCATATTCTATCCTTTAACAAGAAAAATTAATACATGTCAACCTGTGCATAGACAGATTTGTCTGCGCAGTAAACGAAAACACTGCCACCATCACCAATTTCAGCATTGATTTGTGCAATGTATGAGTCATCATATTCGGTTTGAATGAACTGCCCATATCCACCGATTTGCATGTACTTTTTAATGGAAAGTTTTTCTTTCATTTCCTCATATTCGTCTACATAGGCGTAAATCCAATCTTCATTATCACTCCCATTTTGTTTGATAAATTGATCAAAGATTTGAGTGTAGTCAGGCAAACACAGGTGCAGGACAAACTCTGATTGAATTTCATCTGGGTAAATTCTTTGAGCCTTCCTCTCAATTTTTTCACAGACAACATGTGCTTGAGCTTCTTGTCTGTCGTAGGAAATAATCATCTTTTTATCTGAAATAACCTTGCTCGCCTTAAGGGAAAACACATCAATCTTGGTCATTTCTACCAACGTGTTTTGAATTTGAATCAGCTTGTCGCCTTCCAGTGTGTCAATTTCTTTATCTGAGAACAGTCCCCAGCGAAGATGTTGGAAGATTTTTGCTTCAATATCTTCAATCAGAATACTGGTTTGAAACAGATCGCTGGCAATAGCAGCACTGATTTTGGATTTTTCTTCAGTAAGTTTTTCTTGCAATGTTTTCATATAGACTCATTTAAACGGTAGTTTATCAAGTCAATATTGTATCATATTTTAAGTTTTTGGTGTGTTTTTTTCTCACTATCCTCGGGCAATGTTGCTTCCAGATAGATAGCTTTGAGTAAAGGTGTTTTTTTCTTGATAATATCATTAAAATCAACATCTTCTATTTGAATATTTTGGTAGGTATCCAATATCTTAAGAGCATGAGAGATGTTGTCCATTCTATTTTTGATATCATCTTCCATCATCATGTTTAGCATGGATATGACCCATTTCTGAGATGACTTTCTGGTTTCTGCATTCAAGTTTTGGCCTTTTGATAATGCCCAATTCAAATGGTGCTCAAAAACATTGTGTCCTTCTTCAGGGAAAATATCCAGTTTTTTGGCAAAAATTTTAAACAAACCAAGTGTGCTTCTATTGTGGTTGCATAGAGCAAATACGTTGAGATAGTTGTCTTTTTGTTCTTTATCTCTGACATATGCATTGTATTTGATTTCATAGCTCAAGCCTAAGTCTATGAGTTTGTATGCGTAATCATAGTTATTTTGACTAATTGCTTGATAAAGCAGATTTCTGTTGTCTTTATTGGTTTGATGTAAATCAAATTTAGGGTATTGCTTTAGGAATTTGTCTATTTTTTCACATTCAAGACCTGTTTCTGTAATGGAGCACATCTGAAACAAAATGTTTTCATTGTATTTGTTGTTATTGTAAATAAGATCTTTGTTTTTAATTTTAGAGACAATCAACTCAATCGTTGGGTATACTGATGTAAAAATCATCTTTTCATTGTCATTGTTTCTCAAAGCTCTTGAGCTTTGTTTGTGCAGGCAGTATTGAATAAAGCTGTTACCATAGTAGTCGATGTGGTCATAATCAAATCCAATAGCGTCCAATATTTTAACTTGTTCTGCCTCATAAACATATTTACTCATTTTGAGTTTGAAGGGTTTTTTAGTCTCTATTTGACCGTTCTCTAGTTCCTCTAAATAAGTTTTAACAGTATTGAATATGGTATCCCAAGAAAATTCCTTAAAATCATCACAACTGCTCATGAGTGTCCAAAAGTCTTTGGGATCAACATTATCAAGATCTCTGAACAGATTTTTCACTTTCATGCTTATCTGCCCATTTTATCTGTTTTTGAGTTCTTTCTCTGTTGATTGAGAATATTTTTAACAGAACTCAGGTTGTCTTGAATATTATGACCATAATGGACAGGGAATAATTGAAAAAATTCAGTGAATTTAGGCTTTTCGTTTATGTTCTTCTCAAGTGCATTGAGTTTTGCTGTGTCATGCTTGTTCATTTTGATTTCATTTTTAACAAGAAAATCAAGGAGGTTCAGATTATAGTAGTTTCTATACAGAGTCACATTCTCTATGATGTTAAAAATAATACTCTCTTTACCTAGTTGGTAGAAATCATTGCAGTGGCGCTTTTGAACAGTGCTGAGTTCTTGAAAATCTATAAGTATGCTCTCAGGTATTTCTCTCCATGGATCTATTTTTAAATCCTTGGAGAATTGTGTGATTTGTTTAAATTTGATTAATGTTTGTGTATTCATATCTGGTTTTATTTTATCAAAATTTTAGCTTTGAGCAATGCTTGATTGTTTTTATTTTTCCAAAGTGTAAAATAAACTATAAATAGGAAAAAAATAATGAGTAAAGAAATAGTTTTTTCAGTAGAAGACTTTGCAAAAAGTCTTAAAGAGGTGTTTCTAAGAAATAATGCCCATAGTATTGAAAATGAAAGAAATTCTCCTTTGAATAAAATGTTTTATCTAGCATTTAAAGAATTCAAAGAAAAAGAGCTTTTGGATTATGATTTGGATGAGGCAAGAACTGGTAATTACTGGGATAGAAAGCAGTCCATATATGATAAGGTTTTACAATCAGAAAGTAAACTTCTATTTTCAGTGATTCTGGAGAAGGAAATATTTAAAGATAGATTGTTTGAATTATCCAATATATTTATAGATAAGATGGGTGTTAAGAATATGAGTGACAGCATGATAGAGTTCATACATATCTTTGAGAGTTCTAGGAAAAACAATGATGAAGAGGCTTTATTCTTTGAATGTTTTGTGGATTATTTAAAAAAGTCATATTCTGAATCATCTCTTTCTGATTTGGATGGAGAGATAGTGAATATTTTTGTCAAATCAAAATATCAAGAAAATTTTAAAAAGAAGTTTTTAAATGAATGTGGTCGCATGAATGAAGATTTGGCTCAGATGATTTTATCTTATTTTAAACAAGCTGGTGATGATTTAACAAAAGAAAATTTCTTAAACAAGTTTTTACCTAAGGACGATAAAACAAATTTTTTCATATCTGCTTTGAACAATGATGAAATGTTAAAGCTCACAAAACTAGGTTTTAAGTTTGATCAATCGGATTATGAGTATAATGGAATGTCTTTGGTGACTAATTTATTAAAGTCAGGAAGAAAAGATCTGACAGATATAATAATTCCAGGACTCAAGAGTTTGAAGACAAAACCACATCTTGTAGAGGAACAAAATCTAGCAATTAAAGAGTATTCATTTAATCCAAAAATAAAAGAGTTATTAATTAATATGCTGGTTTATGAACTTGATAATAATTTGAGCAATAAAGATAATGACAATAAAAGATTGAAAATTTAAAATGATAATTGACGATTTAATTAAAAGCCATGTATTTTGGCCAGAAATAGATAATGAATTCAATCAATTATTTGATTTTTCAAAAGCCAATATAAAAGATGTTTTTTCAAATATTGATGATAATCTTAATATAAAGAAAAATATTTCATTGTCATCTAAAGTATTGGAGTTTTATGCTTACAATGAGTACTTCAATCAATTAAGAAAAGACACCTCTGGATTTTTAGCTGAGAAAGATTTATATCAATTCAAGGAATATGCCAAGTTTTTAGATGATTTTAGTAAAAAGATATTTGGTTATTTGCTTTATTCTTCAATAGCTGAATGTACAAACCAAGAGTCTATTGATAGGTATTACATCAAAAATAAAAAGTCTCTTAAAGACGTTGAGGATAAAGATTTTACGGACTATAAATATTATCATAATAAATTAATCAATGATTTTTATGATACTGAACTTCTAAAAAATAATAGCAAAAGTTCAGATTTATTTAAAAAAGCACAAAGCTTTTATGGTAAATCAATCATTTTAAACAAATCATTGATGATTGCTTTTATAAAAACCCAGTTTTCTATTCCAGATACTTTTAAAAATGATTTTTTGAATTCTTATAATCAAAATTTATATTATTATAGAGATTTAATTTTATTGAAGAAAAGCTATAAGGGGGTAGTTAAAGAAGAGGAAAGGCAAGAATTTGAGAAATTTATGGAGTTTATAGTCAATTCCTCAATTTTAATTGGAGGCAAAGGTCACGATGATGAGTATGGAGAGTTTCAAAGAAAATTAATTGCAAGCAAATATGTATACAAAGATAAAAATATAGAAAATATGTCAATAGATAAGTTTTTAATACATATGAAAACTTTTCTATCCAAAGGGTTTGATGTGGGTTATGCAGGTGAGAATTGGCAAAATATTGTCAGCCATCTCATCAATTACATTAATGGTAAAATAAGCACGGAAATTTTCGTAGATCAAGCACTGAGTCTTGAACATAACAATGGTAATATTTTTGATAAAGATTTTATATTTGATAAAGACTCAAGCCACTTTAGAATGACTTTTTTTACAGATTCAGGTAAAGAAAGAATAAAGGGTATCAATGCCTTGAGTTTTGTGTTTTCTTTGCAAGCAACTGGTCAAATTACTGCTTTTTTAAAACATGATTTTAAAAAAAGTATTGAATCAATTAGTGTCAAAAATGAAAACTTATATTCAATAACTAAAAAGTTATTAGAAAATTTAGAATCTTTTAGAGACTTTTTACTCAATAATCAATCTTTAAAAAAAATTGTAAATATAGATTCAGAATATGTCTCCGCTCCGTTTGATTTCCAAAAAGTCATGTCTTCTTATATTGGCAAAACAAAAAACAAAGAGTTCAGTGAACTGGTTGTGAGATCAGAAAAACAAATATCGGCTTTATCATATGCATTAAAGAACGAAGGCATTAAATCTTCAGGACATTTTTCTTGGGTAAGATTAACAGATAGAGATATAGCAGATAATGAAATAACGGCTGATTTAGTTGGTGCTAAGGCTCTAGGAGTATATGAGCTTAACAAGGCTGGTTACAGGACTCCCAAAGCAATTGCTTTTGATACAAAAACATGTTTGAGCTATTTGGATAACTCCAAAGGTTTTAAAAAAGGTTTAAAATCTATAAAAAAAGAGATGGATAAATTTCTACATGACGAAGATGGAACCCCTATTATGGTATCTGTCAGGTCGGGTGCGCCAATTTCTATGCCAGGATTGATGGATACCATATTGAATGTAGGTATAGATGACAACAATTATGAATCATTATCTAAAAAATATGGCAAAGAGACAATAGATAAGTGTGCTATTTCTTTTATGAATTCTTTCATAAAATCAAAATTCAATTCAAACAAAAAGTTATCTAATAATTTAAATACAGCAATTGTTGCATTTAAGTCTATTTTGGCTGAGAACAATATAAATTTCAATCCAAAAGAGAAGTTCCCATTAACTGCATTTGAACAAGTTGAATTATGTATATCAGTAGTTTTTGAATCAGTAAAAAATAAGAGAGTAACAGAATGGAAAAATACTCAAGGAATACAAAGTGATTTGGCAACCGCTGCAATAGTTCAAAAAATGGTTCTTGGAAACAAGAATAAAGAATCAATGACTGCTGTTGTGTTTAGCCGTGATCCAGTCACAGGAGATTCTTCCATCATGGGTGAATACTTGGTCAATGAGCAAGGTGAGAAGTTGGTTGGTGGGCAAATGACACCTAAAAACATTCAAATTCTAAAGCAAGATAACAGGGCTGTTTATGATGAGATGGAGAGAATTGCAAAAGAGTTGGAAAAAACACATGGTAAAATTCAAGATATTGAGTTTACTGTGGAAGACTCTATGGTTTATGTGCTACAAAAAAGAAATGCTGTAACTTCTTTAAATGCACAAATATCTTTGGCAAAAGAATCAGAATTAGGTCTTGTTGATGTTGTGGATGTCAGCAGTTTAATCAGCAGTAATTATGCCGATACAACTTCAGAACCTGAATTTTTTGGTTTAGCTGCTAATCCAGGTGTTTTGTCAGGTTTGGTTGTGAAGTCTTTTAAAGATATTGAAAAGTACAAGCCAAGTGGTAAAAAGCTTATTTTTGTTGCAAAAGAAGCTCTGCCTGAAGATGTTCCGCTCATGCTTAAAACTGACGCTTTTGTAACTCAAATAGGTGGTGTGACATCTCATGCTGCCATTATTGCCAGGAGCTTGAATAAGCCTTGTATAGTGGGTATAAGTGAACTGAATGTGAAGCCAGGTCAAGACTTAACGATTGACGCTCAATCAGGGAAAATATGGTTAGGAAGTTTATCAATCAAGTCAAATAAAGAGTTATCTGAAAATCTAGCTAAAAAGATTTTAAGTGAAAATAATCTCAAGGTAAAAGACAAAAATGTAAGTTTTAAAAAGTTAATTTTACCTGCTTGGAATTCAAAACTTAAGAATTCATCTTTTGTAGGTCAGGAAAAAATAAAGTATCAAGAGTTTCTAACATTGAATCAAGTGGCTGCTTCCCTATTCTTGTTGGAATCAAAAAGGAAATACAAAAAGGAGTTTGCTAAATGAGTATGAATATTGTGAAGTGCACATATGTCACAGACTCTGATGTAGGTAAATTTGAATCAGAGGCATTTGTTAATTTGGAGACAGGAGAAGTTTTTAATATCAAGGCTTGTGATGATCCAGAGCAAGAAAACATCAATCAAGTGTTATCGGAGTATATCACTTTTGAGTTTCATGGTTTACAATTTGAGTCTATCATCTATGATGTTGAAGAGTTTCTCATCAAAGTACCACAGGAGGTAAAGAAAATCATTCTGATGAATGAAATGAATGATAGCTTGAGTAGTGAAAATACAGGGAAAACAAGACCAAAAATATGAAAACCCCTCATTTTGAGGGGGTTTGGTTTAGATTGCATTGCGCAGAGGCTTAATCAACATGAATAGCTCTAGCTCCCAACCGTGAAGATTACATGACTCCATGGTTTGTGAATAAATGTGTTCAGGCACAACAATACCAGCGTAGGTCAAAGCACCACCAAGAGATTGTTGGTCTTCATGAAACTTCATGAATGGAAGAGTCATGCCTTGTTTCTCAAACTCTTGAAGTTTTTCAAAAATAGCCTGAATTGACGCTGAGTTGCCACCGTTGAGCAAAACCATTGTTTTGTGATCGCGTGCCCATTCACGAGCAATGCGGAATTGAATACTATCCAATTCCAACATACCAAGAAATTCACCAACGACATGGCCTGCCTGGAGACCTTGTTGAAGACTTGAGAGGTAGTAGTTGCCAAAACCATAAAAACGCATATATGTTCTCCTAATTAATTCAATTCTGTATTATATACCAGTTAAAATTTTTTAGTGTTGTTTTAATGTAAAAAAACCATATAATAAATAATAAAAACAGAAAAAAATGGCTATTAACACAAAACAAGATTTATTAAATATTTTGGCAGATGAAAATGATTTTGCTCAGCAGATTAGAAACGATGCCGCTGAAGTTTTATCTAAATGCTCTGTTTTTGGAATTTATCCTGAAAAAAAGTACCTGCAATCTTTTAAGGATGTCGTTGTAGACAAGTTCATTGTAGATAATTATGAGCTAAACATAGATGATTTGAAGTATTATACAACTGTTTTTGATAATCAGTTTTGTATTAAGAATTTATTCAAAAAACCTTTGAATGAATCTGAGTTGGAAGAGCTTATAAAAATCAATGCTCCAATTCCTAAGGATACCATATTTTCTCCAGATTTCATGAATAGAAATGCCAATTATTTTGAAGACGTTAATTATTATATCGATCAGTCAATACAGGCTTCTGTTAGATATTTTTCTTTAAAAGATTTTCTATCACTTGACCCTATTATTTTAAATAAATACAATATTTATAAAGAAAATCCTGATTATTTTCAAAACTCAGAATATTCAAAATTGTTTTTGAATGCAATCAAAAACAAAAGAACATTTTCAATTGATGATTTCAATAACTATACATTTACAAAAAAAGACAAGAGATTTTTAATCAAGGTTTTAAAAGATATTCATCATTTTTATAGTCAAAATAGTTACGAAGATTATAAAAAGCTCAATGGTTTTGAAAGTGTTATATCCAAGAAGGAATATTTTGAAAAAATAAGTGACTCAACTCTTTCTCAATTTTCTATTGAAGAGATAAAAGAAGATATTGATTATTTTCAAGATTATTTCAGGAAAAAGATAGAAAAACATAATTATCTCAAGTTTGATGATATATACAGGGCTAATTATACTGAGTTTGAAAAATTTGAAATTATTTTTAATAAAGATTTTATCAAAAGCACTCTGGGTGATTTGAGTGATGTGATTGATTTCTCTTATATGGAGACAAGAGGTGGTAACAACAATACCAATTCCCCTTTATATAAAATGTTGTATTTGAAAAATACTTATTTAGAGATTATGAGAGAAAAAATACTTACTGATCCAGAATTCTTGCAATCTTTAGAAGACCCAGCAGGTTATTATAGGCGTCTAATAAGGCTTGCTAACGAAATCAAAAGGGATCAAGAAAAGATTAATAAAGAGGGAGACATAATAACTTCGTTGATGGGTGAGGTGACTGATAAGTTCATGCCAATCATCTTGAAGAACGAACATGTCGCTGATTTGCTGATTGTTAGAGATATACGTTTTGCTGATTACTCCAATATATTAAAAGCATTACCCAATATGACAAATCCTAATGGATTAATGTTGATACTAAAAGAATTAAAGAGTATAGTTAATTCAAGTGACGCCACAAAAGATGAGTTTGACTCTGTACTGGGTGCCATAAAAACCATTTTTGTTAAAACAAAAGACTTTGATAAAAAAACTGCTTCATCTTATTTCAGTTCATATAAAAAAATGATCCAAAGTGAAATAGAGGAAAGTGATAGCTCAAATTGGAGAGATAAACAGTATATATCTCAACTTAAAGCTCTACAATTAACATTAGCAAAAGACAGTTTACTCAATATTATAAACGGCAACATTGATGTTTTACAATATTCTGAAAATTATAATATCTTAAGTTTTGAAAATTATAAGAGATCCAATCAAATTCAATACAAAACAGATGATTATGGATCTATAAGAGATTTTATGTTTTTGTATGAATTGGATAAAAAGTTGCCTCAATATTTATTTAAGGCTGGATTAAAAATTAATAGAGTCTTGTTAAAAGAAATGATTGGTATGGAAAATGATAAGTGGACAGTGAATTTTCTGTCTGATTATTTCTCTATAAGTGAAAATAAAAAAGATCTTGAGAGTGATGTGGAGTTATTTGCTTCTGTAATGAAGAGCAAAAATCAAAGTAGTTTTTATCAATTCAATTTAACACAGGAAGAACAAGAAAAGCACATGTACAAGGTATTCTTTCTAAGTGAAGAGTTTCATAGAGTTGATACTCTTTTGGATAATCTGTCTGACCTTGCCAATATCAGGAGTAGCAGTCTTAAAAAAGCAGACAATTTAGATTTTAACTATGATCCTGAAGATGATTTCAAAAAAATATCTCAATTGATTGATAAAAGTAAAAAAGGGATTAAATCTCTTGCTGCTTCTGAAGATACAATATCAAGGCTTAATGCCTATTCATCCAGAGTTTTTTCTGAACTACAAGAAGAATCTCTTAGAGTTAGTTTTGATTTTGTTGACTCAGTAATAAAAAGTGAATTGAATTCTGGAGAATTTAAAAGAATAAATGAATTGCTCCATACTGACTTGATAAATAGACATCATGATTTTCTTCATCAGAAGATAGGTGAGCTTGATAAAGATATATTTTTGAAACTTTCTAAAAACAAAGATTTTTTAAGTTACATAGTAGAAGCTGCTGTATCTGAGATTTTTCCTCAAGGAATGAGTATAGATGAAAAGTTCAAACTATGTGATGAGCTAATTGCTGTATCTTTAAATGGTCAAAGAGAAAAATTCATTAACGACGAATCACTAAAGAAGGTATTCTCACTATTCAGAGAAGATGAGCGTGATTTTATCAGTCAGTATATGATAGAAAAATATCCAGAGAATTTATTGAATAGCTATGTCTTTTATCCAAAAATAAAAGAGAAGAAAATACTATTTAAAAATAGGGAGGAAGAAGTTTTCATATCTGAAATGTTTTCAAAAGAACAAATATTGAATATTTTCCAAAATATAGAAAAAAAACATAAAAGCTATTTTATAGAAAAAGATGTAAATTCAAGAGCAAGTACTTTTTTTCTTCATAATTACAATATGGAGTACTCCAAAGATTCAGAAGAAAATAACCAGAAGGTCATAAAAAATTATTTTGAAGCATTGAATTTTTTTAAAGAAAAAAATCCTGCTATATATGTTTTGATGTTGAATCATCAATTGATTGAAACCATTTATTTGTCAGACTCTTTTTTAAAAACCATAACAGAAAAAGAGAGAGATGAATTTAAAAGTGTACTAGAAAATCAAGATTTCACTAGGAATGAAAAACATAATTTATTTTTAAGCAGAGAAGTTTGTTTTAAAACCGCCATAGAGGGTTTTGAAATGATAGCAAAACAAATAGGTAAAAACAACAATAATCAAACATATGAAAGAGATGGTTCAAGAATAGCACTGGATACAATATCTGACATATTTACAGGTTTAAGTTTTGAGATTGGGAACTATACAAGCAATAGGGCTAATCATATTAAATATGAAGACTTGAAGTTTTTGGTTAAAAATACCTTGGTTATAAGTCCTGAGGCAGTATTGAAGACTTATTCTTTGATGGATGATGATTTTTATAAGATTTCAAAGGAAATATCCAATGAGTTGAATGTTGAAGATGTTAAGGCTATTTTGTTTCCTCGTAAAGATTTTGTTAATGAATCATATGGTTATAAACAAGATGGTGAGCAAACAATTCAATATAGAAAACTCAAGGATATTGCCACCAATATTATAAATAGTGCAGTCATCAGGTCTGATAAGGAAATGTTGAGTTTTCTAAATAAAGAGTTGAAGTTTTTTAACTCAATATCTGTATTGGAAACAAGTCCTATGTATAAAGCAATAAGAGAAAGGAGCGATTTAAATAATACAGATCCGAGATTCATGCTTGCCTTAATCAATGATAAAGATTTTATGTCTTTTGCAAATAAAGCTATATTTAGTATGAATCTGGAGGGAATGCTTCAAAGTTCTGATCCAGCCGTAGTTAAAAGAAAAAAGATATAAATGAAGTCTACTCCTTTATACAAATTAAAGTCAGATAGGGCAAGACTATTTGCTTTGTCAAATATGACTCAAGAAGAAAAAGAGCAATCCATCATGTTTTGGATTAGGATGACCATGACTCCTGCTGCAAGAAAAAAGGAGCCACAATTCCACATAAAGGAAGAGAAAAAGATTTTAAAAGCATTAGAGAGTATAGGGCAATTGGAATTTTTTGAAAATATAGACAAGTTGAATATATTGTCTATGGCTTGTTTTGGAAGATGTGCCAACATATATAAATATATAAAGCAGCAAATTGATTTTTCTGCCGCTGTAGATGATAAGCTAATAGAGGGTATATCTATTGCAAATGAATATTTAACCAGCACTTCTGTATTGTTTGAAACTGGAATTAATGAGATTATTGTAGACTTTATGACAGATAAGAAAGTAAACGATATTAACAAGTCAAATCTTTATGCCAGATGTTGGTTTGATTTTAATATAATTTCAGGTCTTTTCCATCAGCATTGTGACATGGATGTCTTGATAAAGAAGAAAAATCAACTTAATGATTTGGTTAATAATTTTGAAGTTGATGAAAATGTATTTTCTTCTACAGTTATAAAATTAGCCCGTTTAAAACATAAAAATGCAACTGTATCTTTTTATGATTCTGTACTTTGTGCCAGTTACAAAGATGATGGGTTGAAGAGTTCATTGGTCAATAATTTATTGAAAAATCAAAATGAACTGTACCAATCTAAAGAGCATTTAAGATTTATAATGGAGCAAGACTTTAATTCTAAGGAATTCAAGTCAAGAAATAAATATAAAGTATGAAAAATTTTAAAAATGATTTATTGAGCAAGAACATTTCACAACTCAATCTTGAGGGGCAACCTGTGAAAGAGGGGATGAAGCCACTTGCTAAAACTTACGAAGATAAATTTAATCAAATAGTGCCTGATATTGATGAGCTATCTACTTCACAGGAGATTTTTCTCATAAATACATTTGACACCTTATATGCAATATCAAATCAATTAAAGCCATTTAACAACATGGGTGTTTCTTACTCATTGTCTTTGGCTGGAGGCGCAGTCAGAGATTTTCTATTGGACAGAGTAGAGACAATAGCTGATTTGGATGTATATTTGTTTTTAGGTAATAATAACATTGATGAGTTTAGTAGAACATCAGGAGTGAAGAATTTAGTTGTTTTAGAAGAGTTGGCCGCTCAAAAGATAACAGGTGATAATTATCCCATTATACTACGAAAAGATGAAGATTACCTTGATTATGCTATAAGCTCTTTGATGAAAAAAGAATTTGACATAAGCAATTCGTTTCACAAAACACATGTATCAAGAGAATACTTGGAAGCAGCAATAAAATCAATTTTTAAGATGCAATCAAGAAAAAAACATAATCTGCAAGCTCTAAACAATATAGACTTGATTATAACTCAAAGTCCTATAGCTGACTTTGTTTTATTATTTGATTTTGAGATATGCAAAACATATATAGACTTTAGACCCAACAGATTTAAAAATATCCATGATGAATTGAAAAATGAGAACAACTTTTTAAGTAATTTAAATTCTTTTTCTGATAAGCAAAAAATTGAACATATGTACTCATCTATCATTATGGAGCACAGTTGCCTCAAAGATATGGTTGATAAAACATTAACGATTAATTTAAACAAGTTTCCCAAAGAGCATATTGATTATTTTCTTGAAAAACATTATTTGAAGTTATTGGATAAATTTCCCACATATGAATTTAAAACTCAAGATATTGTAATGAAACAAAATCCAGAAAACAGCGAAGTTTTTAGGAAGGCTTTAAATTTAAGATTAAACAAAGTTTTACCAGAGAATATAAATCAAGTTAAAAGACCAAAAATATGATATAATTTTTCAAAAATTCAAAGGTTAAATTATGAAAATAGCAGTTACTGGTGGAATAGGAAGCGGAAAATCTACACTGGTCAATCTTTTGAAGCAAAAGTATCCTGGTGTGTATCATGCGTCTATGGACAGTATTGTTCATGAGTGCCTTCAACTGGGTGTTCTCCAAGCATATTGTTTGTATGAGTTTGGCACTACGGATAGAAAAGAAATTGGTAAAATTGTCTTTGCTGATGATGGGAAATTTAAACTTCTCAAGCTTGAAGCTCAAATGTATGACTATATCTACTCAAGATGTGAGGAAATTTTTCAGAACAATAAAAATGTTCTAATGGAGGTTCCTCTTTTGTATGAAAAGGGCTATCAGGTAATGTTTGATAAGGTCATCAATGTCAGTGCCAAGATGAGCACAAGATTGAAAAGAGTTCAACTAAGAGATAAAAGGCAAGTTGCTCAAATTAAGAATATCATGTCAAAGCAGTTGCCTCAATCAATCAAAAATCAGTTGTGTGATTTTGTCTATATCAATGAGGATGATAAAAACAATCTGGATCAGCTATATGCTTTTCTGGATGGCTTTAATTTTTCTTGATGATTAAGCTGATTTAAGTATGTTGCAACGGTTGTAATTGGGCATACAAAATGAGACTCTTTAAGAGCTTTGCTCCAGAGCTTTTCTTTCTCATTTTCTAGCCCATCATGAGACATATGAAAATCAAACAATCGCTTCATCTCAACAATACTTTTTTCATTGAGTCTATTAAATGAAATTTTGAGTGTTTCTTCTTTTTTAGATACACCTTCAATCACATTTTGTGCATATTCATTCAGAAATTCGTTTTTCATGTGGTTTGCTCCTGTATGTTTATATTATCTTTGAATATGTCTTTTAAGTCAAATACTTGTGTTTCCTCAAAGGTTAATGTGAATACTGTTTTAGATTTGTTTACTGTTTTTATTTTGTTAAAATAAAAATATGAAAAACTTAATTATTAGTGTTCAAAATTTTTTCTCAAGAGATGTAATTATTGCTAAGAATAAAGTACATTTGAAAAACATTATTAAAAAAGAAATGAAAGATAATGGCCTGAATTGCAATTTGAATCACATAGATATTTCAAATTTGGATGATTTATCGTTTTTGTTTCAAAACAGTACTTTTAATGGTGATATATCGCAGTGGGATGTATCTGGTGTAACAAATATGGATTCCATGTTTGAAAGATCTTTTTTCAATGGTGACATCAGCAAGTGGAATACTTCATCTCTTAACAGTATGCATTGCATGTTTTCAGAGAGTGATTTCAACGGTGATATCAGTAAGTGGGATGTATCAAAAGTCAAAGACATGGATCATGCTTTTTACAGGTCAAAATTCAATCAAAACATAATAGATTGGGACACATCCAGTGTATATTCAATGAATTCAATGTTTTCCTCATCAAAATTCAATCAAGATATATCCTCTTGGAATTTGCAATCTTTAAAATTGGCTCCAGCTATGTTTGCCCATTCAGAATTTAACCAAGATATTGGTTCTTGGGATATGGGTAATGTAGAAAACATAGAACACATGTTTGCTTATTCAAAATTCAATCAAGATATAAGCGCATGGGATGTAAGGCGTGTTAAAAAAATGACTTCACTTTTCTACAGTTCTGAATTCAGTCACAATTTAACTGATTGGAAGCCTGTATCTGTTGAAGAAAAGGACGCTGCTTTTCAATCTTGTCCTGCAAGTGCTCCTTATTGGTATTTTGTCAATCCTAAAGATATGAGATTTGCTATTGAAGAGTTTGAAAGAAAATTGCAACTGTATGAAGACATGACTGCTGTATTGACCAACAATAAGCCTGATAAAACAAGATTTAAAATTTGATGAATTGACTAATTTTGACTTGAAATGTATACTCTTTCATTACTAAAGGAGTTCATTGTGTACAAAATGAATTATGAATTGAGTCAAGAGGAAAAATCTTTATTAAGTCAATGTTTTGATGATCTGGACAATTCAAAGAAATACTTATTTGAGTTTGGTCAAAAGTATCTAAAGCCTCTTAAGAAATCAAGGGAAATACAAGAAAAATCTTACGCAATACTGGAGTTTTTTCTTATCAATAAGGAAAATTATCTTGAAAATTTAATGTTGCCTCAACAATATGTTTCGGGACAAGAGGATTCTATAAGAGGAATCAACTACACTTTCCGAGATTTTCTAGGTTGGTCCATATTTTATCCTGATGAAGCAAACAGATATTTTTTGATTAAAGATAAAAAAATTTCAATTCTTGATAATCCTGAACAAAGACTTGTTGATAAGGATAAGTACAGAATGGGTAAGAAAAAAGAAGAAGGGGTTCTAATTGATGTCAGGATGAAAAAAGACTCTGACACAAAAATTGACAATGGATTTACTCTTATGCAAAAAGATAACTTTTTGAATGCTACTATAGCTTGTTTTGTAGATCAGTATTTTTTGGATGAAAAAATAGCTCAAAAAGATGTGATTAAAGTTGAAGAAGATAAGGCTGAAAAGCCAAAGAAAAAGGCAACAAAGAAAATCAAGGGTTAATTTTACTCTTTAAAGCCTGTTCTGTTGATACTAATTCAATTGAAGGTTTAATTTCAATACTTTTTGTTTTATCAAATACATGGTTTGACGTGAGATCGTAGGTTTTGCTGTAACCTCTTGGATTGCACATAACCCTTGTGCCACTTACCTCATAGTCAAAGCTGCGATGTGTGTGCCCATGAATCCAGCATTTGCTAAACCCCATTAGCTCTTCCAGGTGATTAACCCAATAGGCTGTTAATATATCGTGTTTAAAGTCTTTAGAAATAGAGTTTTTATGTGGAGCAAAGTGAGTTACCACCACTTTTTCTTCTTGGGTTGGATTGTTTTTAAGTTCATACTCAAGAAAATCATATGCTTTTTGAAATTCTTTCTCCATATCATCTGGAGTCCAAGCAATATAGTGCGGTTTTTTACCTTCTTCATTATTTTTGAAAATGTAAGAAAAATCAACCACATTGAATTTAGCTTGTTTTTTGACTTCTTCTTTGTTGTTGATACCTTGACCTTCAAAGTTGCTCCAAAGAGTTGTACCAATAAACTTTACACCATTATGTGAAAAGGTTTTATTGTAAAGCATTTTGAAATTTGGAAAGTCTTCTTCAATGGAAAACAATTCATCCATTGCTTTGGAGAATCTTTTGCCCTCAAACTCATGGTTGCCTGGAACAAATATAATAGGTCTGTCATCTGGAAGCTTATAAGCAAGAAGCGTCTTAATTCCTTTGAAGTCAACACAAATATCCCCAGCAAGTACTATGCAGTCTCCATCCAAAGGAGGCAAGTCCATATTGCTGTGTTCAAGGTGTAGGTCACTTAAAAAATTTATTTTCATAACTTCAATGATAACATTACCAGATATTTTAGTCAATTTTGATTGTTTTTTGATGATATTTTGGTATTGATTAAATATGGAGGAATTATGCAAAAAAACAAAACATTGGCATTAACAGTGGTTTCAGTAGAAGAAGATGTGGGTCTTGTCTATATGCAGGACAGTGATTTTAACACATTTGTCATGGACTGGAATACTCAAGGTGCGATTCTCTCAGGTATGAAGGTTGGCATGAGTTTTATGTGCGATGTGAATTCTTCAGGTTATGTTTTATTGGTTCACCCTCAAGATTTTTAATAAATTTTAAAAATTTTAATAAATAATCTTGTTTTTTTGAAATATGAACACCATATAGATATTATGGCTTTAAAAGGAGAAAAATTATGAGCAAGATTATAGGTATAGATTTAGGAACAACAAATTCATGTGTAGCAATAATGGAGAACGGCAAAGCAAAAGTTCTAGAGAACCAAGAAGGTGCCAGAACTACCCCTTCTGTTGTAGCATATACCAACGATGGTGAAATGCTTGTTGGTGCAAGTGCAAAAAGACAATCTGTGACTAACCCTAAAGAGACATTTTTTGCTACAAAACGACTTATTGGTAGAAAATTTGGCGATGCAGAAGTTAAAAAGACAATAGATACTGCTGGATATAAGGTTGTATCTCATGTTAATGGTGATGCATGGGTTGAGTCCAAAGGAAAGCCAGTTGCTCCTGCACAAATATCTGCACAAGTTCTTGCAAAGATGAAGAAGGTGGCTGAAGACTATTTAGGTCATTCTGTCACAGAAGCAGTTGTTACTGTTCCTGCATATTTTAACGATGCTCAAAGACAGGCAACAAAGGATGCAGGTAAAATAGCCGGCCTTGATGTAAAACGTATTATCAATGAACCAACAGCAGCCGCACTTGCATTTGGTGTAGATAAAAACATTTCAGGAAAAATAGCTGTATATGATTTGGGTGGTGGAACATTTGATGTATCTATTATTGACATGATTGATGTTGATGGAGAAAAACAGTTTGAAGTTTTATCTACTAATGGGGACACTTTCTTGGGTGGTGAAGATTTTGATAATGCTATTTTGAAATATGTTACTGATGAGTTTAAAAAAGAAAATGGTGTCGATTTAATGAAAGATGTTTTGGCAATTCAAAGGTTGAAAGATTCTGCTGAAAAAGCCAAAATTGAGTTATCAAGTTCAGCACAAACAGATATTAATTTACCTTATATTACAGCAAGTGCCAATGGTCCACTTCACTTGAATGTTAAAATGACTCGTGCCAAGTTAGAATCTTTGGTTTCAGATTTGGTTGATAAATCTTTTAAGTCAGTCAAACAAGCCGTAGAGGATGCAAAAATCTCTTTAAGTGAAATTAAAGCAGTTCTTCTTGTTGGTGGTATGACAAGAATGCCTTTGGTTCAACAGAGAGTTAAAGACTACTTTGGAATGGAGCCAAGAAAAGATGTTAACCCAGATGAGGCGGTTGCAATTGGTGCGGCTGTCCAAGGCGGTGTTATCAAGGGTGATGTAAAAGATGTGTTGTTGTTGGATGTAACTCCTTTGAGTCTTGGTTTGGAGACAATGGGTGGCATTATGACTGCCTTGATTAAGAAAAATACAACCATACCAACCAAAGCTTCTCAAGTGTTCTCAACTGCTTCTGATAATCAAGATGCTGTAACTATTCAAGTTCTTCAAGGTGAGAGACAGGTTGCCTCAGAGAATAAGAATTTAGGTCAATTCAACTTGATGGGAATACCACCAGCACCAAGAGGCGCACCACAGATTGAGGTGACATTTGATATAGATGCAAACGGAATATTGAATGTATCTGCCAAAGACAAAGGCACAGGTAAAGAGCAGTCTATTAAAATAACTGCATCTTCTGGCTTGAGCAAGGAAGAAGTTGAAAGAATGATAAGAGATGCTGAATCTCAAAAAGATGAAGATCAGAGAAAAGTAGATTTAATTCAGAAGAAAAATCATGTTGATAACATGCTTCATGAATTGAAGAAATTCCCAGAGAACTCATCAAAGGCTGCTGATTTAGAAAGTAGATTGAAGTCTGCAAACAGTATGAATGATGTCAATAAGATAGAGTCAGAAGTTTCTATTTTATTGCAGGATTCTCAATCTAAAAAGGCTAAGGATGATGTGTCATCAAATGAAGATGATGTTAAATCAAAAGCCAATATAGATGATGATATTATAGATGCAGAAGTAAAGTAAATAGAAATCCATTAAAAAAGTCTGAAAAAATTCAGGCTTTTTTACTTATAAAATTAGAAATTAAAGTTTTGATTTTATTTTTGTTTCAACTTTGTTTTCAATTTTTTTATCGAGCTTTTCTTTCTTTTCTGTAATTTCCATATCACGCATTTTGATATTAAACTCTTTTGCACCTACTTCATCAATTCGTTCAGGAATCATGTAACCAGTATTTAATTCTTTTTTATTTTCAAGTGCTGCTGGAATCCATTCTTCCGCACTACCATCACTGCCAATATCAAAGTGTTGTGGAGCAAAATGCTCAATGATTAAAAGTGTTCGCATCACTGCCATATCATAAGGTCTGCGGGCAGTTTTTGTAAAATTGAATTGTTTATCTGAGCGTTGTTCAACAAGGAATGTTTCATAAGAATCATCATCTACTCCATTGAAATTGATAAATCCAGACTTTTTGCTCACCATAGTCTTAGATGTGCCGTTGGATTCTAGAGGGATACCTTTTTCAATTTCTTGTTTCAAAATTTTCTTGGTGAACTTGCAAATTTGCTCCCAAGCTTTATCGTCAACATCTTTAGTTTGTTTGAAGTAGTGTGTGTATCCCATGTTTAGCTCCTTTAAGTTGGTATATGTATTATACCATTTCAGTGTTTAATAACCAAGCTTTTGTGTGGTTTATTTTCTACATTTTCATAGTATTCTTCAACTGCCAAAACAAATTTATATAGATTGATAGAGTAAAAACCAGAAGCATTCAAACAGTTGAGTTCCATTATTTTATAGCTGTCATCAACTTGTGCTATGTCTATAACAAATCCAGGAAACTTAAAATTCTCTATCATTTTTTCTGCAAATTTAACAGCACCTGGGTCAATAATATCAGACTCTTCAAGTGATCCGTTTACTTTGTATAAGCTGCCAGTCACAATAGAGTTGTTGATAACAAAAAATCTATACTCTCTGGGAATATGTTTAAGCTCTGCTTGAATAACCATGCCTTCATATTTCAGTGTATTTTGATTATATATTCCTCCATTGAAAGATTTTGTATCATCAAATGGTCTGATAAAGTATTCTTCATTTGCATTCCAATTTATATCGTTGGTATGAATAGCTTTAGCATTTGAATTGACAAAGTTTTCCTTGCCAAATATGGTCATCAAGTCTTCAAACTTATATTCCTCAATACTGAAAACTGCATCAGGTCTTTGAGCATGAGCATATCTTGTTAATGGATAAGAACCACAAACAAAATACTTTTCATTTTCCTTAAATTTAAACTCTTCCTTTTTAGGAGTTAAAATTTTACCGTTTAATGGGTAAACAATTTCAAAAGGAATATCACCTTTTGTAAGTAAATCTATTAAGTAGTCTATTTTAGATATCTCTACACTCGTAGGTTGTATTAGCCAAGTGGTCATTTTTGCCTTAAATTACAGTTCTATGAATCTTATCAAATTTTAAATAATCAGTCCAATATTGAATTAATAATTTAATATTATTAGGTCTTCGGATTATCGTGTGGAAAATAAAAATAAATTTATCAGTTGACTTTAAGTAAAAATAAAGTAATTTATATTTATATCTAGATTGTATGAAATTAATTCAAGTTTCTAAATAGCTAAACTGGCTGAAACCAAAGATTATATGTCATCATAAAAATACAATAAAGATATATAAATTTTATGAAAATTCATAATAAAATAGAAAGATCATAAAATTAAAGCCTTACAAGACAGCAGAATTCAATTCTGTTGAAATGGAAAAGGGTTGCTGGGCTACAGCTAATCTGCTTAAAAAACAGATTATAAAAGATCGAGAAAGTTGTGTAAGAAATAAAATGATAAATTTAATTTCCACACGATAATCCGAATAGCCATATTATTGGTTTATAAACATAGGTATTATCATGAAAAAAAGTTTAGTTATTGGTTTTTTACTTAGTTCATTTACAGTTTTGAGTTTTGCTTCTCAAGAGATGTTATCTGAGTACGAGAACAAAAGAGCAGCCGAACAGCAAAAGAGACAACAGTTTTCACAGAAAGCTAAAGAGCAAAGAGCTTTACAGCAAGAAATAAGAAAGCAAGAGCAAAATGCAGTAATTCAGCAACAAATTGATGCAATCAACAAATTCAACAATGGTGATTATGTTGGTAATGTTGCAAAACCGGGAATAAATGAAAAATAAATCATTATTTTCAAAAAAGATGTGTTACAATAATTGCTGTTAAATATAGGAGTGGAAATGCAGTCTCGGCCTTTTTATGCTGAATTTGTGGTAAAAGTTAGTGATTCTGAAAATTCAAAAGTTTTGGAATATGAAGAAAAGATTAATGAAATCGCTATTAATTATTATAAAAAATTAGTGGGTATTGGAAAGTTCATTGGACTGACGTATAATGTATCTTATGATGAAGAGGAATTAGAATTCATTGTAAATGTTGAGGGTTTCAAAATTCAAGATGCTCATCATCTGGCACTTGAAGATGAGATAAAGAAATCAATCAACAACGATGAATTGAATGTAGAGTTGTTTGTTGGCATTAGTGGTTGGGAAGATTAATTTTTATAAAACTTTGAAAGATTTTAATGAGTGTATCTAATTATTTTTTGAATTCTCCGGTTATTTTTCTTATTATCATTTCAATGATGTTGTTGCCCGTAATTTTAAGTGGTAGAGCAAATAAAGAATTTGCTGAAGCAGCAGCATCTTTTATTGGAACGATTATCATGTCTCCACTGATTATTATTCCTTTGTTTATGATTTTACTTTTTATTAACATTTTTGTTTAAAAGATAAGGTTAAAATAATATGGCTAACGTGAAAAAAGGAAATCTAACTTCAGCACTTCAGAGATGGAAACATCTGAAAGACTACAAGAAGTTTTTCTGGAAAGCTGAAAGAAGTGCTCAGAAAAAAGATATAAGCAAAAGAATTGTTGAATAATAAAAAATCAAGTTGATATGCTTGAGTTTTCATATATTATATATGTATGAAGACAAAAATAGGATTCTTAGAAAAAGTCAGGCCCACTCAAATATGTGTGGGTTTTGCTGAGGTAAAGAGGAAAAAAGATTTCTTAAAATCTCTCTCAAAGGCTGAATTAAAAGCATATTTAATATCAAAGCCAATACCTGCTGTCATGGGACCAGACGGTTATTTATTTTTAGTTGATCATCATCATTTTGCAAAAGCTCTAAATGAATTAGGTGTCCAAAAGTGTGATTTTACAGTTATACATGAGTTAAATACTATTAGAGAAGAATGCAAGTTTTTTCAAGTTCTTGATTTATTAAGTTTAACTCATCCTTATGATGAAAAGGGATTAAGAAAGTCTGATACAGATATACCAAAAACTTTAAAAGATTTAAAAGATGATCCATATAGAAGTCTTGCTGGTGTCACAAGAAAAGCTGGTGGTTTCAAAAAAATAAAAAAACCTTATTTAGAATTTATGTGGGCTGACTTCTTTAGGGAAAGAATACCTTTAGATTTAGTAAGAAATGATTTGGATTCTGCTGTAAAGGTTGCTTTAGAATTAGCTAAATCAAAAGAGGCTAGTCATTTAGATGGTTATATTGATCCTTCTCAGCCATCAATAAAAAAGAGACCTATAATGGTGTAATCAGTGAGTTTAAAAGAAAAAGATGAGCAGGATTATTTTTCTGAACTAATGAGTTCAGGAAGATTGATACCTGAATCTATTGTTAGAAAATATGAAAATGCCTGTGCTAAAGGTTCTCACTGCCCTACAAATAAAGACATTAAAGATTTAACTTCAATTAATTTGGAAAATAATTTATCCAATTATATTGATTTCTCAAAATTGAATTTAGGTTCAAAAAATGATATAAATCTTTATGAAGATGTTATGAAGGCAGGTTGTTTAGTAGAATCATTGATAAGACATACATTGAAGTTTCAATATGGTTGGGGATTGCCAACAAAAGAATCTGTTAATTTGATTGTAGATATTTTAAAAGAAAATAAAAATCCACTAATAGAATTGGGTGCAGGTTCTGGCCTTTGGTCATCTGTATTGAGTAAAAGAATTTATAATGAGGTTTTAGCATTTGATTTAGATTTAAGACCAGATACTCCTAGAGCTAAATTTTTTAATGTAAAAAAAGAAGATGCTCTAAATTATATAGACAGTGAAAAATTACAAAACTTATTAATTGTTTGGCCAGATCCAAATAACACCCCACTAAATGCAATTGAAAAAATGTCAGTTGGATCTAACTTAATTATTTGTGGTCCCCCATTTGTAACTGCTAATTATGATTTTTATAAACTATTGGATAAATCATTTAATATAGCAGCTTATTCTGTTGTTGGCGGGTTTGCTGGTAATGATGAACTGTATATATTAGAGAAAGTTGTGCCAAAACTAGATTACAACAAGTTTTTTGAAAATAAGTATAATGAGAAGAATCTGAAAATAAAAATGAAAAGGTAAAACTTTACAAAAAGAAAGTTTTCATGTTTAATAGTGTTGTATGAATAAAGTATTAAAAAATTTATTACCAATTATAATGGTTATGTTCACCACATTACCATCTTTTGCTGCGACTCCAGCAGGTACGGTTATTTCAAACCAGGCAACCTTAGGTTTCACTCAAGAAGGTGTTTCAAATACAGTTGATAGTAATATAACTAATTTTTTTGTTCATGAAATTTTAGATGTCTCAATTGTATTGTCTAGTGCAAACCCGGTCCTTGTAGGTTCTCCTGATACTAGAAAATATGTATCCTATGTCATTACAAATACTGGAAATGGAACACAAAATTTTAGACTAAATGCGGTTAATAACATATCAGGTGATGATTTTAATCCAGTATTCCTCAATAATGAAGTTATATATGTTGAAAACGGTTTATCTCCAGACTTACAGTTAACAGGAATAAATGCAGATATATTATATGTCAATCAAAATTTAAGTATTTTATCTAATGAAAGTAAGGTTATATATGTAGTTGCTGATATTCCTGCAAATCTTGCTTTAAATAATTTAGGATTTATAAATTTGGAAGTAAAAAGTGCTTTACCCAATAGTGAATCATTTACTGTTGGACAAATTATATCTGGTATAGGTGCAGCATCAACTGATGTAGTAGTAGGGCCATCATTAGGAAATGCAATTCTAAGAGGTGAGTTTAGAATATCAAATTTAATTGTAAATATGAATAAAACAATTATCAATGAACCAACCAATCCTAAAACAGGTGATATATTGAGATACAGGATAACTATAGATGTTGCAGGTAATGGCGTTGCCAATAATATAGTTATATCTGACCCTGTTCCATCAGGATTATCTTATGTTCTTAATTCCACCAGATTAAATGGCGTAAATCAAACTGATGTAGTTGATTCAGATCAAATGAGTTTTTTAACAAACACAATCAGATTAGAATTCCCAACAATAACTACTCCATCCAACATGGTTATAGAATATTCACTTTCTGTGAATTAAATTTCAAACAAAACTCAAAAAACTTTTAAACCTTAACTTTTAGTAAGGTATTAGTTTTTTGAGTTTTTTATAAAAACCCTTAACTTTTACAGTTTATTTATTTTCAAAAATGAATACTATGATTTTTATCACAAATTTTTAATAATAAATGTAATACTTTAGTAACATTTTTTTACGTCTTAATAAGAAAAGACTTATATTTGTAGTAAAACTCTTGACTATCTCAACACTCCAATATACTATATTTATATGAAAACTTATAGATTAAATATGAAACATTTTAAAAACTTAATTATTACTTTTGTGGCAGTAGTATTACTTAATGCCACATTTTCAACTATTGCTAATGCAAAAGATGGTGTGCAGATAGTATCTTCAGCATGGGTTGTAAAAGAGGAAAAAATTAATAATGAAGTTAAAAAGAATTTAGAAGAAGCTAAGAAAGTATATCCTGGTGATGTGGTTGTTTTAAGAAATGCTGTTGTAAACAATAGCACTAAATCAATTGCTGATATAGAGGTTGTAAATCCAATACCAAAGAACATGACTTTTGATTCAGTTGAAGTAATTTCTGGCGTTGATGTGTTGTTTTCTGTTGATGGCAAATCTTTTAATAAAGAAAAAGACCTTTTTGTAACTGATAAAACAGGTGCAAAGAGAGTTGCCAGCAAAGAGGAATACACTCATATAAAATGGAAAATATCATCAGTCATTAAGTCTAGTGAAACAAGAAATGTAGAATTCACTGCATTTATTAAATAAATAAAAACAAACAAAACAAAAATAATAATAAAAGGGAAAGAAGAAAATGAAAAACAGTTTAAAAAATAAATTAATACTAAGTGCAATTGCGACCCTAGCTATGAGCTATTCAGCTTCAAGTTTGGCAGCAGGTACAATTGCTGGAACAACAATCAACAACCAAGCAACATTAGGTTTCAGTGTTGGTGGTGTTGCTCAAGCAGCTATTGACTCAAATACAGTATCATTTGTAGTTGACAATAGAACAAATGCAACTTTAATTGCGAATAATGGTGGTGTAGCTACAAACGTAGCTCCTGGTGGTTCTGGATATGTTCACAGATATACATTAACAAATACAGGTAACTCAGTACAAGACTTTGCTTTAGCAGTAAATTCTACTGGATTCAATGGTCAAACATTATATACAAGAACAGATAACTTTGACGTAGCGGGTTGTATTGTTCGTGTTGATGGTAATGCAAACGGAACTTATGAGGTTGCTAACGACACTCTTGCATATGCAGATGAGTTAGCTGCTGATGCATCAATTGCAGTATTTACAATCTGTAATACTCCAGCAGGAAGAATTAACAATGATTTCTCTATTGTTTCATTGTCAGCAAGAGTAGCTCAAGGTGGTACTGCTGCAACACAGGGTGCAAACCTTACACAAACAGCAGGTGCAGATACAGCAGGTACAGTTGATATTGTATTTGGTGATTTAGCTGGTACAGATGATGTTTCAAGAGATGGTATTATCAGTGTAAGAGGTGGTTATGTAGTTGCAGCCCCTAACTTAACAGTGACAAAATCAAGTGTTGCTATTTGTGATGGTTTGAATTTCAACAGTAATCCGAAAGCAATTCCTGGTGGCTATGTAAGATACACAATCAATATTGCTAATGCTCCAACTGCTGGTGCAAGTGCATCTTTAGGTACATTAACTGATAATTTAGATACAACAAATCTTGTATTTGATGCAAACTTGATTGCTCCAGCAGCAGCATCTTGCGCAACACCAGAATCAGCAGCAGGTAATTCATTCAAGATTACTTGCACAGGTGGAACAAGAGCATGTGTTGCAACACCAACTTACAGAACTGGTGCAGCAGATACAGATGGTGTAAGTTTTGGTGCAGGAACAATTACTTCTAACTTCAATACTGTATTGGGTGTAGAAACTGGTTACACAGCAGGTGAATTAAAGGCTGGAGAAAGTGTTAATTTAATCTTCAACGTAAGAATTAATTAAGACTTCTATAAAATCAATAAGTACATAGGAGTCATAAAAAGACCTATGTACTTTTTTTATGAGAAATTTGTGAAAAATATTTGTTTAAAATTATTTGGTAAATTAGGAATAACATTAAGTTTAATGTTATTTGCTACTTTAGCTTTGCCAAATGCTGCTAATACCAGAATAAACAATCAGGTAACTCTTTCATATGATTTTGTTCAATCAGTTGGTGCAACACCAGTTCCATTTTCAACATCTACAACTAAAGAAATTATAGTAAATTCTGTCACAAATGCTTCATTAATAGTAGGTAGTTTTAGACCTCAAGCAAATGTTGGCTATACAATTGAACAAGGATTTGGTGCTTTAGGTGGTAATGTAAATAATCAAACAGCGATGCAAAATCCAACATATTTAGCTGGAGCTAATGCTGGTGGAAGTATTGGTGATATCGGTGATGTTATAGAGCAAAAATCTTTTAATATAGGCAATACAATTTTTTTCAAATTGACTGATTTTGATCAGAATAAAGACTCATTGGTTGCTGAATCAATTACTGTAAATATAACGATTCCTAATGGAGATACGGAAACTATATTTTTAAAAGAATCAGGTTTAAATACTGGAATATTTTATGGTTATATCAACACAGCAAGAGGCCCTTTATCTATTGGCAGTACATCTCTTGAGATTTCAAATAATGAAATATTAACAGTTAGATATCAAGATAATGGAAATAATCAGGATATAGCTGTCAAAAATATAAGAGCTAATCCTGCATCTTATTTGTTCAACTCAATCAATGGTCAAAGGATTAATGGTGTAACAGTAAGGCTATTAGATGCCACTACAGGAAATGCAGCAACAGTGTTTGATGATGATGGTGTAACACCTTTCCCAAATGAAATTGTTTCTGGTACAAGCTTTACAAGTGCAGCAGGTATTACATATAATTTTTCTCCTGGAGAATTCAGGTTTCCTGTAATACCAGATGGAAGCTATAGATTAGAATTGATTAATCTTGGAGCATTCAATTATCCAAGTACATTATCTGATGCAAGTATAAACAGCAACTCATCAAATCAATTCTTCTTAGATCTTGGTTCAAAGGCACAAAACTTTACCATATCATCTAATACATTGTCTTTTGATATCCCTTTAGATTCAACAGCAACAGCATTGGTTGATGTTTCTAAGGCTGCTTCAAAAATTACATTAGGTGTTGGTGAATTTGTTAAATATACCATTTCAATAAATAATAGAAGCTCTAGTACACAAAATAATGTTTTGGTTAATGACTTGTTACCAAAGGGTTTTATATATCAAAAAAATACAGCTAAAATTAATAATATAGATATTTCCAACTTAAGTTTTAATTTTGATGGATTAAAATTCAATAATATAAGCTTACCACCAAACTCTACAACAAATATAACTTATGTTGTTCAGGTTACACAAAATGCTTCAATAGGTAATAATATTAACTCAGCTTTTGTTTTATTTAATGGACAAAAAAGCAATACTGCAACAGCAAAAGTTTTTGTTGAAGATGATTTACTCACAAATAGAAATATAGTTATTGGTGAAGTCTATTATGCAAATACTTGTAGTGATAAAAAGCCTGCTAAAAATATAAGGTTGATATTCAATACTGGTGATTATGTTGTAAGTGACGATATGGGTAGATGGCACATTGATGCACTTCCTTCTGGTACAAATGTGTTAAGAATTGACAATACATTAATGAAAGACTTTGAAATAGTTAGTTGTGATTATAAAACTGGCGAAATGAAACCTTCAGATAATTCAGTATTTATAGACAATACTCCTGGAAGTATAAAAAAATCAGTATTTATTTTAAGAGATAAAAGAGAAGTTAATAAAGAGCCACTTATCAAGGTTGAAAACAACTTATACAATATTGATACAACTAATTTAGTTGTAAAAAAGGTTAAAAAAGACACAAGGGAAACATTGGACTCTGGAACTGAAGCTTTATCTAAACATGAAGAATTTAAAAGAGTAGCTAATGAAAATTCAGGATTTTTATTTCCTGATAAAAGTTTTACTCCATCAACCCTTGCTGTGGGCTTGGCTATAGCACATACAAAAGAAGAATTTGTATCCATTGAGGTTGCTGGTAAAGAAATAAGCAAGTTTAATTTTGATGGCATTAGAGAAGCAGACAATTCCAATACAATGATTACTTATTTTAGGGGTGTTCCTATTTTAGAAGGTAAGAATAAAATAACTGCTGTATTAAAAGATAGTGCTGGAAATATTAAAAGAAAATTTGATAAAGATATTTCATTTAATTCAGAAGTTGCAAAAGTTATTTTCTTACCGGATAGTTCTATTCTTTCTGCTGATGGTAAGAGCGAAGTTATAATTGCTGCAAGATTTTTAAATAAAGATAATGAGCCTATTCACAAGGGATTCTCAGGCAACTATAATCTGATAGGAACATTGACACCGTTTATTGATAGAGAAGATGGGCAGTCTCTTGATTTGATAACACAAGATAGGGGTGCAAAAAATACTTTCTTTGTATCTGATAGTGGTGTTGCTTATATTAAATTCAATCCTACAGAAAACTCTGGTGAAAATTTACTTGAATTTGATTTATATGATGGCAAAAAAGCTATCATAAGACCTTGGATAAATATAGCTCAGAGAGAATGGATAATGGTTGGTATTGCAAATCTTAATTCAAGTAAGTTGAAAAAAGATGAATCTTTACCTATGGAAGTTATAGAGTCTGGTGGAAGAATTTCCTTTTATGGTAAAGGCAGTATTGATGAAAAAACATTGTTAACTATAGCTTATGACTCAGCAAAGAAAAAGCCTAAAGATTTTAGTGAGCAATTAATTGGAAGTTTAGAGGAAATATATCCTATATATTCAGACCAGACTTTTGCTAAAAAAGATGCATTGAGTCAATCAAAGTTATATGTAAGAATAGACAGAAAGAAATTCTATGCTTTATTTGGATACTTTAATACTGAATTTAATTATTTTGAATTAAGCTCATACAATAAATCTTTAAATGGATTTAAATCACATTATATTGGTGATAAGTTCTCATCAAAAGTATTTGTTGCAAAAAGTAATCAACTACAACAAGAAGAAGAATTTTCAGTTGCTCAAAGTGGTATATTAATTAATACAAAGAATGCTATCGTTGAAGGTAGTGAAACGGTTGAAGTTATTACAAGAGACAGATTTTCTAATAGATCTGTTCTTAATAGAATTATCTTAAATCGTTATGTTGATTATGACATCAGTTATGTATCAGGCAGTATTGTTTTAAAGAGTACAGTATTACCAACTGATGCTGGATTTAACCCTAATTTTATAAAAGTTTCTTATTCTACATTCTCAGATATAGAAAATGTATTGAATGCTGGTTTAAGATTAGAATATTCACTAAATGAAAATACTAAAGTTGGTGTAACACAAATTACAGATAAAAATACAACAAGTGGTCAAACAAACAATTTAAATACAGTTGATTTGGAATATACAAAAGATAGTTTAAAGATAAGAGCAGAAGTTGGATTAAGTAACAATATAATTGACAATACACAGTCTGATAGCGGATATTCTTTTTCAGTAGAGAATCAGACTGGAAATCACAACTACAACATTTTTGCAAAGAAAATAGGTCTAAATTATGGACTACCAAACAATATATTATCAGAGACTGGCATAGAGAAATCTGGTATAAAGTATAAATATACTTTAACTGAAGAGTCATCTATTGAGTCATCTATTATAAATCAGAAAGATTTACAATCTGATATATCTGCTGATACAAAAGACATCTATTATTTATCATCAAATGATTTATTTGACTATAGGGTTGGTTTAAAAGCAGCAATAGTTAACAATATCAACTATAAGAGTGTTCTTGGTGGATTATCTTGGAAATACAATGAAAGAATAACATTCAACGTTGGTGTAGAGAAGTCTAATAACGAAGATGAAGTTGTTCCTTCAAGGATAGCTCTTGGAGTTGATTATCTACTTAACGAGAAGACATCACTTCTTTATCAGTCAGAGTATTTAGTATTTAAACAAAATGGTGAGAACAAAAATGTAAATATTCAAAAAGTTGGTCTACAGTATAAGCCGTTCAATAATACACAAATTGGTGGATTTGTTGGTGCAGATATTGCTGATAGAAACAATTATGTTCAATTCAATGGTACACAAAAATTTCAAGTTACTGATAATCTTGCAGTAGATTTCTTATATAGTCAGCAAAAATGGGATAGACCTATTACAAATACAGCTTCACCATTCTCAATTGTTACAAAAGAAAACTATAAAATTTTTGGTGTTGGAAGTAGCTATAGATTCAATGATTATTTCTTACAAAATAAAGTTGAATTGAAAAAATCACAAACAAATGACAGCATATTATTGCAAAATACACTATATAAGAAAAACTTTGATGGATTTAATTATTCATTAACAGCAAACTATTTGAAAAATGAAAATAAAGTATTAGTTGATCAAAGTGATGAATTATTCACAATTGGAGCAGGTTGGAGTTATAGGAATATGGACAGTGATATTGCTATTTTAGGTAAAGTCAATTACATTGACGAGGATATAAACAACATAAAAACAAAGAAGATAGTGAATAACAACCATATCAATATTTATAATGGAAAAAATGAAACCTCTCTTGGTTTATCAGTTAAGTATGTAATAGATACTATTGATAATCAACAGTTCAAGGGTCTATCATTTGTTGCTTCACTATCTCACGAAATTAAAATTTATAGTGATTTTGGTTTAGGTGTTGTAGGAACATATGGTTTTACAAATCCTAGTTCAGACAAGTCTTTAGGTCTTGGTGTTTTCGGTACTTACTATATAACTAAAGATGCAAGACTTTCTTTAGGTTATCAGAAGATAAGACAGTACAATGAAAACTTCAACTTTGATCAAAATTACCAAAAGGGATTATATTTCAAAATTGATGTGAAATTTGATGAATTGAGTTTTAAAAATGAAAAATAAAGTATTGAATAATTATATAAAATTTTTTGCTTTAATATTTACTTTTACAGCAATGCTTGTTTCTTTTCCAAAGGAAGCATATTCAAACCTTGCAACACCTACTTGGTGGCAAAATGCTGCTCCTGTTTCTCAATGGCACTATAGAGTTCCAGTTAATATACCTGCTGGAACAGCAGTAAACTCTACAATAAAAATAGATGTTAATTTTACAACATTGTTAACATCTATGAACATTACATCTGCTTTTGACTCTACTTCTCCAAGAGTTTTAAGACCAAATGGAGCATTAAGTACAATTCAAGAATACAATGATAATATCTTTGCTGGTGCAAATGATGCAACCAACGATGGGAAAGGTGAAATAAGATTTATTGCTGAAGAAGCAGGACCTTCAACTTATTATATATATTTTGATATAACAGCAAATGGTGTAAAAGGAGCTAATCCACAAACACAAATTAATGGTAACTTTGAATTTTCAACAAATGGTCAAGCTCAACCAACAGGCTGGAATAATCCAACAAAAAATAATGCAGCATATGATGCACAAATAAGAACAAGTGAAAATCCAACTATTGCCAATGATATTGGAACAGTTGGTAATGGAGCAAGTCCAAGGGTGGTAGATGGAACACCTTTTACTGGTAATTTTTCTTATCTTATAGGTGCAAGAACAAACAACGAACCTAACACTGGTACAAATAGGGTTGTGTTTACTAGAACCATTACTGTACCTGCTTCAAATCCTGGAAATTTAACATTTAGATATAGAGTGCAAGGTTGGGATTCTAGTACAAATGGCAATATTACTCAATATGATAATTTTAATGCAGTTATTGACGGTACAGCAGATACTACAATGGTAGGTCCTGCTGCAAACAATTATACAACATTTCCTTTTTCACCTAATTATGGAACAGCACAGGCCGATAATAATAACTCTGGTTATGGTCAGTACAACGGATTTGATACTGATACAGCAGGTGTTAGAAGACCTCAAGGTGGTAATGCTGCAATGACAATTGCGCGAGGATCACAAGGCTGGTTTACAGTTAATCAATCATTGGCATCTTATGCTGGTCAAACCATTACATTAAGATTTTCAACCAACCACACTACATTACATAAGACATGGTTTCATATCGATGATGTAGAGTGGAGTGTTGTTGAGCCAACATTGGGTAATGCTCAAGGTTTTGGTGTCAATATAACATCACCTAATAATGCAAGCATATTTGCACCATCACAAGTGATGTCTTTGACTGTCCAATCAGATGCTTTAATAGTAAACCCAATTGTAAGAATATTTAACAACAGCAACGCTGTAGTGTCAGGTGATATAAGACTATTTAATGATGGAACAAGAGGCGATGCTGTTGCTGGTGACAATATATGGACAAACAATGGTACAGATGCTGCAAATCCAACATACACTTTCCCTACAAGTCTTGCTGCTTCAAATGCTTGGTATGCAAGAGTTTTTGGTTATGACTCAAGTGTATCTAATATTGCTAGTGGAAATGGATTAATAAGTATTCAAGGTCAACCCAATGATTTTACACAAGCAAATTTTTATAATATAGATGATCAATTATTTTCTGTAACCAATAGAACAAATATAACCATTGTTAAATCTTCCAATGTTTTATCAGATCCTTTAAATGGGACAACAAATCCAAAAAGAATTCCTGGTTCAATTGTCCAGTATAATATAAGTATTATAAATAATGATATAGGTAGTAATGATAATAATAGTCTATTTTTAATTGATCCAATACCTGTCAATACAGCTTTGGTTGTTGGTAATATAGCTGGTGCTGGAAGTGGTCCTGTTGCATTTGTTAATGCTGCTGAATCAAGTGATTTAACCTATTCTTTTATATCTTTGGCTTCAACAGCAGACGATCTGGAGTTTTCAAACAACAATGCTACAAGCTTTGTTTATACTCCAGTTGCAAATGGTTTGGGAGTAGACCCAACAGTGACTCATATAAGAATCAAGACACAAGGAACAATTAGACCTAAAACTGGTGCAGCTTCACCTGGATTTAATGTCTCATTTAATGTTAGAGTTAACTAACAGTTAAAGTATTCTTACTTTGATTATCTGGTCTCATTTTTTGTAAATTCTCTAATGCTCTTTTTTTAGATACAAAATTAGAAAATTTACCAACTTCTGTAATATCCATTCCTGATATCGCTTCACTTAATGCATCCCTTGATGCTTTTAGTGCTTCTGGGTCTTTTTTTATATCACCAAAATTTATTTCAGTAATAGCATTAGAAATACCTTTCTTAACATCTGGAAGTTTTGATATTGCTGACTTATAAGATGTAAAATCAACACCCATTACATCTTTAAATTCTTTTTCTGCTGCTTCTTTCATTACTTTCTCATATTCAGAACTTTTAGTTTTTTTACTGATTTTGAAAAAATCTACAAATTTATTTGATAAAAATGAATTTTGATTAAATTTCATATAATTAACATCACCACCCCAGGCAGGTGTTTTAGATAAATAGTCATAAGCAGATTTTATCTCTGTCATATATTCGTTGAATGTTTTCTCATTAGATAATATTTTTTCTGGCTCTACTATTTTCATATCTTAATCCTTTTGAATTATTATAAATTTTTAAAGATAGAAATCAACTTTTAAAATCAACTTTTAAAGAAATGACATTGTTGCTCTTATGATACAACTTGCTAAAGAATAATGTGCTTAAATAAATAGCCTATGTTATAATTCGTTATCAACAACTCTTTAAGGAATTTATCATGCAAGCTAAAATTTCAACCAGTGCTCAGAAATCAGGTAATGTTCGTTTTGCCATCAAGTTTAATTTGAAAGACTCTGGGCTTGATTGGAATAAAAATGATATCATTCGTGTTATTACTAACCGCAGTAAAAATGAGCTTGTTTTTGAAAAGGTTTCCAAAATGCACAGTAAACAAGTAGCTCGCACTTTGACATCCACTGGTAGTGGTAGCTTTGCTTTTGATAAAGGTGTTTATATCACACATCGTGATAATCGTTTTGAAGGTACACCAGTTGCTGGTGTAGTAGATTTTGCCAAATGCAAGATTGAAAATCAACGTGTTAAAATGAAGATGCCTGCATCTATGTTTGCTTAAATTTAAATAAACATGAAAAATTCATTTAAGATTCTATCAGCAGCTATTCTTTTAGCTTTGTCATTCCAAGGTCAAGCAAAAGCCAAATCAACAGGTAATGATGATTTTGTAGCTGGTAGTGCATGTCTTGTGGAGTTTAAAACAGCAAGTAATAAAACATTTCTCAATGTTTTGTATATAAAAAGTTTAACTTTGTCAGATGATGATGTAGTAAATGTTTATATGGCAAGCAATTATAGTTCAAGGAGCAATTATTCAGTCAAATTTCCTACCAAAGATGCTGCAAATCTTTGGATGAGTGAATTGGTATATAACATTAACAATTGCAATAAGCCTCGTTGACAGAATAATATTAATTGTGTATTTTTAAGCCTCCTAGTAATAATGGAGGCTTTTCAATTTGGGCAATACAAAAAATACAATTCTTCTATCTTCAATGATGAAGGATATGATGATAAGTGAGATATTTAATATTATTAAATTAGATAGATTTAATAACGAATTTATATTGGAAGAGTTATATTTTAATGAAACTCTAAAAGTTAAGATAACCATAAATAAGATTGCCTTTGAAGGATTCTTAGCTCAGAAATTTGCACATCACTTTGATTGTATGGGTTGTTTTTTCAAATATAGGTCTGATAGTGATGACCTTATAGAGTTGAATAACCCAAAAGATGTATTAAAAGAAGTGGAATTAGAGTATCTTGCTTTAATTTACAAGAAATTAGAAGAATCTCTTTAGTCTTTTTTCAGTTGTTTAAAGGCTACTCTTGGGTCTGAAAGCACCAAATTTCTAAATTCTCTACCTGCCAAATTATTAATGACTTCATATAAAGCACTTTTGTAATCTGAGCTATCATCAAAATAGATTGCGGAAACTGCTGCCAATAATGCCTTATCTATTTGTTCGTCTGTAGGTTTAATCATTTATATTCCCCTAATATTTTAATTCATTATAACACAACTTGATTTTTTAATTCTATTTTTTATTATTATTGAATGAAAAAAGAAAATATAACTGATAATGAAAGAAATCTAAATTTTTTAGAGGAAAAATATTTTTATTTAATTGAAGATTTAATAAATACCAATTCAAATAATGTATATTTAGTAATACAAAAAGCAAGGAAAGATATCTTGTTTAAAGATGAGATATATGTCTATTTTTTCTTAAATATATTATCAAAAAGTAAGCCAGAAAATTGTATTAGTGTTCTGCTGAAACACGAAGTTTTTGGTTTAGATATAAACTTTGTAAACGAAACATTTAATAACTTATTAAGTTTAATAAGTGATAATGAATTTATGAAAATGTTTGAAAAGAATACTAAAGAGTTATTTAAGGATTTAGATGAAAAAGATATTTTTATAAACCCCTCTTTTTATAAGAAGTTAAATTTTTTCTTATCTATTGACGGTCTAAGTGAAGATGAACTATATGAAATTATAAAAAGAAATAATATAAAAAGACAGGCAAATGCTTTGGATTCTTCATTAGCTAATAAGGCTGATGCAGAAATATTCAAAATTTAAGGGCTATATTGATTTAATTTCGGTTTAGATATATCATCTCTGGATGAATAAGAAAAAATTATTGAATGTGCCAAAACCCTATGGTTTTGTAGATACAGAGAATTTATCTGAAGATCAAATTGCAGATTTGAAAAAACTCTTTAGTAGTCAATACCATGATTATTTGAATTATGAATCTGTAGAGATAATAGATTTTCAGAAATTATCCAGAATAGATGGATTAATTAAATATAATTTTGAATACAATTTGCCAATCAATCATCTACTGTCTATTGTGGATTGGACTTCTCATGAAATGATGGGGGGTAAAAATGTGGTTAAGCACTTCTTAAAAGAAAGTATGAATTACTTTATTATGAAGGAAGAAAGGCTCTATGATATAAATGTTTTTGAGTTGGTATGGAGAAACTTTGTAATATATTCTTCTCTTGTTAACAGCAATGATAATACTGGGAGCAGTTTCGCACAACTAGAAAAAAGAAAGCTATATGAAAAAATGTACATTGAATTACCGGATTTTACAGAAATATGCATTAAAGCATATTGTTTCCAAAATATCAGGGATAAGGTAGCTAAAGCACCTAAAATATCAAAAGAAGAACAAACTGAAAAAATTAAAAAATGGAAGAGTTTGTTCTTAGAAATTTATTCATTTCATAAAGATTTATTTTTTGAAAACGAGAGATTTAAAGGACTTGATGTTGAGTGGTCTAGAAAGTCAATGTTATTTTTGGTTGATTATTTGTCATGTCATACAAGAGTAGATTTAAACCCCAATGATGAAGTTTTGAATATTCTGTTAAATGATATAGAGCCATGTAAAGAAGATTTGATTTCAAAATATGATTATATTTTTATCAAAATGCTTAGCTTAGATGCCACAGCAAGCTCATTGTCAGTTATGAATAATTTTTTATCTCCAATATCTAAAGAGGGGATTGAAAAGTTTAGCGATACATTTATTAAGTATGAAGTAAATGATTCTAATCATGCAATTATTAACTTTATGCCGTTTTTATATAATATGATCGATATACAAAAATCTCAGACTTTTTTGATATTGAATATATTGAAAACAGGCAATCCTATTTTCATAGATAATACAATGAAAGATGAAAGACTTCTTAATGTTTCTATAAGAGATTTAAAATCTGTGATTGAAAAAAGCATTAACTTCAGCAATCAAAATAGATACCTAGAAAAGTCTAGAAATGATACAACAGGGTATGAGTTTCAAAAAGAATTAATAAAAGAACTAGAGGGCTATAAAAAATATAAAGATTTGGATAATGCTACAAAAGAAAAGATTCAAGAAGAAAATAAGAAAATAAGAAAAATTTAATTTTATCAATTTTTTTATTGACAAATATTTTTTTATAAAGCATAATAACAATATTGAAAAATAAACAGGAATTAAATTTTATGAAATTAACAGTAGCAAGAGTGAATTTGGTAGGAAGGATATTAAGATTATCCTCAGCCCCGCTTTTGTCTTTTAATTAACAAGATTTAAATCTTAGAAAAAAACAAAAGCGGTCTAAATAGGCCGCTTTTTTAATTGCTCTTTAAAAATTTAAGAAAAACTATAATAATTTGATTGTTCAAATTGTTGTATTAAAAACATTGCGCGAGTGGTGGAATGGTAGACACAGGAGACTTAAAATCTCCCGCCTTTATCGGCGTGCCGGTTCGAGTCCGGCCTTGCGCACCAGTTTAAGTTTAGTCTCTAAGTGCTTGTCGTATAAAAGAAACAAGTAAAAAAAAGTAGTGACAAAAACATAAATTTAATGTTATAATACAGTCATGTTGTGAGGTTATCATACCAAGCAAAAAGAAGCTCTTTGAAAATCAAGTCAAACAAATTTTATTCAAATTAATTTTGAATTGAATTCATAATTTTTAGGCTATTGTTAAACTTCCTTCTAAAAACAAAACTACAGTAACTTAGTTTAGCTGCTTTCCTGAATATTATGAATTCAATTTAAATATAATGCCTGGGTGGTGAAATTGGTAGACACAGGAGACTTAAAATCTCCCGCCTTAATCGGCGTGCCGGTTCGATTCCGGCCTCAGGCACCAAGTTTAAAAAAGTATATTGTGTCCTTAGCTCAGTTGGATAGAGCAACTGCCTTCTAAGCAGTAGGTCAGGGGTTCGAATCCCTTAGGACACGCCAGATTAGCAAGTATAATAATGGATTCTTAACTCAGCGGTAGAGTGCCTCCTTTACACGGAGATGGTCGTAGGTTCGATCCCTACAGAATCCACCAGATTTTTTTCAGTAAGTGATAATAGCAGTATAAAACGGATTCTTAACTCAGCGGTAGAGTGCCTCCTTTACACGGAGATGGTCATAGGTTCGATCCCTATAGAATCCACCAGATTTTTTTCAGTAAATGATTAGTATAACTATAACAAGAATGGATTCTTAACTCAGCGGTAGAGTGTCTCCCTTACAAGGAGAAGGTCGTAGGTTCGATCCCTACAGAATCCACCAATTTTTCAGTTAATATAAAAGAAATAAGTAAAAGATTTTTTCTATATTCCCTGATAGCTCAGCGGTAGAGCAGTTGACTGTTAATCAATTGGTCCGTGGTTCGATCCCACGTCGGGGAGCCAAAAAAGTAGTTTGTATAATGCGACGTTAGCTCAGTTGGTTAGAGCAAAGGACTCATAATCCTTGGGTCGCTGGTTCGAATCCAGCACGTCGCACCATACAGCATATGTTTAATGCGGGTAGACAGGTGAAGGGGCCACCAGCAGCCTTCCAAGCTGAAGATCGCGGAGTTCGACTCTCCCTACCCGCTCCAAATTTTGGGACTATCGTATAATGGATAATACAACTCTCTTCTAAAGAGTATATGTGGGTTCAATTCCTGCTAGTCCCACCAAAATCCTTAAGTAGTTTAGTTATTCGGATTATCATGTAGAAAATAAAAAATTTTATCAGTTGACTTTATATAAAAATAAAGTAATTTCTAATCATATCTAGATTGTATGACATAATTTCAAGTTCTAAATAGCTAAACTGGCCGAAACAAAGATTTTGTGTTATTATAAAAATACAATAAAGATATATAAGTTTTATGAAATTCATCATGATATATGATATTTAATAAAACTAAAGCCTTACAAGACAATAAAATTTAATTTTGTTGAAATGGAAAAGGGTTGCTGGGCTACAGCTAATCTGCTTAAAACACAGATTATAAAAGATTGAGAAAGTTGTGTAAGAAATAAAATGATTATATTTAATTTCGACATGATAATCCGAATAGCCAGTGGTTGCTCTGAGTAAAAAAAGACTAGAGTGTAAAAGCAGTAAAATCTAGCCATCATCTGCTCAAAGAAAATGAGGGTCGGAATTTTTGTAATATTGATTTAATGCCCGAGTGGTGGAATGGTAGACACAGGAGACTCAAAATCTCCCGCCTTAACGGGCATGTCGGTTCGAGTCCGACCTTGGGCACCAATATTATTTTTAATTTGTTTGACAAACTGATTGATTTATCTGATATAATATGATTAAATTAGAAACATATAGTTTTTCTTAAATTGTAGCTGTTACAGCTTAAGAAAAATTAAGCAGGATTGGCATATTGGTTGTGTCCCAGCCTTCCAAGCTGGTCAAAGGAGTTCGATTCTCCTATCCTGCTCCAGAATTACAGGCCATTATTGAACTTCCTTCTAAAACACAATTTGCACGTAACTTAGTTCAGTTGCTTACCTGTTAATAAAACACTTCGGAGTGTAGCGCAGCCCGGTAGCGCACCGCGTTTGGGACGCGGGGGTCCAAGGTTCGAATCCTTGTACTCCGACCACTTCATCTTTTTTGTTTGTATAGCAGTATTTGTATCAAGTCTTTTTTCTAAAGACTTTTTCTTTTTTATCAAAGCCTCTATTTCTAACTCTTCTTTATGAATTCTTTGTAGCTCTTTGTTTGGATCAGTAAATGGGTGAGACATTTCAGCAATCATTTTTGACAAATTCATATTGGGTGTTATTTCTTTTCCTACCCTGTTTTCAAAATCATTAAGATATTTATTAAACTCTTTTTCATATAGATAGGGTTTATTGGGAAATATTCTGATTAACTCTATTTCCATGGGTTGGAAAACTCTTTCATCATTTGCAATGGTGATATTTGGCTCTCTTGTCCAAACCAACAACTTGGGATTATATTCTACAAGTTCATCATCAGCGTCTGAAAATGGAGTGTTTTTCTCTATCAAAAAGAAGCAACATTTGTGATCGTTCTTACGTAAATATTTTTTTATATCTTGAAAAAGATCTTTAAAATTATAGTAGAAAACCTTAACTTTTTCTTTCTCTAGTTCTACCAATTTGATTAACATATTTTTTACTCTTTTTCTTATTTTATTTCTATGAAGATTTTTGTCAATTTAAAATTAAATCATACTCTATTTTTCTTATTTTGTTTAATATTTTTGTTATCCAAATTTTTACTCATCTTAATCGCTTTAAAAATAACCACATATTGTTGTTCAGTAAAACAATTCAACATCTTTTCTTCTATTGATGAAAGGTTTGATTGAGTAATACTCATTTGAAAAGGCTTTTCATCTAAATCGTTTTCTAATATGTCTTGCTGAGAAATTTCAGAAAATAATAAGCTATTGATGTTATCTGTGCTTTTATCAAAGTCGTATTCGTATTCATCTGATTCTAGTGAGGATTGTAAGTACATGCCTTCTGTATCTTTTGTAACACCAATAGATATTTCAAGAGAGCTTTTAGGGTACTCATTTAGAAAGTCAGTTGCTTTATCTTTTATATTTTTTGCAATATTAATAATTGCTGCTACATATTCAAGATTTTGAAGTGTCTTAATATTTCTACGTATTGTATGGAGTTCTGATTCAATATCTCCATTGGTCAAGTAGCTGTCTATAATTTTTTCTATATTATTGATGTTATTCATGTTGTTTTAAATGCTGTTCTTTTTTCTGGTTATTTGTGGATTATTTTTTAATTGTTGCTCTAGCCTTGTTGCCTTGAATAATTTTGTTTGCACTTCATTATAGGTAAATGCTGATAAAATCTCTTCTTCAATGTTGTTTAAATTTGCCGTATTAACTTCCAGTGAAAAATTCAGGCTACCAAGTCCATGATTATTGATGTCTTCTGAAGAAAGATTTTCAGATACAACATTCATGAGTATTTCAGAATTTCTATCAGAGTGGTCTCCATCAATTTCCACAGAAGCCCAAATATAGTAAGTATCGTTGTCGGATTCGTCTTTTTCAGCAAATAGAGAGAATTGATATTCTTTATCTGGATCTTCAGAAATTAAATTATAGAAAATATTCTTTATCTTATCTGCTATTAATAAGATAGAGCATATATATTCAACTTCTTTCAACTGTTCTATCTTTTGTCTAATATCTTTTGCTTTTGTATTGATATCTCCACCGCTATGATATTCTTTGAATATATTTTCTACTTCACTCATATTTTGTGCCTTTTATTTTCTATAGTTTCTTTTTCTTGATTTTTTGGAATACTACTATCCAACAAATGATTTCTATAATGACTATATTGTTTTTTACTAAGCATATTAGTTAAGATTTTTTCACTTATTTCTTCAATATTAATTGTTCTACCTACTATATCAATACTGAAGTCTTTGAATTTTCTATCAAATACATGTATGTTATCTTGGGAGTTAAGAATTGACTCTTTAATATCTGTGATTTTTTCAGATGAAAGAGAAAATTGTGAGTATTTAAATCTCAAAAAAGCTTTATACTCGCCTATACTATTTTCTTCATTTGTGAACTCAATACTTAGATTTTCTTGAGAAAATCGGTTTCCTCTTTTTCTATAATCAACAATTGCGTCTTGTAAATTTTTAGCCAATATCTGACATATGGTAAATACACTACTGATATATGTTGCTTCTTGTAGGCTTTTCTCAAGATCAGACAGATTTTTATTCAAAGCATGTGAATCTTCTTTGTTAATAAAAGATTGATATACTGAGGCTAAAATATCGTCTGGATGTATGATCATTATTGATTCATTTTCAAGGTTTGAATTTTTTCAGTGGTTTGAGGTTCGTATTGAACATTTCTTCAATATCTTTATCAAGTGTTGCTATGCACTTCATCGCAATTGGAATTTGCTGCTCAGGCACAACACTGAGGCTGCGTGAATATTCAATGACAAAACCATCCAATTCAGATTTTTCTGTTACCTTATAGATGTTTCCACCAAACATTTGAAGGATTTGATATTTGTTACTCTCTAGCTGCCTATCAAGAAGCTCAATGGGGCAGAAAGGAACTGCAACTCCAAGTCCATAGCAATTACCTTGTTTTGATACAAAAACAATTCCGATATCATGATTATTTGGGTATTCAATCAAGCAAGGTGCATTTTCCATAATATAGTTTCTGCTCATTCTAACGAGTTCATCATTGACTGTTTTTTCTTTTTTCATTTTCTTTGCTTCTTTCATGGTTGATGTTTATTGGTTTTTCTGTGTTGACTTTGTTCTTCTGTCAGATCGTAGATTATATCATTAATTAGATTTTTGGATAAGTTTTTAACATATTGTCTATGCATGTCCTTTTTATTGAAAAAAAGACTTTTTGCATATTCTGCCATATAATCTGCAAATTGATTTTTATCTCTGGGAATGTGTTTAATTTCAAAATAATCAAACTTGTCTTTTAATAAACTTACAGACTCGTATAGTATATTTTCTGACAATTCTAGTACTGTTGGTGAAACAGAATTATATGCATATATTGATTTAAAATCCAGACAATCTTTCTCGGTGTTCATTTGATAAAATTGCATATATTCTATACACATTCTATTGTCTGAATTGATAACAATTTCTTTGATTTTCAAATCTCTAGCAATATCAATGGCATGCTCAATTCCTCTGAATATTGCCATGGTTTCTGCTACAAAAATCTGAGATGTTTTAAGTCCTTTTTTTGAGATGTTTTTATATTGGTCAAAAAAGACAAACAGATTTTTGCCATCTTGATCCAATATATGACCACCTATGGTGCCTACAAAATCACATTTATTTTTACTGATTGAGGCGTCTGTGAATATTTGAAGTTTCTTACTCATGTCTGTATTTTAGCAAATAATGGTTCTTATTCAAATTTTTGTTTTATTTGTGGTTTTGTTTTTAAAACCAAGGATAACTGAGTTTTTAATCATATTATCAACAGACTCTTGTTTTTTATTGTATTCTTCTACAGAAAGACTAGTATCATTGATATTGTCAAATTTTGCTCTAAACCCTTCTAGAATGGTATTTTTTTGCTCTTTTAGGTTGCACATTTCTATGAGTTTTTCTGTATTTGGATAAGGTATGGGTTTTTTGTCATATTCCATGTTATTAAGAGCACAAAAACCTCTATGCTCTATGACAAAAGAGCTATAGAGTAAATCTATTTTCAGATTATATATTTCCTTATGTGGTGTTTCAAATAAAAATTGTGTATTGTTTTCTTCTATGAAATAAATGAGTCTTTCAAGGCATATCATTGCTCTGTGTCCTATGGAAGGTGCCATTGTATAACCATCTTCCATTTGTAGGGATTCAAAATCTTTCTCGTTCTTTGGAGTGTTCTTAGGGTTTAAGTGGATGTAGTCGTGGATATGGGCATGAATAATTGCTTTTATGCCAGCATTTGTGCTCAATATTTTATCAAATCCTGGGAATTGTTTTATTTCTGTTCTAAAGAAGTCTTTTTCAAAGAAATCATCTTTATTGGTATTGTAATCTTTTCTCTCTATGATTTTCTTAATGAATTCATCTTCAAAATCTTTGAAGAAGTTGGTTTTGAATGCTTTATAAATAGTTGAGTTGAAGTATTTTCTGTCGCTGCTGCCATTATAATCAGTGCTAAAAAGATTATCAAAAACCATTTTCTTGTAATCTTGTTCCATGTTGGGTATGTTATCAATTATCCAATCTGTAATTTTGCATATAGCTTCACAGTCTTGATTGAGTTCACGAAATAATTCTTGAAAAATGGTGGTATTTTTTGATTGCAGTTTATATTGGTAAGTATCTTTAATACAAAGTTCTTTGGCAAAAAAATCAAACCAACTCATATCAAAATCCATGCCGTGGCCTAATTGTTTTTCAACATGATCAATGAATATTTGCTCTTTCTCTTCTTCTGTAAGGGCTTTAAATTTCAATTCAAAAGAATTGATGATATTTTTATCTTTTGGATAATTCAAGTTGTACATGACATCCAATAGAAACTTATAATTATATTCCTGCTCAAGCTCTTTATAAATGGTTTTTTCTGTTTTCATATTTTCATTCTTTTGTGATTGGATTGAATTTCTTGATCATCATTTTTATTTTTGAAGTTATCAAATGAATTATCAAGGTAACTTTTTTTAATGAGAATAGACAAGTCTATTTCTTTGATGGTTTCTTTGATTTTGGCTGTTCTATCAGAAGAAATTTTCTCATTTAATAAGTCAAAGAAGTTCATCAGTGTTTTTTTGAAAAGAATATATGGGTCTTTGGAGTTTTTATCATATTTGATAAAAAACTCACATGTATGTTCGTCATTTGATTTACTGGGATATATAATGCTGATATTTTTCAAACCCATTTCAGGCAAATGCTCTGAAAATTTGTCATATACATCAAACATGTTTCTGTCATTGGAGAGCAGTAAGGGATATTTTGAAAATAATGAATCAACATTGATAATCAAAGATTTTACAATTTCATCTTCAACATCATCTTCAATATATTGAGCAACTTCTTTTTTGTTATTCAAGCCATCGATGAGTTTATTCCAAATATTTTTATCAACAGAACTTCTAACAAAATTATTCCAAAATTCATTCTCTCTAGAAGCACTATCAGAAGATTGGTATATATTCTTATCTTTTAAATGCTCAAGTAAAGTTTTTTTAATATCTTGCAATAAATTGAGTTTTTCAGATTCTATAATGATTGAATTTTCTTTTATAATTGACAATATTTCTTTCAAACTATGCGTTTCTGATTTTCCAGGTGAAAAAATATGACTTGTCTTCTGGTTTAATGTCGAAAATGCAATACGAATCAATTTTTCTTTATCTTCTTGAGAAATATTTGTCTTTTGAATGCATTCAAAAGAAGCAAGCCTTGCATTGTATCCATCTTCTGGTTTCTCATATTGAGAGTAAAACTTGAATATGGGAAATGCGTTATATAGCATTTCATCATTCATGGTTGTTGCCATTGTGGTAATGATGGATCTCAAAGTTGATCTGTTGTTGAAGTGAACTGTGAGGTGATGTTTATCAATGCCTTTTATTTTTCTCTCTATTTTTGACAAAAACTCTTCTTTTGTCAGTGGCTGAGCAAGGAGATAGTTTTTTTTCTCTCTATCAGAAAAACTTTTTCTCTTCATATCAACACTGCTTTTTCTTTCTAGAAAAATAATTTCAACGTCTTTTTTTTGTATACTGTAATAAGAAAAGTCAGAGCTATTTGCTGAAGTGTGCAACTCATAAAATTTTTCAAGTTTTTTAATAATTTCTTCTGTCATGAATTTATTATATATTTTTTAAAAAATAAATAAACCATTGTGTCAACCATTTTTTGAAATCCCTGTTATATTCTTTATTGGTATGTTTGCCAATATTATTATATAAAGGAAATCATATGAAAAAAATAATTTTAACTACAGCCATGAGTTTGGGTCTTTTAATGAGTGCAAATGTGTTTGCTGCCTCACATGCAGGTGGAAAAATGGATGAATCACATACAGGGATGAGTCACTCCAAAGAGGAAATGATGAAGAAATGGGAATCTATGACTCCAGAACAGCAAAAAGAATTCAAAGAAAAGCACCATGCCGAAATGAAGAAAAGATGGGAAGCCATGACTCCTGAACAAAGAAAAGAGTTAAAAGAAAAACATCATGCAGAAATGAAGAAAAAGTGGGATTCAATGACTCCAGAGCAGCAGGAGCAATGGAAGCAAAAAATGAAGGAAAATTACCAAAAGAAATACGACGCAGCAACTCCTGAAGAAAAAGCAAGAATGGATAAAAGAAAGCAAGCCATGCTTGAGAAGCAAAAACAGTGGGAATCCATGACACCTGAGCAAAGGGAAGAGTGGAAGAAGAAAAGAGAAGAAAGAAAAGCGATGTAACTGACAAATTATTGAAAAAAATCAAAACCAACTGTAACAGGTTGGTTTTTTTATGTTAAAATGTGAAATAATCATATTTAATAGAAAAATCATGAAAAAATTTATCACGAAAAACAAAAGAGGCGAAGAGCTTGAAGTCTCCTACTGTCAAGCAGTTATTGGCAGTGGAGTTATCAAGATGGATTGGAGTATATCCAACTTTGGGTTTGGCGAATTTTATTGTTTTCAAAATAAGAATAAAGAAGTTGTTGCAGATAACGAGCATGTCTCAAGAAATATTTTAGAGCAAGTTTTTGCTTGTGGTTTTTATAATATGGTCAACCCTTTGGAAGATAAAGTACAAATTATTGAAGGCGACGTTGTTTATAAAGATATAAGAGACCAATTTAAAAAAGAAGAAGATGGTTTCCAGATATATTATGCCATGGATAATTTTTCAGCCGATGGCGATATCCTAACCTATGAGTTTTGGTCTGGTCTTTCAAAGAGATTTGTATTGAAAGTAAGGAAGTATCCAGATTTCGATGAATTGGATGACACTCATTTTTGCTTTAGTAAATTACTCAATGATGGTAATTGGGAGCAATATTTCATATCTGGTAAGTGTTTTAAAGTAAGTGTTGATTCACAACAAAAACTCAAAGAATATAAAGAAATTGAAGATTGTATTTTGGTCTATAACGATATTTCAGATGAAAGATATGTTAGATATAAATTCAAAGAAGAAGATAAATATCATTTCAGTCAAATTGAAGGAGATTTAAAGACAAATAGAACTTATATCCGTAATTTCCCTTATTCAAAGGATTTGCTAGCAGACATTGGGCTTCATGTTGGCAAGACTATAAAAATGACAGATTGATTTTTATTTTATATAATATTGAGATAAGGAATAAAAAAATGAGTTTAATAGATAAATTTGATGCGCCTATGATTGATATTGTAGGTGATATTCATGGTGAATATGACGCACTTCTCAATCTTCTTGATAAAATGGGATATGATGAGGATGGGTTTCATCCTGAGAATAGAAAATTGGTTTTTGTAGGAGACCTGGTAGATAGAGGTCCAGATAGTATTGCTGTAGTCTTGTTGGTTAAAAAGTTATGTGAATTGGGTAATGCAAAAGCTGTTCTTGGCAATCATGAGTTGAGTGTTTTGCTTCAAAAACCTAAAGATGGCTCCAACTGGTTTTTTGACAGAGATGACTCTGGTGATGGTGTTTATGAGCCATACAGAAGAGCAACTGATAGCGAAAGACTTGAGGTTCACCAATTTTTAAACACTTTGCCCGTGGGTATTGAATTGAACCATGTATCTGTGGTTCATGCTGCTTGGGATGAAAAAAGTGTAGAAGAGGCAAGAAGAATTCCCTTGGGTGGACTTGTGGAATTTTACCTAGAGAAGGAAGATGAAATCAATAATTATCTTAGAACTTCAGGCCTTCTTGATAATTATCATAAGGAGTATGAACAATGGAAAGAGCAGATTCATGATGAAAATGCAAAAGTTCCTGTTCTCAAGCATGTGGGTGAGTACAATATGGTGCACCAGATGAGAAACCCAATCAGAATTATTACTTCTGGTTTGGAAGAGTTGGCACCTAAGCCGTTCTATACATATGGAAAATGGAGATTTGTTCAAAGAAATGTCTGGTCTTCTGGAGGAAGTTTTACGAAGAAAACACAGGTTTTGAAAGCATGTTCAATAACACAGAGTTTAATGCTTGGCATGGAAAAAAACACAATGTGTTTTGTGTAGACTATTCTGTTGGTGCAAGATTTAAGGAAAGAAAAAAGAGTATTCCTTTGGGCAGTAACACCAGACTTGCTGCACTAAGAATGCCTGAGAATAAGTTGATTTTTGAAAATGGTAAGGAATTCAATACCACCAATTTTTTGAAAAAAAACTACTTTAATATGTTAAAGTTTGGCAAATAAGCAAGTATAATAAAATTGAATCAAGAGAATATTAAGGATTAAGATGATAAAGTTAAATGCACAAAATGAAGTCGGTCTACAGGATAAGATAAAAGACTTAAAACCACTGAAAGTGAAGTTGGGTTTTGACCCCACATCACCAGACTTGCATTTGGGTCACTATGTTGTGCTCAAAGGTGCTAGGAAATTCCAAGAAGCAGGACATAAGGTGTGTATTATCATTGGTGACTTTACTGCTTCTATTGGAGACCCTTCAGGAAGAAACAAGCTCAGACCACCGTTGAGTGAAGATGATATTGTCAAGAATGCAAAGACTTACATGGAGCAAGTGTTCTTGGTATTAGATCAAGACAAAACTGAAGTTGTTAGAAATAGTCAGTGGCTCAATAAAATGACTGTGAAAGATACCATTGCATTGATGTCTTTTGCAACAGTTTCCCAAATATTGGTCAGAGAAGATTTCAAAAACCGATTTGATTCACAGATTCCTATTTTCATGCATGAGATGATGTACCCGCTTATGCAGGCTATGGACTCTGTTCAAATCAATGCTGATGTTGAGTTGGGTGGCACTGATCAGACATTTAACTTAATGATGGGCAGAGAACTCCAAAGACACTTCAAAAAGAGTGAGCAAGCTGTTGTGACTTTTCCTTTGTTGGTTGGTTTGGATGGTGAGAAAAAGATGTCAAAGTCTTTAAAGAATCATATTGGATTGCTGGATTCACCAGAAGACAAGTTTGGTAAAATCATGTCTATTTCAGACAATACCATGTGGAATTACTGGTCTGTTTTGTGTGATAAATCTGATAAGGAAATTGCAGCTATGAAAGAGTCAGGAGTCAATCCAAGAGATATAAAGCTTGATTTGGCTGTTGATATTGTAAAGGTATTTCATGGACAAGATATTGCACTGGAACAAAAGAATGCTTTTTTAAACAGATTTTCAAAGAAAAACTTATCTGAAAATATTGCTGAAGTTGAAGTGGTGATTGAAAATGAGAGTATCAAGCTATCTGAGATTATCAAGAATCTGAAGATGGCTGACTCCATATCTGACGCCAATAGAAAGATTGAGCAAAATGGTGTAAGAATCAATCAAGAAAAAATGGCAGATAAGAACTTCAAGTTGAAAAAAGGTGAGGATGTATTATTGCAAGTGGGTAAAATACATGTCAAAAAAGTCAAGATCAGATAAAGTTAAATTTTCCGAGATTTAGATATAGCTTCCTTACTATCTAACATAGAGTTGATGTTTTGATAATTGATGAGAGATTTTATTCTATCAAAATTATTGACTTGTTTTCTTATTTTTAGGTCGTAGAAGTAACTATCGTACAGCATAATTTCTTCTAAATATTGCATGATTTTTTCTCTATGAAAAATTCTTTTCATCACTTCTGGTGGCAAAGAATTATAGGGAGAAAACATTTTTTCATCTTCTTGGGTCTTTTTGTTTAGTAATTTTTCAATTTTTTCAAGCTGTTTTTCATCATTTTGGTATTTAACATATCTTGAAAAAGTTTTTTCTAAGTAGGGTTGTATTTTTTCTAATCCAACATTGTCTGTATATGTTTTGATTTTATCGGTTTCTATTTTACTGAAAAATTCAATAAGACCTTTCATTTTGTTATTGGTGTAGCCCATATTGTGTTTTTCAAACCATATGACTTTCTCAACAAATTCATCTGTGTTTCTTATTTCACCATACTTCAAGCTGTTCCAAAACTCATTTTTATCCAACATGGTTTGAAATCCTTTTTTAAAGGATTTTGAATCAGCCTTCATCAAGAAATCAAGTGTTTCTACATTTGTTGCAGAGTTGGCTGCATGTCTTATGAAGTGATGTTTACTGAATTTTTTATAATTAGGGTGTTCAAACACCATGGTCAGTATATTAATGCTGTTTGTGCTTGAGCCGCACATTCTTGCAAATTTGTTTTGTAATTTAAAATTCATATCAAAAGACATGATGGTTTGAACGCTTCTTTTATTAAGGCTTATGTGGTCAAAGAACAAGTCATAATATTTGTTTTTAAAATCTTTTATGATTTCTATTTTTCTGTTTTTAACATATTCTATATCTTCTGTGTAAGTATAATGTGCATTGAATTTGGTTATGTTTTTTTCTTTTCTTTGCTCTTGAGTTTTAACTTTATTGGTATTCTGTGAAAAAAGAACTTCTGAAAATTCAGGTTTATCAATGAGTTCTTGTTCAGATTTTTTCTCCAAGAAATCAACAATCGTATTGAAAAATGTTCTATCTCCTTTATGAATGATCCTGACACTTTCTGTCTCGTGAAGCAAAGCACAAACCATACCTAATGACAAATCTTGAGAAATTTGCTCTATTAGTTTTATGTCTTGGTTCTTTAGCGCATTATAGAATTCATCTTTATCTATGTGTCTCTCTGAACTGTATATCTTACTTTTTATTTTTTTCATGGTTTTCCTGGCATATCAGTTCAAGTGATGTCATCTCTTTATTTGGACTTATGATTTTATTAAGTGGAGATTTTTCTCTCAATAGTTTGACTCTCTTTAGTTCTTTTGATGATTCATTTTCTATAAATAGTTTAAAATATTCTTGACTTCTTTCTGTCTCAAAAAAATACTCTATATCAATTATTTCTTTCAGTTCTATACTATTTTTTATAGTAACTTTCCCATTTTTATATTGCTCTAGACATTCAGGTCTGACCATAGAGGTGTATGTGATTTCTCTGCCAGATTGAAGTTTAATTTTATTATATCCATAATTTTCAGCACAGTCTTCTTCGAAGATAAGTAGTCTTATCTCATCATCAGTAATGGGTTTAACCTTGTTGTGATATAACATAAATACAATTTATTCATATATAATTGTATTTTAATTACCCATCAAGTCAAATAGATGTCCATTCAATAGGTGGGATATTGTGCTGCGTTAAATAATCATTAGCCTTGATGAAGTGATTATTACCAAAGAAGCCGTTATGTGCAGAAAATGGACTTGGGTGGGGACTCTTGAGTATGAGGTGTTTGGTGGAGTCAATGAGAGACTCTTTTTTCTGTGCAAATGCGCCCCAAAGAATAAATACAATATTGGATTTGTTTTCTGATATTTTTTTAATCGTTTGATCTGTAAATTGTTCCCAACCAATTTTTTGGTGAGATCCTGGTAATCCTCTTTCAACCGATAGGAAAGCGTTTAGTAACATCACTCCTTGTTCTTGCCAATTACTTAAATCACCATTGGTTTTATCAATTTTAGTATTGGTCTCCATCTCAATTTCTTTGTATATGTTCATCAAGGATGGTGGAGGCTTGACTCCTTTTCTGACAGAAAAGCTCAATCCATGTGCTTGATTGGGGCCGTGATATGGGTCTTGTCCTAATATGACAACCTTGAGGTTGTCTGGATCTGTGTATGCGTTGAATATATCTTCCTGTTTTGGGTATATTTCTTTACCCATATTGATTTCTTTTGTAAGAAATTTTTTAATTTCAATAAAATTTTCAGACTCAAGTTCTTGTTTGAGTAGTTCTTTCCACTTAATGTGCATCATGGGTTCTGTTTGAATTGTTTGAGTTTTCTGCCCATTTCCTTCCTGGATTCTTTGGCAGAAATGAAGCATTGTTTGAGTTCTGGTTTGTTTTTTGATTTATTGACACAATCTTTTTCTTGATCAAGAATTTTTTGTCTCTCCACAATGGATAGCTGTACAAATTCTTTTATTTTAGGAAAATTATCTTCACTCTCTCCAATAGATGGGGTCTCAAGATTAGAGTTTTGAGCATGAACTTGCATGCCAAAACCTAAGGAGACCAATAAAATTAGAGCAGTAGTGAGGTGCTTGATTTTTTTCATATATTCTCCACATCAAATGTCATATCATCTGCAACCATGCTGTAGTTGGATATACTGTCTATTTTATCAGATTCAATGATTGGATTGGATTGTGGGAAAACAACAAGTGCTGCCAATACAGATAATGAAACAAAGGTAAAAGCTATTTTGTATTTCACCTGTCCAAAAATAGATAGAAACCTATCATACATGGATACTGGTTTGTCTTTTAATGTTGTTTTCCAAGAAGATATCGCTTGTTGTCTGGAAAAATCAAGTCTTGCTTGAACATGGGGTGACAACTCTGTAGAGTTCCCTATGGACTTCAAAGAGGTTTTAACAAGTGATAGATTTTTATTTTCTTCGTAATTCATTTTTACATTATATTTTTAAAGTTAATTTTGTCAAATTGTTTTCAGATTGAAAACTCTTCAATATTATTATTCATAACCCGTATTTCTATTTTTGGTTGACAAGATAGTTTTACTTTTTTATTGATATTCAATGACAATTGCATTATTTAGTTTTTTGATAATTTTCGTTTTGTTGATTGCTTTTTTCAACTTCTTCAGGTTGGAGCAAAATATCAACAACAGATTCATGTTGTGTAGAACCACTTTCAACTCAGTCATTGCTTTTGAATTGGTCAAAGAAAACTGGTTTATACATGGTTTACAGAGAATATTTGGTGGAGCCAATGAAATAAAGATTGGAGATGATTACTTTGATTCAAAGGTTTTCATCTCCAGTGACTTTCAGGTGATTAAAAAGGTTTTAGAGAATCAAGAGATAAGAGATTTGGTGCAGTTTATAGTTACATACCCCAAGGTTAAGGGGATTTTCTTCAAAAATAAATCAGTGCATGTGCTGTATTCTGGCAACAAAGGTACAAAGGAAGATGAACTTGAAAGAGTTGAAGACACTCTTTCTCCGAAAGTGGAGAAGTTGGCTATGCTGATGTCTGAAATGCTAAAGACAGAGTACTCAAAGGAGAGAAGGCAGAATAGGGATATGGCATTTCAAATAGAAGATTTTTTAGAAAAATCCAAGAATTTCTACTGGTCTTTTTTCCTATCTTCTTTATTGGTATTTATATTTTTACTGTCTTTTTATAATGATAATGTTATCTACATATCTGGAGTTGCTATCAAACCAGTGATATTTTTTGGATTATTATTCTTTGGGCTGGTTAATTTCTTTATTTGGTATAAAACCGTTGGTTCAATTAGAACACACACCATATACTTAATCAACTTGTTGGTTTTTCTTCCATCATGTTTTATGTCATCTTATATTTTCTCTCATACACTAAATGTAATTTTGGATAAGTCAGAGATAGCATATTCTGTCAGTTCATATAACACAAGTGTTGAAAGAGGCAGTAAGAACTCAAGAAGATATTATATGTTTGTCAAAATAGATCCAGAAACCACTTTACCAAAAGAAAGTTTTTTGAAAAATCACATGACATACAAGATAAGAATTTCATCTTCCATGTATCATAGGCTTTCTAATCCTAAGACTGAGAAAATAGAAATATATGCAAGGTCTGGTGCTTTCAATTACCCATATATCATAGATATTGTGAAAAAATAATGATTTAGATAATCCGAATAAATGGTTAGATTAACAAGGTTTTAATTTTTTATATTTTTGTAGAGCCATTTGCTTTTTAACGGGGCCAAGTCTGTCTGTAAAAACTATGCCATCCAAGTGATCTATCTCGTGTTGAACACAGATAGCTTCTAAGCCTGAGAAGGTTTCTTTTTGACTCTCACCTTTTGTGTTTTGCCAAACAACATCAATTTTTTTCTTTCTCTTTATCTCAACATGCATGCCTGGGAAAGAAAGACAGCCTTCTGTATTCTTCTCTTCTTCTGATTCTGTATCAAGAATTTCAGGATTGATGAAAACATAGGGTGGCTTTGTATTGTCACATTGCATGACAAAGATTCTCTGAAGGACTCCAACTTGGTTGGCTGCAAGACCAACACCATTAGAGAACTTCATGACTTGCACCATTTCTTCTGCCAAGTCTTCCAGTTGCCCATCAAATCTTTCGATGGGAAGTGCTTGCCTTAAAAGGGTCTCATGCGGATATGTTATGATTTTTAAGTTACTCAGTTTCATTTTATATCTTTTGTTTTTCTCAAATTATGCTACAATTAAATAATAAAGTAAAGAGAAAAATATCATGAAAACACGTTTTGCACCATCCCCAACAGGCCCATTTCATATTGGCGGTCTTAGAACTGCTTTAATGGTCCAGATTATTGCAGAGAAAATGCATGGAGAGTCCATTCTCAGAATTGAAGATACTGATACAGTCAGAAGTACTGCTGAATATGAAAAAAACATAATTGACAGCCTTGCTTGGAGTGGTATTGATTTTGGTGATCCATGTTTTAGACAAAGCCAAAGAACTGAAAGATATGTAAGTTTGGCGCAAGAACTCGTAAAAAAGGGGTTTGCTTATCATTGTTACATGACTGCGGAAGAACTCAATGAGCAGAGAGATATCATCAGAACACATAACCAAAATGTTAAAAATGAGTTCAAGAAAAAAGAAAAATATGACAATAGGTACAGGCCAGAGAATTGGCCAAGGGGCATTCCTAAGGAAGTAAAAGAGAAAAACCCTCATCCTGTCATCAGGCTTAGAATGCCGGAATATGGTTCAACTCAATGGAATGATTTGACAAAGGGTGGCATTTCCATGCCCAATGAGCAATTGGATGATTTGATTATATTGAGGTCTGACAATACTCCTACATACAATTTTTGTGTGGTAGTAGATGATTTGGATTTAGCAGTGACTCATGTTATCAGGGGTGAAGATCATGTGAGTAATACACCAAAACAAATTCATATAGCAAAGATTCTAAGGGAGGCATTCCCTAATGATTTTAAGGCTGAATCCGATATTGTTTATTCACATATCCCATTGATGTTCAATCCAGATGGAACCAAGATAAGTAAGTCAGCATTGGCTGACGAAAAAAACAGGCAAGATGGGAAGGTTGTACCTGCTGCTGTGCAAGACTATATAAAGATGGGAATTTTACCTCAAGCTTTGGTCAATTATATGTTGCTCATTAGTTGTCAAAAAACCGCAGAACTCATAGGTAGTGAAATATTCAATAGGAATACTTTTGTAAAGCATTTTGATCCATCACATATGAGTAAAACAAGTGCAAAATTTGATATGGAGAAACTCTTGGAGATTAACTTTCACTATATCAAGACTCTTACCCAAGAAACATTGAAAGAAAAATTACTTGATTTTACAAATGGACAATCTTCTTATTCAAGAATTTTAGATACAGATTTTTCAGCTATAATTGAAGACATAAAGAAGAGAAGTAAAACATTATCTCAAGCTGTTGCAATTGTTGACAACATATTTGATAGCGCAATTGAGATGAAGTCAATCATGAATTCAGATAACATTTCAAAAGCAGATTTTTATAAAAATTTGTTGAACAAAAACACCGAAGAAGAGTTCAAGTCTTTTATCAATGATTATGCTGCCAGAAATGGAAAAAAATTTGGTGATGTTGCAAAGGAAATTAGGCAAGAAATCAGTCTTACAAATGGATTGCCTCTATTTCCTGTTCTACAGATTCAGGCAACAATGGTTTATAAGAGCGAGAATAAAGCAAAACAGAAATTCAATTGATTTAAATTAGAAAGAAAAAATAGAATATGAAAAATCCACACATCATTACCGTATCTGGTCCAAGTCTTTCAGGCAAGACAGAGTTTACAAAAATATTGCTCAATGAATATGACTTCAATGTTGTAGTGTCTTTGACCACAAGACCTATAAGAGGGCAAGAAAAAGACGGAGTTGATTACCATTTTATTTCAAAAGAGAAGTACGAGACATTGAGCATGGTTCAAAAGACACACTTCAACTCTCACTATTATGGTGTTAGTGAAGATGAGGTTTTGATGAAAAAAGACAAGCCTTTGCTTTGGGTTATTGCACCAGGCTCTATCGGTCAGGTAGAAGACTATTGCACCAAAAAGGGTTGGGATATTACCAAAGTATTCATCTCAAATCCACAAAATGTTATTTTTGAGAGACTTTTTACAAGATTTAAAGAAGACAGCAATGCAGACCCTTCTGTGTATGCAAAGAGGCTCAATACAATGGTCAATGAAGAGATAAAGTGGATAGAACAATCCAAGACCGATGGTATGTACGACTTTGTAGCTGACTCTTTTACAAAGGATAACAAACAACAAGTGATAGATGAGTTTTTGATGTTGGTTAATAGAAAACAGAAAAAAAATAAATTTAATATGTAAACTCTTTTTGTTTTGTGATATAATCCCTCAAACAACTAAACTTGAGGGATTTTTTAATGTTGAGCAATAAAGAAAACATATATGAGTTGATGAAACAAGCGGGGTTTGACCCTGCTGGTATTGAGCGTATGGGTATTATGCCTCAAGCAGAAAAATTCAGTGAACTGCTTATTGCGAAATGTGTAGAGATTTTAATCTCAGGCGAAGGTAATGAAAAAACTGTAGACGCTATCTGGGATTTAGAAGTATTAGGTGTTGATGTCAGTACTATTTTAAATAGTATTAAGAAATAATAGTAAAGTTGATTTAAAGGAATAGTAAAATGTTGAACGAGAACAGATGGATTGATATTATGTTGACAGTGCAGAGCAAAGACTCTGCTCTTGGTCAAGACTTTGTGCTGAAAAAAGGTCTCAATCAGATTAATAGAATGAAAGACAATACTTATCAGGTTGCTTTGCTTCCTGAAAAAAAGCCTTATATGGTTATGCCTTTGAGCATGGGGCCGGCTTTGATTAGAACTGTGTTTACATCAGTAGGTGATGGTGTTTGACAATTGTTGACATCAAAAGTATTGTTTTTTAAAAATATTCAGTTATATTTTCCTTCATGACACAGCAAACCATTGATGATAACTCATACAACCCTTACGAAGCATTGTTAGCTGAGGGAAATGTTTTTGTCTGTGAGTGGTTGGTGGTTGATTTTGTCATGGACATTGGTGAGGAAAAGGCTCAAGTTTTAAAGACTTTTGATTACACATATCACAATGACATCAACAGTGCACAATATGCAAGTCAACTCAAAACAACGGGTTTTCTTTTTGCAAAAGATATCATCAGAAACATCAATGATGAAAAGCCTAAATCTCTGGCTTTAAAGGATTTAACATGCCAGTCTATTTGGGTCTATTCTGACTCTTTGATTGGCAAGTATCATTATCAAGAATCCATGGATGTCTGGATTCCTGACTTATTCAAAGAGTCTTGGAGGGATGATTATCCTGATTTGATTCATATGCCAAGTTCCAAAAATCTGAATTTTTAAAAAATCCTGTTGTTTTTTTGATAAACATCACATTTCTATTTAAATCCAATATATAATTCGTCATTGTCTTCAACTTAAGGAGTAAGGTATGAGTTTGATCAAGAACTTGGTAATTGGTGCATTTGCAGTAACTCTGGTGAGTGCTGTGGGTTTTTCATTCTATAAGAAGCAGGTGCAAACAAACCCTGAAGTTGCGTCTTCTTTTGGTATGCAAGAGAGGGTAAAAATTAGTGGTATCATCACCAGTGAGAAAGAGTCTTTTTTCAAAGATCCTCGTACTCTGAAGATTTTTGAAGATAATGGAATTGATTTCAAATATGAGCGTTGGGCTTCAGGCAAAATGGCTCAAATCACATCTGTAAAAGAGTTCGGTGAATATGCAGATTTTGCATTTCCTCCAGGTGTTCAGACTTCTGATAAAATCAAAAATACCATCAAAGGATCTCAAGCCTACAACGTTTTCTACAGCCCTATGGTGATTGCAACATGGGAGCCAATTGTTCAAATCCTTGAGAGCAACAACTTGCTGGTTCAAACCCCTGAATACAAGGCTTTGAAGATGGATAAGTTCTTGGAGCTTGTGGACAGCAAGAAAAAGTGGAAAGACATGAAGGACTCTGCTGCCTATCCTGTGAACAAGAATGTGCTTATCTCAACCAGTGATGCACGCTTTAGCAACTCATCAAAGATGTTCATGGGTTTGACCTCATACATCTACAACAATGCTGAGATTATTCAAAATCCTCAACAAGCTGATACAGTCATTCCCAAAATCAAACAAATGATGGCTTCTCAGGGCAATCGTGAGAGTTCAAGTACCAATCTGTTTGCTGATTATGTATCTATCGGTATGGGCAAAGCACCCATGATTTTTGTGTATGAGAGTGAATTTGTTGAAAATGCTATCCGAAATGGCAAGCTGGCTCCCAAGATGGCTTTGCTCTATCCTACTCCTACCATGTTTACCAAGCATGTGATGATTGGTTTTACACCTAAGGCACAGAAGCTGGTTGATGTGTTGACCAAGAATGAAGAATTGAAGAAGGTTGCTGCTGATTACGGTTTCCGTTTTGCTGGCAACAATGAGCTTGTACAAAAAGCAAAGACTGTTGGAATCACTGTCCCTGAGACTGTTGTTGATGTGATTGATCCACCTGACTTTGACACTCTTGAGTACATGGTTAATCAAGTTGAAATGAAGTAAGAGTCTTATTGAGTTGTGCTATAATCTGAACATCCCATCAATTAAAGGATAATATATGAAAAAGTTTATGAAATTTGTCTCCATCTTTGCAGCTTCTATCATGCTGGCTGCATGTGTGCCTGACAGCGGTAATGCACCTTCAGGCAGTAACAGTAATGGTGGTGCTGGCTCATCTGTCAAGGGAAATGAATTCACTATTCTGGCAGGATCTGAGCTTAAGGATATGGAGCCAATTCTGCGCAAGGCAGAGAAAGATTTGGGCTTCCCAATCAAAGTGACTTATACTGGAACTATTGACGGTGTTGACCGAATCAAGTCTGGTTTTGAAGTGGACGCTGGCTGGTTCAGTCAATCCAAGTATTTCTATGATACTGAGGCTAATTCCAAGCGAATCAAGCTCAGTGAGAAAACCATGCTCTCACCTGTTGTTGTGGGTATTCGTGAAGCTTCTTGGAATCAGCTTGGAGTCAAGCCCAATGCAGTCATTGATTGGAAAACTGTCTCTACTTGGGTGACTAAGAACAAGATGACTTATGCAATGACAGACCCAAGTGAGTCAAACACTGGCTATGTTGCACTGATGGGATTGGCATATGCCAATGCTGGAACTGGTGAGAATTTGAAAGTATCTGATATCAATAAAGATGTAATGAAGGCATTTTTCTTGGGTCATAAAATCAATGCAGGTAGCTCTAGCTGGTTGATGGATGCATTTAAAAACAGCAATGTTGATTTTGTTATCAACTATGAATCTGTGATTATTCAACACAACCGAAACAATCCTCAAGATCAACTGAAAATTGTTTATCCTAATGAAGGCATTGTGACTGCTGACTATCCTTTGCTGCTTATCGGCAAGAAAAATGAACAATACAAAGCTTTGGCTCAATACTTGAAGTCTGAGGCTGTACAGTCAGAGATTGTTCAAAGTACTGCACGTCGCTCCATTGTGCCTACTGTGATGAGCAATCAGTCTGTGATTGATATGAATGCATTGCTGGTGGAAATGCCCTTCACACCTGACCCTGCTGTATCAGAAGAGTTGCTGGTTGCTTACTTCAATGACTTGAAAAAGCCTAGTGCCTTTGTGTTTGTTCTAGATACCAGTGGCTCCATGAATGCTGACAGAGAAAAACGTATGAAAGACGCCATTGCTTCCCTGACTGTCAATGTTGATCCTTCTGCTCGTTTTGCCAAAATTCGTGACCGTGAAAAAGTTTGGGTGATTCCTTTCTCTGGTAGTGCTTATGACAATGTTCAATTTGATGGTAACAAGCAACTCAAACAAATCAACGACTATGTCTCTTCACTGAGAATGGATGGTGGCACAGCACTCTTCTCTTCAACCATGCAGGCATTTGAAATGCTCAAGGAAGAAATGAAGAAAGATGACACATATCAATACAGTGTTATTGTGTTGACTGATGGTGAAAATACAATGGGTATTTCTGCTAAAGATTTTGCCAGAACTGTGGAGAGATCTGGTGTTGAGAGAGGTTTGATTAAAGTGTTTCCTATCCTATTCGGCAATGCCAATAAGTCAGAGTTGGAGTTGATTGCAGGCAGCACTGGTGGAAGAGTGTTTGATGGTCAAAGCCGCCCACTCAATGCGGTGTTCAAAGAGATTAGAGGCTACCAGTAACCTCTGGCATGTTACAAGAAAACAACAGCCTATATGTGCTGTTGTTTTTCTTTGTGGTTTTGTATTTTCTCTCTTCCAATTGTGCTATAATTTGATTTATGTAGAATTGCTACATGATACACACAGGATGAATATTAAATGAAACAACTCACATTCAAGAAGTTTTTTTATTCCAACAAGAACATCACAGGTGTAGCTCTTGCTTCACTGGCTATGGTTTTGTTTTTATTTGGAATTATTGACGCTTTTGTCTGGCCTATCGTAGTGGGTTTTTATGTGTTTGGTATTATGGTGGGACCTAAAGAAAAGACAACTGTTTTTTATCATCTTTCTGGTGAAAACTTGGATGACTACAGCGGTTTTCTCAATAGGCTTGCAAAAAACAGTGAGCAGCATATTCCTCATGACGCTCAAAAGATTTTAGTCAATATCGTCATGAACGGTCAGGAGTTGATCTCTTTTATTCAAAAAGACCCTAAAGTGGTTGGTTTTATCAACGAAGATTTTTTGAATGTTAAGAAAATCTTTGATGATTATTTGCCTCGCCTTATCAACCAGTATATCAAACTGCCTCGTCGTTATGCAGAAGGTGTGAAGACCAAGGTTGGTAAGACTTCAAAAGAAATGCTCATTGATCAACTTATTATTTTGGACAAGGAAGTTGAGAAAATTTCTTATGCCATTTATGAAAATGACGCACAGGCTTTGAAAATTCATGGTCGCATTCTTGAGCAAAAGTTCGCCAGTAAAGATTTGTTTCATCTGAATGTGGAGAAATCCATGGAAATGGGATCTTAAGTTTTTACTCTTTTTTGTTGCTCAAATAGTCTGACTTGATGTGATTGTCACTGCTCTCCAGCAACTCAATGATTTTGCCTCTTGAATAGTGGTGATGAATCATACCTGACTCTATCTTCGATATCTTATCGTAGTAAAAAAGAGTCTCTAGATTAATATTTCTGTTGAATCTAAAGTGTCTTGCCAAATGCCTTGCCATGTTGGGAGATATTTCTTTGTTGATAAACCAATCATTGACCATGCTATAAAGTGGTACTTTCCTAAATAAGAAACCCACTACAATCAATGCAACGACTTTTCCTATAAAAACCAATAGTGTATCTGCCCAATCCCAAAGAAGTTTAAATGCTTGCGCATTTTCTTGTTGTAGAAGTCTTGTGTCTATATATTTTTGAAATTTATGGACTTCAAAAAAGTACTCATAGCTGTATTTCAGGTACAAGACTACAGTTAACCATAAAAATATGAAAAACATGGTATTCATGAAAAAGTAGAAAAATTTGAAGTGTTGGTATTTCATGGATTAGAAAGTAAATAAAACTTAGCTAATAGTCAATATTGGTGATTATCTCTATGCCAAAAATCTATTTGTTTTTGACTTCGGTTTTTTTTGAGGTAGTATTGTTTAAAAATGAGATATCACATGAATAAACAGTTTTTAAAATTTCTTTTTACTCTTCCCTTTTTATTTCTATTATTAACCCCTCAAATATCAAATGCTCAAATTACTGGGTATATGTCAGATGAAAAGGTAATGAGTATTGATTGCTCAGTATCTCTTTGTTTATCGCCTATAAGCATTAAAAACGCATATTATCAAGGTGCTAAATATACATGTGATGGATACATAAATGGTGATTGTAATATGAGGCCAGAAAAATTAATAGTCGCATTAACACCTCTACAAGCTGCCATAGCAACAATACAGAGTATGGTATCTGCCTCAGCAAACAATCAAAATACAAAGGTTACTGGCTATTCTTCTTGTACGACATATGGTGAAGGAATAGAAATATATGTAGTTTGTAATACAACAGGAGCTTCTTGGGGAGTGATACCAGGTACAGAAACTTATGGCTGGATACCAAATGGAGGTGGCAATACGGGTAGTTCTATATTGAGAAGGCCAATGAACTGTCCAAGTGGTGGAGTATATATATATGGTAAAGGTTGTGCTTTAAGTAACTGGAATGATAATGGGGTTTTGAAGAAAACAATTCAATCTCCTGCTTTGGGTTATTGCAGTTCTACATCTTTACCATTGCCTGAGGCACAAGCAGCACAAGAGTTGTCACAGTGTAAGGCAGGCAATCCAGTTGATGTAAATACTGGATCAAAAGTTGATACAAGGATGGATTTGAATTCACAAATACCGTTCATGAGAACATATTCATCTATAAGGTCTGAGATAAGTGCATTAGGTCTTGGTTGGAGGCATGTGTTTGATAAAAAGCTAGTCATTACTAATGGAGATGTCAATGGTGATCAGATACCATTTGGATTGATGTTTGATTTAGAAAATGGTGCTCAGGTTTTCTTTAATAGAGCAACACCAACTTCCGACTTCATTGTGGCATTTAATGAACATAAGGGATATTCTGTCACTTTATCAGGAACTGGTTATATTTTAAACTCACCTAATGGAAGTAAAGAGCATTATGACAGTTCTGGGTTCTTAACAAAAATGGTTAACAGAAGTGGATATGAATATAACTTTTCATATACAGAAGGTAAGTTGATTTCAGTTGTTGATTCTTATGGCAGGAGTTTGACATTTTCATATAATCCACAAGGCTTTATAAGCCAAATTTCATCAAATAATGGTGATTATGTTGACTACAATTACAATGGTAATTTATTGATACAAGCAAATTTTAAAAATGTAGAGACTATTGGGTATGGCTACACCAATGATTTGTTGACATCCAAAACAGATGCAAATGGCAATGTTTATGCATTATATACATATGATGAACAAAAGAGAGTTATAGAGTCTAAACATGTAAATGCCCCAAACAGTTTCAATAGTTTAAATCAATATGTTTATACAGCAAGTAATATAACTCAGACATTGCCCGATGGGTCTACCAGCGTTTATGGTATAACATTCAACAATTTTAGAAATAGAAGCTCATCCGTTAATTTATCTTCTGGAAAAAATACATATACATTACAATATGATGCGAATGGTAATGTAAATTCTCTCTACAATGGTATTTTTTCAGGTACATATAATTACAATACAAACAACAATTTATTAAGTAATTCAAATTATAAAGGTGTGGCTAGAACATACACTTGGAACGAAGCAACCCGCCAAATCAGTAGTTATACTCAAAATGATGGTGGGATTATCAAAACATATGCGTTTACTTATGATACAGATGGCAATATAACTCAAGAGCAAGTAACTTCTGCTGGAGTTACAAGAACATGGAATTACACTTATACCACATATGGAAGATTATTGACTTCAACAACTCCTACAGGAGCCACAACTACATATACATATTATTCAGATTCACATCCAACTATCAGGCTCAGAGGGATGGTGAATACTATTACCAATGCACAGGGGCACACCATTACAGTCAATGATTATAATGAGCAAGGTTTACCAATAAATATATCAATGCTCAATGGTCTAAGTAAAACAATGACATATGATTCAAGAGGTAGGGTTTTAACTGAAACCACTGTTAATGGAACCAATACTTATGTTTATGACGCCAATGGTTCTCTTACACAAGCGAGTTTTTCAAATGGATATGTCTTAAACATGACATACGATGGTGACTCAAGAATGACTTCCATGACAGACAACAGGGGAAACTCTCTTGTCTATATATTGGATACCAATGGTAATCCTATCAATGAGTCCGAATACAGTAACAATGTATTGGTTTCTGTTAAAAACAGTGTTTTTGATGGATTATCAAGAATGACTCAATCTTCCAGAAATTTAAATGCTCTACCTTATAGTTACACATATGATTTATTAAATAGAACTACAAAAATTAAAAATCCTAATAATGATGAACAAACCATATCATACGACCAAAGAGATGAGGTAACAGCAATAAACGGTCTAGCAAGAACTCAAAACATGACCAGAGATGGTATGGGAAATATCACAAGCTTTAATCAGCAAAGCAATACCACCAATTTTACATACAATGGATTTGGTGAAGTGCTGACTATGATGAATCCAGATACTGGAAGTCATAGTTTTACATACAATCTATCTACTAGGACTACTACACATGTTGATAATATCAACACAAATCATGTCAATGTTTATGATTATTTGGGAAGACTTGTGACAAACACATCTGCGGGCAATACTCAAACATTTACATGGGATACATTAAAATTGGGTAAACTAAGCAGTATTTCAGACTCTTCTGGCAGCACAGAATATTCATATGACTCAAATGCTAGGTTGAATGCAAAGACTCAAAATATAGGATCTATTTCAAAATCTGTTGGTTATGAATATGACACATCAGGTCAATTGAATAAAATCATTTATCCATCTTCAGTTGAAATCAATTACGAATACAACAATGGTGTCATATCTGCTATCAGGTTTGGAAACGAAAACATTCTATCTTCTATAGGATACAAAGGATTTAATTCTAATCCCCTGTCTTGGAACTGGTCAGATAATTCTTCAAGAGTCATGACTCTAGATTTAAATCAAAGACTTGTATCCTTAGTAGATGGGCAAATCATAAATCAAACTATCGCACAGGACAATGTTGACAATATAACATCAGTCTCAGATTCTGTAAATCCGAATAATAGTTTTACAGCGAATTACTCTTTAAGTGAGCAATTAACCACTTTTAATCATTCATCAGGAAATAAAACATTCATACAAGACAGCAAATTTAATTTGACACGAGTAACTCCATTTGATGCAACTTATGACAGGCTTTTATTTAGTCTTAATACATCAAATAATAAAATTTATTCAATAAGATTGGGTTCAACTTCTACGACATATCCAACTTATGATTTTAAAGGCAATATGGTCAATGATGGTTCAGGGGGTGTATTCTCATATGACTCAAGAAACAATATGATATCAGCCAATAAAATCAATAATGCAACATATACCTATAATGCACTGTCACAAAGGGTGTCTAAAACAGTAAATGTTGGTGGTGTCAGTACAACAACATATTTTGTATACAATGAGGACGGATTATTAATTGGTGAATATGACAATAGTGGAAATGCTATTGCAGAGCATGTTTATTTAAAATCAATTCCTGTTGCTGTGATTAAATCTGGGGTTGTGTATAAGGTTCATACAGACTACTTAGGAACACCAAGATATATCACAAACAACAGTGGTGCAATTGTATGGAAGTGGGAAAATAAGAATGCATATGGATTAAATCCTGCTGAAGAAAACATCTCTGGAACACCGTTTGAATACAATATCAGGTTTGCAGGACAGTATTTTGATAAAGAGTCAGGATTGCATTACAACTACCATAGAATGTACAACCCGATGACTGGAAGGTATATGCAACCAGACCCATTAGGTGTTAATGGTGGCATGAATATTTATTCTTATGTTGAAAACAATCCTTTAAATGCGGTTGATCCTTATGGATTATTTGCACAATATTTAATGGCACCAGCGATTGGAGCTGGGGTTGGTGGTATTTTAGGATATTATGATAGTGGTTTTGATGGTCTTAAGAGAGGTGCTTTACAAGGTGGTATAACTGGATTAGGTATCGTTGGTGCTGGAAAATTAATTGGAATTGTTGCTAAAGATTCTGTGTTGACTCAAGTTGGTGCTAATGTAATGGGTGCAGCAATAGGAGAAGTGGCAGGTCAAGTTTATTCAAATAATTCTTGCAATATTGATTTTGGATTAGTAGGTGTCGCAGCTACAACTGGATTAATTGCATCTCCAATATTCAAACCATATATATTAAGAAACCAAACTGTAACATCTTGGGCAAAAACTGGAGTTAACCCGGATTTAAATAGTGGTAGGTGGGTAATGATGGGGAATGATAATTACTTAAATTATGGATTATCTGGTGCGTTACATAATAACAAAAATAATTATATAACTGGAACTATAAAAGGAGAAAATTTACAGTATCCTAATGGATTAGAGTCTTTTAAAGGAATAATAGGTCAAAGGGTTATTAAATGAGATTAATTATTGTTACTCTGTTTTTGTATATAGGATTATTAGTTTTAGCTTTTAAAAGTTCAAAGGATTATGCTATATATAAAATTACAAATATTGAACCTAAAGTAACTAGTAATTATCCATTTTGTTATTTAATTATAGCTATATTTTTGTTGTCTGCTTTGTATATGAAATATATAAAAAATCCAATTGGTATTGATATGTTTTACATTAATTTAAACTTAATATTATATTTGTTTTTATTTTTAATTTTTATACTTATTAATAAATTTGCTTGGAAACTATTCATTAAGAAAAAAAATGAATAATAAAAATATATTAAAATTAATAAAATGTCATGCAATAGGTGACTCACTTTTGTTACCATATGAGTTTTTAAGAAAAGATTTATCAATTAAACGCTTCAATAGGATTGGAATTAAACAATCTCTAATATTTAATTATGGTATGACAAGTGATGATCATGATCACTTAATTATGACTTATCAAGCATTAAAATATAATGAAAGTGTTGTTGATTTTAGTATATCATTATCAAGAAAATTAAGGTTCTGGATTTTATGTTTACCAATTGGTATTGGTAAGACAACATTATTTTCAATAATTAAATTGTGGTTCGGTTTTTCACCAAGCAATAGTGGGATAAACTCTTCAGGAAATGGTCCTATGATGAGGATTCCAGTAATTGCATCGTTTTTTGCTAATGATGAAGAGAAAAGAAACTCATTTATCAGAGCCTCTACTGTTATTACTCATAATAGCAATCAAGCTATATCATGTTCTTTAGGTTTGGGAAATTTTATTTCATATTTATACAGGAATAAGGCTTTACCAAAGAAAGGGGAGTTAAAAGAAATACTGGTTGTTGAAAATAATCAAGTTTGGATTGATTATATTGATATTCTTGTTGATTCCTTATATTTACCTTTAGAGAAATTTTTAGAAAAGATAAATTGCTCTAAAGGCGTTACTGGCTACATAATGCATTCATCCGTATTTAGTGTGTATGTCCTATATCATCATAAGAAAGAACATATTTTTAGTCAAATTGCCAAGGCAGGTGGCGATACAGATACGATAGGTGCATTTTGTGCATCTTGTTTGTCGTTGATAAATACTAATGCAGTAATAAGTACAGATAATGTAAAGATTCTCTTTTTAACAGATAATTATTCAAATATTAATTTTTGGTTCTTTCTAATATTAAAAAATCTTTTACTAATTCCAATTGTATTAACACATGGAATAGTACGTATTGCATTTAAAATCTTTTATTAAAAAATTATTATAATTTTTTGTTAAATTTGATGGATGATAAAGTTAAAGATATTGATATAGGTATATTGCAAGATGTCTCTTTGATAAAGGATGTTTGCAAAAGTAAAATTGTTTTTGCTTTGAAAATAAAGCAAAAAAACTATAAAATTAAAACATTTATAGATATTTGTAGTACGGTTTAAAACAAATTATTAGGTCTTAGTTGAAAAAAAACTCTAAGTAGGTTATAATTTACCATATTAATTATTTATGGTGAATACTTTGACAAAAAAAACAATCGGCTTATATGGTGTAACAGCCAATCCACCTCATTTTGGTCATATGAAGGTCATTAATACAGCATTGGACAGTTGTGATGAAGTTTGGGTCAGTCCTGTATGGATTCATCCCTTTGGTAAAAAGTTTGCTGACTACAATGTAAGGTTAGAGATGCTTCAGAAAATTCTGAATGATTTTATCTTCAAGAAGTTAATTTCTGTAAAGCTCAAAGAGTTGGATAAGCAATACCATGATCTTCATGGTAAAACCCCTTTTAGCTACGATTTATTGTCTTTTGCAAAATCCATGAATTCTGAATACGATTTCAAGCTTATTATTGGTGAGGATAACTATCTTCCTGAAGTTTGGTCAAAATTCTATAAGCATAAAGAAATAGAGTCTGACTTTGGGTTAATTGTTGTCAAAGATGAAGGGGTGCACAGCACTCAGATTCGTGAATTGTGCAAATTAAAGAAATACGATGAGGTCAAGTCTTTAGTAGGTAACGATGTGCTCAGTGTCATATTGGGTTACAGGCTTTATTACTGATTGTTTTAAAAAATTGTGAAAAGATTTTATCTTGATATAATATTTATAGGATGAGCCAAAAAATGAAAAATCAAAACATTGAACAAAGTATTTTCCCGGTCAGTATAGACCCTGTAATCTTCTCTATCATAGATGATGAATTGCATGTTTTGCTCATTAAGAGGGAGAGTGAAACTTTTGGTGGCATGAATGCTTTGCCTGGTGGACTGCTTCATAAAACTGATGGAACCATTGAAGACGGACTCAATAGAATTTTAAGCAAGAAAACAGGTGTATCTGCGAATTACTCTGAGCAATTGTTTACAAGAACAGGTCATGACCCAAGAGGTCCAACACTTGCTATTGCATACATGGCTTTGGTCAATGTTCAAGAAGTGACTTCCAACGCCAAATGGATTCCTGTTAAAAAAGCCAAAGAAATGAGGCTTGCTTTTGATCATTCAGATGTGATTGATAAAGCAGTGGAGAGATTAACCAACAAGGTTAATTATTCAACTTTGCCTATGCATTTCTTGGGTGAAAAGTTTACTTTACCTAAATTACAAAGGGTTTATGAAATCTTGCTTGAAGAAAAGCTAGATAAAAGTACTTTTAGAAAGAAAATAGAAGATACTGGTGTATTGGTTGAGACTGGTGAGATGGAGCGCGAAGGTGCATTTAGACCTTCCAAATTGTACTCTGTATCAGGATTTTCCAATGTTTATAATTTCAACAAAAATATATTGGGTTAATTGTTATGTCATTTTTACAAAAGTTGGTGGACGCTTCATCAAAAGAGATTAGTAGAGATTTTTTAGAAGCCATAGAAGCCATCAGCTTTTTAGATGAAGAAGGTATTTTTGATTTTAACGAAAGTATATCCTTCAAAACTCCTATTCGTTTAGAGGAAGTGTCTTTTTATTATGAGAATAAAGACAATCTTACAAATTTAAAAAATTTGGTTAAAGATAAAAGATCGAAGGAATTAATTTCCATAGAGTTATCACAAATTGGTGAATTTGATACAAAAGAGTATGTCAAAGCTAAAATTGAAAAAGAAAAAAAAGAAAAGAAAATGATTCATACAAGATATATGGAGTCTAATAAGTATCCTATATGGACTGAAGTAGTTAATCGTGGTAATTTTGCAGATTTTTTAGTTCTAAAACTGACTGAAAACTTAAAGAGACTTTACAGTTCTTCAAAGTCAGCAGATAAGAGAAAATCTTTTCCTATCAAAACAGAAGAAGATTTACTCAATCAACAAGATAACATTTTAAAAGTGATGGAGTTTATCTCTGACAAGTTAAAACTCTCAGACAAACCAATAGTTTTCAAATCAATCTTTTTTAGAGATGATTATGTCTGCACATCAACAAATGCACTTTTTTTCTGTTTGACTCACAACTCCTTGTCTCAAGACAATGCAGAAAAGCTCATTGGTATTTCCAAAAAGATAGTCAATTTTTCAGAAAATGAAAAAGACTTGTTGTTTTTCTCAGATTCTGGTTTGAACTCCATATTGTATAAAGATGAGTTGTCCAATAACTTGAAGTCTTTTATGGATTTAATGCCTGAAGGTTATATAGAGAAGATTGTTCAATTAAAGTCTGGCAGAAATAATTTCTATAAAGGAAGATTTCAATTGGACTTGATGGAGTACTGTGCTCAGAGAAATATATCTCTTCCAGATGAAGATAAAATGAAGATGATCAATGATGTGTTTCATGCTCAGAATAACTGTCTTTATCATTTGAATGGGGCACAGCAAGAAAGATTTGTAAAAAATATTGGAAACTATTTTCATGGGTTTAATCATAAAGATTTGTCCATGATTTTAATGAATTGTTATGCGGGCAAGAACTCTCCAATGTCTGAGATTTTTTGTCAAATTTTCAAAGATATAAAGTGTCCCAATATTCTTGTGCAGGTTGCTAAAGAGTGCTTGACTGATTCTATAGAGAATTTGCCAGTACAAAAAAGGGCTGCTCTGGACTCTATTACTATGGATGAAGATGAAGTCATAAAAGCATGCAAAATCATGGAGCAGAGCAACAAGAAATTCAATAATGAGCAAATGCTTCTGAACATGATTAACATATCAAAGATTCCAGCTTCAAAAAGATTCATCGCCAATATTATTGCAATCAATCCAGATTTTTTGAGTGTGATGAAGCCTTTTTATAGAAAAATAAAATTGGATAATGATTTGAAGAAGAGCACAGATGATACAAATGGTGCTCACGATTCAGTAAAAACAAGAATCAAACAAAAGATTTGATTTTTTCTCAAAAATATAGGCTTAAATCCTAGTTTTTTATTTGACAAAATTAATGGTTTTGTTATTATATTTTCAGGAATTACTGAAAGTTCAATAAATGGAAGAAAAAAATCAACTGAATGAAAGTGCTGATAGCGCAGGAAGTCAAGGAACACTCCCAGCATTGAGTAGTCAAGCCAATGAGTTCATGATGCACTTCGGTGAGATGGGCAACTATTGGGGTATCAACAGAACAGTGGGGCAAATATATGCTTTACTTTATGTTTATGAAAGACCTTTGAATGCTGATGAAATAGCTGAACTGACACATTTCTCCAGATCCAATGTAAGTATGGGCTTGAAAGAGCTTCAGTCTTGGAATCTTATTAAATTAAAATACATCAGAGGTGACAGGAAAGAGTATTTCACTACACCAGATGATATTTGGGAGATATTCAGGACTTTGGCTATTCAGAGAAAAAAGAGAGAGATTGATCCGACTCTGACCATGCTGAGAAACTCTATCTTACAGAACTCTTCTACTGAGAAAGAGTACACCTCAAAGAAAATAAAAGAAATGCACGACTTTTTGGAGAATATATCTTCCTGGTTTGAAGATATACACACCATGAATCCTGAGCAATTGATTAAGTTCATGAAAATGGGAAGGAAAGTGCAAAAGCTTATTGAGTTTACAAAGCCCAATAAGAAAAAGAATGAGGATAAAACAGGAGAATAAAAATGTCTGATCTAGAGTTGTTATCAAGGATACAGTTTGCACTTAATATAAGTTTTCATATACTGTTTCCTACGATAACCATAGCTCTTGGTTGGATTCTTGTTTTCTTTAGAGTCAGATTTTTTCAAACAAGTGATGAGAGATGGATGAGTCTCTACAGATTTTGGGTCAAAGTATTTGCTTTGAGTTTTGCTCTGGGTGTTGTCAGTGGTGTGACCATGAGCTTTCAGTTTGGAACCAATTGGCCCGGTTTCATGAATGCAGTCGGTGATGTAGCCGGTCCTCTTCTTGCTTATGAAGTTCTCACTGCATTCTTCCTAGAAGCAACATTTCTTGGAATCATGTTGTTTGGTGAGAAGAAGGTTTCTGCTAAAGTTCATTTGATAGCAACTATATTGGTTGCAGTCGGCACATCATTTTCTTCCTTCTGGATTTTGGTGCTCAACTCATGGATGCACACTCCTACAGGTGTGATTGTTGAAAATGGTAAGGTTATTGTGCAGTCTTGGTATGATGTAATTTTTAATCCATCATTGCCTTACAGGTTCATGCACATGACTCTGGCTTCCACATTGACTTGTGCGTTCTTGATAGCAGGATTGAGTGCTTACATGATGAGGAAAAACAATCCTGATTTTGCAAAATTGGGTGTTAAGTTTGGTGTATATTTAGGCGCAATAGTCATTCCTTTCCAAATATTGGTGGGTGATTTGCATGGTCTGAACACACTTGAGCACCAACCTGCCAAATTGGCTGCTATGGAAGGCATATGGGAGACTCAGAAGGGCGCTGACGCTGTATTGTTTGGCATACCCAATAAAGAGACTCAAAGCAACGATTTTGAAGTTGCAATCCCTAATTTGGCTTCACTTTATTTGACCCATGATTGGAATGGTGAAGTCAAAGGTGTCAAAGACTTTGAATATGCTCCACCAGTGGCACCTGTTTTCTATGCTTTCAGAGTCATGGTAGGTGTTGGTCTATTGATGTTGGCAGTTTCCTGGTTTTATTCTTATAGATTGAGAAAGAATCAACAGTTCAAGCCTTTGGATTATGTAATGTTGATGGGCATGACATTCTCTGGCTGGATAGCGGTATTGAGTGGCTGGTATGTCACTGAGATTGGTAGACAGCCTTGGTTGGTTTATGGAATATTGAAGACAAAAGACGCTGTAGCTACCATACCTTCAGAATGGGTGGCATTTAGTTTGGCTGGTTATGCAGTCGTTTATACAGCCCTGCTAATTGCTTACATATATACCTTGTTCTTTTTGGCCAGAAAGTATTCAAAAATAGGATAACACATGTTTGGAAATATAAGTTACGAGTCTTTAATCTTCATTTTTTTCATGTTGATGGGTTTGTCTGTATTTTTATATGTTGTGCTTGATGGTTATGATTTAGGTGTTGGACTTATATTGCCATTTTTCAATGATGATGAGAAAGACTTGCTTCTTTCATCCATAGGCCCATTTTGGGACGCCAATGAGACATGGTTGGTATTGGGAATTGGTTTATTGTTGGTGGCTTTCCCTTTGGCACATGGTCAGATATTAACAGGGCTTTATCTTCCGATATTTGTGATGTTGATTGGTTTGATTTTAAGGGGTTGTGCCTTTGATTTTAGAATGAAGTCTACAGCAGATCATAAAAAAATATGGAACAAACTGTTTTTTACTGGATCAGCCATCACCTCTTTGTCTCAAGGATTCATGTTGGGCTGGTGGATAGTGGGATTTGAATGGTCTTTAATCAATGTATTGTTTTCTTTACTTATTGCTATATGTTTGCCAATGGCTTATTGCTTGATGGGTGCAGCTTGGCTAATCATGAAGACAGACGCTGAGATACAGAAGAAATCATTAAAGTTCATGTTATATGCTTTATGTGGTGCAGCAGTGGGTATTTTTTCAGTCAGTGCATTTACTCCTTTTGTGAGTAAGACTATTTTCAATTTGTGGTTTGGTGAGATAAATTTGATGTTGTCACTGCCCATCATATGTGGTGTAGTATTTTTATCATTGTTTTATTTTCTCATCAAGAGGACAGATGTTTTAATCAATAAAAGCTACTTGGCTTTTGGCATGAGCATATCCATATTTATCATGGCTTTCATAGGGCTTGCTTATAGCATGTTCCCGTTCTTGGTCATAGACAAATTAACTATTTGGGACGCGGCTTCTTCTTATGCTTCCTTGAAAGTGATTTTCTTGGGTGCTATAGTAGTTGTACCTACCATACTGGTATATACTTGTTTCGTGTATTACATATTCAGAGGAAAGTCACAAAATCTAGGATATTGATAGGTAAAAAAAAGAGAGTGATTAGCTCTCTTTTTAGTCTCCCTGGTCTTAAAGACCTGTTTTTTTATTATTATGATATATAGATATTAAATTTAAATTAATTGTCAACTGTATTTGAAATTTAATAAAAAATAAATTATATTTTTTTAATGAATTATGTTGTAAAGAAATTAACTGGTGTAAGTCTTGATGTATCTTTGTCAGAATCAGGTGACAATGATAAGAGGCTTGATGACGGTTTGACTAATTTTGTTTACTCCATGAACGAGAACAATATCATTGATTATGAAATAAGCAGGTGCCTAAAGTTTTTGAAGTCTCGTAAATTCTTTAGCTCTTATATGCCTGCTGCACTCAATATCAATATATTGAATGCTTCCAACATTGGTTTTCTCAATAATAGTAAAAAACTCGCTTATGTAGATTTTAAGAATTTCCATGAAATATACAATGTCTATATATCTAAAGATTTATTGAGCCAAGGTGTGTATGATTTAAAAGTATCCAAAATGAAGGAGAGTGACAAGTACAATAACCTTTTGGTTGATGTGGTATTTCTACATGAATATTCTCATATTGTTCTTCATAGATTTTTAATGAAAAATTCACCATTCATAGATGAGTCCTTGTTCCCTCTTTATTACAAGAAAAATCCTGGTAAAGTTGAGTGCAGGATCACAAAAATCATTGAAGAGGGATTTGCTGACAGTCTTGGCTTGAAACTTTTTATCATGATGAATCCAGAGAGTCTTGAGATGGTTTTCAAACATATCAGGTTAAGAAAAAAACATCAACTCATCAGGAGTTTGGCTGGATCTGATTTCATCAATGCCTATGATATCGGAAGAGTTTATAAAAATATATTGAAAAATAAATTTAACCAATCCAATTTTGAATTGATGGTCAAAGAGTCTTTGGAAGACGCATTGTTGAATGCAGAGATAGTTTTAAATAAAAAGATAAAACTGCCATTCATGATTACAGACTACAAAGATTTGACTGTCATAGATTATTGGGCAAAAGAATTGATTTCAAACAAGTCGCATATGTGTGATTTTATTGATTGGAGTGGTATTGAGATAAAAGAAATAAAAGAAAAAATAAAAAGGATAAGAAATGAAAAATGCATTGCTGCTTAGTGGAGGTGGTGCTAGAGCTTCTTATCAAGTAGGAGTTGTCAAAGCCATTTATGATAATTTATATAAAGAGGCAGACCCAGCTTTGTTTGATATTTTCTGTGGTGTATCTGCTGGAGCCATCAACGCTGTGAGTCTTGCTTGCAATAATGACAAACCTACACAAGCAATAGACTCCATACTGAAGACTTGGCAAAACTTTCATGTGGAGCAAGTTTACAGAACAGATAATATCAGTCTTATCAAAAGTGCATATCCTTGGATAAGAACCATCATACCTTTTCAGAAGAATAAACCTCTTAAAAATTTTCCCATGTCTTTCTTGGATAATGAGCCTCTGCATAGTATTTTGGCAGACATACCTTATGAGAATTTATCTCATTTGATTTTAGCTAATCAACTCACTGCTTGCAGCATTACTTGCTCATCTTATCATACAGGCCAGAGTGTTACTTTTTTTGAAGGAAATCCTGAGATAAAGGAGTGGGAGAAAGAAAGAAGAATTGGAGTTTTAACAAAGATAAACAAAGAGCATTTATTAGCCAGCAGTGCTTTACCTATGATTTTCCCATCACAGAAGATAAAGAATGAATGGTTTGGTGACGGTAGCATGCGTCAGTTAGCTCCATTGAGCACACCAATTCATTTAGGTGCTGAGAAAATATTCATTATTGGGACAGGCAAGAATGCACAGTTCAATGCCAGGAGCTTAGTACACAACAAAATTCAACTCAACATACAAGATAAACCTTATCCTTCACTGGCTCAAATTGGTGGACACATCTTAAATGGTCTTTTTGTGGATAGTCTTTACTCTGATATTGAGAGATTTAAGAGAACCAATGAGTTAATTGACAGGTGGGGAATCAGTAAGGATTCAAATATCAGAAAAATAGATTTATTCATGCTCAATCCTTCAAGGAAAATTGATGAGATTGCCAGTCAGTTTGTCAGCGAATTACCCAAGAGCATACTCAAGCTTTTAAGTAGGATTGGAGCCACAGAAAAGCTCGGTGGTGGATTGGCTTCCTATCTGTTGTTTGAAAGCTCTTACTGCACAGAGCTTATTGAGCTTGGGTATGAAGACGCTTGGACACAGAGAAATGAAATTCAAGATTTTCTGAAAATTTAACCCAGTTTAACAACAATCCCAAGTAAAGAAAACTTTACTGAAATCTCTCTTAATCAGGTCTTCTTTTTTTATAAACCAATTTCCAATTCCCATATCACCCCACATCAGATTTTCATCAGAATCTAATTGAAGCAGAAGAATCCAGTCATCATCTTTGCTTGTATCTCTTGGGTCTGCTTGTGTAAAGTGAGCATAACCACCTATCTTAGATCCTTGGTTGTGAATCTCTTTTTCTTCAAAAAACATATAGTCTTTATCAGTGATGTCTCTGCCATCTTTTAGGTAGTGTTTTTTTACATTGTACTCATCAATCAAGCCAAGTGTTTCTTCCCTATGATTGAAGATTAAAGAGCATTCGTGAAAAATTGGTGTTGAATCTGACTTGAGAATAAATTCCATAATGGACTTGTCTTGTAAAACTTCGTCTGGTGCAACCAGATGTTCATGATAAACAACTAAAATGTTGCTCTTGTTTTTACTAGGATCATATCCAAACATATCGTCATCATGTGGGATAAAAAACTGTAAGATTCCATTTTCAGGGAAAAGAGGAAGTGACTTTTTGATATCTTTGATTTCTGCAAAATTGATTTGAGCCAAAGGAATTGCATGATTACCATTGAGCTTGGGGTATTGAGCATTGGATGGGAAGTAAGGGAATCCACCCAACTTTGAAGTAAAAACAGATAGATTTTTATTTTCTTGTGTTTTTATTTCAATAAAACTTGTTTTTGTAGCTTCAATCATCTCAGGAGTTATCATTTTTTTCATAATTTTGATTTTCTTTTAAAATTTTATATAAAGATTATATGAATTATAAATTCTTTTTTCTATTATGTCTATCCTCTGTAAGTCATTTGGCTTACGGAGCTACCTGTGAGTATGAGTGGGATGTTTCTGCTAAAGGTATACATTTGGGGGTCAGTAAAGACAAAGTAACTCAGAATAATGATGAGGTGGTTATTAATTCAGATTTTAAACCATCAAAACTTGCCAGAGCATTTGGTTTGAAAAATGTACAAAGAAATGTATTTTTCTCCAAAGGCGAGCTTGTCAAAAGACAGGAGTTTCAAAATTCCCAAGAACAAACCCTCATTGAATGGAGTAAGGTTGACAACAATAAGTGGATGAGAACCTCAAAAAGTGATGGACAAAGGGTTGAGAGTGTTGAAAACACAATCATGATTGACTCTACTTCATTTCTATATTTATACACCAATAAGCTCATTGAATTGACCAATAAAATAAAGAATGTAACTGTCTTGTCAAAAAATAAATTGTATCCAGCCAATGTCAGTTTAAATTTGTCACAAAACGAGAGTTTGACATTCAAGAGTGAGAAAAACTACGGTGAAGTAAAGTTCAAAGACTATCAACCTTATAGTTTCAAGTTGGATGATGACAGGGGAACAGTGGTTGGTCAAATAAAATCTATGAGGTGTGATTAATATGGAAAAATTATATCAAGTTTCAAATAAAAGAATATATGTTAAAAAAGCCTCAATTGATTTTAGTAAAATATTAAGTTTAAATGTTGGGATTTCAACAATAAAAGACTTTGATTGGTATTTTGATATATATAGGCAATTTTTGTTTTCTAAAGATATAGAGTTAGAAAAAAGTGATACATTAACGGTGTATTTTATTTCATCTAAAAAAATGAGTAATGAATTTATCGGTGGTTTATTGGATGATTGTTTTTTAAATACATTACATCTTAAAGATGAAGAGGAAATAATAGGTTTAATGGGAAAAGGCTGGAGAAAAATAAATTTAGATAATTTACTTGTGAGTAAAGTTGTAATCGGTAAAAAATTAAAAGTTTAAATTAGGAATTAACATGAAAGTATTCAAATATTGGATTAAGGAAAATTTTGAAATCAATTTAGGCAATAAAAAATTTAAAAAATTATTTTATTCAGGCAGCAACATAAGTGAGCAAGACGCCAGAGAGAAAATACAAATAGAAAAACCTCAACTCATTCAATCATTTATTGAATTTGCTCAAAAGAAAAGAGAAAAGAGAATATCTGGATTTAGAGAATATGACTCCAACATAGTAGAGCCACTTATTAAAGATGTAAGCGATGGAAGTTTAAAAGCTTATATTACAAGAAATCATTATGGATCAGAGGTTTTATGTGTAGATAAAATGATGTTCCTTGATATTGATTATGCCAATGTTTATTTTAAAGAAGAATTTTTCCCAAAACATAAAAGAATGAATCTTTTTTTAAAGTTTTTCGGAATAAAAACACAATCATTCTTAAGTCAACAAAAAACAATAGAGGCAATCAACAATGAATTAAATGTAATTACTCAAGAATATAAGACTATACATGAGACAGAGACAAAAATCATATATGTGCTCAATCTATTATTGAAAAATAAATATAAAAATTTGGGTTTTAAAATATACAGAACAAGAATGGGTTTGAGGTTGATAGAAACCACTCAGCTATGGAATCCAAAGTCTGAAGAAGTTTGGGCAATAATGAAAGACTTCATGTGTGACAATGTTTATATGTTGTTCTGCTTAAGACAAAACTGTTTCAGGGCAAGGCTGACTCCCAAACCCTGGAGAGTTAAAATGGAAGCTGTAAATGTGGCTTATCCATTTAATTCTGATGAAGATAAAGTGAAATATGAGGACTGGATTGAAGAGTATAATAAAAAGAAGTATCTCAAAAATGTATCTGAATTGTTTTGCAGCATAGGAAACCAGCATATCAATGATGAATTTAAACAACTCATTGAGTTGCACAATAATTATCATCTATTCAAAGATAAGCCTTTGGGTTAATTGATTTCAGATAAGTAATGGTTTAAAATGATTCGATAATGATTCAATTAATTAAACTTATAGAAAAAGTCTTTCCAAGAAAAAGAGTGGTTGCTAAAGACAAAAATCATTTGGAAGAATTAATTCAAAGTGAATTGCTCAATTTTGGAAGCGATATTAATTTGAATTTTATAGATGTATCTCAAATTACTGATATGTCTAATGTATTCAACTCAAAGAATTTTAATGGTGATATTAGCAAGTGGGATTTATCTAATGTTAAAGACATGTCAGGTATGTTTTACGATTGCAAATTCAATGGAAATATCTCTAAATGGAATGTTTCCAATGTAGAAAACATGAGTGGGATGTTCAATCGTTCTGAATTTAATGGAGATATATCTAAATGGGATGTCTCTAATGTATATAACATGGATCATATGTTTTTTACTTCTAAATTCAATAGAAATATTAAGTTTTGGAATACAGCTAAAGTAAAAAAAATGAGTCATATGTTTTGCTTGACCCCATTCAATCATGATATATCACAATGGGATGTATCTGGTGTGGTAGATATGTCTGGAATGTTTAAAGAATCAAAATTCAATAAGTCAATAGATAAATGGAATGTATCTAATGTTGAAAATATGAGTGGAATGTTTGGAAGATCACAGTTTAATCAAGATATATCAAGTTGGGATTTATCTAGAGTTAAAAGCACACAAGGCATGTTTGAAGACTCTAGTTTCAATAGAGATATTTCTAAATGGAATGTGTCTAATATTTCAAATATGGGGTATATGTTTGTTTCTTCAAAATTTGATAAAGATTTATCTGATTGGTATCCTGCCAACTTGATTTTCAAAGAAAAAATGTTTGATGATTGCAATGCAAAAATTCCCTATTGGTATGAATTTAAAGATACACAAGAGAGTTTAAGAAAAATAAAAGAGAAAGAGAATTTAGAAGAAATTTTAATTCATAAAGATCAAAATAAAAGAAGAATTAAAATTTGATTTAAAATAATTTTATTTTTTTCTTTATCTCTTGTCTTGATTTTTTATATTTATCCATATATCATTCTCTTGAACAACTAAACAAGACGCATGATTGAAACACAAACCAAATTGATTCCAGATTTTTACGATTTTACAACAGAAAAAGAAATAGATATAAAGGGAAATAAATTCCAAATTATAGATGCAGAAATTATAGAAAACATGTTTCCCATGTTTGAGTTTGTTTTAGCCAAATTCGATAATAAAAAAATTTACATCAACAACAATACACTTGGTGTTGATTTGCTTCAATTGTTGCCTGGTAACAAGTTGAGGCTTATTATTCAAAATTCAGTTGCTTTGAAGGCTATGCAGCCTGAATAATTTGTATCTAAACAACATATATTGAAAATATTACATAAAGTTTGACAAAAAAAGCTCTATTTCGTATAAAATAGGGTAATTAAACTTTTAAAGGTACAACCATGATTGGTAAACTCATTCTCTTAGGTCTTCGTAATTCACCGGCTCTTGCAACTGCTGCTGCTGTTGTTTGGGCTGGCAAGAAGGCTTATAACTATCTCAATGAAAAACATGTGCAAGCACTGGATATTGCTACTGTTAAAAAAGAGCACTCAACTCGTGAGATGTTTCCTCTTTTGAGCTATGATTTTTCATCTGCCAAAGAGGTTCACTCAAAAATTGCTTTCACAAAGACTGTAGATGATGTAGATACTGTTTTTGTCGCATACTTTAATTTTGAAGATGTGCTTGTGTCTATCCAAAGATACCAGCAGTCTCAAAAGTACCACTACCAAGTGTATGTTGACTTTGTCTCTCTCAATTTGGCTGAAGTTACTGATTTTGAGCAGTTTGGTAAGGATTTCGTGGCAACTATGGGAATGAAAGAAGATTCTATTTTGTCCACCAATGCAGATATTGCAAAAGACCTAAAACAGTGGATTAAAAACCAAGAAAAGAAAGCAGCTATGTTGGAAGAAGATGGTGATCAATAAGTTTAGATGATTGTAAAGTATAAAAAATCTTTGAATATGCCTAGGGGCAAGGTGATAGCACAAGCTTCACATGCCCTTAGTTCTTTTGTGCTTGGCTCTTTTGATTTTAATAATAGTAAGTTTAGACAAGAAAAATTGATTGATTCCTTATGCAAAGAAATATCATCAGTTAAAATTGTTGGAGTTGATGACAATGATTTTGAATCTGAAAATTTCCTAATAAAGATAGAAGATCATGGAAGAACCGTATTTAAAGGTGTTCCAACCGTTACATGTGGTTTGATTTGTAGTGATGAACTAAAAGATAAGTTTCAATATAATGAAAATGCCTTTGAAAAATCTGATGAAGCTGAATTATCAATCAGACTTGTTCACTTGGTTAACAAACAATATGCTAGAAAAGATTTTGATAAAGCAATAACTGATTGTGTTGTTTTACAATCTTTACATTTAATAAAAGTAATGCAAAAAGATTATATTGTAAAATCACAGGATTTTTTAAGTTGGGCAAAAGGAAGTTTTGGTAAAATTGTTTTGGTATCTGATGAAGAATTTATCAAAGATTTTCAATCTAAGGAATCTGATATGGGAATAGATATTCCGATCTCCTTTGATTCACAAAACTCTTGTGTTGTGGGACCTGTCAATAAAGTTAAAATGGATGATTATACAAAGTTTTTAAAAATGATGTAAATAATTTTTTTCATTCAGATTTCCGAGATTTTTTTAATAGATTTAAATAAAAGAAAATTATAAATAACTTTGATTACGTAATTTTTAACTAAAGAATAGAAATCTTCAGGTTTAATACATTCACCTATAATTTATAGTAATTACTAAATTAAAAGCAAACTGAAAAATTGCTTATTAATTTTAATTTTATAAAATTAACTCAATGAAAGTTTAATATGAAGATTAAAATTATACCAAAAGATAAAGAACATCTTGAAAATTTGATTAAAAAAGAAATAGAATTAAATGGTAATGAGTGTGATTTAAATCATATTGATGTTTCCAATATTACAGATATGAGTTTTTTATTTCATAGATCAGATTTTAACGGAGATATATCAAAGTGGGATGTATCTAATGTTAGCACTATGCTTTCTATGTTTTCTGGATCAAGCTTTAATGGAGATATATCTAAATGGGATGTATCTAATGTTGGTGGAATGCGCTCCATATTTCAAGAGTCTAAATTTGATAAAGATTTATCTGATTGGAAGCCTTTTGAATTGGAAACAGTAAATAAAAATATTTTTAGAGGTTCAAAAGTTCCCATCCCTTATTGGTATCATTTTGATGATTTGGAAGAAAGAAAAAAAGCTATTGATTCCTATCGTTTAAATAAGAAATTAAACCAAGAACTAACTCAAAATAATAATATCATTAAAAAATCCAAGATTTAAAACAATAAAAATTAATTGTTTACAATTTTTATTTCTTAATATATGATGAACAAAACGAATATTTTAAGGTATAAATAATGAGAAGATTTAAAAATTTTATTAGTAGATTAAGTTTTTTTAAAGAAGATAGATCTGTTTGTAAATGTTTTAAACCAGATAGGTGTACATGTTATTGTCACAACGAGCCTGGTTGTCTACATATGGTTAATTGCTGCTCCGTAAAAAAATGTGAGAAGTGCAACAAAAATTATAATTCAAAATTTATATTAAATAAAAATAAAATATAGAGTTTTTAAAATAATGAAAAATATTCTAGATAAAATATTTGTTGAAAATAGATTTCATTTGTCAGATTTAATAAATGATGAGATTAAATTAAACGGAGATGAATGTAATTTAAATCATATAGATGTTTCTAATATTACAGATATGGAGAGATTATTTGATAATTCCAAATTTAATGGAAACATATCACAATGGAATGTTTCAAAAGTTGAAAATATGTCATATATGTTTTGTAGTGCAAAATTTAATGCTGATATTAGTAATTGGGATGTATCTAATGTTAACGATATGAGCAGTATGTTCGCTTTTTCTAAATTCAATTGTAACATATCAAAATGGAATGTTAGTGGTGCTAAAGAGATGTTCGGTATGTTTGCTGGTTCTGATTTTAACCATGACATCTCAAATTGGAATATTTCTAATGTTGAAGAAATGGACGGTATGTTTTCTGGGAGTAAATTTCAAGGTGATATATCAAATTGGAAGCCATATAATTTAGAAAGTATTGGAAATATTTTTGAAAATTGTAAAGCACCAGTCCCTTACTGGGCTACCTATGAAAATATAGACTTACGAAGAAAAGCTATTAATTCTTATAATTTAGCAAAAAATTTAAATAAAGAATTAAATAATTCTAATATCATAAATAAAAAAATAAAGGTATGAAGATAAAATCATCTGCTTTTATAATTTAATTATTATGGTAAAATATGTTAAAAATAAAAGAATAAAAATATGAAATTACAAATGATTAAAGGATATATCACAGAATTAAGTAATCAAATTTTTTGTAATGAAATTGTAGCTGAAAATAAAGACCATTTAAAAAAGTTAATTACAAAAGAAATTAAGCTTAAAGGAAATCGCTGCAATTTAAATCATATTAATGTTTCTAATATAACGGATATGAGTTCATTATTTGAGCATTCTCAATTTGATGGAGATATTTCTAAATGGGATGTTTCAAAAGTTAAATTTATGAATTTAATGTTTGAGTCATCATCCTTTAATGGTGACATTTCTATGTGGAATGTTTCAAATGTAGAAAATATGAGCTTCTTATTTTCAAGCTCTAAATTTAATGGAGATATATCCAAATGGAATGTATCTAATGTAAATAATATGAAATATATGTTTGATAAATCCAAATTTAATAATGATTTATCTAATTGGCAACCATACAAATCAGATAATATATACAATGCTTTTAAAAATTGTCCTGCACCAATTCCTTATTGGGCTGAATATGAAGAACAAGAGGAAAGAATTAGAGCGATTAACTCATATCAATTAAATAATAAGTTAAATGAAGATTTAAATATAAATAATAGCTCATCTAAAAAAATAAAAATATAAAAAAGGCAGAATTTTTGCCATTAATCTAATTTAGATTCTTTAATCTTTCTTCTTTCTTCCCTAAATTTTATTACCCACTCAACTGCCTCTTCATGCTTTCCTAGTTCTCCTGTAATTCTACGTCTGGTATTCATTGCTCCAGCTTGTCTCCAAGTTATCTCAATAGCTCCAAATTGAATTGCTAAAGCCTTTTTGGAAAGAGCAATATCATAGTGACTTCCTGATGTCTTCTCAGGACTTTGCCACCACTTTCGTTGCACACCGATTTTATCAGCCATTTCATGGAGTTCCTGATCAGAATCGGCCAACATATGAACCATTCTCATTCGTCCATATGGTGCATTCATATCATCTACATAAACAGCCATTTGTTTCTTTCAATTAAGAAGTGCAAAAATAAAGAACTTTTGGTTTTGACCAATTAAGATTATGAAATGTTTTAAATTTTTCTTCTTGATTAAGTGCATTAATGAATTCATGTGCACGAGACTCAAAAGCATCACTAACTTCAATGCTCATGTCTGTTTCAAAAGCAGCCCCTTCATAGAAACATTTATGATCTGCTTTTTTATTCATAATCACAAAGGAATAATCACCTTCATCAAGACAATAGCGAGAGATTGCAACATTAAACTTTAATGCTAATTCAGTCATCTCTTGTTGTTGTTGATCATAATTATCCCAGTCTTCAGAATCTGAAAAATCTGCATGCACACATTGTGCTCCCCCAATATACAATGAACTCATTTTTAATTCCTTTAAAGATTAAACTTTATTTTAAAATGAAAGTTTTTGCAAGTTACTTTGAATTTTAAATTTTATTTTATTTAGAAACAACTTCTATTAGTTTCATAGACTCAAAGTTGGAATTTTCCCATACAACTTTACCATCTTTATAAGCAAGAGGGTAGCCACGTGGATTTGTAATAAGCCTTGAGTTCCCAATTTTTAAATCAATTGATTGGTGTGTATGTCCATGAATCCATATGTCTGCCATAGAAAACAATTCAGGTTGGTTTGAAGTAAAGCAGCAGTTAATCATCCAGCTTGGATTTTCTCCTGGAAGCTTGTCTTTAGAATTTAAGTATCTTGGATCAGAGCTATAAATGGGATGTATACTTTCTTTGATGGGGCCGTGGTGAGTCACAACAATCTTTTGTCCATCAAAGGGAAGTGAAAGTATATCTCTAATGATACCAGTTGCCTCTTTGTTGGCATCTATAGAATTTTGCGGAGAAAATAATCCCCATTCTCCGTTTCTTATGATTCTAAAATCATTGATATGAGCCGCAGATGCATTGATTGCTGAAACCACATCTGGAAGCCTTTTAGAGCCTAAATACAATTCAAAGTCTGTCCACATCGTAGCACCAACGAATCTGACTTCATCTTTGTCAAAATGATTGTAAAGTCCTTCTTCATTGAATCCAAGAAGACATTTAACTCCACTTTTGTTATTGATGGCTCTTTTGATAAATTGTTTTTTAAGTTCAGTATAGTTTAAATTGTAAAACTCATGGTTTCCCGGCAACCAAATAACTTCTTTCCCAAATTTCTGTGCGATTGACTCAGCAAAGTCTAAAGATGCTTCTCCAACATCAATATCACCAGCAAGGATAACAACATCTGCTTCTGGTGATATTTCTGGAAATCCCATTCCAGCAGGAGCTTTTCTAAAAAACTCTAAATGCAAGTCTGACAGTATTTGTATTTTCATAAATTTACTCTAACAATTTTTTTATCAAAATCTATAGCCTAAAGTGACCCATACAAACCCTGATGCATTTTTACTTTTGATTGTAGGCAGTAAGGATGCATTGATGTTCCAATTGTCTGTAAGGTGGATTTTTGTGGTCAATAGTGGACCCGCAAACCAACCGTTGTTGGATAGGCTCAATTGTTTGTATCCGTTTGCTGCGATTAACCTGACACCAACCTCAACTCTATCATGTATTGGATATGTTATGTTGTATGAAATGTAGAGAGACTCTTTTCTGTATGAATTTCTTCCTGCTCCAATTTCAACACTTTCGTTCCATGATGCTATTTTATCCACTCCACAAGCAAACCCAATTCCTGGGTTTATTTCATTATACCCAAACTCTTGAGCATATCTACCATTGTTTTTAAAGTGTTTTGTAAATCCACTTATGACAATCTCTTTACTTGAGCAAATACTGTCTAAATTTGATGCTGAAACATATGCACTTGAAGATAATAGTAAAATAGAGGTAAGAATTTTTTTTATATTAAACATGTTCACCTTTTTGATAAAGATAGGATTATAGCTCGTGTTATTAAAATATGCAAGGATTTGTAAGTTTAGAAGATTTTTTTCTTTATAAATCAAAGGTTATTGAACAATATGAGTAATATATGTTTAGTATTTTTAATACATGGAAAAATTTAAATTTTAGGGATATTTCTGTTCTTTGTTGAACTGGTTTGATCTAAAATTATTTTTTCTTCCCTATTAAGTTGAATGATTGAATCATTTAAGTTATTAGTTTTGATAATGTGATCTTTATACAAATCTCTTTTGTAATAGCTTTCATTCAAATCTATCCAGACTGATTGATGATTTAAACCGTTTTGGCAATCTATGATATTGTGTAAATTGTCTTCAAAGAATATATCTGGTGATAATGCCTTAATGAATGGTCTTTTAGATTCTCCAAGTGGGACACAGAAGAGTTGCTCTTTTGATATTTTATCATCAAATATTTGATTTAGATTATTGAGTCTGTCTTCAAATAAGTGAACTGGAAGTGATGTGACAAAGAATACTTCAAATTGACTATCAAGTACTATTTTCTTTCCTAAATCTGTATGGGGCATCTCTTGAATATTTCTCCATCTTAAGTGACGTTCAAAAGAGTCTTTAAAGATGTGGAAGTTTTTCTCTACAAAATCATGATCAAATCTTTCACTTAGATTATACTGCTTGGTACAATACTCTTTTTTTCTATCTATATCATGATATTCTGTTATGTGCTCACTTATTTCTTGTAAGAAATTAACAAAGATACCATCTACATCAAAAACAATTCTTTTTTTACTCATTTTGTGCCTCTTAAATCCATACACATATCTTATATTATTATTTTTATTTTTCAAAAATATAAGTAATTTTTCTCTGTAGTCAGAATTGATTCTAACTATTTAGTTTCTTAATATACTAAATAGTAATTATTTATTGAATGTAAAAAATCCTTATAAATCAAAGGTTTATATATTGTCTGAATATTACAAATTAGTAATCATTGAGGTTTTCATATGTTCTATGGTTGACATAAGCAATTGTTTATACTAATATTGGTGCATTGCACAATATGTGCATAATTCATTTATTTAACTAGAAAGGAAATTAAAATGAAATCAATCAATAAATTCAAGTTAGCAGGTATCGTGGTTGCAGCAATGATGAGTTCACAGGCTTTCGCTATGGCAGAAGCTCCAAAAACAAGAGCACAAGTCAAAGCAGAATTGGCTGAAGCACAAAGAAATGGTGATATCATTGCTGATGGTGAAACAGGTATGACTCTTAGACAAATGTTCCCAGGAAATTATCCGGCAGTTGCGCAAGTAGCTGGTAAGACAAGAGCACAAGTTCAGGCAGAGTTGGCAGAAGCAGTTAGAAATGGTGACATTCTTGCTGGTGGAGAAACAGGTATGACTCTTAGAGAAATGAATCCATCAAAGTATCCAGCAAAAGAAATGACTGCTGAAGTAAAGACAAGAGCACAAGTTAGAGCAGAGTTAGCTTTAGCAATCAAGAATGGTGATATCATTGTTGATGGTGAAACTGGTAGAACTCAAAGAGAATTGTTCCCACACCTTTACAAGTAATTAAGTAATTTTTCAGTTTTGTTTGTTTATGTGAAGTCAGTTAGTAGAAATGCTAACTGACTTTTTCAATGGAAAAACGATCAGTTCCTCATTTGTATTTTGATTTATTGTATCTAAATAAAAATTTATAGATTGAGTTTCTTTAAATTTTAATAATAGATTATTTATTTTGATGTATGAATCTTCCCAATCATTTATCCATAACTCCCTTTTTTCATTATATGATACTATGGTTTTTTCTGATTCATATAGTTTTTCTATATATTGCTTATTTTCTCTTAGTTCTCTTCTTCTTGAGATTACATTATTAATATTTTCAGGCCAATTATTTGGATCAAGATTAAATAAGTTAGTATTTTTTTCTTTATGAAATCTATCAATATCTTCTTGTAGTGTTGTATTATAATACATCCCAAATGATGTTTTCTTATACTTTTTATTATTAAAAATATCATGTATGAAAAAATTAGCCCATAAAGGAGAGAAAGTTTTTCTATATAAATCCTCATCAAAGAAATATATAACAACTTCACTCATAATGGATGCATATAGTTCGTTCTCGTTTAATAAACTAGACCAGTCATCATAACTTATATTGTTTTTGGGTTCATAATTTATAAGATGACATAACTCGTGAAAATAATATAAATCTTGTATATATTTGTTTTCATATGTTCTATAAGATATTAATCTGAAAAATGATGTCAGATGATTTTTTTGTTTATTACTTTTTGCTTCATGAAAAAACAATGGAAGTTCTGATATCTTTTTTATCATATTTTTAAAAAATAGATTTTTATTATGTAAATTTCTAAATGTTTGTGTAGACCATAGATTATATATGAACGATTCTATATCTGCTTTATCAATAACATCAACAACCATGTAATTCATATGTTTGATCTAATCAGTTGTTCAATTTTTGGTGACATACATACTCTAATCATGCATGATTCAGGATTTCTGATGAATTCTTTTTGCCAAGGATATTCATCTATATTTTTTACAACATTACCTAATAAGAATACGTCTGAATTAATAATGTTTATATTGAGTTCTTTTTGTAAGAGAAGGTTGGCTTTTTTCTGTAATTGATATAATTCACTATGGTATTCATCAATTGTATTTTCAGATAAAAGAGCTTTACCAAATTCAATCGAATGTATATTTTTAAACCATTGATTTCCATATAATAGTGGGTTTTCTTCTGTAAGCATAACACCACCGATTCTGTGATAATAGACACCAAATGCCTTTGAAAGACTCCAAAATATACCTTTTATACAATCATATCCTGATACATCTAATTTTTGTTCTTGTCTGGCTGCTCCTATGTAGCATATATCCAGAAACACATCTATTTCATTAATTTCACATTGATTTAAGAAGTTATATATATGACTCCAAAAGTATCCATCTATTGATGATGGGTTACTTATAAAAAATACATCAGTGTCTTTATTAAGTTTTGATATTTCTTTTGTTATTTCATGAAAGTCATTATGTTTGTTTATTTTAAGTATTGGCATATTTATTGATGATGCTATTGCTTCATAACCTTCATATTCCCCCTTGAATACGACAAGTCTTTTGCCTTTTGTGTTCAAATACACTATTTGTTCTCTTATCGCTTCAGAGCTTCCTGCTGTTGGATATTTCTTATTTAGTTTTTGATTGAATTCAAATTTACTTTTAACCCACAATTCCCAGTTTTCTTGTAATTCAATGTGAAGGCTGTCTTGTTTTTTAGTCCATGCTCCTTGAAATAGGTGGGAAATATCTTTTTCTCTAAATGCTTTAAATGATTTTTCTGTATGTGGAAAACATATTGTATAGACTGTTCTGGTAATTTGATTCATTTTTTTTATCTCGTTTTTAAAATTTTAAGCTATTTTTTTTAAAATTCAAATTTTATTGATTATTTTTTCATTAGTTGTATGATTGTGTAAGAAAAGAGGAAAAGTATGAACAAATCAGCATTTATTTTAAGTTTTTTAATGTTTCTGTCCCCAGTATTTGCGATGCCTGATGGAAAGGTAAATAAGTCAGCCAATGAAATACATGTTTTATCTGATCCAACTGTATTGACTGATTTAGGTATAGAGCAAAAGGATTTATCCAGATATATAAATTCAGTTGAAACGATATTTAAAGATGAATTCAAAGGCGAGAGAATAATTAAAAAAGATAAAGGTGTACTGTTGGAGTTGTCCATATACCCTATAAGAGAAGAAAATCCGATGGTGTGTGAGAAAAATTATAAAAACTGTGTGATGATGGAGCTTAAAAATACGATTGTGGGTGGTGTAGATTCACAGAGCATGGAAGCATTTGGCAAAAAGCTCATGGAAGTTGATGAGGTGAAAGTTATTAATAACCGAAGTCAATCAAAGCTCAATATTGTTTTGTATTTGAATTTATCAAAGACTCCAAGTGGTTTGAATTTTAAAGTCTTAAAGCCTACTGTAAAACCAAGTGGAAAAAAAGGTGAAGAAGATTATTTGAAAAATGCTTGAACCTTAGCATTGGTAGTAGGATTATGGTTTTTCTTTCTTTTTGATTTTTCTCAAAATATATTCTATTGCTCTGGATGTATGTGTTTTGACACTGCCTGTCGTGCAGTCCATGATTTTTGCACATTCTTCAACACTGAATCCATCAATATGTCTCAAATATATTGCTTGAGCTTGTCTTGCTGGTAACTCTGATATTGATTGCTCAATCACTTGAATGATTTGTTTTTCTTCTGTAATATCTTGGGGTGTTTTCTTGTTCTGGTATTCTAGGGATAAGGAAGCCAGTAAACCATCCAAGTCTTCTGTTTCAGAGTTTGAAGATAAGTCTTCTTGCATGACCAAATTTTGGTTCTCGGTTTTCCTATCAGATAAAAATGTCATTGTCTCGTTGTAAAGTATGGTTGGGAATATCAGTTTTATTTCTTCAATTTTTTTATCTTGATATGATTTAACCAAATTCATCATGGAATTTTGAATGATGTCCAATGCGTCATCATCATTTTTGACGATAAATGCTGTTTTTTTGAAAGACTTGATTTGCACATCTCTCAAGAACTGATCCATCTCAGATTTTGTAGCCAAAGTATTCCTTTAATTATTCAAGCAATATATGCTTTTAAACGAAAAAAATCAAATTTTAACCAATCAATTTACGTTTCGTAAAACATTGGTTGTTTTCTTTGCTATTATTTGGATTTTTACTGATGTTTTTGTTACAATAGACTAAAGAAGAGGTTCATATGCCAGAAAAAACATTACAATTCCCAATCGCAGAGAAGTTATTTTTAGAGTCTAAGGGCAATAAGGATTATGAAAGATTTTTGCCCTGTGTTAAAAAAATAGAGCAAGGTTTGAAAGTAAAAGAAATTGTAAACCCTGAGTTTGAAGATCTGAAATACGGAGTTAACAGGTTTTTAGAGAGTTTTTTCAAAATTGGGATAAGTGAAAAGTATCTTTATGCAGGTAAATATGAATCATTGCCACAGGAGTTGCAATATGTTGATTTACCATATGGAATTCACGCATTAGGGGCTATGTATAAAAAGCAAATAAAGTTTGAGAAGTCTTTTCCTCAAGAGCCTATTGTAAAAGATTTGAGATTGATTTTAGATGAGTTGAAGCCTCTGTACGATTCTTTTACAGAGTTGAAGACTTATGTAGTAAAAGCGAATGTAAAGAAAAAGCAACTCAAGGAAGCCCAAGAGCAAGAGGAAGAAGAGTACATGAAAAAATTGGTGTCTCATAAAGACGCACAAAAGGTCATAGATCTTCTCAATACCAAATCAAAGGATATACATGAGCAGATATACACGATTGAGCTATCTTTCTTGAAGAACATTGTAAAGTCTTACATTGAGAAAACAAAAGAGTTGAATAAAACAGATTACCATGAAATTTATTCTCACCCAAGTTATGCAGATGTTATTATGGTTTTACAGTCTGTGACTGTAAGAGAAAAGCAAAAAACAAATCCATATATTTATGGAGAAGAGAAAATATTTTCATTGGTTGAAAATTATGAAAATATTTTGTCATCCAAAGCAAGGCAGCATGCAGATTATGTAGTTAAAAAATTTATCTATAAGAACACATCAAAGATTGCTTATATTTTAAATGAAAAAAATAACATGTCTCATGTAAGTCTAGAGAATGTCAACATCAGAAAAGGTGTGATTGAGTGTGATTTGAATGTAAAGTTTGAAGATAAAAGTTCATTCATAGCTTCCAACAGTGTTGTTCTTTCTTACTCAAAATATGGCAAACCTTTTTATAGATATCCTACCATATTTAAAAATGTTCAGTTACCCAATGGGGAAAAAATGAAAGATGTATCAGAACAAACAATGGAAGAGATTTTTACGAAGTTTGAGAATGTTGCTGTTGCAGATAATGTAACTATCAAGAAAATAAAACCCAATTAATTTTTTTTAAAATTGATGATAATTAAGCTTGCAGATATGAGTGAAAAAGCAAGAAATGAGTATATTTCATAGTTAAGTCCTAAAACCTTAACTGCCCCATCTGCACAAGATGTCTTTATCTCAAACACATATGGAATGAGTTGGTCAAGGCGACTGTTTGAGATGATTTTCTCTGCCATTGATAATTTACAACTTGTGGATTGTGAAGCGAAAACATATTGGTATACGGCTGTAATTTGTCCTAGTACAGAAAGTAGAGTAATGCCAATGACAGACAATATTTTTTTATCAATGAAATAAAATGCAAGACAAGAAAATGCAATCACTATAAAAATAAGTCTTTGTAAAATACACCATGGACATGGTTGCATATTAAATTGATATTGTGATATCAATGCAATAACAACACAAGCAATTGAGAATGAAAAGCAAAATAGGAGTGATTTTTTATGCATTTTTATGATCATCACATCTTGTTGTAATCCAGGTAGCTCTTTCCTTGTTGGGGGTAGCTGGCTTGCCACAAATATCACAAGTTTTTGCGCTCAAATGCTCAGCCATTGCGATGAGTTTATATTGCTCACGGCTTGCACCTTCAACATAAAAACGCAGTGATCCAAACTTTTCTTTGACTTGAGAGGCAATGGGAACCTCTTCCATTGCTTTAACCATTGCTAGTCTTGCTCTCTCTACATCTATAGGTGTGGCAAAAACCCTGTACTTATCGGGGTTTACTCGCTCTTCGTTTTCAATATAATCACTTCTTTGGGCAATACGGACTTTGTATTCAAAATCATCCTTTGCAACTCTATAGTCATAATAAAGGGCTGAGCATAGAACATCCAGAATGTTATACCAGCCATCACCCACATCAAATCCCCAGCACATGGCGGTGACACGCATATCACCATGTCTGTTTTTAAAGATAAGTGGGTACTTTTCACAAAGTTTTTTATCTAATTCGTTTTTCATAATTTTTTGATATAATAAGTTGATATTAGTACGAATTGTATAGGAGATTGTAAAATATGTCAAAAGAAATGACCCCAATGAAAAGATACTCAACACTTATGGATGAAATGAAGAAAAATATTAGTCCATATTTTAATGAATTAACCTTAAACAAGGTGGATTCAAAATATAGAAGCTTTGCTAATCGCAGATATTGGAGTGGTGATGAGCCTCAATATACAAAGGGTGTGGACAGTGATTTTATTTTAATTTTACAAAATAAAGGAATGGGTTTGTCTTTTGCTCTTGCATTTAACTATATTGATTTGCCAAAAGAGATGCAAACAGTGGTTGCAACAGTCAAAACAAAAGAGGGGAATAAAAACTTGGATATGATTATTGGCTCCAAACCTATGAGTCTTGATATGTTCAAGGCAAAACTTGTAGAGTTCAATGGTTTATATAAGGATACTTCACCTGGGCCCACTGATCAAAAGACAAGTGTAAGGAATATTATTGATTCTTTTTCAAAAATTTTTATAGATCAAAAACTTGATTTGAATCAAGAGACTCAAAATGCCATGAAAAAAAGAGAGGATTTAGAAAATCAACTCAAGGATGAACTTAAATATGAAACCATAAAAAGCAAGCATGTTAAGGCACAAGAGGAATTAAATAAAGCTAATCATTCAATCACAAAAGCTGTCAATGATCTTTTTGAGAAAAAGGAACTTGAAAGACTTGAAGCTGTTATTAAAAATTTGAAAGTTGATTTGGCTCAGAAGAAGTCATCAATAGAGAAAAGTTTCAGTCTTAAAGAGAAAAAAGACAGTTTCAATCAAGTTGAGCAATCTTTAGCTATAGCAGATGATAAAATAAAACAACAGCTTGACCTTTTTGATAGATCTTTAATAAAAGATGTAAGAGAGAAAGTAAAAAGTAAACGTAGACCTTAAAAAATATGTTATAATCACTTCAATTCAACAAGATTGAGGTGATTGAAATGGAAAAGAGTCAAGACGATCTTATCAAGGAAAAAGAAGCCAAGTGGAATGAAGCTTTGGCTTGTTTGGATGAAGATATTGCTCAAATGCTTATTGACAGAAAAAACTCAATGAAAGCATTCAGTGAGGATTACAAGCCTCTGAACATGTATGCTATTTTTCGTGATGATTTGCAGATGTCTACAGGTAAGTTGTCTGCTCAAGCCGGTCATGCATTTGAGATGTGTCACAGTCTTGCACAAAAAATGCGTCCTGAGATAACTGCTCAATACAAAGGTGATGGCAATGGCACCAAACTCTCCATGTATGCCAAAAATCTAAATCAACTCATCAGAGCATACAGAGAGGCAAAAGCGGCTAACTTGCCTTGTATCCTAATTATTGACAGAGGTCATATCTTGCTACCCCATTTTGATGGTAATCCCATCATTACTGCTCTTGGAATTGGACCAGCATACAAGGAAGAGGCAGCACACATCATCAAGCGATATACCATGCTCAAGTAATTGTTGTTCTGTGGATTGACTGATTTTCTATATCCTATAAAATAGGTGATATGCATACACAAGAACAAATACATAAGAATTTCATTAAGTCTATTTTTGAATTTTCAAAAATAAAAGGTTATTCAGTCAATCTATATAAGAAAAAACTCACAACAGATACAGGCGCAGGAGTTGGTTTTGAATACCCATTATTGTCTGTATCAAAAGATTTTATAAAGCCTATTGAGTTGTCTGAAGTGCCATCTCAATCATTTTATGCAGGAGAAAAAGAAGATTGCTACTATATGCAGTCTGATAATCTTGATGATGACGATGATGGCTATATTGAGTACCCATTTATGTATGAGAACTACATTGCATTGGATTTGAAATTTGACAAATCAGATGTCAGAGATTTTATCTTTTATGTGTTTAAGAATTCGTTAGACAATAAGGAAGAGGTTTCTTTATTAAAGTGTAATTTAAACTCTTCAAGTAGTTTTGATGTCAATATTATTATAGATCCAGTTGATACAACTGAAGATGGAATGAAAAATGAGTTAATGGTTTTAGCTACAATACCACAGTTAGAATCATTTCTAATAAAAAGAAGCATATACAGTAAATTTGCATTATCTGACTTGGTTCATTTATTTAAAAATAAAAGCAATGATTACAAGCTTTCTTTGGTTAATTTGTTTCCAGAAAAAAAATTTGAAGGTGTAATGAATATACCTTATGATTTTAAGGATTTTGTATTCAAGCTATTTGATAATGATATCCCCTCAATAAAGAAAGTAGCAAAGAAGCAAAAGTTTTTAGATATGTTCTTATCAGGCTTTGATGATAGTGTTGATTTGGCAGAGATAGATTATAAAAAAATATCATTATTCTTTGAAAAAGAACTATATCTGATGAATATACCTAATTGGACAATAGGGGATTATGAGAGTTATTATTCTAAGTCTATTGTTTTTGTCAAAGATTTCTTATGTAATAAAAAATTGATTAATGATGTAGATTTTGAGTCATCTATAAAACTTTTCAGCATGGATATTTATTTCAATCCATCTACTGATATTTTCAAAACAAATTTTATAAAAGATATTATCATAGAACTAAGAAGCAATAAAAAGTTGAGTGAAGAAATAGTATCTGAAAAAAATTACAATGGTTTGACCAAGTTCTTAGATATGTGGTTTTTAAACAATAGGCTAGAGCCAGAGAATAATAGTATTTCAAGAAGAAAACAGAAAATATGATATAATATTCGCATTGCTTAAACATAGGATATGCGATGAATTTCAAGGGTTACTCTTTTAAGAAAACAAGAGATATTGTGCAAATGCCTGCAAGGGATAATTTTGACAATATCATGCCGTATGTTGAAAAAGGCAAAGAGTTTTATGTGATTTTTGGTCGTATTGTCAAAGTTCAAGACAAAAACATGCTTCCACCTGATGTGTATGTAACTCAATACAGAATGAGTGATACAGGTGAGCCTGTTTATGCAAAGCCTATCAAGTCTGATGGTCACTCTTTGACCAACATGATGTACGGTGAAGATGGTTTTGTATATTTGATGAGAGATGGCAGCTTCTATAGGGCAAGCAATAAATAATTGAAATGAAAAAAACAATAAAAAAAGGTCTGAGAAAATCAGACCTTTTTAATTTGAGTTATTAGTTTTAGTCTAAAAATTCCAGTTGTAAGAATGAATCTTTCATCTTGTTGATTCCGTTTTTATCAAGAACCAAATGAAGCATGACACGGCTTTCATCTGGTTTTCTGGAGTTAGACATATATGACAGGAATTTTACACTGTACTCATCTTTACCTTCAGTTTTGACAGTTTGCATGTCAACTCTATAGCCTTTTGACTCTATGATAGTTGTTGTTACGGGTTCATGTAATGTAATCATATATATGCCTTTTGATAAATAAAAAAATAATATGATGAAGTTATCTATTTGTCAAATTTTTGATGATCTAGAATTTTGAATATCAAAAAAAACCTATATAATAAGCATATGACTTCAATAAGTGAGATAAAACAATGAAAGCAAAAAAACTAAAAACTTATAAAATGATCTCTGACCCAGGACATGGTTGGTTATCTGTATCTTTAAAAGAAATTAAAGAATTTGGTTTGGAAGATAAAATATCTTCATATTCATATATGACAAAGAGCAGAGCATATTTGGAAGAAGACCAAGACGCAAGCTTCTTTATAGAAGAGTTGAAAAAAAGAGAAATCCCGTTTGAAATTAAAGAATCTCATGTGGATAAAACCCCTATTAGAAACTATGCTTCTTTTTCAAAAGAAACCATGGATTTTGCGATGAATGTATCTGTTGGAACTCAATTATTTTTATATAATTCTTCTGATAAACAGTGGAATACACCTGCTGTTATTACTAAAATTGAAGGAACAGAATATCATTTAGATAGTTATTCCAACAGGTATAAGGTATCTGAATATAAGCTCTTATCACATACCAAACCTATGCCACCAGAATTTAAAAATACATTCCAAGTCAATTCTAACAGTATCAAATTCAATGTAAGAATTGTCTTCAATGGAGATAGTTATGGTTTAAACAACTGTTTGACACATGATAGGTTTGACCCTCTTGTTGAGTTCTATGATACAAGATACAACCACACTAAATTAGGACAGTTTGTGAGCAGGTATTATGCTTCCACATTGTTGGAGAGTAAAAACGAGGGTTTATTGTTGGATACAGGAACACCAGACTGGATGTTGTCAAAACAGGCTTTCAATAAAGTGGTGTTTACATTAAGTGAAAACATGAATGTGCTTAAGGGAATTGAACAAAGCAAACTTGATTCAGAGCTTAACACTGTTGCAAAGACTCCAAGGAAATTCAATATTTAATTTCTTTGTTGAAGCAGTCTAATGAGTTGAAGATTCTCTTCTCCTGAGCACATCAATGACTCTTGACGATAATTCTCCTGAGTATCTATTTGTGCATGGAGAGCCTCACTGTTTTTGTCATAAAATCTGGTGATTTCTTCAACTGCTTTTTGATTTAGATTGTTAAGATAGTTTTTGCCATCTGTCTCAGAATAAAAGTTAAACGTACTTCTATACTTTGTTCTGATGATATTTTCCAAAAACGCTTGTGATTGTACTTGTGAGCGTATCTCAAAGTTATGGTGAGTCATTTCATGCTCTTGAACTCTTTTGAGTGTGCAGGGAAATTGTTGAGCTTCTCTTGATATGTATATGACTGGCTCCAGTATGATGCTAAGTTTAAGACTATCCACTACCCCACACCACATGTTTGAATTATTTGTCTTACTGGCTTTGAGCATGGGCTGAATCATGAATCTTCTCTTAGCCACATACAGGCCAAGTAAGTGCTCGTTATTGCTTATGCTGCGAATTTGATTGCTTGTCTTGCTATAATCAAAAACGACTGGATTTGTAATAAGCTCAATGGTTGCAAAATTAGCAGGTTGGGCCGGACAAGATTGAGCAGAAGCTGAGTTCGCAAGTAGCAGAAAAACAACAGTACTGAGAAATTTTTTCAATTGTATAATAACCTAAAAGAACCTGGTTTTATTTGGACAATACAAACATATCCACTAAAACAAATACAATTGCTATACCAACTCCAAATGCTATACCCTTTACAGTATCATTTGAGCCACCAGAACTTGCTTTTGTTGCACTTTTTGCTGCTTTCTGATCATTCTTTGTAACTGCTTCATTGGCTTTGGCGTCAGCCTCATCATCAGAGTAGATCTGGAAGGTCTGCATTTCTATATTATCGTTGTTGTTAGACATAATTATCTTCCTGTTTAGACATAATTATCTTCCTGTTGTGTGATATAATCTTATGAAGATAAAATGAAAAATCAAGAGGTTTAAAAAATAATTGCTACTTAGTTGACTTTTACAACTAAGTAAGATATAATTCAATCACTGTAACAAAAAAGGAATGCAAAATGCAACTCACTCAAGTTAGTCGAATTATCAAAAGCCTGCTGGACACTGATCTGTACAAGTTCACCATGCAACAAACTGTTTATCACCAATTCCCTCATGCTCAAGATGTTGAGCTTCACTTCAAGTGCAGAACAGCAGGTGTTGATTTGGTTTCATACATGAAAAGAATCAATGAAGAAATTGATCATCTGTGTACTATGAAACTCTCAGAGGATGAGCTTCAGTACCTTGCTTCACAGCGCTATATGAAAGCTGATTACATCAACTTTCTGTCACTTTTCCAACTCCAGAGGAAGTATATCAATGTTGTTGCTTTGAACGACAAAGAGATTGATATTGTGGTGAAGGGGCCTTGGCTTTATGTCATCTTGTTTGAGGTTTTTGTTCTGTCTATTGTCAACGAAGTTTACTTCGAGATGTATTGGTCTGAAGAAACAAAGGCTGAAGGTGAGAAAAGACTCTTTGATAAAGTTGCATATGTAAAATCAATGGGTCAAGAGGATTTTAAATTCTCAGACTTTGGAACACGTCGCCGCTTTAGTTTTGCTTGGCAAGAGTTTGTTGTGAAAACTCTCAAGGAAGAGTTGCCTATGAACTTCACTGGCACCAGCAACGTCTACCTTGCCAAGAAGTACGGCTTGACTCCCATTGGAACAATGGCACACGAATATCTGCAAGCCTGTCAGGCTCTGGGTCCACGCCTGCGTGACAGTCAGAAGTTTGCCCTTGAGAAGTGGGTTCAAGAGTACCGTGGAGACTTGGGTATTGCTCTGACTGATGTGGTTGGAATTGACGCTTTCTTGGAAGATTTTGATCTGTACTTTTGCAAACTTTTTGATGGTGTGCGTCATGACAGTGGAGATCCATTTGATTGGGCAAAAAAGGTGATTGGTCACTACAAGAAAATGAAGATTGATCCCAAGACAAAGAGTCTGGTGTTCTCTGATGGACTTGATTTCAAGAAGTCATTTGAGCTTTTTGAAATGTTCAAAGGTGAGGCAAAGATGTTCTTTGGTATTGGAACCAACCTGACCAACGATTTGGGTCCAAAGGCAATCAACATTGTGCTTAAGATGACTTCTTGCAATGGTTCTCCTGTGGCAAAAATCAGTGATTCATCAGGTAAAACCATGTGTGAGAACGAAGAGTATCTTGCTTACCTCAAGCAAGTGTTTAAAATCAAAAACTGATATTTAATAAAATATAAGGGGAGTAGTTTTCTACTCCCCTTTTCTATTTTAAAAAAAATTCAATAAACTTTAGGTAAGAAAACAATCTCATTGTTGATGAGTTGAATCTGTGATGTATCTATATAGACAGGAATGGAGTCTACTTTTTCAATTTTAGTTTTCTTAGTATCCAGCTTAACTCTTAAATCATCGGTACTTTGGTTGCTTATATAGTGAGCCAAATCAAGGTATTTCTCAACTCTGATACAACCAGAAGAATAAAGTCTCATGTTTCTTTGAAAAAGGTTTCTCTCATTGGTGTCATGAAGATATATGTTCTGTGTTGAATCTGTTTCAAATTTCAATTCACCTAGAGCATTATCATTGCCTGATGGCTGAACGAATCTCAATGAGTTTCTGTCATAATTCTCAATATCTGACAAACTCACACGTGACCCATTGCTGTACACTGATATGTTATGGCTTCTAATCCACTCTTTATCAATTGATCCACCCTTATACACACTTCTATTGAGTATGTTCCTGGTAGGTGTCCAATCAGGATTGTATTTCAATGCAGTAATATTGAAGTCTTTTATGGGTGTTTTTGTAGAGGTTTTCCCTACAACAACATTGGATGACATGATAGCCTTGTATGTTCTATCCTCTTGTATTTCATAAAGGGTGAGTGTCATGGATGGAATATTGACAACAATCATCTTGGAATTAACGGAAGATTGGTCTTTCAATAAGATATTGTTCCAGCTTTCTTTTGCTTTTTGAATTTCTTGCAATTGCCATGCAACAGGTTGTTCATATACAAAGTGCCAAGTTTTGGCGTCAATAATACCGTTAGGGTTGAGATTAAATCTTTGTTGTTGTTCTTTGATGAATGATTCTAGCTGTAAATCGTAAACATTGTTTTCTTCAAATTGGTATTGACCACTTGAATTGAGTTGTTTTTTTAAGAGAAGTATGTTCTCTGATTTTTCATTAAGTTTTAGGTTTCGCTTAAGATTTGTATATTTTTGATCTTCTGAAGTAAGTTCAGTTTCTTTATTTGAGTAAATAAATTCTAAATCTTCTACTCTTTTGATATTCTCTGTAAGAGCAAATGCTGTTGTTTGTGTGAGTAAACCAAAAATCAATAATATTTTATTCATTTCTTACTTTTTGTTACATACACATATCATGGGGGTTTAATTTTTAAAAGCAAATAAATTTAAGATAAGTGGTGAGGTTGTAAACGATCTCTTATTTTGTTATTATTATTTAATAAATATTAGGAAATATATGGCTAAAAAAACAAAACCTTTAGGTAAAAGACACATCGTATTAGAAGATGAAAAAGAAAGAATGGTAGATTATGTTTTGCAAACTTGGGATGGAGAAAAAGAAGATTTAAGAAAAGTAGTTGAAAGAGGCTTTGAAGATGGCATAAAAGCTGCTCAACTTTGGTACGGGGATGTTATTTGTGAAGAGTTGAATGAACTCAGAGAAAGCTGGAATAATGAAAGAAATAATTATCTGAAAAATTCTGGAGAGATAAACAACATAGGAATGTTCAATGATGATATTCTAATCATACCAAGAAATATATTGTTCAATGATATCTCATATAAAAAATCAGTTCTTGGAGAGAACTGGGATTTTGAAACAATCACAAATAAAGGTGCAGCCCAACTATTTAAAGAGGTTAAAGTAGGAAGCTTATTTCCTAAGGGCTGGTCTGATGTGAAAAAATCTGGAAAATCTGCATTTGAATATTTTGATACTTTTACATTAGACAGTGAGTCTCTATTTACAGGACATGATTCTTCTACTGCTGGTGTAGGAGGGTTCAATCATAGGGTAAATTTACCATCTACATACTATTCTGTTCAAGAGCAGGGACAGAAAGTTAAAAATTACCTTTATGCTTGCTCTTTTGCGCACGGACTCATGGTGCAAGAGAACAACAATACAATTGAGGTATTGCATGAGTTGGAGAGATTAAAGGGCATATATAACAATAAAGATTACCCTGGTGTGACTTATTTGGGTGATTTGACTCTTATTTCAGAAAATCCAATTATAAAGGGATTGATGGTTAATAAATACAATATGAATAAGAATTATTCTTCTCAAGAAGATCTTGATGAATTTTTGAAAAAATCTCTTTATGATTCTTTTAGATACGGACTTGTTGGAATTAAAAATGAGGATGGCAGTTATGCTGCTTTGAGAGTTACCAGAATATACAACTCTGAACATTTCAATGAGTTTATTGTTTCAAAAAATGTTGAAGAAAAAATTCTTAAAGTTCTGGAGATAAGAGAGCTTGATAAAAATGATTATTTAAAAATGAAGGATGAATTGGGTGCAAAAGATGACATAATCATAGGTGATGTAAGCGCATATGATATAATGTCATATCAATACCCAGAACAAGAAGAGATAGTCAGTTTTAATGCAAAAAGAATTAAAAGAACTTTGATGAAGTTGAAATAAATTGTTTAGACAAAAAAGGAGTTTTAAATGCAAGTAAAGTTACCTACAGAATATACCGCAAGTGATTATCATGAGTTCAATTTAACTCGTTTTATTTTGAATAAAGTGTTGGATAATGGAGCGGGTCTCAAAAAGATGTCTGTTGATTTTGTTGAGACAGGAGTTTGGGATAGAGATTATCATGCATTCTTTTATGATACAAGCAAAAAACCTACCAATAGAGATGTACTTGAGTTCTATATGGAATCACAAAAAGGACAATTTAAAACTACACAAGAATTGAAAAGTCACTTTGAGTCAGGCTGGCTTAATCAAGAGTTCTTAACTGATTTAGATGATGTAATAAATCAATTCTCTGTTCAAGAGGGGTTTTTGAAAACATCAAAAAAATCTCTTAAGATGAAAAAATAAGATTCAGTCTTAATCTAGAACTTCTACAGTAACACGAATTTTTTTACCAATAATACTTTTGATGGATTCGTGTTGTTCCCCAGCAAGGAGTTCTTGCATGCTTCTTCCATTGGATTTTTCTGTCCAACTTTGAATTCTGACAAAAACACTGTTATCACCTTCTACAGTTTTGAATTGAGGTTCTGCAATAACTGCTCGACCACCATCCTCGATGTTGATATCATCTTGATTGACGATTGCTTCCAAAATAATAACTGACATGTTTTTCTCCTAAATATATAGGTTGATATTATATCTCTTTTTTTGTTATTTAGTGATTTGTTTGCTCTGGATACCCAAATATACTTTCATATGAAAGTGCCCTATGATGACTTTTATATCTGTATTGATCAAAATAAGATTTAAACTCATCTTCATTCATGGTTTTAAATCTTAAGTCTTCATTGACTTGTATAAATGCTCCCAAACCATAATGTATAATAAAAACATTACCAGGTTTTAGTGCAATTTTAGGCACAAAATAAGAATAATTTTCATATGTAAATTCATGATGATTTTCTAAAAGTGTTTGCTTTGCTTGTTCTAGAATTGGTGCGTCTTCTGGATGAACTCTAATCTTGGTTCTTGAACTTAAAATCATATGTTCAATTTTAGTCCAATCATTTTCATGAAATGCTTCAACTCTGGCTCCAAGAAAATAAGCTATTCTGTAAATAGTTGGTAGTTGATTTATGCTGTTCATGATTCATCCTGGGATTTTCTTGATTTATATTTTAACATGATTTGAATTAGAGAAGCTAGAAATATTTAAAATATTTTTCAATTAAGTATTGACAACTCTACAATTGATATGCAATAATACAAGCATTGAGATTTAATTTAAGGAATAATTCAATGTCTTCACGTTCACAACAATTTGGTTTTTTTCAGTTTGGTCAGTTTGACCAAGCGGGGTGCCATTTTGTTTGATTAAGTAAGTATTTCAACAAAAAAGCACCTCTAAACAAGGTGCTTTTTTTATTGTTAGTTTTAATTTTATTAAGGATTTTTATGATGTTAGTTTTGAATGTTTTTAGCCAGCAATTTTTTCAGTTCCAGTTTGGAGCTAGGTGTCCTATTGTGTAAAAGTTTCGCAACATACTCAATAAGGCACCTCTAAACAAGGTGCTTTTTTTATGGTTTTTTGCAGGGGATTAGTGTAATTGGTTAGCACATCGTCCTTTGAAGTCGAGAGTCTAGGTTCAAGTCCTGGGTCCCCCGCAAAAAATAATGAAAGGAAATTTAAAAGTTTATTGGGGATAAATCGATTGGAGCAGATACTTGGCTTTGAACCAAGGTGAGTGGGTTCGATTCCCACATCCCCTGCCAAAAAATGGACTTGTAGCTCAGTTGGTAGAGCAGCAGACTGAAAATCTGTGTGTCGGCAGTTCGATTCTGCCCAAGTCCACCAGTTAGTTTTAGTTGTTTAATAGGATAGGTTTAATGCCGCCTTGGTGTAAATTGGTAGAGCACAAAAGACTGAAAATCTTTGGGTCTCGGTTCGATTCCGAGGGGCGGCACCAGGTTGTTTTGTTGAAATTATATATGTGTTTTTATTGGGGGTAAATCGATTGGAGCAGATACTTGGCTTTGAACCAAGGTGAGTGGGTTCGATTCCCACACCCCCTGCCAATCTTAAAATTAAGTATACAGGTAAGTATATTTAATTTTAAGATTATGCTGTTTTAGCTGATGTGGTCATAGCGCGTGGTTGAAGCCCATGAGAAGTTGGTTCGATTCCAACAGGCAGCACCAGATTATTGGGTCGGTTTGTGGTAAACCTAGGAATGCGAGTTCGAGTCTCGTCCGATCCACCAGTTGTTTTTTTAAGGGGTTAATATGAGCAAGCTAGAGAAAAAGAAAGAAAAATTAAAACAAAGAATTGCTGATCTTGAGTTTGAAATGAGGAATATACTTCAGAAGAAATCTCAAGGTGCAGCTATTAATATTCAAAACTATAACTCAAAGATTATGGATTTGAAAAAAGAGTTGAGTTCCATGAATTAATTTTTACAGTTGGCGCATAGTGTAATGGTCAGCACAATTGACTTTGAATCAGTTGGTTCCAGTTCGAATCTGGATGCTCCTGCCAAAAAACTTTGAAATACATAAATTGCTTGAACTTATTAGTTTAAGTTTGAACTATTGATTATTATAAATTTCAAGTTAAAATGTCTTTATGGACAATATTTATTTAGATAATGAATCTTATTTGAAAAAATCTATAGAGAATAAATTTTTAGATAGTTATATCATCAATATATGTTCTGATGAAAACAGCTTGCTCCAAATCAATCAAGAGGATTGTGATTTTATAAAGAGTAACTGGGAAAATATCAAAGATTTTAACTCTGTTAGTTCTTGGTCTGAAAACAAGTACCTTATTCCATCATGGTTTTTATTGTTATCTCATGAAGAGCTTGCTTACAAGCTTATAGAATCTAAAATTTTCCCTGAATTATTTAAAACCACAAAGGAAAAGTACCATCAACATATAGATGCAAGTCATTTTTTAAAGACAAGTCCTTTAAACGTAATCAATGATGAGTCTTTATTGAATGTTTTAAACATGCCTTGGATGTTTAGGGATGATGTGAAAATTTTTGATAGAATATTGGACAGACAAGATATGTTCAGTCCAAAAGAGTTTGTGTGTGATTATATTTATAAGAAACATATGATTTTGACTAATCAATTTGTTAAAGATTTATTGTTTGAAAGTAAATACAGGCCTAATGTGAAAGAGTTGATAGAGATAGATCAAAATTTGTTAAATATGAAAAAAGGAATGATTTCATCAATCGTACATGGTGCAGCAGTCAATAATGATATAGAAAGTGTTTTGAATGCTGTAGATCTGGTGAATGATTTGTGCAATATTGGTTTAAAAGATGTTATTTTTGATTTAATGAAGCCAAATCAAAAATCCAATTTATCATATTATGTGAATACAAATGACAACATATTTACACAAATATACAAAAAGAAAAACTTCTTTACTCAACTCAATGACTCTATGGATGTAAAACAAGACAGGTCAAAAATGAAAATTTAATTTTAATGTAGGATTTAAGCTACAAAAAAAGATTGGTCATTTGAAAATACAAAAAAATATGTTATGATTGACCTATTGTTCACTTAGGAGAAACATATGAAAAAATTCTATACTCTCGGTATTGTTCTTGCTGCTACCATTATGACTGGTTGTGCTACGAATCAGCCTTATGCAAATCAAGGCTACAACAATGGTAATGGTTATGCATACGGAAATTCAAATGGCTACAATAACAATCAACCTAACATGGGTGGTGCGGTCTTAGGTGGTGCAGCCGGTGGCTTGATTGGTTCACAAGTTGGTAATGGAAGTGGATCAGTAGCTGGTGCAGCAGCAGGTGGTGCTATCGGTGCTGTAGCTGGTTCAGGTTGCAAGAGTGTCAATGGTGGACAAGTCGCAGGTGCCTTGATTGGTGGTTTGCTTGGATCACAGATTGGCAGAGGTAGCGGTCAAAAGGCGGCTGCTGCTATTGGTGGTGCAACAGGTGCCATGGTGGGCAATGAGATGGCTGGTGGTTGTGTTCGTTAATTAGTCAATTCAATAATTGGACACCATTATGTTAATTTTTGTTATCCTATATGTAATTGTAGGATATGTATTCTACAGGGCTGTACTTGCTTCAAAAGGCAATAACCCTGTTTTGTGTGGAGTTTTTTGGATTTTTTGGATTATGTGCTTGCCTTTAATCCTATTATATAGTGAAGTAATTAAACCTTATCTGAAGAATAAGAAACAATAAGTTATCAAATTTTAATTTTTAAAGGAGTATAGTTATGCTTTGTACATATTGTGGAGTAAATGTTAGAGGAACACCATGCCAATCTGCTAAAAATGCAGCAAATTGTGCAAATAATCGTGGTCGTGAAACTGATGATTGGGGCGATGACAGGATTAGCTCATTTGCAACACAAAATCAATTACATCAAAACTATAATCAGTTTAGTGAAGTTCTAATGAAAGAAATTAAATAATAATTTAAATTTTATTAAAAAAAGCTGTTTTTAAAACAGCTTTTTTATTTAACGATTTGGTTTAGGTTTATCATCTTCATTGTTGATATTACTGCCTCTTCTGAGTCTATCATTCATCTGTCCAATTGAAGCTGCTGTACTTTTAACCTTTTTGATGACATTGTTGTAGTCTTCATGGCTACCTATCCAAAACCATAGATATCCATGTTCACCTTCTGGTGTTGTTATTTTCTTCGCAAGTGCTCTATGTTTTCTACCTACTTGTGCACTGTATACCTCGTTATCTGCAATATTAAGAGGTTTAAACTCAACAGTATGCGGGTCTTTTTTCCATTTTTCAAAGCTATTTACTGCTGTATCTTGTATTTCTGGATTGAGTTTATGAAACAGTTTATCAAAGCTTTCAGTTTTTTTACTTATCGTCTTTTTCATTTATTTATTCATTAATAATTTTTATCTTTTTATCTTTTAATCTTTTTAGGGCTATCTGTATTAAAATCAGTTGTCTTACCTGTAGCAGCTTCAAAATCTGCATTTTTAAGTAAATGTTCAAGAGCTAATTTACCATCTTCTGATTCAAGCATGTCATCCCAAATTTGATTATCATTTTTTTCTTGTTTTTGATTGTTTTCTTTATTCATAATTTAATTCCTTTGTATTATTTTCTCAAAATCAAAAGCTATTGTCAAAACTTGTTTTTTATATTATTTTTAATATGTTGTTAAAAATGGAGTAAATAATTATGGTTAGAAATCAAGAATTTGATGTTGTTTATAAAAATTGGATTAAATGGAATATTATTATTCCTTTTGTATCTGCCATATTATTAATTGTTGTAGCATTTATAAGTGTATTTGCTTTAATGGCGTCTCAAATTAACAACATAGATTTCTTTTTTTATGAACATCTTCATTATGCAGTTCTTTTGATTGTTGTGATGTTCTTAATTTTCGTCGGATCATTGTTTTTGCTTTATAAATACTTTAGAACAACTTGGGTTTTATTGAAATATATGGATGATTTAGGAATTAAACCAATATTTGGCAAGAGCTTAGGATTGGTGGGGAATTTCGTTCTTTATTGTATAACTTCATTGTTTTTATTCATTATTCATATTATATATATAATTGCTATATTTTTATCAGTAAGAAAATTTAATAAATTTTAATAAACTTAGTGCTTTCGTGATACAATATTAAAGAAATTTCTAAAGGCTTTTATGACAATTGCTCGTACTTGGGATGGGATTAATCTAATGAACTTTAAATTAGTTAATAAGAATAATATATTTAAAGAGGGTACTTTTGAAAATATACTTGTGGAACAAGTAATCAAATTCTTCGAGCATGATTGTTACAATAGAGATACAGTAAAAGCTCCATTTTATGCTTCAGAGCATTATTTTTATGAAAATATTCTTGCTTCAAGAATTCTAAAATATTTAAGTCAACATAAAATTGATATACCTATGGATATTACATTCAAGTCTCTTCTTGGACAAAAGGCTTGTTGGTATGCAAGATTGTCTGGTTGTATTGAAGCTAAAAAAATCACTGATGGAGTTTATCACGGATACAAACCTAATGTTCCAGTTTTCGGATTATATCTTGAGTCTGGTATCATTGATTTGCTCAAAGATTCTGATTTTATCAATAAATTAATTAAAACAAGTCCTACAAAAGATGGATTAAAACATTTAATTGAAGTAGCAAAGCTATCTTCTGCATTTAGACAACTATTGAGAATGCCAACAATTGAGTTTGATCCTAAAAATGAAAGTTCAATTTATCATAAAAGTAAATATAAAAATTTAAAAGTTAACAATATAAATATAAAAAATTATCAATCTTTTAATTTTCAAACATGGCCAGAAATAGAAAACATAGAGGTTGCAGCAACAACTAGAGGTATATATCATCATTTGGGAGATGATGTTGCTTTTATGTTAAGTGCAATGGAGTATGGTGATTTTTGTATATTGGGATCAGATGAGTTTGGTGATATTATACCTATGTATTATTATTCTTATAATCTAATGAATACTGTTAGCTTTGATGACAATAGAATTTTTAGTTGGGAAGATTTTGATTATATTTATGGTGTACCAAGAATTAATGCTCTTTATCCATCTGCTAATAATGTTATATTTAAATATGCAAGTGAAGATAAAGATCAGTGCCTTATTAATAAAAAAGAAAATTCTGCTTTAGCTGGTGCTTTTTGGAATAATTCTGTATTTAATCAGTTATCAGGAAGAAATATAGCAACTAAAAGTTTGAAGGAATTATCTTTAGAGCTTAAACAATGTGTTGAAAAAGCAATTGAAAATAGTCAATTTGTAAAAAATAATGAAAATTTAGAAAAGTTTTTTTTAGAAAAATATTTTCATAACAAGTGCTTAGATCTCAATAATCAGGATGAAGTAGATTTTTTAAACATTGCTAATTCTTTTATTAGAAAAAATTACTCTTTCTTTATAAAAACTGTTGCACAAAAAGTTAACTGTATGGTTATTAATCCTGAAGAAAAAACACAGCTTGCTTTCTTTAAAAAATCAGGTGAAAGCAAAGCACCAGCGTACCTTGATTTGCTATATTTATTAAAGTTTTTTATGACTCAATCAAAAGAAAATAAAGAGTTGGGATTGACTGTTGAGTTTTATCAAAAAGCTTTAATCAATTTTTTGTTAGGAGATAATCCTAAAGGATTTTGGGAGAGAGAATATATTCACTTATATAATTATTGGTTAAATTTAGATAAAAAATCATTTGTTGTATCTGATTTAGTTGAGATGAATAATGAGTATAGAATATTTATTGTTAATGGTAAGATTGCTACAGGAACGCCATGCTACAGAAATACAACTCCATTTAATGCTTGGACAAAAGGAAGATTAGACCCAAGGTTATGTGATGGACATAATGCAACAGAAATTAAATTGGATAATAGTACAAGAAATATTGCAGCAAAATATGGTCGTTTTGCTCGTAAGTTTTTGTCTTTAATGAACAAGGAATATCCAGAAATAAAAAGTTATGTTTTGGATGTTTGTATAAGTTATGATAAAGATAATAATATGGTAGTGATGCCAATAGAAGTTAATTCTATTAATATGTCTGGAGCATATCAGGCTGATATGAGAAAAATATGTGCTGTGGTTGCTGGAAAGAAGTCAAACATATCAAGTTTAAATAATGTTTTTAATTTAGATTCGTTAATGTCTAATCCTATAGATTTTATTATCAATAAAAGTATATATTATGGTGCTGGAGATGATTCAATTAAAGGTGTTATAGAAGATGTATATGAAATACAATCTGATATCATACAGGAAAAAATTAATCAAATAGATCAGAGAAATCCAGATAATTTAACAGATTCAGATGAGAATTATGATGATACTGAAACTAATGAGTTCCTTGATTTTATTGATAGTGTCAATAAACCAACAATTATTGATTTAGATGTAGATACTACAAATAAAAATGAAAAAATGTGATATAATCCTTTATTAATTTAAAATGAAGGGCTATTATGGCTGGATCTAAATTTTTTATGTTGTTTGATGACTTGGCAACAATCCTTGATGATGTTGCTGCAATGAGCAAGTTGGCAACAAAAAAGACTGCTGGTATTGTAGGAGATGATTTAGCATTGAATGCAAATCAGGTTGTTGGTGTATCTGCAAATCGTGGCTGCAATTTTGTTGTTATTGAGTATTTTTGTAATTGATTTAGCATAATCTATGGATACCTGTAGATTGCTTGATGATCTTTTATTGTCAAAACTCAACTCAATCATAGGTGCAAGGTTAACATCAAGACACAGCCTTTTTAGTTCATTTGCAACAAAGTCAGCTTTATCCTGAGTGTATTTATCTTTCCAGTTTTGTTTGTGGTTGGGCAGTTTAAAGTGTTTAATTCTATAGACAACATCGTTTTCCTGATCTGTCATCATAAGTGCACTGGGGTAGAGTTTTTTAAGTTCACACATGGCACTTTCGGTTTTATCAAAATCTCTTTTGAAAAATATATAGCCACCAGACTTTTGATATTGGTGTTGCTCTGCTGTTGTAATGAAAAATTGTTCAAAATTGATGGCAGATTGAGCAACTGGTGAGAATAAGCATATGCAGGATAAAAAAAAGTTTTTTTTGAACATGATGTTTTTTATTGAAAAAAAGAGAAAAAATCAAGATGCTTCTATTTATGATGATTTTTTGCTAAAATTGAGGTATGAATACTATTATGACAAATACAGATAAGGTTAAACAATTTGAAAAAAATTTTTATTCAGTGGTTAAAGAAAACAATTTAGAGTTGCTGGAGTTTTTCTTGCTAAATTCTGATTTCCCTAAATATTCTCAATCATACAAACAAAGTGTGATGGACTATCTGGTATACAATGGTCACAAGTTCCCTAATTTTGATTTACCTTTGTGGTCTTTGACAAATGACTATATGGGTGTCAATGGTAATATACATGAGAATGCAGATAGACCTTTGAGACTTGCAGCTTCATTGAATGTGCCTTATGCAAAGTTTTTGTTGACATCAAATAAACTTAAAGAGCATGCCAATATAAATGAAACCAATGATGGCTCTAGTGCTATTTTAAATGCTATTCAAAGTGAAAATTTGGATTTTGTTAAGTTCTTACTGACAAGTAAAGAGTTAAAAATTCATGCAAAGCTCAATATATCAGATAAGCCATTTAATGATCCGTTGTGTAAAGCATGTGAGGGTAAGAATAACGATATTTTAGAGTATTTGTTGAGTGAAGAGGCGTATGTCAATCAAGATGGATTTAGTCCTGTTGAGAATTTGCAAAGATTTCAAAATGAAACTTTTAAGAAATTAATTCGTCAAGATAACAAAGATATGATTCAGAAGATTTTACAATCTGACATTTTGGACATAAAAGAAAATGGTTATGATTTTTTATGTCAAGCAATTACTATAGACGCAAGAAAAACAACTGATTATCTATCTGATTTTTTAAATATACCTGTTGATTTAATGAACATGAGATATAAGGATAAAAGTATCTTCTTCCACATTGCTCACACCGCCCACAATTCCAGAATACCGAAACATTCTTTTTTGCATGAGATATTGGAAAATCCCAACTTTTCAATTTCCTATGAAGAAATAGATGATATAGATAGCCTATACCATTATGGTGAAATTCAGACTGAAAAACTAATGGCTTACATAGAGAGGTTTGAAAAGATTCACAATATGGACAAGGTTTTACAATCAAAAGAACAATTACATAAAAAGCTTAAATTATAAGATTTTTTTTATCTGCTTGACTTTTAAAATAAATTCAAGTTATAATGAAATTATATTAAGCTTTTAAAAATGTTTATTCAAATTTTCTTCAACGATAATAACAATAATGATGCTGCACAGAGTGCTGGCAGATTGTTGTTTGTCTAAAAGAAAAGAATCAACAAACTCAAAAGCACTCTAAAACAGAGTGCTTTTTTTATTGTCAAAAATTTTTAAGGAGATATCAAATGAGAACATTAGTCAAAGAGTTGAAAGAGAAAATTGGTCAAGAGGTTAAGTTGTATTTAACTTTAGATGTTATGCGTAACCAGAAACATTTGCAGTTCATTCTAGCTCATGACAAGTCTGGTGCCATTCAGTTGGTTCTCTCCAAATCAAAAGTTCAAAACAATGAGGAAGTTGGACAGTTATTGCAAGGTTCAACTTTAATTGCTATAGGGGAAGTTGTCTCTGCAACCCAAAGTAAAACATTTGGGTTGGAAATACAGGTCAGCAGTATTGAGATAATGTCAAAAGCTGAAGCTTTTCCCATTACAGAAGAATCAAGTATTGACTTGAGGTTTGACTACCGTGCTGTTGATTTGAAATTCCCCAAACAACAGTTAATGTTAAAGCTTCGTAGTGCATTTGAGCAAGGGTGTCGTGAATATCTTTTATCAAAAGAGTTTACAGAAATTCATACTGCTAAATTAATGTCTAGAGCCTCAGAGAGTGGTAGCCAGGTATTCAAAGTGGATTATTTTGATAAAAAAGCTTTTTTGAGTCAGAGTCCTCAGGAAGGAAAAGAATTACATGTATCTAGCGGATTAGAGGGTGTTTTTGAAGTTGGTAGTGTATTCAGAGCAGAAGAGTCAAGATCATCTCGCCACTTAACTGAATTTATCGGTATAGATGTGGAGTTTGCTTGGTGTTTTGAAGTAGAAGAAGTCATGAAGATAGAAGAAGAGATGTTGTGCTATGCTTTTGCAAAGTTAGAACCATTTAAAGAAGAAGTGAAATCACTTTACAATCTTGAGTTAACTACGAAGCCTACTGTAAAATACATGACTTTAGAACAAGCCAAGGTTATATTAAAAGAAAAATCTGGTATGTCTTTAGGAAGAGATCAGGATTTGCCAGATGAAGGTGAAAGAATGCTATATGAAATTTTAGGTTTTGATTTGATTTTTGTATCAAACTATCCGATTGCAAAAAGGCCATTCTACCATATGTGGGAAAAAGAAAAGGGAACTACAAAAAGTTTTGACTTGATTTTCAAAGGTATAGAAATCACAAGTGGTGCTATCAGAGAGCATAGGCATGATATTTTTGCACAACAAGTAGTTCAAAAGGGTGTAAGTCTTGATTCAGTAGATAACTATTTGAAGGTGTTCAAATACGGATGTCCTCCACATGGTGGATTTGGATTAGGTGTAGAAAGGGTCATTGCCAAACTACTTGGATTGAGCAGTGTCAAGGAAGCTTCTGCTATGCCAAGAGACCCTGATAGGTTAATGCCGTGAAAACTAAAATTAATTAAATGAGGTAAAGAAATTTGTGAATATTTTCACTTATTTCTTTAGTTCTTGAGTTTATGTCATCAATAGTAAAAAAATCTTGTTTTTGACATATTAATTCTATTTGTTTTAATTGGTGTTTTTGTTTTTCATAAACATATTGTTTTTTCTTGATAAAAGTATTATTTTTTGCCTCTTCATTTGAAGTATCATCAAGTAAAATAAAGTTTCCAAGTTGATTTAATTCACTTTTATTTAATTCTTTATATTTAGGATTAATTTGTATTAATTTTTTCTGCACTAATGGAATAATATGTTCAATTTGAATATTTTCTTTAATAGTTTGTTTAAAAATTGCTTGTTTTAATTGGTTAAAATCAACTTGAGATAGTGATAATTCATATAAATATAGAATTCCTTTTCTAACTTGTAAAAAATTATACTCTTTCCATTTTTCGTATATTTTGGTTTCATCTATTGGATTAAAAAATAGTTTTGTGCTAATAAATTTGATTATATCGTTATTGGTTTTAACCTCTTGTAATAAGTCTGGGAAAACAGATATATTCATAATATTGTTGTTTATATAGTTGTTGTTTGCTCCATTGTAAACACCCATAAAATAAATTTTAATAATATCTTGTAGTAGTTTTATAAATTTATTTTTTTCTATTTGTTCATTATTTTTAGGGTATAGTTCTAATAAAACAGGAGTGTAAAGATCTAATAAGTCTAAGTGATCTAATATATATAAATAGATAGATGCCTCATGAAAGGGATCAGTAAAACCTTTAATTTGTTTATATATTATTTCAAATTGCTCTAATTGTTTGTAGAAATTTAATGTTTCGTTATTACTCCAAACGGTAGGATTGAGAACTGAATTGTTAAGGAAAGAAGTAAGTTTTTCTATGCTTACTATTTTCTCGTTTTTGAAAATGCTTGTATTTGTTATTTTAAAAACAGACATAACATATCTATCAAGATTGTCTTCACCAAGATTTGTTTTCAATTGTTTAAAAAAATCATTAACTTTTTGACCATTATCTGTTCCGTCTTCTGCTAATATAAAGGTATTTTTAATTAAATCGATAGGCTTTAGTGTTTTCCCTGTATTATTTTTATTTTGAAATATAATTGATGGATTAATTTTTGAACTAAATACTTCTATAGTAATAAGAGTATTAAAAAAACTATCTATAACGTTACTAAAATCTTTTAAAGATTCCTTTGAAATGTACAATTTATGGTTGTAATCATATACTATGTTTAATTTTTTATGAAAAAAATGAAATATACAAACTAAAGCTTCTAGTGTATGTTTAAAAGATTGTATATCTTTTTTAATATCCTTATTTTTATAATATAATATATTTAGTATTTCTGTATATGTTTGTTTCTTGTTTTTATTTTGACATAATATATTAAATATGTTTTCTCTGTTTTTTATGAGAGAGCAATAAAATTCATTATATTGAGTTGAGTTTATAAATTTAAGCTTTGATACTTCTTCACCGTTTTTGTTGTTAACTAAAACATTATTTAAAGAGTTTAGTTTTATGTGTTCTTGTTTAAATTTAGAGTAAATCTCTTTTTTCCTTTTATCAATTGATAATGTTAAGGTCTTCTCAAAATTTTCTTCATTTAAAGATATTGTTTTTTGAAATAGAACCTCTAAAAATAGTGCTATCAAGCTCAATGTTGTTGTTCTTTGTTGTCCATCCATTATAGAAACTAAATTTTCTTTAACTGGTTGTAAGATTAGACTGCCAATTTCTGCATTAATGTATTCATTAGAAAAGTCATTTGATAAGTTCACATTAAAAATAGTGTCTAAAAGTTTATGAACATGCTTATGTTCCCATTCATACTCTCTTTGGTAGTACTGCATAACAAATTCTGGATTTTCTAAAGAAAATGCTTCTCCTGTCATGTAGTCTTTAATTTTCCTGACTTCAGCTTGTTTAATGTTTTTTTCATCTGTTAAAGATAGCATTTTTCACCTTATATTTTTTTATTAATATAAAAAATAAATTAAAAATCAATATAAAGTTAAATTATTCTATTTTCTCCAATCACAGATGGAAATACATCATATTAGTGATCAATTGAAAAAAGTCCATTAAATCATTTAAAAAAATCTTTTTTTAAATTTTTCTTTTGGTAAGATAAATAGATGAAATTATTTAAAGATAAATTGGAGTTTATGCAGTTTTGTATTCAACTAAACAGCAGTGAAGTATTTGATTTTTATTTAAGTAAAAAATCTGATTTTCTATCAATAGAAAACGAAGAGTTTTTAGAAATGGTAGCAACAAAAATAAAGGGGCTTTCATTAGATAAAGATTATGCTAAATTTTGTGCAGACGTTTTAGATCAAAAGCCAAGGTTTTCAGAAAAAATTTATGAAAAAATCCTAGATAAAAACCAAAAACAAGCAAAAAAATTTTTTCTATCTCTTCTAAATTCCAGAGAATATGATTTTTTATTTAATTTATTAAGCAAGAAAGATTATTTATTTTTAGAAATATTAGAGCCTGAAATTTTCAAGAGTATACCAGACAATTATATAGTAAACCATTTTTGCTCTAAAAATGAAAATAAAGTATTGCATGAAACACATTTTAATTTAATTGGTAAAATAATTGATAAATATACTGAAAACAGGTTAGATATTGCAAATGAAAAAGCAATGAGTTTAATTTTAAATCTTCAAGAAAAGGGAGTATCTATTAAAGGTGTTAACTTATTGCAATTATTTATGTTGTCTAAAACAAGAGATTATTTGCTACAAAACGAAGAAATGTTAAAAGATTTGTATGAAAATAGAGAATGGAAGAAAAATCACAATCTTTTTCAAACCTATAGGTATTATGATGACTGGGTCAATAGAGATAATCAGTTTTATATATCTATGATAGAGCAAAAAATAGAAAAAACTGTGGCTTGTCAATATCTTGATATAAGTATGAAAAAAGGTTCAGTTGATGATTTTGTGTTGGTTAATAAGAGTAGAGTAAAGATTTAAGAAGAGGTTTTGATGAGTAAAGTATTGGTAAGAGTTCAAAATAGTTTTATAGGAATTTCTAAAAAAAATGATCAGTTGTGTATTAAGCGAGTTGGTGATACAACGAGAAACACAATACATTTTTCAGTCAATGGTGCAGTTTCTTCCCATGAGATGGGTAGTTGGGATGATTGTGGAGTTGTCATTATTTGTAGGCCAGATGAAATGGAGGCACCAGTCTCTGGTGTAAGACTAGAAGATACTTGGCTTCATTGTGGAAATAATGGATTGATTTTAGGTAAGTCAGCGATTATTTTAGCCCCCTCTAATATGGATATACCAACAGAATTAAGAGATAAAGTTATTCCCTATGATTCTTCAGATGATATTTTAGCTTCAAGAGCAAAAGCAATTGATAAAGCTTTAGATGACTTCAAGGTAGATCAAAAATATAAAATAGGTAGAAATGGTGTGGTTGGTATGGAAATGACTCAATACTTAAAAGAAGCTGAGAGTTTAAAGTATTTGTTTAATTCAAGAACATCTAATGTAACTACAAATATACATATGAATAGTTTGGATAATGCAGTGGAAGACTGTCTAAAAGCTATAAAATCAAGAATAACATCCATAAAAACTGAAGGTGATTTACAAATAATTGATGGGATAACTGTATCTCAAAGTCAAAAAACCATGGAGTTTATAGATGAGTCATTAAGGAATATTGATATTTCACAGAATAGTCTTAATGGTTATGCAAGTGATTATTTTGAAAATTTAAGATCATTGGTCAATAATGAAAAAAATGCTCTTAAAGAAATAATGGTTGAATTAGAAGAAGAAAATAAAAAACCATTTAAAATTAAATTTTCTGAAAATAATTTATCTGAAAATATGAGTTATGAATCTGTTGTTGAGTTTATTAATCAAAATGTAAAAATGAATAAACCATTAGATGAAATAGATGTCATTGATATCAGGCTAAATGAAGGGGAAAAGGACAGAAATTTAGGCTCTTTTTCAGATGTATTTAGTGACGAAATTAGATCTGCAAAAAGACTGATTACAAAAGACATAAGCAGTGTTGTGAAAAATATAGAAAACATACGAAATTCAAATTCTGACCAAACTAACGAATTCAAAAATAAAGTTTAAGTTTAAATTTAAATTTTCATTTTTATTTTTGCAGGTTCTTGGATTTTTAGTTTGTTTTCCATCTTAGCAACTTTTAACATAGGTTTTATTTCTTCTATATTAAAAAACCAAGTCCTTGCTGTACTATAAAGTTTGGGTTTTTTAATGATTTTTTGTAAAAATAGAATGGCTAATTCTTGATTGATTTTATGTTTAGCCCAAAAATTGGAGAAGTCTTTGTGTGTGATATCAAATAAATATTTCGCTCTGTCTGTTGCATCATGACTCTCTAAAGCTTTGTGATATTTGTTTAGTTTGTATTCAAGTTTTTCACACAAAAATTTGTTGTCATCTTTATATACATCTTCAATGAAGTTAATTGCTTCTTGTCTCCATGAATATTCTTTTTTTCGTTCATTTTTTCTAGCCAATCTGTTTGCTATCGAAAATTCGCTGGGCATATCTGTTAATGAGTTCTTCATATTTAATTCTATGAGCTTTTGCTCAAGAGAGGAAAGCGATATGCTCAGTCTATCTGCTAGTGTTTCATTTGTCATGGAGATTTTCATGTTCTCATTTTAGTTGAATCTTTGTTCAAGTCAATTTATGATTTTTTTCTTCTATATTTGATTTTCATTTTTTTTCATTCAAACTATCAAAATGACACTTATCTACAATATTTTATTTTGGATTTTCTCTATTCTAGGATTTTTATCTTTGGGTCCACTTATTATGTCTCCTATGATGATGGTATCCATAGACAAAAAAACGAAGAGTCCTATGAGGTATTTTTTCTGGATTATCATCACATTCCCATTCCTGTGTTTAGGATCTATAATTTTAGGTAGATATTTGTTCAATGAAATAAATCAGTTATATGGAATTATTGTCATGTTAATTCCAACTGTTCATATTGTGTTTGCTGTGTTGATTCTCAATAAAGAAACTGAATCAGCAAACAAGATAAAAAATAATCAATAATTTAGACTTTTATTTGTATTTTTGTTAGAATATTTAAATCTTCTAAAGGAGTGGTTATGTCAAACTCAGTTAAATTGCCGTTGAAAAAAGATATCACATTAGATAGTTTTCAAGTTTCACCTATTGTATTTAATAGGAATAAATTAGATAGTGTAGCTGCCTTTTACGACATAAGTCATGAAGCAGAAAAATCATTGAAAAATTTTCAGGATAAATTAGACCATTTAAGTGAACAATTTAAAAACAATCAGATTGATATGTCTCAATATGTTAAGGAGCTTGAGTCAATCAATAACGATTCATCAAAAACTGATATCAAAATAAGTATGAATAGAAGTGGTAAATTTATAGTCTCAGTTGAGGCTGAATTAAAGTTGGAGTATCAAACAGATAAGCAAATTGCAGCAAGTGTAAAGGCGGGCAAGTTTGTTGAGAAAAAAGTAAATCAAAAACAATACTTGTATGTTGTTGTTTGGGAAGAGTCTGAGCGCGGTTGGGACGTCAGACCTGATGGTTGCTCAGCACACTTATCAGAGAAAGCTGCTATGGATTTTATAAAGAAACAGCAAGACTCTTTACCTAAAGGCTATGTACCAGATGAGTATTCAAGACCATCAGGAAAACCTCATTTGGTAGAGGTTTCAAAAAGTCTATATGACTATGTTGTTTCAAAAGGTGAAGCTAAAGCTGATACTTGGTTGAATGTGAACAACCCTAAAGACTTGGTTAATTTTGACGCTTCAAGTCTAGGTAAGAAGATACCTTCCATTTAATAATGAAATTTTTATAAAATACTTGAATACTTAGTTGACTTTTACAACTAAGTATGGCATAATTAAATCATATTAAAGGAGAACACTATGAAAAACGCTTTACTACTTATTGACTTCCAAAACGACTTTATTGACGCACCATCTTTTCGAGGTGCATTGGCTGTGAGTGGTGCTTATCAGGATGTGTTGAGAACTGTGCAATACATCAAGAGCAATCAAATTGATGATATTTTTGTCACTGTAGATACTCACAGTGTCATGGATATTGCTCATGCTTCATGGTGGGTTGATAAAGAGGGTAAGCACCCAAGTCCATTTACTCTTATCACTGTGGATGATGTTGTGAGTGGTAAGTGGATGACAGCAGATCCTAAAGAGCAGGAGTGGAGTTTGTTTTATGTCAAAGAATTGGCAAAGAACAACAAATATACTTTGTGTGTTTGGCCAGATCATTGCATTAAGGGGTCTTATGGTTGGGATATTGCTCCAGAAATTAAAGAAGCATTGAAAGATTGGGAGTTGAGTACTGGAAAGTCTGTCAACTATGTGTACAAGGGCATGAACCCAAGGACTGAGCACTACTCTGGTTTTAAGGCTGAAGTCTTGGTTGAGTCAGACGCTGGAACTGAATTGAACATGGATTTGATCAAGTCTTTAATGAAGTATGATAGGGTCAGTGTTGCAGGAGAGGCTTTGTCTCATTGTGTTGCGTCTTCAGTGACTGATTTGCTGGAAAATATTTCTGACAAATCAAAAGTCACAATCTTGAAAGATTGCATGAGCAGTGTTACAGGCTTTGAAGCTAACGGAGAGAAGTTCTTGGATTGGGCAAAGTCTCAAGGTGCAGTTCTTGAAACTGTAGGTAAAATGAAATTAAAAATGTAATTCTATATTTCATGAAATATAAGAGATCCCTGTGGATGAAAATTCATGGGGATTTTTGTTTTATTTTTTCGTTTTGATATAATAAGTAATAAAGGAATTTTAAAAATGGAAAACTTCATACTTCAAGAGCATAAAAGTGATAAATACGGTCCCAGAACATATCATAATGCCAACTCTGCGGATTTGACTGTTGCCTTTGCTGTTGATTTGCATACTGCGGGTGAGGTTTTGACACACAAAGCAGCAGGAGATAGATATATAGGTTTTCAGTTGACAGATGAGACAACTTCTCTTGAATTGGCTAGACAACTTTATAGAAAAATGAAGTCCATGAATGCAAAAAGTTTGAACATAGCAGGCAATGGGATATACACACTATCAAAACACAATTGCTCTCAACAATTTATCAACGAATTTGTTTATGATGTTTTATCCAGAGTTCATGAGCATTTACCTATAGAGAAAATTGTCTCTGGGGGTCAAACAGGTGTAGATATAGCAGGTGCTGTAGCAGCAAAGAAGCTCAATATTCCTGCTGTAATTACATTTCCTAAAGGTTTTATGCAAAGATTTGAAGATAAAAGAGATATATTTCAAACAAAAGAAGCAGTAGAAGAACAAATAAATTATTGGGTGAATGCTCTTGTGCCTAGTAATGAAAGAAAAGCTAAAAATACAATTTAATCTTGACATTTAAGAAAAATACCTTAATTTTTTTATATAACTATTAGGGGTTAAAAAATGTTAAATAAAGATTTAGATGAAATGTGTGTAAATTTAGCTCAGGCAGTTGCAAAACATTCCTTAGAAAGATCAGGGCAGATTAATGATTATGATATAGGGTGCTGGATTAAAGATGAAAATGGCAATAATAAAAGAGTAAGAATTATGTTCTATTTTCTAGAGGCAAAGTCAAATAATCAATCTACTTAACTAGAGTATTCCACAAAATCTCTTGTGCCAATTTTGCCAACACTAATAAATGCTTGATGTTTAACCTTACCAAAAGGTATGAGGTTGAAGTACGGGACTATGTTTTTCACATAATTGATTCTTTTTAAGCATTCTACTTGTATTTCATTGGAGTAGATAATCAAAAATCCATTGATAATGTCTATTTCTGTGACATCAATACCTAACTTATCAAAATAATGTGCCCATACAACAGAGTCATCAGCACTGCTGTTGAATGTAACTATATATCTAGATCCTCTTTTGAGTTGATGTTTTTGCAAATCATTGGTCATCATATTGATTTATATGAAAAAGTTTGAAAAATCAAATTTTAATTTTTGTTTTTTTATCAGTTAGAAAATTCTCGCTTAATTGTAATTCTAAAAGTCTACTTTTAAGACATGTTTTCATCTGTTCACATTTTGTGATAATTTTAGGATCTGTTTTCTTTGTGTTTTCAGTTTTCAAGTCTAACAGATCCATAATGAGGTTAATTTGCCATTGATGTCTTAATTCCTCAGAAAAGTATTGATTTATATTTTTCTTTTGTCCGTAAACATTAAAATATTCATCATCTGTGCTTTTAATTACCTTGTTGTAAATCGTTTTAGAAAAATGAGTAAGAGGCAATATGTCTTTAAGGGTCAGTGGTGTTGGGTCATCCAAAGAGATCATCAGTGTTGGATCATTATCCCTGACTTTATATCTTTTTTTATCAAGAATGATTTTATCAAAATCAACTATATTGAGAATTTTAAACAATGACTCATCTGGTGGTCTTAGTTTATTTGGTAGTATATGTTGAGCTATATAAGCATAGTCATATTGATGATTTTTATGTGTTTCAAGAATTTCAGGAATACTTGAGTTTTCTCTTGAATCAAGGTGAAGTTCATAAAGAAAAATATCTTCTATTTTAACTTCAATGAGTTTGTCCTTTTCTTCCAAATACCTGTTATATGCATAAATACCTTGCTTTTGGAATGCTTTAAGTATTTGTGCTTTCTGATATTCAGCTTTGGTATGGATTCCACTAGCGAAAAATTCTTTAGCTGTTTCTTGATCTGAACATAAATAAAGAGATAGGTTTTTTTCTGTAAAAAAATCTTCACAAGTTTTAATGGGTTTGCCTCTTAGGCAATCTACATAATTAGAAAATGATTCTTGATAGGTTGAAACATCACTGGGTTTGTTTTCAGCGATTGAGATTAAATCATCAAGTACACTTTGATGAAATGCAAAGTTACCATTTTTACCTTTATGATCTGCTCCAAAAGTTGTGATTGAGTTGGGTATTTTTCTAAAATAAGATTGATTATCGATGTGGACATTCAAATCCTCAAACAACTGTTCAAGCGATACCACTCCCTTTTTTGAGGGAAGGAGTGATTTTCTCTTTCTTATAATATTTGTAGAACTCATATTTTAGCTTTCATATATGAACTATTTGTTTTATCTATTACTTTTAATGCAAGAAGCTCAGAATTGATAAATGGTGTTATTAAAGTATCTATTTTCATGGTTTTGCTAGACTCTTCATTGAGGATAAAATCAATTGATTTTTTCATCAATGTATTTAGTTTTTCTATTTCTTCGTCTTTTTTAGATATATCCTCTAAATTAAATTTAAACAATATCTTTTGACTGTCATGAGTAATTAGGTTTAAACTCTTGAATGGATTATTCGTGTTGTTCAATATTGCTTCAACTGTGTCAATCAATATCATATTGCTAGAGAGTGTTAACTGATTTTTCACTGCTCTATGACTAAAGTATTTTTCAAACTTTTCTCTATCCCACGATACAAGAGCAAAATCCTGAGTTTTATCAATGAATTCTATATTTTCTAAATCAATATAGTCTTTAATGTATGGAAATTTATCTGCAAATTCCAGCGCCTGCTTATGCTCTTTTGCTACAATCAATATGAATTTAACTTTTTCTTCTTCTGACATTAAATTGTTAGGATTGTTCAGTAGAGAGTCTGCAATAGTAATTCTGTGAGCATTATCCATTTTTTTCATTTTGTTTTTAATGCTTGATAGGTATTTGTAGTTTTTATTATGTGTCAGAACATTATTGATAACATAGTTGTTCATGGTTTTATCTTTTTCTAAAAATTCAAGATCAAGTTTCAAATCATTATTTAAAACGACTTTGTTTAATGTTGCGATAGCATTCTCTCTATTGGTTGTAGAGTTGTCTAAGTATATTCTATTGAATATATACCCAAGTGATTCGTAATCATTCTGATTTTTTGTATCTATCATTTTCAATTTTAATTCTTTAACAAATATGTTAAGGGTTTTTTCATTGTTGAATTGAATGCATAATTTCTCAATATCTTTAGGGTTTAAAAAGTTAGGATGAAGATCTTCTGCATGCTTGTTGTCTTCAACAATCCATGCGTCAGTCAGTGAAGATATGAACAGCTTAGATTTTAATGTACTGTTAAGAAAAAAATCTTCTAAATGTTTTAAGTTTTTAACTAAATTCTGCATTTCAAGGTCTCATTTTAGGCTTATTCTCAAGAGTTTCATGGGGTTCTGTCTCTCTTTGATGAACTAAATCTTTATTTTTCTTTAAATAAACAAGTAAAATTCCAAGAGCAGAGGGTGTCACTCCAGCAATTCTAGATGCTTGTCCAATGGTCTCAGGCTTGAACTGATTGAGCTTTTGTTTGGTCTCTGTACTCAATGAAGTAATTTCATTGTAATCAAAGTTTTGTGGTAATTTTGTATTTTCAGATTTACTCATCCTTTGAACTTCATCTGCTTGTCTATCAATATAGCCAGCATATTTAAATCCAATTTGAACTTGATCAGTAATCTGTTGTGCAAGCTCAGCACCATACTTTTCAGAAATGGATTGATAAGATACTTCTTGTAGAACATCTTTTTTAGAGTGCTCTAAAACTTTTTCTATGGTTGAATAATCTACTCCAGGTCTTTTGATGAGATCTGCCAAATTAACTTCTTTAAGAAGTGGTGATCCGAGTATGCCAATAGCTGCCTCATCTTTAAAAATATTGGGATTAACCCAAGTATCTTTCATTTTTTGTTTATAGATTTCAACTGCTTCTTGTTTTTCGTTAAATAGTTTCCATCTTTCATCACTGACAAGCCCCAATTCTCTACCAATTGGTGTGAGTCTTTGGTCTGCATTGTCTTCTCTGAGAGAGAGTCTATACTCTGATCTACTTGTAAACATTCTATAAGGCTCATTGAGTTCTTTTGTGGTCAAATCATCAACCATAACTCCAATATAAGAGTTGCTTCTTTGGAATATGAAAGGCTCTAGTCCTTTTGCTCTGAGTGCAGCATTGATACCAGCACAAAGACCTTGACCTTGTGCTTCTTCATATCCTGTAGAACCAAGAATTTGTGAAGCACAGAAAAGATTTTGGATAACCTTGCTCTCTAATGATCGGCTAAAAGATGATGGCAAGTAGTAGTCATACTCAATGGCATAACCTGGTCTTAATATATAGGCGTTTTCAAGTCCCTTTATACTTCTGACTGCTTTGAGTTGAACATCAAAAGGCAAAGAAGTTGAAATTCCGTTTGGATAATACTCATTGGTTGTAAGACCTTCAGGCTCAAGATAGACTTGATGACTGTCTCTGTCTGCAAAGCGAGTGATTTTATCTTCAATGCTTGGGCAATATCTGGGTCCGGGGCCGTCAAATTTATTCAAAATAAATCCAGAGCGGTCAAATCCAGATCTAAAGATTTCATGAGTTGTCTCATTTGTCTTTGTAATCCAGCATGGAACTTGTGATGGGTGCATTGATTTGCTACCCATGAAACTCATGACAGGCAAATTGCCATCAAGTGCTCCATCACCGTCTTGTCTTTCCATTTTGCTGAAATCAATGGTTCTGCCATCAATTCTAGGTGGTGTACCAGTTTTAAGTCTACCTGTAGGAACAAGCTCTTTCATTCTTTGAGCAAGACTTATTGAAGCTGGGTCTCCTGCTCTGCCTGCTGTATGTGTCTCAAGACCAATATGAACTTTACCATTTTGAAAAGTGCCAGTAGTCAAAACTACAGTTTTTGATTTGAAACGAATACCTGATTGTGTCACAACACCGCAAACGCTATCACCATTCATGATGACATCATCAACTGCTTGCTGAAAAACTTGTAGATTTTCTTGATTTTCCACTTGTTTTCTAATGGAAGCTTTATACAGGATTCTATCAACTTGTGCTCTTGTTGCTTGAACGGCTGGGCCTTTGGAAGCGTTGAGTATTCTGAATTGTATGCCAGATTCATCAGTTGCGATTGCTGAAGCACCACCAAGAGCGTCAACCTCTTTCATCAGGTGCCCTTTACCAATACCACCCATAGATGGGTTACAGCTTAGTTGTCCAATGGTTTCTATATTGTGTGTAACAAGAAGTGTTTTGCAGCCCATTCTAGCTGCTGCCAATGCTGCTTCAGTACCACCATGTCCACCGCCTACAACGATCACATCATAAAATTCTGGATAGTCCATTTTTTTCCTTTGATAACTTTTTGTTATTTTAGCAAAATAAACACCAAACTCAAAGGAGTTAATTGTTTTTTAATCTTTTAATTCAAAATCAGTAAAAATACTCATGATATTTGATTTTACTTCAAACTATTTTTTGTGATACAATTAGATGATGATAATACAGTCATTTCAACCTCAATCTGTGCTAGATGATATCAATAAAAACGGTTTGGCATTTTCAAAACCAGATTTTTCTATTTGGGATGGTGAAATCATTAACCCAGATTTAATTTGGGGGTTTAGGCATTCATATGAGTGGATGGTTCAACAGATGAATAGAAGTGTAGAGAATAACACATTTGCTAAATTTCCATTCTGGGGTTGGGCTTGGTCTGGAGACAACGATCAAAAATATATAGATTTATCATTACATAAAGAGTATTCGGGAGAATACTTAATAACAATGGAGTTGGATGAAAAAGATTTATTTTTTAGTGATTTTCAATTATGGCACTATGTTTTGAACTATTGGCCAATAGTGTCTTCAGAAGAAGAAAGAATTTTCTTTGAGGCATTGGAGAAAGACAAAAAAAACAATTATTATGATAATAAACCGTTGAAAGATATTGTTTATGATTTAAAGATAAGAAACACTTGGAATAAGATTTTTTCTTTAAGGAAAAGTGGTGATTTTTTTATCAGTTCTTTAAGTGAAAAAGAGATTGAGTACTTAGAAATGAGTCCTGAAGAAAAAATAGTGACTCAATCTTGTTTTTGGAATATTGAGAAAAAAAATATATTAAAGGTTGAAAAAATATGAGAGTAAAGTGGTTAATTCAGTCTAATGGAGTTACTAGAAAACCTTTGGAAGAAGAGTTTTTTGCAAAAAATCTTCAAATGTTTGATTTTGCAATGATTCCATTCACACATAAAATCATTAATCTGGACACTATTTTTTTAGATTTTTTAACAAATAAAGATGTCTCCTATGTTCTAAAGGGTGGTACAAGAATATTGGATATTTTAAAAGATGACGGGTTTGTAGAAGAAAATAAAAAAATCTTATTGGAACATGCTTCTGAGGAATATGTTGATTTATTTTTTAATAGATTTAAAGCTGGGTTGTTTTATGATTTAGACAAGTTTGATCAAGCACATTATTCCTCTATTGGATTGCCTATGCTCAATCAAAGTCCATTTGTTGGGTATTTTCACGATGTAAAAGCCATTGTTTTTGAAAAAGACATGTTTGTGAAGCCCACATCTGATGGAAAGAGTTTTGCTGGTAAGATTCTACCCAAAGGGCAAAGTTTGGAAGATTTGCTAAAAACCATCATGTATCAAGAAAAGGTTAGTAAAGAGACTATCATGTTCTCTGAGATTAAAAATGTTCTTCATGAGTTCAGGTTTTTCATTATCAATGATGAGGTTGTCACTGGTAGTCAATACATGCAAGATCATAGGGTTGTTGTAAGAAATTTGTCAGATTCAGAGTTGGATAAAAAAGCACTTGAGGTGGCTCAAGATTATGCTTTGCTGTATAAGCCAAGTGATGTGTTTACTCTAGATATATGTCTTGAGAGTAGTGGAAGATGGAGTATTGTGGAGTATAACTGTTTTAATTGTTCAGGTCTTTATGCTGCTGACTTGATGAAGCTGACTCAATCAATGGAGAATTTTTTAATCAAAAAAACAACAAATTTAAAAATTAAATCATCCTTTACTTAAAAAATGTTAAAATCAATTATTATTATGGAGTTTTTATTTTCATGAATACAGAAAAAATTGTTTCCTTCTTGCGTGGTATTTCTCACTTGAGTGAGATTAATGTAAAACCCAATAAAGACTTTAAACACAAGTTTGTTGATTTGACTGGTCAAATGAACTGGGTTGTTGTGGATGATAGTAAGGTTGCTATTGATTCTCATGCAAGAATTATTTTTGATTTGTCTGAAAAAGAAGACAGATTGGAATTACTCAGCGCTCTTGCATATCAGAAATATAAATCAGACCAATATGACTTGATTGTAGCAGAAAACGAAAAGTTTGTGCTTGAACATTTTAAAGGTGATGATATCAGTGGTTATTTCTTTGACGCCTGATATTTTGTTTTTTGCTCAATGATTGCTGTGATTGTTTTCTTCTTCAGTAGAAGGTCAATCAACAAAGATCCTGAAATGAATACAATATTTTGATGTTCTTTTACAATGTTTTTTGATCGCTCACCAGTTTTGCCAGTGTGGGCAAAAACTCCGTAATAGTATTTGCCATCTTTTACCTTTTGTGCCAAATCTAAAACATCTTTATTGTTGATGTAGTTCTTATATCTTTTGCATTGAATCAACACTTTGCCTTGTTTTATTTTGAATTTTCCGTCTATACCTCCGTCATTGGAGTATGATTTGTTCCTTATAATATGGACATTGGTATCTTGTATAACATTGAGGATGAGTTCTTCAAAAACAAAAGGATTTATTTTTTTTAAGTAGTTTATGCTCTTGGGATAGCCATATTCTTGAGAACTTATTTCAACTATTTTTTTCAAAACTTCTTTGGCTTTTCTGATTCTATACAAATGAACCCATTTGCCCAAGAGTCTGAACCTGTTGATTATAATTGACCAAATTTTTATCCAATTCATATTTGTATTCTTTTATTTTTAATGTATTTGAAAAAAATTGAATTGTAAAATCAAAATATTTTTTCTTTAAACCAGAGAAAGTGATTGACAAAAATAGGGATTGGATTTAAAATTCACACACTTAACTTAAAGGAGTTCTCTAATGGCAAAAAAACCTCAAGTCACCGAAGCAAAAGCTGCAAAGTCAGTGACTAAGAAAATCAATCGTACCCGTAGAAATGCAATGGAGCGCAAGTGCCTTCCAAAAGCACTCAAGTGGCTATTCGCAGGTTCTACTCGTTCACAATTTCGTGAGATTTTGAGGTCATGGGAAGATAGTAGAAAAAAGGTTCGTGTAGAAGCCTAAATGCTAAGAAACAAAAAGCCCCCAATTGGGGGCTTTTTAGTTTGAGTGTAATTTAACTATGTTTTTTGAAAATAAACCTTGGGCAGCACAAATGAAAAGCTTGGAAAAACTTCTTGGTTGTGAAGTGACTTCCTATGCTGTGCATACGAAGGTTAATAATCGCTATATGCTCATATATTGTGAGTATGAAGAAGAAATGTATCCTGATGAAAACTTAATGGAAGAAGTTATAAAGTTTCATCTTGAGAAAATCCATCATATTTTGTGTGCTCAGATTGAAGGCTTGGATTATATTCGTCTAATGCCATACTACAATTACTATAGTCATGATACCAAAAGAAAAGAGTCTGCATTGTTTACACCTACAGACTCTTCTTACTTGGTTAAAAACTAAATTTTGATTAACTCTCTTTGAAACCAGGAATTGGTGATCTTTTGAATCTTGTTACATCAAAGTGGTTGATGATTTTCTCTTCAACTTCCTCTGGAATGGCAATACCTTCTAGGAAGTCATCCATGTAGTCGTAGTTGAAGCCAAAGCCTTCATCATCAAGTTTTCCAGGGTTGAGTTCTTCTAAGTCTGCTGTAGGTGGTTTTTTCCACAAAGCTTCTGAAGCACCCAATTCTTTGGCAACCAGTCTAATTTGTCTTTTGCTCAAACCGTTAAGCACTGTCACATCACATGCTTCATCGCCAAATCTTGTGTAGAAAGCCATCACATATTCTGCATTGTGGTCTGTTCCAACAACAACACCTTCAAACATCGCAGCAATTTGGTATTGTACAAGCATGCGGATTCTGGCTTTCATATTGCCTTTGTTGAAATCAACTTGGGACTCTGTAATTTCACCTCCCACACGTCTGAACTCCATCACACCTTGAATGCTGAGGTTGTTGGCTGCTTCACCAATATTGACTGTCATTGACTTGTCAGGTTGAATAAATTTCAGTGCTTCTTGTGCAGATGATTCATCTAGTTGAACACCTGCTGGAAGTCTAACAGCAACGAATTGTGCAAAATAACCTTCTGCTCTGAGTTCTTCACAGGCAATCTGACACAATTTGCCTGTAGTACTTGAATCAACTCCACCACTGATCCCAAGAACAAAAGCTTTTCTACCAGAATTTTTCAAAAATCTCTTCAAGTGATCAACGCGTTTCCTGATAGCTTCCTTGGGGTTGAAAAGTGCTGTTGATACAACTGCATTGCCTGCCAAAATTTCTGCTTTGATTTCTTGATATCTGCTGCTTGATTTTGTGATTCTGGTCATAATTTTCTCCGTTGGTTAATTGACTTAAATGTTTAAGTGGAAGTATTATTGCATACTTAGTTGAAAAAGTCAACTAAGTTGGTTGAATATTTTGAAATAAAATTAATTATGAAAAAAATATGATAAAAATGTGAAAATACTCTGTTTTCCTATTGCCTAAAATTGATTGTTTTATTATACTTTTCATTATGCAAAAAAATATCATTTATTCATTCATAGATTTTTTACAATATGTAGAAGATGAGATGAATTTGAGTGTACAAAAATTCTCTTTTGAACCCAAAGATATGAAAATTTGGGTGATTAATAAGTTTGAAGCCAAAGATGGTTTTGTTTTAAGAACACCAGATAGGGAATATTTTTACATAGATTTCACCAAGGACAGTTTGATTTTATCTGGATTGGGAGAAAGCGATATTGTAAAGTTAGCAGACTTCAATTTATTTGATAATACTTTATTTGATGATTTGAAAAAAGAGATTTCCAAGTTTTTACCTAATTGAAGATAAGTTATCAATGAATAAAAAAGAAAAAAATCAAGAAGATGAGCTAATTGTCAAAAAGTGGAAGATAAAGTCATTTATGTCACTACTTTTTTTTGTGATATTCAGTTGTGTTTTTATGCTGGATGTTGTGGTTTATAAAAATAGTTCGCTGGCTGGTTTATGTATCATAGGACTTTTTATATCTTGGTTTGCTTTTTCTCACTATCATACAAGAGTTGCTATTTATAAAATAAAGAAGATTACAGATGAATATTTAATCAGTGCAGAATTGCGTAAAATGGAAATAAGAGACATGAATTCTGGATCTTGAAAAATTTTAATGTAGAATGTTAGTAGGAGACAATTTCTATGAACAAAAATGTAACATTCACAATTGAAGGCGATTATATTACAGATATATCCAGACAAAGACTTCAAGAGGGTTCATGGAAGAGTGCTTTAAAGATTCTTGATTGCATTGATGGTCTCAATACAGACCAAAAGTTTGATATATTAACTGGTAAAATGTATCTCAGTGGTAGCAATGATTTGTCACTTGAAGAAGATACAAGGCAAGAGTCTAAGGAATATAAAGATTGGATTGCTAAGAAGTGTTCTGGTGTTTTCTTATATGATGGTAAACAGTATGAGCCTTATGCTGTAGTTGATTCATGGTGTGATCAGGATTTGAACCATAATATTCAATTTAATTCAATTTCAAGAAAAGTTTGTAGAGAATTTGAAACCAAATTATATGACGATTATGAGCTAGGGAATAAAAATTATGGTGATGGTCATCCACATGGAAGAAGCTTACACTATGCAGATAATCCTGAAGAAGACTTGGCTTTTATTGTTCCTCTGGAGTCCAGTAGTAAATATAAAGCAAAAGTTGTTTTATTTAAGCGCATGAAGGAGGAAATTCCATTTTTTATGGAAGATAAAATGAGTAAATCACCTCTAGAAGCAATTGAGACTTATCAAGAACATCTTGATTCAAGAGGTGCAAAATATGAGTATCAAGATGAAGACCCAGATGTAAATCTGGAAAATATACTTTTATCAAAAGATGATTTTTTAGATGAATCTTATATAAGGGAACAGAAAAAATTTGAAGATGAGATAGAAAATTACAAGAAAAAAATCATAGAGTTTGCTGATAATGATAAGGTTTATGGCTGGAAGGTGTTAGAAGATGATGAGGGAAGACAATTAAGAGTACCAGGCAGAGCATTCCTACATTATTCAATAAAGGCGTATGCGATATGATAGGAGAATACAAGCCTATTTGTCCAATGGGCTTGAAGATGTCTGTGGACAATCCAATACATACAGACGCTTGGTTAGGTGCTGGCTTAAGTCTTGACTCTGCCTATGACCAGTCTTGGCAACAGCAGTTGTTCTTTTCTTATGCATACAAACATCAGTCAGATTTTTTTGGCTATGATTTCCATGTCATTACAAGGGCAGGCCAAAAGGAGTTCACTGGTACAATTTGCTCACCTAACAATATAGATAAAGTTGATGGTAAGAAAATTCTTGTTTTGCCTCACTTGGGAGTTGAGTTTGAGCATGTGGCTCTCAAAGCTGATATGATTATCTGTGAACAAGGTGGTGCATTGGCACACTTGGTGACTGTGACAAAAGAAGGCAGCAAGCCTATTCCTATCATAAGAATAGATGACGCTGTAATCAGGTTCCTATCCAACATCAATGTAAAAGTAGATTTAATAGAAGGCAAAATAAAAAATTTGGATGAAAAATCTGATAAGAAACCCAAACATAAATGATTGACTAATTTGGCATTTGTGATATCTTAAATTCAACTTCAAAGGAGTGTAAGATGGAACTGTTATTTATGTTGTTTGTTTTCTTGTTGGTGTGGGGCTTGATGGGAATTAAAATTGTAAGACAACAAAATGTTGCCATTGTTGAGAGATTTGGTAAATTCTCAGGTGTATTGACTCCAGGTCTTAATTGGATACTTCCTCCACCGATATCTAGAATAGCACATACAGCAGATTTGAGAATTATAGAGATCAAATCTATGGTTGAAATTAAAACATCTGACAATGCTTTCGTTGTTATGCCAACATCATTGATGATAAGAGTAGCTCCAGATAAGGTGACAGACTCTTACTACAGACTTGACTCACCAAATGAGCAAATCAACAGATGGGTTTTGAATTCTGTTCGTTCAATTGCAGCAAAAATGAAGTTGATAGAGCTTTTTGAAGACAGACAACTTATTATCAATTCTGTCACTGAAGATTTAGAGAAAAAGTCCAGAGAGTTTGGTTTCATCATTGAAGCTGTTTTGATTGAGCAACCAACAGTATCAGATGAAGTTCAAACTGCTTCTAATAGAGTTGTTGCTTCACAAAGAGAGTTGGAAGCTGCTCAACAAGAAGCACAAGCTCACAGAGTTAAAATTGTGGCAGCAGCAAAGGCTGAGGCTGAAGGTCAAATTGAAAGAGCCAAGGGTCTTTCAGAGTCTCGTGCTATATTAGCTGATTCATTCAAGCAAAATATTGACGCCATATCAAAGACTGGTGCTGATGTTGAGTCTGCAATGAGTTTACTTTTGACAGTCAACAGACTTGATGCAATGAGAGATATTGGTGCTCATGGTAACTTGATTATCATGGACACACAAAACCCTAATGTTGCACTACAATCTGCAATGCTTAAAGAGACTCAAAAGCCGTAAGTTTTGTTTTGAGTGGGTTTCATTTCTAAGAAGAGCTTGAGTAATTCAAGCTCTTTTTTTGTGATACCCTCTTTGGGATTTGTAAAAATAACTTTAGAATGATTGTTGAAGAGGATTTTCATATCATCAATGGCTATCCAGTCATGATCATCTATATCATGAGTTTCACAAAAAGCCTTGATTTCTAATTCTCTTGAGCCTTGATCTAGGTTTGATTTGATGTTGGGTGTGACACCAATAACAATATCAGCAATATCATCATGGAAAAAGTCTAGAAGATTCTTGAACTTATATGACTCTTTCCATGAACTTGATATGACGATTCTTACTGTGTCCTTATAATCTCTGATGAAGTCACAGAAAAGATCCATATGTTCAAACACAGGATTGCTTTTCGCCCCTGACCTATGCAGAACACCATCAAAATCAAGAAATATATGCTTCATGTTTAACTAAGAGATTTGACATAGAATTGTGACTTCTTCATAACATTGTCATGAATGTAGTCACTTACAGCCACATGACCTACAACACAATAGATATGTCCAGAAGACATTCCTTTGATGTTACTGACAAAATCAATAAATGATTCACCTTTAGCTTGTGTTGGGAAGAGCAAATATCCACTGTGATGACCATTTTGATCTCTTGATTCAAGTGCAAATACTTCTTTATTTTTTTCTTGTGTTGCTTGGTTCATATTTTTTCCTTTTTAAATTTAATTAGCAATGACTTTTCTGAATGTCAAATTGATTCTTGGAGCATTTAATGATTTATTTTGAAGCAAAGAATGTTCAAAGTATTTTTGAGTTGTACCTCTCATAACAAGGACGCTTCCGTTGGTGAGTCTGAGTTGCAACAGTTTTGCAGGATTTTTTTGATTAACAACATCTTTCCTGTATCTGAATGCAAAATCTCTTTCTTGACCAAGAGAGACAGAAACAATCGTTGGCTCATCGCCCAGTTCTCTTTCCTTATCTGAGTGCCAACCCATGCCTGCTTCACCATTTTCGTAATAGTTGCAAAGCACTGCATTAAATTCTTCACCAAGTTTTTCTTCGATCATTTTCTTCATGAGTAAAAGAGTGGGTGTCCAAGGCTTGCCAGAATAAGACTGATTTGCATAGTTGTACTGGTGTTCACTGTGATAACTCACTTTTCTTTTGGTAAGAATTTCTTGACCATTGAAAGTGTATGACTCAGATTTGAATTCAACTTCAGACAAAAGTTTTTCCATGAAAGACTGTGCTTCTTCTGCTGAAAAAAGATCTGTATGAAATGAGATATCTGGTGTAGATGGTAAGTTTTGCATGTCTGATATTAACTTGATTAAAAACTTATTATATCATAATATGATTCTATAATAAATATAAAACTAAAAAAAATGATAAAAAAAGCAAGTGAATATGCAAATAAGAGACACTCAGGACAACTCTATTCTGAATCAAAACCCTATTATTTTCATTTGGAAGAAGTGGTGTCCTTGGTCAAAAGTTTTAGCTTAAATGAAGATTTGATTGTAAGTGCTTACTTACATGATGTGATTGAAGATTGCTTTGGAAATCCAGAAGAGGGATTTGAGGATATTAAAAAAGAATTTGGAATCAAGGTTGCCAATATTGTGTGGAACGTGTCTGGATTCGGAAACAACAGATTAGAAAAAGCTAATAACATTATAGAGAAAATTGCTACTGATGAAGACAGTATCAATATAAAAATATGTGATAGAATATGCAACTTAAAAAATTTATTAGGTAATGAAAAGAAGACGAAGATGTATTTGAAAGAGGTTCCTCTTTATGAGGAAGTTTTCTCAAAAGCTCATCCAGATCTATTCAGTTTATACAAAGAAACCATACAATCTCTTCATGACTACAAATCAAAAAAGAAACTTAACATTTAAACCTCTTTGTCATTTTGATGCAAAAAATATTTTCTTTGGATATGCTTCTATTGAAGAGTGTGTTCAATGGATGAATTGGGATATTCACAAAGAAATAGTAGATACCATCAACTATATAGACAGTTGTATTCAAAAAAAATACAGAATCTATTCTGTGTATGAAAATCAAGATTTCATAGGTGCCGTGGACTTGAGGTTTCTTGAGAATAATACTCTGGAAGTTGGCTATGTTGTTGCAAAATCAAAATGGAATCAGGGTTATGCCACTGATATGCTGAAATCATTCATACAGGATTTATTTAAAAATCATACAGTTGAAAAAATTATTGCACATTGTGCAGTAGCCAATTTACAATCAAAAAAAGTTTTAGAGAAAAATGGTTTTCAGGTTAAAATGTTGAAAAAAGATTACTATGTTTTGAATAATCAAGGTCGTAGATTAACAGACGCTTATATGCTTGAGCTTAGGACCACTTGATTTTTGTTTTTTTAAAATTTCATGCTAAAATGAAAAAAGACAAAAGGAAAAAATGTGGTTATATCTGATACAAAACACTTGATGTTCATAGAGCCTACTGCTAAAAAAATGGAAGCAGATGTTGAAGATGAAATAACAGAATTTGCAAAATTATTACAAGAGAAAATGAAGCCCAACAGTGATATGACCAAAGGTTTTCATGTGTGCAGTTGTAAAAAAGCTCATAGCGACAGCAGGACATACTCTGTATCTGTTGGTGGAAAAAGATATAAGACAAACAATCTGCTTCTACATTATGTTAAAAACCACAGATCAGAAGTCCCAGAGGACGAATTGAATAAGTTAAGAATGGGAATTGATTATATGTCAAGCATGAATCCAACTAAACCTAAAAAAATGAAAATATAAAAGGAATAATATGAAAAAAGAACTCAAAGAAATTGTAGAAAATTCAGACGTTGCTGGGTTGAAAAAATATATAACGGATGATAAGAGTCTTGACTATTTATTTCCAACAAAGTTGGGAGACTATAGTGTTTCTCTAAATGCTCTTGTATATTGCTTGCATAAAAACAAAGATGATTTAACCAAAATAATACTTAAAGAAGCAAATCCATTGTTTTTGAAAGACGCCATCAATTCTGGTCAAACTGAATCTGTATCCAGAGATATAGTAGTGAGTAAGTGTATTGAAAAAAATGAGTTTCAAAATAGAATTTATGATTTGATGGATTCAAATCTAAAGAAAAAAACAGCAAAAAAAGTCATGGAAATGTTAAATAATCCGACTTATTATAAAGATATTCAGCCAGAAAATTATTATAAGTTTTTAGAGCCAGCAGACAGATTAAATCTTATTTTAAAAGAAGATGATGCAACATCTCTTCTTGGCTTTATTGAAAAGCACCCAAAGTTTTTCAATGAGACAAAAGAAAACTATCTATTGAAGACTATTAATAACCAGGCTGTTTTTTGTTTTGATGTATTAAAGGATCACTTGAAAACAATAAAATTGCAAAACAATGTACAAAATACAAGCAGGCCCAAAGTATTTTAATCTGTTGACATTTTTAAATATTGAGAATACAATCAAGGTTATGAAAAAATTATTCAATAAATCATTTCGACCTCTATTGCCATCTTAAAAGGTGGTGAGTATTTTCTTTTTCTAAAAATTATTAAGAAAATTTAAGCCATCTTTCAAAGGTGGCTTTTTTATTTTCGCTTCAATAATCAATTTTTAATTTAAAGGAAATATCATGAAATGGTCTAATTTATTTTTTTATAACAATCACTTCGAGAAAAACAATCAAACGTTTGATTTGGTTCAACTCATGGAAAAATCTTGTATGTTTTCTCAAGAGTCAGCAGGAATTTATTCATCTATGTCTTTAGGTGTTATTTTAGAGGAAAAACTTCAAAAAATCATTGACAAACATATGGGGAAAGCCGGATTTTCAAAAGTCAGGTTAAGTATATTGCAAGATGGTGATCTTTGGGAGAAAACAGGTAGAATGGATTTGTATGGAGAAGAACTTTTTAAGGTTAGAAACAGAAAAAATAAGGTTTTTTGCTTAAGTGCAACTGCTGAAGAGTCTGTTACAAACTTATACATGAAGTTCTATCACAGACAAAAAGCAAATTGTAATATATATCAAATCAATACAAAGTTCAGAGATGAAATGAGAGCCAGAAGCGGTTTAATCAGAGCAAAAGAATTCATCATGAAAGACGCCTATTCTTTTGGTTCTGAAGAAAGTATTAATAATGTTTATCAACTCATGATGGACACATATAAGAATATTTTAGATGAGTTAGGTTTAATATATTATATAAAGCAAGCGGATACTGGAGAAATAGGTGGGTCAATCTCACATGAATTTTGTGTCAGCAGTGACTTGTGTGAAAACAATGAGTTGGAAGTTGCACATATATTCAATTTAGGAACCAAGTACAGTGAAAAGTTTGGTCTGTTAGATGATTCTGGAAAAAATGTTCATATGGCTTGTTTCGGTATAGGTGTATCAAGATTACTGATGGCTCTTTTGTCAAGCAAGAGGGACAACTTAGGATTCTGGGGGGATAGTGTATTTAATACATTTGATTATGTAATAACTGCCGTTGATTATGAGAAAAACAATGAAGTAAAAACAAGATCAGATAACTTATACAATCATTTATCCTCAAGAGGTTACAGTGTCTTATTGGATGATAGAAGTTGTAATGCTGGGAAAAAGCTTCATGACTCTGAGTTGATATGTATTCAAAATAGGATAGTTGTGAGCACAAGTGCACTAAAACAATCCAAATATGAATTGTTAAGAAGAAAGAGCATGGAGAAAGAGTTTTTAACATATGACAATCTTCTTGAGTTGTAAAATTTTTAAAGCCTATTGAAAAATAGGCTTTAAACTACAGATAAGAATATTTACAAGACATCTTTATCATATATAATATTTATGTAATGACAAAAATAAGGGGTTTTACATGCATAGAGAATACAGTGTTAATTTCAGTTACGATAACATACAAAAAAATACAAAGGGAGCTTACAGAACCATTGAGAAAAAAATGGAAGCAATTGGAGCCAAGACAACATATAAAAGTGAAGAAGGTGATGATTGGACTGATTTGACTTTTTCTGTTGTAAATTCTTTGGAAAAAATCAATGCTGTCATTGATGATGTATTCAATACATTCAGATCAAGAGATGTGAATATCAGTTCAACTGCAAAAATTTACACACCAAAAATTAATTTGACAATAAGTGAGTTTGGAGATGAAAACCAATTGATGGTAATGGTTGAGAAATCAGATAATGAGATGGTAAAATCTATGAAAAAATTTCCAACTGATAACAACATTATGTCTCTGTCTTTTGAAAAAACTGCTGATAAGGATACTTTTGTACAGACACTTTTAGAAAATACTCGTTCCAATGGTTTGAATATAAATGTTGAGAAAGACTGGGAAGAGGTTCCAGTCATTGATAGAAACAATTATGTTGAAAACAAAAAGAAAGTCACATACTGATGAAAAATCTTGTATATTTAGCCACAATTTTCTTCTTATCCAGTACATATGTGTCTGGTGTTTCTGCACAAGGCATTAACCAAGCTGAAGTTTGTTTGGATCACTATCCGACAGGAAGACCAGAGGTTGTGAGTCAAGAAAAGGCAAAGCTGGATAGGCGTGGCTTTTGGTTATGTGAAGATAATTATGCAGTATTGTTCGACCCAGCTACAAAAACTCCTTTGTGGGTTGCTGAGTCTTTGAATGGTCAGGAGCAAGCAAACACATTCATAGATCGTGCAGACTCTTTCAAGAAAAATCCTAGAGTCGCATCAGGTGCTCAAGCAAGTCTTGATGACTACAGGGGAAGTGGTATGGATAGAGGGCACATGGCACCTGCTGCCAATATGCTCACAGAAAGGGCAATGGAGCAATCATTTTTCTTAACTAACATAGTGCCTCAAGTAGGGCAAAATATGAACAGAACCATTTGGGCTGATTTAGAAGGTCTTGCTAGAAAGTGGTCAACCAAAAGGGGACAGATTGTGGTGTTCACAGGTCCTATATTTTCTCCAGACAGTCCAACTGTAGGCAAGTCAAAAGTTTTGGTGCCTTCACATTTGTATAAAATTGCTTTTGACATGAGGACATCTGAGGCAATTGCTTTTATCGTTCCTAATCAGCAAATTGTCACAAGAAAAACAAAGACACTAGACGCAGGAAATCCCAATCTGCCCCAGTCTTTACCTGAATATGCAATTAACTGTTCAAAGCTGTGTGTGCTTGATGATTTTATAGTATCTGTTCAAGATATTGAAAATAAAACTGGAATAAGTTTTTTTCCTAAAATAACAAATAGATCCAGTTTGGCAACTAAATCAAGAATGTGGCCAGCACGTTGATTACTGTTTGTTTTTCTTGATATTTTCTATTCTCTCACTCAATACTTTCTCAAGTTGCATTCTCTTAACAATGGACTTGATATGTGAGTTGATTTTTACTTGAGAAATTCTGTCTGACTTATTGATGACCATGGAGAAGTAAAGGTCTATGTGTTTTTCTCCTGCTTTTGAGATAAGTATTTTGGTGTCATTTTCATAGTTGTAGAGTTTAATATCTACAAGGAGTTCAATTTTAAAATCGTTATATTGAATTCCATTTTCATTATTACTGGATGGATCATCAAAAAGATAAGATAGGTTGAGAATATCATTGGACATGAGCAACATGTTCTGAAACTTACCCGTTGAGGATATGCCTACCTTGAAGTTACTTGTTGTATAAAAGGCTATTAAAAAGTTTTTAAATTTGAATAAATTATAGTTGTGGTATTTATCTCCATCATATGTGTAGAAAAAACCATATCCCACGAGTTTAGCTGTTTTATGTACTCCAAACTCATCTAAAAACTCTTGGTATGAGAATCTTCTTTGAATATACTTTTCTATATCAAATTTTACATCATCATCTTCATCAAAGCTTCTAAATAACATAGTTTTATTCTTCTCTAATTTCGTTCACCATGGATTTGGAGTATTCTATTTCTCTTTTCTTAATCCAAAAATCACTCTCTTGATTGACTGTTCTGAGTTTATTAAGAAATTCATTTCTCATAAGATTAGGACTAATATACATGATGATTTGTGGATTTTCTTCCACACAATCCAGAATCATAACTTCATTATTTTGCAAGTTATTGGGTACAAAGAACATGTTACTGGGTTTCAAGGTTAATGCAAATTTTGTAACAAGTGGATTATTTTTCAATATTTCTGGTACAAATTGATAGTTATCTGGCTCCAACTCTATGGCCAAAAGTGCAAGATGCATCTCAGATTTTAGATCTGGACTGATTTTATTGTATATTTTAGGATTTTTAAGAATATGCTCATATGCAATATTCCATATCCTTATAAATTCTTGCTCTGTACGTTTATCCATTTATAATGAATAACAAGAATTTTTCAATTTTGCAAGGTTTAAAATGGGTTAAGTTTTGGATTTAGAACGAAAAATGAATTGATATTTATATTTTTTTCATGTAACTTAATAATCACTTAAAAAACAAGGTTAACATGGAAACTACAATTATAAAATTTATTACATTTTTTTTCGTATTCTTCTCAGTCGCAAGACTGCTGATACAGCTAAAAGGGTTACAACAAATATATTCAGATATTGAAAAATCAAAAAACATATCTCTGTTTGATATAGCTGTTTATACAATGGTCAATGTAACAACTTCAGTTTATGCTTATGTGGTTGCAAAATCTATTTTGATGTGTGTGGTATTTCTTGGTTTCTCTGTTGTTTCTGCAATCATTGGTTTAATGGCTCTGATCTATCAGTTAAAAACAAAAGGTGCTGAAGCCATTATTGAGGAAAATAGCTTTTCTCAAGAGCAAAGTAATGATGATGTAGCGCAAAGTCCTATTGTTGATTCAGTTGATAATGAAAATTTTATCAAAACCAATCAAGATTACTTGGACGGTATTGATTTTTCACAGAATGGAAGCTCAAAAATTGAAGGGTTTGATTGGAAGAACTTCAAAGAAAACAATAAAAACTCAAACGATATTGTTGTTGAAGAAAATCCTGTTAAGTCTAATCTTGTAACAGAAGAAGCTGCTGTAAATATTGGCAATTCAGAGGTGCAAGGTGATATAAGTGTTTCTCAGGCAGAGTCAGTAACAACACAAGTGATTGAGGAAAATTCCACAAACAAGGTTGATTCTCCAGAGTTACAAACAGAAGATACAAAAAGTACTGTGACTGTTGAGGTTGAGGATATCCAAGAACAATCTCCATTGGATAGAAAGCTCAATGATTTTGATCCTGATAAGCATGGTGGTGAAGTCATGGCAACAGGTTTGGTAGGTGCTGAAGTTTTTGAGCCTAGAGAAGATGTAAAAACTACAAATCAAGAGACTGAGCAGGTTTCTGTTGTAGATAAAAATTTAGAAAATTCTGAAAAACCTGATACAATAGTGAAGAAAAAATCAGGAAGAAAGAAAAAACCTAAAAATGGACAATAATTTAAATCAGATATACATCAAGTTTCTAAGCACCCCTGCTCCAGATTTTCATGGCAGGGTTGTAAATCCAATTGCTTCTGCAACATTGAAGGCAATGATTGAGCACAATGATCAGTTCAATCAAGCTGATTTAGCTAGGTCTTTGGTATCAAAGCACATAGCTTCTGATAAAAAAGTAAAATACTGGTCAGACCCTCACTTTTTCCATAAGAATATCATCAAGTATTGCGATAGACCATTTAAGTCTGAACAACACATGAATATGATGATGATTGACTACTATTCAAAAGAGGTTTCAGATGATGATTTGGTGATTTGGGGTGGTGATATTTCATTTGGAAAAAAAGAAGATACAAGAGCACTACTGAGAAATCTTCCAGGTAAAAAGATATTGATTATGGGAAATCACGATTTTCTTAAGAAAAAGAATTTCATAGATTTAGGAATTTTTGACGCTACTGTAATGTCTCTTGATTTCAATCAAGAAATAGCAGGTGAAATATGGAATATATGGGTGACACACTATCCCATAAATACCACATGGGTTCCCAAAAACACAATCAACGTACATGGTCATATTCACTCTTATACAGCAGGCTTGAAAAACCTAAATATATCTGTGGAGCACACCAACTACAGGCCACAAATCATTGATGATAGAATGCTTGAGTTAAGAAAGATTATCTTGAGTGGTGCACCTAATGTTGATAACTCAAATACAAACCAAAAAATGAGAATGGATATTTAAAATGAATAATTTAAGAATGGTGACTTTTACAGGGGTTGATGTTCATACAAATTTGGATGAGTTAAAAAATGTTGCTATTTTAGGTCTTAATTATTTGACTGAATGGGGCATTTTACTCTCTACTTCAGAGAACAAGATGTTTGATGATTCAAGGTATTCATCACTGGAAGATATTAAAAGAATAGCTTCTTCATTACAAGAGTATAAGAACAAAGGAATACTCAATTTGAGCCTGCATGTTTGTGGCAAAGAGTCTAAATTGTTGCTTGAGCAAAGTGAACAATCAAAGGCTCTTGATTTTATGGACTTATTCAATAGGGTACAAATCAATACGGTTTTTGATAACGAATCCATCAAAAAGTATGAGGTTTTGTCTCAAAAATACAACAACACACATTTTATTACACAAAATAATAGAAAAAATCAAAAGTTTTTAAAACAAATTAACGACTGGGCACATCCCAATACACATGTTTTGGTAGATAGCTCTGGTGGTAGGGGTATTTTGGGTGAATGGGAGAAAATCAATTTCAATGGTTTGGTCGGTTATGCTGGTGGTCTGGGTCCAGACAATATTGTGCAGGAATATGAGAAAATCAATGATGTTGCTGATAAGATCTATTGGATTGATATGGAAGGTAAGATTAGAACAAATGGTAATTTAGACCTTTCAAAAATTAAGCAAGTTGTTGAAAATTTGAATACTGCAATAGATTCTCATAACAAAGTATTAAATTCAAAGCAAAACAAGATTTAATGCTCCATTTTAGTGAAAATTAACGCTGATATTCTTGACATTTTTCATTCTTACTTTTAAGTTTAATATATATATAAACTTCAGGGTAAAATGAGTATAAGCTTCGTTCAAGGAATAGATAAAATAAGACAATCCAATAAACCCATATCAACTGCTTGGGGTTTGTCTTGTCAGCACCTGAACTTAGATAATAAGATCAATAAAATCATTGAAATTATTGGCGATCATGAAAATCTTTTCGTCAATAGAAATCCATACCATAATCAATATCATTTAGCTGAGGTTATTTGGGCGAGTTCTTGGCTTTGCTTCAATGAGTTTGAGGCAGAAGTATTAGAAGAGCATGCAATTGTTCTATTCTTGGCAGCAACTTTCCATGACGCTGAGCACCCTGGAAGGGGCAACAGAGTTCCTTTTGAGATAGAGAAGGTTTCATGTAATTTCTTTCAACAGTGGTGGAAAAACAATTCATTGTTTATTGAAAATATAATGGATTTGAGTCCTTCCCAAATTGAGTCAGCCGTAATTGAATTGATTTTATTTACTGATATGTTTGATGGAAATCAAAAGGTCAATGTGGATTATATAACAAGAAAAAATCAGGAAAATTTTGGTTTAAGAATTGTAAAGTTAAAAAAGGTATTGAATGAGGCAGATTTTTTGATGGGTGTTCTTCCACAATATGCGATTGATAAGACAGGTCTTTTACTGAAAGAGTCTGGTCTGATTATGACAGATAGAGAGATAACCAATATGTTAACCAATTATCTGGAGTCTGTTTTACAAAATGAATTTTCTGATGGCTCAAAGAAGTTAAAAATACCCCAAATGGTAGATTGTTTTGTAAAAGAGGTTAAAGATTGTGTTAAAAATGGGTTAAATCTAACACAAACACAAGAGCATTTATACTCTGTTTTTGGAAAATAAGCCTTTCAAAAAAGATAAAAATGTATTATAATCTCCAAATCAATGGAGTTTTTATGTTTAAAGTAGCACTTATTTCTTTTTTATCACTATTTTTAATGGCTTGTGGACCTAAAAAGGTGGAAAATCTATCCAATACAGTTCCTCTGGGAAAATGGAATTCATTCAATGTCAGCTTTGTCATTGATGAAGACAATAGAGATGGATCAGGATTTTACAGGTTTGATCACAATTTGGACAAAGACGCTGTAATCAGTGCAGAATTTGAAAAGCCCAAGTATGTCGGCAAAATCAACAACTTCAATGTGTATTTTATATCAGAAACTTCCAGGAAAACAAAAGCTAAGGGTTTTTATGTAAAAGAGGTTGCCGGAAATTTGGTGCCTATTGGTGGAATACAGGTTGAAGATGACACATCACATACATCAATTGATACAGTTGTGTTGGATACAAAAAATGTTGATGTGAGTACTTTAAGCAAAAATGAACTCATCTCATTGGGTCAAGAAATTCTTGAATTAGCAAAGCAAAGATAATCTCAATAGCCACTAATTTAATTAATAAAAACGGACTATACTTTGAGTTTAGTCCGTTTTTATTTGTAGTATCAATTATTAATTGAATAAGTTAACTTGTCTTTTCATAAACTCAACGCTGTCAGAGATAAGGTTTCTTGATGAGAACTTCTCTACTGCACCGATAGGTTTCAAGTGACCTGTATTGTACTGGCTCCATACTTTTGATTTCTCAAACTTATAAACTTTTTTGTTTATAGGGTTGTTGAACAAGAATATTGAATTTTGTGGGCTAATCCAAACCAATCTTACCTTGGTCTTCTCGGGACCGAACTCAAACCATCTGCCCTTGGAGAACTCTGTGTAGAATTCGTTTTGTGACATTTCAATTTCTTTGGTTGCATTCTTGTTTTGATTGATGATTTCAAGGTTCTTATCAAACAGTTTAAGAATTTTCTCTTCATTCTTCTCAGAAAGTTTCAATATTCTCTCCAAGTCAGTTCCTTTTTGTGACTTCAAGAATGCAAGGTTTCTTTGTGCCAACAAGAACAAGAAGTTGTCTCTGTCTACAGTGCTGATATTCAAACCATCGCAAAGCTCATTGAAGCCTTGAGAGATTTTTGGAATATAGTTTCTAAGCTTTTCAGCAGACTCAACAGTATTCTCAGTCAAGTTGGTTGCCCATATGATCATATCAAAGACAAGCAATGATTGATTCAAGCTAACTTTAGCCTCAAGGCTGAGTGTTTTCATGAAGTCTTCTTCAATTTTTTGACTTGATGAAGCCCACTTTTTACTAAAGCCTTTTGCCCATGATGTTTCTATGAACTTTCTCAAGGGAGCATAGGTTGCTCTGCTGATGGTTTTGCTCACACCATTTAAAACATGGTCAAGGAATATATGAGATTTTTCTTCAATTTCAAATTCTTCACTGACTTTATTGATGAATGTATTTTCTTTATTCTCATAGTCTTGAAGCATGACTTGAATACTTTTGAGTGCTTCATCAAAAACTTGATTATTGATTTTCTCTTTTTGAAGAATGGTGTTGATGATTTCTTCAAATCTATTTTGATATTCTATGTTGTATAGAGTGTTGCTGGTAGCTAAGCAATCAAGGAACAATCTAATTGGGTTCTCTTCATTGGAGAAGAACTCTTTGTCAACCAAACATACTTTAAGAATAGGTATTTGTAGTTTACCAATCATGTATTTGATATGCTCTGGAAGATTTTCATGCTCAAAGACTCTATCAAACATGATAGATAGAAGATCTATAATCAACTGATCTTTATGAGCTTGCTCAACTTCTTCTTCAGTAGTGTCTTTCTTAGCCAAGGTGTCATCGCGCAATGTTGCCAAGTCATGCATGACATTCTTATGATCAATATGCATGCCACCCATGATATCATTAGCACTTACATTACTTGCTTGATTGCTGATGAGAACTGAATGCTCAAGACTCAATTGCAAGAATTGTTTTTGAAGTGCATTGATGGAATTAAGTATGGCGTCATTGTTCAACACTGAAGCCTTAGGAGCTTCTGTAGGAGTTGGACTGACTTTTGACTCTCTTACATGTGCAGGAATCAAAGACTGAACCTGACTTAGTTTTTCTTCAAACTCAGACATCAAGTTTTGAAAGTAAGAGGCTTTTTTGTTGAGATCTAATTCTTCCTTTGAGTTGATTGGAGCCGCTTTGTTCAATACTGAAGGAAGTGGAGGTAAGTCTAAGTTGAACAATGTGTCAAGGTTACTTTTTGTTTCAAAAAAGTTGCTTGCCATTTGGTTTGTAATGGGAGCTTTAGGTGCAGAAACTTGATTGTTGTTCTTGCTGTAAGAGTGAATCATGGATGAATCATCTGAGTACTCATCTTTTGTTGGCTCTTTTCTTTTTATACCGTGCTGAATTCTGAATGTCTCTATATCTGGTATGACATCATTAGCAATCAAATAGCTGTTGATACCTTGGAATGTGCTCATGACTTGGGTAGGCCAAGCTGAAGCTATCATGTTAAGTGCTTTGGTTTGTTGTGCTCTATTTGTTAATATCTTATTAATAGAAGCAGATAGTGCGCTGGATAAAACTTCAGGTGAGAATGGATTTCTTTCTTCACCAATGAGCATTTCAACTCTGATAGCAAGGTTTTGTAACTCATCGCCAAGTAGTGATTCTATTTTCTTCTCCAACTTCATTTTAGAGATAAGTGCGTCTTCCTCTTCATTGGTCATGATGGAGAGATTGGATTTTTTCTCTGGAGTTTTCTTATTTAAGTTATTTAATGAGTCTTTAAAGTTCTTTCTTAAAGACTGTTGAAAGTCACTGACAAGCTCTGAACGCTTTTGTTTAACATTTATATAGAGTTCTTGTAGTTCAGTTCTTTCCTCATAGCTCTTTGAGCTTTGCATATTCTTCTTAATCTCAAGCAGCACATTTTCAAGGTTTGAGTCAAAACCATTACTGATTTGTTCCAAGAAGGATCTTTCACAGTAAGCTAATACTTGCTGTGATTTTACCTTATTGGGTCTGTAGTTCTCAAATTTTAGTTGTGCTGACATTTTTAATTTAACCTCTTGCAATAGCTATAGCAAAATATTTTAAATAAAGCAAGAATAAAAATTGCCTTTGAGCTTAAAAATAGTCCGTTCAAGGATTCATTTTTTGTTCATTGGGGTATTGTTTTGTTAATTTTTTTTGTTAATTCTTAAATCATGGAGAATATGAGTCAAAAATGAACTTAGAAGAAAAAAATATTAGCTCAGAAGATGCCCTTAACTTTTTAATTGAACACTATAGAGAAAATAAGAATGTCACTACACATTCAAAAGACTGGTCTATGGTTAAAAAATATAAAAACATCAACAACGAAACATGTAGAGATTTTACTTACATAGGTAAGTCAAAATTAGTGGGACTTGAATGTGTTGTTATTTATGACGCTGTTCAAGATCAGATGACTTTGGTAGAGGGGGTTTCATACCCATTTTTTGCAAGACAGTCTCCTAACTGGATAGTTTTTGATTATTTTGTTGTAAAGAAAGACTTACAATTTCAGTTCTATTTTAAAAACAGAAAAAACTTTCATTTATCTGAAGAGGAACAAAATAACTTCTTGAGTGAAAGGTTTAATGATTTATTCAGATTTTATAAGAGAATTGAAACTGATGATAAAAATATTCATGGATTTTTGATTACATTTAAAAATATTGCTGACCCAATAGAAATTTTAGAGAGAGACAGGTTTAAACTTAACAACAAGTTATACAATTCAATGAGCAGTGATTTTCAAAATCAATACGAGTTGGCTAAATTTGATGTGAACTATTTTTATTACAATTCAAAACCCTTTGAGTCTTTTACTTATCAGCAAGCAATAGATAAGGTTTTAAACATAACATCTACAAATAAAAATATTGATAAAAGAGATTTAGGTTTGATCAGAAAACTCTTGTTGACTGCTCCAGCATTTGAGGTAGAGATACTGGAGAAAATAATAGATGGATTTGAAATCAAACAAAAGGAAAAAATAAGAGAAATATTCAAAAACAAGATAAACAATGTTATGGATGGTTCTGAATTCTTATTGGATTCAAGAGATTCATACGAATCTTGATGGAATGTTTGACAAAATTCGTGTTAATCAATATGATGTGTTAAGTTTTAAAGGAATAAAATGTCAGAAAACAAAGCTAAAATCAAAGGTGGTTTAAACTTAGAGCCAAATGAAATTGTCGGATACAGGATAAGTCCTGACGCTTGGAACTGGACTGTTGTAGTTGTCAAAAGACATGGAAAGGACTCTAAGAATGCTGGGATGGAGTACAAAGAGACATTATCTTATCCTAAGAACTTAAGCAGTGCAGTTTCATGGATTTTCAATCATGTCAGTGCCATAGAGGGTCGCAAGATTCAAGATTTAGAAGAGCAAAAGACTGGAAACTGTGCAGATCTAAAGTCTCTTGAAAAAGCATTTACCAAAGCAAGACAAGAAGCACTCAATGCTGTGGAAGATTTAGAAAAAAGACTTCAAGCAATGGGCATTGACGCTAGTACAAAGGGCTTGAATAAGCTCATGGGAAGTGTTGCTGAAGAGTCAAAATAAAGAATAATAATGAGTAAGTCCTCTCTAATACTTGGAGATAGTCTTGACCATTATCATACTGCACCTGCACCTGTTGCCATCATTTCTGATGGCCCATATGGTGTAGATGGTTTTGAAGGTGATGAAAAAAGCTATAAAAAATTGGCTGAATTTTATTTGCCACATATACTCAACTGGTCGAAATATTCTACTGCACAAACTACACTATGGTTTTGGTGTACTGAGATTGGTTGGGCCAGTGTAAACTCTGTATTGCTTGACAATGGTTGGATTTATAAATCATGTAATATTTGGGACAAAGGAATTAGGCATATATCTGGTAACTGCAACGGCAAGACTATGAGAAAGTTTCCTGTTGTCACTGAGGTTTGTGCTCAATATGTTAGAAAAGAAGAGTTCTTTGATGTGGCTGATGAGAGTTTTAGCATACAAAAATGGATGAGAAGTGAATGGGATAGAACAGGCCTTGGTTTGCAAGCTGCCAATACGGCTTGTGGACTGAAAAGTGCAGCTTCTAGGAAGTATCTAACCAAGGATCATCTTTGGTACTTCCCACCTGAAGAAGAATTTATGAAGTTGGTAAGTTTTGCCAACGAGTTTGGTGCCTCAGAAGGAAAACCTTATTTTGCAATCAAAGGTGAAAAACCCATTACAAAAAATGATTGGAAAAGGCTTCGTCATAAATTCAATTTTGAATACAATGTTACCAATGTCTGGAGTGTGCCTACTGTCACAAAATCTCAAAGATATAAGGGAGAAGATTTTGTCTATCATCCAAATCAAAAACCTATTGAGTTGATGGATAGAATAATCAATGCAAGCACAGATGAGGGTGATATGATTTGGGAGCCTTTTGCCGGGTCTGCTTCTGCCAGTGTTTCTGCAAAAAAACTACAAAGAGAGTTCTGGGCGGTTGAAAAAAACAAAAAATACTATAATTTAGCCCTCAAAAGATTAGGTTTGTGATACAATATTTTAATACTAATATAGGAAAATCAATTAATGAGTAAAGTTATTACCTGTTCATTCTGCGGAAAAAGAGAAAACGAAGTCAAACAAATTATTTCCAATTCTCAAGATTTGAATCCAGTCTTTATTTGTAACGAGTGTATTGACGGAGCCAAGAACTTGTTGTCAGAAGAGTCAGGAACAACAAAAGTTCTTGAGCATGCTGATGGCATTCCAACTCCAAAAGAGATTGTAGATTTTCTTGATCAATATGTAGTAGGTCAGGACAAGGCAAAAAAGACATTGGCAATTGCTGTTCACAATCATTATAAAAGAATCAAGTATGGGCTGTCCAATGAGGTAGAGCTTGGAAAAAGCAATATTTTGATGATTGGTGCAACTGGAACAGGTAAAACATTTTTGGCTCAAAGTATTGCAAAGATGTTGAATGTGCCGTTTGCAATTTGTGACGCTACTTCACTCACTCAAGCAGGTTATGTTGGTGATGACGTGGAGACAATTCTACAAAAACTTCTCTTGAGTGCCAATGGTGATGTTGAGAAGGCACAGCAAGGTATTATTTTCATTGATGAAATTGACAAAATTGCAAAGAAAGACGCTGGCACTTCCATTACCAGAGATGTGGGTGGTGAAGGTGTACAGCAATCCTTGCTTAAAATTCTTGAGGGAACACAATCCAGAATTCCATTGACTGGCAGTAGAAAGCACCCAGGAACCAATATTGAATATATTGATACAACCAATATTTTGTTCATTTGTGGTGGTGCATTTGTGGGACTTGATAAGTTGATGGAGAAAAGCAAAACTGATACCAGTATTGGTTTTGTGAAATACAATACAAAGTCAGTCAACCCTGAAGAGATTGCATTTGCTGAGAAGTTCAAGCAAAAAATCAATCCTGAGCATTTGTCTCAGTTTGGTCTTATTCCAGAGTTCATTGGTCGCTTACCTGTTATCTGTGAACTATCAGAACTTGATGTGCCTGCATTAGAAAAAATCTTGGTAGATCCCAAGAACTCTTTGGTCAAGCAATATCAATATCTTTTCTCTTTGGAAGAAGTTGATTTGGTATTCTCACCAAGTGCAGTAAGGCAAATTGCAAATGTTGCTTTTATGCAAAAAACAGGTGCTAGAGGACTCAAGAGTATCATGGAAGAAATTCTCTCAGATTTGATGTTCAATCTGCCTGGATTGAAAGGTCAAAAAGTTGAAATTTCTGACATATACAATATCAAGGTTTAAAAATTTACTAAATTTTTGAATGTTAAACTATCGACAAATCTATTATTAAATGCTAAATATATTGAATGCATAATATTTGTCTACGTTTAAATAACCAAGAAGATTATCTTGAGATTCAATCTAAGGAAGACTCTGATATTGAGTCAACCATAAGTACAATAAAAAGAGAAGATTTTTATTGGTCTGATGTGACTGATGTTTTTTTATCTGATCTAGAAGAGTCAAGGTATAGTTTTGAAAATGTATTGATATGGTATAAAAATCTTAAAAATTTTATTGCTGTCAATAAATATTTTCCATCTATAGAGGCAACTGCTGCTTTGCAATGTATGCAGTCATTAAATGGTTATAGACCAATGCCATACTACAATGATGACACCAAGTATTTGCTGGAATACTGGGGCTATAACAATCCATCATGTATTGGCTTGTTGAATAAATCTGGAGGATGGAGATTTACGGGGGTTAAAAAAGTTTCATATACTGAGCCTAAGCCATTAGATTTTCATGAGTTCAAAATTGTTAGAATTGGATTGAAAGAAAACAATGAAATGTCTTGCACAAATTTTATAGATTTGAAAGTCAGACAATTTGATTTGGATGAATTTGTCAAAATTATTTTGACACTTCCAGAATTTTGGAGAAATCTACACCTCACAACAAGAAAGAATGAGCCAAAGAAAAGTTGTGATTTATTTAACCGAATCAATGCCACTTTATCAAGGTTTTACAATTCCGATAAGTTTTATCAACGTGAAGAAGTAAAACTTGAAAAAGACGAAATCGTTAAAAACATTACTGCTGGCAATCATTTCAGTGTTTATATCAACAACTTTGCAAGCCAACTTATGTTTAGGCTTCCAGGACTTGTATTGCCTTTGACTTATAGAGAGCAAGAATTCACAGCAAAGATGGAGCCAGATTTAAACATTTATATTAAGAGAACTGGTGATGTAGATAAAACACATTTTGTATCTGTTGCGGTCCCTCCCAATTTATTAAAATCCATATTTGAAGATTTCTCTGCTGGTTTTTCAAAGAGAGAAATGGATTTCTCTAGCTACTTCAATATGGAGAAATACAATGCAGGGCAATATGTTGCTACTAAAGACTCACAAATCATATTCAATTATGAAAAAAACATGGTTCAATTGTTTGAGTCTTTAACATTACTTGATAAGTATGTATGATTTACCAAATTTATGATATAATTTGTTTTTAAATTCAAATTAGGTCTAAAAATGGAAGCAATTGTTAATAAAAAAGCGAGATTCAATTATGCTATCATCGACAAGATGGAAGCGGGTATTGTATTGGAAGGCTGGGAAATTAAGCCAATTCTTAACAGAAATATGAATCTGGATTTATCTTATGTCATTGTTAAAGATGGAGAGCTATTTTTGCTCAACAGTATTGTGATTCCAGAGATTACTGCCTCTACTCATGTGGTTGCAAATCAATCCAGGACAAGAAAGCTCTTGATGAAAAAAGCAGAAATCATGAAGCTTATTGGTAAAATCAACGAAAAGGGTCTTACTCTTGTTCCTACAAGAGTTTATAGAAAAGGCAGAAACATCAAGGTTGAAATTGCTTTGGTAAAAGGCAAGAATGAATTTGATAAACGTCAAACAATCAAAGACCGTGATGTAAAGCTTAATCTGGCTTCAATCATGAAAAACAGCACAAAAAATAAGTAATAAATAAGGTAAGGGAATTTTTTAGAATTCTCTTACCTGTGTTGTACCATTGGGAGATGGTATTGAAAATCCTATATTAATCACCTTCTCCCCATTAATAAGCTTAGTACCGCATTTGATACATGAGTACTGCTTTTTACCAGATTTAATATTATTGTGAATTCTCGGCCCCACCAATATGGGTGAGGATGGGCACTTGCATAAGTATTCAAATTGAGATGTTCTCCTTTTAAGATCTTCAACATCAATTTCATGTGTTCTCTTAGGTGTTGCACCTATTTCTCTCATCATGAAGTTCCATCTTGCTCCATGAGGGTCTGGAAGCTTTTTGCCATTAAATTTACACCATTGGAATACGGCAAGGTGAGCCACTTCATGTGCAACAGTGTTATTGATGAATTCTTTCCAGTCTTTACCTGCAATTTTCGGATTGAAGTGTAAAGAGTATGCTCCTTGAGGGGACATTCTTGCCACACCTGCTTTAGTGCCTTTGATATCATAAAAGATATTTGGCATGGGCATATTGAAGTTATATATGGAGTTGAATTTATCAATATAGAATACAACCTTTTGCTTGGTAGCTTCAAAGTGTTCTTGAGTCAATCTTATTTCTTTATCTTTATTTTCCATTTAACTTCTCTCTCAAAATAGATGGTAAGATTGTGCTGAACAGACTCATGATAATTAGATATAAGTACATATTGTTGTTAATGATGTTGTATTGCATGAGAATATTCAAAAATATAATTTCTGTCAGTCCTCTTGTATTTAATAAAATAGAGTTTGTATAATCAAGTTTCTTATCTAAAAACAATTTAACTCCCAACATTTTTGATATGATGGGCACTAAAAAAAGAATTAAAAATTCTTGATAATTCCAAGATGAAGTAATTGCATTCCAATCAACCTTAAGCAAAGAAAATCCAAATACAATTGGCAAACATATGTACTGAGCAAATTGCTCTATTTTCTGCTCATGCAAAATATCAATGCTAATGTTGTTTTTTTTAGAAAGAATAATCCCAAGTATAAGAAATATGAGATAGAGGCCAGAATTCATATAGAGTAGAAAATAAATCAAGGCTAACCATATAAAACCGAAGCCCAATGTTTTACTCAATATATAAAAACAGAAGAGTGATAAGACAAGATAAGATAGTTTTTCTAAAGTAATTGAATCTACAACCATACCAAATGACAACCAACATATGATATCAATCAAAATTGCTATGGAGAGTATTTCTTTTGTTTTTTCGGCAGAAAATTGCATTTCTTTCAGATAGAAAAAAAGTACAGGTACTGCACTAATTGAAAACACACATGCAAGACCTACCAGAAAACTTGGACTTGTATTGCCATAGTAAAGAATAGCAACCAACAATGCACAAGCAACTGGCAAAATAAGACTCAATGTTGATTTTACAACAATAGATTTCTCTAGTTTCATATCTTTTATCTCTATCAGTACATAAAACAATATGAATGCGGATATGAATTTATAAAATGAATTGAATCCAAGATTTTCAGTGTTTACAGAAACACCCATTTGAAAGAACACGAGTGAAAAAATAACTGATATGATGGTCAGTATGAGAATTTTTTGATTTTTTAAAAACCTCAAGGGAGCTTTTTCTGATATTGAAATTGCCCCCTTGAAGAATAAAATATAGAGAAATGATAAGATGTATGACATCAAATTATATAGAATATGTATTTGCTCAAATCATTGAATATAGCAAGACCAAACAAGCCACCCATAGCACCAAAACCAACATATTGACCATACTTGAGTTGTTCATCTGTAAAGTCTTTTCTGCGAATTGCTTCTATGGCATATTGAGCCAAGTGACCACCATCAAAAAGTGGTATAGGTACAAGGTTAAATATACCTACAGCAATGGAGATAGCTGCCATCATCATGAGGTATGCATATAAACCAATTTTTGCTGATCTGCCTGAGTAGTCTGCAATGGTCAGTGGTCCAGATATCGCTTTAGTAGATATTTCACCTGTGATAATCTTCTTCAAAGATATAATGGTGGTCATAGATGAGTCTACAACTTTTTGACCAGATATAGCAGCAGATTGGAAGATATTATAATGTTTTTCCTTGTATCCTTTATCTTCTGATACCAAGAATTCAACACCAATTTTACCGACTTGCTCACCTCTTTCTTTGACTGATACTGGATTGATAGATAACTCTTCAACCGTATTGGTTTCACGCTTTAAGTATGAAATGAGAACAGGCTTATCTGGACTGTTTCTGATAATTCTCAAAACTCTATTCAAATCATCTGTTTTTTCATTATTGACAGATATGATTTTATCTCCTGGCATTAAGCCTGCTGTTTTTGCTGGCATATTGTCACTAAGTGCTCTAATTTCAATATCTCCAGATAAACCTTTGAAGTACATGCCAATGAGTTTAGCAAAGTTATCATCAAGAGGTCTGAGATCAAGTTCAGAGAACTTAACTGGTATTTCAACTTCCTTCCCATCACGAACCACTAAAATGGTTGTATCTTTATGTCCTATAGCAGCATTGACTATTTCTGTGTGAGCGTCACTGACAAAATCAACGCTTTTATTGCCAACTTTTTTGATCTCATCACCTACCATAAAGCCACTTTGAGCAATAATTTTGTTGTCTTCAATTTCACCAATGACTGGTGTAATACCTCTGTTGCCATATATGGCTGTTGCAAATAAGAAAATAACAAAAGCCAAAACAAAGTTGGAGGCAGGACCTCCAGCAACCATCAGTGCTTTTTTCCACTTCTTTGCTCTTGCAAAACTTCTATTTTTTTCATCTTCAGACAAAGCAGCCCATTCCTCTGGTTTAAGTGCTTTTTCATCTAGTGGTTTTACATAGCCACCAAGAGGAAGTGCTCTTAAGGTAAACTTAATTTTATCTTTACCGATTTCTTTGTGAAAAATTTTAGGGCCAAAACCAAGGGAAAATTCTAAAACCCTCATTTTGCATGCCAATGCTGTAAAGAAGTGTCCTCCTTCATGTATAGTGATAACAACTCCTATGAGAAGCAAGAAAGCGAAAATTGTAAACAGTAAATCCATATTATCTCCAAATATTTTTATCAGTTATATGATAAATGATGTTTTTTGTCAAAACTTTTTCAAAAAATTTTAATGATTAGGGCATTTGATTGCCATTGATATCAAATCTTAACCAAGGATCAAAACCAGTATTTTCATTGGTATATCCTCTTGGATTGGCTATAATTCTTGTTTTGCCAATTTTATAGTTTTGATATCTGTGAGAGTGTCCATGAACCCACACATTGATGTCTGGTCTTTGCTCTATAAAAGAGTCCATGTGTGATGCATATAGGGCGTTTTCATTTTCCATGCCCTCCTGTGAAAATTCAAAAGGAAGAGAGGAATGACTGGGGAGATGATGTGTGATAACCCAGATTTTTTGTTCTGGATAGTCTTTTTTCGCAAATTCATCTATATATTTTTTAGTTTTCAAGTGTTCTTGAAGAATAGTTTTTGGTGCTATTTTGCTATGAAGGAATCCACTGGTTATGTAAGAGTAGTCTTTCATAAATCCAAGTTTTGCAACGGTCATACACTTATAGTCAGCATTGTTGTAATCTGTCCAAAGTGTACCCCCTACTAATTTAAGATCTCCGAACTTTATAGTTCTGTTTTGTAGTAAAAACACATTTTTCATGTCATAAGTCTTAATGGCTTTATTAAAGTCATCGTATTCTTTATGTATATTCCCACCCCAAAAGTCGTGATTGCCCAATACAACAATAACTGCATAGAAATTTTTTGAGATTTCTTTGAGCCAATTCTTATTTTGATAATCGTAGTATTTCTTTGAGTGCCAAATGTCTCCTGCTATGATGAGCAGTGTTTTTTTGTCTTCTTTGAGTGGCTCAGGCTTCCAAAGCATTTCAAAAAGGAAGTTTTTAGGATTTTGAGGCAAATCAAAATCCAAGTGTACATCACTGACAACTCTTATATATTCAAACATCTATTGAATTTAATTTAAATTATAAAAAAAGGCAAGTTTTACCTTGCCTTTTGGACTTTTACCTATTTTACTTTTTTGCTTCTGGATGAAGAACTCTGTCAATGAGTCCATAATCCATTGCTTCTTGAGCAGACATGAAGTAGTCTCTCTCAGTATCTGCAACAATTTTTTCTAATGGCTGCTTTGTGTTTTTAGACAAAATCTGGTTGAGGTTGTCTTTCATTCTCAAAATTTCTTTGGCTTGAATGGCAATGTCTGTAGCCTGTCCTTGTGCTCCACCCAGAGGCTGGTGAATCATGATTCTTGCATTGGGAAGCGCACTACGTGTTGAACCAGCAGATAAAAGGAATGCACCCATACTTGCTGCTTGACCAATACACATGGTGTTAACAGGTGCTTTAATGAAGTTCATAGTATCATAAATAGCCATACCTGCTGTGACAACCCCGCCAGGTGAATTGATATATAAGTCAATTGGTTTTTCAGAAGAGTCTGCTTCAAGAAATAGCAACTGTGATACAACCAAATTAGCCATGTGGTCTTCAACTTGTCCTACCAAAAAAACAATCCTCTCTTTGAGCAATCTGCTGTAAATATCATATGCTCTCTCACCTCTGCCTGTTTGCTCAATAACCACTGGAACCATCATGTAGTATCTCCTATAAAGACTGGTAATATATAGCTTATTTTTAAATGCGTCAAATTTTAATTTTGATCGTTTTAGATCTTGAATTTTATAAAACCTGCGTTATGATAGGGTCTTTTGGTAAATATTATGATAATCAAATACATTAAAATAAGACTTCTTGAAATTTGGAAATTTAACAAAGTCATCCATGCAATGAATGACTTGTTTAGCGATTCTGTTAACTTCTGTGGTAAGAAAGATGAGGTTAATTTATCCAAAAGAATTAATTTAATGGAAGAAAAGGTTGATAATTTTAACTACTACTGTGAGTCAAACAATATCTCAAGTTCAAAATTTTTCACCACAATACCTTATCTGTTGATGTGGTCTAATATATCCAAGTCCATATTGTTTATCAACAATAATCAGATGGAAAATGCTTTATTTTTTATAGGTAAAAATCTTGAGTCAAAAAATACAGGCGCATTCCCCTACATTGTTAGCTCTATATTTCATTTTGTATTAAATTTCAGAAATAATGGGTATCAGAATCATGAAGACATCGTTAAATATACTGACAGATATAAGGAAATAACAGAAAAAATAAATTTAAGTGATATGAATCCCTTCCTAAAAAATATTTGTAACGATTATCTAGACTATGAAATGTCTTATATATATGATTGTTTCAGATTTGAAAAAGAAAGAGATAGTTTATTGAATAAGATTGCTAATTTTGAATTGGGTACACATATGAATGGTGAAACATTAACAATTAAAGATGCATTTTTGAAGAATATTTATAAAAATAATTATCTTGATTTTACAAAGTCAATCTTACCAGAAAAAAGATGTATAAAGTTTAATGAGGATTCATTTAAGGTAGATAAAAACATAGAAAATCACAGATAAAAAATATTGTTATTTATTTTGCTATCTTTTTGTTTTGCTTTTCTCTGTCTTTTTCATAACTTTTTAGCCATATTTTTATTTGGTCGTAATCTTCACCAAACATTGGCTTACAATATTTGATGTGAAGTTTATCCCTTCCTATCCATTTTACCAAATATTCTTCCATTGTATTTGTTCTTGGATATGCAAAAAACTTAGGAAGCCAATCAGACCAGTCATCTTTTATAAGTTGTTTTTGTATTAAATCTCCAAGTCCACTCATAATGGATTGTTTCTTTAAAAACATCAATTGAAGTTTTGGTGTTCTCATTTGTGCCAAACATTCTAGGGCAAGTCTTGGTGATTTTCTAACAATATTTGACATTGTTTCGTGATACAACTCTACAAAACTATATATAAAATCATCCCTACTTTCTTTATCAGAATCCTTAAGTTCAATCATTTTTTCATTATAGTAAGAAAGTATTTCTTTTATAGCAACTTTTGAGAACGCATCTTCTCCATCTTTATATCTGTTGACTTCTTTCCTTACTGCATCATGGTATCTTTCCAATACATATGGTAGATAATGTTCAACTCTTTCAGATTTTTCTTCTTGAAGTCTTCTTGCAATTTCAGGAACAATAAAATTAGTTAAAGGCTCAAGATAGTATGTGCACTCATGAGCAAAAACTGCACTTGGATCAGTTTTATAAGGAAAGTCTTTAAACTCTTCCTCGTAAGTAAACATTCTGTCTTGTAGTGATTTTATTATTCTTTTATCCATAATTATAAAAATATTGTTTTAAAATCAAAAGTCAATTTTTTGAGAAATTTATCACATTTTTTTGTTATTTGTTTTTTTAATTTCAATTTACTTATTTATTTTGTTGATTTTACTTATCGTTAGCTTATAATAATTAATATAGGAAAAAATTATGAGCCAAAAAATAACACAAAAAGATTTAGACAAAGTAACTCAAAACAATCTTGATGAATTCAAGAAATTAGTTAGAAGGGCTATTTTTATATCTTCTGAAGAAGAAGAGACTTTTAAATTGATACCTGATTCTACTTGGAAAAAGATTTTTATTAAAAATTTTGATGGTAATTTTGAATTTTCAAGAAGAGTACTTTTAGGTAGTTTTAAAGAAATTGAGAAGATAGATAATAAAGTAACAGAGAAAGAAAAAAACAAAATATTCAATTTGAATAAGGCTGTTTCCTTTGTTACAGATAGTATAGAGAAGAAAATACCTATTGTATATATCACAGACTTTGATAATGATGGTTCTTTAGCACAATCTATCATCAATGAGTATTTAGAGATTGATAAGGAAGCTGCTAAAAACATGAGAGTTGAGTATGCACAAACTGTGAATGGTAATTCTTCTAGAGGTTTTACTGTTGATCATGTGGATTTAATTGTATCTGCTTCAGATAATATAAAAAATAATTCATCTGAATTTTTAATTATTACTGCTGATAATGGTATTAATTCAAAAGATGAACAGATGAAGATACTTAAAAAATATCCTAAAGCAAAAATAGTTATTACAGATCACCATAATCCAGATCCAATAATGGTTGCTGAAGATAATGAAAGAACTGTAATTTTTAATCCTCATTATAAACCTACAGAATTCTTTAAAAAATTTAACATATCAGGCGCGAATACTGTTGGTGTTCTTTTGTTGAATGTTCTATCAAAGAGATTTACTGAAATAGAATTAATGACATATCAGAAGAGTTTTGAAAAAATAACAAACCTTTGCAAGATTTCAAATCTTTTGGATTATGTAGATACACATCCAGCAGATAAACCAGAAAAAGATTATATTATTACAAAGTTTTTGAGGCTACAGCCTTTAATGAATATTAATAACTCTATAAGTAAAATTATTACTGGAGAAATATCAGAAAGTGCTATTGCTGCATTAGATAAAAAGATACCTAAATTGAATGTTTCTCTAATACATGAAGAGGCAAAAAATATACATGTGCAAAATCATGTGGCAAAAGTTTTGTTGCATTTATATAAAACATATAAAAATGATCCTGAAACAAATAAAATGGAATTCAACTCTGTATTCTTAAAAGAGCTTATATCAAAAACTCATTATGAAGATCATAGCAATATAAATCCTAATTATATTGAACAATTAAGACCTTTAATTTTTGGACTAAATGCAGATAACGAAAAAAATAAGTTTATGGATTTACTTGCAAATAAGATGGAAGATATTTATGAGAGTATAAAGTCCAGTGAAAAGAAAATGGCGCAAGAGCTTAGAAGAGGTGAAGTTATTACTAAACAAAAGCTTCCTAACAGTATTTTTGCGTATGCAGATCCTAATATATTAACTGTATTTAATAGAAAATTTTTAAATAAAGTTTATAACGATGAAAACCCAGGATTCTCAGTTACATTGGACAGTATAGGTAAAGAAAAAGTATCTGGCTCTTTCAGATCTTTATACGATATAAGTGATATTTTGAAAAATAAGAAGAAACTAGAAAAGTCTTTAGGGATCACTATTGAGACTCCAGGTCATGAAAGAGCAGCAGGATTTATTATTAGAAGTAAAGATCCTAAGAAAAATCCGATTACAGAAGATATTATTGGTGCGATTAATGAGCACATCAATTTATCAATACAAAATATTAAAGAGCAAGAAATCAAAAATGATACAACTTATTTATTAAGTGATTTCAACAGTATAAAATTGATAGATAAGATAAACTTTACAATAAGAGGTAACGTATCTAATTTTGAGAAGGTAAATACTTTAATCAAGTTAACAAAAGATACTGTATGGACTGATAGCTATACAACAGAGCAGTATACAATGGAAGATATATCAAAGAAGAAAAGCTATGGTTATATCACTGTTAATATGGATTTCCACGGTGGAACAGTGATTGTGCCTGTAGAATTAGTGAAAAGAATTGTAGATTCTGAGTATAAAGATTATTTGAGTTTAGGATATATGGACGGTGGTGTCTTCATGGTTGATAGAGTCATGAAAAATGAAGATGTTAAAAGTGTCATAGATTTAAGAAAAGACAATAAGAAAACTGAATCTTTGAGAAAAGCATTTGAATTGGATTTTAAAGATAAAAGCATGGTTTCACTCAATAGAAGTCAAATTCAAGATAATCCATTTTTTAAATACAATGATTATGGTAAATTAAACTTTGACTTGTTTGAAAGAATGGTCATTGGAATAATAGACTCTAACAAAGTAGATATATTGAGTGTTTTTGACGTTGAAGCAAATGGTTTTGCCAATGCAAAAATAATGAATATCGGTGCAACCAACTATTCTATTAACCCTAAAAGTGGTCAAAAGATGGATGCCGAATATTTCTTTGATAGATACTATATAACTCAAAGGGGTGAAGAGTATATCCTGACATCTGATCAGGTAAGTGGATTAAGACAAATCAC